>Ga0307516_10000010_pt1 | contig 229720 bp, 213 predicted proteins | sample 19_EM_MG_FD_203310 | JGI IMG/M metagenome (GOLD analysis project Ga0307516, IMG submission 203310) | Populus trichocarpa ectomycorrhiza microbial communities from riparian zone in the Pacific Northwest, United States - 19_EM | ecosystem: Host-associated > Plants > Roots > Unclassified... | reverse complement strand
GACGTATCGATGAAAATGCGGGTAATCTTCTCCACGGACGGCTCCCTTCGATTGAAGTTCAACACGACCTCAATCTGGCACAGCGATGCCGTTCGGGGGCCGTCCACCCCAACATGAACACAGGCGAGGCCGCAAGGGGAACGGCTGCGCAGGGGACAATCGGCATGGCGGAGTTCATAGGTCCTCGGGACAAGCCCGAGGATGACGGTCATGGGGGTTGCGATGCGGCGGCTCCACGGCGAGGCTTGACCGTGGAGCCCACCTTTTCCGCCAACGCCGTCTACATGCTGGCCAGCCGCAAGCATGGGACAATCTACATCGGCGTCACCAGTCAGCTCATGCAGCGCGTCGGCGAGCACAAGGCCAGCATCCGGCCGGGATTCACCAGCCGGTACGGCGTCTCACGCCTGGTCTGGTTCGAGCGGTTCGACGCGATCGCAGACGCCATCCGACGGGAGAAATCCCTCAAGCGCTATTCGCGTGCCTGGAAGATCAACCTCATTGAGCGCGACAACCCAAACTGGGATGACCTGTTTCCAGGGCTGGCCTGACACCGTGGACGAAAGCCGCCCGTCTCCCTCTCAGACGTCATCCTTGGGCTTGTCCCAAGGACCCATGCACACAGGCGAGGCCGCAAGGGGAACGGCTCCGCAGGGGGCAATCGGCATGGCGGCGTTCATAGGTCCTCGGGACAAGCCCGAGGATGACGGTCAAGGGCGTTGCGGTGCGCCGCCTCACCCCGCCCCGAACACCCGGGCGAAGATCGTGTCCACGTGCTTGAAGTGGTAGCCGAGGTCGAAGAGTTCGGCCAATTCCGCGTCGGTCAGGTGCGGGCGCACGTTGGGGTCGGCTTTCAGGAAGTCCAGGAAATTCCCTTCGCCGCGCCACACGCGCATGGCGGCGCCCTGGACCGCCGCATAGGCCGTCTCCCGCGCCACGCCCTTCTGGGTGAGGGCCAGCAGCACCCGTTGTGAGTGAACCAGCCCGCCGAGGCGGTCGAGGTTCTTCAGCATGTTCTCCGGATAGATCAGCAGCCGGTCGACCACGTGCGCCAGGCGGCGCAGGGCGAAGTCCAGGTGGATGGTGGCGTCCGGGGCGATGCCGCGCTCGACCGAGGAGTGGCTGATGTCGCGTTCGTGCCAGAGGGCGACGTTCTCCAGGGCCGGGACGGCGGCCGAGCGGATCAGGCGCGCCAGGCCGGTGAGGTTCTCGGTCAGGATCGGGTTGCGCTTGTGCGGCATGGCGCTGGAGCCCTTCTGACCCTTGTCGAAGAACTCCTCGGCCTCCAGCACCTCGGTGCGCTGCAGGTGGCGGATCTCCACCGCCAGCCGCTCCATGGATGACGCCACCACGGCCAGGGCCGAGAAATAGGCCGCATGTCGGTCGCGCGGGATGACCTGGGTGGAGACGGGCTCGACGGCCAGGCCCATCTTCTGCGCCACGTGCGCCTCAACCTCGGGCGCGACATTGGCGAAGGTGCCGACCGCGCCGGAGATGGCGCAGGTGGCGATCTCGAACTTGGCCATGGCCAGGCGCTCCTTGGCGCGCTGGAACTCGGCATAGTGGCCGGCGAGCTTCAGGCCGAAGGTGGTCGGCTCGGCGTGGATGCCGTGGCTGCGCCCGACCGTGGGGGTGAGCTTGTGCTCGAAGGCGCGCTTCTTGAGCGCCGCCATCACCAGGTCGACGTCGTCCATCAAAAGGTCGGTGGCCCTGGAGAGCTGCACGGCCAGGGCGGTGTCGTTGACGTCGGAGGAGGTCATGCCCTGGTGCAGGAAGCGCGCCTCGGGGCCGACCAGCTCGGTGACGTGGGTCAGGAAGGCGATGACGTCGTGCTTCACCTCGCGCTCGATCTCGTCGATGCGGTCGACGTCGAACAGCACGTCCTTGCCCCGTTCCCAGATCGCCTGGGCCGCGGCTTTGGGGATCACGCCCAGCTGCGCCATCGCGTCGGCGGCGTGGGCCTCGATCTCGAACATGATGCGGAAGCGGGTCTGGGGCGACCAGATCGCGGCGGCCTCGGGCCGGGCGTAACGGGGGATCATCGGGGGCTCCTTGCGGGGGCGTCGATGGAAGCCGCGGCCTTCGATGTCAAGCGGGCCGCGCCGCCACGTTTCCATTGTTCCAAAACTGGAACGCCGTAGCCCGGCGTCGGGGCCTTTCGGCGCGCACGACCCATCACCATAACTAATGCCGACGCGGCGGCCCTCCCTGAGGCCGCCCCAGGGAGACCTCAGATGAAAGACGTGATCGGACGTTTCGGCAACGAGCGCGGCCACTGGGTGGGCGACGGCTTTCCCGTGCGCTCGCTCTTCTCCTACAACGGCCAGGGTCAGGCGGTGAGCCCGTTCCTGCTGCTCGACTATGCCGGCCCGCACGTGTTCGAGCCCACCGAGGCGCGCCGGGGCGTGGGCCAGCACCCGCACCGCGGCTTCGAGACGGTGACCATCGTCTATGACGGCGAGGTGGAGCACCGCGACTCCTCGGGCGCCGGCGGCGTCATCGGCCCCGGCGACGTGCAGTGGATGACGGCCGCGGGCGGCCTGATTCACGAGGAGTTCCACTCCCGCGGCTTCGCCAAGGCGGGCGGACCGTTCCGCATGGTGCAGCTTTGGGTGAACCTGCCGGCCAAGGACAAGATGGCCGCGCCGGGCTACCAGCCGATCGTCTCCGCCGACATTCCGGTGGTCGAGCTCGCGGGCGGGGCGGGGCGGGTGCGCGTCATCGCCGGCGAGCACGCCGGGGCCAAGGGGCCGGCGCGGACCTTCACCCCGATCAACGTCTGGGACGTGCAGCTCAATCGCGGGGGCGAGATCGAACTCGACCTGCCGGAGGGCCACACCGCGCTCCTGGTGACGCTGTCCGGCAAGGCGAGCGTGAACGGCGAAGAGGTCGGCGCCGCCGAGGTGCTGTTGCTTGACCGGGCGGGCCGAGGCGCGAGCCTCGCCGCCGAGACGGACGCGCACGTCCTGGTGCTGACGGGCGAGCCCATCGACGAGCCGATCGTCGGCTACGGCCCGTTCGTCATGAACACCGAGGCTGAGATCCGCCAGGCGATCGACGACTTCAACAACGGCCGCTTCGGCCAGATCGCCGCTTAGCTCCGGGCCGGGCCGAAGGCGCAAACGCGTCTTCGGCCGCTGGCTTGATGCGCCGGGCCGCGCCGCGCGTTATGCGAGGGCGACGCCAATGGTGAAGGAGGCCGGAATGGAGATCGTGATCGGGAACAAGGCGTGGTCGACATGGTCCTTGCGGGCATGGCTGGCGCTGAAGCGCACCGGCGCGCCGTTCACCGAAACCCTCGTTCCCCTGCGTCAGCAGGCGGTGACGGCCGCCGCGATCGTCGCCCATTCGCCCTCGGGCATGGTCCCGGCGCTCAAGGACGAGGGTCTGGTGATCTGCGACTCCCTGGCGATCTGCGAGTACCTGGCCGAGAGGTTCCCGGCGGCGAAGCTTTGGCCGGCCGATGCCCAGGTCCGTGCGCGCGGCCGGGCGGCGGCCTGCGAGATGCATTCCGGCTTCGCTTCGCTGCGTGGCGAATGCCCGATGGCGTTGGATGTGACGCCGCACGTGACGGAGCTTTCCCCGGCGACCCAGGCGAACGTGCGGCGAATCTCGGCGCTCTGGAACGACCTGCTGGAGCGCTATGGCGGCCCGTTCCTGCTGGGCGAATGGTCGATCGCGGACGCCTTCTACACCCCGGTGGCGAGCCGTTTTCGGACCTACGGCGTGCATATCAGCGACTATGGGGACGCAGGTCCCGGCGGCGAATACGGCGCGCGCCTCCTGGCGACGCCGGAGTTCAGGGCCTGGGCCGAGGGGGTCTAAGTCTTGGGTCGGTGACTCAATCACGGGTGACTCAATTACACCCCCCTGATCGTCCTCCTCGGGCTTGTCCCGAGGATCCATGAACACCGGATGGTGCAGGCAGAGCCTGGGCGGCGCCGCGCCCAGCCTTGCGGGCGCGGAGTTCATGGGTGGCCGGGACAAGCCCGACCATGACGATCTATAATAAATTCAATACTCTGACTGAGTATTCAGCCTCCAGCGCCGCTCAGCGGTCGAAGGTCGAAGGCGGGCGGCCGCCGTGTGCGAACAGCATGTCGGACCAACGCCACTCGCCAGCCCCGAACGCCAGGCGCGCCCCGCTGGGCCCGTCGTTCAGGGAGAGCATGATCAGGCCGCGCACCGGCTTGGTGCGGCAGGCTTCGGGCGCGAAGGCGATCTCCCACATCAGGACTTCGCGCACGGCCGCCAGGCCCGCGCCTTCCTGGCCGGGATGAATGACCCAGGCGCCGTTCCACACCAGGATCGGCTTGCCGCGGTTGACCTCGGCCATGGCCATCCTGACGCGGTAATCCTTGCGCAGCTGGCCTTCCAGCCAGCGGGCCATGTTGCAAGTCCCGCCACCGGCGCCGGACGCCGAGGTGGTCGCGCCGATGACGTCGGATTCGCTGAGCTCGACGCCCGTCTGCGGCTTGGGGTCCTTGCCGGCGGCGATCGGGGCGATCTCAGGGGGCGGGTGGGGCGTCGGGCGTGCGACGCTGCGCCGCTTGGGCGGCTCCGCCGGCGCGGGCTCGGGCGTCGGATCGGACGACGGCGGCGCGGGAGGCGGTGGTGGAATGGGAAGTGGCGGCGGGAGCTGGATAAGCTCCACCATCATCGGCGCGGGATCCCTGAGGATCGGCGTGGCGGGCTGGGCGGAAAAGACCGCCCAGACCGCCATCGCATGTCCCAGGAAACTCCCGGCCAGAATGGCCAGGCGTCGTCGCCTTTTCAAAAAGCGGCGAGCCTGCACCACGACGTCAGAACTCCCGAGCGGCGAAAGCCGCGACTAGGAAAGAACGATCAGCACCACGCGGCGGTTGGCTTCGCGGCCCGCCTTGTCGGTGTTCGGCGCCACCGGCGCGTCGGCTCCGTAGGAGATAGTGCCGATTCGGTTCAGCGGCACGCCCTTCTGGTTCAGATACCGGCGAACGGCTTCGGCCCGCTTGGCGCCGAGCGAATAGGCGGTCTGCTTGGAGCCGCCCTCGTTGCCGGCCGTGTGGCCCTGGACTTCGACATAGACGTTCTTGTTGTCCGTCTTCAGCTTGTCCGAGAAGGCGTCGAGCCGGGACTGGGCCTCAGGCGAAAGGGTCGCCTGGCCGGGCGGGAACTTCATGCTGTCGTCGGACAGCACCATCGAATACACGAACTTGCCTTCGGCGAGCTTGCCGGCGGCGTCAGCACGGGCCAGGGCGTCCTGCGCGGTCTTTTCGACCGAGCCGATCCTGGTTTCATGTTCGCCGACGCGGGCGGATACGACGCCCACTTCCTGACGAACGAACTTCTTCGTGGCGCAGCCCCCGAGGCTCGCCACACTCAATATCATCGCCCCCGTGATCAACACCTTCGACGCGCGCATATTCATTCAAGTCCCTCCATCCGGGTCGGCCCATCGCCGTTAACCATTTGCCACTCCATCGGAGCGGAAAGCGGCAGTTTCTGGGCGAACTCAACTCTCCGTGAGGTCCAGGGCGATTTTGAGGCGATTAAGCGGGGCCTGAATTGCAATCTATTCTGGCGTCATGCGCCCCGCACCCGGCGGCGGACGCGCAAGACCAGGAGCGTCGCGGCGACAATCGCAGCGCCGACGGCAAGTCCCAGGGCCGCCGAGGCCACCGCGTGGACGATCCAGCTCGCCACCGCGCCCAGGGCCGGAATGCGCCCCACCGGTTCGGCCAGCCGATCGACGAGGCCGGGCAGGGCGTCCAGGCCGAACGTGTGCAGACCATGCATCAGTATGCCCCCGCCCACCCACAGCATCGCCGCCGTCCCCGCCGACCCCAGGACCGTGAGCACGCCGGGCATGGCGTGAACCAAGGCGCAGCCGAACCGCTGGGCGGACGGAGAGGGTTTGCGGGCCAGGTGCAGGCCGATGTCGTCCAGCTTCACGATCAGGGCCACGACCCCATAGACCCCGATGGTGATCAGGAGGCCGACCACCGCCAGGGCGGCGGCCTGCACGAGGAGCGGGCGGTCGGCGACGCTCACCAGGGCGATCGCCGTGATCTCGGCCGACAGGATCATGTCCGTGCGCACGGCGCCCTGGACCTGGCGGGCCTCAAGTTCGGCGGACCCGAGGGCCAGGTCCGCGGCGTCCTCCTCGACGTCCTCGTGGCGCCCGCTGAGCGCCTCGAAGATGGTCTCGCCGGCCTCGTAGCAGAGATAGGCGCCGCCCAGCATCAGGACCGGCGTCACCGCCCAGGGCGCGAAGGCGCTGAGCAGCAGGGCGCCCGGCAGCAGGAACAGGAACTTGTTGCGCAGGGATCCGGCCGCGATCTTGGCGACGATCGGCAGCTCGCGGTCGGGCGTGAAGCCCATGGCGTAGCGCGGCGTGACCGCGGTGTCGTCGACGACGACGCCCACCGCCTTGACCCCCGCCTTGCTGGCCGCGCCGGCGACGTCGTCGATGGAGGCCGCGGCGATCTTGGCGATGACCGCGACGTCGTCCAGGAGGGCGAGAAGTCCCGCGGCCATGGTTCAGATCTCCTTGCTCGCGGGCGCGGCCGCATCGGTGCCTGGGCGTGACGTCGTGTTCCGGCCCTGCGACGCTGGCGTCAATTGCAATGAGAGGGCCCGAAGCACTACCTTTAATCGTTGAATCGCACTGATTCTCTTCGGAAACCCATGCCCGCTCGCCGCCAGAACCCACAGCCGCCCTATTGTGGCGCGAGCCCGCCGCCCGGCGGCCTCGTGCGGGCGCCCTGACGATGCCGAAGGCTCGCCGCGAGGTGCAGTTCGCCACGCTTCCGTGGCGGCGCGCCGGTCAGGGCGAGGTCGAGGTCCTGCTGGTCACCTCGCGGGAGACGCGCCGCTGGGTCCTGCCCAAGGGCTGGGGCAAGCATGGGGAGGCCCCCAGGCTGGCGGCGGCGCGCGAGGCCTATGAGGAAAGCGGCGTCGAAGGGAAGGTGGCCCTGCGCGCGCTGGGCCACTACGGCTACCTGAAGCTGATGAAGTCCGGCCGGGTGCGGGCCGTCCGCGTGGCGGTCCATCCGCTGGAGGTCGTGCGCGAGCACGCCGAATGGCCGGAGAAGGACGTCCGCGAGAAGCTGTGGGCCAGCCCATCCGAGGCCGCCAGTCTCGTCGCCGAGCCGGAGCTGCAAGAGCTCCTGGCCGGATTCGTCCCGCAAAACGGCAAGGGCGGCCGGAAGGCGAACTGACCGCGGTGTTCCGCGTCCTGGCGGCGTGCACCATTCAGACGGCGCCCCCCGATGAACGGGCGTTCCGAATTTCTCGGAAGGGAATGCGGACTAGGGTCGCCGATTGAAAGCGAACCCGCGGGTGGGCACCTTGGGAATGCGGACCCTGCCTCCGGAGTTACCCGTCAGGGCTGGCGCGCGAAGCGATAGCTCTTCCCAAAGCCGGGGATATCGATCCACTGCGGTCTCATTGACGTTTCAAGCCGCAGCATCAATGGCGGCTCGTCTTGCACGATCACCAGCCGCGACGCATCGTCGACCGTGACCAATCGGGACTTCGGCAAGACGAAGGGGCCCATCTTGTCTTGTTCGATGACGTAGTCGAACGCGGCGCCGCCATGGGTGCCTCGCCCGCCCTTCAGGACTAGCGTCCCGCAACAGCTGTTCGCGTAGATGCCATCGGCCTGTGAGAGTGGCAGTTGCTCCGGCGGCTTGAGGACGAAATAGCCCCCGACCGCCAGGCCGATAAGCATGATCGGCAAGAGGAACATCGACCAGCCTTGCTCAAGACCGGGGGAGTCCTTGAAGAATGATGTCATTCCATCCGGCCCCAGCTGCGCCTTGCGGTCCCTCCCGGACCATGCTCATCACCGGCAAAGGTCCGCAATGGGTCGAAATTCCCCGTTGGGGGCGTGCCTGAAAGCGGACTCGGCGCCCTTGCGGGAGGCCGGGCGCCATCTGAATGGTGCGCGCCGCTAGGTTGGTGACTCAATCACCCCCCCTGGTCGTCCTCCTCGGGACAAGCCCGAGGAGGACGATCTTTAATAAATTCAATAATCTGATTGGGGATTCAGCCTAAGCCGCCGCCAGGGCCTGGTCCAGGTCGGCCAGGATGTCGTCGATGTGCTCCAGGCCCACCGACAGCCGCACATAGCCGTCCGAGACGCCGGTGGCGGCCTGTTCCTCGGCGGAGAGCTGGGAGTGGGTGGTGCTGGCCGGATGGATGGCCAGGCTGCGCGCATCGCCGATATTGGCCACGTGGTAGAAGAGCTGCAGGGCGTCGATGAAGCGCCGGCCGGCGTCCGCGCCGCCCTTGAGCTCGAAGCCCAGCAGGCCGCCATAGCCGCCCTTGAGATAGCGGTCGGCGCGGGCGCGGGCCTCGCCTTCCTGGACGGAGGGGTGGATCACGCGGGTCACCTCGGGGCGCGCCTTCAGCCAGTCGGCGACGGCCTGGGTGTTCTGGCAATGCCGGGGCATGCGCAGGGCCAGGGTCTCCATGCCCTGCAGGAACTGGAAGGCGTTGAAGGGCGACATGGACGCGCCGAGGTCGCGCAGCAGGATCACCCGGGCGCGGATGATGTAGGCGATCGGGCCGAGCGGCTTGACCGCCTCCGTCCAGACCGCGCCGTGATAGCTGGGGTCGGGGGTGTTGAGCAGCGGCTGGCGCTCGGCATGGGCCTCCCAGTCGAAATTGCCGGAATCGACGATCGCCCCGCCGATCACCGCCCCATGGCCGCCCAGGTACTTGGTGGTGGAATAGACCACGACGGCCGCCCCGTGGTCGAAGGGCCGGCACAGGATCGGCGCCGCGGTGTTGTCCATGATCAGCGGCACGCCCAGCGGTCGGCCGATGGCGGCCACCTCGGCGATCGGGAAGACCTGCAGCTTCGGATTGGGCAGGGTCTCGGCGTAGTAGGCGCGGGTCCGCCCGTCCGTGGCGCGCCCGAACGCCGCGGGGTCGGTCGGGTCGACGAACCGCACCTCGATCCCCTGGTTCTTCAGCGTGTTGGCGAACAGGTTCCAGGTGCCGCCGTAGAGGTCGGTGGAGGAGACGATGTTGTCGCCGGCCCGGGCCAGGTTCTGCACCGCAAACGCCGAGGCCGCCTGGCCCGAGGCCAGGGCCAGCGCCGCCACGCCGCCTTCGAGCGCGGCGAGGCGCGCCTCGAGGACCGCCGTCGTGGGGTTGCCGATGCGCGTGTAGATGTTGCCCAGCGCCTTCAGGGCGAAGAGGTCGGCGGCGTGGGCCGTGCTCTCGAACTGGTAGGACGTGGTGGCGTGGATCGGCGGCTGCACCGAGCCGTTCGCGGGGTCCGCCCGCCAACCGGCGTGCAGCAGGATGGTCTCGGGATGCAGGCTGTCCGTGGCCATGGCGGCGTCCTCTTCGTGCGGGGGGCGAGCGCATCATCGTGTGCGGCGTGAGCTTTGAAAACCCGATTACCGGCGGCGGACGGTGAAGGTTCGAGGTCGCGCGCACGAATTTCGTCCGCGCCGAAATCGCGAACTCTATGTCTGAATAGCGTCCAAATAGTTTGACAATAGGCCCCATCGCGGGAAACGTTCGCCCCACAAGAACACCAAAGGGAGGCGGCGATGGCGCTGCGCGTCGTACATTGCGGCACGGGCAATATGGGCAAGCTCGGCCTGAAGGGGGTGCTGAACCATCCCGACCTGGAGCTGGTGGGCCACTATGTCTGGTCGCCGGAGAAGGTGGGCGTCGATTCCGGGACGCTCTGCGGCGTAGCCCCGACCGGCGTTCTCGCCACCAACGACTGGAACGCCCTGCTCGACCTCGGGGCCGACTGCCTCTCCTATTTCGGCGATGCGCTGGAGGGCCGCGAGCGCGAGACCATCGACCACGCTCTGCCCTTCCTGGAGCGGGGGACCAATGTGGTGAGCCTCTCGGCCTTCGCCGTGGCCCACCCGGCCACGACCGCGCCGGAGCTGCGCGACCCCATCGAGGCGGCCTGCAGGAAGGGCGGCTCGTCGATGTTCTTCACCGGTATCGATCCAGGCTGGGCGACCACGGACCTGGCCATCGCCGCGCTCGCGCCGGCGGACCGGGTGGACTGCGTGCGCGTGCTCGAGCTCGGCTGGTTCGGGGACTACAATTCCCAGTACTCGCTCCGGGAATATTTCGGCTTCGGCAAGCCCAAGGGCTTCCAGCCGCTCCTGATCACCGGCGGCGCCCTGATGGACCTGTGGGCGCCCACCCTGGAGCAGATCGCCGAGGTGCTGGGGGTTCAGATCGAGGGCTGGGAGACCCTCTACGAGACCGACTGCCTGGACCACGACGCCCAGGCGGGCATCGGCCTGATCGAGGCCGGCACGGCCGCCTGCATTCACTTCGAGCTGCGCGCCATGGCCGGCGGCAAGCCGATCGCGGTGGTCGAGCACGTCGACGCCGTCGTCCGCGGCGCCGGCAAGGATTGGAAGAAGCCCTACGGCCCCTATGACCTGATCCATCGGGTCGAGATCGAGGGCGATCCGAGCTTCTCGGTGGAGGTCGGCTACCCCAAGGGCGCGGCGGGCAAGGCCACGGTCATGCCGGTGATCAACTCCATCCCGGCGGTCTGCGCCGCGCGGCCCGGCCTCCTGGGCCCGCTCGACATCCCGCGCTACTGGGCCCGCAACGTCCGTCCCATCGGCTGAGCGGGGGCGGGGACTTTCGACGTTCCAATTGTTTTACCATTTGTTTGACAGCCGCCCCGGCCGCGAAGAAGCTGAGGGGGTGTAAGAAAACGCCGGGAGCGGAACATGGCCTTGCGGGTGGTGCATTGCGGGACGGGCAACATGGGCAAGGTCGGGCTGCGGGGCGTCCTGCGGCATCCGGACCTGGAGCTCGTCGGCCACTATGTCTGGTCGCCTGAGAAGGTCGGGCTGGATTCCGGAAGCCTGTGCGGCCAGGGGCCGACCGGGGTCGTCACCACCAACAACTGGGAAGACCTGCTGGCCCTGAACGCCGACTGCCTGACCTATTTCGGCGACTCCATCGGCCGCGAGGAGCAGTCGATCCGCGAGGTGATCCCCTTCCTGGAGGCCGGGACCAATGTGATCTCGTTCTCGGCCTTCGCCCTGGCCCACCCCTCGACGGCGCCGGCCGAGGTGCGCGAGCCGATCGAGGCGGCGTGCAGGAAGGGCGGCTCGTCGATGTTCTTCACCGGCATCGATCCGGGCTGGGCGACCACGGACCTGGCCATCGCCGCCCTGGCGCCCGCCGACCGGGTGGACTGCGTGCGGGTGCTCGAGCTGGGCTGGTGGGGCGAGTACACGGCCGAGTTCGTCTGCCGGGAATATTTCGGCTTCGGCAAGGAGCCGGGCCATCAGCCGATCCTGATCACCGGCGGCTTCCTCAAGAAGATGTGGGAGCCGACCCTGCAGCAGATCGCCGAGGTGCTGCAGGTCGAGATCGAGGACTGGGAGAGCGTCTACGAGACCGACTGCCTGGACCACGACATCGAGACCGGCTTCGGGACGGTGAAGGCCGGCACCGCCTCGGTGGTGCGCTTCGAGCTGCGCGCCATGGCCGGCGGCAAGCCGATCGCCATCTGCGAGCACGTGGACGCCGTCGGTCGCGGGCACAAGAACGACTGGAAGAAGCCCTTCGGCCCCTACGAGCTTTCCCACCGGGTCGAGATCGAGGGCGACCCGAGCTTCTCGGTGGAGATCGGCTATCCCCCGGGGGCGGGCGGGCCGTGCACGGTCATGCCGGTGGTCAATTCCATCCCGGCGGTCTGCGCGGCGCGTCCGGGTCTGCTCGGGCCGCTGGACGTGCCGCGATATTGGACGCGCAACGTCCGTCCGATCGGGTAAGGCTATCGGGGTTGGCGGGCTCGCGCGCGCCGACCTGATCAGCCCACGCCAGTAGAGAGCCAGCCATGACCATCACCCTGTACGACATCACCGTCGCCTCCTACCTCCAGGGCCTTCAAGGAGTGGCTGGCGTGCTCGACAAGGGGCTGACGCACTGCGAGGCCACCGGCGCCGACGCCGACGCGCTCCTCGACGCCCGGCTGGTCGCCGACATGCAGCCGCTGCGCTTCCAGGTCCAGTCGGTGGCGCACCATTCGAGGGGCGCGATCGAGGGGGTGAAGTCCGGGACGTTCCTGCCGCCCGGTCCCTGGGCCGTCACGCGCTACGCCGATCTGCAGGATCTGGTGGCCGAAACCCGTTCCGCGCTGTCGGCCCTGAGCCGTGACGAGGTCAATGCGCTGGAGGGCCGCGACGTGGCCTTCCAGGTCGGCGAGCGCCGCATGCCCTACACGGGCGAGAACTTCCTGATCTCGTTCTCGATTCCGAACTTCTATTTCCACGCCACGACGGCCTACGACATCCTGCGGGCCCGCGGCGTCCCGCTGGGCAAGAAGGACTACATCGGCACGCCGCGCATGAAGGCGTAGTCGCACCAGGGAGGGCGAGGCCATGGATCCGCTGATCATTGAGGTCGCCGTCAATGGCGGCTCCACCAAGGCGCGCAACCCGAACACGCCGGTGACGCCGGCCGAGGTGGCGGCCGACTCCCTGGCCTGCATGGAGGCGGGCGCGGCCATCGTGCATAGCCACACCTCGGACATTTCGGTGAAGGGCGCGGCCGCGGCCGAGGAATACGCCCAGGCCTACCGCGCGATCCTGGCCGCCCGGCCGGACGCGATCCTCTACGCCACCGGCGCCACAGGCGGCACGGTCGAGGAGAAGTGCGAGCACACCGAGATCCTGGGTCGTGCGGGCCTGATGCGCATGGGCTTCGTCGATCCCGGCTCCACCCAGCTGGGCGGCGCCGACGAGGCCGGCCTGCCGAAGGGCAGGGCGCTCTACGCCAACCCCTGCGACGAGATCGCCTACCGGTTCGAACAGCTCGAGCGCCTCAAGCTCGGGCCCAACATGGCGATGTACGAGCCGGGCTTCCTGCAGGTGGCGCTGGCCTGGCGCCGGGCCGGGCGGATGCCCGCCGGGGCGCTGGTGAAGTTCTATCTGGGCGGCGGCTACAACTACGCCACCGGGCGCAAGGGCCCGGACTTCTGGGGCCTGCCGGCGACGGAAAAGGCGCTGGACGCTTATCTGGAGCTTCTGCAGCTGGGCGGCGGCGGCGACCTGCCGTGGATGACCACGGTGCTGGGCGGGGACATCACCGCAACGGGCCTGGCCAGGCTGACCATCGAGCGCGGCGGCCATCTGCGGGTGGGCCTGGAGGATTATGCCGGCGACCGGCAGCCCACCAATCTGGAGCTGATCGCGGAGGTCGTCGCCCTTGCCAGGGCCGCGGGGCGCCCGATCGCCACGACCGCCGAGACCGCCGCCATCCTGAAGCTGCCGCAGCCGGCCTTCGCCTGACGCGGCTACTTGACGAGCTTGGCCTCGGACAGCGGCGCGTAGACGAAGGCCGCCTTGGCCGCGCTCCAGTTGAGCGGGCGCGAGCAGAAGGTCCACGCGCTGAAGGGCAGGTTCGGGTTGCGCTGGCCGCATTCGAAGCCGGCGGTGTCGATCCACAGGCGCGCACGAGCGCCGGCCGTGGCGATCGTCGTCCCATAGGCGGTGTTCTGCCAGGCGAGCTTCGCCCCGCCGCCCGGAAGGCCGGCATAGACCCGCACCGCCGCCCCGCTCTGGCCCGCGCCCATGGCCGAGGCCGCGCCGTCGCAGTCATAGCCGCCCTGGTCGATCACATAGTCGGCCAGGCCGTCGCCATTGAGGTCCGCCGACTTCAGGAGGCTGGGCGATGCGCCCGGCCGCCCGCCATAGCTGCGGCATTCGGCGTGGAGCGCCGCCAGGTCGGCGCGGACCGGCGCCGGCGTGGGCGCGGGCGGCGCGGCCAGGGCGCTCGCCGGCAGGGCGACAACGAGGGCGAGGAGGGCAGGGCGCATGACGGTCTCCAGCGGCGACCGTCAAGCTTAGACCGGATGCAATCCCCGGTCAGCCGGGCTCGGTTTCAAGATAGGCCCAGGCGCCCGCGGCGTCGAAGAGGCGGACCCTGACCTTGCTCCAGTCGACATCGTCGATCATGCGGGCGTTCACCGCCATCCGGGGCTGGGCGGCGCTCAGGCTTTGCCAGTGGGTGACGCAGCCGCAGCGGCGGCAGCGATGATAGGCGACCATCCGCTCGCCCCAGACATAGGGCTGAGTCGAACCGACCTTGGCCACGCGGACCTGACCCGGCGGATAATAGGCCCAGCGCGCGCCCAACCGCCGGCACATGGCGCAATTGCACTCCGTGACCTCGGTCGGCGGCGCGGGCACAGTGATGGCCACCGCCCCGCAGTGGCACTTAACCTCCGTCATGGGCTCCTCCCATCCAGCGCCCAATTTTGGGAAGTGCGCTCTATCCGGGCCCTGGTGTCAACCACAAGCTCGCCGGTTGCGCGTCCCCGGCTTCTCGCGGCTAGAGTGCTGGAATGATCGAATCTCTCCTCATTCAGATGGCCAAGGTGGGCGACCTGACCCTCCACCTGCCGGGCGGGCGCACCGTCACGGCCGGCGACGGGACGGCGCCCAAGGTGACCGCGCGCCTGACCCACAAGGGCCTGCGCCGCATCGTGGCCCGCCCGAGCGTGGGCCTGGGCGAGGCCTATATGGACGAGGACATCGTCATCGAGGAAGGAACCCTCTGGGACCTCCTGGAGATCGTCGGGCGCAGCGGCGGCCGAGCGCCCAAGGGGCGGGGGACCCTCCTGAAGCGGATGCGCAAGGCGGTGATGCGGCGCGTGCAGCAGACCAACGACCGGGCGGCCGCGCGGCGGAACGTGGCGCACCACTACGACATCTCGAACGACCTCTATCGGCGCTTCCTGGACGCCGACATGCAGTACACCTGCGCCTACTTCCCGCGCCCCGGCATGACGCTTGAAGAAGCCCAGGCCGCCAAGAAGGCCCACATCGCCGCCAAGCTGAGGCTGGAGCCGGGCATGAGGGTGCTGGATATCGGCTCAGGCTGGGGCGGGCTGGGGATGACCCTGGCGCGCGACTACGGCGCGCAGGTGACGGGGGTGACCCTCTCGACCGAGCAGCTGGAGCTGGCCCGCGCCCGGGCGGCCGAGGCGGGCCTGTCCGACCGCGTGAAGTTCGAGTTCAAGGACTACCGCGACGTCGCCGAACCCTTCGACCGCATCGTCTCGGTGGGCATGCTCGAGGCCGTGGGCGCGCCCAACCTGCGCCCCTATTTCGAGAAGGTGAGGAGCCTGCTGACCGACGACGGCGTGGCCCTGATCCACACCATCTGCCGCATGACCCCGCCATCGCTCACCAACGGCTTCACCCAGAGGTACATCTTCCCCGGCGGCTATATCCCGGCCCTGTCGGAGGTGACCAAGGCGGTCGAGGACGCCGGGCTGTGGGTCACCGACCTGGAGATCCTCAGGATCCACTATGCCGAGACCCTGCGCCACTGGCGCACGCGCTTTCTGGGCGACCCGGAGATCCCGGCGCGTTATGAGGCCCGGTTCCGCCGCATGTGGGAGTTCTACCTGGCCTCGGCCGAGCTGGGCTTCCGCTATGGCACGCACATGATCGCGCAGGTCCAGCTCAGCCGGAACATGGACACCCTGCCGATCACCCGCGACTACATCCACGCGGACGAACTGGCCCGCGGCGCGTAGCCGATCAGTCGTTCGCGCCGTGGGTGGGGATCGGCGTTTCCGGATCGAACAGGATCTGCGGTGTCGGCGGCGTGGGGGCCTGGGGCGGCGGGACCGACAGCGGCGTTGGCGCGACATCGATCAACGCCGGCGCGGACGGCCTTGGCCTCGGGCGCGCCGGCGCTCGGGCCGCGGGCGTTCGGGCCTGGGCGATCTTGGTCTCAGCCGCGCGCGGCGGGGCGACGGGCGCTGCGACCGGCGGTGAGGCCGGGACCGGTCGGCTCTCCACAGCGGCGGGCGGTTCGGCCGTGGCCATGTCGGCGGGCGCGGGCGCTTCCACCGGCGCCATGTGCGGCTCGGCCGCGCGCTGCATCGCGACGACGACGATCGCCACCGCGGCGACCGCGGCGGCGCCGCCTGCGGCGAGCAGCAAGACCGGGCCGGGGCCTGACTTGCGCCGACGGCGCCGGTGCGTCGGCGGGTGCGGCGCGAAGTGCATCTTCGTCATCGACATCGGTTCGTGCGGCGGATGCAGCGGCTTGGCCGTTTCGGGCTCGGCGAGAGGAGCGTCGGCCGCGGCGGGGGGCTCTGCGGCCACGGGGTCTTCTGGCGCGAAGACCGCTTCGAGAGGCTCCGGCTCGGTTTCGATATGCTCCTGGGCGAAGACCGCTTCGGCGGCCTCCTCCGTGAAGAGAAATTCGTCTGGATCAGGCGCTGCGACGGGCTCGGACGGCGTTTCGGTATCGGGGGCCGTGGCGCGCTCAGCGGTCACGGGCTCTTCTGCCGCGAAGAGCGCTTCGGCCGGGTCCTGCGCTAGGTCCTCCGCCGCTTGCTCAGGTTCCGCAGACCCGGAATCCGCCAGCTCGGCTTCCACAGGCTCAGGCGCGACGGCGGGTTCGGCGGGGGCTTGCCGGGGCGCATCTCGACGCAGGGGAACGGCTGAGCCGGTCAGGACGCTCGGCCGCCGCCTCGGAGCCGCGGGGGCAGGGCTCTCAATCGGCGCACTTTCCTGCAGGTCGACTTGCGCCGGAGCGGCCTCGGCCTCGGCCACAGGCAGCTCCAGGGGAGCGACCTCCTCCGGCGCGGGGGGCGGGACGAGCGGTGAGGTCTGGGGGGCGGCGGTCCGGCCGGCGAGGCGTGACGACGGCGGCGGAGTGAGGGGCACTGCGCCGGAGTGGGACGCGCCCCAGGGGCTTTGGCGAGCAAACGGATTGCCCGGAAGGTCCTTGGGCTCTGGCGGCATTCAAGTCTCCCGCGCCGGGCTCGCCGGCGCGACATCTGGTCATGGTCGCCTGCGCAGGCGCGCAGACCGAAAGCATTAACACTAACTCCGAACTTCGTCCGTTCCATGGCCCGCATGGCCGGCGAGCCGGTTGCGGCTCTGCTCGAGCGCCTCGATGACCGAGTCCACAAAGGCCGCCGCGACGGTGCGCGCCGAGTCCAGCCCGTGCGCCCCATGGCGCTCGAGGCCGTCCAGGTTCCCGCCGACGTCGAACAGCATGCGGAAAGCCTCCTTTTCGATCAAGGCCGTCGGAAGCAGGTCGACGCCCTTCTCGCGCAGTTGCGCGACCACCTGCTTGACGGAGCGGGGCCGGACGGCGGCCGGCACGCGGGTCAGCAGCGCCCGGTGCAACATGGCGCGGCCCTGGCGGCGGCCATGCTGGCCGACCAGTTCGGCGGCCTTGATCGCCTCGACCGCCTCGAGCTGCGAGGCCGCCAGCGGCGTGATCACCATGTCGAGGCGCAGGGTGGTGAACACCATCGCCCCGCGGATCGAGCCCTCGGTGTCGAGGATGATCCAGTCCGGCTGCTTGCGCTGGGCCTCACGCAGGGCGTCGCGCATGTCCTGGGCGGTGGGCGCCGGGTGGATGCTGATCAAAGGCGGGGCTTCGGGCAGGGACGCCCAGCGCACGAGAGGCTTATTGGGATCGGAATCGATCATCGCCACTCGCTGTCCGCGGCCAGCCAAGCCTAGGGCGAGCAACAGGGACGCGGTGGTCTTTCCGGCTCCCCCCTTGGGGCTGACGAATGCGACGGCAGGCAATCCGGAACCTCACGCGGGCAGGAACGGCTCGACCTGCACCCAGAACCGTACATTTCCATGGCCCCGAACAACAGTCGTTCCGTGTGCGTCGCGGGGCGCGCCCGGCCGACTCGCCTAAACCTTGGCCTTGGAACGGGATGCAAAAGCGTGCGCCGCCGCGGCCGAAGCCGCGGCGGCGCCCGCCAATCAGGCTTTTAGTAGCCGTTCATGATGATGTCGGCGATCAGACCGCTCGACAGGGCCATCAGCACGAAGTTGTTGTCCGCATAGACCCAGCGGTAGCCGGGGGGCGGCGAACGCAGGCCGTAATAGCCGTAGTCCTGCACATAGTAGCGACGATAGGACGACGGCACATATCCGCCGCGTCGCCAGGCGCTGTGATAGCGCCGGTTGATGGGACGGTAGCCGTAGCCGGGGGCGTACCAGTAGCCCTGGCGGGCGCCCCGATAGCCGTTCCATTCCGCCCGGCCGCGCCAGGTGTCCTCGCGATGGCGGTCGAACCGCATCTCGGCGCGGCCGCGATTGATCTCGCGGCGGTCGCGATTGAGTTCGCGGGCCTCCCTCGGGGTGACGACGCCGTCGCGCGTCGCGTCCCTGCGGTCTTCCCGGTATTCGCGGCGGTCTTCGCGCTGCTCCTGACGGTCCTCGCGCCGTTCCTGCTGCCATCCTTGAGCGGAGGCCGCGACCGGCGCTGCGGCGCAGGCCAAGGCTGCGGCGGCGTAAAGCAGTTTCTTCATGGGTCGCTCCTTCTGCGTGTTTCCTCGAAACATGAGAGCGTTTTGACGCGCCCGTCATGAACCCGGCTTGAACGCGCGCCGCCCGTTCTGGTTCAGCTTCAGAATAGCCGCAGTGGTGATGCGCCGAACGTGCAGGGAGCCTTTTTGCTTTGACCTGTTAGCGCCCGCAGGCGGCGGCGAGGGACTTGCCGTCCACCGTGCCCGGCCCGGCAGACTTCCAATCCTCGCCGCTGGCGTCCTGGATCGATTCCCCCTCCGCGTTGTGGCGGGCGAAGGCGGCCATGCGGACGTTGCGAAGGCGCCCCGCCTTGCAATCGTACTCGTCTATGGCGAGCAGGCTGAGATAGGCCCGCCCGCCGATCTTCGCGCCGTCGCGATATTCGTAGCGGAGCTGCAGTCGCGGATGGCCCTGCGGGCCCTTGGGCCCTTGGGCGCCGGGCGGCGGAAGATGATCATGTCGCCGTCGCCGGTCACCCGGCCGTCCGGCCAGCCGTCGCCGCGCACGCCGCTGGCCCAGCTAGTGTCCTGCGCCGCCGCGGGGCCGGCGAGCGCCAGGACGGTGAGCAGCGCCAAGCCTGCTCCGGAAATGTGCATCTTCATCTCTGCCCCCTTCAAACCCCGCCCAAGCCTACGGTTTCAAATCCTCGCGGTCACCCGCGGCGTTCTGCGGCCTAGAACAGCCCCAGGGCCTTGAAGCTGGCCACCCCGCCGCGCCCGACCACCAGATGGTCATGCACCGCAATGTGCAGCGGCCGCAGGGCGTCGACCACCTGCCGGGTCATGTCGACATCCGCCGACGAGGGCGTCGGGTCGCCCGACGGATGGTTGTGCAAGACCCCATCCAATCGCGATAACCTGTTGAAAATAAGGGAAATATTGCCTTCGTCGCCAATCCGGAAGGGACGCGGACTGGGAGCTGTTTCAGCGCCCGAGCCGGCGGAATACCGTCCCCACCTTCTCAATACCGGTCGATCACCGAGCTGACCGGCACTGTACCACATTCTTGCGGTCCCAAGCGTCCAACTCGCCGACGGGGTAAAGGACCCCTTTCCCGACCTTCACGAACGACGGCCCGATCCGCATCGATCGCCAGTTCCGGAGCGTCCCGGTACTGACTTCACCGCGATAGCGCTCGGCCACCTCTTCCGGCGTGAGGTACTTTGTCTCGGACATGATCCACTCCTGCACCACCATCATCGCAACGCGGGTTGGTTTTGATACCGATGTGTCCCGCCCTCAGCCGAGAGATCACGCCGAGGCAATATCAGAAATCTGACGGCCGATTCCGCACGCCTCAAGGCGTAAGCCTACCTACGGAGCGGAGCCGCAGTCGGACCCTGATGGACTGGACAGATTATCAAATAAAATCAATTGGTTATTGGATCCGTGTGCAATAAATTGCACACAGAGGTTCTCCTTCCCTTTCGTTTTCGTTCTTCCGAAATCGCCCGATCCGGCGCGCCAGAGCCCCTGTGAGTCGCCGGTGGTGCGACTTCGCCTTCTCGCCCGCGCAATCGTTAGCCGCACCCCGGCCGCCACGGCGGGGATCTAGTGGGACTCAGCCTTCGCGTCTGGGCGCGACGCTTATCTCAATAGCTCGTGTTCCAGATCGCCGGTGCCCGCGGGCACTTGTCGATATCGGGGTCGATGGATAGCTGCCAGCGCTCCGGCCAATCTTCCGCGTAGGCTTTGTCATGGTCGGCGGCCAGGAGCATGAAGGAGCCCAGAGACGAGCCTGCGGCCCAAAGGGGCCGGGAAAACTCATCTTCATGGTCGAAGAAATAGACTGCGGGAGTCGCGTCTCCGGCCGCGAGGTCGAGGCCGAACAGGCTTCCGCATCCATCGTCGAGGACCGGCGCAGCCTGCGCGTCCATAAGCTTCTCGAAATCGGACAGCTCAGCGAGCGTGAATTCTCCTATGCGGTGGATGCGCTCACGATAGAATTCTTCTAGATCGTGGGGCAAATCCCGGCCTAGATACTTCCTTGCGCTAGCGATTAGATTTTCACTGTATTTGGCGGGGTAGCGCACGAGGCAGCCCCGCGCCTCCAACCTGCTTGCCGCTTCGGCCACACTGATCTTCATTTCGCGCCTCCGGCACCACCAGGCGGGCCGCGGAACCGTGACACACCGGGGCTTCGGAGATAAGGCTCCACGATCCTGTCGATCCGCATTTTCATCTCCATGACCTCGGCTTTGCTGGGGGTTCTGGCGTTCAGGGATCTGCGGAAGGTAGTCCATGCAGCGGATGCGGCGTCGTGAGCCTCCTTGGGGAGCGCCCACAGATTGGCTAGGCGATTTGGATCAGCCTTCGGAAGAACTCCGGCGTGCTCAATCGGCCAGCTATGATGCACTTTCGCCTCCATCTCGGAGGCTGCCTTTCCGTTCGCTTGGGCGAACCGCTGCCGGCCAGCCGCGCGCAAGGCTCCGGGCGATTTGCTGAGGCTGCGGGCGGCCTGGTCTGCGACCTGGCGCCCCTGCCAAGCCTCCAGTTCGAGGAAGCTCAAGGGGTTTTTCGGCATCGCCCATGGCGATCGCAGCGCGCGCAAGCCCAGGGCTCCCGCGCCCTCGAGCCCGGCTACCACGGCGACAGGAGCTAGGGCGCCTGCGGCCAGCCAGCTGTTTTCAATGTCCGCCTGCCGCCTGACCTTCGCAAACTCGGCCTGTTGGCGGCGGAGTTCAGTCAGGTCTTCTTGCGGTGGGTCTGTACGGGATCCGCCAAAGTAGCTGTCATAGCGCAGCGGGCCGCAACTTGGTGCTCTTCCTCGATTTCGGCCGGGGAACGCATATACCAGCGCCGTAATTCTTCTCCATGCAGGCGCGCGGGATCGACCTGGCTTTCGGCCATGCTTCAGGGTTCCTTCAATGGGCTGTAGCCGCCCTGCGTCAGGCGGTTTTTCTCAAGGCAGACGGCTGGGAGCAGAGGGCCGCCCACGAGCGGAGGGCGAAATGCTCGACGCTGTCTTCATCCTCGCAAATCTGCGCGGCGACGTCAAGAACAAAAGGAGAACATTGTGCGCGGTGACTCCACAGACGCGTCGGTCACGTCATGGCCCATGAGGAGCTGACGCGGTGAGCCGCGGTCGTCACGGCAGGGCAGGAGGTCATCTCGCAGCTTCATCGTTCGGATGAGTACGGGACCGAGCCCATCGAGCAGGCCGCCGACAAGTTCCTGGCCACGGACAGCGCAACTTTGGACATTGTCCAGGTTTATCGCGGCGCCATCGTCGTTGCCTTCGCCGCCGAGCGACCCGATGTAGTCACGCCTGAGTGGCGGAAGCAGGTGTTCGCCGCTTTTGAGCCCAGCGGAATTGCGACACTGCTGGACGACGAAGTGGTCCTGCAGAAATTCCTGAGCTCCTGCGGGATGCCGGTCGGTCTCGTGCTCGACGCCGACCGCCTGAGCGCGGCAGGACTTGTCGAACTCGAGGTGGATGTCGGCACGGTGATCGACGAGTGGTTTCTGGCAGTGAACGGCGTCTCGCGGTCGGACCATCAGGCTGCGCTTGCGGCCGCCAAGGCCAGGTTCGAGCAGTACGGCCTGAAAATCATCGGGCGAACGACTAGTGGAGACCTGGTGAGCCTGATCTAGGATGGGGACGGTTTGCGGCTTCGGTCCGGTGCTCGTGCCTGCTTCTTGCCAAGCGCCAACTGCCGCTGCTGACGGATCTAAGACCAAGAAACATGCTCTCGGACGCGACCCCGTGCGCTTACGCGATTGCCTGCAGTCCCTTGGCCTTCACCAGGTTCAGCAGCTTCAGCGACGGCCCGTTCGGGCGCTTCTCGCCGCGTTCCCACTTGCTGACCGCATCCTTACGGACGTTGAGGAAACGGGAGAAGACGGCCTGGGAGACCTGCTCGCGTTCGCGCAGCGCGCGGATCTCATCGGGGGACAGGGGCTCCACCGTGGTCAGGCACAGAGCGTCGAAGTTGCGCATGGTGGCCTGATCGACCAAGCCGGCATTATGCAGGCCCGTCACGGACTCGTGGACCGTGGCGAGGATATCGGACTCAGGCTTGCGGGTCTTGGTCGGCATGGGTCTCTATCTTCACCAGTTCGCCGTGTTTCACGGCTGCCTCAAGCTCGTCTGCGCCGTAGTTTAGGAGAAGCGCTGCATAGGCCTGCAACGCCTCCAGTTCCTTCGCCGTGATGTTCGCCCTGGCGTTCTTGGCGAACCCGTAGACGAAGAAGCACGATTGACCGGCGCGGAAGGCTAGGAGCGTGCGGAATCCTCCGGACTTCCCGCCGCCCGCACGCGCCACCCGCTGCTTGTAGACGCCGCCGCCGAGATCGGCGTCAAAGCGTCCCGAGACAACCAGGGCGGCCGCTGCGGCCAGTTGCGCGTCTCTCAGCCCCGCCTTCCGGGCGAAGCGGACGAACGCCTTGGACTTATAGACGCTCATCTTCCGAGCGACCCTGAAAATGTAGCTCTAAGAGCTATAGACTTCAAGGGCGTCATCACGCCGCCCGCGGCGCGAAGTCGTGCAGCGACTCCGGCTTAAGGTGGGTGTAGCGGCGCAGCATCTTCCAGTCCTTGTGGCCGGTGACGAGCGAGACCTGCTCGATGCGGAAGCCCGCCTCGAACAGGCGGCTCGTGCCCTCGTGGCGCAGGTCGTGGAAGTGCAGGTCGTCGATGCGAAGGACCTGGCAGGCCCGGGTGAAGACGTTGCTGACGGACTTGTGGTTGTTGGGGAAGATGCGGTCGTCCTCGTTGCCGCGGATCGCCCGCTGCTCCTCGATCAGCGCCATGGCGTCGTAGCCGGAGACCGCCAGCAGCGGGATGCGCTGGTCGTTGCCCTTCTTCTCGCGCGGGTCCTTGCGGTCGCGGATCGTCAGCATCTTGGTGCGCTCGTTGAGGTCGCTCCAGGCGACCCGGCAGATCTCCTCCTGGCGCATGGCGGTGGCCACAGCGAACTTGATGATCCGGCCCATTGGGATCAGCTGGCGCGGGTTGCCGTCGAAGTGGGCGATCAGCTTGGCGAGTTCGTCGTCAGTGGGGCGGCGGTCACGCTGGTTGCTCTTGCCGACCAGGCCCAGCCGCTTGAGCGCGATCCGCCCAAGGTCGACCTGTTCGATGGAGACGGGCAGGCCGTGCACGGCGGCGGCGTGCGACAGCACCAGGCGGATCGCACCAATATCCATCGCGACCGTGACCGGGCCGGCGCCCTGCGTCGCGCGCGTGCAGCCGAACTGGACGATCAGCTCGCGGTCGAGCTGGGTCATTCTGAGTTTGCCGAGCTCGCGCTTCAACATGGCCAGCGTCGCGTCCTTCGAGCGGCCGGGCGCCTTGGCGACCTCGCACATGTCGGCGATGTGCAGATCGACGAGGTCTCCAAAGGTGGCGATGCCGCGAGCGCGCGCCGACGTCGGCAATTCGCCGCGGTCGATCCGGCCCTCCATGTCTGTGGCCCAGCGCCGCGCGTCCTCGCGTCTTTGGAAGCTCTCGCTTACATAGCGTCCCTTGTGGCGCACCTGGGCACGCCAGGAGCCGGACGCGAGCTTGGTGAAGGAGGCCATTTTCGTGTGCGCTCAGTGTGCAATGGGGCGTCGTAGATACGAGTAAAACTGCGCATTTTGGTGCAGAACGGCGTAGGTAAACCCCGCATCAACTCATTGAAGTTACGAGAAAAGTGGCGGAATTTCAAGACCATAGATTTTCTATTGCACCTATGATGGACTGGACCGACCGGCACTGCCGCGTCCTGCACCGGACGCTGAGCCGTCGCGCCCAGCTCTATACCGAGATGCTGACCACCGGCGCGGTGCTGCATGGCGACCGCGCGCGGCTCCTGGCCTTCGATCCGGCCGAGCAGCCTGTGGTTCTGCAGCTTGGCGGCAGCGACCCGGTCGATCTCGCCCAGGCGGCGCGGATCGGCGAGGCCGAGGGCTATGCCGAGATCAACCTCAATGTCGGCTGCCCCTCGGACCGGGTGCAGAGCGGGCGCTTCGGCGCCTGCCTGATGCGCGAGCCGGACCTGGTGGCCGAATGCATGGCGGCCATGGCCGCAGCGGTGCGCACGCCCGTGACCGTCAAGTGCCGCATCGGCGTGGACGACCAGGACCCCGAGGAGAGCCTTTTCACCCTTGTCGATCGCTGCGCCCAGGCGGGGGTCACGAGCTTCGCCGTCCATGCCCGCAAGGCGCTGCTGCAGGGCCTCTCCCCAAAAGAGAACCGGGACGTCCCGCCCTTGAACTATCCGCTCGTCTATCGGCTCAAGCGCGAGCGGCCCGCCCTGACCATCGTGTTGAACGGCGGGGTCGCCTCGCTGGACGAGGCCAAGGCGCATCTGGACCATGTGGACGGGGTGATGCTGGGCCGCGCGGCCTATCACACGCCGGCGATCCTGGGCGAGGTCGATCGCCGGCTGTTCGGCGCCGAGGCGGACGTCTCGCCGGCCGAGGCGGTGGCGCGCTATCGGCCCTACATGGCCGCCCAGCTTGCCGCGGGAACCCGGCTGGCGGCCATGACCCGGCACATGCTGGGCCTGTTCACCGGCGAGCCGGGCGCGCGGGCGTGGCGGCGCATCCTGACTGTGGAGGGCGTCAAGCCCGGCGCCGGGCTCGAGGTGGTCGACGCGGCCCTGGCCGCGGTCCTAAGGGCGCAGGATGAGCGACGAGGGCGTCGCCTCGAAGCGGGAGAGGCGGCCTAGGTAGGTCATGCCGAGGAGCGAGGTGTCGAGGCCCTTCTCGATCACCAGGGCGTCCACGTCGGCGACGCGGGCGCCGGCCACCGAGATGCTGGCGAGCTTCACCGCTGCGGCGCGGGCCGGCCCGCTCGCGGTCGTGACCGTGTAGCTGTAGTCCAGGTCCTTGGGCGCGAAGCCCAGTCGCAGCGCATCGGTCGTGGTGAGCGCGACGGCCGTGGCGCCGGTGTCCACCAGGAAGCGCACGCGCGCGCCATTGACCTCGGCCTCGGCCCAGAAGTGGCCGTCGCCGGCCTTGGTGATGGAGGCCGCCTCGGCCCGGGGCAGCGGCGGCGGCGCGGGCATGTCCGTTGCGGCCCTGAGCGCGACGGGCGGGGCTGCGGCGCCGGACGCCATGGGGCTGAGGAGCGTCACGGCTTGAGCCGCGCCCACCGCCGTCACGGCCCCCGCAATCGCGATGAGCGTAAATCGCAGCATGTTCGACACCCGCCTCACCAAAGGCCGCGGCCTTCTGGCCGTCTGCGACCACCTTAGGCGGAGAGCCTTTTCAACTGGTGAATCAAGGCCTCAGCCGGTGAAGCCCAGCTTCTCGGGTCGAATCCGTCCGCGGCGGCCTGGCAGTTGGGTCATCACGACGTCGCGTACAAGCGGGTTCATCCGCGCCCAGCCGGCGATCTCGTCCAGGGTGCGGAAGCAGCCCAGGCAAAGGCCGCTCTCTTCGTCCATGACGCACACCTTGATGCAGGGCGTCGGGATCGGGCGGGGCGGGAGCGATGGTGGAGGCGGCGCGGCCATGGGCGTACAGAGCCGCTGTCCGGCCGCGAAGCAAGCCCGGATCAGAGCCTGCGCTTGCGCTCACCGCGAATGGAACTCACCTTTGCCGTGGGGTTTCCTTAGGCGAGAGGTTGGCGCGCGGCGCAGGGAGGGGACGACCCGGGCATGAGCGTCCTTAGACCCGGCGAGACCTGCTGGCGCGTCGAGCGTGCCGACCGGGCGGCGATCCTGATCGACAACGAAGCCTATTTCGCCGCCGTGTTCGCAGCGATCACCAGCGCCCGGCGATCCATCCTGCTGGTCGGCTGGGGATTCGATCCGCGCACCCGCCTGTTTCCCGACGGCCACGAGGGTCTGGACGACCCGGACGAGATCGGCCGCGTGCTGATCGAGCTCGCCGAAGCGCGGCCCCAGCTCGACATCCGGCTGCTGGTCTGGCGATCGGCCCTGCCCATCGCGGCGAGCCAGGAGTTTTTTCCCCACAAGGCCCGGCGCTGGTTCCTGAACACGCCGGTGAAGTTCCGTCTGGACGACACGGTGCCGTTCGGCGCTTGCCATCACCAGAAGGTGCTGGTGGTGGACGACCGGCTCGCCTTCTGCGGCGGCGGCGACATCTCGGTGGATCGCTGGGATACGCCTGGGCACCTCGACGCGGACCAGCGGCGGATCATGCCCAAGCTGGACCTGCATCCCCCTCGGCACGAGGTGATGATGATGGTCGACGGTGACGCGGCCCGGGCGCTCGGCGACCTGGCGCGGGAGCGCTGGAAGGGGGCTGTCGGCGAGACGCTGGCGCCGCCGCTGGACGCCGGCGGCGACCCTTGGCCCGATCACGTGCCCGCCCACTTCACCCAGGTGGATGTTGGGATCGCCAGGACCGCGCCGGCCTGGCGGCGGCCGACCACTATCGAGGAGATCCGCAAGCTCGCCGTCGCCTCGATCTTCGAGGCGAAATCACTGATCTATCTTGAGAACCAGTACTTCACGGCGCCCTGGGCCGCCGAGGCCCTGGCCGCGCGTCTGGCCGAGCCCGACGGTCCGGAGGTGGTGCTGATCTCGACCGGCATGTCGCCCAGCTGGTTCGATCGCCTGACCATGGATCGGGCGCGCTCGCTCATGCTCTGGCGTCTGCGGGCCGCCGACGTCTATGGGCGTTTCCGCGCCTATTGGCCGAACACGCCCCGGGGTGACTGCATCATCGTCCACTCCAAGGTCTCGATCTTCGACGACCAGATCGTGCGCGTGGGCTCGGCTAACCTCAACAACCGTTCCGCGGGGTTCGACACCGAGTGCGAGCTGGCGATCGAGGTCGAGGGGGCGGACGCCCACACCATGGTGAGCGCTTTCCGCGACCGTCTGGTCGGTCATTTCATGGGCTGCACGGGCGATGCGGTCGCCAAGGCCATGGTTGAGTTCGGCGGGCTGGGGCCGGCGATCGACGCCCTGAACCGCGACGGGCGCCTGCGCCCGCTGGAGCCCCGGGCGATGACGCCGCTCGGCGACTTCATCGCCCGCCACCACCTGGGCGATCCGTCCAATGTGGCGGACTCCTGGAACCCGATCCGGCGGCGGGAACGGCTGTTCGAGGAAGCCCGGCGGATCGCCCTGGATGGTCGGGCGGCGGAACTTGGCGATCCGTTCCGCTAGGCGAGGTGGAAGTCCATCACCAGCGGCAGATGGTCGGAAGCCTTTCGCGTCAGAGCGTCATAAGGGGCGAAGACGTTCTTCACGACGATCTCGTCGCTGACGAAGAGATGGTCGATGCGCAGCACCGGCAGGCGCGAGGGGAAGGTCGGGCTGGGCGCTCGGCGCGGGCCGACGCTGCGCGCCGCCTTCAGCTTGTGGGTCAGGGTGCGGTAGACGAACGAGGTCGGCGTGGCGTTGAAGTCGCCCAGAAGGATGGTGGGCCCGGCGCAATCCGGGTGGGCGAGCCAGCGCGGCCCGGCGATGGCGGCGGCCTGGAGCTGCTGCTCGCGCGGCACCAGGCCCAGGTGGGTGTTGATCACCTGCACGTAGCGGCCGTCCACCTCCACGCAGATCCAGAGCGCGCCGCGGGTCTCCAGACCCTGGAGGCGGGAATAGCCGGGCAGGGGTCCCGCGTGGATGAGGCGTTCCGGATAGGTCGTCAGGATGGCGTCGCCGTATTCCTCCTCCTCGACCTTCAAGGCCGGATTGAAGTGCACGGTCATTTGCAGGCGCCGCGCGATCTCGCGGGCCTGATCGACCCCGCCGGTGCGGGCGCGCCCGACGTCCAGTTCCTGCAGGGCGACGATGTCCGGGCGGAACTCCGCGATCACGGCGGCCACCCGGCCCACGTCGAGCCGGCGGTCGACGCCGACGCAGCGATGGACGTTGTAGGTCAGGATGCGGGGCATGCGCGTATGGAAGGGCGCCTCGGCGCGCCGAGGCAAGGCCGCGAATGATCGGCGGCCCGGATGGTTGCGCTTCGACGCTGGAACAGGCCGGCCTCCTTGTACGCTTTCACACGCCCCACCCAGGGGGTATCCATAACTTGATCCGCGCCGGCCGAGCGCGGGCGAGGGAGCGGCCCATGAACCTTGATTTCTCGCCGGAGGAAATCGCGTTTCGCGACGAGGTCCGGGCGTTCATCGCGCAATCCTATCCGAGCGAGCTCCGCGCCAAGCAGGATGCGCACGCCGCGCTCAGTCGCGACGACCACCTGGCCTGGCAGAAGGTGCTGGCGGCGAAGGGATGGGCCGCGCCGGCCTGGCCGGTCGAATACGGCGGAACCGACTGGACGGCGGTGCAGCGCTACATCTGGTCGGAGGAGCTGGCGGCCGCCGACACCCAGTGGCTGTTGCCCTTCGGCCTTTCCATGCTCGCCCCGGTCCTGTTCGCCTATGGGACGCAGGCGCAGAAGCAGCGCTTCCTGCCGGGCATCTACAACGCCGAGGTCTGGTGGTGTCAGGGCTATTCCGAGCCTGGCGCCGGCTCGGACCTGGCCGGGCTCTCGACCCGGGCCGAGCGGTTCACCGGCGACGACGGGCGCGAATATTACCGGGTCAACGGCCAGAAGACCTGGACCACCTTGGCCCAGTACGCCGACTGGGGCTTCTTCCTGGTGCGCACCGATCCGAGCGCCAAGCCGCAGGCGGGGATCAGCTTCCTTTTGATCGACATGAAGTCGCCCGGGATCACGGTGCGGCCGATCACCACCCTGGACGGCGGCCAGGAGATCAACGACGTCTTCCTGGAGGACGTGATCGTGCCGGTGGAGAACCGGGTGCACGAGGAGAACAAGGGCTGGACCTGCGCCAAGGCTCTCCTGGCTCACGAGCGGACCGGCATCGCCGGCGTGGCCCGCTCCAAGCGGGCGATGGAGAAGCTGCGCGAGATGGCGCGGACCGAGCGGTCGGACGGCGGCGAGCCGCTGATCGAGGACCCGTTCTTCCGCCGCAAGCTGGCCGAGCTGGAGATCGACCTGGCGGCCCTGCAGTACACCGAGCTTCGCGCCCTGGCCGGAGAGATGCACGGGCAGGGGCCGGGCCCGGAGTCCTCCATCCTCAAGATCAAGGGCACCGAGATCCAGCAGCGCCTGAACGAGCTCGCCCTGGAGGCCGCCGGCGTGTTCGCCGCCCCGGACCTGCGCAACCCGGGCGCCAATAGGCTCGTTGGGCCGGACCACTCGGTCGGGCTGGCGGGCGCCTATTTCAACGGCCGCAAGACCTCGATCTTCGGCGGCTCGAACGAGATCCAGCGCAACATCATCGCCAAGGCGGTGCTGGGGCTCTGACCCGGCTAAGGGGGAACGCGCATGGACTTCAGCTTCACCGAAGAGCAGTCGATGCTCCGCGACACGCTCACGGCCTATCTCGCCGACAACTACAGCCTTGCGGCGCGGCGTGCGGCCGTGGCCTCTGAGGCCGGCTGGCGGCCCGAGATCTGGCGGGCCTTCGCCCAGGAGCTCGGCATCCTCGGCGCGCCGTTTCCGGAGGATCTGGGCGGCCTCGGCGGCGGCCCGGTCGAGACCCACGTCATCATGGAGACGTTTGGCGAGGCCCTGGTCCTCGAGCCCTATGTCGGCACGGTGGTGATCGGCGGCGGGCTCCTGCAGCACGCGGGCCACCCGCGCGCCGCGGAGCTGATCGGCGGGATCATCGAAGGCGACGTCACCATGGCCCTCGCCGCGGCGGAGGCCGAGGCGCGCTACGCTTGGTCGGACGTGCAGGCGAGCGCGCGCAAGGACGGGACGGGCTGGGTCCTGACCGGGCGCAAGGTGGTGGTGGTCGGCGCGCCGTGGGCGACGCACCTGATCGTCTCGGCCCGCACCGGGGGCGGGCGGCGCGAGCGCGAGGGCGTTTCGCTGTTCCTGGTGGAGAAGGGTGCGGCGGGCGTCTCGAGCCTCGACTATCCGACCGTCGACGGCGGCCGCGCCGCCGACGTGACCTTCGAGACCGTGCGGCTGCCGGCGCAGGCCCTGATCGGGCCGGAGGGGCAGGGGGCGCCGCTTCTGGAGCGCGTCCTGGATGAGGCGGTCGCGGCGCACTGCGCGGAGGGCTGCGGCGTACTGCGCCGCCTGCAAGCCGGCACGCTCGACTACACGCGCCAGCGCCGGCAGTTCGGCCAGCCGATCTCCCAGTTCCAGGTGCTGCAACACCGCATGGCCGACATGTTCATGCAACTGGAGCTGTCGGTCTCGCTCAGCCTGGTGGCCGCGATCAGCCTGCGCGACCCGGACGCCGCGGCCCGCGCCAAGGCGGTGTCCTCGGCCAAGGTCCAGGTAGGCAAGGCGCTCCGCTTCGTGGGCCAGGGCGCGATCCAGCTGCACGGCGGCATGGGCATGACCGATGAGATGGCTATCAGCCACTACTTCAAGCGCGGGACGATGATCGAGAGCGCCTTCGGCTCCACCGATCACCACCTGGCGCGCTACGAGGCGTTGTCGTTCGCCGACTGACCTGGCGCGCGCCGCGACCGGGCGGGTTGCCCCCGCCGCCGAAAGCGCCCTACAGCCTGCGCCATGGCCCTGCGCGACTTCCTGCTCCTGGCGTGCGTCTGCGTGATCTGGGCCGCCAACAACATCGTCACCAAGTTCGTGGTCTCGGACCTGGGCGTGCCGCCGATGTTCTATTCCGGCGTGCGGTTTTTGGTGGTGGCGATCGCCGCCTCGCCCTGGCTCTTGCCCATGCCCCGGCCGCGCTGGCGGATGGTGACCGTCGCCTTGCTGGTCGGCGGGGGGAACTTCACCCTGGTCTTCATGGGAATGAAGACGGCGGCGCCGTCGGCTGTTGCGGTGGTGAGCCAGGTCGGACTGCCGATCACGGCCCTCCTCGCCTACTTCATGCTGGGCGAGACGATCACCGTCAAGCGGGGGAGCGGCATGCTGTTGACCCTGGCCGGAGCCCTGGTCGTCATGTGGAACCCGCGCGGGTTCGAGGGCTCGCTGGGGCTGCTGTACATCGTCGCCTCGCAGGTCGCCGCCGCCCTGGGCGTCATGATGATGAAGCAGATGGAGGGCCTGAAGCCGCTGCAGCTCCAGGCCTGGGTGGGGTTCTCGGCGATCTGGCCGCTGGCCGTGCTGACGGCCTTGCTGGAGCACGGGCAGATGGAGGCGGCGACGGCGGGAGGGTGGTCCTTCGTCGCGGCGATCCTCTTTTCCGGCCTGGTGGTCTCGATCGTGGCGCACACCGTCAACTACGCCCTGATCCAGCGTTATGACGCCAACCTTCTCTCGCCGTTGACGGTGATGACCCCGCTCGCCACCATCGCCTTGGGCGTGGCGCTGACCGGCGACCCGTTCGGCCCGCGCATGGCGCTGGGAACGGCGATGGCGTTGACGGGGGTTCTGGTGGTCGCGGTACGGCCCAACCGGCTGTTCTCAGGCCTGGCCGCCTTGCGCAGCCGGGGCGGGTAGGAGAGGCATGGACTTCATCGACGCCCCATCGCCGAACTTCGACATGCGCACCGCGCCGCCGGACGCCATCGTGCTGCACTACACCGGCATGCCGACGGGAGGGGAAGCCCTCGCCCGGCTTTGCGATCCGGCGGCCAAGGTCTCGTCGCACTACTTCGTGGAAGAGGACGGGCGGGTGTTCCGCCTGGTCCCCGAAGAGCGCCGCGCCTGGCACGCGGGGCTCTCGTCCTGGCGCGGGGTGACGGACATGAACGGCGCCTCGATCGGGATCGAGATCGTCAATCCAGGTCACGAGTTCGGCTACCGGGCGTTCCCCGAAGCGCAGATCGCGGCGGTGATCGCGCTCTTGACCGACATCCGCTCGCGCTGGACGGTGGATGACGTGCGCATCGTCGGCCATTCGGACATCGCGCCCGCCCGCAAGCAGGACCCCGGCGAACTCTTCCCCTGGAAGGCCTTGGCGCAGGCCGGGCATGGCCTTTGGGTCGAGCCGACGCCGGCGCCGGGGCCGCTGCTGCAGGTCGGGGAGGAGAGCGCCGCCGTCTTCGCGCTGCAGGCCGGGCTGACGCGGCTCGGCTATGGCTGCGCCCCGAACGGACGGTTCGACGCCGACACCAAGACGGTGGTCCAGGCCTTCCAGCGGCATTGGCGGCCGGCGCGCATCGACGGGGTGGCGGACGGGGAGACCCGCGCGCGCCTCATCGGCCTCCTGAGGCTCGCGGCCTGAACCGTGACGGATTGACGTCAAGTCCCCGCTGCCCCAGGTTCGCCGCGGACCAGACGGCCGGGCGGTCGCCCTCGCGCAAGCGGGGGAGGAAAGTCCGGGCTCCACGACAACATGGCGGCGGGTAACTCCCGCCGGGGGCGACCCCAGGGATAGCGCCACAGAAAGCAAACCGCCGGCGGCGCGTCCGCCGGTAAGGGTGAAAGGGTGCGGTAAGAGCGCACCGCGGCTCCAGCAATGGAGACGGCACGGCAAGCCCCGCCAGGAGCAAGACCGAATAGGGACGTCGCGCTGTCCAGGTTCGCCTGGCGGCGGGGCCGTTGTCGGCCCCAGGCGTCCGGGTAGGTTGCGAGAACCGTCCGGTGACGGACGGTCCAGAGGAATGGCCGCCGCGTCCACCGGTTCGTCCGGTGGGCGGCACAGAACCCGGCTTATAGGCCGTCTGGTCCTTCAGTTTTTTCAAGGCCTCCGCCCGCCGCCGGGGCGATCTATTTAACCCGTTCCATGTATGTTCTGTGAATAGTTGATTTCGGTTAACCATATACCCATGCGACATCTTTGATTCCGCGCGCAATAGTCACTCAGAGTCATTGTGTCCCATTCAATCCCATGTTAACCCAAACCATTCGCTCATAACCGACACGCTGTGCTTTGGGGGCGGCAGCGGGAAGATCGGAGCGGATGATCGGGGGCGATCCGATGTGGACCGCGAAGAGGGGCTGACGGGGTTGTTTCTCTCGACCTTTGAGAAACAGTTGGACGCCAAGCGGCGCATCGTCGTGCCGCAGGAGTTCCGCGCCCTGATCTCCGGGCCCTTTGACGGGGTCGTCTGCTTTCCTTCCATCGAGGCCGACTGCATCGAAGGCGGCGGCAAGGCCCTGTTCGACCGCTATCTGGGGTTGGTCGAAGAGCTCGATTTCGGCGACCCGTTGCGCACCGCCCTGGAGACTTCGGTTCTCGGCGGCATGGCGCGGCTGTCCTTCGACACCGCCGGGCGTATCACCCTTCCGGAGGGGCTCTGCGAGCTCTTCGGTCTGAGCGACTGGGTGGTGATCGTCGGCCTGGGCGACCGCTTCCAGATCTGGGACCGCGACGCGTTCCAGGCGCACCGGTCGGCCCAGCGCGAGGTCGCGCGCACCGGTCTGGCCCAGATGCGCGCCCAGCAGCGCGCCGCGCGCGCCGGGGTGGTCGCATGAGCGGCGCCGCGCACGTCTCCGTCCTTTTGAGCGAAGTCGTGGTGGCGCTCGAGCCGGCGCCGGGCAAGACCATCATCGACGGCACCTTCGGCGCCGGCGGCTATTCCCGCGCCTTCCTGGAGCGCGGCGCCCAGGTGATCGCCTTCGACCGCGACCCGACGGCGCGGCGCTTCGCCGACGGGCTGGATCCCGATCGGTTCCGCCTCGTGGAGGCCTGCTTCTCCGAGCTTGGCGATGCCGTCGAGCCGGCCTCGGTGGACGGCGTCGCCCTGGATCTGGGCGTCTCGTCCATGCAGATCGACGAGGCCGAGCGCGGCTTCTCCTTCATGCGCGACGGTCCGCTGGACATGCGCATGGCGGGGTCGGGCCGGACGGCCGCGGACCTCGTCAACGAGGAGGAGCCGGCTGAGCTTGCCCGCATCCTGTTCGTCTATGGCGAGGAGCGGAAGTCGCGGCGCATCGCCGGCGCCATCGCCCGCCGCAGGGCCGAGCAGCCCTTCAGCCGTACGGTGGAGCTGGCCGAGTTCATCGAGCGGGTTCTGGGTGGGCGGCGTGGCGCCAAGGTCCATCCGGCCACGCGGTCGTTTCAGGCGCTGCGAATCGCGGTCAACGACGAGCTTGGCGAACTGGAGCGCGGGCTCGCCGCCGCCGAGACGAGCCTCAAGGCCGGCGGGCGGCTCGCCGTCGTCACCTTCCATTCGCTGGAGGACCGGATCGTCAAATCGTTCCTGACCGTGCGCGCCGGCAAGACCCCGGGGGGGTCTCGTCACCGGCCGCGTCTCGAAGTCGCCGGGCCGGCGCCCAGTTTCGAGCTTCAGTTCAATGGCGCGCGGGCGCCGTCCGAGGCCGAGGCCGCCGCCAATCCGCGTGCGCGCTCGGCGAAGCTTCGCGCGGCGGTCCGCACCGCCGCGCCGGCCTGGAGGGATGCAGCATGAGCCTGATGGACCGGCGGGTGCGCGGCTTTCGCCTGATCGACATCGTCGCCATGGGCCTGCTCGCGGCGATCGTGCTGGGGGTCTACCTGGCCAAGACCATCGCCGGCCGGGAGCGGGCGGAGATCGCACGGGTGGAGCGCCTGATCGACATCGAGCGTGAGCGCATCCGACTGCTGCACGCCGAGGTCGCGTTCCTGGAGCAGCCCTCGCGGATCGAGCGCCTGTCGAGCGCCTACCTCGGCCTGGCGCCGACCCAGGCCAAGCGCGAGACCACGGTCGACAACCTCAGTCGCATCGCCGTCAGGGAGCCGACGCTTGAGCCTTAGCCATCCCGTATTCGGCGGCTCGCCGGGCCTGCGGTGGCTCGCCGCCCGGGTCTGGGGGCTTGAGCACGCCTTCGAGCGGGCCCGCGCCAAGGGCCGGGCCGAGGATGACACGCGGATCCGCATCTTCTTCGTGCTGGCGCTGTTCGCGGCCGGCTTCATCGCCCTGGCGGTTGGGGCGACGCGCGCGGCGGTCTTCGCCAACCTGGGCGGCGCCTCGGCCTTCGCCAGCGACGACGGCGCGGCGCGAGCCGACATCGTGGACCGCAACGGCGCGCTGCTGGCGGCGGACCTCCTGCACTACGGCCTCTACATCGATCCGCGCGAGGTCTGGGACGTGGCTGAGACGCGCCGCGGCCTGAGGCGGGCGCTGCCGGACGTCGATACGCGGCGCCTGGAAAAAGCGCTGCGCGGGGAGCGGCGCAGCTTCCTTCTCGGCGGCCTCACGCCCGTCGAGAAGGACCGCATCTACGACCTCGGTCTTCCCGGCCTGTCATTCGAGCCAGAGCAGCGCCGGATCTATCCGCTGGGCGAGACCGCCGCGCATCTGATCGGCTTCTCCGACAGCGGCGGCGCGGGCCTGGCGGGCGCCGAGTTCGCTCTCGACGACGCGGTCAGGAACGGGGCGGCCAAACACCAGCCCCAGGCGCTGTCCATCGACCTGCGGGTGCAAGGCGCCCTGGAGGACGAGGTGGTCAAGGCGGCCCAGTCCTTCCAGGCCAAGGCCGCGGTGGGCATTGTCACCAATGTCCAGACCGGCGAAGTGCTGGGGCTGGTGAGCTATCCGAGCTTCGATCCGAACAAGCCCGGCAAGGCCACGCCCGACGCCCTGCTCAACCGCGCCGGGACACAGGTCTTCGAGATGGGCTCCATCTTCAAGGTCTTCACCGTGGCCATGGGGCTCGACTCGGGGGCGGCGACCTTGAACTCGACCTTCGACGCCAGCGTCCCTGTGAAGATCGGCGGCCAGACGATCCATGACTATCACGCCGTCAAAGGGCTGATGACGGTCTCCGACATCTTCGTACACTCGTCGAACATCGGCACCACCAAGCTCGCCCTGCAGGCGGGCGGGCCGACCCTGACCCGCTACTTCAAGGCCTTCGGCCTGTTCGAGCCGGCGCCGATCGAACTGCAGGAAAGCGCCAGGCCGATCCTGCCGCGGCAGTGGAACGACAATGCTGTGGCCTCCGCCTCCTTCGGCCACGCCATTTCGGTCACGCCCCTGTCGGTCGCCGCGGGCATGGGGGCGGTTCTGAACGGCGGCCGCTACCTGCCGCTGACCATCCGCCCCATGAAGGCGGGATCGCGACCGCAAGGCGCGCGGGTGATCTCCGAGGCCACCGCACAGTCGATGCTGCAACTCATGCGGCTGAACGTGGTCCATGGCACCGGCGGCAAGGCCGACGCCCCGGGTCTGCGCGTTGGGGGCAAGACCGGCTCGGCCGAAAAGATCGTCAATGGCCGCTATGCCGCCACCACCCTGGTCTCGTCCTTCGCGGCGGTGTTTCCCACCGACGGTCCGGTGGGCGCTGACCGCTACTTCGTCCTGGTGCTGATGGACGAGCCCAAGGGCAACGCCGAAAGCTTCGGCTTCGCCACCGGCGGCTGGACCGCCGCGCCGGCGGCCGGCCGGGTGATCGACCGGATCGCCCCGTTCCTGAACGTGCCGCGCCATCTGGCCGACTCCACCGCCAAGGGCGGGGACATCCCGCCGTCCCTGCTGAACGGGGACGAACACTGATGTCCGCGCGGCTGTCACAACTGGTGCGACGGGAGCTGGCGGACGATCCCGTCATCGCCGGCGTCACCGCCGACAGCCGCAAGGTCGGGCCCGGCTTCCTTTTCGCCGCCCTGCCGGGCTCCAATGCGGACGGCGCGACCTTCGCTCCCAAGGCGGTCGCGGCGGGAGCTGCAGCGGTCCTGGCGGGCAAGTCGCTCGCGGGCCTGGGCACGCCTGTCATCGTCAGCCCTGACCCACGCCGCGCCTACGCCCTGGCGGCGGCGGCGTTCCATGGGCGCCAGCCGCAGACCTGCGTCGCCGTCACGGGAACCAACGGCAAGACCTCGGTGGCGGCCTTCTGCCGGCAGGTGTTCAGCCGCGCCGGCCTTACGGCGGCCAGCATGGGCACGCTCGGCGTGCGGGTCTCGCGTCCGGCCGGCGCCGGAGACCTGCAGATCACACCGCCCGGCCTGACCACGCCCGACGCCGCCGACGTCGCCGAGCTCATGGCGCGCATGGTGGACGAGGGCGTCACCCACCTGGCGCTGGAGGCCTCGTCGCACGGGGTCGACCAGCGGCGCCTGGACGGGGCGAAGCTGACGGCGGCGGGCTTCCTGAACCTCACCCAGGACCACCTCGACTATCACGGGGACATGGCGACCTACCGGGCGGCCAAGCTGCGCCTGTTCGAGACCCTGCTGCCGCGCGAGGCGATCGCAGTGCTCAACGCCGATTCCGACGCCTACCCGGCCTTCGCCGCCGCGGCCGTGACATCCGGCCAGACCGTCTTCTCCGTGGGCCGGGCGGGGCAGGGGCTGCGCCTCCTGGAGCGCGCGCCGATGCCGGGCGGCCAGCGGCTGCGCATCGACCACTGCGGGACGCTGTACGACATCGAGCTGCCCCTGGCGGGTGAGTTCCAGGCGTCCAACGCCCTGGTTGCGGCGGGTCTGTGCCTGGCGGCCGGGGTCGCGGCTGGCGACGTCATGGCGGCGCTGGGGCATCTGGAGGGCGCGCCCGGCCGGCTGCAGCGGATCGGGACCGGACCTGCGGGCGGCGAGGCCTATGTGGACTACGCCCACACCCCGGACGGACTTCAGACGGTGCTGCGCGCCCTGCGCCCGCACGTCCAGGGCCGGCTGATCGTGGTGTTCGGCGCCGGCGGCGATCGGGACCGCACCAAGCGCCCGATCATGGGCCGCATCGCCGCCGACCTGGCCGACATCGCCATCGTCACCGACGACAATCCGCGCGGCGAGGATCCGGCCGCGATCCGCGCCGAGGTGCGTGGCGGGACGGCGGCCCTGCAGGAGATCGGCGACCGGCGCGCGGCCATCCAGGCCGCCGCGGCCATGCTCGGCGCCGGCGACGTGCTGGTGGTGGCCGGCAAGGGCCACGAACAGGGCCAGACCATCGCCGGTGTGACCCACCCCTTCGACGACGTGGCCGAGACGGCCCAGGCCCTGGGTCTCGCCCATGGTTGAGCCGCTGTGGACCTCGGATGAAATAATTGCGGCTACCGGCGGCGTCCTGGCCGGCGCGCCCTTCAATGCCAGCGGCGTGTCCATCGACACCCGCACCCTGGAGCCCGGCGACCTCTTCGTCGCCCTGGCCGGCGTGCGCGACGGGCATGAATTCGTGGCTCAGGCCATGGCCAGGGGCGCGGCGGGTGTGCTTGGCGCCCGGCCCGTCGACGCGCCGGTGGTGATGGTTTCGGGCGAGGTGCTGACGGCGCTGGAGGCCCTCGGCCGCGCCGCGCGCGACCGGGCGCCTCAGGTGCGCCGCGGCGCCGTGACCGGCTCGGTCGGCAAGACCAGCGTCACCCAGGCGACGCGCGCCGGGCTGATGCGGGCCGGCCGGGCGCATTCCTCGGTGAAGTCCTACAACAACCATATCGGCGTGCCGCTCACCCTGGCGCGGATGCCGCGCGACACCGAGCGTGCGGTGTTCGAGATCGGCATGAACCACGCCGACGAGATCTCGCCGCTGTCGCGGATGGTCCGGCCGCGCGCGGTGGCGGTGACCACGGTGGGGCCGGTCCACACCGAAAACTTCCCCGACGGCGAGGCCGGTGTCGCGCGCGCCAAGGCGGAGATTTTCGCAGGTCTGCAGCCGGGCGGCGTGGCGGTGCTGAACGCCGACATCCCGTGGTTTGATTTTCTCAAGGCCGAGGCCGAGCGGGCGGGCGCCCGGGTCGTGGCCTTCGGTTCAGGCGCAGCCTGCGATGCGCGCCTGACAGGGTTCCGCGTGGAGAGCGGTCGGGCGGTCGTCTCCTCGGTGATGCACGGCCGCCCGCTGGATTTCGCTATTCTGCAGACCGGGGCGCATTGGGGGCCGAACAGCCTCGCCGTCCTGTTGATGCTGGAGGCGCTGGACGTCTCGATCGAGGACGGGCTGGCGGCTTTGGCGGCGTTCGAGCCGCTGGAGGGCAGGGGCGCCGAACGTCAGGTGCGGATCGCCGGCGGCGCCTTCACCCTGGTGGACGAGAGCTACAACGCCAATCCGATCTCCATGGCCGCGGCCATCGCCTCGCTGGGCGCGCGCTCGGCGCGGCGGCGGATCGTCGCGCTTACCGACATGCTGGAACTCGGCGACGACGCCCTCAGCCGTCACGCCGCTCTCGCGGCTAGCCTGGAATCCGCCCGGATCGATCAGGTCTTCTGCGCCGGCCCGCTGATGCAGGCGCTCTGGGACGCCCTTCCCCCGACTCGGCGGGGCGGCTACGCCATTTCTGCGGCCGATCTCGCGCCGCAGGTCGCACAGGCCGTAGAGCCAGGCGATGTGGTGATGGTGAAGGGGTCCAACGGCTCCAGGGCCGGCGTCGTCGCGCAGGCTCTGGCCGCGCTGGACGCTGCTGCGGGGGCCGCCTGATGTTCTACTGGCTGTATGAGCAGCTCTCTGCGGGCGGACATGTTCCGGTCCTCAACCTGCTGAAATACCAGACCTTCCGTACCGGCATGGCGCTCTTCACCGCTCAGTTGGTGGTGGTGGCGCTGGGCTCGCGCTTCATCCGCTACATGCAGGTCAAGCAGGGCAAGGGTCAGCCGATCCGCGCCGACGGAATCCAGCGCCACGTGGTGGAGAAGGCCGGCACGCCCACCATGGGCGGGGTGATGATCCTGGCCGGCCTGCTGGTCGGCACGCTGCTGTGGGCGGACCTGCGCAATGTCTATGTCTGGGCGGTGATCCTGGTCACCGCCAGCTACGGCGTCCTGGGCTTCCTGGACGACTACGCCAAGGTGACCAAGCAGACCACGGAGGGTGTCTCGGGCAGGCTCCGCCTGGCCCTGGAAGTCCTGATCGCCGTCGCGGCGGTCTGGCTCCTGATCGTCTACGGGGCGCGGCCGCCGGAACAGCCGGAACTCGCCACCTCGGTGGCCTTCCCGATCTTCAAGCAGCTCCTCTTGAACCTCGGTTGGTTCTACCTGGCCTTCGGCGCCTTCATCATCTGTGGCGCGGCCAATGCGGTGAACTTCACCGACGGCCTGGACGGCCTGGCTATCGTGCCGGTGATGATCGCGGCCGCGGCCTTCGGGCTGATCGCCTACCTGGTCGGCAACTTCGTGTTCTCCCAGTACCTGCAGGTCCACTTCGTGCCCGGCGTGGGCGAGGTGGCGGTGTTCTGCGGGGCCATGATCGGCGCCGGCCTGGGCTTCCTCTGGTACAACGCCCCGCCGGCCAAGATCTTCATGGGCGACACCGGCTCGCTCGCCCTGGGCGGGGCGGTGGGCGCCATCGCCGTGGCCACCAAGCACGAGATCGTCCTCGGGGTCATCGGCGGGCTGTTCGTCCTCGAGACCCTGTCGGTGATGATCCAGGTGATCTCATTCAAGCTGACGGGAAAGCGCGTGTTCCGCATGGCGCCGATCCACCACCATTTCGAGAAGCTCGGCTGGTCGGAATCCACCGTGGTGATCCGCTTCTGGATCATCGCCGTGGTGCTCGCCCTGATCGGGCTCTCCACCCTGAAGCTGCGATAGGGGAGGCGATCAGGCGATCATGATCCCCGTCCGCGGATTCGAAGGCAAACAGGTGGCGGTGTTCGGGCTCGCCCGCACCGGCCTGGCCGCCGCGCGGGCGCTGGCCGCCGGCGGCGCGCGCCCCGTGGTCTGGGACGAGAAGCCCGCCGCGCGCGAGGCGGCGCGGGCCGAGGGCCTGGAGCTGGTCGACCTGACCTCCGCCGACTGGTCGAAGTTCGACGCCCTGATGCTGTCGCCGGGCGTGCCGCTCACCCATCCGCATCCGCACTGGACCGTCGAGCGGGCCAAGGCGGCAGGGGTCGAGATCCTCGGCGACATCGAGCTCTTCGCCCGCACCGTGAACGTCGCGCCCGATCACAAGCGGCCGAAGGTGATCGCCGTCACCGGCACGAACGGGAAGTCCACCACCACGGCGCTGATCGGCCACATCTGCCGCGTGGCCGGCCGCGACACCCGGGTCGGCGGGAACATCGGCTACGGGGTCCTGGGCCTCGACGACATGCACGGCGGCTCGGTCTTCGTGCTCGAGCTCAGCTCCTACCAGCTGGACCTCACCTCGAGCCTGCGCGCCGACGCCTCGGTGATCCTCAACATCTCGCCCGACCACCTGGACCGCCACGGCGGCATGGAGGGCTATGTGGCCGCCAAGCGCCGCATCCTCCTGAACCAGGGCAAGGGCGACACGGCGGTGATCGGCGTCGACGATCCCTGGGGCCAGCGGATCTGCACCGAGATCACCGCGGCCAACCGGCGGACCATCGTGCCGATCTCGGCCAGCAAGGCGATGGGGCGCGGCGTCTATGCGCTGCAGGGCCTCCTCTACGACGCCACCGGCGAGCGGGCGGTGGAGATCGCCGACCTGCTGCGCGCCCGCTCCCTGCCTGGGCGCCACAACTGGCAGAACGCGGCCGCCGCCTACGCCGCCGTGCGCGCCATCGGCGTCTCGCCGGAGGACGCGGCCGAAGGGCTGATGACCTTCCCGGGCCTGGCGCACCGCATGGAGACGGTGGGCGTCCTGGGCCGCGTGCGCTTCGTCAACGACTCCAAAGCCACCAATGGCGATGCGGCGCGCCAGGCGCTGTCGTCCTATCCGAAAGTCTACTGGATCGCCGGCGGCCAGCCGAAGAGCGGCGGCATCGAGCCGCTGTCGGACCTCTTCCCCCGCGTCGAGAAGGCCTATCTGGTCGGCGAGGCCGCGCCTGATTTCGCCAGGACCCTCAAGGGCAAGGTGGATTTCACCGACTGCGGCACGATCCACGCGGCGGTGGCCAGGGCCTATGCGGACGCCGCTGCGAGCGGCCAGGACGCGGTCGTGCTGCTCTCGCCGGCCTGCGCCTCCTTCGACCAGTTCACCGATTTCGAGGCGCGCGGCGAGGCCTTCCGGGCGGCGGTGCAGGCCCTCGCCCTCGACGAGCCCAGAGGCGCCCGCGCATGAGCATCGCCCCGACCGCCCACGCCTTCTCCCGCAGCGACCGCTCGCCGATCGGGGTGTGGTGGTGGACCATCGACCGGTGGCTCCTGGGCGTGGTCGCGGTGCTGATCGCCCTGGGCGTGATGATGTCCTTCTCCGCGAGCCCGGCCGCCGCGGCGCGGATGAACGTGGGCGATCCCTTCCACTTCGCGGTGCGCCAGTGCGTGTTCGCCGCCGCCGCCGCCGTGATCCTCATCGGCGTCTCGATGCTGGAGGTGCGCCAGATCCGGCGCTCGGCCTTCTTCATCTATGTGGCCGCCATCGCGGTGATGATTATCCTGCCCTTCGTCGGCCACAACGCGAAGGGCGCCACCCGCTGGCTCGAGGTCGGCGGCTTCACCCTGCAGCCCTCCGAGTTCATGAAGCCGGCCCTGATCGTGCTGGTCGCCTGGATGTTCTCCGAGGGCCAGAAGGGGCAGGGCGTGCCCGGCGTCTCGATCGCCTTCGGCCTCTATGGTCTGGCCGCGGGGCTGCTGCTGATCCAGCCGGACGTCGGCCAGACGGTGCTGATCACCGTGGCCTTCGGCGCAGCCTTCTGGATGGCCGGCGTGCCGCTTTCCTGGGTGATGCTGCTGGGCGGGGCGGCTGTCGCGGGCCTCTCCTCGACCTATTTCCTGATGCCGCACGTGGCCAGCCGCGTGGACCGCTTCCTGAGCCCGGAGAAGGCCGACACCCATCAGGTCGACCGGGCGGCGGAGGCCATCGCAGCCGGCCGCCTCTTCGGCCGCGGCCCTGGCGAGGGCGTCATGAAGCGCCACGTGCCCGACCTGCACACCGACTTCATCTATTCCGTGGGGGCCGAGGAGTACGGCCTCGTCTTCTCGCTGCTGCTGATCTCGCTGTTCGGCTTCGTGGTCATCCGCGGCCTCTACAAGGCGATGAAGCTGACCGATTCCTTCGAGCAGGTGGCGGCCGCCGGCCTCTTCGTGCTGGTGGGCCAGCAGGCCTTCATCAATGTGGCGGTGAACCTCAACCTCATCCCGACCAAGGGCATGACCCTGCCGTTCATCTCCTACGGCGGCTCCTCCATGCTGGCCATGGGCCTGACCCTCGGCATGGCGTTGGCCCTGACCCGCCGCCGCCCGGGCGCCTACGCCCACGGCGACAGCCTGACCCGCGCCGACGGCCTGTCCTAGACCTCCGATGGCGAAGATCGCAGTCGTCGCGGCCGGGGGCACCGGCGGCCATCTCTTCCCGGCGCAAGCCCTGGCCGAAGCCCTGATCGCCCGCGGCTGGCGCATTGTCCTGGCCTCGGACCAACGCGTGGCGGCGTTCGCCGGCGACTTCCCGGCCGAGCGCAAGATCGGCCTTTCGGCCCGCACCGCCCGCGCGGGCGATCCCATCGGCATGGCGCGCGCGGGCCTGGCCATCGTCGGCGGGGTGATGCAGGCCCGCCAGGCCTTCGCCGAGCTGGACCCGGCGGTGGTCGTCGGGTTCGGGGGCTATCCTTCCGTCCCGGGCCTGCTGGCCGCGATATCCCAGGGGCGGGCGACCGTCATCCACGAGCAGAACGCGGTGATGGGCCGCGCCAACCGCCGGCTGGCCCGCCACGTCCGCACTGTCGCCTGCGCCTTTCCAGTGCTGCAGAAGGCGCCGGCCTCCGTCGCCGCCCGCGCCGTCGTTGTGGGCAACCCCGTGCGGCCGGCGATCCGCGCCCTGGCGGATGTCGCTTACGAACCGCCGACAGCGGACGGCCCGCTGCGGGTCCTGATGACCGGCGGCAGCCAGGGCGCGCGATTGCTGTCCGAGCGCCTGCCTGCGGCTGTAATGCAGCTGCCCGCGGCGCTCCGCGCGCGCCTGCGCGTCGAACAGCAGACGCGCCCCGAGAACGTGGACGCGGCGCGTCAGGCCTATGCCGACGCCGACGTGGAGGCTGAGGTCGCGCCCTTCTTCAAGGACATGGCCGCGCGGCTTTCCCAGGCCCATCTCGTGGTCGGCCGCTCGGGGGCCGGCACGGTATGTGAGCTGGCGGTGGCGGGCCGTCCGGCCATTCTCATCCCCCTGGCCATCGCCCTGGACGACGACCAGGGCCAGAACGCCCGCCTGTTGTCCGAGGTCGGCGGCGCCGAGGTGATGCGCGAGAACGTCCTGACCGTTGAGGCCTTGAGCGCCGCCCTGGCGCGTCTGTTGGGCGATCCTGCCCAGCTTTCCCGCATGGCCGCCGCCGCGCGCAGCGTAGCCAAGCCGGATGCGGCCGAAAGGCTGGCCGACGTCGTGGAGCAAACCGCGAAATCCGGCTAGAGATCAGGGATGAATCGACGTCCCGTCCCCTTCGATATCGGCCCCGTCCACTTCATCGGCATCGGCGGCATCGGCATGAGCGGCATCGCCGAGATCATGCTGCGCATCGGCTATACGGTGCAGGGCTCTGACGCCAAGGCCAGCGCCAACACCGAGCGCCTGGAGAAGCTGGGCGCGCGGATCTTCATCGGCCATGACCCCGCCCAAGTCGAAGGCGCTTCGGCGATCGTCTATTCGACCGCGGTCAAGGCCGACAATCCGGAGATGGTCGCCGGGCGCGAGCGGCGCCTGCCCCTGGTCCGCCGCGCGGAGATGCTGGCCGAGCTCATGCGCCTGCAGTTCTCGGTGGCCGTCGGCGGCACCCACGGCAAGACCACCACCACCTCGATGATCGCATGCCTGCTGGACGCCGGCGGCCTCGACCCCACCGTGGTCAACGGCGGGATCATCAACGCTTACGGCACCAACGCCAAGGTGGGGGAGGGCGACTGGATCGTCGTCGAGGCCGACGAGAGCGACGGCACCTTCCTGAAGCTGCGCTCGACCGTGGCCATCGTCACCAACATCGATCCCGAGCACCTGGACCACTATGGCGACTTCGACGCCGTGCGCCGCGCCTTCCAGGACTTCGTGGAGAACATCCCGTTCTACGGCTTCGCCGCCGTCTGCACCGACCATCCGGAAGTCCAGGCCATGGCCGCGCGGGTCGAGAACCGCCGGATGGTGACCTATGGCGTCAATCCACAGGCCGAGGTGCGCGCCGAGCGCATCACCATGGGGCCGGACGGGGCGCGGTTCGATGCGGTGGTCATCCCGCATGAGGGCGCGCTGATCCGCATGGAGGACCTGCACCTGCCCATGGCGGGCCACCACAATGTCCTGAACGCCCTGGCCGCCATCGCCGTCGCCCGCGAGCTGGGCATGACGGAAGCCGACATCCGCAAGGGTCTCACCGGGTTCGAGGGGGTGCGCCGCCGGTTCACCACCACGGGCGTCGCGGGCGGGGTGCGGATCATCGACGACTACGGCCACCATCCCGTGGAGATATCGTCGGTGCTCAAGGCGGCCCGGGCCGTGACCGAGGGCCGGGTGATCGCGGTCGTCCAGCCGCACCGCTATACGCGCCTGCGCGACCTGTTCCCGGAGTTCTGCGCCTGCTTCACCGACGCCGACGTGGCGGTGGTGGCGGACGTCTACGCCGCCGGCGAGGCGCCGATCGAGGGCGTCAGCCGCGACGCCCTGGTCGACGGGTTGCGGCGCTACGGCCACCGGCGCGCCCTGGCGCTGGACTCGCCCGCCGCCCTGGCCCGCCTGATCCATGACGAGGCCAAGCCCGGCGACGTGGTCGTCTGTCTGGGGGCGGGCGACATCACCGCCTGGGCCTACGCCCTTCCCGGGGAGCTGGAGGCGCTCGCCGTGTCTGCCGCATGAGCTGGCGCGACCGTCTTCCGCAAACCCGCGGGCGGCTCATGCGCGACGAGCCGCTGGCGCCCCTGACCTGGCTGCGAGTGGGCGGGCCGGCGGACGTGCTGTTCATGCCCGCCGACGATGCGGACCTCGCCGGCTTCCTGGCCGGGCTGGACCCGGGCGTGCCGGTGCTGCCGCTGGGGGTGGGCTCGAACATGCTGGTCAGGGACGGCGGCGTCGACGGGGTGATCGTGCGCCTGGGCAAGGCCTTCGCCGCGATCGAGCCGCAGGGCGAAGGGCGCATCACCGCCGGCTCGGCCGCGCTCGATTCCACGGTGGCGCGCGCCGCGGCCAAGGCGGGGATCGCGGGCCTGGAGTTCCTGGCCGGCGTGCCCGGCACCATCGGCGGGGCGGTGGCCATGAACGCGGGCTGTTACGGCTCTGAGACCAAGGACGTCCTGGCAGCCGCCACGGGCTTCGATCGGCGCGGACGGCCCGTGGCGTTTCATGACCCTGCGGCCTTCACCTATCGCCACGGCTGGGGCGGCGAGGATGGGGTGATCGTCACCCGCGCGACCTTCCAGGGCCGCCCGGACGAGCCCGCCGCCGTCGCGGCGCGCATCGCCGAGATCACCGAGCGGCGCGAGCAGACCCAGCCGATCCGCGAGAAAACCGGCGGCTCGACCTTCAAGAACCCACCGGGGGAATCGGCCTGGAAGATGGTGGACGCCGCCGGCTGGCGCGGCCGCCCCTATGGCGGAGCGATGTTCTCGCCGCTGCACGCCAACTTCCTGATCAATGGGGGCGAGGCCAGCGCCGCCGATCTGGAGGGCCTGGGCGAGGCGGTGCGGGCCGATGTGAAGGCCAAGCTTGGCGTCGGCCTGGAGTGGGAGATCAAGCGTATCGGACGGGCGCCCTGATGCGGGGCTGGGGCGGCCTTGGCGCGGTCCTCGTGGCCGCCGCGAGCGTCCACGGAGCGGCCGCCCCAGCCGCCGACCTCGCCGGGGTCGTCGCCGTCCGCGACCGCGCGCTGAAGGACGGGACCGCCTGGTCGATCGTGGAGTCCCTGACCACCGAGGTCGGGCCCAGGCCGACGGGCTCGGCGGCGATGATCCGGGCCCGCGACTGGGCGACAGCGAAGCTCAAGGCGCTCGGCTTCCAGAACGTGCGGGCCGAGCCGTTCGAGGCGGAGGCCTGGGTCCGCGGCGCCGAGCACGCCGAGGTGACCGCGCCCTTTCCACAGCCGCTGAGCATCCTGGGGCTCGGCCGCTCCGTCCCGACGCCGAAGGGCGGGCTGGAGGCGCAGATCGCGGTGTTCGGCTCTCTGGACGACCTGATCGCTCAGCCCCCCGGCGCGCTGAAGGGCAAGATCGTGGTGGTGAACCAGCCCATGGCGCGCACCCAGGACGGGTCGGGCTACGGGGCGAACCGGGCTCGCACCCAGGGGGCGGCCGAGGCCTCGCGGCGCGGGGCGCTCGCCTATCTGGTCCGCTCCCTCTCCACCGGCGAGAGCCGTTCTCCGCATACCGGGGCGATGCGCCAGGCCAAGGACGCCCCGGCGATCCCGGCGGCGGCGCTTTCGCTCGCCGACGCCGACCTGCTGGCGCGGATGGCCGAACGCGGCGCGCCGGTGCGGGTGCGTCTGTCGATGGATTCCCGCACGATCGCAAAAGCGCCGGCCTGGAATGTTGTCGGCGAGATCCCTGGGCGCGAGCGGCCGGGCGAAATGATCGTGGTCGGCGGCCACCTGGATTCCTGGGATCCTGGCACGGGAGCGACCGACGACGGGGCGGGGGTGGCGATCACCATCGCCGCCGCCAAGGCCGCGGCGGATCGTCCCGGAGGCCTTAAACGAACGATCCGGGTGGTGCTCTGGGGCGCCGAAGAGATGGACGACAGCGGCGAGGCCTACGCCGCGGCCCACCGTGACGAATTACCGCGGACGGTGGTGGCGGGCGAGAGCGACGCCGGCGCGGGGCCGATCTGGCAGGCGCGCCTACCCAAGGGCGCGCTCGACCATCCGGCTATGAAGGCCTTCGCCGCCTCGCTCGCGCCTCTCAAGGCGGCGGTCTCCAGCGAGCCGGCGACGCGCGGCGGGGCGGATGTGGGCCCGATGGTCGAGGCGGGTGCGCCGGTGGTGGCCATGGGGGCGGACATGAGCCGCTATTTCGACGTCCACCACTCGGCCGACGACACCCTGGACAAGATCGATCCGCAGTCGCTTGCCCAAAGCGTCGCCATCTGGAGCGCCTTCCTCTATGCGGTCGCCGACAGTGACGTGGATTTCCGTTCCGCCGCCCCAAAGTAACCCTTCGCTAACCATACTGCCGCTCGATGAAAGCGGGACGGGTAGGGCGCAGCGTCCAAGCAGGTCCCGGGTGGTAGGAGCCCAACCCCGACCGGGTCCCGCCGAAGACCTGCGCCCACCCCCTCCCAACCCCGCCGCGGCGGGCCATAACACTGCGAGATCTTCATGCCGCTTCCTCTTGCCGGCCGTCACGTCGCGATCCTGCTGGGCGGTCTGTCCTCCGAGCGGGAGGTCAGCCTGGTCTCCGGCCGGGAGTGCGCCGATGCGCTCGAGCGCCTTGGCGCGCGGGTGAGCCGCGTCGATGCGGGCCGCGACCTCGCCGAGGTGCTGACGCGGCTCAAGCCCGACGTCTGCTACAACGCCCTGCACGGCGCCTGGGGCGAGGACGGCTGTGTCCAGGGCGTCCTGGAGACCCTGGGCCTTCCCTACACCCACAGCGGCGTGCTCGCCTCGGCGCTGGCCATGGACAAGGCCAAGGCCAAGGCCGTGCTGGCGGCCGCGGGCGTCGCGGTGCCAGGGGGCGGGCTCTTCAACCGCTTTGCGGTGGCCGCCGACCACGTCCTGCCGCCGCCCTATGTGGTCAAGCCAAACGCCGAGGGATCGTCCGTCGGCGTGTTCATCGTCATGGACGGCGCGAACCGCCCGCCGCAGGAGGTCGTGGCCCCCGACTGGACCTTCGGCGAGGAGGTGATGGTCGAGCCCTACATCCGTGGCCGGGAGCTGGCCGTGGGGGTGATGGACGGCAAGGCCATGACCGTCACCGATATCGTGCCGAAAAGCGGCTTTTATGACTACGAAGCGAAGTATGGGGACGGAGGATCGGTTCACGTCGTGCCGGCCGACCTCCCGCCTCAGGTATTTGAAAAAGCAAAGAAACTATCTGAGATGGCGCATGTCGCGCTTGGTTGCCGAGGCGTGACCAGGTCGGACCTTCGTTATGACGACATTAACGACATTCTGGTCCTTCTAGAGGTCAACACCCAGCCCGGTTTTACGCCCACCTCGCTCGTGCCAGAGCAGGCGGCGTCGATGGGCTGGGATTTTGATCGTTTGGTGCTTTGGATCACGGAGGACGCCTATGCCCGCGGTGATGCGGGGGGGATCGCGAACACAGGCGAAACCCCGGGCTAAGGCGCCCGCGAGTCCTCCGAGAGCGCGCGCCCCGAAGGGCGGGCGCAAGGCCGCCTCCTACGCCCCCGGCAAGCTGCGGGCGGCTCAGGGGATCGGGCTGACGCCCCAACAGGCTCTTGGGGCGGCGGGGGCGGTCCTGGTCGTGGCCATCGCCGTGACCCTGTCCACCGGCCATCGTGGCGATCGGCTGGCGCTGGGCGTCGCCGGCAGCGTCCACCAGGCGACCGCCGGCCTGGGCTTCAAGCTGGCCGCGGTGCACGTTGAAGGGGCCTCGCCCATGGCGCAGGCCGACATCCTGAAGGCGACCGGCCTCTATCGCGACCAGCCAGTGCTGGGGATCAATCTCGAGGACGTCCGCCGCCGCGTGCAGCAGGTCGGCTGGGTCAAGGAAGCCAAGGTGATCCGGCTCCTGCCCGACACCCTCGTCATCGCCGTGGTGGAGCGCGGCCAGCTGGCGGTGTGGCAGCACCAGGGCCGCAGCGTGGTGATCGACAAGAACGGCCAGGTGATCCCTGAAGCCGATCCGGGACGCTTCCCGACCCTGCCGCTGATCGTCGGCGACGCGGCCAACGAGCACGCCCCGGAGATTCTGCCGGCGCTCGCCCAGCGGCCCAAGCTGATGGCGCGTCTGGAGGCTTTGGTGCGGGTCGACGACCGGCGCTGGGATCTGCGGCTGAAGGACGGCGCACTGGTGCAATTGCCGGCGGTCGGCGAGGAAGAGGCGCTCATTCAATTGGAACAGCTGGATCAGCGGACCCGCATCCTGGAGCTTGGGTTCGAGCGCATCGACCTGCGCAACCCGGACACCGTGGCGGTGCGCCTGCGGGGCGAGGCGGCTCCTGGACAGCTGGTGGCCGGCGGTGCGTGAGGCTGTGATGACCAAGCAAGTGAAGACGGCACCCCGTAGCGACAGCGCTCAGGCCGGGCGCGAGGGTTTGAAGGCCGCATTGGGCCGCACGCCGGTGGTGGCGGCGGTGGACCTGGGCGCCTCCAAGGTCGCCTGCTTCATCATGAAGCCCGACGGGGTCCGGCGCTCGGACCGCACGCTCGCATGCGCCGGCGTGGGCTATGTGCAGTCCCGCGGGGTGCGCGGCGGCGCGATCGTCAATCTCGATGAGGCTTCCGAGGCGATCGCCCAGGCCGTCGAGCGCGCCGAGAGCATCGCCGGCGTCAACGTCCAGGGCGTGACGGTCTCCACGGCGGGCGGTCAGCTGCAGTCGAGCCGGGTGTCGGCCAAGGTCTCGCTGGGCGCGCGCCCGATCTCCGACAACGACCTTGTGCGGGCCATTCAGAACGCTCTGGCCCAGATCAAGCTGCCTGGCCGCCGCGCGGCCCACATCCTGCCCATCGCCTGGGCGGTGGACGGGCAGGGCGGCGTGCGCGATCCGCGCGCGATGTTCGGCCGCACGCTCGGCGTCGAGCTCCTGGTCGTGTCGGTCAGCGAGGCCGTGTTCCAGACCCTCGGCGCCTGCGTCGAGCGCGCGCACCTGCAATTCGACGGCGTGGTCGCCGCGCCCTTCGTCTCGGCCCTGGCGGCCCTCGAAGAAGATGAGATGGACCTGGGCGCCATCTGCATCGACATGGGCGGCGGTTCGACTTCGGCGGCGGTGTTCTCTGGCGGCAGCGCCGTCCATGTGGAGACCCTGCCGGTCGGCGGTCAGCACGTGACCCAGGACATCGCCCGCGGCCTTTCGACCTCGATCGCCGGCGCCGAGCGCATCAAGACGCTGCATGGCTCGGCCATCGCCTCGGCCAATGAGGACCGCGAGATGATCGAGGCGCCGCCGCGCGGGGACGACCCTGGCGCCGGCCCCGTGGTCGCGCCGCGCTCCCTCCTGAAGGGCATCATCGCGCCTCGCGTGGAGGAGACTCTGGAACTGCTGCGCGACCGGCTGAAAGCGGCGGGCGCGCCCGTCGAGCCGGGCGCCGGTGTGGTGCTGACGGGCGGGGCATCGCAGCTCGCGGGTGTTCGCGAAGTGGCCGTGCGCGTGTTCGACCGGCCGGTGCGCCTTGGCCGGCCCCGGCGCGTGCCGCATCTGGCGGACGCCGCCTCCGGGCCTGCGTTCTGCGCCGCGGCCGGCGTCCTGCATCGTTCGGCGTTCGGTCCGCGTGAGGCGGTCTCCGCCCGGGCGCTGGCCTCGGCCAAGCTCAAGCGCGAGCCGCTCGATCCGGGCGCCAACCCGGTGGCCAAGGCCGCCGCCTGGCTGCGCGACAACCTCTGATTTCAAACGGCCGGATCCCGCAATTTGTGGGAGCCTAAGCTTGGCCGGAGTCACATCTGAGTCAGGTTGTCGCGTTCGGCGGCTTTGCCGTGAACAACGCCTTGTGCCCCAGAGGAAATGGATTCACTGACGGGTCGATCCGCACACGACTCAAGGTATGCGGTTAACGCTCGCTTAAGGATGGTGCGTGCTTAGTTAACCCATCCTGAAAGGACGCGTCGGCGCGGGGGTTGCCGGCGTTCACCCAGACTGGCTAAGGACGCAGGCTCTATGGCAATCGCACTCTCAGCGCCGCGCGCAACGGAACTCAAGCCGCGGATCGTGGTGTTCGGCGTCGGCGGGGCCGGCGGCAACGCGGTCAACAACATGATCGAGGCTGGTCTGGAGGGCGTCGAATTCGTCGTCGCCAATACAGACGCCCAACAGTTGTCCTTCTCGAAGACTGATCGCCGCATCCAGCTGGGCATGCAGGTGACGCAAGGCCTCGGCGCCGGCGCTCACCCGGAAGTCGGCATGAGCGCGGCCGAGGAATCCATTCCTGAGATCGGCGAGCACCTCGACGGCGCCCACATGGTGTTCATCACCGCCGGCATGGGCGGCGGCACCGGCACCGGCGCGGCCCCCGTCATCGCCAAGGCCGCCCGCGAGCGCGGCATCCTGACCGTCGGCGTGGTGACCAAGCCGTTCCACTTCGAGGGCCGCCACCGCATGCGCCTGGCCGACGCCGGCATCGGCGAGCTGCAGCGCTATGTCGACACCCTGATCGTCATCCCCAATCAGAACCTGTTCCGCGTCGCCAACGAACGGACGACCTTCGCCGAAGCGTTCGGCATGGCCGACCAGGTGCTGCATTCCGGCGTGCGTTCGATCACCGACCTGATGGTGCTGCCCGGCCTGATCAACCTCGACTTCGCCGACGTGCGCGCGGTGATGACCGAGATGGGCAAGGCGATGATGGGCACGGGCGAAGCCAAGGGCGACGACCGCGCCCTGCTGGCGGCCCAGAACGCCATCGCCAATCCGCTGCTGGACGAAGTGTCGCTGAAGGGCGCCAAGGCCGTCCTGATCAATGTCACCGGCGGTCTGGACATGACGCTGCTGGAAGTCGACGAGGCGGCAAACGCCATCTCCGAACAGGTCGACGACGACGCCAACATCATCTTCGGCGCGGCCTTCGACCCGTCGCTGGAAGGCATGATCCGCGTGTCGGTGGTCGCCACCGGCATGGACGGGGCCGCCCTGCAGGCCGCCCAGCCGCGCGTCGAACGCACGACGGCGGTCGCCGCGCCGCAACCGGCGGCGCGCCCGCAGCCGGCCGCCGAACCGCTCCACTCCTTCGAGCGTGCGGTCTATGCGGATACTCAGCCGGTCGCGCAGCCCTCGGCCTTCGCGCAACCGCCCGCGCGTGAGCCGGAAACGATCTATACGCCGCAGCCGGCGCCGGTCGCCTATCAGCCCGAGCCCTATGTCGCCCGTCAGGAGCCGGCCCAGGCCGACCTGCTGGCCGAGCCGGTCGCCGCCGCGCCGGCCCCCGCGCCCGAGCCTCAGATCTCCCGTCCGCTCACCCGGATCGTCGATCCGATGGTCGCCGACGACGAGGATGAACCCCCGCTCTTCTCGCCGCACGTCTACGAGGAGCGCCGCCCACAGCGCGGTGGTTTCCTGAGCCTGTTCGGCGGCCGCCAACGCTACGAGGCGCCGCCCGCCGCACAGCAGGCGCGCCCGGCGCCTGTCAGGGGCGGGGCCCAGCCGGTGGAAGCGCCGCTGGAAGAGGCCGCGCCGGACACCGGCGAGGACCTGGAGATCCCGTCCTTCCTGCGCCGACTGGCGAACTAGCCGTCTTACGTTCCTCAATAATGCTGCGGTGCAGCATTATTGAGCGTAGCGCCCAGGAAGTGCTGCGCCGTTAACCCTCTCTAAGCTGTTCGCTGCAACCCTTTGACCGTAAGCGTATTCGAGTCGCCTGCAGCCGCGTGCTGCAGGTATTCTCGTATGTATTCGCACCGTGAGCGTCGTTACCGCCGTCGAAACATTCCGAAACAGGAAGTGTTTTGTGGCGGTGCAGCAAGGGCGCTACCCCATAAGCGGGGACTCGCGGTCCGGTTGGACGGCTTTCGGTTGGGAAGGTTGCGAGCTTGGCCGGATCGGCGTTTCAACACACTCTGCAAGGACCTGCCGTCTTCGAAGGCGTCGGCGTCCACACCGGCGCACATACACGCGTGCGCGTGCTGCCGGCCGCGCCGGACACGGGCGTGGTCTTCGTCAGGACGGACGTTCGCGGCCCCGCCTCCCGGATGATCGCCGCCAGCGGCGAAGCGGTCTGCAAGACTCAACTCGGCACGGTCATCGGCAACGCCGACGGCGTGACCGTCGCCACCATCGAGCACCTCATGGCGGCCTTGGCCATGCTTGGGGTCGACAATGCGCGGGTGGAGCTGAACGGGCCGGAGATGCCGATCATGGACGGCTCGTCGGCGCCGTTCGTCCAGATGCTCGACCAGGCGGGCCGCCGGGCCCAGGACGCGCCGCGGCGCTTCGTGGAGATCCTGGAGCCGGTCGAGGTTGTGGACGGCGACAAGTGGGCGCGGCTCTCGCCTTGCCAGGGTTTCGAGGTCGCTTTCGAGATCGCCTTTGACAGCCCGGTGATCGGCCGCCAGCGCGTCGACATGCCGATGGGCGAGCGGGCGTTCCGCAACGAGCTCGCCGACTGCCGCACCTTCGGCTTCCTGAAGGACGTGGAGGCGTTGCGCGCCGTGGGCCTGGCCCGTGGCGGCTCGCTGGAAAATGTCGTGGTCATCGACGGCGACCGAATCCTCAATCCCGAGGGCCTGCGTCGGCCCGACGAGTTCGTTCGCCACAAGGCGCTGGACGCCATCGGCGACCTCTATGTTCTCGGCGGACCGCTGATCGGCCGCTATGAGGGCGTTCTGGCCGGCCACGGCCTGAACAACGCCCTGGTCCGGGCCCTGCTGGCCCGGCCGAGCGCCTGGCGCTGGCGCACCGAGGTTCTGGACCTCGCCAAAGCCGGCTGAATTCTTAGGTTCGATTTGCGCCGGCCGGGGGCTGGTGTAGAACCACCGCACCCGTGCGGGGGGCGCGCGTTGGCTTGAGGTGAAGTGGCCTTGCTTCGGAAATCGATGACCCGCACCGTGGTGGCCGCCCTGATCGTGGCTGTGGCGCTGACCGGGTGCGCAGGACGAAAAAAGAAAGCCAAGCTGGCTTATGAAGAGCGCCCGGTGGAGCTGCTCTATCTGACGGGCGCCAACCGGCTGGACCGGGGCCAGTGGTCGCAGGCCGTCGACTACTTCCAGGAAGTGGAGCGCCAGCACCCCTATTCGGAGTGGTCGCGGCGCGCGATCCTGATGCAGGCCTACGCCCACTATCAGGGAAACAACTATTCCGAGGCGGTGGCTGACGCCGACCGCTTCCTGTCGCTCTATCCCGGCAACCAGGCCGCCACCTACGCCTACTACATCAAGGCCATCTGCTACTTCGAGCAGATCGTCGACGTCGGCCGCGACCAGGCGGCCACCGGCCAGGCGCTGCAGTCGCTGCGCGAAGTGACCCTGCGCTATCCGAACACGGAATACGCCCAGGACGCGCGGCTGAAGATCGACATGGTCAACGACCAGCTCGCCGGCAAGGAAATGACCGTCGGCCGCTATTACCTGCGCCGCGGCGACACCCTGGCGGCGATCGGGCGGTTCCGCACCGTGGTCGATCGCTACCAGACCACGAGCCACACGCCAGAGGCCCTGTATCGCCTTGTGGAATCCTATCTCACCCTGGGGCTCCTGGAAGAAGCCAAGCGCAATGGCGCGGTCCTCGGCTACAACTATCCCGGTGACGGCTGGTACTCGGAGGCCTATCGCCTGCTGACCAGCAAGGGCCTGCGTCCGGCGACCGAGCCGTCGGGCAAGTCGCGCGGCTTCCTGCACGTGCCGATTCCCTTCCTGAAGGACAAGAAGGCGACGATCCGGCCGCCCAAGGAGGCGCCCGCTGCGCCTGTCGCCGAGGCCGCGCCGCCCGCCGAAGTCCCCGCCACGGAAACCCCCGCGGCGACGACGAGCGAACCGCCCGCCAAGTCGCACGGTCTCCTCCACGGGCTCAATCCCTTCCACAAGGACAAGAAGGCCGCGGTCGCCCCGCCGAGCGAAGCTCCAGCCGCTCCCATCGCCGCCGAGGCCTCCGGCGCGGGCGCTCCCCCGGCCAATTGAGCCGCCGGGCCGCGCCCATGCGGAACCTGGCCCGACGCTCTTCCGAAGCCGGGCGAACCGGGCGATCCTGCGTCCCATGCTGATCGGCCTGTGGATCCGCGACGTGGTGCTCATCGAGGCGCTGGACCTGTCGATCGGTCCTGGGCTGACCGCGCTCACGGGCGAGACCGGCGCGGGCAAGTCGATCATCCTCGACGCCCTGGGACTGGCTGTCGGCGCGCGGGCCGAGGCGGGCCTTGTGCGCCAGGGCGCGGCGCAGGCGGCGGTTTCGGCGGTGTTCGCGCCGCCGCCCGAGCACGCGGTCTGGGACCTCCTGGAGGAGAAGGGCCTGAGCCATTCGCGCGACGAGGATCTGATCCTGAGGCGTACGCTCTCCGCAGACGGGCGCAGCCGCGCCTTCATCAATGACCAGGCGGCTGGGGTCGGCGTCCTGAAGGAGGTGGGGGACCTGCTGCTCGAGGTGCATGGGCAGCACGAGACGGTGGGCCTGCTCGACGCGCGCCGGCACCGACCACTGCTGGACGCGTTCGGCGGGCTGGCGCAGCAGGTCGCGGCTGTGGCGAGCCTTTGGACGGCCTGGCGCGCGGCGCGTGAGGCCGTCGAATCGCTTGAGGCGGAGATCGGCAAGGCGGCGGCGGAGACCGAGGAGCTGACGCTCCGGCTTGCGGAGCTGGATCGCCTGGGCCCGCAGCCCGGCGAGGAGACCGCCCTGGCGGAGCAACGTGCTGTGCTCGGCGCTTCGGAGAAGGCCCTGGCCGACATCAAGGCGGCGCGCGACGCCTTCTACGGCCTGACGGGCAAGCTGGCCGGCGCCGTTCGGGCGCTGGAGCGGGCGCGGGAGCGGGCGGTCAACGCCGGCGCGGCCGAAGACGGCGAGGCGGTCCGCCGGCTGGTGGCGGGTTCGGAAGCGATCGACCGCGCCCTGACCGAAGCGGCGGAGGCCGAGGCGACGATCGATGCGGCGGCGCTCGCCTTCGACTTCCGTCCAGACCGCCTTGAAAAGGTTGAGGAGCGGCTCTTCGAGCTGCGCGGCATGGCCCGTAAACTGGGCGCTCCGGTCGAAGATCTGCCGGGGCTTCGAGCCCGCTTCGCCGCGCGACTGCAGGCGGCCGAGAGCTCGGAAGAGGCGCTGAACGCGGCGCGGGCGGCGCTGGCCAAGGCTCGAGGGGCGTATCTGGCCCAGGCCGAGGCGCTGAGCGCGCGACGCCTGGCCGCCGGCGAACGGCTGGCCAAGGCGGTGATGACCGAGCTTGCGCCGCTCAAGCTCGACAAGGCGCGGTTCCGGGTGGCGGTGGAGCGCCAGGCGGAAGATCGCGCCGGGCCGGCGGGGTTGGACCGGGTGGTGTTCCAGGTGGCCACCAATCCCGGCGCGCCGTTCGGCGACCTGGGCGATATCGCGTCCGGGGGCGAGCTCGCCAGGTTCGCCCTGGCCCTGAAGGCCTCTTTGGCGGGGGAAGGGGAGGCGCAGCCGCTGATGATCTTCGACGAGGTGGACCAGGGGGTCGGCGGCGCCGTGGCCGATGCGGTGGGCCTGCGCCTGCGCCGCCTGGCCGTAGACGCCCAGGTGCTGGTGGTGACCCATTCGCCCCAGGTCGCCGCCCGGGCCGACGCGCACTGGCGAATCAGCAAGACCGGCGACGGAGGCGGCGTGCGCACCGCCGTCGAGGTGCTGGGCTCCGCCGACCGCGAAGAAGAGATCGCCCGCATGCTGGCCGGCGCCAGCATCACAGACGCGGCCCGGGCCGCCGCCCGAGCCCTGATGCATGCCTGACAAATCCGCCGCCGCACTGACGGAAGCCGAAGCCGTCGAGGAGCTTACGCGCCTCGCCGACGAGATCGCCGCGCACGATATCCGCTACCACCGCGAGGACGCGCCCACGGTCTCGGACGCGGACTATGACGCGCTGAAGCGGCGCAACGCCGAACTGGAGGCGGCCTTCCCGCATCTGGTGCGCGAGAACTCGCCGTCGCTGCGCGTGGGCGCGGCGCGGGCCGAGCAGTTCGCGCCGGTCGAGCACGGCGCGCCGATGCTCTCCCTCGATAACGCCTTCTCGGACGAGGAGGCGGTGGAGTTCGACGCGCGGGTGCGCCGGTTCCTGCGCCTGGACGAGACGGTCGCCTATACGGCCGAGCCGAAGATCGACGGCCTGTCGGCCTCGCTGCGTTACGAGAACGGGGTGTTCGTGCGGGGGGCCACGCGGGGCGACGGCCGGGTGGGTGAGGACGTCACCGAGAACCTTCGCTCCCTCAAGGAGATCCCGAAACGTCTTGCCGGCAAGGGCTGGCCCGAGGTGATCGAGATCCGCGGCGAGGTCTATCTGGGCCATGCCGAGTTCGCGGCCCTGAACGCTGCGGCGGCCGAGGCCGGCCAGCGCACCTACGCCAATCCACGCAACGCGGCGGCCGGATCGCTGCGCCAGATCGATCCGACGATCACGGCTGCCCGCCCCTTGCGGTTCTTCGCCTATGCCTGGGGGCTCTTGAGCGCGCCGTTCGCGCAGACCCAGTGGGCGGCGCTGCAGAACCTGAAGGCCTGGGGCTTCTGCACGACGCCGGAAAGCCGTCGCGTGGAGGGACCCGAGGGCCTGCTCGAAGCCTACCGCGCCATGGAGGCCGTGCGCCCCAAGCTCGGCTACGACATCGACGGCGTGGTCTACAAGGTCGACCGCCTCGACTGGCAGCAGCGCCTGGGTTTCGTTTCACGCACGCCGCGCTGGGCGGTCGCCCGGAAATTCCCGGCCGAGCAGGCGCGCACGGTGCTGGAGGCCATCGACATCCAGGTGGGCCGCACCGGGGCGGTGACGCCGGTGGCGCGCCTGCGGCCAGTGACGGTGGGCGGCGTGGTGGTGGTCAACGCCACCTTGCACAACGCCGACGAGATCGCCCGCAAGGATGTCCGCGTGGGCGACACGGTGATCGTCCAGCGCGCCGGCGACGTCATCCCGCAGATCGTCCGGCCGGTGCTGGAAGAGCGGCCGAAGGGCGCCGAGCCCTTCGCCTTCCCGACCCATTGCCCCTGCAGCCTGGCCACGCCCCTGGCGCGCGAGACCACGGCGGCGGGCGCCGAGACCGTGGTGCGGCGCTGCACGGGCGAATTCGCCTGTCCGTTCCAGAAGCTGGCCCACCTGCGCCATTTCGTGTCGCGCCGGGCGTTCGACATCGAGGGCCTGGGCGAAAAGCAGCTCTCGGCCTTCGTGGAGCGGGGCTGGATCCGCGAGCCGGCCGATATCTTCCGCCTGGCGCGGGACGAGGCGAAGCTGGACGAGCTGCGCGCCACGGACGGCTATGGCGAGGTGAGCGTCCGCAACCTGAAGGCCGGCATCGAGGCGCGGCGGAGCATCTCACTCGACCGCTTCATCTACGGCCTGGGGATCCGGCACATTGGCGAGACCACCGCTGTGGTGCTGGCGCGGGGCTATGGCTCGGCGGAGGCGTTCCTGGCGGCCATGGACAAGGTCGCGGCGGGCGATGCGGACGCGGCTGAGGAGCTCGACGCCCTCGACCAGGTCGGCCAGGCGGTGATCGACGCGGCCGCCTCCTATTTCGCCGAGGATCATAACCGCCAGGCGGTGCAGGCCCTGGTCGAGCAGCTGACGATCCTGGACGCCGAGCAGCCCAAGCGCGACACGGCCGTGGCCGGCAAGACCGTGGTGTTCACCGGCGCCCTGGAGCGCATGACCCGCGACGAGGCCAAGGCCCAGGCGGAGTCGCTGGGCGCCAAGGTTTCCGGCTCGGTCTCGAAGAAGACCGACATCGTGGTGGCCGGCCCGGGGGCGGGCTCGAAGCTGAAGACAGCGGCGGAGCTGGGGATCCAGGTGCTGACGGAGGACGAATGGCTGGCGCTGGTGGGCGGCTGAGGCTCATCGCCTCGCCTGGAACTGCCGCCCCAAACCCGCTCGCCCCGACGAAAGTCGGGGTCCAAGCGGCGGTTCAGCTTAGGGCCGGAGAATACTTACCCTGTCCCCTTAATTCCGGGGGTTAAATTTTCATTTGGACTGCACCTATTCCGCCGGAATACAGGTCAAAAAATATGAATGAGTCAATGATGATAGTATTTCTGGCGGCGATCATGGCCGGGTGCTCTCCCGCGGAGGGCACCTATAGCGAGCCCTACGGCGTCTGGTCTACACGAGGTGGAGAGACGATCACTATCAATAGAGATAACAGATACAAATACTGTGATAAAGTGTCATGTGTGAGTGGGAAGATCGAGCTTGTGGGATCGATGAGAGTTCATTTGGAGGATTTTTATCTCAAAAGGGAGACCCAATCCCTCCTGGAACGCTCGGGTTTTACAGAGCTTCTCAAATACAGGCAGTCACCGCCACCGTCGGATTTTGATTTCACTCCGGGAGCTATGACTTTTGAACAACAAAAGAGATATTGTGATGGTCGCCCTTGTGTCGCCATAGGGATTATGGAGGGTGACGTTGTGGCCTTCGCCAAGATAAAATCTCATTAGATTAGCGGGTGGGCGAGAACATATATAACGTCGGACTACGTATTTTATCGTCTGTATTTCAATATTATCGTTAAGTCGTGTGCGTCCCTGTTTCAGCGTGTTGTGGTAGGCGCTCGGGGACAAGCTTGAAGCCAAGGGCCTTCAGGACACCGAGCACGGTCGAAAGCTCGGGATTTCCTTCCCGGCTCAACGCCTTGTACAGCGCTTGTCGACTGACGCCGGCGGCTTCCGCGACCTTGGACATGCCCTTGGAGCGGGCGACGACGCCGAGCGCGCTGGCGATGTGAGCGGGGTCGGAGTCCTCGAACGCCGCTTCCAGGAAGTAGGCCACGTCCTCGGCGGTCTCGATGTAGTCGGCCGCATCGAACGGCAGCGTCTTAAGCGCCATCTTACACCTCATTGGCCAATGCCCTGGCCCGGCGGATGTCGCGGGCCTGGGTGGACTTGTCGCCGCCGCAGAGAAGGATGATCAGTTCCTCGCCGCGACGGGCAAAATAGAGCCGGTAGCCCGGCCCGTAGTGAATGCGCGCCTCGCTCACGCCCTCGCCAACGGGCTCGACGTCGCCAAGGTTTCCATTGGCGATGCGCAGGATGCGATCGACGATCCGCTGCACCGCCTTGCGATCCCGCAACCCGCCGAGCCATTCGACGAAGGCCTCGGTCTGGCGCGTTTCGATCATGTGTCAACCATAGGCGACAGTCGCGATGCCGTCAACTATAGGCGACGCAATGTGGGGTGCGTGCGGTAAGGTTCTGGACTGGGCGAGCAGTACAATGTTCCCTAATTGTTCTTGTTTCAAGCGCTGCCGTGCGGTATCCTTTTCGCCGCGGCGAAAGCCGACCCAATCCGAAGACCCGGTGTCGGTGACGACCTCCGATGGGCCCCGATTTTCATCGGGCAGAGCGGGGGAGGTGTTGGCGATTGAGGGCTCCAGGTGTTTACCGGCCAACACCCCCGGTCAACACCTCGCTCGGCGCGGCCAGCATTGTCGTGGAGATCCAAGGCATTGACCAAGCAGCAAAATCCTACGCGCCTGAGCAAGGGATCTGCGCGCGCGGAAGGTGTTGTTGGCCATTGGAAAATGTGTTTGCCGCCGAAAGGGTTAGCCTTGCGGGGTGACCGGCGCGCCGCAGGCACGGAGTCGTCCACGGGCCAGCTCGTCCCTTCCCCCTGGAGGGGGGAAGGGACACGACCTCTCCGCCGCCTACAACGGCGCGCAAGCCCCCTCGAGCCAGGCGCGCACCTGCGGCTCCACCTGCGGGCCGATCACGGCCAGAACCCGGGCGTGATAGGCGTCGAGCTGGGCGCGCTCCTCCGGCGTCAACAGGTCGCGCGCGATCAGCCGCCGATCGAACGGCGCCAGGGTCAGGGCCTCGAAGCCGAGCATCGGGCGGTCGCCGCCGGCGATAGGCTCGGCCGGCGTGACCACCTGCAGGTTCTCGATGCGGATGCCGTAGGCGCCTTCCTTGTAGTAGCCGGGTTCGTTGGAGACGATCATGCCCGGCCGCAGGGCCACGGGACTGTGGGTCTTGGAAATGCGGTGCGGCCCCTCGTGGACGCCGAGATAGGAGCCGACGCCGTGGCCGGTGCCATGGTCGTAGTCGAGGCCGTGGGCCCACAGGGCCATGCGCGCCAGGGCGTCCAGGCTGGAGCCCGTCACCCCGGCGGGGAAGCGGACGCGGGCCAGGGCCAGGTGGCCCTTCATGACCAGGGTGAAGCGCTCGACCATTTCCGCCGACGGCTCGCCGATCGCGACCGTGCGGGTGACGTCGGTGGTGCCGTCCAGGTACTGGGCCCCGGAATCCAGCAGCAGCAGGGAGCCGCGCTCGGTGCTGCGGTTCAGCCGGGCGGTGGGGCGGTAGTGGACGACGGCGCCATGGGGGCCGGCGCCGGCGATTGTGTCGAAGGACAGGTCCTTCAGGGCCCCGGTGGCTTCGCGGAAGGCTTCCAGGCGGGTGACGATCTCCACCTCGTCGGGCAGGCGGCCGGCGCTTTCGGCAGCCAGCCAGTGGAGGAAGCGGCTGAGCGCGGCGCCGTCCCGCGCATGGGCCCGGCGTGCGCCCTCGATCTCGACCGGGTTCTTGCAGGCCCGGGGCAGGAGGCAGGGATCGTCGCCGCGCACCACCTCGGCCCCGGCGGACGTGAGGGCTTCGAAATACCAGGCGGAGGATTGCGCCGGATCGATCAGGACCTTGAGGCCGCGCAGGTCTTCCAGGGCCTGCGATAGCGCCTGGGGCGACTCCAGGGCGACTTCGTTTCCGAGCCAGGCGACGAGCTCCGGCGTGATCTTGCCGGTGTCCAGGAACAGGCGGGCCGTTCCGTCGCGGCGCAGGATCGCCTGGCCGAGGGGCAGGGGGGAGCGGATCACGTCGCCGCCACGGATGTTGAACAGCCAGGCGATGGAGGCCGGCGCGGTCAGGACGGCGGCGTCCGCGCCGATGGCCTCGCCGATGCGACGCCGCTTCGAGGCGGAGTCTTCGCCGGCGTATTCGAGCGGGTGCGGCACGACCGGCGCGGCGGGCTGGGCTGGGCGATCCGCGCCCCAGGCCTCGTCCAGAGGATTGGTCCCGACCGGGCGCAGGTCCGCGCCGGCCTTGGCGGCGGCGGCCTGGAGCTTCTTCAGGCCATCGGGGCTGTGCAGGCGCGGGTCGTAGCCGATGGCCTCGCCCTTGGCGGCGGCGGCTTCCAGATAGGCCGGAACGCCGCCGTCGATCAGGTCGCGCACTTCGAAGGTCGCCGCGTCCACCTGATCACGGACCTGGAGGCTGTAGCGGCCGTCGACGAAGATCGCGGCCTTGTCGCGGAAGACGACCGCGGCGCCGGCCGAGCCGGTGAAGCCCGTGGCCCAGGCCAGCCGGTCGTTGGCGGCGGGCAGGTACTCGTTCTGATGCTCGTCCTCATGCGGGATGAGGAAGGCGTCGAGCCCCTGACGGGCCATGGCCTCGCGGATCAGCGGCAGGTGCCGCGGGCCGAACGAGGGATCGGTGCTTTCATCGAAGGTCTGGCGCATGCCTACCTATGTAGCGCCGCGCCCGCCCATGGCCAATGTGCGGCCTGGCGACAAGTTGGGCGCGAACGGTCGCCCGCCCGCGCCCCAACGATCACCGGGGACGACTACTGCGCCGGCGCCGGTTCGGTCTTTTCCGTAGCCGCCGCATCGCTCGCCGCGTCCGAGGCGGTCGCCGCAGACTGGCGGGCCTGTTCGGCGGTCGCGTCGGCGGCGCGACGGGCGCTGTCGGCTGCGGCGGTGGTGGCCGAACCCATCGAGTCGGCGGCCGAACGCGAGGCGTCGGCGGCGGCCGTGGCGGCTTGCTGGGCGTCGGTCGTGGCGCCTTGGAGCATGGCTTCCGTACGGCCGGCGTCGCGGGCCGCCTGCATGTCCTGGTCGGTGCGGCCGCTCGTCAGCACGATGGCGCCCACCACGGCGACCACCGCCACCAGGGCGGCGACCCACCAGCCGGCGGTCCCGCCTGACCGCTGCTGGCCGACTTCGCGGCGAACGACGGCCGGTTCCTCGATGACCGTGCGTTCGACATAGGGATCGTTGGGATTGGACATGCAGGGTTCCTCCGTCTGCAACGCGGCAGAGCCGCGTTCCTCGGCGTTCAAACGTGACGCCCGGGAGGCGGTTCCGGTGGGCCTCAGGGGCGGCGGAGCACCAGCGCCGCCCAGGCGTCGCGGCGCAGCCGGCGCACCAACCCAAATCCGCGCGAGCGATAGGCCGCCAGGACCCGCCGTTCCTGAACGCGCAGAAGGCCCGAAAGAATGGCGATTCCGCCGGGGCGCAGCGCGCCCTTGATGTCCTGGGCGAGCGCCACCAGGGGCGGGGCCAGGATGTTGGCGAAGACGAGGTCATAGGGCGCGGCGGCGCGGACGCTCGCGTCCTGCAGGCCCGAGGCGTGGACGAAGCGGCCATGCGCGCGGTTCAGCTTGGCGTTCTCCCGCGCGATGCGGACCGAGACCGGATCGATGTCGACCCCCAACACTATGCGCGATCCCGTGCGCGCCGCGGCGAGGGCAAGGACGCCGGTTCCACAGCCCACATCCAGCACCTTCGGAAACCGCCGGCTCCTGAGGAGGTCGTCGAAGGCGACCAGGCAGGCGACGGTCGTGCCGTGATGGCCCGTGCCGAAGGCCGCTCCGGCCTCGATGCGCAGATTGACCTTGCCGGCGGGCGCGAGGCCCCGGTCATGGGCCCCATAGATGAAGAAGCGGCCGGCGCGCACGGGCGGCAGGCCGGAAAGCGCCATGGCCAGCCAGTCGGCGTCGGCGAGCACCTCGGTGACGGTCTGCAGGCCGGCGAAGCCTCGCAGCACCCGCTGCAGGGCTTCGGCCTCTTCAGGCGTGGTGGGAAAGGCGTCGATCCGCCAGACGTCGCGGTCCTCGTCCTCTTCGAGGATCGAATAGGTGGCCATCTCTGTGGCGGGTTCGGCGTCGATCGCCTCGGCGGCGGCTTCCGCGGTCGCGCGCGGTCCGCGGGCGGTGATCTGCAGGGGGTCGTGAGTCATCCGCCCCCGTCTATGGCCGGGCGGCGGGAATTGCGAGCGCGATCAGACCGAAGGGGCGATGTGATAGGCGCCCGATGGGTTGGCCACGGCGGCTCCGGGCAGGATGTCGCCATCGACGGACGGATAGGACGGCGGGGGCGGCTGCGCCTCGCCTGGGTCAGGCCCGGCCTCCTCCACCCGCCAGGCGTCGTCGCGCCCTTCGTCAACCTGGGCGCTGGCGTCCCGGCCGGCGGATTGGGCCGCGGCAACCTCCGCCAGGGCTTGGGCTGCGACGGCGTCGTCGTTGCGTGTCGCCCAGTCCGTGCCGACGACATAGTCCGGCGTACGGCCCGGATAGGCAGGCAGGGCGGCCCCGCCCTGCAAGGCGTAGGTCGCCACCGGCTCCATCGGGATCGACCCGGGCTGCAGCAACAGGTTCGGGCGTGCAATGGCGCCGAGCGCGAGCCCGAGGGTCGCTGCGACGCCGGCTCCGATGATGATGTCGCGCATGGGCTCAATCCGTAGGGACAGAGGGAAAACCGCGCGACGCATCTTTTGGTTCAGGCGAAGGCGGCGACGCGAGTTGCGCGGGCCGGCGGCGGCATGTTGCGGCGTATCGCGATCGGCGGGCGGGCGACCGTCGGCGCAGGGCCGAGGATGCGCACCATGGCGGCCACGGCGAGGACCCAGGGCAGGTCGTTCTGCATCAGGATGAAGCTCTCCGATTGCAGGGCGATGAAATAGACGACCAGGAACAGGGTGGCGAAATAACCATCCTGCACCCGCCGGTGGCGGAAGACCGCCGCGATGAGGGCCGCGCCGAAGATGGCGCCAAAGATCACAACCCCGATCTCGCCAAGCTGGATGAGGAGGTCGAGCCAGCCGTTGTGGGCGCTAGGGACCGACCAGTCGAGCTGAGCGCGGATCCACTTGGCGGGCGCCGACTGGCGGTTCCAGAAGGCGGCGTAACCGAAGCCGGTAAGGGGCGCCTTCTCCGATTCGCGCAGGATCGCCGACCAGATCACGGTCCGGCCGGTGAGCGAGGGGTCCTTGCCGACCGCCGCGAAGAGAAGCTGCGGCGCCAGGACATAGACCCCGGCGAGGGCGATCGCGCCGGTCACGCCGGTCCAGATCGCCGCGACGGCGGCGGCGGCCCCCGAACTCATCAACGCCAAGGTGGCCGCGCCGCCGAGGACGACGATGAGCGACAGGATCGAGGTGGCCGAATGGGTCATGACCACCAGGCCGGCGCAGAGCGCCGCGGTGAAGATCCACAGGAGGCGGCGCGGCGGGCTTGTGATCGCGGCGGCGACGGACGCCATCGAGCCGTAGACCATCAGCGCGCCAAGCTGGTTCTTCTCGTACCAGAGGCCGCGCCACAGGCCGGCGTTGACGTCGTGGTGCACGCCAAGGGCGGGGAAGGCCAGGGCCGCGATGTAGCTGCCGATCGCCAGGACGAGGAAGCTGGAGGCGAGAATCTCGCTCATGCCGCGTCCGCTGAAGCTCGCGGCCAGATAGATGCCGAACAGGGTGGTCAGGGTGACCGCGAAGGCGCGGCGCATGGTCATGTCCGGCGCGATCGACCAGGCCGTGGAGGCGAAGGTCCAGGCGAGCAGGACCAGCAGCATGAGCGTCGGCGCCCAGACGCGCTTCAAGGCGGGCAGACGCAGCAGGGCCAGGCCGATGATGATGGCGTAAACCGGCAGCCAGATCTGGCGCAGCAGGGGGTGGGTGGCCCCGCCCGTCTGCTTGGGATCGAAGATCGGCCCGATCAGCGCGTTCGACATCATCAGCACGACCACGACTGCGGCGGCGGCCTCAAGGAGTCGAAATGGAGATCGCGCGTGTTCTGTCGCCAATTTCGTTCGCCTGTGCCAATACGGCGCAGACTTTCCTGTCCGCGCTGAGTCTGGGGAGACCGGTGCAAGGGGAGGGCCTCAAGCCGCCGCACCCGGTCGGCGCCGTCGTTCACGCCCGCGGAGCGATCCGTCATGACCAAGTACCAGCCCCTGTCCGATCACCTGAGCAGCCGGCGCGAGCCGTTCTGGCGGGCGAGCTTCGACGACCTGGAAGCGGTGCTCGGCTTTTCACTCCCCAAGGCGGCGCTGGAGAAGGCCGCCTGGTGGGACAACACCGGCGACAAGACCCACAACCAGGCCTGGGTGGACGCCGGTTGGCGGGTGGAGTCGGTGGACCGCCCCGGCCGGCGCGTGCTGTTCCATCGCGACGGCTACGGCGCCGAGGACGAGGCGCCGGAGCTCTATTTCGCGCCGGCCAAGCCGGGTCCGCTGGTGAGCAAGCCACCGGGCGACACGCTGAAACGCAATGCGGGTTTAGCCGCCGCGGCGGGCGGCGCGCTGGCGATCATCGCCGGGCTTGGGGTCCTCGCCTTCCGGATGCGCAAGAAGCGCTAGGGGCGCTCAGGCCTTCTCGACGAAGGAATCGATGACCTTCTTCACGCCCGCCTTGTCGAAGGCGACGGTGAGCTTGTTGCCCTCCACGCCCGTCACCTGGCCGTAGCCGAACTTGACGTGGAAGACCCGGTCGCCGCGGGCGTAGTCGCCGCCGGCCGAGGGCTCTGAGACCGCAACGAGCCGGCCTTCGCCTTCGATCACCGTTTGGCGGCCCGGATGGCCGCCATGGTAGTCGCGGGCCTGGGCCCGCTTCCATCCGGGGGAGGAATAGCCGGCCCCGAAGTTGGGGCTCTCGTCCCAGCGCGAGCCGTGCTGCTGCATGCCCGGGCCGCCGCCGTAATAGCCGGTCTCGGAGGAGGCCGCGACATTGGCCAGGGGCAGCTCGTCCACGAAGCGCGAGGGCAGCTGGCTGGTCCAGCGGCCATAGACTTGGCGGTTGGCGGCGAAGGAGATGCGGGCCTCCTCGCGGGCGCGGGTGATGCCGACATAGGCCAGGCGCCGCTCTTCCTCGAGGCCCTTCTCGCCCTTCTCGTCGAGGCTGCGCTGGGAGGGGAAGACGCCTTCCTCCCAGCCGGGCAGGAAGACGAGGGGGAACTCCAGGCCCTTGGCGCCGTGCAGGGTCATGATCTGGACGGCGTCGTCGCCGGCGGCCCGCTCGACATCCATGACCAGCGAGACGTGCTCCAGGAATTCCTCAAGGCTTTCGAACTCGCCCATGGCCTGGACGAGCTCCTTCAGGTTCTCCAGCCGGGTCTGGGCGGTGGGCGTCTTGTCCAGGCGAAGGGCGTCTGTGTAGCCGCTTTCCTCCAGCACCATCTCCATCAGGCGCGGGTGGGCCAGGCGCTGGGCCTCGCCGCTCCAGCGCTCCAGGTCGCGCAGGAAGGTGGAGAGGGCGGTGCGGGTGCGCGCGGCCAGTTCATCGGTGCGCACGAGCTCGTAGGCGGCGGTGGCGGCCGAGACGCCATTGGCCCGGCCAAGCTGGAGCAGCTTCTGGACTGTGGCGTCGCCGATGCCGCGCTTGGGCGTGTTGACGATGCGCTCGAAGGCCAGGTCGTTTTCAGGCGAATGGATGAGGCGCAGATAGGCGACCGCGTCGCGGATTTCGGCGCGCTCGAAGAAGCGCGGGCCGCCGATCACCTTGTACGGGATCTGCAGCATCACGAACCGCTCTTCGAAGGCGCGCATCTGGAAGGAGGCGCGCACGAGGATCGCCATGTCGCGGAAGCGGCGCGGCTCTCTGTCGGTCGTTCCCTTCTTGGCCCGTTCGATCTCGTCGGCGATGAGCCGGCTTTCGGCCTCACCGTCCCAGACCCCGCGGACGACGACCTTTTCCCCGCCCTCGGCCTGGGTCCACAGGGTCTTGCCGAGGCGGTCCTTGTTGGCGGCGATCAGGCCCGAGGCTGCGGCCAGGATGTGGCTGGTGGAGCGATAGTTGCGCTCCAGCCGGATGACCTTGGCGCCCGGGAAGTCGCGCTCGAAGCGCAGGATGTTGTCCACCTCCGCCCCGCGCCAGCCATAGATCGACTGGTCATCGTCGCCCACGCAGCAGACGTTCTGGCGCTTCTGGGCCAGGAGCCGCAGCCACAGATATTGGGCGACGTTGGTGTCCTGGTACTCGTCCACCAGCAGGTAGCGGAACCGGTCGTGGTACTCGGCCAGCACGTCCGGCTGCGAGGTGAAGAGGGTGATGTTGTGCAGCAGGAGGTCGCCGAAATCGCAGGCGTTCAGCACCCGCAGGCGCTCCTGATAGAGCCGATACAGAGCCTGGCCGCGGTTGTTGGCGAAGTGCGCGCCTTCCTGGGGGGGAAGGCGGTCGGGCGTCCAGCCGCGGTTCTTCCAGTGGTCGATCAGGCCCGCCAGGTGCTTGGGCGTCCAGCGCTTGGCGTCGATGTTCTCGGCCTCCAGCACCTGCTTGATCAGCCGCTCCTGATCGTCGGTGTCGAGGATGGTGTAGTTCGACTTCAGGCCGACGAGCTCGGCGTGCCGGCGCAGGATCTGGGCGGCGATGGCGTGGAAGGTGCCGAGCCAGCGCAGGCCTTCCGCCTCCGGCCCAATGATTGCGGCGATGCGCTCGCGCATCTCCCGGGCGGCCTTGTTGGTGAAGGTGACGGCCAGCAGCTCCCAGGGGCGGGCGCGGCCGGTGGCCAGGAGGTGGGCAAGGCGCGTGGTGAGCACCCGAGTCTTTCCAGTGCCGGCGCCGGCCAGCACCAGCACGGGGCCGTCGACCGCTTCCACGGCCTCGCGCTGCTCGGTGTTCAGGCCTTCCAGATAGGCGGGCGTGGCGGTCGGGCCGAGGCCGCGCGCAAGATCGCTGATCCGGGGAGGGGGCGCTGCTGACGAGTCGGGCTGGGGCATCGGAACATATGTAGCACAGCGAGGCCGGCGCTTAAGGGGGCGCGGCGGGAAGATCGGAACCTGGGCCGGCGCGAGGACGTTTCGGGCACGTCATCAAGGGGGGCGGGGAGGTTCGCAATGGCCGCGCATCCCAGGCACGTCCCGGCATGGTTCGTCTTTGTGTTGGGGGCGATGGCTGCGTTCATCGCCCTACTGATCGTGCTGGCCTATGTGGGAGCCCAGGCGCCCAAGCCGCGGTTATTCGCCCTGGACCTGCGCCTGCCCAAGGCTCCGTCGCTACCAGAGAACCCGTCGCTGCCACCGCCGCCGATCCCGGTTCCCAAATAGCTGCCCTAGCAGGCTGTTGAAAAACTCAATTCCGCCGCAGTTCGATTCTGTTTCGGACTCGGTTGGGTTCCGTTGCGTTCACGGTTTTGGGGGTCTGCTCCGGACTTTTTCAACAGCCTGCTAGGTTCGCTCCTGATCCTCGGCTTGCAGAGCATCGCTCCAGATCCGCTCATCCGACTCCTTCGCAAAGGCGAGGGCGGCCAGACGACAGGCTGACGCGAGGGGGCGGCCGCCGCGCTCCTGATCGATGGTGATCATCAGGGCGGCGAGGGAGCGGCGCTCAGCGCGGGCGCGGCGCTCCAGGACGTCCCAGAACTCCGGCTCGAGCGCCACGGAAGTCGCGTGGCCGGCCAGCAGGATCGAGCGCTTGCGCAGGTTGGGCATTCGGCCAGCGGCGGCTCAGGCGTCTTCGCCCGGCGCGTCAAGGTCCGGAGTGTCGGGCCGGGGCTCGCGCTTCGCTCCGTCCAGCAAGCGCGAGGCAGATTCCGCCTTGAGCTTCTCGGCGGCCTTCTGAGGCTTGCTCCGGCCATATCGTGTCCGGTTCGCGGAGGCCTCGGCCTTGTCACGGGCCTTGTCGCGCTCTTTGCGCGCCTTGTTGAGGTTGATCGGTTCGGCCATCAGCCGTCGTCCCGCGCCATGGCGCGCTGGAAGGCGGGCCGTGCGGCGAGGCGCTCCAGATAGGCGTCGAACTCGGGGTGGCCCGGCATGAGCGTCGCGCCGAACTGCAGGGCGCTGCCCACCAGGATGTCGGCGCCGGTAAAGTTTTCGCCCAAAACATAGGGCCGCGCGCTCAGGGTCTCGGAAAGGCGGCGCTCCATGTTCCGGGGATCGCCCCAGGCGGCCTGTGCGCTCTCGCCGGGCGCCTGGGATTGGCTCCGGGCGATCGCAAACAGCGACGGCTCGATCACCCCGGCCGAATAGGCGAGCCAGGTCAGGTAGGGGCCGCGTTCAGGCTCGCCGACCTGCGGGCCGAGGCCGGCTCCGGGATGGGCGTCGGTGAGGTAGAGCACGATGGCGGCGCTCTCGGTGATCAGCGCCTCGTCGTCCACCAGGGCCGGGACCTTGCCGTCGGGATGCGGGCTGCGCGGCCCGTCGGCCGCCGAGCCGTCGCCACGGGCGATGGAGACATATTCGATCTCGAACGGCCGGCCGAGCTCCTCGAGCAGCCAGAGGATGCGCGTGGAGCGGGAGCGGGGAGCGTGGAAGAGGGTCAGCATGGGCCGTCTCCGTTGCGGATCGCCTTAATAGCCCACCCCGCGCGCCATGGCTGCGGCCAATAGCGGGATGAGGACGAAGAGTACGACCTGGGCGAACAGAAAGGGGCGGACCTTCGTCACCTCCTCGGCCGGCACGGCGAAGGACGCGTCGGCCCTGACCGCGCGCCGCCAGGCGAGAATCCGCATGGTCGGCCATATGGACAGGACTCCCGTCAGGCCGAAGGCGGCCATCTTGGCCCAGAAGACGGGGTTCGCCGTGTAGAAGTGGGCTCCCTTGATCCCGTAAATCACCCGCAGGACGCCGACCACGATCAGCAGGGTCGCGAACAGCCCGTAGTGGGCGTCGACGATCGCCAGGCGGCGGAGGCCCGAAGACGCAAGTCCCGGCCGAATGGCGGTGATCTCGGCGGCGAGGATCGCCACGAGGCTGAATGCGCACAGGTGATGCAGGCAGGCCAGAACGAGGTCGGTCATCGCGTCCTCCAATTCCGGGGCAGGGGCCAGCCGAGCTTGAAGGGCCAAGCCCGGCTGGAACGCTCTACTTCACCGCGCCGCAGAAGCGCTGGATGCGCGTGCAGGCGTCTTCCAGCGCCGCGTTCGACGTCGCGTAGCTGATACGGAAGAACGGTGACAGACCGAAAGCCGCGCCGAAAACCACGGCGACGCCTTCGCTCTCCAGGAGTTCGTTGGCGAAATCCTGGTCGCTGCCGATCACCCGGCCGCTGGGGGCGGCCTTGCCGAGGAGCCCCTCGCAGGAGGGATAGACATAAAAAGCCCCCTCCGGCGTCGGGCAGCGGATGCCGTTGGCCTGGTTCAGCATGGAGACCACCAGGTCGCGCCGCTGCTCGAACAGCTTGGCGTTGGGCTTGATGAACGCCTGGGTGCCGGTCAGCGCCTCCACCGCCGCCCACTGCGAGATCGAGCAGGGGTTGGAGGTGGTCTGGCTCATCACCTTGCCCATCAGCTTGATAAGCGGCTCCGGACCGGCGGCGTAACCGATCCGCCAGCCCGTCATGGCGTAGGCCTTGGAGACCCCGTTCATGGTGAGCGTGCGCTCGTAAAGCTGCGGCTCCACCTGCGCGATGGTGGTGAACTCGAAGTCGCCGAACACCAAGTGCTCGTACATGTCGTCCGTCAGGATCCAGACGTGCGGGTGGCGCAGGAGCACGTCGGCGACGGCTCGCAGCTCAGCGCGCGTATAGGCCGCGCCGGACGGGTTCGACGGCGAGTTCAGGAAGACCCACCGGGTCTTCGGCGTGATCGCCGCCTCGAGGTCCGCCGGCTGCAGCTTGAAGCCGTGCGCGGCGGTGGTCGGAACCGCCACCGGCGCCCCGCCGGCCAGCAGCACGATGTCCCAATAGCTCACCCAGTAGGGCGTGGGGATGATCACCTCGTCGCCGGGGCTCAAGGTCGCCAGCATGGCGTTCCAGATCACCGGCTTGCCGCCTGGCGAGACGTTCACCTGGCTGGTCTTGTAGGTCAGGCCGTTCTCGCGCTGGAACTTGGCGACGATCGCCTCCTTCAGCTCGGGGATGCCGTCGACGTTGGTGTACTTGGTCTTGCCGTCGCGGATCGCCTTGATGGCGGCTTCCTTGATGTTTTCCGGAGTGTCGAAGTCGGGCTCACCCGCCGCCATGGAGATGATGTCGCGGCCTTGCGCCTTCAGCTCGCGCGCTTTCCCGTCCGCCGCCAGGGTGGCGGAGGGCTTCACGCGGGCGAGCGCGGCGGATTCAAGCGACATGACGGGAACTCCCGATCGGGGTTGAAAGGAACCGGCGCGGTTTAGCTCAACCCGGCCGCCGCGCAAACCCGGCCTGGCCGTCTTGACCGCACGAAGCGCTTGGGCGACCCAGGGCGCATGCGCCGGCTGATCGACTTCGTCACCAACATGGACGCGAAGGCCCTGCGGTCGCTGGCGGTGTCATTCGTGCTGTTCGGCGGCGTGGGCCTGGTATTCCTGTTCGGCGCCCAGGTGCTGGGCTTCAACGGCGAGGCGACGGTCGAGGGCTGGCTGGACGCGGTGCGCGGCCCGTTCGCCCTGCCGGCGGCGGTGGCGGCGTTCGCGGTCCTCGCCTTCCTGGGAATTCCGCAGTTCATGCTGATCGCCGCGGCGGTGGTGGCCTTCGGCCCGGTCCGCGGGTTCGCCTACAGCTGGGTCGGCACCATGGTGTCGGCCATGGTGGGCTTCTACCTTGGGCGAATCGCAGGGGCGAGGACCCTGGAGCGGCTATCCAGCGACAGCGTGCGCAAGTTCACCGAGCTGGTGGGCCGCAACGGCTTCCTGGCGAGCCTGATCGTGCGGCTCGTGCCCTCGGCGCCCTTCATCGTCGTGAACATGGCGGCCGGCGTGACGCCCATGCGGGCCGCCCGATTCGCCGCGGGTACGGCAGTGGGCATCGTTCCAAAGATCGCGCTCACGGCCTTTGCGGGGGCCTCGATCGTGCAAGCCATGCGCGGGGAGGGCGGCCAGGCGCTGGTCTGGCTGGCGGTGGTCGCCGCCTTATGGCTCGCCATCGGCTGGTTCGCGCGCCGATGGCTGAAGGGGCGGGAAGAGCGGGGCGGCTAAGAGGCTGTTTGGAAATGCGTGATGCCGGACTGCAAACGGCGGCTTTCTGCGCTTCCGGTGCTCACGTACTTGAGTACGCTGCGCTCCGGTTCTCGAAATCCACCCTTTTCGTCTCGGCCTGACGCATTTCCAAACAGCCTCTAAGGCGGTCAGACGAGCTGCGGCCGCTGCAGTTTGTGCAGGCCCATGTCCACCGCGCGCCATCCGTCCATTGCGCCCGAGCAGAGCTGCGGGAAGAGCCAGGCGGGATCGCCGGATTCAACCTTGATGCGCGACAGCAGGAACCGCTCGTTCGGCTCGCCGCGCAGGCGCTTGAGCGGGCCGTGCAGCGAGGTGAAACCGGTGCGGTAGCCCGCCTCCTCCGAACAGGCGGCGACCGCCCGGGAGATGTCGCCGAGCGTGCCGAACGGATAGGCGATGGAGGTCACGGCCGAGCCGAGGATGTCCTCGAGCCGGACCTTGGAGTCGCGCACCTCGATCAGCAGCTCGGACGCCGGCAGCTTGGCCAGGGAGCGGTGGCTGATGGAATGGGAGCCGATCACCACGCCCTCGGCCTGGATCTCACGCAGCTGGGCGGGCGTCAGGACCTCGTAGCCCTCCGGCGCGCCCGCGAGGGCGTAGAGGACGGCCGGAACGCCGTACTTCCGCAGGATCGGCAGGGCGATGGAATAGACGGACGGATCGCCGTCATCGATCGTGACGAGCACCGCGCCGCGGGGAAGGTCGCGCTCGCCGTCCAGGAAGGATTCGATATCGGCCAGGGTCACCGCCCGGCCGGTCCGGGCCAGGTGGGCCATCTCCGCCTCGAACCGCTCGGCGGTCACGTTGAAGGGCGTGCGCTGTCCACCGCCGAAGCGATGGTAAGTGATGACCCTGGCCGTAGCTTCGCCGGCATTGGCGATCGGATGGGTCAGGGCGCCGAACATTCCGACGCCCAGGCGCGCCGCCTTCTTCGCCACCCAGCGGTTGGGCGAAACACTGTACTCAGCCAAGTTCGGTCCTCATCATCTCGGTACGCATGAGGATCTCGGTACGCATGAGCGCCGGGGCGAGCCTGTCGGTGCGCCGGTGCAGCAAGGCCCGCATGATATAGAGCGGGTTCCCCACGAGGTAGCGTTTAGCCTTCCAGGGCTGGCGCAGCATGATGTGCACCCATTCGAGGCCGGCCTTGCGCACCCAGGCCGGCGCCCGCTCGAGCGCGCCGCTCCAGTATTCGAGCAGGCCCCCGACGCCGATGCAGAGCGCGTTCGGCATGCCGCCGCCGTAACGGTCTATCCAGTTCTCCTGGAGCGGATTGCCCATGCCCACGAGGACGACATTGGCGCCCGAGGCGTTGATCGTCTCGGCCACCTTGCGGCTGCCGTCGGCGTCCAGATAGCCGTGATGGGCGCCGACCAGCTCCACGGTGGGGAACCGGCGGCGGAACTCGTTGGCGATACGTTCGGTGCGTTCCGGAGAGCTGCCCACCAGGAAGCAGCGCAGATTGCGGCCGTTTGTCATCACCTGGGGAATGAGGTCGGTGCCGTTGAGATTGGACTTCAGCCGCAGCCCCCGGTTGCGCGCCGCCCATCGCACCCCGGCGCCGTCGCCATAGACGCGGCTGGCCCGCGCCAGCACCGAGTAATATGCGGGATCCGCCAGGGCGTTATTCAGGGTGTGAGCGTTCACAAAGAACAGAGACCGCGGGCCGGTCCCATGTATCTGGTCGATCACGTAATGTGCGGCCTCATCGATCGTCTCATCAACGATAGGAAGGCCAAAGAGGCGGAAAGTCCGCATGCGAGTCCCCAAGGCGCAATAACACCGACGTCGATTTACAGGCGTCTGGATTGAGAAACCGCTCCCAGACATCGTAAATCTGCATTCACCCTTCGGCGTCCCGAATGGCTAAGCCCCCCGATAACCGGACGTCAGGCCGGAGAGTTCGGTTGGAAGATCCGATAATTTTGTCCGTGGTCATCGGAGTTCGACGCGCCTGGAGTTGTTGCGCGTCTGCAGTGGGCGTCGAATCGGCGCGCGACATCGGCCGGTTGCTAAGGGAACTCTAAACTGGACGCGGCGCCGCCGCCTCTTCGCCCCGGTTCCGCCTCACACGAGGCATGGCGCCGTCCCTGGCCCTCACGCGGCAGATTATTGCGCGGGGAGGGGGCGCCGGGCCCCCAGGGTGCAAAGTTCTTGCGTTTCAAGCCGGTCTTCTGTAAGGACCCGCGAATGCGCAACTCGCCCACGAGCCTGCTTCTTAGCCTGCGGCTTAGCCGCCCCTGGGCGCCTCTCTAGGCTGCGCACTCTTCGCGGCCGGGCGTGCAGGGGATGACCTCGCAGCCCGACCTTTCAAGAAAACCCTCTCCGCGAAGAGACAGGCCATGACCACCCAAACTGACAATTCCGCGTCCAAGGATTCCACCGGCGTCGCGCCGGGACGCGTCATCATCTTCGACACCACCATGCGTGACGGCGAGCAGTCGCCCGGCGCCTCCATGTCGCTGGACGAGAAACTGGAACTCGCCAAGATCCTGGAGGAGATGCGCGTCGACGTGATCGAGGCGGGTTTCCCCATCGCCTCCAACGGCGACTTCGAAGCCGTACGGCGGATTTCCGAGATCGTGACCGAAAGCACGGTGTGCGGCCTGGCCCGCGCCGGCGCCGGCGACATCGACCGCTGCGCCGAGGCCATTCGGCCCGCCAAGCGCGGCCGCATCCACACCTTCATCTCCACCAGCCCCGTCCACATGAAGTGGAAGCTGCAGATGGAGCCGGAGCAGGTGCTGGAGATGGTGACCAAGTCGGTCAGCCACGCCCGCAACCTGTGCGGCGACGTGGAATGGTCGGCCGAGGACGCCACGCGCACCGAGCGGGATTTCCTGCGCCGCTGCGTCGAGGCCGCGATCAAGGCCGGGGCGACCACGATCAACATCCCCGACACCGTCGGCTACACCTTTCCCACCGAATACGCGGACATCTTCCGCGACCTGATCGCGAACGTCCCCGGCGCCGATGGCGTGATCTTCTCCACCCATTGCCACAACGACCTGGGTCTGGCGGTCGCCAACAGCCTGTCGGGGGTGGAGGGCGGCGCGCGCCAGATCGAGTGCGCGATCAACGGGATCGGCGAGCGGGCAGGCAACGCCGCGCTCGAGGAGATCGTGATGGCGCTGAAGGTGCGCGGTGACGCGCTGCCGTTCCACACCGCCGTGGAGCCGCTGCAAATCACCCGGGCCAGCCGCTACGTCTCGGCGATCACGGGTTTTCCCGTACAGTTCAACAAGGCGATCGTCGGCAAAAACGCCTTCGCCCACGAGAGCGGCATCCACCAGGACGGGATGCTGAAGAACGCCGAGACCTATGAGATCATGAAGCCCGAGGACGTGGGGCAGGGCGCCACCAACCTCGTCATGGGCAAGCACTCGGGCCGGCACGCCTTCCGCGAGAAGCTGAAGGCGCTGGGCTACGAGTTGGGCCAGAACGCCCTGAACGAGGCGTTCCAGCGCTTCAAGGATCTGGCCGACAAGAAGAAGCACGTGTTCGACGACGACCTGATCGCCCTGGTGGACGACGCCCTGGCCTCGGGCTCCGACCGCATCCAGGTCAAGAGCCTGCGGGTGATCGCCGGCACCGAGGGACCGCAACAGGCCGAGCTGACCGTCACGGTCGACGGGGTCGAGCGCTCGGCCAACGCCACAGGCGACGGTCCGGTGGACGCGGTCTTCAACGCCATCCACGAGGCCGTGCCGCACGAGGCGATCCTGCGGCTCTTCCAGGTGCACGCGGTGACCGAGGGCACGGACGCCCAGGCCCAGGTCTCCGTGCGGCTGGAGGAGGATGGCCGGATCGCCACCGGCCAGGCGGCGGACACCGACACTTTGACCGCGTCGGCCAAGGCCTATGTCAACGCGCTGAACAACCTCTTCGCCCGCAAGGAAAAGAGCGCCCCCGAAGCCCGGGTCGCCAGCGGCTTCTAGCCGCAGGCCGATCCCATCGGAGAGGCTAGCCCCCGGCCGCATGGCCGGGGGGCGGTCGCGCGCACCCATGCTCTGGATAATCCTCACAGCCGCCGCCGCGCCGTTGCAGGTGGCGCGCAACGCCCTGCAACGGGGGCTGGTCGGCGACGCCGGCCCCTGGGGCGCGACGCTGGTCCGCTTCCTGTTCGGCCTGCCGTTCTCCGTCGCAATCTTTACGGTGGTCGCGGCGTTGTCGCCGCAGGCCCAGCCGCATTTCACCGCGGCCTTCTGGCTGGGCGCCTGTTTCGGGGGCGTGGCCCAGGTCTGCGCCACCGCGGCCCTGCTTGTGGCGATGCGTCGCGCCGGCTTCGCCGTGGCGACAGCCCTGCAACAGTCGTCCCTGCCGTTGGCCGCCCTGTTCGGCGCGGCGGCGTTCGGTGACCAGCTCAGCCCCACGGCCTGGGCCGGCGTCGCGACGGCGACCGTGGGGCTGACCCTGCTGTCATGGCCGCGGAGCGCGCGTGAGCCGGGGGCCTTCGCCGGGGCGCTGCTGGGACTGGCGTCGGGCGCGGCTTTCGCGGTGGCGTTGAACGCCTATCGCCAGGCGGGCCTGGCCCTGGAGCCGGCGCATCCGGTCTATGTCGGGACGGCGGGTGTGTGCGTCGCTCAGGCGATGCAAACCTTTGTTCTTACGATAATTCTTGCGGTCACGCGGCCGGCGGCGCTGAGCGCTGTCGCCGCGTCATGGCGGCGTTCCCTGGGTGCAGGGTTCTTCGGCTCGGCGGCGTCGGCCTGCTGGTTCAGCGCCCTGGCGCTGGCCCCCGCCGCGGCGGTGCGGGCGGTGAGCGTGATCGAACTTCCCATCGCCGCCCTGGCGGGCGCGCGGCTCTTCAAGGAGCGGCTGACCTGGCGCCAGGCGGCGGGCGGCGCCCTGGCCGCGGCAGGCGTTGCAGCGGCCGCGTTGGGGTGACGTGAAGGGGTGCCGAATCGTGGAAATTCGTTAACCATCCGCCCGGTACAGTTGATCTCGGAGTCACCCCGTGACCGGCGGCCAACCGCCTGGATGCGAGAGGACGCCGCAGACGTCCTTTAAGCCTTGAAATGAACCCATTGGCGGGGCAGAGGACGAAGAGTTTCCAAGAACGAAGGCTGGGCGCTCCGGGGGGAGGCGATTCGGTGTTCGTGCCCCATAGAAGCCCCTCTCTGGACCAGGGCCCTGCATGATCTCGTCCCTCTTCGGCGCCATCTCTAATGACATCGCCATCGACCTCGGTACGGCGAACACCCTGATTTACATGAAGGGGAAGGGCATCGTTCTCAACGAGCCCTCTGTGGTCGCCCTGCGCAACGTCGGCGGCCGCAAGGTCGTCCACGCGGTCGGCATCGAGGCCAAGCAGATGCTGGGCCGCACGCCAGGCCACATGGAGGCTATCCGCCCCATGCGCGACGGGGTCATCGCCGACTTCGAAGTCGCCGAGGAGATGATCAAGTATTTCATCCGCAAGGTTCACAACCGCAAGGGCTTCGTGAACCCCAAGGTGATCGTCTGCGTGCCGTCAGGCGCGACCGCCGTGGAGCGCCGGGCGATCAACGATTCCTGCCTCAACGCCGGCGGACGACGGGTCGGCCTGATCGACGAGCCCATGGCCGCCGCGATCGGCGCGGGCCTGCCGATCCATGAGCCGACCGGCTCGATGGTGGTGGACATTGGCGGCGGCACCACCGAGGTGGCCGTGCTTTCGCTCTCCGGGATCGTCTATTCGCGTTCCGTGCGGGTCGGCGGCGACAAGATGGACGAGGCGATCATCTCGTACATGCGCCGCAACCATAACCTCTTGATCGGCGAGACCACGGCTGAGCGGATCAAGAAGGAGATCGGCACGGCGCGGGCTCCGGCGGACGGCGAGGGCCTGTCCATCGAGGTCAAGGGCCGCGACCTGATGCAGGGCGTGCCCCGCGAAGTGCGGATCAGCGAGAAGCAGGCGTCCGACGCCCTGGCCGAGCCGGTCGGGCAGATCGTCGACGCCGTGAAGATGGCGCTGGAGGCGACGCCGCCGGAGCTGGCGTCCGACATCGCCGACAAGGGCATCATGCTGACGGGCGGCGGGGCGCTGCTGCGCGGCCTGGACGCCGAGATCCGCGACCACACCGGCCTGCCGGTCACTGTGGCGGACGATCCGCTGTCCTGCGTCGCGCTCGGGTGCGGCAAAGTGCTTGAGCACCCGAAGTGGATGAAGGGCGTGCTCGAAAGCACACTCGCGTAGTACCCTGCGAATCGCCCAGTTTGAGGAGGCGACGCTTCCCTCAAAGTTGTTTGGAGGCGGCGTCAGGTGTCCTTTCGGGACAATCCGCTCGGTGAACTCAAGGTCCCGCTGACCTGGACGGCAGCGGTGGCCCTTGTGGTGGCCGCCGTGGTGGCGGTCGCCTTCCTGGCCACGGACCGCCGCGGCGTCTTCCAGGCCGAGGCCTATGGCGTTTCGCGCAAGGCGGCCGACGCCGTGGCCGCGCCGGTAGGCGGGGTGCTCGCGGGTCCGATCCGCTGGACAGGCGCGGGGATCAACTATGTTGGCGGCTACTTCTTCGCGATTTCGGAGAACCGGCGGCTCAAGGAGGAGCTGAGGGAGGCCGGCCAGTGGCGGGACGCCGCGCTCGCCCTGCGGCACACCAATGAGCGCTATCGAATCCTGCTGGGTATGAAGACCGATCCGCCGATCCCGATGATCTCGGCGCGGATCCTCACCGATGCGCGCGGTCCCTTCGCCAATACGCGGCTGGCGGACGTAGGAGAGGAGAAGGGGGTCAAGCCGGGCTATCCGGTGATGAGCGAGAACGGGCTTGTCGGCCGGGTCATCGGCGTGAGCGACGGCGCGAGCCGGGTGCTTCTGCTGACGGACGTGGCCTCGCGCACGCCTGTGATGATCGATCGCACCAATGCGCGCGCCATCATGGCGGGGGACGGCGGACCCAACCCGAAGCTCGACTATCTGCGCGGGAATGATCCCGTTCGTGAGGGCGACCGTATCGTCACATCCGGCGACGGCGGCGTCCTGCCGCGCGGCCTGCCGGTGGGCTCCGCGGCGAAGGGGCTGGACGGGCGCTGGCGCGTGGTTCTGGCGTCCGACTCCACGCCCATCGACTTTGTCCGTATCCTGAAGTTCCAGGACTTCTCCCAACTGGTCGACTACAAGCCCCTCGAGAAGATGCCGGTCCCGCCGCCTTCGGCGCCCCAGACCGCGGTTATCGGGATTGCGCTGCCGCTGGCGAGCCCCGCCGCAGCCGCAGCGCCCAAGCCCACGCCCGCGACGCCCGCGCCCGCGGCGACCGCTCCCAAGCCCGCCGCCCCAAAGGCGCCCGCGCCCAAACCAGCCCCGACGGCCGTCACGCCGAAGCCCGCGGTGTCTGCGCTGAAGCCCGCGCCCGCAGGGATGGCGCCCAAGGCCGCCGCCCCTAAAGTCTCCGCGCCGAAACCCGCTGTTGCAGTTTCTGCACCCAAGCCTGCGGCGACCGCGTCGAAGCGCGCATCTGTGGCGACGACGCCCAAGCCCGCCGCTCCCAAGGCGTCTGCGCCGAAGCCCGCTCCCGCACCTGCTGCGCACAAGCCAGCGCCGTCGCCGGCGGAACCGCCCCGATGAGCGCCGGCGCCGGCTCCCTGCAGCCCTGGCGATGGATCGGCGTTCCCATGCTGCAGGCCATGGTGCTCACCGTCGCCTTCGCGACGCCGCTGCGGCTCTTTGGACTGCAGCTGCCTGAACCGGTGTTCGCCATGTGGCCGGTGTTCGCCTGGGCGATGATCCGTCCCGCGATCCTTGGGCCGTTCGCGGTGCTGATCCTCGGGCTGTTCCTCGACCTCTTTTGGGGCGCGACGGTCGGGCTCTGGTCGGTGTCCCTGCTGGTCGCCTACGGGTGCGTGCTCGGCACGCGCAGCATGATGCTGGGGCAGGCCGGCGTTGTGCTGTGGGCGTGGTACGCGGCGGTCACGGGCATCGCCCTGTGCTCGGCCTACCTCATCACCCTTTCGCGTGTCGATACGGCGGCTTATCTGCCATCTGTGATCTGGCAATACCTCGCCACAATCCTCCTCTACCCACTCTCGCACCGGCTCATCGAACGGTTCGAGGATGCGGACGTGCGGTTCCGGTAGGGGCGCTGGGCATGTCGCAGCCATCCATCTTCTTCGCCGAGGTGAACGAGAAACAGGGCGCGTTCCATCGCCGCGCCTTCCTGCTGGGCGGGTTTGCGGGCCTTGGGATGACGGCCCTGGTCGGACGACTGGCCTATCTGCAGATCATGGAGACGCAGCGCTTCGAGAAGCTGTCGGCGTCCAACCAGTTCAACTTCAAACTCGTCCCGCCGCCGCGGGGCCTGATCGTCGATCGCAACGGCGCGGTGCTGGCGTCGAACCGGCCGAACTTCCGCCTCCTGGTGGTGCGCGACAAGAACCTCGACACGCCGGAGATGCTGCACACGCTCTCCAATTTCGTGCCGCTGGACGACGAGCGGCAATCGCGGCTGCTGCGTGAGTTCGCCCGCACGCCCCGGCGGGTGCCGGTCGTGGTCATGGAGGACATGACCTGGGACCAGTTCTCCGCGATCAATGTGCGCGAGCCGGAGCTGCCGGGCGTGACCGCCGACATGGGCGAGGTGCGGGTCTATCCGCATGGGGGCGCCTTCGCCCACGTGATCGGCTATGTGGCCAAGGTCAACAAGGAGGACATCGACAAGACGCCGACCCCCGAACCGATCATGCTCCACCCGGGCTTCCGGATCGGCAAGCAAGGGGTGGAGAAGGCCTTCGACCTGGATCTGCGCGGCAAGCCCGGCGCGCAGAAGGTGGAGGTGGACGCCAACGGCCACGAGGTCCGCCAGGACACCGAGGGCGACATCCCGCCGGTGCCGGGCAAGGAGATCCAGCTCACGCTCGACCGCGACATCCAGCTGCGCGCCATGGAGGTGTTCGGCGGGGAGAGCGGCGCGGCCGTGATGATGGACTGCCGCAACGGGGACGTGCTGTGCATGTTCTCCGGCCCCAGTTTCGATGCGAACCGGTTCGTGCGGGGCCTGACGGGCGCCGAGTACCGCGCCCTGGCGCAGTACGAGCGCAAGCCGCTGTTCAACAAGGCGCTCACGGCCACCTATCCGCCGGGCTCGACTTTCAAGACGATGGTCGCCCTGGCGGCCCTGGAGGCGGGCGTCGATCCCAAGCGCACCTATGTTTGCAACGGCTCATGGTTCTTCGGACGCACGTGGCACTGCGACGCCCACCACGGCGTGCAGGACATGAAGAGCGCGATCGCCACCTCCTGCGACATCTTCTTCTACCAGACAGCCCTGGGGATAGGTCCGGACAGGATCGCCGCCGTGGCGCGCAAGTTCGGCCTGGGCGAGCTCTTCGATATCGGCATCCCGGGACAGAAGAAGGGCCTGGTGCCGGACACCGCCTACAAGCGGCGTAATTTCAAAAAGGACCCAGTCTGGCACCCAGGCGAGACGCCCAGCATGGGTATCGGCCAGGGCTATACGCACCTCAACCCGCTGCAGCTCTGCGTGATGGTCTCGCGCCTGGCCAACGGCAAGAAGGCTCTGCATCCGCGGCTGATCCATTCGATCGGCGGCGTCGAGCAGCCGCGGGGCGACTCCTTCGAGGATCTGCCGTTCGACGCGAAACATATCAATTTCGTGCGCGAGGCCATGGCCGAGGTGACCATCTCGGGCACCGCGGCGCGGGTCGCCGACCTCGGTCTCGGCCCGATCAAGATGGCTGGCAAGACCGGCACCGCCCAGGCCTATTCGTATGGCGGGGGACGGGGCGCGCACGGGGCGGTCGGTGAATGGAAGCTGCGCGACCACGCCTGGTTCGTGGCCTTCGCGCCCTATGACGACCCCCGCTACGCCTGCGCCGTGCTGGTCGAGCATGGCGGGTTCGGCGCGTCCGCGGCGGCGCCTCGGGCTCGCGAGATCATGCGGGTCGCGTTGCTGAAGGATCCGGAAATCAGCGCCCGGGTCGAGCATCCCCTGCCGATGCCGGACATTCCGCCGGGCGTCCCCGCTGAAGGCGCCCGACCCGAGCCGCCCACGGTCGTGGGGCCGGCGCCGTCACACGCCACCTGAACCGCAACGCCGGACCATGCCGCAACCCCACATCTTCTTCGCCGAGGTGAACGACAAGCAGGGGGCCTTCCATCGAAGGGCGTTCCTGATGGGCGGCTTCGCGGGCGTGGCGCTGTCGACCCTGGGCGGCCGGCTCGCCTATCTGCAGCTGGCCAACGCGACGCGGTACCAGAAGCTGTCGGCGTCCAACCAGTTCAACTTCAAGCTCGTCCCGCCGCCGCGGGGCCTGATCGTCGATCGCAACGGGGTGGTGCTCGCCTCCAATCGCCCGAACTTCCGCCTCCTGGTGGTGCGCGACCACAGCCACGACCACGAAGTGACGCTCAAGGTCCTGGCTAATTTCGTCCCGCTCGATGAGGCCAGGCAGACCCGGCTGGCGCGCGAGATCTCCCGCTCCCCGCGGCGCGTGCCCGTCTCAGTCATGGAGGACATGAGCTGGGAGCAGTTCTCGGCGATCAATGTGCGCGCCCCCGAATTGAAGGGCGTGACCGCCGACATGGGCGAGGTGCGGGTCTATCCGTACGGCGGCGCCTTCGCTCACGTGATCGGTTACGTCGCCAAGGTGAACCGCGAGGACCTGGCGCCGACGGGCCCGAATTCGGATGCGATCCTGCTGCACCCTGGCTTCCGGATCGGACGCCAGGGGGTGGAGAAGGCCTTCGACCTGGACCTGAGAGGCAAGCCCGGGGCCCAGAAGGTGGAGGTCGACGCCAACGGCCGTGAAGTGCGGCACGACCCGGACGGCGACCTTCGCACAACGCCTGGCAAGGAGATCCGGCTCACCCTCGACGCCGACGTGCAGAACCGGGCCCTCGAGGCCTTCGGCGACGAGGCGGGGGCGGCGGTGGTGATGGACTGCCGCACCGGCGATCTGCTCTGCATGGTCTCGGCGCCGAGCTTTGACGCCAACCGGTTCGTCCGGGGCCTGACCGGCGTGGAGTACCGCTCGCTCGCCAATTACGAACGGCGGCCGTTGCTCGACAAGGCGATGTCGGGGACCTACCCGCCGGGCTCCACCTTCAAGATGATGACCGGCCTCGCGGCGCTGCAGGCCGGGATCGATCCGGAGGAACGGGTCAGTTGCGGCGGCAGCTGGGGGTTCGGCGGCCGCACCTGGGCTTGCCACAAGCGCGGCGGCCACGGCTCGCAGAACCTGCACGAGGCCATCAAGAATTCCTGCGACGTCTATTTCTACTCGATGTCGCTGCGGGTGGGGCCGGACAAGATCGCCGAGGTCGCCCGGTCCTTTGGGTTCGGCGACACCTTCGACATCGGCATCACCGGCCAGAAGAAAGGGATCGTGCCCTCGACCGCCTGGAAGAAGGCCTACTTCAAGAACCCTGAGCTGCAGCGCTGGTGGCCCGGCGAGACGCCGAGCTACGCGATCGGGCAGGGGGCCCTGGCGGTCAATCCCTTGCAGCTTTGCGTGATGACGGCGCGTCTGGCCAACGGCAAGAAGGCGCTCAATCCGCGGCTGATCCGATCCATCGGCGGCGTAGATCTGCCGAGCGGCGCGGACGTGCCGGACCTGCCTTTTCCACAGGAGCATCTCGACCGCGTCCGTGCGGGCATGGCGGCCGTGGCGAACGATGTGACCGGCACGGGCTATCGCAACAGCCAGCTCGGCCTTGGGCCGCTCAAGATGGCCGGCAAGACCGGCACCGCCCAGTCCCGGAGCTACAAGAGCGGCGGGCGCGGCAACGCCGGCATCGCCTGGGCGCTGCGCGACCATGCCTGGTACGTCGCCTTCGCCCCCTTCGACGCGCCGCGCTATGCGATCGCGGTGCTTGTGCAGCACGGCACCGCCAAGGGCGGGGGCTCGGCCGTGGCCGCGCCGCGCGCGCGGGACATCATGCGTGTGGTGCTCCTGAAGGACCCGGAGTTGCGGGCTCTGATCGAGCAGCCCTTGCCCCTGCCTGAAGTCGCCCCGACCGATGAATCCGACGGCGACGCGCCTGCGCCGCCGACCTTCACCCCGCAGTCGAGCCGCCCCGCATGACCGTCTCCGCTCTCACCGCTCCCGGGCAGCGTGATCGCCCGCTCGTCAAGTTCGGGCAGATCGACTGGTTCTTCTGCCTCGTGCTCATGATGATCGCGGGCACCGGAACCTTGATGCTGTTCTCGATCGCCGGTTCGTCCTGGACGCCCTGGGCCGCCCCGCACCTGATCCGCTTCGGTCTGTGTTTCTTCCTGATGATCGTGCTGGCGCTGGTCGATATCCGGGTGTGGTTCGCGCTGGCCTATCCGGTGTACGGGATCGGCCTTGCGCTGCTGGTGGCCGTGGCGGCGGTGGGCGAAGTCTCGCTGGGCGCGCAAAGGTGGCTCGACCTCGGGTTTGTGCGCCTGCAGCCGTCGGAGATCATGAAGATCGGGCTCGTGCTGGCGCTGGCCCGTTTCTATCACGGCGTCTCGGGCAAGACGGCGCAGCTTTCCTGGTGGCTGCTCGCGCCCGCCTTGCTGATCATGGTTCCGGTCGTGCTGGTCGCCCACCAGCCGGACCTGGGGACGGCGATGCTGCTCCTCTTGACCGGAGCGGTGATGGTGGTGCTGGCGGGCCTGTCGTGGAAGGTGATCGCGCTGGGCGTCGGCGGCTTCCTGGCGGCGGTGCCGCCGGTGGTGATGTTCGTGCTGCACGACTATCAGCGCGAGCGGGTGCTGACCTTCATGAATCCGGAGAGCGACCCCTCGGGCTCCGGCTATCACATCATGCAGTCGATGATCGCCCTGGGCTCCGGCGGGCTGCTGGGCAAGGGCTACGGCCTCGGCTCGCAGAGCCAGCTCAACTTCCTGCCGGAGAAACAGACCGACTTCATCTTCGCCACCCTGGCCGAGGAGTTCGGCTTCGTGGGCTGCATCTCGGTGCTGGCGCTCTATGCGGCGCTCATCTTCATGTCGCTGCGCACGTCCATCATCGCGCACAGCCACTTTGGGCGCCTGGCCGCGGCGGGCTGCACGGCCACCTTCACGCTCTATGTGCTGATCAACGGCGCGATGGTGATGGGCCTGGCGCCCGTGGTGGGCGTGCCGATGCCGATGCTGTCATATGGCGGCACGGTGATGCTGACGGTGATGATCGGCTTTGGACTGGTGCAGTCCGTGCGTGTGCACCGCTACGCCGAGGTGACCAGCGGCAAGGGCGCGCTGCTTTAGGGTTTAGAGCGCCAGGGCCTGGTCGGTCGCCCGCACCAGGGCGTCGACGATGCCGGGCTCCGTCGAGGCGTGGCCGGCGTCCCAGACGATCTGGAAGCGCGCCTCGGGCCAGACTGTCTTCAGGCTCCAGGCCGCGTCCATCGGGGTGACCACGTCGAACCGGCCCTGGACGATCCAGCCGGGAATCTTGCGGATGGCCGCGACGTTCTTCAGCAGCCAGCCGTCCTCGGCGAAGAAGCCGCGGTTGGCGAAGAAGTGGCACTCGATACGCGCGAAGGCGATGGCGAAGTCGATCTCGTTGAACTTCGAGGGCCGCGCTTCGGGCCCGCGGATCGAGATGGTGTCGCCCTCCCACTGGCTCCAGGCCGCGGCGGCCTGGGCCTGGACCCGGCGGTCGGGGTCGGTCAGGCGCCGGTGATAGGCGCTGACCATGTCGTGGCGTTCCTCGAGCGGGATCGGCGCGCAGAACCGCGCCCAGGCGTCCGGGAACATCATCGAGGCGCCTTCCTGGTAGAACCAGCGAAGCTCGCGCTCGGTCAGCAGGAACACGCCGCGCAGGACGAGGGCCTCGACCCGTTCGGGGTGGGTGATGGCGTAGGCGAGGGCCAGGGTGGAGCCCCACGAGCCGCCGAACACCGTCCATTTCTCGACGCCCAGATGGACGCGCAGACGCTCGATATCCTCGATCAGCGTCCAGGTGGTGTTGTCCTCCAGGCTGGCGTTGGGGCGCGAGCGCCCGCATCCGCGCTGGTCGAACAGGGTCATCCGCCAGCGGCGCGGATCGAAGAAGCGCCGCATGGTCGGGTTGATCGCGCCGCCCGGCCCGCCGTGGAGGATGACGCAGGGCTTGCCGTCGCGAGCGCCGCACTCCTCGTAGAAGATCTCGTGCGCGCCGCCGGTCTGCAGCCAGCCGTAGTTGAACGGATCATTGTCCGGGAACAGCCCGCGCCTGTTGAGGGTGGAGGAGACCGCGGGGGCCGGAGTGTTGCGTTCCATCGCCTTTCACTCTAGCGCGGGAAGCGGCCGTCGGACCAGCGGGGGATGACGCGACGGCGGAGTTGCGTCCAAGGACGCCTTTCCGAGGGCGCGAACGCCGCTAGAAGAAGCCGATGACGCAGACGATAGACGCCCCGGAACGGCAGCGCACGCCCTGGGGCGCCGTGGTGATGCTCGGATCGCTCTCCGGCTTCGCCCCGATGTCGCTTGATCTCTACCTGCCGAGCCTGCCGCAGATCGGCGAGCGGCTGCACGCCACCAGCGGCCAGACCCAAGGCACGGTCGCGGCCTTCGTCCTGGGGATGGCGATCGGCCAGCTGTTCTACGGTCCGGCGTCCGACCGGCTGGGACGGCGCCCGCCGCTGATTATCGGGATCGGGATCTTTGTGGCGGCCTCGGTGGTCTGCGCCCTGGCGACCAACATCGAGACCTTGATCGGGGCGCGGGTCGTCCAGGCTCTGGGCGGATGCGCCGGGTCGGTGGTGGCGCGGGCGATCGTCCGCGACCGCTTCAGCGCCAGCGAGACCGCCCGGATGCTGTCCCTGATGATGCTGATCATGGGGGTCGCGCCGATCCTGGCCCCCTTGCTGGGCGGCGTGCTGGTGACGCTATGGGGCTGGCAGGCGTGCTTCTGGGCCCTGGCCCTGTTCGGCGTCGCCGTCGGCGTTGCGACGTGGCTGCACCTGCCGGAGTCCAGGTCGCCCGAAACCCTGGCCCAGGCCGGGACGGAAAATCCGTTGCAGGCCTATCTGGCCCTGCTGAAGCAGCCCCGCGTGCTGGGCTACGCCCTGGCCGGCGCCCTCAACGGGGCGATGTTCTTCACCTACCTGTCGGGCGCGGCCGCCCTCATCATCGGCCAGTACGGCGTATCGCCGGCGAACTTCGGGTGGGTGTTCGGCTGCAATGCGATCGGAGTGATCGGCTCCAGCCAGGTCAACCGCAGCCTGTTGCGCCGGATGACAGCCGACCAGGTGCTGGCCCGCGCCACGGGGGTGGCCTTCGTCGTCGGGCTGTTGCTCGTGGCCTCGGCCGTGACGGGGATCGGCGAGCGCTGGACCTTCCTGCCGCTACTGTTCCTGATGCTCAGCACGTACGGCTTCACCCAGGGCAACACCATGGCCGGGGCCCTGAACTGCGACCCGGCGCGCGCAGGAGCGGTCTCTTCTTTGCTCGGGGCGGCGGGCTTTGCGACAGGGGCGGCTGCAGCCAGCGTTTCAGCGGCCTTCGCTGACGGGACGCCGCGGCCCATGGCGCTGATCATGTTCTCAGCGCAGGCGCTGTCGGCCCTGGCGCTCTGGGCCTTCGCCCGCGCCCGGAAGGCTCAGGCCTGAGGCTGGTCGACGCCGGCGGCGGCCCAGGCCAGGGTCGCCCAGCCGGCCAGGAACAGCAGGCCGCCCAAGGGCGTCACCGCGCCCAGCCATCGGGGGCCGCCGAGCGCCATGGCGTAGAGCGAGCCTGAGAAAAGCACGATCCCGGGCAGAAAGAAGCCGGGCGCGAAGCGCGCGCGCCGCGCCCCGATCTGCATGAAGGTGGCGCTCGCGAAGGTCGCCATGGTGTGCATGAACCCATAGGTCGCGCCGAGGCGCAGCCATTCCTTGGCTTGGGGATCAGCCACGCCGTGCGCCGCGAACGCGCCCACCGCGACGGAGATGAAGCCGGTGCAGGCCGCCAGGGTGATCCAGGTGCGTCGGGTCCAGAACATCGGCCTCAATCGGTGGCTTGGGGGCGGCGCGACCTTAGCCTTGCCGGCCGGCGCAGCAAGCTTTCGCGCCGGTCCATGCGGGTTTCGGCGGAAGTGCGCCGCCTCCTTGCACAGCGCAGTCTGGCCGTGACGGGACGCAGCCGCAGAATCGGCGCTAAGGCTGGCCGATGACGATGGCGTCGCGCCTGGGCCTCTACTATGCGGCCATCTTCCTGGGGACGGGGGCGGCCGGGCCCTACATGCCGCTGTGGTTCGCCGCCCATGGACTGAGCGGCGCGCAGATCGGGATCATTCTTTCGGCTCCGATGCTGGCGCGATTGGCGACGGCGCCGGCGATCGCCCTCTGGGCGGATGGGTTCAGGCTGCGTCGGACGCCGCTGATCGCGATGGGGGCGGCCGTCGCCGTCGCCTACGCCCTGCTCGCCGCGCCGCTCGGTTTCTGGTGGCAGCTCGGGGTGTGGTTCTGCGCGGCCTCGATCTTCTCCAGCCTTTCGCCGCTGATGGACGTGATCGCGCTCGCCCGGGCCAGGGACGAGGGGTTCAACTACGGCTGGCCGCGAGGTCTCGGCTCAGCCGCCTATATCGTGGCCAATATCGTCGTGGGCGCGCTCCTGATGCGACTTGCGCCCGCGCTGGTGCTGGCCTGGCTGATCGGCTCGGCCGCCATGGCTGCGGTCGCCGCGCGGCTGCTGCTTCCGCCCGATCCCGTGCGGGCCGGACCGGCGCTCGGGGTCGCCGCACGCTTTCGCGGCCTGGGGACGCTGGTCCGCGACCCGACCTTCATGCTGGCCGTAGGCTCGGCGGGCCTAATCCAGTCCGCGCACGCCTTCTATTACGGTTTCTCGGCCCTGGCGTGGCGCGCGCAGGGGATTTCAGCGGCTTCGACGGGCGTCCTCTGGGGCGTGGGCGTCGCGGTGGAGGTGGGCTTCCTCTGGTTCATGGAGCCATGGCGGCGGGCCCTGGGGCCCCGGCGGCTGCTCTTGCTCGCCGGCGTTGCGGCCGTGACGCGATGGACGGCTTTGGCCTTTGCGCCGCCGTTCTGGATGCTGTTCCCGCTCCAGGCGTTGCACGCCCTGACCTTCGCTGCGACCTTCCTGGCGGCGCTGCAACTGGCCGAGCGATTGTCGACTCCGGCGAACGCGTCGGCGGCCCAGGCGATCAATTCGGCGCTTTCCGGCGGCGTGCTGGCGGGCCTGGCGACGTTCGCTTCGGGCTGGCTCTACGACCGGGTCGGGACGGGCGGATATTTCCTCATGGCCGCGATGTCGCTCGCCGGGCTTGCGGGCGCGGCGCGGCTTGGGGCCATCCACCCGCGGGACCTCTGAGGCGGCTTGCCGGCAGGGGCGGGCGGGTCACAATGGCGCAAACGGAGGAACGCCGATGCTGGCTCTGGAAGTCGACGCGCCCTGGGGGGTTGATCAGCTGAAGGTCGTGGAGCGTCCCGACCCGACGCCCGGCCCGGGCGAGGTGCTGGTTCGGATGCGGGCCGCCTCGCTCAATTATCGCGACCTTATGATGGTGAGCGGTTTTTATCCGGGGGTGCGGGGCCCCATCACGCCCCTGTCCGACGGCTGCGGCGTGATCGAGGCGGTGGGCGAGGGCGTGACCCGGGTCGCCCCGGGCGACCGCGTCGCGAGCCTGTTCTTCCAGTCCTGGATCGGCGGTCGGGTGACGGCGCAGCGGATGAGCCGCCCCCTCGGGTCGCCCGTGCCCGGCGTGGCGCGAGAGCTGGCGGTCTACAGCCAGGATGGCGTGTCGAAGGTTCCCGATTTCCTCACTGACGAGGAGGTCGCAACCTTGCCCTGCGCAGGGCTGACGGCCTGGCGGGGGCTGTTCGAGGACGCCGCGCTCAATCCCGGCGACATGGTGGTGCTGCAGGGGACGGGCGGGGTGTCGATCTTCGGCCTGCAGTTCGCGCACGCAGCGGGCATGCGCACTCTGATCACCTCGTCGTCCGACGAGAAGCTGGAGCGCGCCAAGGCGCTGGGCGCGGACCATGTGGTGAATTACAGGACGACGCCCGAATGGGGCGGCGCAGTACGTACGGCGACGCATGGCGCGGGCGCCGACTTCGTCATGGAGGTGGGTGGCGCTGGGACGATGACCGAGAGCCTGCGCGCCATCGCGCCCGGCGGCCACATCGCGGTGGTCGGCATGGTGGCGGCGGGCGGGGAGGGGATGAATCCGACCGCCTTGATCTCCACCTCGGTCCGGATGCAGGGCCTGATGGTGGGCTCGCGGGACATGTTCGAGGCCATGTGCCGCGCCCTCGACCAGACCCGGATCCGGCCCGTGGTCGACAAGGTGTTCCCCTGGACCGAAGCGCGCGCCGCCTTCGAGGCGATGCGGGACGGCGCGCACTTCGGCAAGATCGTCCTGAAGTTCTGAGGCCGAAGCCTCAGATCGACGGGTCGAAGCCGCCCTCGAGGAGTTCGGCGAGCATTTCGGCGGCCTGCTCCGGGGTGGTCTGGGTGGTGTCGATGCGGAACTCCGAGTGCTCCGGCGACTCGTAGGGGCTGTCGATGCCGGTGAAGTTCTTCAGCTGGCCGGCCCTGGCCTTCTTGTAGAGGCCCTTTACGTCGCGGGATTCGGCGACGTTCAGCGGGGTGTCCACGAAGACCTCGATGAACTCGCCCTCGCCGAACAGCTCGCGGGCCATGCGGCGCTCGGCGCGGAACGGCGAGATGAAGGAGACGAGCACGATGAGGCCGGCGTCGACCATCAGCTTGGCCACCTCGGCGACCCGGCGGATGTTCTCCACCCGGTCGTCGTCGGTGAAGCCCAGGTCTTTGTTGAGGCCGTGGCGGACATTGTCGCCGTCGAGGATGTAGGTGTGCCGGCCGTTGGCGTGGAGGCGCTTGTCCACCAGGTTGGCGATCGTCGACTTGCCCGAGCCGGAGAGGCCGGTCAGCCAGACCACGCGGCCCTTCTGGCCCTTCTGGCGGGCTCTTGAGGCCTTATCGATGTCGAGGGCCTGCCAGTGGACGTTCTGGCTGCGGCGAAGCGCGAAGTGCAGCATCCCGGCGCCGACCGTGCGGTTGGAGATCCGGTCGATCAGGATGAAGCCGCCGAGGTCGTGGTTGTCGGCATAGGCGTCGAAGGCGATCGGCGTGGAGAGCGAGAGGTTGCACACCCCGATCTCGTTGAGCTCCAGGTGCTTGGCGGCCAGGCGCTCGAGGGTGTTGACGTTGACCTTGTACTTCGGCTCGGCGACCTGCGCGGTGACCGTGCGGGTCCCGAGCTTCAGAAGGTAAGGGCGGCCCGGAAGCAGGTTTTCGTCATCGAACCAGACGTTGGTGGATTCGAACTGGTCGGCGACCTCCGGCGGCGCGCCGGCGGCGGCCAGCACGTCGCCGCGGCTGACGTCCACCTCGTCGGCGAGGGTGATGGTGACCGACAGGCCGGCGACGGCCTGATCGAGGTCGCCGTCCAGGGTGACGATGCGAGCCACCGTGCTTTCGCGGCCGGAGGGCAGCACCTTGAGCTTGTCGCCGGGCTTCACGACCCCGGAGGAGATGAAGCCGGAGAAGCCGCGGAAATCGAGGTCCGGGCGGTTCACCCACTGGACCGGCATGCGGAACGGCTTGTCCCGCAGGGTGTCCCCGACCGGCACGACCTCGAGGTGCGGCAGGAGGGCGGGGCCGTCATACCAGGGCGCGGCGTCGCTCTTCTCGGTGATGTTGTCGCCGCGCAGGGCCGAGATCGGGATGGCGGTGAACTCGGGAAGGCCGATCTTCTCGGCGAACTCGCGGTAGTCGGCGAGGATCGTGTCGAAGGTCTCCTTCGACCAGTCCACCAGGTCCATCTTGTTGATCGCCAGCACCACGTGGCGGATGCCCAAGAGGTTGACGAGATAGCTGTGGCGGCGGGTCTGGGTGAGGACGCCCTTGCGCGCGTCGATCAGGATGATGGCCGCGTCCGCCGTCGAGGCGCCGGTGACCATGTTGCGGGTGTACTGCTCGTGGCCGGGGGTGTCGGCGACGATGAACTTGCGCTTGTCGGTGGAGAAGAACCGGTAGGCGACGTCGATGGTGATGCCCTGCTCGCGCTCGGCGGCGAGGCCGTCGACGAGGAGGGCGAAGTCGATCTCACCCCCCTGGGTGCCGACCTTCTTGGAGTCGGCTTCGAGGGCCGCCAGCTGGTCCTCGAAGATCATCTTGGAGTCGTAGAGCAGGCGGCCGATCAGGGTCGACTTGCCGTCGTCCACCGAGCCGCAGGTGAGGAAGCGCAGGAGGCTCTTGTGCTCGTGCGCCTTGAGATAGGCGTCGATGTCCTCGGCGATCATGTCACTGACGTGAGCCATCAGACGTCACTCCTCACCAACCGCTCACCCCGGCGAAAGCCGGGGCCCATGCGGTGTTGCCGTTGCCAATTGGCTGATTCAGCTTGGGTCCCGGCTTTCGCCGGGATGAGCGGAGTAACCATCAGAAATAGCCCTCCTGCTTCTTCTTCTCCATCGAGGCGGCCTGGTCGTGGTCGATCTTGCGACCCTGGCGCTCCGAGGTGGTGGTGAGAAGCATCTCCTGGATGATCTCGGGAAGGGTGGCGGCGGTGGACTCCACGGCGCCGGTCAGCGGGTAGCAGCCGAGGGTGCGGAACCGCACCGACTTCATCATCGGCGTCTCGCCGGGCTCCAGCGGCATGCGGTCGTCATCGACCATGATCAGCGCGCCATCCCGTTCCACCACCGGGCGGACCTGGGAGAAATAGAGCGGCACGATCGGGATGTCCTGCAGGTGGATGTACTGCCAGATGTCCAGCTCGGTCCAATTGGAGATCGGGAAGGCCCGGAAGTTCTCGCCCTGGGCCTTGCGGGTGTTGAAAAGCCGCCAGAGCTCGGGGCGCTGGTTCTTGGGGTCCCAGCGGTGCTGGGCCGAGCGGAAGGAGAGGATCCGCTCCTTGGCGCGGGATTTCTCTTCGTCCCGACGGCCGCCGCCGAAAGCCGCGTCGAAGCCGTACTTGTCGAGCGCCTGCTTCAGCCCCTCGGTCTTCCACATGTCGGTGTGCAGGGCCGAGCCGTGGTCGAAGGGATTGATGTTGCGGGCGAGCGCCTCGGGGTTCTTGTAGATCAGGAGGTCGAAGCCGGCCTCCTGAGCCATGCGCTCGCGCAGAGCGTACATGTCCTGGAACTTCCAGGTCGTGTCGACGTGCAGCAGCGGGAAGGGCAGCTTGGAGGGGAAGAAGGCCTTGCGCGCCAGATGCAGCATCACGGCGCTGTCCTTGCCGACCGAATAGAGCATCACCGGACGCTCGCACTCGGCGACGACCTCGCGGAAGATCTGGATGCTCTCCGCCTCCAGACGCTGGAGGTGGGTGAGGTCGGGCGCGGCGAGCGCTCCGGGATTCTGGGAGTCGGATTTTTTGACGCGTGCGTCCATGAGGGCCCTTCGGCGACTAATAAAAATTGCTCGCCGCAGTTAAGCGACGCGCTGAATTGGCCCTAGCCGGTGACTTAGTTCAGGCCTTGAACGAGCGCAAGCGCACGATCGTCAGCCCCTTCCGGACATGGCCGCCTCAAAACGGTTGCGTCCGGTTTTGAAGCGTAATGGTCATCAAAGTCCGAAAACCGCGAGACATTGACCGGGCGCAGGGATGATTCTCCAAGACATGGACATGGACATGGACCTGGACGCCGACGCCTTCTACCGCGCCCTTCAGACGCGCGATCCACGCCTCGACGGCAAGGTGTTCGTGGGCGTGCGCAGCACCGGCGTCTATTGCCGGCCGATCTGTCCCGCCCGCACGCCGAAGCGCGAGAATGTGGAGTTCCACCTGTCGGCCGCCTCGGCCCAGGAGGCGGGATTCCGGCCCTGCCTGAGGTGCCGGCCGGAGTCCTCGCCGGATCTGGGCGCCTGGCGGGGGACGTCGAACACGGTCTCGCGGGCCCTGGCGATGATCGAGGCCGGCGCCTTGGACGGCGGCGACGTGGAGGCTCTGGCCGACCGACTTGGGGTGGGCGAGCGGCAACTGCGGCGGCTGTTCCGCCGACACCTGGGGGCCTCGCCCGTGGCTGTGGCCCAGACCCGGCGCGTGCTCCTCGCCAAGCAATTACTGCACGAGACCCGATTGCCGATGACCGAGGTGGCGCTCGCCTCGGGCTTCGGCAGCGTCCGCCGGTTCAACGAGACGTTCCAGCAGCTGTTCGACCGCCCGCCCGCCGCGCTTCGTCGCCAGCGCGTCGAGACATACGAAGGGGAGGGCGGCGCCGTGACCCTGCGGCTCTCCTATCGGCCGCCCTATGACTGGCCGGCCATGGCGGCTTTCCTGACTGAGCGGGCGATTCCCGGCGTGGAGACCGTGAGCGCCGAGCGTTACGCCCGCACCTTGAAGGTGGGGGACGCGACAGGTGTCGTGATGGTTGAGCCCGATGAGAAGGACCGCCTTCGCGTCACCGCCTGGTTTGCGGACCTGCGGGCCCTGCCGGAGGTGATCCGGCGCGTGCGGCGGGTGTTCGACCTGGCGGCGGACCCGCAGGCGATCGCCGCGCACCTGGCGCGCGACCCGGTGCTTGCGCCGCGGGTGGCGGCGCGGCCGGGGCTGCGTGCGCCCGGCGCCTGGGACGCGTTCGAGCTGGCGGTTCGGGCCGTGCTCGGCCAGCAGGTGACGGTCGGCGCCGCCCGCGGCCTGGCGGGACGCCTGGCCGCAGCCTATGGCGAGCCGATCGAGCATCCGGCCGCCATGGGGCTGGGGCTGAGCCGTCTATTTCCGGGGCCCGAACAGCTGATGGACCGAGACGTCGCGGCCCTGGGCATGCCGAAGGCCCGGGGCGCGGCGGTGGCGGCGCTCGCGGCGGCCGCTCACGCCGACCCGCGCCTGTTCGACGTCGGCCGGACGCTTGAAGAGGCGGTTGCGCGTCTGCGCGCTCTGCCTGGGATCGGCGAATGGACCGCCCATTACATCGCCTTGCGCGCCCTGCGCGAGCCCGACGCCTTCCCGCACGCGGATGTGGGCCTGTTGCGGGCCCTGGCTGGGCCGGATGGACAGCGCCCGGGCCCGACCGAGCTGCTGGCGCGGGCCGAAGCCTGGCGTCCCTGGCGGGCCTACGCCGCCCAACATCTCTGGGCGAGTCCGTCCGCGGCCGGACCTGAGGGGAGCGATGACCGCAGGGCCGCCTGAACGCCTGATCGTCCATCGGTTGGCGACGCCCATCGGCGAGGCCCTGATCGTCGCGGATGAGGCCGGGGTGCTGCGCGGCTTCCACTGGGCGGAGTACGAAGACGCCCTGCGCCGAACGATGTCGGTCCAATATGGAGCGGTTCCCGTCGAGGCGGGGAGGGCGGCCGCCATCGCGGCAGGGTTCGACGCCTATTTCGCCGGCGAGGTGACAGCGCTGGAGCGTCTGCCCTGGGACACAGGCGGGACAGCGTTCCAGCGCCGGGTCTGGGCGGCGCTGGCCGCGATACCGGCCGGCGTGACCCTGAGCTACATGGCGTTGGCCGCAAGTATCGGCCGGCCGATGGCGATCCGCGCGGCGGGGCACGCCAATGGGCGCAATCCGATCTGCGTGGCGCTCCCTTGCCATAGGGTGATCGGCGCGGATGGAAGCCTCACGGGCTACGGCGGCGGGCTGGCGCGCAAGCGCTGGCTGCTTCGGCACGAAGGCGCGGATTTTTGCGCCGATGCCTTAGCTTGACCAAAATTTTTAATTAGGGCTCGTCGCCGGGCGGTGCAGTCTGTCCTATAGAGAGTAATTCTGTGCACCGGAGGCTGGAGACGTCCGATGACGACCTTCACAGAGATGGTAGCCGCTGTAGTGGTGCATTCCTCGGTGGCCGCCTATTCGCATTTCGGCGTGACGCTGCTTCCGGTTCAGGCCGAGGCGCCGCCGCCTGTGGAGCGAACCGTGGAGCGCACCGCGCCGCGGCGGGCCCAGAAGACTTCCGACTGTCCGGCGCCCCGCGCAAGGGTTGTGAAGACCTAAGCGCGCCTGTTCTTCCGAAACGTCCCTTCCAGCACGGCGAAATGAGCCCATGAGCGATTGCGTCAAGGCGCGACCTAGCGATTCCATGGACCGAGCAGGCTTGAGCCCGGGACGGCGCCGTTGACCGGCATCACGTCGTTCTCGTCTCGTCGCTGGTCAAGCTGCTATAAGGGCCGCGCATGAAGATCGGGAAGCGGCATCGGCCGGCAGTGTTTGGAAGCCTTACGGATCAGCTTCCGACGCAGCCTCTGTCTACACCTGCACCGGATAGCCGGTCGCAGGACGCGTTTTCGCGGCTCGACGAGTACGCACCGCAGGAACCTGCCGTGGAGATCTCGACCTCGGAGACCTTCACGCCCGGCGCGGCGGTGGCGCGGCGCGGCCGAGCGGAGCCGACGCGGCTGCCCGAGCCGGAATATGCGGCGGCCGTCGAGGGTGACGACGACCTGCCGCCGGCCTGGCCGATCTATTTCGCGGCCTTTGTGGTTTCGGTGCTGTGGGTTTGCGGGCCGATCGCCTTCGCCATCGGCTATCGGGGCAATGTGGCCCCGTTCCGCGACGACCTCTTCGCCATGGCGGTGTTCGCGCTGCTGGCCGTCGGACCGGCGGCGTTCGTCTGGCTCGCGGCCTATATGATCCGCCAAGGGCAAAAGCTGGGGGCGGAGGCGCGGCGCGCCAAGATGCTGGCGGACGATCTGACCACGCCTGTGCTGGCCGCCGCCGGGCGCACCGGCGACGTCGTCACGGCGATCCGCGAGGAGATCGTCCGGGCGAGCGAAGCGGCGGAAGAAGCCCGCGACACCCTGCTCGCCTTGCGCGAGGCGCTGGCGCTGGAGAGCGAAAGGCTGTCGGACGCAGCGGCCGGATCTATCCGTTCCGCGCAGAGCCTGGCGACGACGCTTGGCCTGGAGCGCACCGAGATGGGCGTGCTGGCCCAGTCGCTGGACCAGCAGGCGATGCGCGTTTCGGACGTCATCACCCAACAGGCCCGCATGGTGGCGGAGGCTTCGGACCTGGCGCAGACACAGCTGCGGGAGGCTGAAGCTTCACTCACGGCCAGGGCGGCGGATCTGGCGGCGGCGGCGGCGGAAGCCAGCGACGCGGCGCGCGTGGCCGGCGACGATCTCAACCGCCATGTGGTGCGCCTGGAAGGCGCGGGCCTGGGGGTGGCTGAACAGGTCCGCTCCTTGGATGAGGGGCTTGGCGCGCACCGAGGGGCCCTGGTGACCCTGGCGGACGCGCTGCGCACCGATCACCAGGGGTTCGCCGCAGAGGCCGAGGCGCACGCCGCGCAACTGGGTGAATTCATCAGCCAGTCGCGGCTGTCAGCGGTCGAGATGGGTGACCGGGTGCTGAAAAGCGGCGAGTCGCTGCGGGCCATGGTCGCTGAGGCCGCCGAGCAGTTCCGCGAGCTTTCACAGGTCTCCGAGACGGAGCGTGAGCACTTCGGGCAGACGACGACCCAGGCTCTGAGCCAGATGTCCGAGACCGCCGCGCTCGAGCGCCAGAAGCTGGAGGAGCAGACGCGCGGGGCGATCGAGAGCCTGACCCGCGCGGCCGAGGAGACCCGAGCGGTGGCGGCGACCCACGCCGAGGCGGCGCGCCATCACGTCGACCAGCTCTCGGAAGTCGCCTTCACGGCGGGCCAGAAGGCGAGCCAGGCCTACGAGGCGCGTCTGGAAGAGGCCAAACGCCTGATCGAACAGTCGGCCGAGATGGTCGACCAGGCGGGCGCTGCGACGGCGAAGCGCCTGGAGGACGGCGCAGCCGCGGCCCACTCCGCTCTGGAGGAGCTGCAGCGGATGCTGGCCGAGGTGGAGGCGCGCAGCCAAGCGCTTCCAGAGGCCGCCCGGGGACAGGCCGAGCAGGTCCGAGCCGCGGTCGCCGGCAGCATGGACGAGCTCATGCAGCAGGCCCGGCGGGCCGCGGCGGAGACTCAGGCGATCGACGAGGCGTTCCAGGGACGGGTGCGCCGCAACTACGAGATGCTGAGCGAGGCTGTCCGGCTGATGGGCACGGTGGCCCTGGCGGGCGGGCTGCAGCCTGCGCCGCCCCCTACGCCGGCGGAGAAGCCTGCTCCTGTCGCCGCCGCGCCCGAGCCCGCCTGGCGCGAGGAAGATGCGGTCGTCGCAAAGCCGGAGCTGACGTCCAACCTGCCTGCAGTGACAGATGAGGCGGGGTTCCTGGCCTCCGAGGCCGACCGCCCTCGCCTGCGCCTGACGCCGACGGCGACGGACGAGGAATTCGCCAGCATTTTCGAGGCCGGAGGCGGCAAGCCTGCCGAGGATGCGGAGGGCGACGGCTGGACGTGGAAAGACCTCCTGTCCTCGATCGACGAAGCCGAAAGCGTCGATCCTTCCAAGACCGAACAGGCGCTGCTGCGCGAGATCGCGGACATGGGCATCGAACCCGCCGTGCTGTTCCCAGCCTCGAAGATCGACGAGATCGCCGCGGCGCTGCAGGCCAGCGACCTTGAGGGCGCCCGCGAGGTGGTGCGCAAGGTCGCGCCGGCCGCGAACCGGCGCGTGGCGCGCAAGCTCTATACGGACGAGAAGCTGAAGCGGCAGGTGCTGACCTATCTGAGCCGCTTCCGTGAGCAGGCGTATGAAGCCGCCGGCTCAAGCCGCCCGGGCGTGGAGCTGGCGGCGCTGCTCAACACCGAGGCCGGGCGCGCCTACCTGCTCTTCGAAGCGGCGGCGGGTGACCTGACCTGATCTCGCCGGAGGGCGCGGGCGTGACGCGAGACCTCGAGTTGCGCGAAGAGGCCTGGCCGATCGCGGGCGGCTTTCGAATCTCGCGGGAATCGCGACGCGAGGCGCGCGTGGTGGTCGTTGAGATCACCGAGGACGGCGCGCGGGGACAGGGCGAAGCAACGCCCTATGCGCGCTACGGCGAGAGCATGGCGAGCGTATGCGCCCAGATCGAGAGCGTCCGGGCCGCCCTGGTCGGCGGCGCTTCGCGGGAAGATCTGCAAGCCCTTCTGCCAGCCGGGGCGGCGCGCAACGCGCTGGACTGCGCGCTCTGGGACCTGGAGGCCAAGCGGAGCGGCATTCCGGCGTGGCGGGCGGCGGGCCTGGCGGCGCCAGGGCCGGTGGCGACCTTCTTCACGCTCAGCCTCGATACGCCGGAACGCATGGCGCGAGCGGCCGGAGCTCAGGGCCGAACCCTGCTGAAGCTCAAGATCGGCGGGAAGGACGATGTCGCGCGTGTCGCGGCGGTGCGGGCCGCAGCGCCTGGCGCGCGGTTGATCGTCGATGCGAACGAAGCGCTGGATTTCGCGACCCTGTGCGCCGTGGCTCCAGAGCTCGCCGCGCTTGGCGTCGAGCTGATCGAACAGCCGTTGCCGGCTGGCCAGGACGAGGCTCTCGAGGCCTATCGATCGCCGGTTCCGCTTTGCGCGGACGAGAGCCTGCACACCCTGGCGGAACTGGACGCCTGCGCGCGCCGCTACGCCTGCGTCAACGTCAAGCTGGACAAGGCCGGCGGGCTGACCGAGGCGCTCGCCCTGACCCAGGCGGCACGGGCGCGCGGCCTGGGCGTCATGATCGGGTGCATGGTGGCGACCTCGCTCGCCATCGCGCCGGCGATGCTGCTCACGGAGGGGGCCGATTTCGTCGATCTCGACGGGGCGATGCTGCTTGCCCGCGATCGCACGCCGGGACTGAGGTTCGAAGGCGCGCGCATCGAGCCGCCGGAGCCGGAGCTCTGGGGATGAGGGAGCCGCAGGCCGCGCCTCGCGTTCCGGTCCCATGAGCGACGCCGCCCGTGAACGAGCCCACATCTCCTGGCGCAGGGCCGAGCGCATCAAGCGCCTGTCGGACCGACTGGTGAAGTTCGGGCCGTTTGGCCTGGGCCTCGACGGCGTGCTCGCCTGGGTTCCCGGGGCGAACCTCGTCTACAGCGTCGGCGCTGGCGGCCTGCTGGTCTACGAGGCCGTCAAGGCGGGCGCCTCGACGGGCACCGTGGCGCTGATGAGCCTCTACCTTCTGGCGGACTCGGCGACTTCGGAGGTCCCGATCATCGGCTGGGCGGTCGACACGCTCTTCCCGGGCCACCTGATGGCGGCCAAGGCGCTGCAGCGTGACATCGAGGCGCGGCACGGGCCCGTCGAGGCCGCAGCCCGGCGCCCGGAAAAGGCGCGGCCGGTGAAGGGAACCGCGACCTTCCGCTGAGGGTCGCTATTGCGCCGCGTCCAGCTGGGCGTAGCCGAGCGCTTCGTTGAGGCGTTCGATCACCTCGATCGCCGCTTCCGGCACCACCGCGCCGGGCGGGAAGATGGCGGCGACGCCGGCTTCACGCAGAGCCGGGTAGTCCTCAGGCGGGATGACGCCCCCGACCACCACGATGATGTCCGGGCGGCCAAGCTTGGCGAGCTCGGCCTTGAGCTCGGGCACCAGGGTGAGGTGGCCGGCGGCGAGCGAGCTTGCGCCCACCGCATGGACGTTATTGGCGATGGCCTGGGCGGCGGCCTCGGCGGGGGTCTCGAAGAGGTCGCCGATGTCGACGTCGAAGCCCAGGTCCGCAAAGCCCGAGGCGATCACCTTCTGACCGCGATCATGGCCGTCCTGGCCCATCTTGGCGACCAGGATGCGCGGTTTGCGGCCGTCCGCCTGGACGAAGGCCTCGGCCATGGCCCGGGCGCGGTCGCTGGCGGCCGTAGGGCCAGCCTCGCGCAGATAGACGCCCTTGACCGCATCGGCCTTGGCCTTGTGGCGGTCGAACGCCTTTTCGAGCGCAAGCGAGATCTCGCCGACGGTGGCGTGAGCGCGGGCGGCTTCTACCGACAGCTCCAGGAGGTTCCCGTCGCCGCGGGCGCCGTTCGTCAGTTTCTCCAGGGCCCTTTCGACGGCGACCGGGTCGCGCTCGGCGCGCAGGCGCTTGAGCTTCTCGAGCTGGCGCTCGCGCACGGCCGTGTTGTCGACCTTCAGCACAGGAAGCTTGTCCGGAGTGTCCGGCCGGAAGCAGTTGACGCCGATGACGCTCTGGCGGCCGGAATCGATGCGGGCCTGGGTTCGCGCCGCGGCCTCTTCGATACGCCGCTTGGGCAGGCCGGCCTCGATCGCGCGGGCCATGCCGCCCATGGCCTCTACTTCCTCGATGTGGCCGAGGGCGCGGGCGGCGAGGTCGGCGGTGAGGCGCTCGACATAGTAGGAGCCGCCCCAGGGGTCGATGACCCGGGTGTTGCCGGTCTCAAGCTGCAGCAAGAGCTGGGTGTTGCGCGCGATGCGCGCCGAGAAATCTGTCGGCAAAGCAAGGGCTTCATCGAGGGAATTGGTGTGCAGGCTCTGGGTCTGGCCGCCCACCGCCGCTGCGGCTTCGACATAGGTGCGGGCGACGTTGTTGTAGACGTCCTGCGCCGCCAGGCTCCAGCCGCTGGTCTGGGTGTGGGCCCGCAGCGAGATCGAGCGGGCGTCCTTGGGCTGGAATTTCTCGGTCAGGAGCTGCGCCCAGAGGAGCCGGGCGGCGCGCTGCTTGGCGATCTCCATGAAGGCGTTCATGCCGGCGCACCAGAAGAACGACAGGCGGGGCGCGAAGGCGTCGACGTCCATGCCGGCGGCGATGCCGGCCCGTACGTAATCAATGCCGTCGGCGATGGTGTAGCCGAGCTCCAGGTCGAGCGTCGCTCCGGCTTCCTGCATGTGGTAGCCGGAGATCGAGATGGAGTTGAACTTCGGCATCTCCTTCGACGTGTAGGCGAAGATGTCCGAGATGATCCGCAGCGAGGGTTCGGGCGGATAGATGTAAGTGTTCCGGACCAGGAACTCCTTGAGGATGTCGTTCTGGATCGTGCCGGCCAGCTTGGCGTGGGGCACGCCCTGTTCTTCCCCTGCCACGATGTAGAGCGCCAGCACCGGCAGCACGGCGCCGTTCATGGTCATCGACACGCTCATCTTGTCGAGCGGGATGCCGTCGAACAGGGTGCGCATGTCGAGGATGGAGTCGATCGCCACGCCGGCCATGCCGACGTCGCCGGAGACGCGCGGGTGGTCGGAGTCGTAGCCGCGGTGGGTAGCCAGGTCGAAGGCGATGGACAGGCCCATCTGACCAGCCGCCAGGTTGCGGCGGTAGAAGGCGTTGGAGTCCTCAGCCGTGGAGAAGCCGGCGTACTGGCGCAGGGTCCACGGATTGGTCCGGTACATGGTCGGATAGGGACCACGCAGGAACGGGGCGAGGCCAGGGTAGCTGCCCAAGGCCGCCACGTCCGCCACGTCGGCGGCGCTGTAGGCGGGTTTGACGGCCAGGCCTTCGGGGGTTTCCCAGACCGGTCCAGCGGGCGCTGCGCCCACGTGGCCGTTTGGCTCAAAGGCCAGCGAGGCGAAGTCGGGGAAGCTGGTCATGCGCGTCCCTCGTAAGGTTGGGAAAGGCGGATCGGGGTAAGCGGCGGGCAGCGGCTGTCGGCGCCCGGCAGGGCGAGCGAGGGGGCGTCGGCCGTGCGGGACTGGGCCTGTTCGACCTCGACCTTGTCAGCGCCGTTGGGCGGGAAGGCCGTGACGCCGACGATGCGCGGCTCGCCGGCTGCGGCCCTGGCCTGGCTGGCGGCTTCAACGAGCCCGGCGATGCGGCCGCTTGTCAGCGCTGCGACGGCGCCGCCCTCGGCCTCGATCGCCTGGAACTGCGCCCAGGCCGTGCGGGCGAAGGCGTCGGTAAGGGCCTCGACATAGCCGGCGCCGGCGGCCGGGTCGGTGACGCGGCCGAGATGCGCCTCGGCCATCAGGACCAGTTGGGTGTTGCGGCTCTGGCGGCGCGCGAAGGCGGTCGGCAGGCCGAGCGGGTCCGTGAAGGCGCCGAGCACGATGGCGTCCGCCCCGCCGATCGCGGCGCCGAAGCTGGCGGCGGTCAGGCGCAGCATGTTGGTCCAGACGTCCTGGGCGGCCAGCATGCGCCGGGAGGAGAGGGCCTCTACACGCGCGGTCGTCTCGACCCCGCAGGCGGTAGTGACGCGGTCCCAGAGCACACGGGCGGCGCGCAGCTTGGCGATGGTGAGGAAGTGATCGGTGTCGGCGGCGAGCCCCAGGGTGATGCGCCCGAACGCCTCGGACATGGGCAGTCCCGCCTGGACCAGGGCCTTGGCGTAGGCCACGGCCGAGGCGAGGGCGAAGGCGAGCTCGCCGGCTTCGCCGCCGCCGGCCTCGTGGACGACGCGGCCTGAGGCGAGGAAGAGCTGGGCCGCCGGATAGGTCTCGGCAAGTCGCGCGGCGACGGCTGCGGCCTTGGTCACATGGGCGTCGATGGGGCCGGGACTGGCGCCCGCCTCGGCAAAGGCGCTCAGCGGATCCAGATGCAGGGCGAGCTTGGCGCCGGGCGAGGATTTGGCGGCGGCGCCCAGCCACTCGGCCGCGAGGGGACCGAGGAAGCCCGCGTCGAGGGCGACAGGGGCGAGCTCGAGCACCACGTCCTTCAAGGCGCGGGCGAGGCCGTCAGCCGAGCCGATCGCAACGCCGTCGGCCCCGGTCGGATCGATGCGCACGAGCAATGACGCGGCGCCGCCTTCCAGGTCGCGCAAGGCGTCGGTGTTGGCGCGGGCGGGGTCGGGATGAACGACGAGCGCACGGAGATCCCAGGGGCGTTCGGCGTCGTAGGGACGGGGGGCGAAGGCGGCGTCGTGAGCGCCCTGCGCCGGATAGAGCGGGGCGATCGGCACGCCCTCGACGCTGGCGGCGATGAGGCTCTCGAACGGCGCATCGCGCAGGCCCTTGGTCACAAGGGCGCGCCAGGCGGCTTCGTCAGCCGGGGGGAAGAGCTCATCGAGGTGGGTAGGATCTGCCATCGTCCGCCAAATGGGCCGGGCGGCGCCGGGCCGTCAAGTCGCCGTAAGGTTAGTCGGGGCGCGGAAATGTCGCAGCCTTTCCAGCGCTGTGCTCAGCGCAGCTGCTGCACACGGAAGGCGCCGGCGGGGGTCGGGCCGAGGGGCGGCTGCGCGTCAGGCGGTCCGAGCCAGGCGGCCCACTTCCGGCGCGGAACGACCACGATCTGGCGGCCGTGATAGGGGGCGATGTCGGGGCCCGCGTCGGTGGTGAGCAGGGTGAAGCGGTCCTCGCGTATGAGGCCGGCGATGCAGAAGACATCGGTCCCTTCCGGGGTGAACAGCCACTTGGATTTGGGGGCCTTGGCGCCGGTGAACTCGTAGAAACCGTCGGCGGGCACGAGGCAGCGGCCGGTCGGAAAGCTGCGATCCTCGGAACGGAAGTTGATGAGCGGCCCGCCCTTCGGCCGTGGAAAGCCCCAACGGAGCTGGCGCAGGAGCGCGCCGCCTTCGCGTCCGACGATCACCGGCGCCATGTCGGTGGGGCGGATGGAATCCCGCGGCTCGAGGTTCGGCGCGCCGCCCTCCCAGACGAGCGGGAGCTCCAGGCGGCTGAACTCTTCGGCCAGCTGGTCGAGGGATGTCCGGAACCGATATTCGTTGCACATGGCCGTCTCCGCCCCCGGCGAGGTGTGGAGACTAGGGAGCCGACGGGGGCGTCGTCAAAAGGTCGGGGTGAGGTGCGCCAGATCGTGGGAGGCCGGGGCGTGCTCGACCTCGACGTCGACCTCCACGTCCATGCCTTCATAGGCGCCGTTCGGGCCCGACCAGGTTCCGTGGAGCGGCACGGCCTGGCGGGGGTCGCGCGCCACCGCAACGCGGATCAGATCGGTGTTTCCGACAATGCCGTTGGTGGGGTCGAACTCCACCCAGCCGCAGCTCGGCAGATAGACGCGCACCCAGGCGTGGGTGTGGCCGCCGCCGGCCCGGCGGGCGTCGCCGCGACCGCTGGCTGGCGAATAGATGTAGCCGGAGACAAAACGGGCCGCGAGGCCGAGGCTGCGCACCGCCTCGATCATCAGCATGGCGAAGTCGCGGCAGCTGCCGGCGCCCCGCTCCAGCGTCTCCAGGGGCGTCTGCGGGCCGCCATGCAGGCGTACCCCGTAGGTGAAGTCCGACCGAATCGCGCGGGTCATCTCGGTCAGCATGCCGAGGACGCGCGTGGGACGGCCGGTGTGAGTGAAGCGCCGCGCCCAGGCCTCAAGCCGCCCGTCGGGGTCGGGAAACTGCCGCTCGATGGAGCGCAGGAGGTCGGGCATGTCCTCGGCGCTGTAGGCGAACGGATAGCGGACGGACAGGTCGATCTCGTCCTCGGTGTCGGCCGCAAGAGGCGTCGGCGTGTGGTCCAGGCGGACGAAGCTTTCGAAGGTAAGCTCGCAGCTGCGTTCGGCGAACCGGGCGATCGCCACGCAGTTGCCGAACACGTCCTGCACATATCGCAGTTCGGCCGGCTCGGGTGAGACGACGAGGCGCGACTCCAGGAGCCGCTGGTCGTAGCTCTCGCGCGGACGGAACATGATCCGGTGTTCGCCGAAGAACACCGGCTCACTGTAGCGGTAACGGGTCAGGTGGCGGACGGAGAGAATCGGCATGACGGCTAAGGTTAACCCGGCTGGGGCGCAGAAAATCACGCGCCTTCTCGTCGCAGGCGACCCGGAGCCGGTGAATGTCGCCAATGGAGGCGCCCGCGGGCCCTGCGTGATTGTGTGCGACCATGCCGGGCGGGCGACGCCTCAGGCCTTGGGCCGGCTGGGCCTTCCTGAAGCGGCGTTCGAGCGTCACATCGCCTGGGACATCGGCGCGGGCGCCGTCAGCCTGCTGCTGGGAGAGGCGCTCGATGCGCCGGTGGTGCGTCAGGCCTATTCGCGCCTCGTCATCGATTGCAATCGCGCGCCGGGCCGCTCCGACGCGATCGTCGAGATTTCAGATGGGATCGCGGTGCCGGGCAACCGGGGGCTCTCGCCCGCAGACGTCGAGGCCCGCATTGCGGAAGTGCACGCGCCCTATCACCAGCGGATCGCGGAGGTGTTGGACCGGCAGGCCGCGGCGGGCGCGGGCGGCGTGATCCTGTCAGTACACAGCTTCACGCCCCGCATGAACGGTCACGATCGGCCGTGGCGGTTCGGCGTGCTGCACGAGAGCGACTCACCGCTGTCGGACGCCATGCTGGCGGCCCTGCGCGAGGACGAGACCGCGCCGGTGGGCGACAACGAGCCCTACGCCATGGACGGCATCGACTACACGGTGCCGCTGCATGCCAGGACCCGCGGCATGGACTATCTGGAGATCGAGATCCGGCAGGACCTGATCGCCGATCCAGCCGGGCAGGCGGAGATCGCGCAGAGCCTGGCGCGCGCGTTCAGCCGGGCGCTGGCCCGGCTCGGCGCGGGTTAAAAGCCGAACCGCCCGCGGCGAATGCGCAGATTGTTCTGCACGTGGGAGACGCCGCGCATCTCGGCGAGATCCTCGGCCCGGCGCTTGTCGCGCCGGTCACGAACAAGTCCCTCAAGGACGACCTCGCCACGCTCGACGCTCACCTGGATTCCAGACACATCCAAGCCGCGCTCGTGGGCCAGACGCTGGGTGACGACCGCCCAGATCACACGGTCCGAGGGCTCTCCCCGCCGGCGGCGGCGATCATCTTCCGCGTCACGGGCGGAGCGCCCCTCGGCATGGGTGCGCTCATCCGCAGCCCGGTCCTGCCAGGAAGGCCGCTCGGCATGGCGTTCATCCCATCGTCGGTCGCCCCCGCTCCCTTCGGGCCCTAGACGCGGATCGTACGCGTCGGGGCCGAGGTCATCTGCAGACCGGCGGTAACCGCGACGGCGCTCTGCGTCATAGGCGTAGTCCATGCTGTAGTCGCCTTGACCGTAGTCGTCGAAGGCCTCGTATTCATCCGCCACACGATATCCCACGCGGCGGTCAGGATCGTAGCCGTAGTCGCGGCTGAAGTCGGTCTGGGCGTAATCCTCGTCGCGCAGGCGCGGGCGCTCGCGGGGCCGTTCGTAAGGCGGCTCCTCTTCGCGAGAACGTCCCCAGTGGAATCGGTCGGCCATAGGCGTCCTCCTCGCTGAAACTGCGGCGCTGCCTTAACAGGCGTCGTGCCGATCTTGTTCCAGCGGGGGCGGTCGCAGAGCGCGCCTTGCGGCGCGGGCGGCGGCGATAAGCGCGCGGGCCTGGGCTTCCATGACGTCGGCGGCGGAGCGGCACGACCCGTGAGCCGAGCCGTCGCCGCGGGCCAGGGCCGCGCGCGCCGCTTCGGAGGCGAGGTGGGCTTGCTCCGCCGCCTGCTGCGCCTTGCTGACGGCGGCCATGAGCCGGCCGCGGCGCGAGGCGCGCCAATCCTTGAGGCAGGCGTGACGAGCAGCCGCCACGGCGCGCAACTGATCTTCAGACGCCTCCGGCGGGGCAGGGCCGGGGCCCAGGCCCGACCAGCAGACGCCGCGGAAACGCTCGGCCTCGCGGGCGGCCAGACTCCGGCGGACAGCATCCCGCCGACGCTCGTCGGCCAACACGCTTTCGAAATCGGGGATCATGCCGATAACGTATAAAAAATACAGTAAGAATGCAACTATAATTTGCCCCACCGCCGGGCTCAGCCTGCGGTGCGAATGACCTTGCGGGCCTGGAACGGGGGAATTATCGCGGTGATGTGGGCCGCCCAGCGGAGCCTGGCGTCGCTCCGGGTGGGGCCGGCCAGGCTCTCGAGATCGTAACGCCCCGATGTCGATCCGCGCAGCAGCCGCTTGACCAGGACCTCGCCTGTGTCGAGCTCGACCACGACGACGTGGCCCAGCATGTCCGGCGTCGGCGGCGTGCGCTGGTCCTCGAAATAGATCAGGGCCCCGTCGTCGGCGACCCCGCGCATGGAATGTCCGACGACGCGAAGGGCCACCGCGCGCTCCGTCCCGCCGGGGGGAATTGGGGCGAGATCCCCGGCTTCCTGACCTTCGGCGAAGAGGACGTCGCCGTCCGGATTGGCGCCCACCCGACCGATCACCGGCGCCAGGCCGCTCTCCTTCGCCGCGCGCATGGGGCCGGTGGCGTCGTAGAGCCATTCGGGGCGCACGTCGAAGGCGCCGGCGTACTCCTTGGCCTTTCGGTAGGAGAAGGGGGCGTTGCCGTTTTCGTTGGAAGCGTAGGTGTTGCGGTTCCAGCCGAACGCGTCCGCAGCCGCGGCCGCGGTCTCGAAACCCTTCTCCTGGCGCACAAGGCGCAGGCGCTGGGACCGGTCGTCTGACATGCTCGCCCTTAGATAGAACCTTCCTGTAGATAGAATACAGTTTTTGTTTGCGCAACCTCTGTATCTAACCTACAGTTTGGGCATGACCCAGATTTCAGACGCCGGCGCCACGCCGCAATCCACCTACGCCGTGCTGAGACGTGGCGGCGCTCCGCCCAACCTGGCGTGCGCCCAGATGGCCCTCGAACCTCTCGCAGCCCAGCGGCTCGAGGCGGTGTTCCGGACCAGGGCCACGCGCGGCGCAGGCGAGGAAGCTCAACCCCGTTTTGCGCGCCATGAGGCGCATGTCGCCGCCGTGCGCGCGGCGGGCGGATTTCCGGCCCTGACCGAGCGCCGACGGGGGCGCTCTGGCGTGAGCGTCGGCCTGCCGCTGGTGTGGCCGGGCGCACAGGGGTGAACAGGTCGTCGGATACGGCCAGCGCCGTGGTGGCCGGAGCCCTCGCCCAGCGCCCGGCGGGCCAGCGCGGCGCCTATCTGCGCGAACTGCTGGCCTATGCGGCCGCCGGGCTCGCCGTCATCGAAACGCCGCCCGCGGCGGCGGAGACGCTCTACCGGCTGGCGGACGCCGTGGTGGAGCGCGGGTCGCCGTGAGGCGGCCGACCTTTCCGATCACGTCAGAAGAAGGGAAGTCCATGAGGCACAGATTGGATCTGGCGCGCCGTGAGCGCGAGCAGCTGATGGCGCTCGAACAGCGCACGATGGTGCGCGCCGAGGCGCAGGCAGTGAGCGCCGGGGTGGCCGAGACGGTGGCGCTCTCACGGGCCCGGGGCGCTGCGATCGAGGCCTCGCCCGCCCAACCCGGCCGGCGCGAAGGCCCTTATCGTCGGCAGCCCGGCCTGGAATGGCTGACCCGCAAGGGGCGGATCGCGATCGACCAGAGGGCCGCCGGCGAGCGTTATGGCGCGATCTATCGACGGGCGAAGAACGAGGGGTCGATTCCCTCGACCCTCGACATAAGGCCGCGGGCCAGCGCGCCGGGCGGGGCGTCGCTGTCGATGCTGCTCGGTCGCGCCGAGGGAAGCGCCCAGGCGGCCGCGCGCCTGGCCGCCTTCCGCCGCGCGCTGGCGGGGCAGCGCGACCTGGTCAGGGCCTGCGACCTGATCTGCGGGGAGGAGTTGACGCCCCGCGAGGCGAGCGAAAATGAACGCGACGCGGGACGCCTGGAGGCGGTGCTGCTGGTGGCGCTCGACATCCTTGCCGACGGCGCGGGGCCGCCAAAATGTTCTTGATTTGTTCTTGACTTTCTCGCGGCTTTTTGACCTCGCCTCGCCAGTTCGTTTTACCGAGCTCGTTGGCAACTACGTCGAAAACCTTGGAATCGGACGCAGCCACGCCGAACAGGTGAGGGGCCTGCAGGACTGGATAAACGGACAGCAGAGTCTAGAGGCCCCTTAGGCGAGCTGGGCCGCGGCCGCGTCCGTGGAACGAATCCGGGCACGGCGTCTTCATGCAGGAGGCGCGGCGAAGTTTTCGAACCAGCCGGCAACGTAACCGTCTCGGAGGAACCGAATGTCTATCCTGGCTTGGATTGTACTAGGGCTGATCGCCGGCTTCATCGCCAGCAAGGTTGTGAGCAAGACAGGCGGAGGCCTGGTGCTTGATCTCGTCCTTGGTGTCGTTGGGGCTTTCGTCGGGGGCTTTCTGTTCACCCGCTTTGGCGCTGCGGGCGTCACGGGATTCAATATCTACAGCATCCTCGTGGCGACAGTTGGCGCCGTCGTTGTGCTGGTGATCTATCACGCGCTCGCCGGAAGGCGCGCCCTCTAGGGTCCGACCTTGACCTGACGCGCGTGAGATAACGAGAGACGCCCGCGCCGCACGGTGCGGGCGTCTCCGTATGTGATGCGCCGGATACTGTCGCCAGCAGTCAAGTCGAAGTCGTGGCGCTTGAGGCGCCCCAGCCACTGCTAACGCGGCCCCTTCGGCAGACCGAGGACGCGCTCGGCTATGATGTTGCGTTGAATCTCGGCGGCGCCGCCGGCGATGGTTTCAGAGAAGGCGTCGAGGTAATCGTAGCCGAGGCCGTGCGGGCGCACGACTTCGGGCGCGTCGATTCCGTAGAGATCCAAGGCAGCGGCGCTCACCCGCTGGCTGAATTCAGCGAAGCTCAGGCGCACGATGGAGCCGCTGGAGTCCGGCACGGTGTCGGCGCAATCCAGGGCGAAACGATAGGCCATCGCCCGGATCGATGCGCCCTCGGCCCTGAGCCGCGCCAGCCTGGCCCGCATTTCGGCCCGACCAGGAGGGCAGGCGGCCAATAGGTGCTCGACTCTTTGTGTCAGGCCGATCATCAGGGCGAGACTCGCGGTTCCACGCTCAAAGGCAAGGGTCGACATGGCCGTCGCCCAACCGTTGTTCAGTCCGCCGACCACGTTGGAGAGCGGGATGCGGACCCCGTCATAGAAGACTTCGCAGTACTTGCGGGGGCCGGCCATCGTCTTGATCGGGCGCACCGTTATGCCCGGCGCGTCCATCGGGCAGATCACCCAGGTGAGCGCGGCGGAGGTACGGGCGCCGGGCTCGGTGCAGATCAATAGCTCCTGCCAGTCCCCGATGTCGGCGTAGCTCGACCAGATCTTCTGGCCGTCGATGATCAGTTCGTCGCCTTCCACCCGCCCGCGCGTCTTGACGCTCGCAAGGTCCGAGCCAGCTCCTGGCTCGGAAAAGCCTTGGCACCAGATGTCGTCGCCGTTGAGGATTCGGGGCAGGTGGCGCGCCTTCTGCTCGGGCGAGCCGCAGGCGATGAGCGTCGGACCGGCGTGGTTCAAGCCGACGAAGGAAGCGTCAAGGGGGGAGGGGGCCCTCGCTCGGGCGTATTCCTCGAACCAAACGATCTGCTCAAGCACAGAGGCGCCGCGACCGCCCACCTCTTTGGGCCATGCGATGCCGGCCCATTCTCCCAGAGCCTGCCGCTTTTGCCAGGACAACACGAATGCGCGGGCCTCAGGTCCGTCGGTTGGAGCCGGCCCGTTTGGGACGTTGGCCTCGAGCCAGGCTCGCGCCTGCCGCCGAAAGTCTGAGATCGAGCCGGTCATGCGACGTCCGGCCACGCGGCGGCGGCGGCGGTCCGCGATTGAGCGCCCGAGCCGCCGAGTTCGCCGGCGAGCGCCCGCAGGCGATAGGTCCAAAGGTGCAATGGGAACTCGAGCGTCAAACCCATGGCTCCGGAGAACTGGTGAAGGTCGTAGGTGATCTGGGCGATCCGGCTCTGGGCGAAACCGGCGGCGATGGCGGCGTCGGCATCGGTGTCCGACCAGGCGGCGCGCAGGGCCAGCCATTTGGCCGACTCTGCGGTCTCGCTGGCCATGGCGAGGCGGTGCTGAATCGCCTGAAAGGCCCCGAGCGGACGCCCGAAGGCCTGGCGGGTCTTCACATGGTCAATGACCAGGGCGAGGGCCGAAGCCATGCAGCCGGCGGCTTCAGCTGCGATCGCGATGCGCCAGCGCCGCCTTAGCCCCGCGACGTCCGAAACGACCGTCTGTTCCAGGTTCTCCAGCGATTTCAAGCGGCCGTAGGGATAAGCGAACAGGGTCTCGACCGGCGCGACGTTGTCGGGATCGACGCGGATCAGCAGGGCGTCGTCGCCCCGGTCGACCACCAGCAGCTCCGCCATGGGCAGGAAGCGCGCAGCCTTTGAGCCGTCGCCGCTCACCAGGGCGATCGGTCGCGTGCCCTGAGGAATCGGAAGGGCGGGCGCGACAAGGGCGGAAGCCGCAGCTTCGATCGAGCAGGGGAGCCTTGTGATCCGCTCGACAATCAACGCCGCCTCGAGCGGGCCGAAACCCTCCTCCCGGGCGATGTCCAGGAAGCCGGCCGCGGCGATGGCCTTGTCCAGATCGGCGGCGTAGGCGGCGAACACCGGCTCGGTCGGTGCGGCCGGGGCCTTGCTGGCCAGCAGCTGTTCGAGACCGGCGAGGATGCCCGATTGATCTTCCGTCAGGCCGAAATTCATCGCCGCGCCTCCCCTGGCAGCTCAAGCCAGCGCCGCGCTGCGAGGTTGAGCTGGATCTCGGCCGCGCCCGAAGCGACCCCAGCGGCGATGGCGCGCTGGTGATGGGCCTGCTGGAGGGGATCCTCCCCAAGCAACCCGTCCGGCAAAAACTCGGTCAGGAAATCGTTCACGCCGTTGTCTGCGGAAACGACCGCCCACCGGGCCAGGCTGCCGAAGGCGTCCGGCGGCAGGTCGCGCGCCTTGCTGTCCACGACCCGGTAAACGAGCATGCGGGCCGCCTCACACAGCATCAGGGCCCGGCCCGCGCGGTCTTGCACGATCGGATCGGCCCACTTTCCGGCGGCTTTCAGCTTCGCGACGGCGCGATCGAGGATGCGCCTGGAAAACTCATAGCGCGGTATGCCCACGCGCTCGTGCTGCAGGGCGAAGTTGATGATCTCCCAGGCCTGCCCCTCGGCTCCGAGCCGCTCCTCCGCCGGCACAAAAACATCGTCGAAGAAGACCTCGTGAATGTCGCCTTCGCCGATCAGGGCGGGGATTTGCTTCACCTGGATGCCGGGCGAGGTCATGTCGGTGAGAAGGATGACGATCCCCGCCTTGCCCTCCGGGCCGCCCCCGGAGGGCGGAACACGGGCCAGCAGGAAGCAGGTGCCGGCCTGGCCGGCATAAGACGTCCAGATCTTGGAGCCAGTGACCCGATATCCGCCCTTGGTGGGAACGGCGCTGGTGCGCAGCGCGGCGAGGTCCGAGCCGGCTGAGGGTTCCGAGAAGCCCTGACACCAGATGGCCTGGCCCGCCTTGATGGGCGGCAGGTATTTGTCGAGTTGGACCTGCGTGCCGAAGCGCATGAGCACCGGACCGATCCAGTTCACGTTCATGTATTGCGGGCCGCGCGGCTCGCCGACCGCCCAGACCTCCTCCGCCAGGATGAACTGGCGCCAGACTGGAAGGTCCTCGCCGCCAAACTCCTTGGGCCAGTGCGGAATGAGGAGACCTTCATCCGCCAGAGCCGGGCAGAAGACGCGCGAGAAGGCGGTCTGCTCATCGCTCCCCGGGCCATGGACCGAGATGGACTCCCAGTCCGCCGGAAGCATGCGGTCCAGCACGTCGCGCACATTAGCGCGGTGCGCTTCTTCCTCCGCCGTCCATCCGAATTCCATGCGGTCAGTCCTCCTGGCTTCGGCTGGTCAGGGCCGCGCGGATCTGGTGCTTCAGCACCTTGCCCGCGTCGTTCTTGGGCAGGGATTCCCAGATGACGACCTGCTCGGGAATCTTGAACGTCGCCACGCCCAGCGCGCGCAGGAAGGCCCGCAGGTTCGCGACGTCGGGCCCAGGCTGGCGGCAGGGAACGATCACGGCGCAGGCGCGCTCGCCAGTTCGTGCGTCAGGCAAGCCGACGATGGTCACTTCCGCGATGTCCGGGTGGTCGACCAGGAAGTCCTCCACCTCCTTCGGCGAGATGTTCTCGCCGTTCCGGATGATGATGTCCTTCGCGCGCCCGGAGACAACGAGGTACTTCCCGTCCACCCAGCGCGCGAGGTCGCCGGTCCGGTAGTAGCCCTCGGCGTCGAAGACGGTCGCCTCGTCCTCGGGATGGAAGTAGCCGACCAGCATCTGTGCGCCGCGGGCGTAGATCTCGCCCTCGTCGGCGGGCGCGCCGTCTGCGTTGACCAGCTTAACCTCGGCGATCCCGACGCACCCGTCGGTTTCAGCGGCGTGGGCAAGGTCAGACCGGTCCAACGCCCCGACGGTCGTCACTGGCGCCTCGGTGGAGCCGTAGACCCGCGTGACCACGGTCCGGTCGAAATGGGCCGCGGCGTTGCGGATCAATGACGGCGGCACGGACGCTCCGCCGCAAATGAAGAGCTTCAGATCCGGCAGGCGGGTCGCAGCTCTCTGGGCGGCGTCCAGCAACTGTTCCAGGAAAGGCGTGGCGCCGGCGAGGTGGGTGCAGCGCTCGGACGTAGCGATCCCGATCGCTGCATCCGCCTCCCAGCGGTCCATGAGGACGGCGCTCGTTCCCAGGAGAAGCGGGCATTCGAAGGCGTAGATGGACCCGCCGATGTGGCTGATCGGCGAGGGCACCAGGAAGACATCGCCCGGCTCGACCAGCCAGTTCTCCCCGATCTGACGCACCAGCGCGTGGATCGAGTTGTGGCTGTGCATGACGCCCTTCGGGCTGCCGGTCGTCCCCGAGGTGTAGAGCACCATCCTGACCGCGTCGGGGTCGAGTCGCGGCAGTTCGCCAGCGCCGTCTCCCTCCAGCAGCAAGGTGTAGGCCGTGTGCGGGCTGGCCTCGCCACGAACGATGACGACTTCCGGCGGCGCGTCCATCTGGGCGGCGACCCGGGACATCATCGCGCTGTAGTCGTGATTTCGGTATTCCGAAGGGGCGAAGATCAGCCGGCTTTCGACATCCTTCAACATGAAGAGCAGGTCGCGATCACGCAGCGACGGCAGGATCGGGTGCGCGACCATGCCGGCGAGGGTGGCGGCGTAGTAGATGATCGCCGCCTCGTGCCAGTTTGGCAGCATGAAGGAGACCACGCTGCCTGCGGGCGCCTTGGCGAGCATCGCCTGGGCGAGGGCCGACGCCTGTGCGTACAGGGCGCGGCAGTTGAGCCGCACGGCGCCATCCACGAGAACCACCCGGTCCGGAGTCTCGATCGCCGCCTTGCGGACCGCGTCAGCGAGCGTCTCCCGAACCCACCAGCCGCCCGCATAGGCTGCTTGCGCACGCGCTTCGTCCCACCGCACCCAGCGTCCCGCGATCAGCTTGCGCCCTGTGGCGAGGTCAGGCGACATTGCGACACGCGCCGGTCGCGACCGCGATGGCATGGGCGCGTCGCGGCGCGCACCGTCCGGCGGCCGGCGCATAGGCTCCAGCTTCAGTTACGCCCTGAGTGATCGTACCCATGAGGTCCACGATTAGGCGTGCGTGACGCGCCTGTCTTGATGCTTGGCGACATCCACCACGCACAGGGCGACCCGGCGCGCCGCCGGGGGATGGGCGGTCGGCCGCCTTGTCAGGGGGGGAGCGCAAGGGCATGTTGAACCATAAAAATCCGCCGTAGCGGCAGGGTTCGCCGGGGGGGAGCGCATGCGCATCGAAGTTGCCAATGAAAATCGCGCTGACGACGAATTCGCCAAGGTCGAGGCGTGGCATGAAGTCGTTCACCCCGAAGCCTTGCGCTTCTTCCCAGAGCTGGTGAGGGAGCTGGGCGGAGACCCGGACGCGTTGCTGCGACAAGCGCGCATTGATCCTGAGATCTTCACCAAGCGCGGCTCAATTCTCGAATACCGGTCTATGGTCAATCTGTTCGAGCTCGCGGCGACCGAGCTGCAGCGCCCGGACTTCGGGCTGCGGTTCGCCGCCGCCCAAAGCGGCATCAAGGTCATGGGCCCCGTCGGGGTCGCGATGAAGAACTCCAAGACGCTGGGTCAGGCGCTCGGCTACTGCAAGAAGCACATTCACGCCTACAGCCTGGCCACTCGCGTCCGGTTCGAGCCTGACCGGGCCAATCACAAGCTGTTCCTCGGACTTGAGATCCTTCTCGATCGGACGCCGTACAAGTGTCAGGTCATCGAGCATGGCCTGATGCTCGCCAACCTGAACGTGATGGAGATCACCGGGGGCGCTGTGCGCGTACGGGAAGTCGCGTTCCGCCATCAGCCCATGTCTCCGCTCAGCGTCTATCGCGCGGCATTCGGGTGCGAGGTGCGGTTCGGGCAGCTGGCCGACGGGATCGTGGTCACCGAGCAGGACCTGCTGTGCCCGATCGTCGATCCCGACGAGCAGGTCTATGAGATGGCGACCTCATTCATCGACGCGCGCTTTCCGCACACCACGCCGCCGATGCACGCCCGTGTCCGCGGGCTCGTGGTGCGGTATCTCGGAAGCGAAGATTGCACGAACGAGCGGATCGCAGCCGAGCTCTGCATGCATCCGCGGACCCTGCAGCGCCGCCTGAGGGCCGAGGGCCGGTCGTTCGAAAGCATCAAGGATGAGGTGCGCCGCGAGATCGCGTTGCGCTACCTCCAGCAAGTGGACATGCCGCTGACCCGCGTCGCCGAGAAGCTCGGCTACGCCGAGGCCTCGGTCCTGTCGCGCAGCTGCTACCGCTGGTTCTCTGCTTCGCCGCGCCAGCTCCGGCGCAAGTCCCTGGGCTTGGCGGCGGTTGCAGCGAAACCCTAGGGGCCTTGCCCTGGCGCGTCATGTCGTGCGGCGTCGAGCCTGCGTCCTCCCGGGTCAATTCAGCGAAGCGCGACGGGCCTAGACTGGCGTCCTTTCAGTGTCTTGGATGGACCGGGGTTGGAGCGAATGGCGGTCGAGGCGCGATATCACCCAAGTCGCGATCAGCTGGCGCTGGCGGGCGCCTTGAACGATTCCCTGGTGGACCTCCTGCCGTTGGCCCGTGTCCATGCATCCCATGAGGAAGGCGCCGAAACGTGGGCGGCGCTCGATGCGCTCGGTGTCTTCGGGGTCGCGGTGAGCGAAGAGCTGGGGGGGAGCGGGCTCGGCGCGGCCGAGGAGGCGCTCATCGTCATGGGGCTCGGGCGACGCTTGGTCGCCCCTTCCGTCCTGGCGGCGCTCGGGGCGGTTCACGGCCGGGCTTCCGGCAAGCCCATCAGCGGTCTGGCGGGCCGTCGAGCGGCCGCTGGATACCGTCGTGGTGATCGCGCGGTGATGGTGGATGAGGCGGGCGCGGACCTGCTTCTGTTGCGGGGCGAGTCCGACGCCGCCTTGTTCGAGGCTCCCGCCTCCAAAGAGACCATCGAAGACCAGCTTTGGGCGGCGCGCCTGGCCGAGGTCGACGGGCTCGGAAGCCCACTCGCGATGTTCGGCCCTGATGAACTCCTTCGGTTGCGCCTGATCGATGCGGCCGCCCTTTCAGGCCTGGCTGAGGCGGCGCTCGAGATGGCGGTCGCCTATTCGGGCGTCCGCGAGCAGTTCGGGCGCCCGATCGGCAGTTTCCAGGCTGTGAAGCACCACTGCGCCAACATGGCCATCGCGGCCCGATGCGCTCGTGACCAGACGAGCTTCGCCGCCGTGGCGCTCGACGATGCGCGCGAGGACGCCGAACTTCAGGTGGAGTGCGCATTGCTGATGGCCGGCTCCGCGGCGCTCGAGAACGCCGGCAAGAACATCCAGATCCATGGCGGCATCGGGTTCAGCGACGAGGCCGATCCGCACCTCATCCTGAAGCGTGCCCAGGTTCTCATCGCCGTCGCCGGCGGGTTGGAGGCGGCGACCGACCGTGTGGCGAACGTGAAAGGCGGTTGGTGAATCCATTGGCGCAAAGCGCGGGAGCGGACACGAAGATGCAGGTCGCGATCATCACCGGGGCGGGGAGCGGAATTGGCTTGGCTTGCGCGGTCAAGCTCGCCGAGGCGGGCATGGCGATTGTGGGCGTGGGTCGGGATCCGGAAAAGCTCGCGGCGCTCGAAGCGGCGATCGATGACCCGGCACGGGTCGCGACCCTGGCTGTCGACGTGACTGCGGACGACGCGCCGCGCCGGATCGTGGACCTCGCCGTCACCCGCTTCGGCAAGATCGACTTCCTGATCAATAACGCCGGCATGGGCAGTCCCAAGCCTGTCCACGAATCCGACGACGCCTGGCTCGACGAAAGCCTGGACCTGATGCTCCGGGCGCCGTTCCGCCTTTGTCGCGAGTGCCTGCCGCACATGCCGTCGGGCTCGGCGATCATCAACATCACCTCCACGTTCGCGATCGTCGGCGGCCTGAGGGGCGGGGCCTATTCGGCCGCCAAGGCGGGGATGACGGGCCTGACCACCCACATCGCCTGCGAGTACGGCGCCCAGGGGATCCGCTGCAACGCCGTCGCCCCCGGCGTGGTCCTGACGCCGATGACCGCCCACCGTTTCGAGAACGATGTGGTGCGCAAGATGAACGTGGAGATGACCCCGCACACGCGGCGCGGCACGGTGGACGACGTCGCCAGCACCGTAACTTTCCTGTGCTCGCCCGGCGGCAGTTTCATCAACGGCCAGACCATCGCCGTGGACGGTGGATGGACCACCACCAAATATCTGTCCGAGGTCGGCCGCAACTCGGTCTGGACGCCCCCGGAGGGCTGACGCGGCTTGCTGCCTACTGACCGGTAGGGTAGCGTTCGGTTGGAATAAGTCCGGGAGGACGCCATGGCCACGACTGCATCCGTCGCACGGTTCGATCCTGTCGAGGCGGCCCTGCGCCGCGACCTGGCGGCCGCCTATCGGCTTGTCGCCAACTTTGGCTGGGACGACCTCGTCGCGACCCACATCTCCGTGCGCCTGCCGGGCGACGCCGGCTTCCTGATCAACCCCTTCGGCATGCTGTTCGAGGAGGTCAAGCCGGCCGACCTCGTCCAGGTCGACTTGGACGGCAAGATCCTCAGCGACACCAACTGGCCGGTGAACGCGGCCGGCTTCGTGATCCACAGCGCCATCCACGCCGCGCGGCACGACGCCCAGTGCGTGATGCACCTTCATACCCCCGACGGCATCGCCGTCTCCATGCTGGAGGAGGGGCTGCTGCCCCTGAACCAGACGGCTATGCTCTCGGCCGGCGGCGTCGCCTTCCACGAGTTCGAGGGCATCGCCGTCGACCTCGACGAGCGCGAGCGTCTGGCCGCGGATCTTGGCGACAAGAACCTGATGCTTCTGCGCAATCACGGCACGCTGGCCCTGGGCGGGACCGTCGCTGAGGCCTTTACCGCGATGTACTTCCTCGAGACCGCCTGCACCATCCAGGTGCGCGCGCTGGGCATGAACCGCCCGCTGCACCCGGTCGGCGACGAGGTGATCAACAAGGTTGCTCAGTTCCGCGACGGCGTTGGCCCGGGCGGAGGGACCGCCGGCGTCGCCCGTGACCTCGTCTGGCCGGCCATGCTGCGCAAGCTGGATCGCCTGGACCCGACCTGGCGCGGCTGAGGCTGTTCAGCGGTCGCGTCGCCGCCAGCCGGCGACCATCTCGGCCGCATCGCGCACCGGTCCGATCTCGCCGGGGGTGCGCGAGAACCGGGGAACTGGCGAGATCTGCTCCAAGCCTTCGTGCGCGCCGTAGACGCCACGCTCGGCCATGTGCGGATGGGCGGCGGCCTCCTGCAGCGGGACCACCGGGGCGAAGCAGGCGTCCGTGCCTTCCAGCAGCGCCGTCCATTCCGCCGCCGTCCGCATCGCAAAGATCGCCGCCAACTCCGCGGAGTGCTCGGGCCAGCGCGCGGTATCCGCACGCTCTTCGAAGAGCCGCGCCGGCGCGCTGATCCGCTCCAGAAGCTCCCGATAGAAATGTGGCTCGATCGGTCCGACCGCGACCTCCCGCCCATCTGCGCAGATGTAGCAGCGGTAGAAGGGCGCGGCCCCGCTCAGCATGTTCGTCTCGCGCTCGATTGAGATACGCCCGCTTGGGACGAGTCCCGCGAACATCGTCATCAGCGACGACACGCCGTCGACGATTGCTGCGTCGATGACCCGGCCCTTGCCGGACCGATCGCGCTCCCACAGCGCCGCCATGATCCCGAAGGCCAGCAGCATCGACCCGCCGCCGAAGTCGCCCACCAGATTGAGCGGCGGCATCGCCGGCTCCCCCGGGCGGCCCATCGCGGCGAGCGCGCCGGTGAGCGCGATGTAGTTGATGTCGTGCCCGGCGGCCTGGGCCAGCGGGCCCGTCTGTCCCCAGCCTGTGATCCGGCCGAAGACCAGCCTGGGATTGCGCGCCAGGAGGACGTCCGGCCCGAGGCCGAGCCTTTCCATGACCCCGGGGCGGAAGCCCTCGATGACCACGTCCGCGTGGTCCGCGACGTCCAGGCAGTAGGCCTGCCCGGCCTCGCTGCGGATGTTGACGGTGACGGCCGCGCGTCCCCGATCGACCACTGGGTTGGGCCAGCCGTTGCCGCCTTCGCGGTCAATCCGCAGCACCTCGGCGCCCAGGTCGGCCAGCAACATCGCGCAATGCGGACCAGGGCCGATGCTGACGAACTCCACCACGCGTAGTCCCGCGAGCGGGCCGGAGCGGGCGGGGGCCGCGCCGCTCATTCGAAGGCCCGCAGCGTCGACCGCGCCACGCTGGTCCGTGGGGCCATCTCAGAGCGCCTCCACGATGGTCGCGTTGGCGACTCCCCCGCCTTCGCAGATGGCCTGGAGGCCATAGCGCTTTCGGCGCGCCTTCAGCGTGTGCAGCAGGGTCGTCATGAGCTTGGTCCCGGTGGCGCCGAGGGGGTGGCCGAGGGCGATCGCCCCACCGTTCACGTTCAGCTTTTCCGGATCGACGCCGAGCGTCTTCAGCCACGCCATCGGGACCGAGGCGAAGGCCTCGTTCACCTCGAAGAGGTCGATGTCGTCCAGCTTCATCCCGGCGCGTTCGAGCACGCGGCGGGTCGCGGGGATCGGCTCATCCAGCATGATGACGGGATCGCCGGCGGTGACCGCCAGGGTCACGATCCGCGCAATCGGCGTCAGGTTGTAGCGTTTCAGGGCCGCCTCGCTGACCACCAGGACCGCCGAGGCGGCATCGCTCATCTGACTGGCGTTGGCTGCGGTGATGGTCCCGCCCTCCTGGAGCGGCTTGACCGTCGACATCGCCTCCAGAGACGCGTCGTAGCGGACACCTTCGTCCTGATCGAACACGCCATTGGCGGTCTCGACCGGCACGATCTCACTTACGAACGCCCCCGCCTTGATCGCGCGAGCCGCTTTCTGGTGGCTTGCGAGCGCATAGGCGTCCATCGCCTCGCGGGTCAGGCCGTACTTGTCGGCGACCATCTGTGCGCCCTGGAACTGGCTGAACTCCTGCACCCCGAAGCGCTGCTGGATGCGCGGGCTCCAGGGCGTTCCGAGTCCGGTGTTCGCGGCCAGGAATGTCGGCGAGCCCATAGGCACCCGGGTCATGCTTTCGACGCCGCCGGCGATCACCACGTCCTGGGTCCCGGACATCACCGCCTGGGCCGCGAAGTGCAGCGCCTGCTGCGAGGAGCCGCACTGGCGGTCGATGCCTACCGCCGGCACGCTCTGCGGCAGGCTCGAGGCCAGCACCATGTTGCGGGCGATGTGGAAACTCTGCTCCCCCACCTGGCTGACGCACCCGACGATCACGTCCTCGATCGCCGCGGGATCGATCCCGGCCGCGTCGACGATCCCGTCCAGCACAAGGCCGCCCAGGTCCGCCGGATGAACGCCGGCCAGCGCGCCCCTGCGCCGGCCCACCGCGGTCCGCAGCGCTTTGACGATGTAGGCCTCAGCCATTTTCGGATCCTCGTAATTCACCCCACGAGCGGGCAACTTAACGCAAGCGTCGGATGTCTACCAGTGGGTAGATTTCCCGTTTCTGCCGTCGCGACGCCCGCGATTCAGCGCGGCGCGAGGCCTGCGGTGAGGATGTCCACCATCTGGGCGGCCACGTGCTCGGCCGGGGTCAACCCGTCGGGCTGGAACCAGCGCGCCGGCCAGTTCAGGGCGCCGGCCAGGGTGAAGGCCGTGAGCTTGACGTCGAGCGGAGCCATCGATCCATCGCCCACCGCCTCGGTGATCAGCTCACGCATCGCCTCGTCGATTTCGCGCTTAAGCGCCCGGAACCGCACGGCGCTCTCGGTGGACAAGGCTTCGTCCGAAGTGCGGATCACGCAACGACCGAAGTCGTCCATGGTGATCTCCGCATAGCGCCGCAGGAAGCTGCGAAGGCGATCGAGCCCGCTTCCTGGGGCTGCCCGGGCAGCGTCGGCGGCGGCGCGCAGCTGCTCGAGCCCGCGCGTGACGCACTCAAAGAGCACTTGGTCCTTGTTCCCAAGGTAGTGGTAGATCGTGGGCTTGCTGACCCCCAGGCTCGCAGCGACATCGTCCAGGGACGTGGCGTGGAAGCCCTGCGCATTGAACATGTTCACGGCCGCGCGGAGCACAGCTTCGCGCTTGCGCAGGCGCTCGGCGTCGCGTTCTTCAGACGTCGGAAACGGCGATCTATACATGCCTTCCCCGAGCTCCCCTTTAGCGTGCTGCAAAGCCGCGCCCATTGACTACGGCCGCGGCGGCGATGCAATATACTAACCGGTAAATCATTGACCTGCTAGTTTCATGATCCTCACGGAAACCCAGGCTGCGGCTCGTGAGGCGGTCCGCGCCTTCGCGCAGGATCGCCTGCGTCCCCATAGCGCCGCCTTCGAGGCCGCGGGGGCATATCCCGACGGCCTGTTCCGCGAACTCGCCGATCTCGGCCTGATGGGGATGACCGCGCCCGAGGTGTACGGGGGCGCGGGGGCGGATTTCATCTCCTATGCGCTCGCCCTCATGGAACTCGCCGCCGGCGACGGCGCCCTCTCCACCATTATCTCGATCCAGAACAGCCTCCTCGTGTCCGGCCTTCTGCAGAAGGGGACGGACGAGCAAAAGGCGCGGTTCCTGCCCGACCTCGTCTCGGGCCGCATGATCGGCGCCTTCGCCTTGACCGAGGCGGACGCGGGCTCTGACGCCGCTGCGATCCGAACCCGCGCCCGACGTGCTGACGGCGGCTGGACGATCAACGGGGCCAAGCAGTTCATCACGTCCGGGCGCATCGCCGGGCTCGTGATCGTGTTCGTGGTCACCGATCCAGAGGCGGGCAAGAAGGGAATCTCCGCCTTCCTCGTACCCACCGATCGGCCCGGCTACAGCGTCGACAAGGTGGAGCACAAGCTCGGCCAGGGCGCGTCGGACACCTGCGCGATCCGTTTCGACGAACTCTTCGTCGAGGACGACCTGATGCTCGGCGCCGAGGGCGAGGGCTATCGCATTGCGCTCTCCAACCTCGAAGCGGGACGGGTCGGCATCGCGGCCCAGGCGGTGGGCATGGCCCAGGCCGCGCTGGAGATCGCCGTCGCCTACGCCAAGGAGCGGCGTAGCTTCGGCAAGCCGATCATCGAACACCAGGCGGTGGGCTTCCGCCTCGCCGACCTCGCCACACGCCTGAAGGCGGCCGAGCAGCTGGTGCTCGCCGCCGCCGCCTTGAAGGACGCCGGCCGGCCCTGCCTCACCGAGGCGTCCATGGCCAAGCTGTTCGCCTCCGAGACCGCCGAGGCGGTGGTGTCCGGAGCCATTCAGACCCTGGGCGGTTACGGATATCTGGAGGAGTTCGGCCTGGCGAAGATCTATCGCGATGTGCGCGTCTGCCAGATCTATGAGGGCGCTTCCGACATCCAGCGGATGGTCATCGCCCGTGCGCTTTGAGGAGCCGGCCCGTGTCCGCTGATCCCGTCGTCATTGTCAGCTACGCCCGCACCCCGATGGGTGGTTTCGGGGGCGATCTCGCCTCGTTCAAGGCCACTGCGCTCGGCGCTGCGGCCGTGAAGGCGGCCGTGGAGCGCGCCGGCGTCGATCCGGCCGCGGTGGAAAGCGTCATCATGGGCTGCGTCCTCGCCGCGGGCCTTGGCCAAGCGCCGGCGCGCCAGGCGGCTCTGGGCGCCGGCCTGCCGCTTTCGGCCCAAGCCACGACGGTCAACAAGATGTGCGGCTCGGGCATGCAGGCCGCGATCCTCGCCCACGACGCCCTGGCGGCCGGGAGCGCCGAGGTGATGATCGCCGGCGGCATGGAGAGCATGAGCAACGCCCCCTACGCCCTGCCCAAGCATCGCAACGGGGCGCGCATCGGCCACGACGTGGTGATCGACACCATGATGTATGACGGCCTCGAGGACGCCTACGTCCCCGGCAAAGCCATGGGCGCCTTCGCCGAAGACGCCGTCCGCGAATACCAGTTCACCCGCGAGGACCAGGACGCCTACGCCCTGCGATCCCTGTCCCGCGCCCAGGCGGCGATCGCCAGCGGCGCCTTCGAGCGCGAGATCGTGGCCGTGACCGCCACCGGCCGCGGCGGCGAGGCGGTCGTCAGCGTCGACGAGCAGCCGGGTAAGGCTCGCCCTGAGAAGATCCCCACGCTCAAGCCCGCCTTCCTCAAGGACGGCACCATCACCGCCGCCAACGCCTCTTCGATCTCCGACGGCGCCGCGGCCCTGGTGATGACCCGCGAAAGCGTGGCGCGGCGCCTGGACCTGCCCATCGTCGCGCGAGTGGCCGCCCACGCGGCCCATGCGCACGAGCCGGGCCTCTTCACCACCGCCCCGGCCCCGGCGATCCGCAAGGCCCTGGCGCGCGCCGGATGGTCGGTGGGCGAGGTCGACCTGTTCGAGGTCAACGAGGCGTTCGCCGTCGTCGCCATGATCGCGGCGCGCGACCTGGGCATCCCCGACGAGAAGCTCAACGTGAACGGCGGGGCGACCGCGCTCGGCCATCCCATCGGCGCCAGCGGCGCGCGTATTGTGGCGACCCTGCTCTCGGCGCTACAGACCCGGGGCTTGAAGCGCGGCGTGGCCAGCCTCTGCATCGGCGGCGGCGAAGCCACGGCCATGGCGCTGGAACTCGCCTGAAGGCGACCAACGGACGGTGATTGTGATGCGGTCTTCCCTCAAGGACGGCGCCCTGCTGCGCAAACAGTGCTTCGTGGGCGGCGCGTGGATCGGCGAAGCCTCGGTCGCCGTGACTGACCCGGCCACCGGTGAGACCCTGGCTTCCGTGCCGGATCTGGGCGCGGAGGAGACCCGCGCCGCCATCGCCGCCGCCCACGCCGCCCAGGTCGAATGGCGCGCGCGCACCGCCGGCGACCGCGCGGGCATCCTGCGGCGCTGGTTCGACCTCGTCATGACGGCCCAGGACGACCTCGCCCTGATCCTCACCCGCGAGCAGGGCAAGCCGCTCGCCGAAGCCCACGGCGAGATCGCCTACGCCGCCAGCTTCATCGAGTGGTTCGCCGAGGAGGCCAAGCGCATCTATGGCGAGGTGATCCCCGCTCACCGCGCCGACAGCCGCCTCGTGGTGATCCGCCAGCCCGTCGGCGTGGTCGCCGCGATCACCCCGTGGAACTTCCCGGCGGCGATGATCACCCGCAAGGTCGCGCCGGCCCTGGCGTCCGGTTGCACGGTGGTCCTGAAGCCGGCCGGGCAGACGCCGCTGACGGCCCTGGCCCTGGCCGTACTCGCCGAGCGGGCCGGCGTTCCGGCCGGCGTGTTCAATGTGCTCACCGGCGGCTCCAGGACTATTGGCGCCGTGCTCACCGGCGATCCCCGCGTGCGCAAGCTGAGCTTCACGGGCTCCACCGAGGTGGGCAAGGCGCTGATGGCCCAGTGCGCCCCCACCCTGAAGAAGCTGTCCCTCGAACTGGGCGGCAACGCCCCCTTCATCGTCTTCGAGGATGCCGACCTCGACGCAGCGGTGGAGGGCGCCATCGCCTCCAAGTACCGCAACAGCGGCCAGACCTGCGTCTGCGTGAACCGCGTCCTGGTCCATCGGGATATCGCCGCCGACTTCGAAGCCAGGCTGGCCAAGGCCGTCCGAGCCCTGGTGGTCGGACCGGGCACGGCGCCCGGCGTGGTCCAGGGTCCGCTCATCGACGAGCCCGCCGTCGAGAAGGTCGAGGCCCACGTGGCCGACGCCCTCGAAAAAGGCGGTCGCCTGGTCACCGGCGGCAAGCGTCGCGTGCCGGGAGAACTCTTCTTCGAGCCCACCGTGATCGGCGACGCCACCACGGCCATGCTCCTCGCCCACGAGGAGACCTTCGGCCCGGTGGCAGCCCTCTTCCCGTTCGCTACGGAGGCGGAGGCGATCACCCTGGCCAACGACACCGAGGTCGGCCTGGCGGGCTATTTCTACACCCGCGATCTCGCCCGGGCCTGGCGGGTGGCCGAGGCGCTTGAAGTCGGGATGGTGGGAATCAACACCGGCCTGATCTCCACCGAGGTGGCGCCGTTCGGGGGGATCAAGGAGTCCGGCTTCGGCCGTGAGGGCTCGCGCCATGGCGTCGAAGACTACACAGAGCTCAAGTATCTCTGCATGGCCGGAATGTGATCTGAGGCGACCCCCGCGGTCGTCTTCGCCCGTCCCGACGCCCGCTCGAGAGGCGGCCCGTTGACGCGAGCGCGGCGACCGGGCGTCATCTTCGCAACGGTGACGAGTCCGCAACGGACCTGGACAGAGGCGCGCCCATGACGTCGAACGACCCTTCTGCAACCTCCGAGCGGCTGGTGCTCACCTTCTCGCAGCTCCAATTGCAGGAGGCCCTGCGCGCCGCGGGCTTTACGCCGGTTCCCTGGCCGGACGACGAGGCGGCCCGTCTGCGCCTGCTCGAACTTGCTCCGCGGATCGAGGCCGTAGTCGCCATCGGCCCCAAGCCCCTTCCCGAAGGCTTCATGGAGGCGGCGACGCGGCTGGGCCTCATCGCCTGCGTGGGGGCCGGCTACGAGAACTATGATCCTGTCGCGCTGAAGGCGAGGGGCGTGCGCCTGACCAACGCCGGCGGCGTCAACGCCGAGGACGTGGCCGACCTCGCCATCGGCCTCTATATCGCCGCCCAGCGCCGGATCGTCGAGGCCGACGGCTGGGTGAAGGCCGGGCGCTGGGGCCAACCGGTCATGTCGCACCGCATCCGCGGCCGCCGGCTCGGCGTCGTGGGCCTCGGCGCCATCGGCGAGGCTGTGGCGGTCCGCGGCGCCGCCATGGGCATGGAGGTGGCCTGGTGGGGCCCCCGGCCTAAACCGTCCGCCTGGACCCGTCTGGACGATCCGATGGCGCTGGCGCAATGGGCCGACGTCCTGGCCGTCTGTTGCCGGCCGACGCCGGAGAACGAGGGCCTCGTGGGCGCCGCCATGCTGGACGCCCTGGGGCCGTCCGGCGTGCTGGTGAACGTCTCGCGCGGGTCCCTGGTCAATGAGCCGGACCTGATCGCCGCCCTGCGCGAGGGCCGCATCGCCGCCGCCGCCCTGGACGTGTTCGCCGAAGAGCCCACCGACCACCGCCAGTGGGCCGACGTGCCGAACCTCACCCTGCACCCGCACAGCGGCGGTGCGACCTACGAGTCGATCGCCGACGGCCGCAAACTCGTCGTTGAGAACGTGCGGCGCCACTACGCCGGCGAGCCGCTCCTGAGCGCGGTGAACTAGGCGGTGGTCACTCGTCCTTGATCTGAGCGAGCGCGCTCGCGCCGATGATGCAGGTCTTCACGTTGAGCGGGCACAGACCCTTCCAGTTTTCGATTTCCTTCTGGCGCAGCACCTCGGGGTTCGCCCGCAGGGCCTCGGCCTGCAGGCGCGTGCTCTCCGCGTAGCCCCGGGCCTGCTCGATGCGGGCGTTGGCCTGCGCCTTCGCCTGCTCGACCTGCGCCTGGGCGGCGAGGGTGGCCTGCTCCACCTGGGTCTTGTTCTTGATCGCCTGGAGGATGATGTCGGGGTAGCGGATCGGGCCGATCCAATCCAATTGGCTGATCTGCACGCCTTGGCGCGCCCACTTGCCCTGCACCCGGGCGAGCGCCCGTTGCACGACGCCCTGCCGGCCGCCGGAGTACAATTCCTCGACCGTCACCTTCTCGGCCTCTGCGGCGATGGCGGTGCGCACATCGTTGCGGATCGGCGTCTCGAACAGCTGGTCGAAGTTCAGCCGCCAGGCCTTGTAGAGGCTGGGCGCCATGTTCGGCAGGACATGCAGGACGATCTGGACGTCCGCCGTCATCGGCAGGCCGGTGCGATCGGAGAAGGTGATCTCCTCGTTCTCCGTGCCGCGCTCGTCGGCCTCCTTGGTGTAGGTGTAGGTCCGCTGGATCGCGGGGTATTCGACCACCCGCTCGCCGATGCCGATGAAGTGCCAGCCCGATTGCAGGGGAACCGGATCGACGCCCGCATTGCTCCCCAAGGTGCGAATCAACACGCCCACGTCGCCGGGCTGGACGGTGACGCTGTGGCGCAGGACCGTGCAGGACGTGAACAGCAGCGCCACGACTCCCAGGACGGCGTAGGTGATCGTTCGTCGCATATCGGTTCTTCCTGATGGCGGCCGTGAGCAGCGCGCGGGCCTTGGGCGACAAGCGGCGCCGAAAGCCCCGCGAATGCTGAGCTAGACCATACCGGAAGTTGATAAAGGTGGCGAAGCGGAAGGGCGAGACCACCGGGACGACCCTTAAGGGCCGTCCCGGTTCGATCACGCAAGTCCCACGAAAAGGTGGGAAAGCGGTGGTGCCGCCGGGCAGGATTGAACTGCCGACCTCAGCCTTACCAAGGATGCGCTCTACCACTGAGCTACGGCGGCGAAAGGCGAGGGGCGCGCTATACCCAACGCCGGAGCCCGCGTGAAGCGCAAAATCTCGCCCGTGATTGACAGCCCGGCCGCGCCCTGGCTCATCGGCGTCATGGCGGCGAGCGACAAGTCCAGCCAATCTGCCGAACGCGAGCGGGAAGCCCGCCTCGCCGCGGCCCTGCGCGCGAACCTGCGCCGACGCAAGCAGGCCGCGCCCCCGAAGACACCGACTGCGGACGAAAAATAGCCCCGTGAGCGACAGCCATTGCGCCCGGCGGCCCGCAGGCTAGAACTCGCATTCGGCAGGGTGGGCCTTTCGCCCCGTCCGGCCTTGCGAGAGGGACAAGATTGGATCGCATCGCCATTACGGGCGGCGCGCGGCTGGAAGGGGTGATCCCGATCGGCGGCGCCAAGAACTCGGCCATCAAGCTGATGGCGGCGAGCCTTCTGACCGACGAGCCTTTGCGCCTCACCAACATGCCCCGGCTGGCCGACACCCGGTTCCTGGGCAAGCTCCTCCAGCGCCTGGGCGCGGAAGTCACCGAGGCCGACGGCCCGGACGGCGCCGAGACGGTCCTGCGCACCGCCGAGATCATCAGCGCCATCGCCCCCTACGACCTGGTGCGGCAGATGCGGGCCTCCTTCAACGTCCTGGGCCCGCTCCTGGCGCGCACCGGCCAGGCCAAGGTGTCGCTCCCGGGCGGCTGCACCATCGGCGCGCGGCCTGTGGACCTGCACCTGAAGGCGCTGGAAGCGCTCGGCGCGCGCATCGACCTGCACGAAGGCTATGTCTACGCCCAGGCGCCCCGGGGCCTGAAGGGCGCGGCGATCGATTTCCCCTTCGTCTCCGTGGGCGCGACCGAGCACGCCCTGCTCGCCGCAGTCCTGGCCGAGGGCGAGACCCTGATCCGCAACGCCGCTTGCGAGCCGGAGATCGCCGACCTCGCCGAGTGCCTCAACAAGATGGGCGCCAAGGTCAGCGGGGCTGGAAGCTCCACCATCCAGGTGATCGGCGTGGCGCGCCTCACCGGGGCTGAGCACTCAGTGATTCCCGACCGGATCGAGACCGGAACCTACGCCCTGGCCGCGGCCATGGCCGGGGGCGAGGTGCGCCTCCTCAAGACCCGCCCCGAGCTGATTGAGGCCCTGCTCGTCAAGATGACCGAGGCCGGCGTCGACATCGTCCGCCACGACGACGGCGTGACCATCAAGCGGGGACCGGGCAAGTTGCGCGCGGTCGAGATCGCGACCGATCCCTATCCCGGCTTCGCCACCGACCTGCAGGCGCAGTTCATGGCCCTGATGACCCTCGCCGACGGCGAGAGCGTGATCCGCGAGACGATCTTCGAGAACCGGTTCATGCACGCGCCGGAACTCGGCCGCCTGGGGGCCGACATCACCGTCTCCGGCGGCGAGGCGCGGGTCCGCGGCGTCGCGAACCTGGAAGGCGCGCCGGTTATGGCCACCGACCTGCGGGCGTCCGTCAGCCTGGTGATCGCCGGCCTCGCGGCGCGGGGCCAGACCATCGTCAATCGGGTCTACCATCTGGACCGCGGGTTCGAGCGGCTGGAGGAAAAGCTCGTGGCCTGCGGGGCCGATGTGCGGCGCGTGGTCGAGGCAGAGGCGTAAGGGATGGCGCAGCCCGACGCCCAAGGCGCCCTGCGCCTGCTCGCCCTCGACGAAGAAGACCTGGCCGTCATCTCCGCCGCCCTGCAGGACGCCGTGCTCAAGGTCGGCGACATCAGCTACGAGCGACAGGCGCGGCGGCTGACCATCGCGCTCAACCGCTTCCGGTGGGAAGGCAAGCGGCGCGAGCGTGTGCGGTCCGCGCTCCAACTCGGCTATGTCCAGCAGGTCCAGACCCGGCGCATCCGGCTTTCGGCCAAGGACGCGGTGCTGGAGCTCCTGGCCCTCAGCTTCGAGCCCGGCGAAGCGCCAGGCGGCGTGCTCACCCTGACCTTCGCCGGGGGCGGCGACCTGCGCGCCACGATCGAATGCGTCGACGCCGTCCTGGCGGACCTCTCCGCGCCCTGGCCGACGCCGAGGTCGCCCAAACATACGCCCTGACGCGCGACGATGGCGTCGAGCCTCCGCCAAGGCTAGAAGGCGCCATGCGCCGCTTTCGCTTTTCAGATCCCGGCTTCGCGGAGGCCTTCGAGGCCTTCGTCGACGAGCGGCGGGATTCGCCGCCCGAAGTCGACGCCCTGGTGCGCGACGTCCTCTCCGCCGTCCGCACGGAAGGCCTGGGCGCCGTGCTTCGTTTCTCCAGCCAGTTCGACCGCGTCGACCTCGATGAGGCGGGCCTGCGCGTCTCGGTCGACGAGATCGCCGCCGGCGCCGCGCAATGCCCGGCCGAGGTCCGCGACGCCATCGCTTTCGCCGCGCGCCGCATCACCGCCTATCACGAGCGGCAGCGCCCGGCCGACGCCCGCTTCACCGACGAATCCGGGGTCGAGCTGGGCTGGCGCTGGACGCCCCTGGACTCGGTCGGGATCTATGTCCCCGGCGGCCGGGCCGCCTATCCTTCAACCGTGCTGATGAACACCCTGCCGGCGGTCGCGGCCGGCGTGGGGCGGATCGCCATGGTTACGCCGCCGGGAGGGCTGCGACCGGCGGTCCTGGCCGCCGCCCAGCAGGCGGGCGTCACCGAGATCTGGCGCGTCGGCGGCGCCCATGCGGTTGCGGCCCTGGCCTATGGCGCTGGCCCCATCAAGGCCGTGAACAAGATCGTCGGCCCGGGGAACGCATTTGTGGCCGAGGCCAAGCGGCAGGTCTATGGCGTGGTCGGCATCGATTCCCTGGCTGGCCCTTCAGAGATCGTCGTGGTGGCCGACGCCGGTTGCGACCCGGAATGGATCGCCGCCGACCTCCTGTCCCAGGCCGAGCACGATCCCGCCGCCCAATCCATCCTGATCACCGACGACGAAGGCTTCGCCGCCGCGGTAGAGGCTGCGCTCGAGCGCCAACTCGCCACCCTGGCGACGGCCGAGGCGGCGGCCGCCTCCTGGCGCGACCATGGGGCGATCGTCATCGCACCGCTGGACGCGGCGCCTGGCCTGGTGGACCTCGTCGCGCCCGAGCACGTCGAGTTCGCCGTGGACGAGCCCGAGCGGCTGGCGGACCGTGTGCGCCACGCCGGGGCGATCTTCCTGGGGCGGCACGCACCGGAAGCCATCGGGGACTATGTGGCCGGCTCCAACCACGTGCTGCCCACCAGCCGGGCGGCGCGCTATTCGTCGGGCCTGTCCATCTATGACTTCCTGAAGCGGACCTCGATCGTCAAATGCGACGCGGCGGCCTTCGCGGTCCTTGGGCCGCCCACGGTCGCTCTCGCCGACGCCGAAGGCCTTCCGGCTCACGCGCGCTCCGTCGCGATCCGTCAGGGCCGCGGATAACCTCGCGAGAGGCGATCAGCTCTTGACGCTGGCGTGGGTGGCGCCGAGCAGGCCCAGCATCCCGGCCCGACGCGCGGTTCCGGCCCCATAGGCCAGCACCGGCTTGGTCACGTGCTTGGCGGCCTCGATGGTCGCCTTCGCCCATTCCAGGAATTCGCTGTCGCTCGAATGGTCCGGGCATTCGAACGACAGGGCGTTCAGGCCCGAGCCCTTCAGCTGCGCGATCGTCGCGGGGCCTGGCGGGGTGGCGTTCAGCCGGCCGACCACGAACAGGGAGAAGGGCCGGATAAGCGAGACGGCCGAGAGCAGCGCGCCCTGAGGCACGCCCTCAATGTCGCAGATGTCGCTGATGATCCCACGCTGGACAAGGCCGCTGGCGTTCTTGAAGGCGACCGCGATCTCGGCGCGGGCGCGCTGGTTGGAGAGCGTGGCGAAGGAGACCGGAATGACCAGGCTCGGTTCCCGCTCGGCGCCTTCGCCGCTTTTCAGGCGGTCCATTCCCCGCGCCACCGTCGCCAGGTCGATCCGCAACAGGTCGGCGCGCGACAGGTTGGCGACCGCGGTCGGCGTGAGCGCTTCCTCGGACCCGACCACCAGCACGCGACGGGCCATCCGAAAGCCGATGCGGCCGAAGGTCTTGAGCTCGAAGACGGGCTCGAGCGTGCAGGAGACCCGCAACTCCCGGCCGTCCGACGCCACGAAGGGCGACCACTGGTCCATGGTGCGGGCCTGGGCGGCCTTCGCCTTGGCCTCGGCCGCCACCTGGCGTTGCTGGGCCTCTTCGACCTCGCCTTGGCGTTCGGCGTGGCGGGCGTCGACCTGTTCGGCCGTGATCCCGTCGCGCGTCAGCTTGGTGACCTGGTGCACGCTGTTGTTGGCGGCCTGGCCGTCCCCCAGGAAGTAGTGGAGAATCTCGCGAAGGCAGCGCAGGCACCCGGCCTGGGCGGAAAACCGCCCGAGCTCAGGCTGGCAGATCAGGAAATCGGTCTCTGAGACGCGGGCGTAGTAGCCCTGCATTCCCAGGTGCTTTTCCAACGTGCGCTCGACGTGGTCATAGACCTGGTCGCGGCGGGCCGGCCATCGCACGCCCAGCCGCTGCACGACGGTCTCGAGGCTGATGAGGTTGACCTTGCCTTCGGAGAGAAGCGCGCTGTCTTCGAACTGTTCGAGCGATGTCGCCAGGTCGGCGGCGACCAGGCGCGCGACGGCGGGGCGGTCGGTCGGGCCGCCTGCGGTCACACGCTCGGTCTGCATCGGTTGGGACATGATCCTCGCCGTTTCTCGCAACCCTAACCCCCGGAGGTTAACGACACCTACCGGAGCGTGCGCTGCACAATCGCATTGTCGGCGCGATGATCGCCTTCAAGGTGAAGGCGTGGGATGACGCGGACCCTCGGTTTGCAATAAACGAGTCCTGCCTGCGAGCAGTCCGAGACCCATGGCCGAAAACGGCGTCCACCACCGTCTGCAAAGCGTCGACATCGACGACGATTCGCTCGCCGCGGCTTCGCGCGACCAGGAGCAGGAGCGCCAGATCGCGATCTTCGACCTCCTGGAGTCCAACTACTTCGCGCCCGAAGGCGCCGGGGCGGGTCCATATGACTTGAAGATGGGCTTGGCCGAGAACCGGCTGGTTCTGGATGTCACAGGCCCTGGCTATGAGCGGCGCCACATGCTCTCGCTCTCCCCGTTCCGGGGGCTGATCAAGGACTATTTCATGATCTGCGAGAGCTATTATCAGGCGATCCGCAACTCGACGCCTCAGCAGATCGAGACCTTGGACATGGGCCGTCGCGCGCTGCACAACGAGGCTTCCGAGGTCCTGCGCACCCGGCTGGCCGGCAAGATCGCCACCGACACGGACACCGCGCGCCGCCTCTTCACCCTGATTTGCGCCCTGCACTGGAGGGGCTGAGCGGCGATGGAGTCCCATTCCGCTCGTAGCCGTCCTGGCGCTGTCCTGTTCGCCTGCAATTTCAACCGTGTCCGCTCGCCGATGGCCGAGGCGCTGCTGCGGCGTTTCGCGCGCGACCGGATCTATGTGGACAGCTGCGGGGTCAGGCGCGACGCGCGCGCCGTCTCCGAAGGCGTGGACCCGTTCGTCGAGGCGGTGATGGCCGAGCTCGCCTGCGACCTCGCCGGCTACGCGCCCAAGACCTTCGACGACATGGAGGATGGCTCGTTCGACCTCGTGGTGTCCTTCACCCCCGAGGCCCAGCATCGCGCCGTGGAGTTCGCTCGTGGCCGGGCGGTCGAGATCGAGTACTGGCCGGTCCACGATCCCACCCAGGCCGACGGCTCGCGTGAGACGCGCCTGGCGGCCTATCGGGAGGTCCGGGACGCCTTGGCGGCTCGAATCGCCCAGCGGTTCGCGATCCGTCCGCGCTCGGACTGAGGCCCGCGTCCCTGCGCCATCGACCGGTGGGGGCGACCTGCGGTATGATGGATCGTGTTGGACGGCTCGCGACCGAATGGACGCGGGCCGTTCGTGTTAACTGTCACGGATTCGGCGTGTCACCCTCGAAAGAACTCGCGGGCCGCGCCGCGCGTCTGTATGCCAAGCCCGTTCCTTCCGCCGGAGGGGCGGGACTCTAGGGAGAATGCATGGCGAAAGAAGAACTGTTGGAGTTTCCGGGCACGGTCAGCGAAGTCCTGCCCAACGCGACCTTCCGCGTGAAGCTCGAGAACGACCACGAGATCATCGCCCACACGGCCGGGAAGATGCGCAAGAACCGCATCCGCGTCTCGGCTGGCGACAAGGTGCTTGTGGAGATGACGCCCTACGACCTCACCAAGGGGCGCATCACCTTCCGCGTCCGCTAGGCGCTTGCCTGACGCGACGCCTCAGCGCCTGGTGCTAGCCTCGGCCAGCCCCCGGCGGCTCGATCTGCTGCGCCAGATCGGCCTTGAGCCCTCGGCGGTGGACAGCGCCGATGTCGACGAAACCCCATCTGCCAAAGAGACCCCGCGGCGGCTCGCCGTGCGCCTGGCCCTGGCCAAGGCGGAGGTTGTCGCCTCGCGCCATCCGCAAGCCGTCGTGCTGGCCGCCGACACGGTCGTGGCCGTCGGTCGGCGGGTCCTGCCGAAGGTGGAGACGGCGGAGGAGGGCAGGGCGTGCCTGAACCTGCTCTCCGGGCGCAATCATCGGGTGCTGACCGCTGTCGCCGTGGCTTCGCCCTCGGGCCGCCGCGCGAGCCGGCTCGTTGAGACGCGCGTGAAGTTCAAGCGCCTCTCGGAACCAGAGATCGACGCCTATCTGTTGAGCCGCGAGGGCCTCGGCAAGGCCGGCGGCTACGCCGTCCAGGGCCGGGCCGGCGCGTTCGTGATCGATCTGCAGGGCTCCTACAGCGCCGTCGTGGGCTTGCCGCTCTACGAGACGACGTGTCTCCTGCGCGGCCTCGGCTGGCGGTCGCTGTGAGTCAGCGACGCCTGTTCCTGGACCGCGGGATCGGCGAATCACGCGGCGTGGTGACGCTCGACGGCAAGTCCGAGCGTCTCATCATCCTGCGCGACGGCGATGACCTGCGCCTGCGCTGCGGCGCCCGCTTGGCCGCTCGGGTCCGCAGGGTCGAGGCCGCGCTTGGCACCGCCTTCCTCGACCTCGGGGAGGGGGCCGAGGCGGTGATGCCGTTCCGCCCCGACGCCCGGCCCGTGGAGGGTCAGGCCCTGGAAGTCGAGATTCGCAGCGAGCCGCGTCATGGCAAGCTGGCCGTCGTCCGCGCCGAAGGGCCGGTGGAGGGCGCGCCTCGGCTCCTGTCGCCGGCGCCCGATCTCGCCGAGCAGCTGGCCGCCTTCGCGCGCAACGTCCCCGTGACGGAGGGCCGTGAAGCCCGCCAGGCGGCCGACCTCGCCCAGGCCGAGGCCATGGCCGTGACGCATCCGCTTCCCGGCGGCGGCGATATCGCCATCGAGACCACGCGGGCCCTCACCACCGTCGATATCGACGCCGGCGAGCGCAAGGGCGCCGACGCCAAGCGCGTCACCCGCCAGCTGAACCTGCAGGGCCTGGCCACGGCCGCGCGCCTGCTGCGTCTGAAGAGCCTCGGCGGCCTCGTCGTCTTCGACCTCGCCGGACGCGGTCACGACGGCGCGGCGCTCCTGACGGCGGCGCGGACCGCGTTCGGGCCCGACAATCCCGGCGTCGCCCTGGGACCGATCAGCCGGTTTGGAACCCTGGAGCTCACCATTCCCCGCCGCACGCCCCCGTTGGCCGATATTCTCTGTGGTCCGGACGGCGCCCCTACCGATCTCACCCTGGCCCTGGCCCTGATCCGCAAGATCGAGGGCGAGGCGGCCGCTCAGCCGGGCGCGCGCCTGGTCGCCGATTGCGCCCCGGCTACGGCGATCGCGGCCGGTCCTCTGGCGGAGGCTCTTGCGGAGCGGATCGGCGCGCGATTCACTGTGCGTCCTCAGGACGGGTGGGCGCGCGGCCGGATGGAGGTGGCGGCGGCATGAGCTCTGCGTCCTGCGCCCTTTGCGGGCGGCCCCAAATCGAAGCCTATCGCCCGTTCTGCTCCAAGCGGTGCGCCGATCAGGATCTGCGGCGCTGGCTGGTCGGCGCCTATGTCATCCCGGACGAGGCTGGCGAGGCGGAAGCCCCCGGTCCCGCGGACTCCGACGGCCACGACGAGGATTGAGACGGCCCGCGGCGGCAAAATCCTCCGCGCCCCGTGCTGGACTTCGGCGGGGCCCTCTTTTATAGACCGGCTCCCGCCGCAACGGCCGGCGCCTGGGTAGCTCAGTTGGTAGAGCAGCGGATTGAAAATCCGCGTGTCGGTGGTTCGAATCCGCCCCCAGGCACCACCTTTTTCTCCATACCTTTGGTTAACGGCGCCCGTCGTCGCCCTGTCCCTTCGCTGTCCGTCGCCGGTCGCGCCAATTCGGTTGATTGGCTTCTTTATAATAGGGCCACGGCGCAGCTGCGCGGCCCGCTCTGACTCTCCGGCCGCGTGCAGGCTAAGGTGCTGCAGGCTAGGCGTGCATCGCGCCGTTCGCTAACCCTCAGGTGTCATCAAAGGCCGATCAGCCGACCGCAATCTCGTGAATCAGAACACGCGCCAGTGTTCTGTTGCAACGCGGCATAATGCGAGGCGCATCCGTTGTAAGACCTGACGCGACCTCATGCCTGATCCATTGTGCAGTGCAGCGAGGACGGCCGTCGTCAGGGTTACGCAGCGACTATGCGCCGTAACACCCCTTGACGCCTTAACGAGGGGTTGCCAAAGGTCGCTCGCCGCACGCGTTACTTCGCGGCATGACTTCACGTTCCGGTGGGGATGTGGGGTCGCCTGGCGCCTTAGGACGCTATTCGCCCAGCCCTCGGAGAGGGGACGGCGGGTCCGGCGCAGCGACAGCGGCTCTGGCGACCGGGTCGGGAGACCGACCGGGTCGACGGGCGTGTTTTAGTTAGGGTGGAGACGCTCTCGCGCGACGACCCTTCGGTCCAAATGTGCTGACCAACAGGAATTGGCGACAGATGCTCGACAAGAAACGGACGACCCCTCTCCTCGCATTCATCGGCGCGATGGCGTTGATGGCGAGCGTTCCAGCGTTCGCGCAGGACGCCGCTCCCGCGGCCCCGCCGGCCGCTGACGCGGCTGCGGCCGCCCCCGATGCAGCGGCCGCGCCTGACGCCGCCGCTGCCGCTCCCGCTCCTGCCGCCGAGGCCGCCGCTCCGGCCGCCGAAGGCGCTCCTCCGACCCTCAAGCACGCCGGGAAGATGACCATCGCGGTCATGTTCATGGACGCTGACCCGGTCGTTAAGGTGATCATGATCGGTCTTGTCGTGGCCTCGATCCTCTCCTGGACACTGCTGGTCACCAAGCTCTTCGAGTTCTCGTCCCTCAATAAGACGTCGGACGCCTTCATCGAGGCCTTCCGTGGCGCCAAGTCGATTGCTGAAGTCGGCAGGATCGCAATGTCGGACGAATTCGAGGGCAACCCGCTGGCCGACATGGCCGCCGCGGCGGCTCAAGAGGTCGAGATCTCCAAGCAGGCTGGTCTGGACATCGCCGGCGCTCACCATGACAGCACCCTGGCGCGCGCCCACGCCGCCGTCGGCGCGGTTCAGGCCTCGCTCGGCAAGCGTCTGTCGAACGGCATGCAGTACCTGGCCTCGGTCGGCGCGAACGGCCCCTTCATCGGCCTGTTCGGCACCGTCTACGGGATCATGAACTCCTTCATCGGCATTGCGAACACCAACACGACCAACCTCGCGGTCGTGGCCCCCGGCATCGCCGAGGCGCTCCTGGCCACCGGCCTTGGGCTGTTCGCCGCCATCCCGTCGGTTATCTTCTACAACTACTTCCAGACCCGCATTTCGGCCTACGGGGCGCGGACTGAAGGATTTGTCGCGGAACTGACGAACGCCCTGTCTCGACAGCTCGACAAAGGGGCCTAACCACATGGCCGCCAAACTCTCAGGCTCTGGGGGTGGCAAGTATGCGGTGGAGGCGAACGCCGAGATCAACGTGACGCCCTTCGTGGACGTGATGCTGGTCTTGCTGATCATCTTCATGGTTGCGGCGCCCTTGGCGAGCGTGTCGGTGGAAATTGTTCTCCCCGCCGCTATCGCCAAGCCCGCCGCTAACCCGCCCAAACCTGTCTACATCTCGATCCAGCCCAGCGGGGCGATCTACATCGGGGACTTTCCGACGGACCTGTCTTCGCTTGGCGACGATCTTCGCAAGAGTATCGGCAACAAGCGGAACCCGACCAAGGAACGGATCTTCATCCGCGCCGACACCGACGTCCTCTATGGGGACTTCATGGGCGTCATGAACATGCTGCAGGACAACGGCTTCTACAGCGTGGCCCTGGTTGGCGAAGACAAGAAGGGCGGGGGGGGCAAGCGTGGCTGAAGACATCGCACATCCCGCCCACAACCCGTTCGACGTTCCGAAGCCCAGGAAGAACACGGGCGTCACGGTCGCGATCGTGCTGTCGCTGGTGGTTCACTTCGCGCTCGGCTTCTACCTTTGGAAGACCAAGTTCGAACCGAAGTACAAGCAGTACGAGGATGACGTGACGGACGTGGCTCTCATCAAGCCCGTTCCGCCGCCTCCGCCTCCGCCGCCTCCGCCGCCGCCGAACACGCCGCCTCCGCCGCCGCCCAAGCTGCAGCCGAGGCCGCCAGTGGCGATGCCGGACCTGCCGTCGATCCCGCCCCTGCCGGTTCCGCCGGTGGTGAAGCGGATCGAGGAGCCCAAGCCGCCCGCGCCGCCCCCGGCCGAGCCGCCGCGTCCGTCGGTGATCCAGAATCCCGACTGGCAACGGCGCCCGAGTCCGGAAGACATGGAGCGCTACTATCCGGAGCGCGCCCAGCGCATGGAAGTCGAGGGTCGAGCGGTGCTCAGCTGCTCGGTGACCGCGAAGGGCACCCTGGAAGGATGCTCCGTGCAGTCCGAGTCGCCTGGCGACCAGGGCTTCGGGGACGCCTCCATGCGCTTGAGCAAGCTCTTCAAGATGAAGCCCATGACCCGCGACGGCGCTCCCGTCGCAGGCGGGAACGTCAAGATCCCGATCTCGTTCAAGCTTCCGAAGTGATCTGGTCCTGACGCAACGAACAGCCCCGGCGACCCAGGTCGCCGGGGCTTCTTTCGTCTTTGGGGCCCGCGCCGCGGCGAACGACTTGATCCCCGTGCGGCGGCCCATTAGAACCACGGCCTCGCGATAGGCCGCCTTAGCTCAGTTGGTTAGAGCGCTAGATTGTGGATCTAGAGGTCCTCGGTTCGAGCCCGAGAGGTGGTACCATCGCAGAGCCCTTGATTTTCTGAGGGATGTCAGCGCGGTAGACGGGCGACGGCAGCAGCGCCGCCAGACGCCTCTAGACACGCGTTAGTCACCTGGCGTTCGAAGCCGGTCATCCGGTCGCGCTCCATATGCGCTCCAGGAAGGCCATGTGAACGGCCAGGCTTTCTTCCATCTCCTGTTGGCTGATGCGCTCGTTTGGGCAGTGACTCTCGGCGCCGTCGCCCGGCCCGATGGTGAGGATCTGGATGTCGTCCTCGGCGAAGTATCGGCCGTCCCCAGCGCCCACAGCACTGACGAACCGCGCCGACGCGCCCGTGACCGTCTCGACGGCGCCGGTCATCGCCCGGGTGAGGGAGACCCCGGGCGCCTTCACCAGCGTGGTGCGGGATTTCCTGACGGAGGTCTTCACAGGCTCCGCAGCGCGCGAGGCTGGCGAGGTTCTGTTTGAAACGGGCCTCGCAATTCGCCGCAAGGTGCTCGGCGACGCCTGGGTGGACAAGTCCCTGGCGGGGCGGACCCCGTTCAACGCCGACTTCCAGGCCATGATCACCCGCTATGCCTGGAACGAGGTCTGGGGCCGGCCGGGCCTCGACCACCGCACGCGGCGCCTGCTGGTGATCGCCATCACCGCCGCGCTCGGCCGCTGGGAGGAGTTCCGCCTGCACGTCCGCGCCGGCCTGGAGCAGGGGGGCTTCACCCAGGATGAGTTGAAGGAAGTCCTGATGCAGTCCGCGATCTATGCCGGCGTGCCTGCAGCCAACACGGCCTTCGCCGAAGCAGCCTCGGTGATCAGAGAATTTGCCGCCTGACGCGGCCGGCTTTCGTGAGGAGGTCAGCGACGCAGGGGAAGGATCGCCACGTCGTGGAGGATCGGGTCGCCCCGCCGCGCCAGCTCGGTGTCGATGCGGACGCCGCAGCCGGGGCAGAGCCATTCGCGCAGCACCATGAGCCGCGCCATCTCGGGGTCGTCGGATACGAACTCAGGTCCGATCTCCGCGATCTCGCAGACCTTGAACACGGCCGCGGCCTTGTAGTTGTCCGCCTGCGGCCCAAGGTCCTCGCCGCATCGGCACGCCCAGCGGCCGCCGTGGAGCAGCAGGCAGTCGCCGACGACAAGCCCAGGAACCTCGGCGTCGACCGGCGCCGGATCGCGCTTCGGCTCAGCGCCCATGCGGTCGGTCCGCAGGCGCCGGCGCAGGTCGGCCGTGGCGCTCAGGTCAAGGCTTTCGTCTGCGGAAAAGCGCACGCCATAGACCCGTTCGGCGTCGCCCTGGAGGATATCGCCGCTGGCGACGTCCTCCATCACGGCTTGCGGTGAACGCGAGAGCGGATCGCCCCAGCCGGCGGTGGTCGGGGAAGCCCATTCGATCACGTCGGTCGAGGCCAGGGGCTCGGCCGCGCCCTTGAAGCGGATCGGGCGGACGACCCCCCCAATTTCGGGCGAGCAGACCGGGATGTCGCCCTGCGCGAGGCGGCCGGCGAGGTCGACGCCACGGTGGATGCGGAAGAAGGCCCGGGAGCCGGGATTGCCGCCCCACTGCCCCTGCGACATGGGGAAGCTCTCGTTCATGTGGGAGGAGGCTCTGCCGCTTTCCGCCCCGTGCGCGGCGAAGGCCTGCTCGACGCCGAGGCCGCCGCGGGTGCGCCCCGCGCCGTCCGCGCCGCCGCCCAGATACCGCCGATAGAGGAACAGCAGGGACGACTGCTGCTCATAGTTCTCGATGTTCGGCGCGATGCCCTCGGGGATCCAGCTGTGACCGCCCCCCGCCACCCCGTCCCGACCCGGCATGGCGCCCAACGAGCCCATCATGCCGTCGATGGAGCTGAAGAGATCGAGGCTCCCGTCTTCGCGGATGAACTCCAGGCCGTTGGTATAGAAGGCCGGAATGGTCGGCCCCAGGGCGAGGGCGCGGACCTGCGGGTCGCGGCTGCACGAGAGCATTTTCCCCACCGCCAGCACGGCCGTGTAGATCGCGCTGCCGACGGGGCTGGCGCCCGTATACGAGATCGGCGCGGGATGGTTGGGGCTGGAGAGCAGGCCCGGCTCGAGGTCGAACCCGACGCAGCGATAGACGCCGCCATAGACCCCCGAAAGGTCGCTGGCGAGCTGGGACGTAAGGGCGCTGAACACCGCGCCCGAATAGGGTCCGAAGGTCAGGCTGATGGCGCCGGCCTGGGGGTCCGTGCCCTGGTTGTCCACCACGAGACGATCGCCGCGCTTGGTGATGTTGGTCTGGTAGCAATAGACGGCGCGGTCGCCCGGGACGGCGGCCTCGGTGTAGACCCGGTGGCTCCAGCAGCCGTCCGGAATGGTGATCAGCCGGCTCTTGAAGAGGGCCTCGCCAGCGTCAAGGGCGCGCGCCATCACCGCCGCCACCGTCTCCGGCCCATAGCGTGCGACGAGGCCTTCGACCTTGCCTCTTGTAGTCTCGCAGGCCGCGATCGCCGCCCGCAGGTCGCACTCGATCATCAGAGGCAGCCGGCTCTGGCGGATGAAGACGCCGATGAGGTCCTCACGCGGGGTGCGGTTCTCGACGATGCGGAACGGCGGAAAGAGCGGCGCCTCCTGCCACACGCTGGTGGCGGCGTTGTTCTGCTTGGGAACCGAGCCGCCGACGTCGACGTGGTGGATGATGTTGGAGACCCAGGCGAACAGCTCGTCGCCCACGAAGACCGGCGCCAGCAGCACGCAGTCGTTCTGGTGGGGACTGCCGACATAGGGGTCGTTGTTGAAGAACATGTCGCCGGGCCGGACGCCCGGATTGGCGGACCGGTTCTCCAGGGTCCACTTCGCCACTTGCGAGGCGCAGTTGCCGAAGTACTGCAGGTTGGGCCCCATGCAGGCGAGCTCGCCGTCCGCGCTCAGCAGGCTCGTCTGGAAGTCGCGGGCGAAGATCAGGACCGGGGAGACGCAGAGCTTTTCCAGCAAGGCGCCATGCTCGAAATTGGCGCTGACCAGGGCGTTGCGGACAACCTCATAGGTGATTGGGTCGACGTCCGCCGCGCGGTGGCTGAACAGCCGCAGCGAAGGGTCGATCGCAAGCTCGCCCGAGGGCTTATAACTGCGCTTGACGCCGTCCCAGGCGATGTCAGGGGCGCGGCTCATGGCAGCACCAGCAGGAAGTGGCCCATCGCATCGGCCCGCAAGGCCTGGCCGGGGGCTACCGCGACCGTGGTGTGCGCGAGCTCGATGATCGCCGGGCCCTCGATCTCGTCACCGGGGCGCAGCCGCTGACCGCTCCAGACGGTGGTCTCCGCCCAGTCCATCAGCGGCGGCCAGAAGACCCGCCGCGTCCCGTCCGGCCGGGGCGGCTCGCCCGCGACGTCCATGGGCTCGGTTCGGGCGTGCAGCGGCAGGGTGACCCGCACCCGCAGGCCGAAAAGCTCGACGTTCTGCAGCATGACCAGAGCGCCTTCACCGTAGAGGCGCGCGTATTCCGCATTAAACCGCGCACGCAACGCGCTGTTGAAATCTGGTTCAGCGGCGTCGGGCAGGGGCAGGGCGAGGCTCTGGAAGAACTGGCCCCGATAGCGAAGGAAGCCGATGCGCTCGACGGTCAGGCCGGCGGGATCGAGGCCCTGATCCCTGGCGGCGGCCAGCGCACGGGCGTCCAGTTCGCCCAGGGTCTGGCGGAATGCCGTTGTCTCCAATGGAAGGTTGAATTCGCAGGCCTGGTCGAAGAACAGCGACATGTCGGAGGCGGCGATGCCGAAGGCCGACAAGGTCGAGGCCCCATTCCCCAGCGGGATCACCACGGTCTTGACGCCAAGCTCCTGGGCGAACCCCCAGGCATGCACAGGGCCCGCGCCGCCGAAGGCGTAGATCGTGAAGTCGCGGGGATCGAGGCCCTGCTGGATGGTGCGCTGGCGAATGAGGTTGGCGGCGGCCGCGTTGTTCACCCGCAGGATGCCGGCGGCGGTCTGCTCGACGCTGAGCCCAAGCGCCTCGCCCAGGTCGGCGATCACCGCGTGCGCCCCGGCGGCGTCCAGCGGCATGCGGCCGTCCAGGAACCCGTCGGCGCGGATCAGGCCAAGGACGACGTCCGCATCCGTCACCGTCGGCTGGCGCCCGCCGCGCCGGTAGGCTACCGGCCCCGGCGAGCTGCCGGCGGAATGGGGCCCCACACGCAAGGAGCGGGTATAGGGATCGACCCAGGCGATGGAGCCGCCGCCGCAGGCTATAGAGCGCACGTCGAGGTGCGGCGCGCGATAGGTGTACTGGCTGAGGACGCAGGTCTCGGCGATCACCGGCCGCCCGTCGACGATCAGGCCGATGTCGAAGCTGGTTCCACCCATGTCCGTGGCGATGACGTCGCCGTGGCCGCAGGCGCCGGCGAGCGTGGCGGCGCCCACGAGCCCGCCCGCCGGTCCGGAGTCCAGCGTTGTCAGGGGGGTCTGTTCGGCCGCCGCGATGGGTGTCACCCCGCCATTGGCCTGCATGACGAGGAACGGGTTGCGCAGACCCTCTTGCGACAGACGCGCCTTGGTCAGGCGCAGGTAGCGGGCCGAGGCTGGGCCGATATAGGCGTTGATGACGGTCGCCACGGTCCGCTCGTACTCGCCGAGCTGCGGCGAGACCTCGCTCGACAGGCTCACGAACAGGCCGGGCGCCATGTCTCGGGCGATCTCGGCGAGCCGGCGCTCGTGCGCGGAGTTCTTGAATGACCACAGGAGACAGATGGCGAGCGCCTCGATCTTGTGCTCGTCGAGCAGGTCACGCAGGGTCTGGCGGGCGCGCGCCTCATCGAGGGGCGCGACGATTTCGCCGTTCCGGTCCACCCGCTCATAGACGGCCCCAATCCGCTCGCGCGGGATGAGCGAAGCGGGTTTCGCCGATTGCTGCACCGAGAATATCTGCTCGAACGGGAGCCCTGCCGTGCGGCCGCCGCCACGCATCATGGACAGGACATCGACATGGCCCGCGGTGGTCAGCAGCCCGGTGCGCGCGCCTTTGCGCTCGACCACGAGGTTGGTGCCGATGGTCGTGCCGTGGCTGACCCGGTCGGCGGCGGCCAGCAGCGCCTCGAGAGTCTGCCCCGTGGCCTGCGCCAGCATGCCGACGCCCTGGAGCACGCCATCCCCCGGATCCGAAGCGTGGGTCGACAGGGTCTTGGCGTGGACGAGGCGCCCCTCGGGCGTCAGGGCGACGCAGTCGGTGAAGGTGCCGCCGATGTCGACCCCTATCACGTAGCCCATCGTTCCCGTCCCTCCAGTCTTGCTCTTGCCGCCAGAAGCGCTCGTGAAAACCGGGGTGTCAATCGAGCGAGCCGGGCCGTTCCGTGCGGCTTGATCAGCGACCGCGCTCGTCGCGCCCGATGACCGTCGCCTTGGGATGCGCGTAGGGGATGGCGATCTCGTGGGGGCCACGCAGATGGCGTTGCAGACGCAGGCCCGTAGGCGCATTGCGGATGGCGTGATCGCGGCGCGCCGCGGCCAAGACGCATTCAGGCGAACGGGAGCGGACGAATGGCGGACATCCAGATCGTGGCCGAGGGGCTCGGCTTTCCGGAAGGACCGGTGGTGATGGCCGACGGCTCGGTCATCGTGATGGAGGTCGCCGCCGGTCGCATCTCGCGTTGCTGGAATGGGCGCAAGGAAGTGGTCAGCCAGCCGGGCGGGGGGCCGAACGGGGCGGCGATCGGGCCGGACGGCGCCCTCTACCTCTGCAACAACGGGGGCCAAACCGAGCCGACCGCGGAGCCGGCGGGCCGCATCGAGCGCATCGATCTGGCGACCGGGCGGGTCGAGCGGCTCTACGACGCCTGCGACGGCGTGGCGCTCAGCGCGCCGAACGACCTGATGTTCGACACTGACGGCGCCCTCTGGTTCACGGATCTGGGGCGCGCCACGGAGCGGGGAAAGGAGTTTGGTGGCCTGTACTGCGCGCGGCCGGACGGCGGCGCGATCACGCGGATCAAGGGCCGGGCGCTCAGCTACAACGGGGTCGGTATCTCGCCGGACATGAAGACGGTGTACGTCGCCGACACCTATTCTGCGCGCGTCTGGGCCTTCGAACGGCGCATCGAGCCGCAGGAGCCCAGGCTGGTTGCGACCGTTCCCGGACCGGTGATGCTGGACAGTCTCGCCATCACCGCCGCAGGGAACGTCTGCGTCGCCACCCTGATGCAGGGCGCAATAAGCACCGTCACTCCCGAGGGGGAGGTCAGGGTGACGCCCTTCGACGACCGGCTGGTCACCAACATCGCATTCGGCGGCGAAGACATGCGGGACGCGTGGCTGACCTTCTCCGCAGCCGGCGCGCTGGTGAAGACGCGCTGGCCTGAGCCCGGCATGAAGCTGATCTACAACGCTTAGCGGGATGCCGGGGACGGCGGCTCGCGAGCTCAACCTCGCCTATTCGAGGGCTCCGAGCGTATCGAGGTCGAGCGCCGCCGTTCCGAACCGGAACATGTTGGCCACGCAATCCAGTTGGGGCTGTTGGGCTACGCTCGTGAACAGCCAGGTGACCAGCGAATAGACCAGGTGGCGGCGGAAGCCGAGCCAGACCTCGTCGAAGGACGGCGGCTGGGCGACGCCCAGCTCCTTGAGGTAGCCCACATAGTGCTGCAGCAGCGCCCGGTCGCTTTCCCGGCGGTCAATGATGTCGAGCGAGGTGACGATGAAGGTGGTGAGGTCGTGCGCGACGTCGCCGCGCTGCACGCACTGGAAGTCGGCCACGCCGACGTCGCCGTTCCTGTCGGCGTAGAAGTTGCCCACGTGCGCATCGCCGTGGACGAGGCACTTCGCCACCTTGTCCTGCAAGCCGCGCAGGCGGTTGAAGGCGCGCTGCATGATGTCGCGATCCCGGAAGGGGCGGGCGATCGCGCCGGCGTGGGGATGATTCTTCAGCCCGTTATCCCACCCTTCGAAGACGACGTTCCAGAACGGATCCTCCACGCTCAGCGGCTTGCCGTGGTGCATCCAGTCCGGTCCGTCGACCCAGGGCTTGTCCCAGCTGGAGGCGTGGAGCTTGGCCAGGGCTTCGACGCCGGTCTTCACCTGGTCCACCGTGAGTCCGGAGGTCGGATGCAGGAAGGTGGCGCCGGCGGCCGTGAGGTCCTCGAGGACCATGAAGCCACGTCCCCGGTCGTTGTAGTTGGCGGCGTAGCAGTGGGCGACCCGCGTATTGGCCGCCGGCAGAATGTCCATGTAGACCAGCGCCTCCTTGCGGTAGAGGCCGGCCTGAGCGAGGCGCTGCGCACCCTCTACCCCGAAGTCGGACTTGATGCAGACGGTCTTCGGGCCGGCCGGGCCGCCCGGCGCATATTCCAGGTGCAGACGCGAAGTCGACGCCGTCCCCTCATGCAGCGACTCGGGCCGCACCGAGGCGACCTTTGCGCCCGGAATGTCCCGCGCGAGGGCCTGCGACAGCCACGCCGGCGAGACGCTCGCGAGGTCATTGAGAATCTCGATCGCGCCGGCGGTGCTCATGCGTGTTCACTCCCGTTGTTTGGACCGACGCCTACAGCCAGTTGGCGCGTTTGAAGCGCGAATATAGCAGGACGCAGACCGCCGTGATCAGGCCCAGGATCAGGAAGTAGCCGTATTTCCAGCGTAGCTCGGGCATGACGTCGAAGTTCATCCCGTAGATGCCGGCGATGGCCGTGGGCACGGCCAGGATCGCGGCCCAGGCGGCCAGGCGTCGGGTGATCGTCCCCTGCCGCTGTTGCTCCAGGAGGTTGCTGACCTCGAAGACGGACGACAGCACGTCGCGCAGGCCGTCGACCAGGGAGGCGACACGCCGGATATGGTCGCGCACGTCGGCGAAGTAGGGGCGCACCTCCAGGTCGACGCAGGGCATGTCGTGATGTTCCAGGCGGCTGGCCACTTCCTCCATCGGTCCGAGCATCCGCCGGAACCGCATCACGGCGCGCCGCAGGTTGAAGATGTGGCTGATCTCCTCACGGGTCAGGAAGGCGTCCAGGGCGCGCCGCTCCATGGCGAGCACTTCGTCCTCGATCGCCTCAACGATCGGGAGATAGCCGTCGACGATGAAGTCGAGGACGGCGTGCAGGATGTAGTCGGCCCCATGCTTCAGGTGGCTGGGCGCGGCCTCCAGCTGGTGGCGCAGTTCGTAGTGTGCGCGCGCCGAGCCGTGGCGGACGGTGATGATGTGGTTGGCCCCCACGAAGATGTCGGTCTCGCCATAGCGGATCTCTTCGCCCTCCAGGTGCGCCGTCTTGGCGACGACGAACAGCTGGTCGCCATAGACGTCGACCTTGGGCATCTGGGCGGCCTTCAGGGCGTCCTCGATCGCCAGGGGGTGCAGGTCGAAACGCTCCTGCAGGATGCGCAGCTCCGCCTCGTCCGGTTCGAAAAGTCCGATCCAGGCGAACTCGCCGGCGGTCAGATCCAGGCTCGCGGGCTCGACGAGCTCGACCTCGCGATACCGCTTCCCGTCGCGATAGACATAGGCTGCAACAACGCTCATCCGACCCCTCTGTCGCTCTGTCGCAACGCGTACCCGCCCGCTCTGGCTAAACCGTATCGCATGGACGTCCGAGTCATTCGTGGCTCCGCCGGTCCCACCCGGTCTAAGCTGCTTCCCGCAAGGAGGCAGGGATGGCGACACGGGTTGGACTGGGCTTGATTGAATGGCCGTTCTCCTCGGCGGAGGGGTACTGGCGCTGGATCGACCTGTGCGAGGAGGGCGGGATCGATTCCATCTGGCAGTCCGACCGGCTGGTCAGCGATACGACCGCCCTGGAGTGCCTCAGCGTCATGGCGGCGCTGGCCGGCCGCACGCGGCGCATGAAGTTCGGCATGAGCGTCCTGTCCTTGAGCTGGCGCGAGCCGCTGGTCGTGGCCAAGGCCTGCGCCACGATCGACTATCTGAGCGGCGGACGGCTGCTGCCGGCCTTCGGCCTGGGTTCGCTGAAGCTGCCCGATTGGGCGGCGCTCGGGCTGGAGCCCAAGGGCGCGGGCGCGGCCATGGATGAGGCGCTGGAGTTCATCATACGGCTCTGGCGGGGCGAGACGGTGGATTTCGAGGGCGTCCACATCAGGGCGAAGGGCGCGCGGATCTCGCCGCTTCCGGTGCAGGCGGACCTGCCGCTGTGGATCGGCGGCTCCAGCCCGGCCGCCATCCGCCGGACCGCCCGCTATGGAACGGGCTGGATGGGCGGAGTCGAGACGCCGGAAAGCGCAGCGGAGACCGTCGCCGCGATCAAGGCCGCCGCAAGCGAACTCGGCCGGGAGATCGATCCGGGACATTTCGGCGGCGGCTTCTTCTACCGCCTCGCGCGGGAAGGGGAGGCGGAACCACCGGCCTTGGCCCGACCGTTCGGCGTGGCGAGTTCGGTGGTGATCGGCGATGCGGACGCGGTCCTGCGCCATATCCGCGCCTACGAGGCCGGCGGCGTGACCAAGCTGGTGCTGCGGCCGCTCGCCCGCGGCGACGACGACGTGCTCGTCCAGACGCGCCGGCTGGTTGAGGAAGTGCTGCCCAGGGTCTGACGGCGCGGACGCCTCGCATCAGCGCCGATCCGGGGGTGTCCAAATTTTTTCCGCCAAGGCGGAACCGCTGCGTGCGTTGCGCATTGGCAGATATTGTGTGGGGTTTCGGGGGCTAGTTCCATGCGAATGGCTGCCGGTGTCGGGCTCGACGCGCCGCGGCGCGTTGACCGCAGCAGGTTCATAAGCAGACCGCGCCGCAGCACGGCCGGTCCCCCTGTAATTCGCCTAACTCCGCGCCGGCAGACTTCGCCGCGCAGCCCGACTCACCCCTACCATCGCCAGCCATTTCGAACGGTATTCGCATGAGTCCTGACGACGTCGCCGTACTTGACACCGCCAATTCGAACGCCGCCGACCTTGCCGAAGGCCTCCCGCCGGACAAGGCGAGCGCGGTTGATCTCGACGCCTTGCTGGAGGCGCTGCAGGCCGTCCGCGTCGGCGACTTCTCGGTCCGGCTGCCGTCCAACCAGACTGGCGAGGCCGGGCGGATCGCGGACTCCTTCAACGACATCGTCGCCGCCAACCAGCGGATGGCCCAGCAGCTCGAGCGTGTGGGCGAGGTCGTCGGACGGCAGGGCAAGACCCGCACCCGGGTGCGGTTTGGTCTGTCCAGCGGCTCGTGGGGTGACATGGAGGAGTCGGTCAACACCCTGATCGACGACCTTGTCTGGCCGACCACACAGGTCACCCGCACCATTTCCGCGGTGGCCAAGGGCGACCTTCTGCAGACCATGCCCATCGACGTCGACGGCCGGCCGCTGCAGGGCGAGTTCCTGCGCTCGGCCACCATCATCAACGCCATGATCAAGCAGCTCAGCGTCTTCACGTCGGAAGTGACGCGGGTGGCGCGCGAGGTCGGCACCGACGGCAAGCTCGGCGGTCAGGCGCAGGTGGTCGAGGTCACCGGGGTCTGGCGGGACCTGACCGAATCCGTGAACTCCATGGCCTCGAACCTTACCGCCCAGGTGCGGAACATCGCCGACGTCACCATCGCCGTGGCCAACGGCGACTTGTCCAAGAAGATCACCGTCGACGTGCGCGGCGAGATCCTGCAGCTGAAGGAAGCCATCAACACCATGGTGGACCAGCTGCGGTCCTTCGCCTCGGAAGTGACGCGGGTGGCGCGCGAGGTCGGCACCGAAGGCAAGCTGGGCGGCCAGGCCATCGTGCCCGGCGTGGCCGGGACCTGGAAGGACCTCACCGACTCGGTGAACGCCATGTGCGGCAACCTCACCGCCCAGGTGCGCAACATCGCCCAGGTCACCACCGCCGTGGCGCGGGGCGACCTTTCCCGCAAGATCACCGTCGACGTGTCCGGCGAGATCCTCGAGTTGAAGGAGACCTTCAACACGATGGTGGACCAGCTCAACGGCTTCGCGGGCGAAGTGACCCGGGTGGCTCGCGAAGTGGGCACCGAAGGCCGGCTGGGCGGTCAGGCGCAGGTCCCCGGCGTCGCCGGCACCTGGAAGGACCTCACCGACAACGTCAACTCCATGGCCTCGAACCTGACGGCCCAGGTCCGCAACATCGCCGAGGTGGCCACCGCCATCGCCAGCGGAGACCTTTCCAAGAAGATCACCGTCAACGTCTCGGGCGAGATCCTGGAGCTGAAGGAGACCATCAACACGATGGTGGATCAGCTCAACGCCTTCGCCTCGGAAGTGACCCGTGTGGCCCGCGAGGTCGGCACCGAAGGCCGGCTGGGCGGCCAGGCCAACGTGCTGGGCGTCGCCGGCACCTGGAAGGACCTGACGGACTCCGTGAACTCCATGGCCGGCAACCTGACGGCCCAGGTCCGCAATATCGCCGAAGTCTCCACCGCCATCGCCAACGGGGACCTTTCCAAGAAGATCACCGTCGACGTGAAGGGCGAGATCCTTCAGCTGAAGGAGACCATCAACACCACGGTCGACCAGCTCAACGCCTTCGCCTCGGAAGTGACCCGGGTGGCGCGCGAAGTCGGCACCGAAGGCAAGCTCGGCGGCCAGGCCCAGCTGAAGGGGGTGGCCGGCACCTGGAAGGACCTCACCGACTCGGTGAACTCCATGGCCTCGAACCTCACCGGCCAGGTGCGCAACATCGCCGAGGTGGCGACCGCCGTGGCCCGCGGCGACCTGTCCAAGAAGATCACCGTCGACGTCTCGGGCGAGATCCTGGGGCTGAAGGAAACCATCAACACGATGGTGGACCAGCTCAACGGCTTTGCGGGCGAAGTGACCCGCGTGGCCCGCGAGGTGGGCACCGAAGGGCGTCTCGGCGGCCAGGCCCAGGTGCCGGGCGTCGCCGGCACGTGGAAGGACCTGACGGACTCGGTGAACTCCATGGCCGGCAACCTGACGGCCCAGGTCCGCAACATCGCCGAGGTGTCCACCGCCATCGCCAATGGCGACCTTTCGCGGAAAATCACCGTCGACGTGCGGGGCGAGATCCTTCAGCTGAAGGAGACCCTGAACACCATGGTCGACCAGCTCAACCGCTTCGCCTCGGAAGTGACGCGGGTCGCCCGCGAGGTCGGCGCCGAAGGCAAGCTCGGCGGCCAGGCCAACGTGCCCGGCGTCGCCGGCACCTGGAAGGACCTGACCGAGAACGTCAACTCCATGGCCTCGAACCTCACCGGCCAGGTGCGCAACATCGCCGAGGTGACCACCGCCGTGGCCCGCGGCGACCTCAGCCGCAAGATCACCGTCGACGTGAAGGGCGAGATCCTGGAGCTGAAGAACACCATCAACACCATGGTGGACCAGCTCAACGCCTTCGCTGGGGAAGTGACGCGGGTGGCCCGCGAAGTGGGCACCGAAGGCAAGCTCGGCGGCCAGGCGCAGGTCTCGGGGGTGTCCGGCACCTGGAAGGACCTGACCGATTCCGTGAACTTCATGGCCGGCAACCTGACCGACCAGGTGCGCAACATTGCCGATGTCGCCACCGCCATCGCCAGCGGCGACCTGTCCAAGAAGATCACCGTCGACGTGCGGGGCGAGATCCTTCAGCTGAAGGAGACCATCAACACCATGGTCGACCAGCTGCGCTCCTTCGCTGGGGAAGTGACGCGGGTGGCGCGCGAGGTCGGCACCGAAGGCAAGCTGGGCGGCCAGGCCAACGTGCCCGGCGTCGCCGGCACCTGGGCCGACCTGACCGACAATGTGAACCTGCTGGCCGCCAACCTGACCACCCAGGTCCGCAACATCGCCGAGGTGACCACCGCCGTGGCGCGGGGCGACCTGTCGCGCAAGATCACCGTCGACGCCAAGGGCGAGATCCTGGAGCTGAAGAACACCATCAACACCATGGTGGACCAGCTGAACGCCTTCGCCGGCGAAGTGACCCGGGTGGCCCGCGAAGTGGGCACGGAGGGCAAGCTCGGCGGTCAGGCCCAGGTCCCCGGCGTCGCCGGCACCTGGAAGGACCTCACCGACACGGTGAACGTCATGGCCGCCAACCTCACCGAGCAGGTGCGGGGCATCGTGAAGGTGGTGACCGCGGTCGCCGACGGCGATCTCAAGCAGAACCTGACCGTGGCGTCCAAGGGCGAGGTCGCGGCCCTGGCCGAGACCATCAACAACATGACCGACACCTTGGCGACCTTCGCCGATCAGGTGACCAGCGTCGCCCGTGAGGTCGGCGTGGAAGGCCGCCTCGGCGGCCAGGCCAACGTCCCCGGCGCCGCCGGCACCTGGAAGGACCTCACCGGCAACGTGAACCTCCTGGCCGCCAACCTGACCACCCAGGTGCGCGCCATCGCCGAGGTGGCGACGGCGGTGACCAAAGGGGACCTCACCCGGTCCATCCAGGTCGACGCCCGCGGCGAGGTGGCCGAGCTCAAGGACAACATCAACACCATGATCGGCAATCTCCGGCTGACCACCGATCGGAACACCGAGCAGGACTGGCTGAAGACCAACCTCGCCCGCTTCACCAGCATGTTGCAGGGCCAGCGGGACCTGGACGCGGTGGGCCGCATGCTGCTGTCCGAGCTCGCGCCGCTGGTGGAAGCCCAGCACGGGGTGCTCTACCAACTCGACAGCGACGGGGTCTCTTCGACCGAACTGAAGCTGCTGGCCGCCTATGCCGACCATCCCACCGAGGGCTATCCCGAGCGGCTGGCGATCGGCGAAGGCTTGGTCGGCCAGTGCGCCCGCGACGGCCAGCTCCTGATCCTGGAGAATGTCCCCAAGAACGTGGTCCCGATCCGCACGGGCCTGTTCAAGGCGCGCCCCAAGAACGTCATTGTGCTGCCGGTCCTGTTCGAAGGCCAGGTCAAGGCGGTGATCGAGCTAGCCTCCCTCTCCAGCTTCACCGAACTGCAGCTCTCCTTCCTGGAGCAGCTCACCGGCGGCATCGGCATCGTCCTCAACTCCATCGAAGCGACGATGCAGACCGAGGGCCTGCTCACCCAGTCGCAACAGCTCGCGGCCGAACTGCAAAGCCAGCAGAAGGAGCTGCAACAGACCAACGAGCAGCTCGAACAGAAGGCTCAGCAGCTCGCCGAGCGCAACGTCGAGGTGGAGGCCAAGAATCAGGAGATCGAGCAGGCCCGCCGCGCCCTCGAGGACAAGGCCACCGAGCTGGCCCTGACCTCAAAGTACAAGTCCGAGTTCCTGGCCAATATGAGCCACGAGCTGCGCACGCCGCTGAACTCGATCCTCATCCTGGGCCAGCAGCTCGGCGACAACCCGGATCGCAATCTCACCGAGAAGCAGGTCGAGTTCGCCCGAACGATCCACGGCGCCGGCACCGACCTCTTGAACCTGATCTCCGACATCCTCGACCTGTCGAAGATCGAGTCCGGGACCGTGTCGGTGGACGCCGAGGAGATCGTCTTCGTCAATCTGCTCGAGACCATGGCCCGGCCGTTCCGCCACGAGGCGGACAACCGCGGCCTCAATTTCGAGGTGAGGACGGCGGCCAACCTGGACCGCAGCATCATCACCGACTCCAAGCGGCTGCAGCAGGTGCTCAAGAACCTGCTGTCCAACGCCTTCAAGTTCACCGCCCAGGGCTCGGTGCTGCTGACCGTCTCGCCCGCCAGGGAAGGCTGGAGCCCCGATCACCCCACCCTCAACCACGCCCCGTCGGTGGTGGCCTTCGAGGTCTCCGACACCGGCATCGGCATCTCGGCCGACAAGCAGAAGATCATCTTCGAGGCGTTCCAGCAGGCCGACGCCGGCACCAGCCGCAAGTACGGCGGGACGGGGCTGGGCCTGGCCATCAGCCGGGAGCTGGCCAGCCTTCTGGGCGGCGAGATCCAGCTGCGCAGCATCCCCAATGAGGGTTCCACCTTCACCCTCTACCTGCCGCTGACGTATGTCGGCGCGCCGGCGACCGCGACCCGTCCCACCGTGGAGATGCGGACCCTGCCGATCAGCGGCCACGGCGTTATGCCGCGGCTGACCGAGACCCCCGAGTCCGTCCTGGACGACCGCAATCTCATTGACGCCGGCGACGCCGTTTTGCTGATCGTCGAGGACGATCCCCACTATGCGCGGGTGATGGTGGACCTGGCGCGCGACACCGGCTTCAAGGTCCTGGTCGCCATGCGCGGGGCGGACGCCCTGGCCCTGGCCCGCGACTTCCAGCCGACGGCGGTGTCCCTGGACGTCTTCCTTCCCGACATGCTCGGCTGGACGGTGCTGAGCCAGCTGAAGCAGAACCCGGCCACGCGCCACATCCCCGTCCAGATCGTCACCCTCGACGAGGACAAGCAGCACGGCCTCTCCCGCGGGGCCTTCTCGTTCCTCAGCAAGCCGACCACCATGGAAGGGCTGGAGGCGGCCCTGGCGAAGATCAAGTCCTTCGCCGAACCGCGGCGCAAGCGGCTGCTGGTGGTCGAGGACAACCCGGCCGAACAGCTGAGCGTGACCGAACTCCTGGCCCACGACGACATCGATATCGAGACCGTCGGCTCCGGCACGGAGGCCCTGGAGCGCCTCAAGGCTGACCCCGCCGACTGCGTCGTCCTCGATCTGCGGCTGCCCGACATGTCCGGCTTCGAGGTGCTGGAGCGGCTGCACGCGGACGGCGCCCTGGCCGACACGCCCGTGGTGGTGTTCACCGGCCGCGAGCTAACCCCGGAGGAGGACGCCCAGCTTCACACCATGGCCCGGAGCGTGGTGGTCAAGGGGGTGGAATCCCCGGAACGTCTGCTCGATGAGACGGCTCTCTTCCTGCACCGTGTCGTGGCGGACCTGCCGGCGGCCAAGCGCGAGATGCTGGAGCGGCTCCACTCCTCCGACGACGACCTTGTGGGACGCACGGCGCTGTTGGTCGACGACGACGCCCGCAACATCTTCGCCCTTTCCAGCGTGCTCGAACGCCGGGGAATGAAGGTCCTCACCGCCACCACGGGCAGCGAGGCGGTCTCGATCGTGGAGACCGAGCCGGAGGTGGCCATCGTCCTGATGGACATCATGATGCCCGGGATGGACGGCTACGAGACAATGGAGGTGATCCGGGCCAATCCCGCCTTCCGGCGCCTGCCGATCATCGCCCTGACGGCGAAGGCCATGAAGGGGGACCGCGAGAAATGCCTGGAGGCAGGCGCTTCCGACTACCTCGCCAAGCCCGTCAACACCGAGCAGCTACTGTCCGCCCTGCGGATGTGGCTGCATCGTTGATCGTGGTCCCGTCGTGAGCCTCGAGCCCGTCAACATCCTCCTCGTCGATGACCAGCCGGCGAAGCTGCTGAGCTATGAGGTCATTCTCGAAGGCCTTGGGGAGCGCCTGATCAAGGCCTCCTCGGCCAGGGAGGCGCTGGCCCATCTGCTCCGCGAGGACATCGCCGTCGTCCTCATCGACGTGCACATGCCCGAACTCGACGGCTTCGAACTTGCGGCGATGATCCGCGAGCATCCGCGCTTCCAGCAGACGGCGCTGATCTTCGTCTCCGCGATCCACCTTTCGGACTTCGACCGCATGCGTGGCTATGAGGTCGGCGCGGTGGATTATGTGCCCGTGCCCGTCGTGCCGGAGGTGCTGCGAGCCAAGGTCCGCGTCTTCGCCGAGCTGCATCGCAAGACCCGCGAGCTGGAGCGGCTCAACGCCGAGCTGGAACAGCGCGTGGAGGAGCGGACCGCCGCGCTCGAGGCCTCCAGCCGCGCCCTGCAGGCGCTCAATGACGAGCTTGAGGTCCGGATCGATCAGCGCACCCGCGAGCGCGAACAGGCGATGTCGCAGCTCTTCGAGGCGCAGAAGCTGGACACCATCGGCCAGCTGACCGGCGGGGTCGCCCACGACTTCAACAATCTCCTGATGGCGATCATGGGGAGCCTGCAGATCCTCAAGAAGCGCCTCGGCAAGGACCCTTCCTGCCAACGGCTGCTCGACAACGCCCTGCAAGGCGCGGAGCGCGGGGCGGCGCTCACCCAGCGTCTGCTCGCTTTCGCGCGCCGGCAGGAATTGCGGCCCGAGGCGGTCTGGGTGAACGACCTCGTGCTTGGAATGCGCGACCTCTTCGTGCGGACCCTCGGGCCATCGGTGGCCGTCGAGCTCCACCTCGCCGATCAATTGCCTGCAGTGTCCATCGACGCCAACCAGCTCGAACTGGCGCTGCTGAACCTCGTGGTCAATGCCCGCGATGCGATGCCGAACGGGGGGGTGGTCAACATCTCCGCCGTGGAAGACGAGGTCGGCGCGGCCGGCCCCGTAACCGGCCTCGCCTCGGGAAGATACGTCCGGCTCACGGTCGCCGACACCGGCGAGGGCATGGACGAGGCGACGCTCTCGCGCGCTGTGGAGCCCTTCTTCACCACGAAGGGTATCGGCAAGGGCACGGGACTGGGTCTGTCCATGGTTCAGGGTCTGGCCGCCCAGTCCGGCGGAGCCCTGCGCATGGACAGCCGCCGCGGGGAGGGCTGTTCCATCGACCTGTGGCTGCCCTGCAGTCAACACGCGCCGGCCGTGGCTCCGGCTCGTCCGGTGCGTGAACCGCGCGCTGACAGGTCGCCGCTCGTCATCCTGCTGGTGGACGACGACGCCTTGGTCAGCACGGGGACCGCCGCGATGTTGGAGGATCTCGGCCACAGGGTCATCGAGGCGACGTCAGGCGCACAGGCCCTGGGGCTCCTGGGCGCCAACCCTGACGTCGATCTGATGATCACCGACCACGCGATGCCCGAAATGACCGGCCTGGAGCTCTCCGCGCGCGTTCGCGCCGTCCTGCCCGATCTCCCGGTCGTCCTGGCCAGCGGCTATGCGGACCTGCCGGCCTTGGCGGCGGCGCAGCCGTTGCTCGCCCGCCTCGCCAAGCCGTTCCTTCAGGATGACATCGCCCGGGTCATCAGCGAGGTCTGCCCGGAGCCCTCCCGGCGACTGGCGGCCCAGCAGGGCTAAAGACCGCGACGCAACGACCGCACGTGAAAACTCGGCGGGATCGCTCCCGCCGAGAGTCCAGGAGAGAATTCTGGCGCGGGGAACGCCAGCATAGCTCAGCTAACAATGGGCTTGCTTCGCGGGGAGTTCCCTCTTTCACGCGTTTGTGCGCTCAAAGCTCCGCGCCAAGCCCCTGAACTTCTAATCTTGCTTAATACTCATGACGCTGCGCGTCCGCCAGCTCAATGGAAGATAACGGTCCGCGAGCCGTTGAGCAGCACGCGGTGCTCGCCATGCCACTTCACCGCCCGCGCCAGCACCATGGCCTCCAGGTCGCGGCCGACGGCGATGTAGTCGTCCACCGACAGGCTGTGGCTCACCCGGTCGACGGCCTGTTCGATGATCGGGCCTTCGTCCAGGTCCTCGGTCACATAGTGGGCGGTGGCGCCGATCAGCTTCACCCCGCGCTTGTGGGCGGCGTGATAGGGCCGCGCGCCCACGAAGCTCGGCAGGAATGAGTGGTGGATGTTGACGATCCGCCCGGGATGGCGGGCGCAGAACTCCGACGACAGGATCTGCATGTAGCGGGCGAGCACGATCAGTTCGACGCCCAGCGACTTGGCCAGGGCCTCGATCTCGGCCTCCTGCTGCGTCTTGGTCTCGGGCGTGATCGGCAGGTGGTGGAAGGGCAGGCCTGCGCCCTCCACCAGGGCGCGGAAGTCCTGGTGATTGGAGACCACCGCCTTGACCTCGATCGGCAGCGCGCCGCTCTTCCAGCGGAACAGGAGGTCGTTCAGGCAGTGCTCGAACTTCGACACCATCAGGATCGTCGGGGTCTTGCGGCGCGAGTCGTAGAAGTGGGCGTCCATGGCGAAGGCCTGGGCGATGGGCGCAAAGGCCGTCTCGATCTCCGCCAGGCTGCGGCTGCGGGTCGACTGGAAGCCGGTCCTCAGGAAGAAACGCCCATTGGCCGGGTCCCCGTACTGGGCGCTCTCGACGATGTTGCAGCCATGCTCGACCAGGAAGCGCGACACCTCGGCCACGATGCCGATCCGGTCGGGGCAGGAGAGGGTGACGAGGAAGGGCGCGGCGTTGGCGTCGGCGGGCGACTGGGGGGAAATGTCGACAGGCATGGGTATCCGCGTTCACGGCGTCGGGGAGCAGGGGTGATCGCATAGCACGGGTCGAGAAGAGGTGAACGCGCCTCGTCGTGGCGGGTCGTCCGCTTCGCCGCTGCGGCCCAGGCGCCGAAGACTACTGGGCGAGGGCGGCGCGACGCTCGGCCTTGGCGGCCTCGAGGTCGCCGCTCAGCGCCGCCGGGCTGATCTCCGCCAGGCTCTTCTCACCCACCACCACCCGCTGCAGCACGCGCCGGCCCACGTGCTTGATGGGTCCGCGGCCGTGTTGGAAAGTGGCGTTGTCCCAGATCGCGATGTCGCCGTTGTTCCAGACCTGCTCGGTGATGTTCTCGGGCGTATAGAGGTGCTCGTAGACCTCGTTGAGCAGTTCGCCGCTTTCCTCCCAGGTGAGACCGTCGAGCTGGGTCGAGTGGGCTTCGCTGACCACCAGGCACCGACGGCCGGAGCGCGGATTAGTCGCCGCCGTCGGCCGGGTCGCGCGCAGCAGGTATTCCGGGTCGCGGACGTCGCAGCTTCGCAGCGCCACCTTGTCGAAGGTCGGGTTGATCATCTCGACCGTGTATCGTTCCAGCCGTTCGCGGAGCTTTGTGGGCAGCTTCTCATAGCCGCGCTCGGCATTGGCGAAACGTGTCGAGGAGGCCCCGTCCACCACGTCCACCGCGTGCAGCGAAAGGCCGTCCAGCGGGAATTGCGTGTAGGCGTAGTCGGCATGGAAGGCGAGCTCCAGGCGGACCCAGTCACCGGGCGTCTCGGTCGTGATGTAGGTCGTGCCGTCGGCGCTGCGTTGGATCTTTCCCAAGTGGGCCAGGACCGCGATCTGCTGCTCCATTGAGAGCTTGGGCCCGGAGGCGACGATCATCCCGGCCGAGCGGAACAGCTCGACGAACTTCGTCGCGGCGGCCGGCGCGAACGGCTTGGTCAGGTCGTGGTCGATCTCGACCCCGAAGGGCTCACGCGGACGCCACTTCAGGCCGCCGTCCTCGTTCCAGCGGGACATGGGCTCCTCCCAAGAGTTTGGGGGAGCCTATGCCCGCTTTGCGCGCGATCAAGCCGGGATCAGCAGTTCATGTCCGGAATTCAGGCTCTTGAGCCGGCCACCACCCCTTGGTCATGCAGCCGCCCAACCTCGGCGGAGGACATGCCCAAGAGGTCCATCAGCACCTCGTCGGTGTTCGCGCCCAGCCGCGGCGCCGGGCGGGGGGGCTGGCGCGCATCCTGCGGGATCGTCCCCGCCGCGCCGGGCGCCAGGTAGCGGCGGCCGCTCGGATTGTCGATGTCGGCGAAAACCGGATTGCCGCGATAGAGGCGCGGATCCTCCACCGCCTGGCTGAGCGGCTGGTAAGGACCCCAGCAGACCCCGGTGGAATCGAAGGTAGGCGTCATGTCCGCCAGGTTCCGTGTCGCGAACGCGGCCTCGAACAGCGGGAACAGCCGGTCGCGGTGGTCGAACCTCAGGCCCTCGTCCTCGGCGAAGGAGACGCCGAGCTCGGCTTCCAGGGCCGCCACGGGCTCCACGATGCCGAGCGACTGCAGGATCGCCTTCCACTGCCGCGCGGTGATCGCCACCATCATGATCCGCTTGCCGTCGCGGGTCGTGAAGTCGCGCCCGAACGCGCCATAGAGGGCGTTGCCGAGCTTCGGCCGGTCCGCCGCCCCGCCGATCACGTCGCCCACCAGGCCCAGGTGCGCCAGGCTGGTTGCGGCCATGTCCGACAGCGGCACGCGGATTTCGCGGCCCTTGCCGTCCATTCGCCGGGCGATCAGCGCCGATGTCAGCGCGAAGGCCCCATAGGCGCCGGTCAGCAGGTCCCAGGCCGGCAGCATGGCGTTCACCGGCCGCGCGTCCTCCGGATGACCGGTCATGTCGGGAACGCCGACCGCGCAATTGATGGTGTAGTCCAGCGCCGGCTTGCCGTCGGCCCAGCCCATCACCCGCACGCAGATCAGGTCCGCGCGCGCCTTCTGGAGCGCCTCGTAGGACAGGAAGCCTTCCGCCGGGAAGTTGGTGACGAAGAGCCCGCGGTTCTCCCCCGGCGCGGCGGCCAGGCGCACGGCCAGCGCCCGGCCCTCGGGGCTCGAAAGGTTGATGGCCACCGACTTCTTGGCCCTGTTCAGCCCCTCCCAATAGAGGCTGTCGCCGTTCTCGGTCAGGGGCCAGCGGTTGAAGTCCGGCCCGCCGCCGATGTTGTCGAAGCGGATCACCTCGGCGCCCATCTGCGCCAGATAGAGCCCACAGCTCGGACCGGCGACGAAGGCCGCGCCTTCCACCACCGTCACACCCTTCAGCAGATCGTACATTCAGGACCTCCCAGTTCCGCGCCCTTATGGCCGAAGCCCGGCGGAGCGGCCAGACTTAGGGGCGTTCACGTCTCACGCGGCGTCATGCGTGGACCCTGCGAACGCCTTAGGCGCCCGGCGCCGCCGGCGCCCATCGCTCGGGCGCCCTTGCGATTGGCGCGGCCAGTCGAGTATTACGAATTGCTCCATTCGTAATACTGGCTATGTGTCGCCTCATGACGATCGACGCCCTTTCCCAACTCGCGCGCCTCAGCGTCAGCCTGCCGGCGGAGCTGCTCGGTCAGCTCGACGCCATGGTGGCCGAGCGCGGCCTGCCAAGCCGCTCGCAGATGATCGCCGAGCTGATCCGCCACGAGCTGGCCGAGCACCACGAAGGCCAGGCGGGCGTCGTGCTCGCCGGCGCCATCACGCTGATCTACCGCACCGAGTCCGGCCGCGTGCGCCATGCCCTGGCCCAGGCGCAGGGCGCCTTTCTGAAGGAGGTCATCTCCTCCCAGCACGTCTTCCTGGAGGACGACCAGTCGCTGGAGGTGCTGCTGGTCCAGGGACCGTCCGAGCGGCTGCAATGCCTTTGCGACGAGCTGCGACGCATCCGCGGCGTCCTGCAGATCAAGCTCGTCACCTCCACGGCGCTGCTGCCGCCACTGCACTTCCACGGCTCGGAAGGCGGCGCCAGATGAGCTCCACCGCCGATCCCAAGAGCGCCCAGGCCCACGCCCGCGCCCAGGGCGGGACCCGCGTCGAGGCCATGCCCATCCTGCCGCCCGGCGAGGCGCCCGGCCTGCCAGCCGGCGTGGAGCCGGGCTCCATGCTGTGGGCCGAGATCATCGCCGCCGGCGGCTACGCGGCCAAGCGGCTGGGCCGCGGCGCCCGTCTCCAGCTCACCGACCTCCATGGCGACGCCTGCGTCTCGATGCTGGTCTTCAACGCCGAGCAGCCGACCGAGCGGCTCAACGTCGCCGATACGCTCAAGGTGCAGTGGAACGCCTATCTGGGCGCCGGCAAGCTGGTGCTCTCCGACATGGGCCGGGCGCTGTTCTCGATCCTGGAGGACGGGGCGGGAACCCACGACGCCTTCTGCGGGGCGTCGAACGCCGCCTCCAACGCGCGCCGCTATGGCGACGGCGACAATTGGGGCGCGCACCCCAACGCCCGCGACCGCTTCATGCTGGCCCTCGCCAAGTTCGGCCTCGCGCGCAAGGATATCCATCCCTGCCTCAACTGGTTCAAAGGAACCCGCGTCGCCGAGGATGGCGCGGTGACCCTTGAGGCCGGCCCGTTTTCGCCCGGGCGTCGGCTTCTCCTGCGCGCCGAAATGGACGTCATCGTCGTCTTCGCCAACTGCCCCCACGTCCTGGATTCCCGCCCGGCCTACGCCGTCACGCCGGTGCGCGTCGACGCCTGGCGCGGGGCGGTGACGCCGCCCGAAGATCCCATCCGCAACGCGACGCCGGAGGGTCAGCGCGCCTTCCTCAACGTCGAAGACTATTACCGCCGCTGAGACCCCATGACCGACCATGCCTTGACCGGCCTTCCCGGCGAAGTCCTCCACGACGTGATCGTGCCCGCCCGCGCGCCCTGGGACCATGTGCTGCGCAAGGGCCAGACCCTGCGCATCGTCGATGTCGAGGGCAACCAGGCCGTCGACTTCCTGCTCTACGCCCTGGCCGACGACGCCGAGCGCTATTCGGCGCAGGACACCATCGCCGCCCAGGGGCACATCTTCCTGAAGACCGGCAGCGTGCTGCTCTCCAACGAGGGCCAGCCGATGGCCACGGTCACGGCCACCAACGTCGCCTATCACGACACCATCGGCGGGGCCTGCTCGTGCGAGAGCAACACCCTGCGCTATGGCCACCACACCAAGTCGCAGCACGCCTGCGTCGAGAACTTCCTGCAGGCCAACGCCCGCCACGGCCGCGGCAAGCGCGACATGGTCTCCAACATCAACTGGTTCATGAACGTGCCGGTGGAGGCGGACGGGAGCCTTGGCATCGTCGACGGCATCTCCTCGCCGGGCCTCTATGTCGACCTGCGCGCCGAGATTGACCTCGTGGCGGTCGTCTCCAACTGCCCGCAGATCAACAACCCCTGTAACGGCTTCAACCCGACGCCCGTGCGGATGATCGTGGCGGGGTAGGGGTGTTCGCCAAGGTTCTGATCGCCAACCGGGGCGCCATCGCCTGCCGCATTATCCGCACCCTGAGGCGGATGGGCGTGGGCTCGGTCGCCGTGTTCTCGGACGCCGACGCCGGCTCCCTGCACGTCAGCGAGGCCGACGAAGCTATCCGCATCGGCCCGGCGCCCGCCGCCCAGAGCTATCTCGATGTCGACGCCATCCTGGCCGCCGCCAAGGCGACTGGGGCGAGCGCCATCCACCCGGGCTATGGCTTCCTCAGCGAGAACGCCGCCTTCGCCGAACGGTGCGCCGCCGAGGATATCGCCTTCATCGGGCCGACGCCGGACAACATGCGCGCCTTCGGGCTGAAGCACACCGCGCGCGACCTCGCCAAGGCGTTCGGCGTGCCGCTCGCCCCCGGCACGGACCTCCTGTCCGACGCCGCCGCCGCGCTCGCCGCCGCCGAGCAGATCGGCTTCCCCGTGATCCTGAAGGCCTCGGCCGGGGGCGGGGGCATCGGCATGCGCGTCTGCGAGGACGCCGCCGCCGTCGCCGACGCCTTCGCCCAGGTGACGAGGCTGGCCGGCGCCAACTTCGCCGACACCGGCGTCTTCCTGGAGCGCTATCTGCGCCGGGCCCGCCACATCGAGGTGCAGATCTTCGGCGACGGGCAGGGACGGGTGGTCGCCCTGGGCGAACGCGACTGCTCCCTCCAGCGCCGCAACCAGAAGGTCATCGAGGAGACCCCGGCGCCCGACCTGCCGGCCGCGACCCGCCAGGCCATGATCGACTCCGCCGTGCGGCTTGGTGAGGGCGCAGCCTACCGGTCGGCCGGGACGGTCGAATACCTCTACGACGCCGAGCGCGGCGACTTCTTCTTCCTGGAGGTCAACACCCGCCTTCAGGTCGAGCACGGGGTCACCGAACAGGTCACCGGCGTCGATCTCGTCGAATGGATGATCCGCGGCGCGGCCGGCGATTTCGCCTTCCTCGACGCCCCGCGGCCTGCGCCGAAGGGCGCATCGATCCAGGCGCGCCTCTATGCGGAAGACCCGGGCCAGGACTATCGGCCGAGCTCCGGCCTCTTGACCGAAGTCCGGTTCCCCGAGACCGCCCGGGCCGACGGCTGGGTGGCCGCCGGCTCCGAGGTCAGCGCCTTCTACGACCCGCTGCTCGCCAAGCTGATCGTCACCGCGCAGGACCGGCCCGCCGCGGTGCGCGCGCTGCAGGCCGCCCTCGACGAGACCCGCCTCTCGGGGCTGGAGACCAACCTCGCCTGGCTGCGGCAGGTGGCGCGCAGCGAGGCTTTCGTCACCGGGCAGGTCTCGACCAACGCGCTCGCCGGCGTGGCTTATGAGCCCCAGTCCATCCGCGTGCTCTCGGGTGGGCCCGCGACGACGGTGCAGGCCTATCCCGGCCGCCTCGGCTACTGGGACGTGGGCGTACCGCCGTCCGGGCCGATGGATCCGCTGGCCTTCCAGCTGGCGGCCAGCCTCCTGGGCGACGCCGAGGATGTGGCCGGTCTCGAGATCACCGCGCTCGGCCCGACGCTGCTGTTCAACGCCGCCGCCGTCGCCTGCCTCGCCGGCGCCGACGCGGACGCCATGCTGGACGGCGAGCCGGTCGCGTCCTACGCGCCCTTCGCCATCGCGCCGGGCCAGACCCTGAAGATTAGCCGCGTGAAAGGTCCCGGCCTTCGCGCCTACCTGCTGGTCAAGGGTGGCGTCGACGTGCCGGACTTCCTGGGCTCTAAGGCGAGCTTCACCCTGGGCGGCTTCGGCGGCCACGCGGGACGCGCCCTGGCCGCTGGCGACGTCCTGCACCTGGCGGGGCCGCCGGCCAGCGCGCCAGGCCCCGGCATCCCCGAGGCGGCGCGGCCTGAGATGACCCGGACCTGGACGGTGCGCGTGCTCCCCGGACCGCATGGCGCGCCGGACTTCTTCACCCCGGCCGACATGGCCATGGTGGCGGGGTCCGAGTGGCGGGTGCACTACAACTCCAACCGCACCGGCGTACGCCTGATTGGTCCCAAGCCGGAGTGGGCGCGACGGGACGGCGGCGAGGCGGGGCTGCACCCCTCCAACATCCACGACAACGCCTACGCCGTGGGCGCGGTCGACTTCACCGGCGACATGCCGATCATCCTGGGGCCGGACGGGCCTTCCCTTGGCGGGTTCGTCTGCCCCTTCGTGGTGATCCACGCGGACCTGTGGAAGACCGGGCAGCTGGCGCCGGGGGATGTCGTGCGGTTCGCGGTCGTGACGGACGCCGAGGCGGTCGCGGCGGAACAGTCGCAAGACCGATTTGTCGCGAAGCTGACGCAAGATCCTCCCCCCCAGGGGGAGGGGGACCGCGAAGCGGTGGAGGGGGTTGCGGCCCACCACCGAGGCCTTCAACCCCCTCAGTCAGCTTCGCTGACAGCTCCCCCCGTGGGGAAGCAACTCTTAGGTGCTGACGCTTCCCCCATCCTCGGGATCATCGAAGCCGAGGGCCATCGCCCCCGCGTGGTCTATCGCCGGCAGGGCGACCGCGCGCTGCTGGTGGAATACGGCCCGATCGTCCTCGACCTGGAGCTTCGCCTGCGGGTCCACGCGCTGATGCTCGAACTGCAGGCCATGGCCCTGCCCGGCGTCATCGACGTCACGCCGGGGATCCGTTCGCTGCAGGTGCATTTCGACAGCCGCGTCCTGCCGCAGGGCCGGCTGCTGCAGGCCCTGGCCGACGCCGAGACCCGGCTGGGCGGGCTGGACGATTTCGAGATCCCGTCGCGGGTGGTCCACCTGCCGCTCTCCTGGCGAGACCCGGCCATCTACGAGACGATCAACCGCTACATGGCCCAGGTGCGCGACGACGCGCCCTGGTGCCCGGACAACATCGAGTTCATCCGCCGGGTCAACGGCCTGGAGAGCGCCGACGACGTGCACCGGATCGTCTTCGACGCGCGCTACCTCGTCATGGGATTGGGCGACGTCTATCTGGGCGCGCCGGTGGCCACGCCCATCGACCCGCGCCACAGGCTGGTCACCACCAAGTACAACCCCGCCCGCACCTGGACCCCGCCCAACGTGGTGGGGATCGGCGGAGCCTATATGTGCATCTACGGGATGGAGGGGCCGGGCGGGTACCAGCTCTTTGGGCGCACCATCCAGGTCTGGAACAGTTGGCGCCAGACCAACGCTTTTCGGGACGGCAAGCCCTGGCTGCTGCGCTTCTTCGACCAGGTGCGGTTCTTCCCGGTCAGCCACGAGGAGCTGACGGAGTGGCGGCGCGACTTCCCCCTCGGACGGCGTGAGATCGCCATCGAGGAGAAAACCTTCCGCCTCTCCGACTATCGCGAATTCCTGGCCGAGAACGCGGGCAGCATCGCCGCCTTCGAGGCCCAGCGCGGCGCGGCCTTCGCCGACGAGCGGGCCGAGTGGGAGGCGAGGGGAGAGTTCGCCCGGGCCGAGGCGCTGTCGGCCACCGACGAGGTCGTCGCGGACGAGGCCGTGATCGTCGCCCCCGAGGGTTGTGACCTCGTTGAGGCGCCGCTTGGCGGCAGCGTCTGGAAGATGCTCGTCAAAGCGGGCGACCGTGTCGAGAAGGGCGACGTCATCGCGGTGATCGAGGCGATGAAGACAGAATGTGATGTACCCAGTCCAGCCGCCGGTCTGGTCCGTCAGGTCTATGCGGAAGAGAAGCAGGCGATCGCCCCCGGCGCGCCGATGATCGCCCTGGAGCCCGCCTGATGCTGTCCGCCGCCGCCATCGCCGCCGAGGTCGCCGCCGGAACCCGCACCGCCGAAGCCGTCGCCGCCGAGGCGCTGAAGCGGATCGCAGCCTATGACGCCATCCAGGCCCATGCCTGGATCTCGCGGCCGGACCCGGCGGCGGTGCTCGCCCAGGCGCGGGCGGTGGACGCCCGGATCGCCGCCGGCGAGCGCCTGCCCTTGGCGGGGGTCCCGTATGCGGTGAAGGACAATATCGACGTGGCCGGCTCGCCCACAACGGCGGCCTGTCCCGAGTTCGCCTATCAGCCGGCCCAGTCGGCCGAGGTGGTCCGCCGGCTGGAGGCTGCCGGCGCCATCATGATGGGCAAGACCAATCTCGACCAGTTCGCCACCGGGCTGAACGGCAGCCGCAGTCCCTATGGCGCGCCGGGCTGCGTCTTCAACCGCGACTATGTGAGCGGCGGCTCGAGTTCGGGCTCTTCGGTCGCAGTCGGCGCGGGTCTGGTGGCCTTCGCGCTCGGCACTGACACAGCAGGCTCCGGCCGCGTTCCCGCCGCCTTCAACGGCCTGATCGGCTACAAGCCGACCAAGGGGCGCTGGAGCACCACCGGGCTTCTGCCGGCCTGCCGTTCGCTGGACTGCATCACGGTCTTCACGGGAGATGTGGCCGACGCAGTCCTGGTGGACGCCGTCGCCGCTGGTTTCGATCCGCAGGACGTCTATTCCCGCCGGCCTGGGCAGGAGGTTGCGCCGTTTGACGCGAGGTTCCGCTTCGGCGTACCGCGCCCCGATCAGCTGCGCTTCTTCGGCGATCACGAGTCCGAGGTCTTCTTCGCAGCCGCCGTCGCCCGGCTTTCGGCCATGGGCGGGATCGCCGTCGAGGTCGACGTCCAGCCGCTGCTGGACGCGGCCCAGCTCCTCTACAGCGGCCCTTGGGTGGCCGAACGCACGGCCGCCGTGGAAGACCTCTTGCGGACCAATCCCGATGTGATCCATCCGGTGGTGCGGACCATCGTCGAGGGCGGGGTCGGCATGACCGCCGTGGAGGCCTTCCGCGGCCAGTACGCGCTGGCAGCCTACGCCCGCCACGCTGAGGCGGTCTGGGCTGCGGTCGACACCCTGCTCCTGCCGACGTCGCCGACCATCTACCGGGTGCGCGAACTGCTGGCCGAGCCGTTCGTGCTCAACAGCAATTTCGGCATCTACACCAATTTCGTGAACCTGCTCGACATGAGCGCCCTCGCCGTTCCGACCGGGTTCCGGACCAACGGGACGGGGTTCGGCGTGACCATGATGGGCCCGGCCTGGGCCGACGGCGCCCTGTTCGAACTCGCCCGCCGCTATGAGGAGATCAGCCCCATGCCCGAAGCCCCGGCCCTCGACCTGACCGGCCGCCCCCAGACTGTGAAGGTCGCGGTGGTGGGCGCGCATCTGGCGGGCATGCCGCTGCATTGGCAGCTTTCGTCGCGGGACGCCAAGCTGGTCTCCAGCCCCAACACGGCGGCGGCCTACAAGCTCTACGCCATGGCCGGCGGGACGCCGCCGAAGCCTGCGCTCGTCCATGTGGGCGCGGGGGGCTCGGCCATCCCGCTGGAGGTCTACGAACTCGGCGTCGAGGCGTTCGGCAGCCTGGTGGCCGAGGTGCCGCCACCGCTGGCCATCGGCACCATCGCCCTGGAGGACGGAACCCAGGTGAAGGGCTTCGTCGCCGAGCCGCGGGCCCTGGACGGGGCCAAGGACATCACCGCCCACGGCGGCTGGCGCGCCTATATCGCGTCGCTAGCTTCAGTCGGCTGAGACCGGCGCCCCGACGTATTTCTCGAACGCGCGCTTGGAGCCAAGCGGCATCCAGGTCTGGGGCCAGAAGCCCAGGGGCACGCTCTCGAGCTCCATGACGCCGTACTCGTCCGGCCACTGCCCGCTCTTGGGACGCCGGAACGTGCCCATCAGCATATCCACCAGCGGCAGGTGGATGGCGTAGTTGGTGTCGGCATAGGCCTCGGCCCGGGCGTGATGCCAGTGGTGATAGCGCGGCGCCACGATCAGGTATTCGAGCCAGCCGAAGTTCAGCCGCAGGTTGGCGTGGGCGAGCACCGCCTGGATCCCCACCAGGACCACGTAGGCGTTGATGGCCTGGGGCGCGAAGCCGAGCATCACCAGCGGCAGCAGCACGGCGCTGCGGGTCAACACGATCTCCACCAGATGCACCCGCGATCCGGCCAGCCAGTCCATGTGACGGCTTGAGTGGTGGACGGCATGGAAGCGCCACAGGAACGGGAGCTTGTGGTAGGCGCGATGCAGCAGCGCCTGCGCCAGGTCGGCGCAAAGCACCGCCAGCAGGAACTGCGCCCAGACCGGCGCCGCCCGCAGCCAGGCCTGCACCGCCGGGAAGGCTGTCAGCGCCGCGATCGTGGCGCTGAACGAGGTGACGGTGATCAGCACGAACTGCACCAGGATGTGGCTCATGAAGAAGTAGGCCAGGTCCGTGCGCCATTCCGGCCGCAGCGGCGACATCGGCCGCACCGCCATCATCTTTTCGATCGGGATGAAGATCAGCGCCGAAAAGAACAGCGCGATCACGAACCAGTCGAGGCCGAGGGAGTAGGGGGTCTGCTCGATCGGATTGAACTGCACCGTGGCCCCGCCCAGCAGGACGGCGAGTCCCGCCGCGCCGACGCCTACAAGGGCGACGCGCCGGTTGTGGTCGGTGAGGATGGCGAAGGTGCCGAGCAGAAAGGCCGCGACCAGGCCGATCAGCAGGGTCGTCCTGGCGAACTCCTCTGTGTAGACGGCGCGGAATTGCTGGCTGGTGAGCAGCATGGGGAAGTGGAAGCAAAGCACCCCCACCAGGGACATCAGGCCAAGACCGGCCGAGATGTGTGCGGACCAGAAGCGTTTTATCTGCGCCATGTGATTAGCCCGACCTGATGGGGGAAGCGGTCAGGCTATCGCTAAGCTTGGCGGTTTAACAGGGTGGGAACGGGCCTCGCCTTCACCATCGACGGCATCCTCGGCTGAAGCGCAGCGGAATGCCGGGGATCCATGAACACCGAGGTCCAGGACATGCCCGGGGGGAGGCTTCGCGCCCTACTCAGCCGGCCGCCGAATTCGCCGCCGCCTTGCGCTTATCGTCGAGGGGGAAGTCGTAGACCGCCGTCGAGCCGAAGCGGTGCGGGGCCTGGGGGTCGCGGCGGCGTTTGTCGAAGGCCAGCACGCGGGTGCCGAGCTTGAAGGCCTCCTTGATGTCGTGGGTGACCATGAGGATGGTCAGGCCGTGCTCGCGCCACAGGTCGGTAATCAGGACGTGCATATCCAGGCGCACGCCGGGGTCCAGCGCGCCGAACGGCTCGTCCAGTAGCAGGATGCGCGGGCGCCGGATCAGGGCCTGGGCGATGGCCAGGCGCTGCTGCATGCCGCCGGAGAGTTCGCGCGGATAGACCGAGAGCGCATCGCCCAGCCCCACATGGGCCAGCATGGCGGCGGCCTCCTCCTCGGCCCGGCGCTTCGCGGCGCCGAACATGCGGCCCAGGATCGGGGCGCGCGCGCACTCCAGGCCGAACACCACGTTCTGCAGGGCGCTCATGTGTGGGAAGACCGAATAGCGCTGGAACACCACGCCGCGGTCCGGCCCCGGCTCGGCGCGCAGGGGCGCACCGTCCAGGAAGATGCGGCCGCGGCTCGGGCCCTCCTGGCCCAGGGCCAGGCGCAGGAAGGTGCTCTTGCCAGCGCCCGAGGGGCCGACGATGGAGACGAACGCGCCGTCGGCGATGGCCAGGGAGACGTTCTCGAGAACGATCTTGTCGCCGTACTCGACCCAGACGTCGCGGAAGGCCAAGGCGCTCACTTGGGCGCTCATTTGCCGCCCCGCGCCGGATGGGCCCAGGGGAAGGCGGTGCGGCTCAGCACGGCCAGGCCGAGGTCCATCGCCACCGCCAGCAGCGAGATCCAGACGACGTAGGGCAGGATCACGTCCATGGCGAGGTAGCGCCGCACCAGGAAGATCCGGTAGCCGAGCCCGACGTCGGAGGCGATCGCCTCGGCGGAGATCAGGTAGACCCAGGCCGGGCACAGGGCCAGGCGCAGGCTTTCGATCAGCCGGGGCAGGGCCTGGGGCAGGGCGACCCTGAGGGTGACGAGCCAGGTGGAGGCCCCCAGGGTCTGGGCTTTTACCAACTGCTCTTCGGGAATGGCCCCGACGTGGCTGGCGAGGTCGCGGACCATGACCGGCGTCACCCCCACGAAGATCAGGACGATCTTGGCGGTCTCGCCCAGGCCGAAGGTTATGAACAGGATCGGCAGGACGGCGATCGGGGGCACGACGCTGATCGCCGCCACCAGCGGGCCCAGCGAGGCCCGCGCCAGCGGCAGCAGGCCGATGGCCAGGCCGAGGATCAGGGTCGTCGTGGTGGCCAGGCCGATACCGATCCCCAGGCGACGGAGGCTGGCCTCGGTGTCGGCGACGAGCGGGATCTGCTCGGTTCGGGGATCCTTCTCGAAGGCCATGGTCTTGACCGCGGCGGCCATGGCGGCGGGGGTCGGCAGGATCCTGTCGTTCGGGTTCTCCGCATGCCTGGCCGCCGAGGCGGCCAGGTAGAGGATCAGGATCGCCGCAAGCGGCAGGAAGCCCAGGAGCAGGCGTCCGCCTTCGCGGGGTCTGACATTGAGCAGACGGGGCATGGCGGACGCCTGTGGAGACTTAAGCGGACTGGGCGGTTGTCAGAGGGTTCCGTCCGCCGCCGCCTGCACGAAGGTCGGGTCGAAGCGCAGCTTCACATTGCTGGCCGAGCCCAGGGTCTTGCCGCCGGGGAATTCGATGCCGATGTCGTCCACCGACTTGGCGCCCTGGCCGAACAGGCCGGCCCCGAAGGAGAACTGCCGCACCTTGTCGACGCCGGACATGAGCTGCGGGCTGGCGGTGAAGGCGGCCGCGGCCTTGGGCGTGTAATAGAGGTAGGTGGTCTTCAACTGGGCCTCGTAGCCGGCCAGGTCCGTGCCGCTGGCCTTGGCCATGGCCTCACGCGCGGCCTTCCCCGCGGCGTCGTCCTTCTGCATCAGCGCCAGGGTCTCGTACCAGGCGCCGGTGAGCGCCTTGGCGACGTCGGGGTTCGACTTGGCCACGTCGGTCGAGATGATCAGCATGTCGAGGATCTCGCCGGGGATCTTGGTGGAGTCGAACACCTCCTTCGCGCCGGGCGCCTTCTTGATCTCGGAAAGCTGCGGGTTCCAGGCCACGACGGCCTTGGTCTCCGGCGCGGCGAAGGCGGCGACGATGTCGGCGTCGGAGGTGTTGACCACCTTCACGTCACTCATCTTCAGGCCGGCGCTCTCCAGGCCGCGCGCCAGGAGGTAGTGCGAGACGGAGTTCTCGACGAGGTTCACGGGCATGCCCTTGATCCCCGCCATCGAGCTGACGCCCTTCAGGATGATGCCGTCATTGCCGTTGGAATAGTCGCCGACCATCACCACCGTGGAGTCCTTGCCGGCCGCGGCCGGGATGGTCAGGGCGTCCATGTTGGTGGAGGTCACGCCGTCGATCTTGCCGGCGGTGAACTGGTTGAGCGATTCGACGTAGTCGTTGATCTGAACCAGCTTGATCTTCACGTGATACTTGTCGGCCCACTTTTTGAGAATTCCCGATTGTTCAGCGTAGGGCCAGGGCATCCAGCCGGCGTAGATCGTCCAGCCGATGGTGTATTCCTTGTCGGCCGCGGCCGCCGCGGGCGCCTCGGTCTTTTCCGCGGTCTTCGGACCGCAGGCGCTGAGCGCCAGGCTGCACGCGGCCACCGCCGCGACGACGCCAACTCCACCAAGCCAAGTCTTCACGCGATGTCCCCTTCGCTGCAGGCCAGCCGGCTCGGGCTGGCGTCCTCCGTTATTACTGACGCGCGAATTCGTAATAATCCAGGGCCTCTCGCGCGCCTTCGGGAAGTGGCCGCGGGGCGCCGACTTTTTTGGCAGGCCCCGCATCATCTGTGCGCCCGCGCATCATCGGCGCCGCTCCAGCCGTCTCGGGGCGGCGGCATCCCTGGTGTTACGAACTCGGAGATTCGTAATAACGGCGGTGAGCGTGGAGTGGGTCGTCATGCGTAGTTTCGACGTTGTGCCGGTGATCGACATCGCGGACCTGGCCAGCGCCGATCCGGCCGAGCGCCAGGCGGTCGCCAAGGCCCTGGGCGAGGCGGCGCGCGAGGTCGGCTTTCTCTACGTGCGTGGGCATGGCGTGCCCGAGGCGCTGAGCGCGGCCGTGCTCGACGCGGCGCGGCGGGTCTTCGACGAGCCCCTGGAACGCAAGCAGGGCTGGTACATCGGCCGCTCGATGAACCACAGCGGCTATGTTCCCGAGGGCGAGGAGGTGTTCGCCGACGGCAAGACGGACCGCAAGGAGGCCTTCGACGTGGGCCTGGACGCGCCGGAGGGCGGGGCGCCGATGCTGGGCCCGAATCTGTGGCCCGACCTGCCCGGGTTCCGCGAGCCGGTCGCGGCTTACTACGCCGCCATGGCGGGCCTGGCCCGGCGGATGTTTCGCGGCTTCGCCCTGGCGCTCGGATTGCCCGAGGACCACTTCGACCCGCACCTGGCGCGCCCACCCAGCCAGCTGCGCCTGATCCACTATCCCTACGATCCGGACGCGGCGGACGCGCGGGGGATCGGCGCCCACACCGACTATGAGTTCTTCACGATCCTGCGCTCCACCGAGCCTGGCCTGGAGGTGATGAACGGGGAGGGGCGCTGGATCGACGTGCCGCCGCAACCGGGCGCCTTCGTGATCAATATCGGCGACATGCTGGAGGCCTGGACGAACGGGGTGTTCGTCGCCACCTCGCACCGGGTCCGCAAGGTGGCGGCCGAGCGCTTCAGCTTCCCGTTCTTCGCCACTTGCGACTACGAGACGGTGGTCGAGCCGCATCCGCGATTTGTCAGCCCCGGGCGGCCCGCCGCCTATCCGCCGCTGGTGTCCGGCGAGCACCTCTACGCCCAGACCCGGGCCACCTTCGCCTATCTGAAGTCGCGGCGCGGCGAGGCGGGCGGCCCCGCCTTCGGCCAGGCCGTCCGGCAGGCCGGCGCATGACCCTGGAAGAGCTGGCGCGCGCCGCGCCGTTCACCCGCCCGCTGGCCGTGCCAGCCTGGACGCTCGGCTGCTTCCATCGGCGCAGCATCACCTATGCGGACGGGACCGAAGACGCCGCGGTCCGGGTGATCTGGGTGCAGAGCCACGGCCTGACCGGCGACCTGCGGATCCCCGCGCGCCGCCCGGACCTCGCCGGGCGCCGCAGCCTTGCCGATTGCACGCGCGACGAGCTTGTGGAGCTCGCCAAGGGTGAGGGCGGGGTCGCCGATACGAGCTTTCCCGGCGGGCGGATGGACTGGACGAACTGGGCGGCTTTCCAGCCCTACGACAAATGGCCTGAGGCCGGCCAGCTGCGCCGGGTGGGGCCGGCCCTGATCGAGTTCGCGCCCAGCGGCATCTACGTGGAGGACTGGCGCCTCCAGCCGGGCTCGGCGGGCCTGCGGGTCGGCTTGCGCCTGATCTCCGAGACCGCGCCCGGCGCGGAGCCTGCGCCCCGTGACGGGGGGCTGGTGATAGCCGGCGACCATGCGATCCTCGCCCTTGCGCGGCGCCGTGCATTGCCCGCCGCAGGGCCGGTCCACCGTCAACTGGCCGCCGATCCGAGCCTCGCCGCCGACGTCTTCGACGCCGAGGCCTCCTATGCGCGGCGGGGGCCGGACGGCGACTGGCGGGTCGAGTTGGCCATCGACCCGTTCGCGGAAGGCAAGGCGCCGCCCCTGACCGGCTTCGCGGCGGACCAGCAGGGACGCCTGCGCCAGACGCTGGAGGACGGAGTGGTGCGCCTGTGGAGCATCGACACGTTGCTGGCCGATCAGCCGCTCGACGCGGCTACGGACGCGGCGCCGGAGGGTCAGGCCTGGCTGCGACGGGAATCCGAGACGCTGCTGGCGGCGCCTTAAGGGGCCTCGACGATCACCACGGTGACGTTGTCGCGGCCGCCGCGCGCCAGGGCGAGGGCGATGAGGTCGTCGGCGGCGGCGCCCATGTCGCCGCACTGCAGGGCCCGGGCGATCTCATGCTCGGAGACCGCGCCGGTCAGGCCGTCGGTGCAGAGCAGGAAGCGGTCGCCCGGCTGGACCTCGCCCTCGACCCGATCGAGCGTCAGGGGATCGACGCCCACGGCGCGGGTGATCACATGGGCCTGGCGATGGCCGGCCGCCTCCTCCGGGCGCAACTCGCCGGCGTCGATCAGGGCCTGGACCAGGGTGTGGTCGCGGGTGATCTGGACGAGATCGCCGCGGGTCAGGCGATAGGCGCGGCTGTCGCCGGCCCACAGGCAATCGTAGCGCCCGCCCTGGATCGTCAGGACGGCGACCGTCGAGCCGATCGTCGAGCCGGGGCGGCTGGCCCTGGCGCGCGCCGCAAGCTCGGCGCTCACATCGGCAAGCCGCGCCCTAATCGTCTCGGCCGAAGGGCCGTTTGCAACGGCGCCCAGGGCGGCGGCGACGAGGCTGCTCGCCACCTCGCCGGCCTGATGGCCGCCCATGCCGTCCGCTACCGCCCACAGGCCGCGGTCGGCGCGACCGCGGTCAGGGCGTTCCAGGAAGGCGTCTTCGTTCAGTTCGCGTACGAGGCCGCGGTGGGTGCGGCCGACGGAGCGCAGGGGCGCAGGACCCCCCGCAGCCGTCCGGGCGGCGCAGTTCAACTGAGCGTTCCTCTGGGGGCGTCCAGCTCTTGCAGGCGACGCTCATAGGCCTCGGCGAAGGCGCGGTTCAGGGCGCCGTCCGGATCGCTCTTGGCGCGCCGGCGAAATTCCGCGTGCAGCCTGGAATATTCCGTCCAGGCGGCTTTGGACCGCAGCATGAAGGCCTGGCCGTCGAGGGCGTCCTCCACGATCTCGGGGCTGAGTTCGTCAAGGGTGGCGCCGATCGCCGCGCGCATGCCCGCCAGCATGCATAGGAGGTGCTTCTTCAGGTCCTTGAACGAGGCGTCGACGGCCTTCGGCGCGGGCAGGAAGCCCGCCTCGCCGCTGCGCAGCAGGTCGACGGCCAGGCGCCGGGGGGCGGCCCACTTGAAGGGGTTGTTGTCCTGCGCATGGACGCGGGTGCGGGTGAGCCGGCAGCCGGTCTTGGCGCTGGTCCGCTCACCCATCAGGTCGGTGAGGCCGAGCACCATCTGGCGATAGACCTCGCCCAGGCGCTGCATCACCACGGCGGGCTCTTCGCCCGTGAAGGCCGAGGCGTCGAGGCCCGCGCCCGCGCAGAAGGCGTCGAGCAGGGAGCCGTCGCTCGGCGCGTCGGCCGCTGTGGCATAGATCGCCCAGCCGGACGCCGTGCTCACCTCGCCGGGGCTCGATCCCGGATCTTCGAGGATCGGCCGATGGAAGGGCGCGTCGAAGGCTGCGCCGCGAGGGTCAAGCGCCGCCAGGGCCGGCCCGTAGCTCTGCGGCTCGACCAGGATCATGTACTCGCCCAGCCGCAGGGTGTCGCCCGGCACGACCGGGGTCGGCCTTTGAGGGGGCAGCCGCTCAGGGCCCAGGAAGACGCCGTTGGCGCTTGTGTCCCGGACGGTCAGCTCGCCGTCCTGCACCGTCACCAGGCAATGGCGGCGCGACAGGGTTCGGCCGGGGTCGGGGATGGACCAGTCGGCGCGCTGGTCACGCCCGATGCCGAGCTCGCCGTGGGCCAGCTCGCGGGCGGCGAGCTGGTGGGCGGGGTCGTCCTGATGGAAAAGACGTAAGGTATACATGGGGGTGAGATGATCTCTTGAGAGATGACGACGCCTAGACGCGGGCCGCCATCAGGGTCTTTTCGGGATCGAAGGCGCCGATCTGGGTGCGGTCCGGGTCGCCCTCGGCCGCGAGCGCCAACGTGGGCGGGCCCGCTGCGACCGGCGTCCGGTCGCGGCGTTCCATCTCGGCCGCCTCCAGGCGATCCTGCATGATGGCGCACATCCGATTGAAGGCGTTGAACAGCTCGCCGAACTCGTCGCGCCGGTCGTGCGAGATGCGGAAGTCCAGGTCGCCGTCGCTGATGTCGCCGATGGCGCGCCGCAGCCTGCGCACCGGATCGGCGAGGTTGCGGGCCATCAGGTAGCTGCCGGCCACCACGACCCCCAGCACCACAGCGGCGAGGGCGGCCAGCAGCGTCCGCGACACGGCCGAGGCCGCCAGTCGCGCGCCTTGCGAGATCTGCACGTCGACCTTGCCGAACTCGCGGCCCGCATAGGTGATGGGCCGGACGAACTGCATGGCCTCGTTGCGCGCGGCGCCGCTCGTCAGCGCCGGGCGCGGGTGCGCCGCGAGCGCGTAGCGCGATCCCACCCGACCTGTCCGGCTCGCTGCGCGCACGACGCCCTCGGCGTCGACCACCACGATCTCCTGGATGTTGGGATCGGCGGAAGCGGCCTTGACGAAGGCCTGGACGGGCAGCCAGTCGCGCTCCTCGGGCGGAAGGGCGGCGTTCTCCGCCGCGCTCAGGGCCGCGTTGCTGGCCACGAAATTGGCGATCGCCGCGCCGGAGGTGGCCGACATCTGCAGCAAGGCGGCGTCCTGCCGGTGCAACATCCCGCCGATGCTGGCGAACAGGGCGACCCCGGTGAGGGCGGCCATCAGCAGGGTCGCCCGGACAGGCAGAGGCAGGCCGCGGCGCCGCGCGCCGCCCTCGGCCTGGACGGCGGCCAGCACCTGCATCTCGCGGCGCAGCGCCTGGGCGAGCTGGCCGCCGCTGGCGAAGCGGCGCTCCGGCCGCTTGGCGAGCAGCTTGTGGACGATGAATTGCAGCCCGCGGGGAACGTCCGGCGACAGCTCCCTGAGCGGCCGGGGATCCACCTGAGTGATCTGCAGGGCAAGCGCCACGGCGGTGACCCCGTCGAAGGCCTTGGCCCCGCTCAACAGCTCGTAGAGGACCACGCCAGTGGAGAACAGGTCCGAGCGACCGTCGATCTGGCGGCTCAGGGCCTGTTCCGGGCTCATATAGCGCGGCGTGCCCACGAGCTGTCCGACCTGGGTGCGCAGCAGCTCCTCGCCGACGTCACCGTCGGTGAGGCGCGCGATGCCGAAGTCCAGGATCTTCAGGGTGCGGCCGTCGCCCGACAGGTGGATGTTCGAGGGCTTGATGTCGCGATGCACCACCCCGAGCGCGTGGGCGTAGCCCAGCGCCTCGGCCAGTTGCAGCGCCAGCCGGACCACATCGGCGACCGGCATGCGGCCGCGGGCCATGGCCTTGTCCAGCGGCTCGCCGTCCAGGAGCTCCATGGCGATGTAGGGCGCGTCGTTCGCCTGGCCGACGTCGAACACGGTGACGATGTTGGGGTGGGCGAGGGCGCCCGCCGCCCGCGCCTCCCGCAGGAAGCGGGTCGCGTATTCGGGATTGCAGCTGAACTCGGGCTTCAGGACCTTGATCGCCAGAACCCGATCGAGGGTAGGGTCATAGGCGCGGAAAACGTCCGCCGTGGCCCCTTCGCCGATGCGGGCTTGGATCTCGTATCGGCCGATCCCTTGCATCATGCTTACTCCCCCGACGCACGACCGCCCGCAGTCGCCTGGACGGTCGGCGCTTCGGGATGTGACAGTAAGTCGCTAATGTTAAACAGAATTCATAGAATTATGGCGCCGCGCCGTTAACTACGACGCAGCCCGCACCGCCCCTTGGATGCGTGTGGCGCGGTTAAGGTCGCGGCGGATGAGAGTGTTTTCCGGGTCGAGCTCGCGCGCCTGACGCAGCAGGGTCACCGCCCGATCAATCCGCCCGCCGCTCATGTGTTCGAGGGCCGCGCCGCGCAGCTGGTTCGCCCGGCCGGGGTCGCGGCTGGCGCGGACGACCGGGGCGGGCGCCGCCGCCGCGGGCGCTTTCGCCGGGCGCGGCGCGCTGGCGCGCCTGGGCTCCTCGCCGGGGATCTTCAGGATGCGGCCGGCCTCCAGCGTCGCGGGGGCGGCCAGGCCGTTATAGCGGGCCAGAGCGTAGACGAGCTGGGGATCGCCCAGCAGCTTTCCGGCGATCTGGAAGAGGGTCTCGCCGGCGCGAACCCGGTAGCAGTAGTATTGGATGCCCAACAAGGAGACCGGATCGCGGTCGATCTGGTCGAGAAGCTTGCGCGCACGTGGGTCGCCGGGCGGTTGAGCGATGGCCGCCACCAGCTCCACGCGGGCGCCGGCCGGGTCGCCAGCGTTGAGCAGCGTCACCGCGCGGTCGACACGCTCCTTGGGCGAGACCGAGATCGGCGCCGGCGCGGCCGGCGGCGCATGGGCGACCTTGGTGGTCGTGGCGCAGCCGGCCAGCGCCACGAGGCTCAGTCCAAGGCAAGCGCCATATGCCAGGCGCCGCGCCGTGGTCATGAATTCAGGCGCCGTCGCAGGGCGGCGCGCTGGCGATGGACCGGGGAGGTCAGGACCGCCAGCCATTCCGGGTCGGTGACGGTGCGGGCGAAGTCGTCGGCCGCCAGCGGCCTGGCGAAGAAGAAGCCCTGGAACATCGAGCAGCCGAGGTCGCGCAGGGTGTCGGCTTCCTCGCGGGACTCGACGCCCTCAGCCAGCACCAGGATGTCCAGCCCGCGCGCCAGCTCCACCAGGGCCGTGCAGATCGCGTGGCTGTCGCGGCGCTGGTGCACCTCGGTGACGAATTCGCGGTCGATCTTGAGTTTGCTGAACGGCAGGTTCTTCAGGTAGCTCAGGCTGGAATAGCCGGTCCCGAAGTCGTCGATGGCGACGCTGACGCCCAGGGCGCGAAGCTCGCCGAACAGCTGACGGGTGTGCGCGGCGTCTTCCATGGTCGCCGTCTCGGTCAGCTCCAGCTCCAGGGAGTCGGGCTCCAGGCGGTGGCGCTCAAGGGTCCGCAGGATCATGGTGTTGAGGGTCGGGTCGCGGAACTGGCGGGCCGAAAGGTTGACGGCCATCTTCAGCCCCTTCAGGCCCAGGTCCTCCCAGGCGCGGGCCTGCCGGCAGGCGGTGTTGAGCACCCACAGGCCGACCTCGTCCATCATGCCGGTCTCTTCCAGCACGGGGATGAATTCGCCGGGCGAGACCAGGCCGCGCTCCGGATGCTTCCAGCGCAGCAGCGCCTCGGCGCCGGTCACCCGGCCCTCGGTGAGGTCCACGACGGGTTGGAAATGGAGCAGCAGCTCCTCGCGGTTGATCGCCTGACGCAGGCTCTGCTCCAGGGAGAAGCGGGCGCGGGCCGCTGAGGAGGATTCCTGCGAGAAGAAGTGAAGCTTGCCGGGAGCAGCCTGACCCGAGCGCGGCAAGGCCGCCACGGCGCGGGTGAGCAGGGTGGCCGGATCGGCGCCGTCGTGCGGGTGGATCGCGCCGCCCAGGCCAACGTCGGGGGCGATCTTCAGCTCCTCGTCGTCGATCTCCTGGCCGAGGACATAGGCCAGGGCCTGCAGTTCGGCGGCGGCGGCCTGCGGGTCTTCGGCGCAGGCGGTCCAGACGGCGAAGCTGTCGCGGTCCACCTGAGCCAGGGGCCGGCCGGGTTCAAGCGCGTTTTCCAGACGTTTCGCGAAGGCGGTGAGCATGCGGTCGGCGGCCGCCTGGTCGAAGGCCGCAAGCCGGTCGTAGTCGGCGAACCGGACCACGCCCAGCACGCCGGGCGCCGCCGATTGCGCAAAGGTCTCGGACAGCTTGGCCAGGAAGGGCTCGCGGGTCGGCAGCTTGGTCACCGGATGCCGGTGGGTGAGCCGGAACCGCATGGCGTCCAGACGCGCGGACACCCGCCGTACGTCGGCCATCAGGCGCTGGGCTTCGTCACCGCCTTCAAGCGGGGTCGTGTCGAGGTCGTCCGTTCGGGCGCAATCCCGCAGCTCGGCGGCGGCGACCCCGATCGGCCGGAGCAGCAGGAAGAGTCCGGCGAGGCAGATGACGCTGGCCACCCCAACGGGGATGAGGAGGGCCGGGTTCGCGCCGCCGCGCCAGATCACCGCCATCGGCGCCAACGCGGCCAAGGCGGCCAGCGTTAGGATTTTGGCGCGATATTCCACCCACGGCAGGCGGGCTGCGGCGCGGTAGAACCAGAGCTTGCTCATAGGGGACTCTGCGCAATTGAAGTGGCCAATGGGCCTCTACCTTGCGGCCACGGTTGCTGCGACCACGTGAACAAGCATGCCTAACGCCTGGTGACCATGCGGGCGGCGCGAAGTCGCCTCGCCAGCCTCGAAACCGGATGACGAGCGCGCGCGCCTGTGGCTCCACTGGCGCATGGCTCCCTCGCTCAGTGACGACCTGCGCGGCAGCGTCCGGTTCCTGGGACGCGTGCTCGGCGACGTGATCAAGGCGCAGGGCGGGGCGGCGCTGTTCACCCGCATCGAGGAGATCCGGCAGGCTTCCGTCGCCTTCCACCGCGAGGGATCGCCGCAAAGCGCGGCGTTGCTGGAACAGCGGCTTGCCGGGCTGGATCCAGAGGACACGGTCCGGTTCGTCCACTCCTTCGCCTGCTTCCTGCAGATAACGAATATCGCCGAGGACCGGCTGGCCCGCCGGCAGGCGCGAGCGGGCGGCGCGCGGGCCGACAGCCTCGAAGGCGCCCTGGCCCAGCTGTCGGCGGAGGGGGTGGGCTCGGATCAGGTCCTGGCCCTGCTGAAAGGGGGGCTGATCGCCCCGGTCATCACCGCCCATCCCAGCGAGGTCCGCCGCAAGAGCGTCCTCGACCGGGCCGGCGCCATCGCCGACGACCTGGACGCCCTGGACGAGGCGAGCGCCGACACCGACCGCGCCCTGGCGCTGGACGAGCTGTCGCGGGAGGTCTCCATCCTGTGGCGCACGCGCCTGCTGCGCAGCGTCCGCCCGGGCGTGGCCGACGAGATCGAGACCGCGGTCTCCTATTTCGAGCGCAGCTTCCTGGAGGTGCTGCCGCGGCTCTACGCCCGATGGGGCCGGGCGCTGGGCGCGGCTGACCTGCCGAGCTTCCTGCGGATCGGCTCCTGGGTCGGCGGCGACCGCGACGGCAATCCGTATGTCACGGCGGACGTCATGCGGCAGGCCTTCGCCCGCCAGGCGCGCTCGGCGCTCGGGCGTCATCTGGAGGCGGTTCACGCCCTGGGGGCCGAGCTGTCGATCTCCGGCGCGCTGGCCGGGGTGACGCCGCAGCTCCAGGCCCTGGCGGAGGCCTCCGGGGACGTCTCGCCGCACCGCGCGGACGAGCCCTATCGGCGAGCGCTGAGCGGGGTCTATGCCCGCCTTACCGCGATCTATCCGGCCCTGACGGGGGAATCGCCGCCGAGGCCGAGCTCGCTGGCCGCCACGCCCTACGCCGCCCCGGCCGAGTTCGCCGCGGACCTGGGGATCATCCAGGAATCCCTGACAGCGATGCAGGGCCAGACCTTCGCCTCGGGCCCGCTCGCCGACCTGATCCGCGCGGTGGACGTGTTCGGCTTCCATCTGGCGACGCTGGACCTGCGGCAGAACTCGGCGGTGCACGCCCGCGTGGTGGGCGAGCTGCTGGCCGGGGCGGGGGTGTGCGCCGACTACGAGACGCTGGACGAGACGGCGCGCCGCGACCTCCTGACCCGCGAGCTGTCCCACGGACGGCTGCTCTATTCCCCCTTCGCCGACTACAGCGAGGAGGCCTGCCGCGAATACGCCGTGCTGCAGGCCGCCGCCGAGGCCAAGCGCCTCTACGGGCCCGAGGCGATCAAGGCCTATATCGTCTCCAACACCACCGACGTCTCCGACCTGCTGGAGGTCTATGTCCTGCTGAAGGAGGTGGGGCTGTTCCGGCCCGGCCCGGAGCCCGCCGCCGAGATCTTCGCCGAGCCGCTGTTCGAGACCATCGCCGACCTGCGCGCCGCGCCGCAGACCCTGCGCGCCTATCTGGGCCTGCCGCTGATCTCGTCCCTGCTGGCCGGGGCTGGCGTGCAGGAGGTGATGATCGGCTATTCGGACAGCAACAAGGACGGCAGCTACCTGACCTCCACCTGGGAGCTGCACCAGGCCTCGCTCGCCCTCCTGGAGGCCGCGGGGGAGGCGGGCTTGAAGCTGCAACTCTTCCACGGGCGCGGCGGCGCGGTGGGGCGGGGCGGCGGCTCCAGCTACGAAGCCCTGTTGGGCCAGCCGCCGGGCACGATCGCCGGGCGTATCCGGGTCACCGAGCAGGGCGAAGTGGTGGCCAACAAGTACGCCGATCCGCACCTGGCCCGGCGCAGCCTGGAGACCCTGACCGCTGGGGTGCTGCTCGCCTCGCTGCGTCCGCCCTCGGACGGGCGCTCCGATCCGGGCGACATCCCGGCGATGGACGCCCTGGCCCAGGCCTCGCTCACCGCCTATCGCGCGCTGGTCTACGAGACGCCGGGCTTCGCCGACTATTTCTACCAGGCCACCCCGATCACCGAGATCGCCGACCTGAACATCGGCAGCCGCCCGACCTCGCGCCAGGCGACCCGCAGCATCCAGAGCCTGCGGGCCATCCCGTGGGTGTTCTCCTGGTCGCAGTCGCGGACCATGCTGCCCGGCTGGTACGGCTTCGGCTCGGCGGTGGCGCAGGTCCCGATGGCGCAGCTCGAGGCCATGTACGAGACCTGGCCCTTCTTCCGCACCATGCTGGCCAACATGGAGATGGTCCTGGCCAAGGGGGACATCCACATCGCCCGGCGCTATGCGGGCCTGGTGGAGGACCGGACCCTGGCCGAGGACATCTTCGGCCGCATCCGCGCCGAATGGGACCGCACCTGCGAGGCTGTGCTGGAGATCACCGGCCAGAGCGCGCTGCTGGAGCATAACCCCGACTTGGCCGGCGCCATTCGTGCGCGGGGGCCATATATCGACCCGCTCAACCACCTGCAGATCGAACTGATCCGCCGCCGCCGGGCCGGCGACGCCGCCGACGCGGTGCGCGAGGGCGTCCACCTGACCATCAACGGCATCGCCGCGGGCCTGCGCAACAGCGGGTGAGGGACGCGGCGCGGGACTGGGACGCGCAGACCGGCCCGCGCCCGGCCGCGCTTGACCGGCGTCTGGCGCGGGCTCTATCGTGTTACATAACGAAAGATTATATCACTTAGTGATACAGTTATGGGCGGAACGCAAGTGTCAGGCATCAAGATCCACAACCTGCGAAGCGACCTTTCCTTCGGCGCGCGGGTGGAGGGCGTGAACTGGGAGACGCTCGCCGATCAGTCCGTTCGCGACGAGCTCAACACCGCCTTCGAAGAGCGGGGCGTGATCGTCTTTGAAGGCGTCGAGCCGACCGCGAAGATGCAGGTGGCCCTGAGCACGGTCTTTGGCCGCCTCAAGGATCATCCGACCAAGACGACCGCCCGCGCGATCGAGAGTGTGGATCTGGCGCCAGGCGTGATCGACATGCACCACACGCCCAGCGCCGATCCCGACAACCTCGCCGGCCTTGTGGAGATCAACGGGCGAAGGCTGGCGCGCTATTCCCCCTGGCATTTCGACCACTGCTACAACAACGAGCTGAACCGCGCCGGGGTGCTGCGCGCGCCGATCAACGCGCCGGAGGGCGGGCGGACCGGGTTCATGGACGGGGTCGAGCTCTACGCCCAGTTTCCGAAGGACCTGCGCGACCGGCTCGAGAGCCTCAACATCATCTACACCCTCGACGTGCGCCTTTCGAAGATGCGCTTCGGCGTGAACTTCAAGCCGCTCGGCGAGCTGCCGCTGACCGTGGAGCTGCTCAAGGAGGTGGCGATCTTCCCGCGGGCGATGCACCCGGCGGTCTGGACGCGCAAGACGGGCCAGAAGGCGCTGCATGTGGGCCCCTGGATGTCGGTCGGCGTCGAGCACCACGAAGACGCGGAAGGCGAGGCCTTCTTCGAAGATGTCTGCCAGGCGATCAATCGGCTGGGCGAGGGCGACTGCGCCTACTGGCACGACTGGAAGCCGACCGACATGCTGATCTGGGACAACTGGCGCATGGTGCACGCGGTCGAGGGCTGCGATCCGAAGTATGAGCGCCGGACCTTGCGCACCACGATCGCAGGCGACTACGGCCTCGGCTATTTCGAGGACGGCAAGAAGGTCGGCGAGGTCTTCCGCCAGGTCGCCTAGCGGCGGTCGTCGCCGCTGGGCGCGCTCAGGCGTTCGCGCCCCTCTCCGGACGATTGGCGCCGCCCACCCCGAGCTGATTGCGTGTTTCCAACGGAGCTTTCGGGCGCCGCCGGCGTTCCATCGCATTCAGATGCGCCGTGCCAAGGAACGATCCATGACCAAGCCCCGCACCGTCGCCGTCCTGGTCGGCAGCCTGCGCAAGGAGTCCTTCACCCGCAAGGCCGCCAAGGCGGTGGTGGAGCTCGCGCCGGCGGGCCTGACCCTGGAGTTCGTCGAGATCGGCGACCTGCCGCTCTACAACGAGGATCTCGAAGCTGATCCGCCGGCGGCCTGGGTGGCGTTCCGCGACAAGGTGAGGGCGGCCGATGCGGTGCTGTTCGCCTCGCCCGAGTACAACCGCTCGGTCCCTGGGCTCCTGAAGAACGCCATCGATGTGGGTTCGCGCCCCTACGGCTCCAGCGTCTACGACGGCAAGCCGGGGGCGGTGATGACGGTCTCGCCCGGCGTGATCGGGGGTTTCGGGGCGAACCACCATCTGCGCCAGTCCCTGGTGTTCCTCAATGTTCCGGTGCTGCAACAGCCCGAGTGCTACCTGGGCGGCGCCAGCAAACTGTTCGATGCGAACGGCAAGCTGACGGACGAGTCAGCGCGCGGTTTCCTCAGCAAATTCATCGCGGCGTTCGCGGCGTGGATCGAACGTGTCGCAGCCGATTAAGTGACGCTTATCTGGCGTCACTTACGGACTTCTTGCGCGAGGTTCGCATTGAAGGCTCGACGCGGCGGCCCTCCTGAGCGATTTAGGGCCGTCTGATACGCGAGGAGTTTGGGGATGATCAAGACCGGGCCGCACCTGAAACAGGCCCGCGAAGCGCTTGGCTGGTCGCCGTCCGAACTGGCCCGCGCCCTGCGCCTGGCTGGCGGGCCCGATCAGGGGGAGAAGCGCGTGCTGGAGATGGAATCGGGCCGCCGGCAGCTTTCCGGCCCCGTCGCCGTGGCGGTGGAGTCCTTCCTCCACGGCTACAAGCCGCTGGGCTTCAAGAACGACGACGTCATGGTCGCCCCGCCGCCGGCTCGCAAGCCCGCCGCGACGGCGCGCCGCGTCTAAGCGGCGGCGCGTCCCGCCGCCGGACATCGCCGTCCTCTGCTCAAGGGTTGCTCAAGCCGTGCGGCCGTGATTGACGGTGCGGCGCAACCAAGGACTCGCCATGCCTGCCGACACTGAACTCGAAAGCGCCCCGAGCGGCTATCTGACGCCCGAGCGGATCATGATCCGTGACATGGCGCGCGAGTTCACCCGTGAGGTGGTCACGCCCACCGCCAACCGGCTCGACCCCGTGCAGGGCGACATCCCGCCCGAGCTGATCGCGCAGATGGGCGAGCTCGGCTTCTTCGGGATCCTGATCCCCGAAGAGTTCGGCGGCCTCGGCCTGGGCGCCTTCGAATATTGCCTGGTGGCCGAGGAGCTCGCCCGCGGCTGGATGAGCGTGGCCAGCATCATCGCCCGCGGCAATTCCTTCTACACCTCCGTCCCCGGGATGGGCGAGGCGCGCCGCAAGCGCATCGAGCTGATGGCCCAGGGCAAGTACCTCGGCGCGGTGGCCCTTTCCGAGCCGAACGTCGGGTCGGACCTGTCGACCGTCAGCTGCAAGGCCCGCCGCGAGGGCGACGAATGGGTGATCACCGGCGCCAAGTACTGGTGCACATTTGCGGACGGCGCCGACTACATCAACGTGCTGTGCCGCCTGGACTCGCCCGACGCGCCCAAGGGCCGCAAGGGCACCTTCTACGTGGCGGTGGAGAAGCCGAAGGGCGAGCTGCCCAAGGGCTGCAGCGGCTCGCCGATCCCGAAGATCGGCTATTTCGGCTGGAAGACCTGGGAGCTGGTCTTCGACAACGTGCGCACCCCGGTGCAGACGGCCGACAGCGGCGAGGAGGGGGGCAAGTCCAACGCCTTTGAGCTCGGCCTGGCCCGCGCCCACACGGCCGCCCGCTCGATCGGCCTGGCGACCGCCGCCCTCGAGCACGCCATGGCCTACGCCAAGGAGCGGGTGCAGTTCGGCCAGCCGATCTCCGACTTCCAGGCGATCCGCTTCAAGATCGCCAACATGGCCACCGAGATCGAGGCCGCCCGGCAGCTGATGTACTACGTCTGCACCGAGGTCGACGCCGGCCGCGGGGGCGCAATTGAGACCTCGATGGTCAAGCTGTTCGCTGGGGAGATGTCCGAGCGGGTGTGCAGCGAGGCCCTGCAGATCCTGGGCGGCGCGGGCTACACCACCCTGCACCCTGTGGAGCGCTACTGGCGCGACGCGCGGCTGACCAAGATCTTCGAGGGCACCTCGGAGATCCAGATGCGGATCATCGCCGACACCCTCCTGGGCAAGCCCACCATCCGCGGCTCGAACTGAGGCGGGCAGGGGGCTCAAAGCTTCCTTAAGCCGCGACGCGGTTAATGGCGGCGGTCTAGCTGGAGACGCCGCCGATGGTCCCTGCCGTGTTCGCCGCCCTGGGACTCGTCATGGGCGCGCAGGAACTGGCCGAGACGACTGCAGGCGGCGGCCAGGCCGCGCCGACTCCCAGCCTTACTGACGTGGCCGTGGCGGCGGACGCAGGGTCGTCCGGCCTGTCGCAGTCGCGTCGGACGCTGTCGGCGCGCGTGGATGGCGTGAGCGTCACCGTGACCGGCGACGGCGAAACTTACCGCACGGGCGATATCTCGATCACAGGGGACAGCGCCGGCAGCGGCGTCCAGGCCTACAGCCTCAATACAGGCGTCGCCTCAGTCAGCCAGTCGTCAGCCTCGATCGCCGCCGGCTCGGTCGCCTTCGGCCTCAAGCCCTAGCGCTGCATCTGCTCAGAGGGCCCGCGCCAGCCGCAGGGCTTCGGGGTTTTCCAGGGACGCACGGCGATCATTGATCTCCCGACCGGCGACGTCTCTCGACGCTTCGACCTCGGGGAGAGCCTCCGTAGAGCCGGGAAGGTGGGCGGGGGACGCGGGAACCGGACTGACGTCGATGGGAAGCGGCATCTGGCGTTCTCCGTAGCCCCGCATCGTTGCAGGGGTTCTCGCCCCGCGCCGTTGCGGGGTTAACAAAGGGTAACTAACCGCCGTTGCGCTGCAGCAAAAGGCCTCGCGCGCGCTTCTCACGAAGACGTTATGGCGAAGCTCGGCCGTGGCGCCAAAAACTAACCTCGAGGTTAAGGTTGGCTGGACGGCGATTTCAGTCTAGAGACCCTGGAAACAGCGCACTGAATTCACATTCGTGTTGGCGCTGCACGTCTGCGGGTCTTACAATCCCCGTGGACGCGCATCGGGGCAAGCGGGTTGCGCTGAAGTCCAGCGCGCCGGTTGGCTGCGACGTTACAAGGCGGTCACGAGGAAACGAGTTTGCAACGTACAAGTACCGAAGGTCCGGACTACTTCCATAAGGTCGTCGATTGCCAGTGGGCGTGCCCGGCCCATACGCCCGTGCCTGAGTACATCCGGCTGATCGCGGAGGAGCGCTATTCCGACGCCTATATGATCAACTGGCGCTCGAATGTTTTTCCGGGCGTGCTGGGCCGAACCTGCGACCGTCCCTGCGAGCCGGCCTGCCGTCGGGGCCGGGTGGAGGAGGAGCCGGTGGCGATCTGCCGGCTCAAGCGCGTGGCCGCGGACAACAAATCCGACGTCAACGGCTTCATGCCCAAGGCGCCCTTCAAGAAGAACGGCAAGCGAATCGCCCTGATCGGCGCCGGCCCGGCGTCCCTGACGGTGGCGCGCGACCTCGCCCCGCTCGGCTACCACCTCGTCTGCTATGACAGCGACCCCCGCTCGGGCGGGATGATTCGCAGCCAGATCCCGCGGTTCCGCCTGCCGGAAACGGTGATCGACGAGGAAGTCGGCTACATCACCGACCTCGGCATCGAGATGCGCCTGGGCGAGGGGATCGACAGCCTGAAGGCCCTGCTGGCCGAGGACTATGACGCCATCTTCGTGGGCTCGGGCGCGCCGCGCGGCCGCGAGCTCGACATTCCCGGCCGCCAGGAGGCGTCGGCGAACATCCACATCGGCATCGACTGGCTCTCATCCGTCTCCTTCGGCCATGTCGAGAAGATCGGCCGGCGGGTGATCGTGCTGGGCGGCGGCAACACCGCCATGGACTGCTGCCGCACCTCGCGCCGGCTGGGGGGCGAGGACGTCAAGGTCATCGTCCGCTCCGGCTTCGAGGAGATGAAGGCCAGCCCGTGGGAGAAGGACGACGCCATCCACGAGGACATCCCGATCGTCAACATGCGGGTGCCCAAGGCCTTCACCCATGACAACGGCCGCCTGACGGGCGTGCTGTTCGAGGTGGTCGAGGCGAAGTACGACGAGAAGGGCCGCCGCAAGCTCGTGCCCGCCGGCGTCCCGGACGAGCACTACGAGTGCGACGACGTGCTGGTGGCCGTGGGCCAGGAGAACGCCTTCCCCTGGATCGAGCGCGACATTGGCATGACGTTCGGCGAATGGGACATGCCCGTCGTCGACGAAGTCACTTTCCAGTCGAGCCTGCCCAACGTGTTCTTCGGCGGCGACGCCGCCTTCGGACCCAAGAACATCATCTGGGCCGTCGCCCACGGCCACGCCGCGGCGATCTCCATCGACCAGTACTGCCGCGGCGAACCGGTCGAGGATCGCCCGCCGCCCGGCGTGACGCTCGCGAGCCAGAAGATGGGCATCCACGAGTGGAGCTACGACAACGACATCTCCAACGACCTGCGCAACCGGGTGCCGCATGCGGACAAGAAGCTCGCCCTGGCGGACGTGCGGATGGAGGTGGAGCTCGGCTTCGACAAGTCGCTGGGCTTCAACGAGGCCCAGCGATGCCTGAACTGCGACATCCAGACGGTGTTCGAAGAGCCGCTCTGCATCGAGTGCGACGCCTGCGTCGACATCTGTCCGATGGACTGCATCACCTTCACCGATAACGGCGATGAAGCCGATCTCCGAAGCCGTCTGAACGCTCCGGCGTTGGACCCCGAACAGGACCTCTACGTGTCGGAATCACTCAAGACCGGGCGGGTCATGGTCAAGGACGAGGACGTGTGCCTGCACTGCGGCCTTTGCGCCGAACGATGTCCGACGGGGGCTTGGGACATGCAGAAGTTCCTGCTCATCACCCCCCAGGCCAGTGGTGGCGCATGCAGCCGCTAGAACGCGTCAACGACTTCGTCGTCAAATTCGCCAACGTAAACGGGTCAGGATCGGCCAGCGCCAACGGGCTGTTCGCCAAGTCGATCCTGCGGATGGGCGTGCCGGTGGCGGCGCGCAACATCTTCCCGTCCAACATCCAAGGCCTGCCCACCTGGTATGAGGTGCGCGTCACCGAGGCCGGCCGCCTCGGGCGCCGGGGCGGCGTGGACCTGATGGTCGCGATGAACCCGCAGACCTGGGACAAGGACGTCGCCGAGATCGAACCCGGCGGCTACCTGTTCTATGATTCCACCAAACCGATGCCGGTGACCAAGTTCCGCCCGGACATCACGGTGATTGGCGTGCCGCTGACCCAGATGTGCAATGCGCGCTACTCGGTGCCGCGCGAACGGCAGCTCTTCAAGAACATCATCTATGTGGGCGCGCTGGCTGCGCTCCTGGACATCGAGCTCGAGGTCATCGAGACCCTGCTGGCCGAGCAGTTCGCCGGCAAGGATCGGCTGATCAAGGCCAATTACGAGGCCCTGCACATGGGCCGCGACTATGCGCTCGAGCACCTTGTGTCCCTGCGCCTGAAGGTGCGCCGCGCCGACAAGGTCGGCGACCGGATCTATGTGGAAGGCAACAGCGCCGCGGCGCTGGGCGCGGTCTATGGCGGGGCCACCGTCTGCGCCTGGTATCCGATCACGCCCTCGACTTCGCTGGCCGAGGCCTTCACCGGCTTCTGCCAGGACTACCGGATCGATCAGGAGACGGGAAAGACCCGCTACGCCATCGTCCAGGCCGAAGACGAGATCGCCTCGATCGGCGTCGTGGTGGGCGCCGGCTGGAACGGGGCGCGGGCTTTCACCTGCACCTCCGGGCCGGGCATCTCCCTGATGCAGGAGTTCATCGGCCTGTCCTACTTCGCCGAGATTCCGGCTGTGATCTTCGACGTCCAGCGCGGCGGGCCGTCCACCGGCATGCCGACGCGCACCCAGCAATCGGACATCATGTCCGCGGCCTATGCGAGCCATGGCGACACCAAGCATGTCCTGCTGCTGCCGAAGGATCCCGGCGAATGCTTCGAGTTCGGGGCGCAGGCCTTCGATCTGTCGGACCGGCTGCAGACCACCATCTTCGTCATGCTCGACCTCGACATCGGCATGAACGAATGGCTGACCGAGCCCTTCGTCTGGGATGACGCGCGCAAGCTCGATCGCGGCAAGATCATGGATTACGAGATGCTGGAAAGCGGCCGCGAATTCGGCCGCTATCTGGACGTCGACGGCGACGGGATTCCTTATCGGACCTATCCCGGCGCCCACCCGACCAAGGGCGCGTATTTCACCCGCGGCACCTCGCGCAACCCCTATGCGCGCTACAGCGAAGAGGGGGCGGTGTATGTGGACAACATGGAGCGCCTGCTGCGCAAGTTCGAGACCGCCAAGTCGCTCGTGCCGCAGCCGGTCCGCAAGGACGCCAAGCGCGCCACCCGCACGGGGGTGATCTATTACGGCTCGACCACGCCGGCCATGGACGAAGCGCTGGACGTGCTCGAGGCCCAGGGCAAGCAGGTCAACGCCCTGCGCGTGCGGGCCTTCCCGTTCCCGGACGCGGTGTTCGACTTCATCGCCGAGCATGACCGCGTCTTCGTGGTCGAGCAGAACCGCGACGGCCAGCTTCGCAGCCTGGTCATCAACGAGGGCGGGGTCGATCCGGCCCGCCTGCCGGCCGTGCTGCACTATGACGGCACGCCGATCACCGCCCGATTCATCGCCGGCGCCATCGCCGCTCAAATGGACGCCGCCCCAATGAACGCTTCTCAGGGCGTCTCGGTCACCGAGGCCGCCGAATGACCTACATCACCAAGCCCAGGCTGCATCACCCCCAGCTGGCCGCCAATGACCTCGGCTACAAGCGCCGCGACTATGAGGGCTCGGTCTCGACCCTCTGCGCCGGCTGCGGCCACGACTCGATCTCGGCGGCGATCATCCAGGCCTGCTACGAGCTGGCCCTGCCGCCGCACCGCATCGCCAAGCTGTCGGGGATCGGCTGCTCGTCCAAGACGCCGGACTATTTCCTGAGCGCCAGCCACGGCTTCAACACCGTGCACGGGCGCATGCCCTCGGTGCTGACGGGGGCGAACCTCGCCAACCGCGACCTGATCTATCTCGGCGTCTCCGGCGACGGCGATAGCGCCTCGATCGGCTTTGGCCAGTTCGCCCATTCGGTCCGGCGTGGGGTCAACATGACCTACATCGTCGAGAACAACGGGGTGTACGGCCTGACCAAGGGGCAGTTTTCGGCCACGTCCGACCGGGGCTCCAAGTCGAAGAAGGGCGTGATCAACCACGACTCCGGCATCGACCTGGCCGCCATGGCGCTGCAGCTCGGCGCGACCTTCGTGGCCCGCTCGTTCTCCGGCGACAAATCGCAACTCGTGCCGCTGATCAAGGCCGCCATCACGCACAAGGGCGCGGCCTTCATCGACGTGCTGAGCCCCTGCGTGCAGTTCAACAACCACACCGGCTCGACCAAGAGCTATGACCATGTGCGCGAGCACAACGAGGCCGTGAACCGCCTGGACGTGATCCCCGCCCGCAAGCCGATCCTGGCCGACTACGAGCCGGGGGTGACCCTGGCGGTGAAGCAGCACGACGGCTCGATCCTGAACCTGCACAAGATCCACGGCGGCTACGATCCCAGCGACCGGGCGCAGGCCATGGCCTTCCTGAACCAGCGTCAGGCGGCAGGCGAGATCGTCACCGGCCTGCTCTATGTCGACCCCGACGCGAACGACCTGCACGATGCCCTGGGGACGATCGACAAGCCGCTGAACATGCTCGCCGACGCGGAGCTGACGCCGGGGGCGGCGGCGCTGGCGAAGCTGAACGCTTCGCTTCGCTGAGGCTGCTGGCCCGCAAGCGGACTCTCCAAAGGTCGGCGCAGGGTGGTTAGCAGTCGTATAAGCCCCTACCGGCGCCTCTAAAAATCTGGGTCGGATCGAAGATGGGCCCCGTCCATCGACGGACGGGTCATTGCACGCGCGCGCCGAACCGCTTTAGTGCGCCTCGCCAGGATGAGGGGACGGCGATGTCAGGGTTGTTTTCACTCCACGGCCAGGTCGCGCTCGTAACAGGCGCGGGGCGGGGCCTGGGCCTCGATATGGCGAAGGCCTTGGCATCCGCCGGCGCCCACGTGCTGCTGAACGGGCGCAAGCCGGAACCTCTCGCCGCCGCCGTCGCGGCGATCCGGGACGCCCAGGGCTCGGCGCAGGCGTTGGCCTTCGACGTCACCGACCCCGCCGCGCTGGATCGCGCCTTCGCCAGCATCGAGGCCGAACACGGCCGCCTCGACATATTGGTCAATAATGTCGGCGCGCGCGATCGCAGGGGTCTGTTCGATTTTGACCTCGCGGATGTTCGCCGCCTCATGGAGGCCGACCTGATCGCGCCCTTCGATCTGAGCCGGCGCGCGGCCAGGATCATGATCGGGCGCGCGGAAGGCGGCCGGATCATCAACATCACCTCCATTGCTGGGTCCCTCGCCGACCCGGGCGACACCCCCTACACGGCGGCCAAAGGAGGCCTCGCGGCGCTCACCCGCGCCTTGGCCTCCGAACTCGGAGCGCACCGCATCACAGTCAATGCCGTCGCGCCCGGGTTCTTCGCGACGGAAACCAACGCCACCGTCGTCGCCGACGAGGAGGTCAGCCGGCTGCTCCGAGAGCGAACCTCACTTGGCCGCTGGGGCAAGCCCGAGGAAATCGCTGGGGCGGTAGTCTTCCTGGCGTCGCCGGCGGCGTCTTACGTCACCGCCCATACCTTGGTCGTCGACGGCGGCTACATGGCGCACTTCTGACAAGGGATTTCGGCCGCCGGGGAGGTCCGGCTCCGTTGGGTCCATCGCAGCGTCTGCTACGCATTGGGCCCCAGCGACGAGGCGGGCCGTCAGCCTGCCGCCCGGAAGCGGCCATATCCAAATTCAGCTTGGGGTCGAATTTCCCGGTTGGCGAGCTACCTGGGACCAGACATCGGCGTCTTCACGCCCAAGAGCGGGGCGGAAAAGGGCGCTTTCGTTCCTTGGCGGATCGGGCGATGACAGGCTGATCGCGGCGGAGGCGGACCATGGCGAAGGATCGGATGGCGGTGCTGGCCGCCCTGATGGATCAGGGCGTGATCCCGGTCTTCCAGCACCCGGACCTGGAGGTCTGCATCGGGGTGATCCAGGCCTGCGCCGACGCGGGCGCCAAGTGCTTCGAGTTCACCAATCGGGGGGAAGGCGCGGCCCAGGTGTTCGCCGAGGCGGCGCGCCACTTCGCCCGGGCCGATCCGAGCGTGATCCTGGGGGCCGGTTCCATCGTCGATGCGCCGACGGCCGGGCTCTACATCGCCAACGGGGCGAAGTTCGTGGTCGGGCCGCTGCTCAATCCCGACGTGGCCAAGGTCTGCAACCGCCAGAAGATCCCCTACAGCCCCGGCTGCGCGACGCCGACCGAGATCGGCATGGCCGAGGAGCTGGGTTGCGAGATCGTCAAGCTGTTCCCCGGCGGCTCGGCGGGCGGACCGGAGTTCGTCAAGGCGGTGCTGGGGCCAATGCCCTGGACCCGGCTGATGCCCACCGGCGGGGTCGAGCTCAGCGAAGCCTCTCTGCGCGCCTGGTTCGACGCCGGCGTCGTGGCGGTTGGAGCGGGCGGGGCGCTGATCCCCAAGGGGCTGCTCGACGCCCGTGATTTCAAGGGGTTGGAGGGGCATGTTCGCCAGGCGCTGGAGCTTGCCCGGCGCGTCCGCGGGCGCGCGTGACGGCGGGGCATGTGACGAACGGACAGGGGCGCTTCATCCGCATCGAGGATCCAGACGATCCCCGCGTCGCCGGCTATCGGGCGGTGAAGGAGCGGGACCTGGTCGGACGGGAGGGCGCCTTCGTCGCCGAGGGCGTCGTGGTGCTGGAGAAGCTGTTCGCGGCTGGCCGCCATTCCCTGAGCTCCGTGCTGATCGCCGAACAGAGGGCTGCCGCCTTGGCGCCGCTCCTGGCGGCCGCGCCCGCTGAAACGCCGATCTATGTCGCAGGCCAGGCAGTGATGGACGCCCTCACCGGTTTTCATATTCATCGCGGGGTTCTGGCCCTAGGCCGGCGCGCGCCGGAGCCTGACGCGGCCGAGCTCCTGCGCAGCCTGCCGGAGCCGGCGCTGGTCGTGGTGATGGTGGGCCTGTCGAACCACGACAATGTTGGCGGGGTGTTCCGCAACGCCGCGGCCTTTGGGGCGGGGGCGGTGCTGCTCGACGCCGGCTGCTGCGACCCGCTCTACCGCAAGGCCATCCGGGTCTCGGTGGGCGCGGCGCTGACCACGCCCTTCGTGCGCCTGGAGCCCGGAACGGACGTGGTCGGGCTCGTCGAGGCGGCCGGCTACACGCCGGTCGCCCTTTCGCCGGCCGGCGTCGTGACGCTGAGCGACCTGCCGCGCCCGGTCCGGGTCGCCGTCCTCCTGGGGGCGGAAGGGCCCGGCTTGCCGCCGCAGATCCTGGCGCGCGCCCAGGGCGTGCGGATCCCGATGGCCGCAGGCTTCGATTCCCTGAACGTGGCGGTGGCGAGCGGGGTGGTGTTGCACCACCTGGCGGCTCTAACCGCTTGATTTTCGTCGGCGAGATCGCTCGTTAGGGGCATGGCGAGACGCGGCAAGGTTCTGGTGGCGGGGGCGGGGGTCTTCGGCCTGACGATCGCCCTGGCCCTGGCGGACGCCGGCCTGGACGTCGCGGTCCACGATCCCGCCGAGCCTGGGGACAACGCCTCAGGGGTCGCGGCCGGGATGCTGGCGCCGGTCATGGAGGCGGTGCTCGATCCCGTGGCGCGGCCGCATTTGGATCTTCTGCTGGCGGCGCGCGATCTTTGGCCGGCGCTCGCCGCGCGCGCGGGCGTCGACCTCGATCGCGCCGGCGCCCTTGTCGTGGGCGAAAGCGCCTGGCTCGCCGTGTTGTCGGAGCGCCTGACCACGCTGGGCGCCGATCTCGCGCCCGTCGCCGGCGCCGATCTCGCAACCCTGGCGCCCGGACTGGCGGAGCCGCTGCGCCAGGGGATTTCGGTTCCCGGCGACTGGCGGCTGGACGCGCGGCTGGCGATGGCGGCCCTGCGCCGGGCGGGCGAGGCCGCGGGCGTGACCTATCACCGCACGGCGGTCGATCGCGTGGGCGGCGGGGAGCTTGTGATCGTCGCAACGGGGGCCTCGCGCAGCCTCGCCGGCGCGGTCCCGGAGCTGGCCGCTCTGTCGCCCATCAAGGGTCATATCCTGCGCGTTCCGCGCGTGCTGGGGCGCGTGCTGAGGGCGCCCGGCGTCTATGCGGTTCCGACGGAGGGCGGCCTTTTGATCGGGGCGACGATGGAGGCGGGGCTGGACGACCGGCATGTCGACCCGGCCCAGGTCCAGAGATTGCGCGCGGCGGCCGAGAGCCTGTTCCCGGCCCTGGCGGATGCGCCGGCCACGGCGATGGCGGCGGTCAGGGCCGCGACGGCGGACGGCTTGCCGCTGGCGGGGCCGGCGCGGGCGAGGAATGTGCTGATCGCCGCCGGCGCCCGGCGCAACGGCTGGCTGCTGGCGCCCCTGGTCGCCCAGGTCGTCACGGCCTATGCGACGGGGCGCGAGCCGGGACCGATGGCGGCCCGGCTCGCCCCCGCGCGGTTCAATCGGCCAGGTTGAAGCGGATCGGAATGCGGACTTCCGCGCCGTCGACGGGCCGCCCGCCCTCGGTCTGAGGCCGCATGCGGAAATACTTCGCCAGCTTGAGCGCAGCCGCGCCGAAGCCTTCGCCCACAGGCGATTCCGCGATCACCCGGCAGCCGGTCACCGAGCCCGCGACGGTCACCGTGCAGTTCAGGGTCGCTCCGCCGGCGTGGCTGCGGCGTAGGGCCTCTTCCGGGTAGAAGCGCGCGAACTCTGCGGCGCCGGGCTTCTTCAGCCAGTCGGCGCGTATGGTCCTCGTGATTTCCACAGGCGGCGCCGGCGGCTGGACCGGCGTTGTGATGGACGTGACGGGGCCGACCGGCGGGGCCGTGTCTACCGACGTCGCGGTGACGGGCGCGACATTCGCGAACGGGTTCACCGGGGCATGGGTGTCGAGGGTCGGCTTCGGCGTGGTCTGCTTGGGTGGAGCGATCTCGGCGGGGGGCGGGGCCAAGGTCACCACGGAGCCTTGGAAAGGCGGGTGCACCTCGACGACCGGCGCCGGCGGGGGCGTGAACTTCTGGACGAGCAGATAGGCGCCCAACCCGACATGGACGGCGAGCGAGACGCCGACGGCCAGGGTCGTGGCCCGCGAGAGCCCTCGGCCGTGGGGCGTGTGGTGGGTAGGGAAGGCGAACGGCTGACGTATGACCAAGGCGATCCTCCCGATACTATATTTCTAGTTTGCAACAAGGTGGCAACATAGAAATGTAACGGGTTCAGACCGTCGTCAAGCGCGCGTGAGCCGCAGTTATGGTTAGCGGGACGTTAACCCTGTCAGTCCACTTGTGGTCGCATGGCGGTTCAGGGGATTCGCGGCGTCGTCGAAGCGGCGATCCAGCGCGCGTCGGAAGCGACGGGCGTCGATTTCGGATTCCTGATCAAGACCGCCGGCCGCGAGAGCGGCATGAACCCCAAGGCCAAGGCCCCGACCTCGTCCGCCGCGGGCCTCTTCCAGTTCGTCGAACAGACCTGGCTGGCGACGCTCAAGCAGCACGGGGCGAAGTACGGCTACGCCCGCTACGCCGAGATGATCAGCCGCGGCGCGGATGGCCGCTATCACGTGGGCGGGGGAGAGGCGCGCAAAGCGGTCATGGACCTGCGGCTCGACCCGCACGCCGCTTCGCTGATGGCCGGGGAGCTGGCGTCCGACCACGCCGCCTATCTTCGTGGACGCACGGGCCGCACACCGACGTCGGGCGAGCTTTACGCCGCCCACTTCCTTGGGCCGAAGGGCTCGGCGCGGCTGATCGAGGCGATGCAGAAATCGCCGGGGGCCGCGGCCGCATCGCTGTTTCCCGACGCCGCGCAGTCCAATCGCAGCATCTTCTACCGTGACGGCCGGCCGACCACAGTGGCCGAACTCTACGCCAACCTGACCCGGACCGGAGGCCAGACCCCCGGGGCCGGGCTGCGCTCCACCGACGACGACGGCTTCATCCAGTACGCCTCGGCCCGGTCCAGGGACCGCCTGCGCGAGCGCGACGCGGTGGTGGAGATGATCCTCAGGGGCCCGCAGGCGATCGACTCGCTGCGCGATGGCGGCGGCCGCAGCGCGGCGTCAGGCGCCGCCGGTTCGCTGTTCACTAGCGAGATGCTGCGCCTCCTGTCCGAGGCGCGCGACAAGAAGGGCTGAGGCCCTACGCCACGTGCCGCAGGACCTCGGCCCGATCGCCGGCGACGGCGTCGGCCACGGCGCGGGCCACGGCGCCCACGCTCACGGGTTTGCGCAGCACCGCATCGGCGCCGGACTCCGCGCATTCGCGCGCCTCGTTGGCGTCGCCGCCGATCACCGCGACGATCGGCGGGCCGCCGGCCCGGCCTTCCATCTCGCGGATCGCGGCGATGGTCTCGGGCCCGTCCAGGACCGGCATGCGGCCGTCGATCATCATCAGGTCGAAGTCGCAGACCCGGGCCAGTTCGACCGCACGGGCGCCGTCCAGGGCGTGCACGACCTGGTGGCCGAGCTGCTCCAGGGTCGCCCGCAGCATGGCCGCGTTGAGCGCATCGTCCTCGGCGATCAGGATTCGCAGGCCGCGCCGTTCGCGGACTGGCGAGGCCGGCTCGGCGAACTCGCGGACCGGTTCGGAGACCGCCGTCGGGTCATAGGGCAACTCCAGCCGGAAACGGCTGCCCACACCGGGCGCGCTGAAGGCCAGGAGGTCGCCGCCCATCAGCCGGGCGAGCCGGCGCGACAGGGACAGGCCCAGCCCCGCGCCGGAGGTGCCCGCGCTGGTCCGCTCGACCCGCTGGAAGGGCTCGAAGGCGTCCTCCAGCTCCTCGGCGGACAGGCCAGGTCCGGTGTCGGCCACCTCGATGGCCAGGACGCCGTCGTCGCGCTCGACCCGCACCTCGACCCGGCCGCGGACGGTGAACTTCAGAGCATTGCCGATCAGGTTCGAAAGGATCTGGCGGACCCGCATGGCGTCGGCCATGGCGGCGCCGCCGGCCGGGCTCTCCAAGTCGGCGTCGACGTGCAGGGCGATGTCCAGCCCCTTCTCCGCCGCATGAGGGCGATTGAGCAGCATGAGCTCGCGGACGATGGCGACCGCCTCGAAGGGACGGGTGTCCACCGCCAGCCGGCCGGCCTCGGCCGTTTCGGAGTCCAGGGTGGTGTTGAGCACGTCGATCAAGCCGTTGGCCGCATAGAGGGCGGCGGCGAGCTGCTCGCGCGAGGGGGCGGAACGGCCGCTGCGCTCGGCCGCGGCGGCCAGCACATGCACCACGCCGGTCAGGCCGTTGCGGATTTCATGGGAAAGGGTCGAGACGAGGTCGGATTTCGACTGCGCCATCCGCCGCGCGGTCTCCACCATGCCGACGCGGTCGGCGATCAGGGCCTCGCGCTCGGCCACCATGGCGAACTGGCGGCGCAGGATGCGGTTCAGCATAAGGGCCAGGGCCAGGGCCAGGGCGATCGCGCCCCATCCCTCGGTGGCGAGGGTCTGGGTGTCCGGCCGGCTGAAGAGCACGATGAGCGGCCCTGCGGCGACGGCGGGCCCGACGATCAGAAGGCTGGGCAGCCAGGGCGCGGTGAAGAAGATGCAGATCGCGGCGGCCGCCACGGCGATGAGCAGCAGGGACTCGCGCGCCGGCCCCGCCTGTTCGGCGAAGATGGCGATGTGGGTGGTGGCCCCGGCCCAGCAGAGTCCGCCCAGGATCTGCACCCGGCCGCGCCGTTCGAGATTGGCGGCGTCCGGCGTCTTGAGCCAGTTGACCACGGCGTAGAAGACGGCCCAGGCGATCGCGAAGATCGCCAGCGAGCAGGCGAGGGGCAGGGCGTTGGGCGCGTGGCTCCCGACCCAGACATAGATCGGCAGGCAGGCCGCGAAGGCGCCGAGCGCATAGGGCAGCAGCGCGGTCTGGGCGTCCAACGCCTGCTGCGTCATGGACGGCCCGGCCCCGCCAAACTCGCCGTGGCTGAAAGCGGCTTCAACTGTCACGAGCATCCCTCGATGATCATGCATCCAGGGTAAGCCCTCGGTGTTGGCGTGCGGTTAGCGAAGATCGTTAATGAAATCGATCCGCCAACCGGAAGCGGGCGTCAGGCCGGGTTCCGGCGCGCCACGATGTCCGCGCAGCGCTGCTCGAAGGTGGCCGTGTTGCTGCCTTCCGGGAGCATCCAGAACTGCTCCTTCTCGACGCAGGCTATGGCGAAGGCGGCGACGTCCTCGGGCTCGGTCATCTTCACCCCGCCCATCTTCTCGGCCAGCGCGCCCATCGCCCGCCCCGGCATGGGCGGGCTGGCCGGGTCGACATAGGTCTGCGAACGCGGTGAATCGAGGAGGCCGGTGTTCACCAGCGAAGGGCCGGGGAACAGCAACCCGGCCTTGATCTGCGGCGCATGCTGCTTGAGCTGGTCGCGCAGCACCTCGGTCAGGCTGACCACCGCCGCCTTGGACGAGGAATAGACCGGCGTCGCGGGACTGGAGGTCAGCGCGCCGTTGCCGGAGGTGGTGTTGACCACGAAGCCGTCCTCGCCGCGCTCGATCATGCGGGGGACGAAGGCGTGGATGCCGTGCACAACGCCCATGACATGGACATCGTAGCCGAACCGCCAGTCGCTCAAGGACAGCTCCCAGAACGGGGCTCGCATGTCGCCGATGCCGACGCCGGCGTTGTTGAACAACAGGTGGACCGTCTTGTGCCGGTCGAACACCGCGTCGGCCAGCCGCTGGACGGACTCCGCCTGGGTGACGTCGGCGACAATGCCGGTGACGTCGCCGCCGCGGCCGCGCAGCTCGGCCGCCGTTTCCTCGAGGCGGGCGGGGTTGATGTCGGTGAGGACGACGCGCGCCCCGCGGGCGGCCAGGTCAGCGCCCAGCGCGCGGCCGACACCGTTCGCCCCGCCGGTGACCACGGCGACTCGGTTCTGAAAATCACGCAACGGCCCGGTTCTCCGAGTTGAAAACGGACTTCCTGGGGCCGACCTTGGCGGCGATCGCGTTCACCGCCTGAAGATCCAGGTCGAACAGCTTGGCGGCGTTGAGCCCCAGCACCTTGGTGAGATCGCCCTCGGAGAGCCCGGCCAGGCTGCCGATCATCTGGTGGGCGGTGTCCGGCCAGGTGCCCTCGGGGTGCGGGTAGTCGGTGCCCCACATCACCGCGTCCATGCCGATCTTGAAGTAATCCTCGATCCGGGCGTCCTCCATCTGGGCGGAACTGCCCACCCAGACGTTGCGGCCGAAGTACTCGCTGGGCTTGTGCTGGAGCTTGGCCGTATGGTCGCCCATCTTGGCGCTGCCCTTCTTCACCTTGGCGCGGAAGTCCATCAGCTGCATTACGGATACCCACCAGAAATCGCCGCCGACTTCGGTGAAGGCGACCTTCAGGTTCGGGAAGCGGTCGAACACCCCGCCGAAGATGAAGGCGAAAAGCGGCCGGGTCATAAAGAACGGGTATTCGCAGCAATACATGCCGACCCATCCGGGCGTGGTCCGGTCGTATTCGGCGGACGGGCCGGAGTGGAAGTTGACCACAAGGCCCAGGTCCTGGATCAGCTCCCACATCGGATAGTACTTCGGGTGGTTGTAGTTGTCGTATCCCTCAACAAGCACCGGCAGCATGACGCTCTTCAGGCCGTTTTCCTTGGCCCAGCGGATCTCCTTGAGGTTCTCCTCGACGCTCCAGAAGGCCGGGACTAGGCCCACGCCGATCCGGCGGTGCGGATCGCTGGCGCAGAACTCCGCGAGCCACCGGTTGTGGGCTCGCGCGCCCGCCCATTGCAGCTCGGGAACCGCTCCCCGGGGCCGCATGCCGAGATCCGCGCCGAAGGGCGGGGAGTTGCGCTCGGTGATGCCGTCGGGGAACAGGACCTCCGCCGTGACGCCGTCGTTGTCGAGCACCTTGTTGCGGGCCGCCGGGTCCCAGGCGCCCGTCAGGCCGTCCCAGTTCTCTGTCCGCCACTTGGTGTTGAAGTCGCTGATCAGGAAGAACTTCTCGGCCTCCTCGCGCGCCTTGATCTCGGCGGCGATGTGATCGTCGAAGGCCTCCCGGTATTGCGGGTCGAGATAGTCGCGGTAGCGCTCCGGCGGCAGGCCCACATGACCGTCCGAGGAAATGACGAGATAGCGTTCCAAAGTCGTTCCTCCTTACAGGCCCGGCGGCGCACGGGCGCCGGCGCGGGCGCGGTCTTCCGTCCTATTCGGCGGCGACCCTCTGCGGCTCTTCGTCGCCGAAGACGTAGAACTGCTCGAACCATTTCCGGTACTGCAGGATCGGACCGTCGCCGTCGCACAGGATCGGCCGCCTGCGGTGGATCTTGTGGTTCCAGATCGGCAGGTCGGCGATGACGCCGGTCTCGCCGGCGATCCGGTCGCAGGCGGTCTTGAACGCCTCGTCCTCAGGTGAGCCAGGTTCGGCCCTGGGGTGGGTGAAGGCGAAGCGGATCTCCGAATCGTCCACCTCGATCGGCGTCACCAGCACCATCAGCCACACGGTCGTGAGGCCCTTCAGCATGGTGTTCTTCTGGCCGGCGCCGTTGGCCCAGGTGCGGACACAGGTCGGGATCGTCTTCGTCGTGCCGTCGGGCTGCACCACGTTCATGACCCCGTCGCTGCCGGTGCGGCGGATATGGCGGTCATACTCCCCGAAGCCTTCGGGCACGGCCGGCGTGCCGTGGATGAACCGGAAGTGGGCCGTGTCGACGGCGTTCTCGGCTTCCTCCTGGACGTTGATCGCGCTCCGCCATTCATACCGGGTCTGCTTGGCGTAGTTCGGGTCGGTGAACTCGGCATAGACCTCGACATCGAACAGCGGCGCGATGTTGTGCGGATGGTACCAGGCCCAGATGACGCCATTGGCCTCGCTGACCGGATAGGCGTGGATCACCGCCTCGCGCTGGCAGATCAGCGGCATCGTCTTGGCGTAGGGGACGTCCTTGCACCAGCCCTGGGCGTCGTAGCCCCAGCCGTGGAAGGGGCAGCGGATGAGTTCGCCCTCCACATGCCCGCCGTGGCCCAGGTGCGCGCCCAGGTGCGGACAGTGGGCGTCGAGCAGCGCCGCCTTGCCGTTCGCATCGCGGAACATGACCAGGTCGCGGCCGAAATAGTGCAGGGGGCGGACGTCGCCCGGATTCAACTCGTCGCAATAGCCGACAAAGTACCAGCCATAGGGAATAGGGTGCGGAAAGCGCTGGACTTGCGGCATTTTGCGCGTCCTCCCGTGCAAATACGCCCGCTCGTGCAGGCCTGTTATCGCTACATCCTAAGCCCGACGGGGCGGGGGGGAAGGGCGTGCGGACGGAAGGACTGTTCGCGTGTGAAGTCTAATCGACAGAGGCCGGGGCGGGCGGGCGCCAGCCGGCGAGCCGATCGGTCAATCGTTTCAGCGACGTCGGATTCGGCCGGGTCTTGCCCCGTTTGAAATGCGCGGTGAGGTAGTCGATGAAGGCCCGGGTGGCGGTCGGGGTGATGCCGGCGGGGAACACGGCCCGCACCTCTTGGTCGAAGAAGGTCCAGTCGTCCTGCATGGCCACGATGCGCCCATCCACGAGGTCGTTGCGGATCACGGTGATCGGCAGGTGGGCCAGGCCCAGCCCGTGGCGGGTCGCCCAGCGCAGGGCGATGCCGCTGTTGCTGGTCCAGTTGCCGCTCACCCGGACGCGGACGCCGCCGTTGAATTCGAAATGGCTGCTCATGTTGCTGAGGCAGTTGTGCCGCGCCAGGTCGCGCGGAGAGGTCGGCCAGCCATGTTCGGCCACGTAGTCCGGCGCAGCGCAGAGGCAGTAGGACATGTACCCGAACATTCGCGCGTGGGCGGTGGAGTCCTCCAGGGCGCCGTAACGGATGACCACGTCGAAGCGCTCGCGCACGAGGTCGGCTTCACGCAGGTAGACGATCGGCTCTATGGCGATGTCGCGGTGCAGGTAGCTGAAGTCGGCGAGCAGGGCCGACATGTAGTCCGAGCCGAAGGTGTCGCTGAGGGCGATCCGCAGCCGGCCCACCGGCTTGGACTGAAACTGGGCCATGGCGCGCTCGAGGTCGTTCAGCTCGCCGCGCAGCGCCTGGCAACGTTCCAGGAGCATTTCTCCCGCCGCGGTCAAGGAAAGCCGCCGGGTGGTGCGCACCATGAGCTGGGCGCCCAGCCGGCCCTCCAGGTCGCTGACCGTCTTGCTGACATAGGACTTGGAGGCGCCCAGCGCCTCGGCGGCGGCCGTGAAGCTCCCCGCCTCGACTACAGCGAGGAATTCGTCGATGCCGTCCCAGGAGCTCATTGGCGCCTCATCCCTACCGGCGAAGCATAGGCGCGCACGGGCCTATGCTGAAGGTGAAAGGCGCAATGCAACCTATCGTTAAGCCTAACGGGGGATTATCGGCTGCCGGGCTCCGTTCGAGCTTGGAGGGGCGAATGACGACGACGCGGGCTGCGCTTACAGACGAAGATATCCGCACCCTGGTGAAGGGGGCGACGCCGGATGAGCGCGCGGTGGCGGCGCACAGGCTCTGCCGCACCATCGAGCGGGCGGAGCTGACTGAAGAGGAACGCGAGCGCGCCCACGACATCCTGCGGGTGATGTGCCGTGACGCCGAGGAACTGGTCCGCCGCGCCTTGGCGGTCACCCTGAAGAATTCTCCCGCCGTGCCACGGGACGTGGCTCTGCGGCTGGCGCGCGACATCGAGACGGTGTCGCTGCCGATGCTGTCCTTCTCGCCGGCCTTCACCGATGCGGACCTGGCCGAGATCGTGCGTCTGGGCGGGCCCGTGCGCCAGGTGGCGATCGCCAAGCGGCCCAAGCTGTCTTCCGCGGTCACCGATGTCATCGCCGATGTGGGCGTCGAGCGCGCGGTCGAGGCGGCTTGCTCCAACGACAACGCCGACTTCGGCGAAAGCGGGCTGAACAGGGTCATCGACCGCTTCGAGCGGTCCGAGCGGGTGCTGGCGGCGGTGGCGTACCGCAATGTCCTGCCGCCCGCCGTCACCGAGAAGCTGATCGACCTGGTGGGCGATCAGGTGCTCGACCACCTGGTGACCGCCCACGCCCTGTCGCCCGACACGGCCCTGCAGATCGCCCTGGGCGCCAAGGAGCGGGCGACCATTGACCTAGTCGACCAGGCCGGCCGCACGCCGGACGTGAAGGCCTTCGTCGCTCACCTGCACCGCAACCAGCGCTTGACGGCCTCATTGATCCTGCGCGCGTTGGCGCACGGGCACATGACCTTCTTCGAGTGGAGTCTGGCCGAGCTCTCCGGCGTGCCGCACCACCGGACCTGGCTGATGATCCACGACGCCGGCCCCCTGGGCCTGCGGGCGATCTACGAGCGGGCCGGCCTGCCGGCGCGCCTGCTGCCGGCCTTCCGCGCCGGCGTCGACGCTTTCCACTCTATGGAGTTCGACGGCGGCCTGCGCGACCGCGAGCGGTTTCAGGAGCGGATGCTGCAGCGGTTCCTGACCCAGGCCCGCAGCGTCTGCCGCGAGGACATGGACTACCTTCTGGACAAGGTGGATCGGATCGCCGCCGACCCCCGCCGCCAGGCCTCCGCGGTCGAGAGCGCCTGAACTCCATTCTCGGACCGCTTGCCCTGGGCGGCTGACTTCCCCACTTTGGCGGCATGACCGACGTTCAAGCTCCGCCGCGCGCCGTGCCGGCCGCCACCGTTATGCTGCTCCGTGACAATCCCACCCTCGAGGTGCTGATGGTCCTGCGGCACGACAAGACCCGCACCCACGGCGGCGCCCTGGTGTTCCCGGGCGGCAAGAGCCACGACGAGGATCACGATCCAGACTGGGCCGACCATGCCGAGGGCTGGGCCGAGCTCGACGACGAGCAGCGCGGCCTGCGGATCGCGGCGGTCCGCGAGGTCTTCGAGGAGGCCGGAGTGTTGCTCGCTCGCCGCCGCGACGGAACGCCGATCGGCGCCGAGGTCTGTCCGATGGACACTCGCAACGCGGTGGACGCCGGGGAGGTCCGCTTCCTGGACGTGATCCGGGACCTGGACGCGCGCATCGACCTGAACGCGGTCGTGCAGTTCGCGCGCTGGATCACGCCGGCGCTGGGCGCGCACCGGTTCGACACCTGGTTCTACCTGGCGCGCGCGCCGGAAGATCAGGTGGCGGCCTGCGACGGCCGCGAGACGGTGGATCTGGAGTGGGTGACGCCGGAGGGCGCCTTGCAGCTCTGGCGCGCCGGCGAGCGGCGGGTCGTCTTCCCGACGCGAACCAATCTTGGCCTGTTGGGCGAGGCGGCGAATGCGGCCGATGCGATCGAGCGGGCCTTGAACCGGCCGTTCATCAGCGTCCAGCCGCGGGTCGAGGAGCGGCCGGAGGGGCGGTGGCTGGTCGTGCCGTCGGACGCCGGCTACGGCCCTCTCGAGGTGCCGGTGGCGCAGGCGGGCTGAGCGCCCGGTCTTTGCAGCTTATTAGACGCCGGTTTCGGTGACGCGGCGTTCCAGCTCGGTCACCAGGATCTTGCCGACCGGGTGGTCGTCCGTCTTGATGTTGTCGCGGATGGCCGCCTTGATCGCGTCGATGTGGGCGTCGATCAGCGGCATCGGCGCGCCCGAGCGCTTGTCCTTGTCGTCGATCAGCCGGCACAGCGAGCCGGCGATGCGGGTGATCAGCGGGAATTCGTAGGTGGCGCCGAGGCCCTTGAGGTCGTGGGCCCGCAGGTAGAGGGACTCCATCGTCTCCGAGTTGTTGCCTTCGGCGCGGACGCGCTGACGGGCGCCTTCCAGCTTGGTGACCTCGTCCTGCAGCCATTGGGCGAAGTTGCCCGACAGGCTTTTCAGCGCGGCCTCCGCCTTGGCGATGGCGCTCGGATCGATAGCGCCCAGCCGCCCGCCGACCTTCAGGCGCAGGGCGTTCGGCGCTTGGATCATTTGTCCGGGGTTCTGCTGACTCACGCTGGCCTCCATGGCGAACTCGCCGAAGGTTAGGTCGCAGGCGTTAATAACCAATGAGGCGTCGTCAGACCGAAAACTGCTCTGCAAGCACCCGTTCTTCGAGGCTTCGGCCGGCGTCGAAGAGCATCGTCAGGCTGACGCTGCGGTCTTCCGCCACCTGAACTTCGACGATGTCGCGGACCTCGAAGTTATCCGCCACGGCGCTCACCGGGCGTTTGTCCGCCTCCAGGATCTCGAACTTCACGCGGGCGGTATGAGCCAGGAGGGCGCCGCGCCAGCGCCGAGGGCGGAAGGCGCTGATCGGCGTCAGGGCCAGCACCTTGGCGTCCAGGGGCACGATGGGGCCGTGGGCTGAGAGGTTGTAGGCGGTCGAGCCCGCGGGGGTCGAGATCAGAACCCCGTCGCACTGCAGCTCGGCCAGGCGGATCTTGCCGTCGACGCTGATGCGTAGCTTGGCTGTCTGGCGGGTCTGGCGCAGCAGCGAAACCTCGTTAATGGCCAGGGCGCGCTGGACCTCGCCGGCGGCGTCCTTGGTGGTCATGCGCAGGGGATGGATCACCGCCCGCTCGGCCTGGGCGATCCGTTCGAGCAGACCTTCCTCGCTGTACTCGTTCATCAGGAAGCCGACCGAGCCGCGGTTCATCCCATAGATGGCGCTGCGGGTGTCGATGTGCTTGTGCAGGGTCTCCAGCATGAAGCCGTCGCCGCCCAGGGCGACCACGACGCGCGCCTCCGTCTCGGGCGCCTGGCCATAGCGCTGCACGAGCCGATGCCTGGCTTCCTGCGCCTCAGGTCGGTCGCTGGCCGTGAAGGCGATCCGGGTTACGGGCAGGTCCGGCTTGCTCATGGTCTGGCAGAAGCGTCAGGCCGGGCGGCTTGTCAAACGGCCTTCGCGGCCAGCCGGAAGGCTTCCCCGGCCGCCTGCGGCGTAAACTCGCCGTACTGGTTCGCGTCCCTGGACTGCGGCCCGCCCGGGCGCCCGCCGTTCAGCTTGCGGACGAGGGTCACGATCGTGGGATAGACGCTGCGGTCGATGCCGACGGCGGTGCAGGCCAGGGCCAGCATCTCCGGCCGGTCGGCGTTCAGGGCCTGCCGGACCTGGCTCGGCTCGAAGCGGCCCAGGGCCGCCAGGCCGGCGGCGAAGAGGGTCAGCTTGCCCTCCCGCAGGGCGCGCAGCAGGTAGCCTGGGCGCAGCTGGTCGGCGCTCTGCAGCTTCGCCACGAGGCGCAGCTCCATCGCTTCGCGGTCGATGTCCGGGCGCGAAGGGGGGGAGATCACATCCTGGGGATGGCTGCCGTAAATCTCGTTGATGGACTCGGCGAGGGAGCGGTCGAGGGCGTCCTCGTCCAGGCGGAAGCGGCTGACCAGGGCCACGCGCAGGGCCTGGCCGACCCAGATGTAGAGGCGCTGGGCGAGCTCTTCGGTGAGTTCCGGGCGTCGGGCCAGGGGCTGGCGAAGCGCGGTGACGCGGCGCGAGGCCTCCACCAGCGTCTTCATGTCGTCCTTGGAAAGCTTGGTGGCGAGATTGCCGGCCAGGGCGGTCATCACCGCGGGCTCGGCCTGGCTCAGGATCTGCTTGACCACGTCCGCGCCCAGCGCCGGGCGATTGGCCACCGCGATCTGGTGGTCGAGGGCGGCCTCCACCAGCAGCCGTACGAGGTCGGCGTCCCGCAGCACCGGGCTGGAGGCGATGATCGGCCGCGCGATCTCGATGTCGTCGAGCGCCAGGACGTTGATCAGGGCGGCCGGCGCCCAGGGCGCGTCGGCCAGGTGCAGCGCCAGGCGCGCCCGAATGTCGCGCTCGGCCTCCGCCACGATGCCAAGGAAGATCGTGTTCAGGAGCTTCTGAACCGGGGGCGAGGCCATCACGCTCGTGCTCTGGCGCTGGTCGCACAGCTCCACGAGCGCCAGGAGCAGACGCTCGCGATCGGCGGCGCTCCGGCCTTTGGCGAGCTGAAGCAGCCCATCGGTGCTCGCGGCGAAGTTCACTATGAACTCTCCGTTGCTCCCAAACAGCCCAACCGGCACTGTTGCTGCACGGCGTGAAGACATGCTTAACGGGGGCGGAATCGCGGGTCGGGGCGAGGGCGTCGCCCCGGGGCCAGATTTCAGGCGCGACACCTCGCGCCCTTGATCTGTCTGTTATGAACACCGGGCATTGGCGTGTTCTTGACAAGCACAGGTCGTGTTGGTCGGTGGAGCCCATGGTTGGGCGATGGAGATTGCGACTTTTGTTCCGACGCCACTTCTTCTTGGCAGGTTCCGTCGCGGTCCTGGTCCTGATGATCGCCGTGGCGGGGGTCAAGCTCGTCCTGGGTCAGGCGGGCGCCGAGTCCGTGGCCGGTGGACGCGCGGGCGCTCCCGCCCTGGTGTCTCCCGTCTCGGTGACGACCCAGCCGTTCTCGGAAGATCTTGAGCTGCTGGGGGTCGCCAAGGGACGCCGCTCGGTCACGCTCAGCGCCGCCGCCACCCAGATCGTGGAATCCGTGCATTTCCGCGACGGCCAGTTCGTTCCGCAGGGCGCGGTGCTGGTCGAACTGAAGGCCACCGAGCAGGACGCCGGGCTCGCCCAGGCCGAGGCGCGCCAGGTCCAGGCCGAGAAGGCCTATCAACGCTGGAAGCAGCTCGGTGAGAAGGGGTTCGCCTCCAAGGCCGCCGTGGACGAGTACGAGGCGGCTTATCGCACGGCGTCGGCCGATGTCGCCGGCGCCCGCGCGCGGGTGGGCGACCGGCAGATCCGGGCCCCGTTCGCCGGGGTTGTCGGCCTTTCGGACATCGCTCCCGGCGCCCTCATCAACCCCGGCGCGGCCATCGTGACGCTGGACGACCTTTCCGCGGCGCGCGTCGATTTCCCGATCCCGGAGCGCTACCTCGGCGTCCTGCGTGAGGGACAGCCGATCGTGGCCAGGGTGGACGCCTATCCCGGGGTGAAGGTCGCCGGCCGCATCGCAAAGCTCGACACCCGGGTGGACGAGCGAACCCGTGCCGTCACCGCGCGGGCCGAGTTCGAGAATTCCGACGGCCGGCTGAAGCCGGGCATGCTTGTGCGGGTGAATCTTCCCTACCGACGTCGCGAGAGCCTCGCCGCGCCGGAGTCGGCGGTTTCGGTCAATGGGGACGCCGCCTTCGTATTCGTGATCGTCCGGCGCGGCGGCGCCCTCGTCGCCGAGCAGCGCCCGGTGCTGACCGGCGTGCGGCAGGGGGGCTTTGTCGAACTGCGCGACGGCGTAGGGGCAGGTGAGCGCCTTGTGGCCGATGGGCTGCACAAGATCCAGCCGGACCAGCCCATCAGGCTGGCGGGCGCGGCGAGCCCCGCGCCTGCTGCTGTGAAATGATGCTCTCGGACATCTCGGTCCGCCGCCCGGTTCTGGCGGCGGTGGCCGCCATCATCCTTTGCGTGGTCGGGCTCGCCGCCTTCTCGGTGCTCACCGTGCGCGAACTGCCCAGCGTCGATCCGCCGATAGTTTCGATCAACACCTCCTATCGCGGCGCCTCGGCGGAGGTGATCGAGGAGCGGATCACCCAGGTGATCGAGCGGCAGGTGGCGGGGATCCAGGGGATCGACCGGGTGAGTTCGTCCTCGCGGGACGGCTCGTCGCGGATCAATGTGTCCTTCACCCTCGACCGGGACCTGGACGCCGCGGCGAACGACGTACGCGACGCGGTGAGCCGGGTGGCGGACGCCCTGCCGGACGAGGCCGACCCCCCGCAGATCGCGAAGGCCGACGCCGACGCCCAGCCCATGATCATCGTCAGCGTGGCGTCGCCGACGATGAGCCGGATGCAGCTGACCGACTATGTCGATCGCTACTTGGTGGAGCGTTTCTCGACCGTGCCAGGCGTGGCCACGGTCTGGGTGAACGGCGGCCAGCCCTACGCCATGCGCGTCTGGCTCGACCCGACGGCGATGGCGGCCCGTGGAATCACGGTCTCCGACGTCGAGGACGCCCTGCGCGAACAGAACCTTGAGCTTCCAGCCGGAGCGCTGGAATCGCGGGACAAGGATTTCACCATCCGGGTGGAGCGCGGCTATTCGACCGCCGCGGATTTCGCCCGCCTGCCGATCCCTACGGCCGCACGGCCCGCTGCGACAGCCGCGGCCGGCGCCAGGCCGTCGCCCGCCGTAGCCTCCACCGTCGCGGGCGAGGCCTATGTGACCCGCCTGGGCGACATCGCGCGTGTCGAGGAGGGCACCGAGGAGCGGCGGCGCAGCTTCCGCTCCGACGGCCAGGAGATGATCAGCCTCGGCATCACGCGCCAGTCCCAGGCCAACGACCTGGAGATCTCGCGCGGCGTGCGCAAGCTGATCGACGAGCTCAACGCCACCGCGCCCCACGGCCTCAAGCTCGGAATGATCGCCGACTTCACCACCTTCACCGAGCATGCGATCCGGGAGGTCTGGATCACCATGGCCATCTCCATGGCCATGGTCGCCCTGGTGAACTACCTGTTCCTGGGCACCTGGCGGGCGGCCTTGATCCCGTCGATCGTCGCCCCGATCTGCATCCTCTCCACCTTCATCGTGATGGCCCCGCTCGGGTTCTCCATCAACCTCCTGACCCTGCTGGCCCTGGTGCTCGCGATCGGCCTCGTGGTCGATGACGCCATCGTGGTGGTCGAGAACATCCAGCGTCGCATCGACGAGGGCGAGCCGCCGGTGATCGCCGCCCAGCGGGGGGCGCGCCAGGTGTTCTTCGCCGTGGTCTCCACGACGGTCGTGCTGATCTCTGTCTTCGCCCCGCTGATGTTCATGCCGGGCTACATCGGCAGGCTGTTCGTGGAGCTGTCCGTGGCGATCGCGGCGGCGGTGGGCTTCTCCGCGCTGCTTGCGCTCAGCCTGTCGCCGATGCTGGCTTCGCGCCTGCTGAGGCCGGCCTCCGGCGGCGGGAGCGTGGCGCGAGTCGTGGACAAGGCGGTGCACGCCGTCCGCAAATCCTACCGCAGATCCCTCGAGGGCCTGCTTGGCCGGCGCACGACCGCGGCGGCGACCTGCCTGCTGGTGCTCGTGCTTGCGGTCGCGGCCGGCGGGCTCTTCAGCGTCTTGCCGCGCGAACTGGTCCCGCAGGAGGACCGCAGGCGCGTGCTGTTCAACATCACAGGCCCCGAGGGCGCCGGGTTCGACTATGTGGAGGCGGGGGTCAGGCGGATGGAGCCGATCCTGTTGAGCCGCTTCGAGAAAGGGGAGATCACGCGCTACGTCATCGGCCACCCGTTCTCCTGGTCGCCGCAGTACAACACGGGGTTCGGAAACGCCGCCCTGCCGGACGACAACCGCACCAAGTCCTCGCAACAGCTTGCGGCGGAGCTCAACAAGGATTTCGCCCAGGTCACCGGCCTGCGGATCATCGTCTCGCCGCAGGGGGGATTTCAGCGCGGCGGCGGAGGCGGCGGCTCAAACAGCATCCAGATGATCGTGGCGGGCGACGAGTACGCGCAGGTCGAGCGCTACATCCAGCCCATCATGGCGGCCGCCCAGGCTAACCCTGGCCTCGCGCGCGTGCGGCTCAACTACGAGCCCACCAGCCCGCGGATGATCGTCGACGTCGACCGCGAGAAGGCCGCCGCCCTGGGCGTTCCCGCCGAGTCGGTCGGCCGCGCGCTGGAGACCATGTTCGGCTCGTCCCAGGTGACGACCTATATCAAGCAGGGCCAGGAATACGACGTCATCCTGCAGACCGACCGCGCCAAGCGACAGGACCAGAGCGACCTCGACAAGCTCTATGTCCGCACCGAGTCCGGCGAGCCGGTTCCCTTGTCGGCTCTCGTCACCACCCGCGTGCGGGGCGACACGCCGGACCGCGAACGCATCGATCGGCTTCGGTCGATCACCTTGGCCGCCCAGGTCAACCCCGACTACACCGTCGCCGAGGCGATCACCTTCCTGAAGGCCGAGGTCGCCAAGCACCCGACAGGGTTCACCATCAAGTGGGGCGGCCTGGCGCGGGACTATCTCGAGGCCAGCGGCGCCGTGGGCCTGGCGTTCGGCCTCGCCCTGCTGCTGGTCTTCCTGGTGCTGGCCGCCCAGTTCGAGAGCTGGGTCCATCCGGGGATCATCATGCTGACCGTGCCGGTCGCAGCGCTCGGCGGCCTGATCGGGCTGGCCATCGCCGGTTCGTCCATCAACTCCTACAGCCAGATCGGCCTCATCATCCTGGTCGGCATCGCCGCGAAGAACGGCATCCTGATCGTTGAGTTCGCCAATCAGCTCCGTGACCAGGGCCTGTCGGTGCGCGAGGCGGTGATCGAGTCGGCGGCTCTGCGCCTGCGCCCCATCGTCATGACCTCGATCGCAGCGGCGGCCGGGGCGATCCCGTTGATCGCCTGGGGCGGGGCCGGCGGCGAGGCGCGCAAGACGATCGGCGTGGTGATCTTCACCGGCGCCATCTTCGCCACGATGGTGACGCTGTTCGTCGTGCCGGTGTTCTACAGCCTCTTGGCGCGCTTCACGAAGTCGCCCGAGGCGACGGCCCGGCGCATCGAAGCCTTCGAGGAAGACGAGAAGACCAGGGCCGCCAACGCCGCGGAATGATCCGGTGAAATGCCGCCGCCTTCCTCCGATCGGGGAGGAAGGCGGACGATCCGCATTCGTCCGTTCGAGCGGCTGAGGGGGGACACCGCGGCGAAGGCGTTAGCGGAAGTCTCGCGGCCGAGGGGTCTGGACGCGGGAGGACGAGATTCGCCTGCGTCGCCTATACCCGTCAAGGTTGTTTTGAAGAATTGACGCTCGCGCCGGCTGTCGGCGCGCCAGCCGGTTTGTAGCCCGTCTCCACGGCGAGATAGGCGATCACGTCGATGCGGTCCTTCGGATCCTTGAAGCCGGGGAAGGTCATCTTCGTGCCCGGCAGGAAGCCGCGGGGATCGGCGAGCCATTTGTCGAGATCGGGCAGGTCCCAGATGAAAGTCGCGTTCTTGACGGCTTCGGAATAGGCGAAGCCCGGCGCCGTACCCGGCTTGCGGCCGAACACCCCGTGCAGGTTCGGGCCGGTCATGTTCGCGCCGCCCGGCGTGATCGTGTGGCAGGAGCGGCAGAGGCCGAACTTGGCCTCGCCATTGCTCACGTCTGCGGTGTGGTAGGGGGCGGGCAGGGCGGCGAGCGTGGCGGCCTTCTCGGCGGCCGTGGGCTCCGGCGCGGCCGGGGCGGCCTCGCTGGAACCGGAGGCGGTGGAGGAGGTGTCGGAAGACGAGGATGGGCCGCACCCGGCCAGGGCCGCAGCCAGAACGCTCGCCGCCGTCAACGCCAGTCGCCGCATGCTCTCAACTCCTCCAGGAAATCCGCCGGCAAGCTAGTCGATGGCCCCGGCGATGCAAGCTCAAGCCCGTCCCCGCCGGGCCCGCTGCACGGCCATGTCGAGGGCCTGCAGGAACTGTGAGCGGTCGCGGCGTTCGAAAGGCCTTGGGCCGCCCGTGAACTCCCCGGTGGAGCGCAGCTGTTCCATGATGGCGCGATTGGCGATGGCCGAGCCGATGGAGTCGGTCGTGAAGGCGCGGCCGTTGGGCGCCAGGGCCTGGCCTCCCGCCTTCAGGACCCGTTCGGCCAGGGGGATGTCGTTGGTGATGACGATCGCGCCGGGGCTGGCCCGCTCGGCGATCCAGTCGTCGGCGACGTCGGGGCCGGCGTCGACGATCACCCGTTCGATCATGGGCGAGACCGGAACCTGCATGAAGCTGTTGGCCACCACGAAGGTCTTCAGCCCATAGCGCTGGGCGACCTTGTAGGTCTCGTCCTTCACCGGGCAGGCGTCGGCGTCGATGAAGATCTCGATAGTCACCGGCCCTAGGTAGCAGCCCTGCGGCGGCGGTCCAGTCGTCCAATGGTATGATGATCGGCGACGTCCGCTTGCCCCGCGGCGCGGGCGGCCTAGGCTGGCGTCCGATAGGGAGGACCCATGCTGGACACCGTTCACCGAGCGCCGCCGGCCCCGACCCGCGACCTGCACCAGGCCGAGCGGGACCTGAAGGAACACGGTCTGGCGGTCGTCGAGGGCGTGCTGGAGGGCGAGGCGCTCAAGGCCGTTCGGGACGCGACCTACCGCATCGCCGAGCAGGATGTGCGCCGCGGCCGGATCGAGGAGGCGGTGAACAGCGACCTCGGCGCCCAGCGAATCTGGAACCTCCCCAGCCGCGACCCGGTCTTCTGCGACCTGGTAGAGCACCCCGCCGCCCTGCAGCTGGCCAGGTCGGCGCTGGGCTGGCCGATGCTCTTGTCCAACATCTCGGCCAACATCACCGGCCCCGGGACGGGCGAGATGATGATGCATGCCGACCAGGGGGCTTTCCCCGGTCCCTGGAACCGCCCGCACGTGATCAACATCGCCTGGTGCCTGGACGACTTCACCGAGACCAACGGGGCGACCCGGGTGGTGCTGGACAGTCACAAGCTGAACCGCCAGGCGACCAGGGAGGAGGGGGACGCCCCGACCGCGCCCCTGATCGCCAAGGCGGGCTCCATCGTCGCCATCGACGGGCGCCTCTGGCACAAGACCGGCGCCAACACGACGATGGACGGGCGCCGGGCCGGCATCTTCGCGGTCTACACCCTGCCCATGTACCTGCCGCAGGAGAACTGGTGGCTGTCGCTCGACCCGGCCGTGCGGCAGTTCGGGTCCGACACCCTGCTGCAACTGCTGGGCTTCAAGGGCGACTACTTCTACGGTCGCGTGAACGGGCGGCCGGTGGGCTGAAACGATAAAACGGGAGGGTTGCGTTGAAGTACCGCCAGCTGGGCCGAACGGGCGCCTACGTCTCCGAGATCGCGCTGGGCGCGGGCACCTTTGGGGGCTCCCCGGAGACGGGCGGGATGGATCAGGGGACGGCCGATGCCCTGGTCCGCTGCGCGGTGGACGCCGGCGTCAACTTCCTGGACACGGCCGACGCCTACTGGACCGGCCAGTCCGAGACCATGCTGGGCCAGGCGATCAAGAACCTCGGCCTCAACCGCTCGGACCTCGTTGTGACGAGCAAGGTGAACAACCCGATGGGCCCGGAGCCCAACAACCGCGGCGCCTCGCGCATCCACATCATGGATGGGGTCAAGAAGAGCCTGAAGCGCCTGCAGATGGACTATATCGACCTCTACCAGATCCACTCCCACGACGCGGTGACGCCCGTCGAGGAGACGGTCCGGGCCCTGGAGGACTTGGTCACGCAAGGCCTGGTCCGTTATGTCGGCGCCTCCAACTGGCCGGCCTACCGCATCGCCAAGGCGCTCGGCATCTCGGAGCGTTACGGCTGGGCGAAGTTCGCCACCACCCAGGGCTATTACTGCCTCTCCGGCCGCGACATCGAGCGTGAGCTCGTCCCCTGCCTGCTCGAGGAGGGCGTGGGCCTGCTGGCCTGGTCGCCGCTCGACGGCGGCTTCCTCAGCGGCAAGGTCCCGCGCGAGGGGCTGGCGCCCCCCGGCACCCGGCAGGCGGTTCTGCAGGGCTACCCGCCCGTCAACCGAGAACGCGCCTGGGACTGCGTCGACGTGATTCGCATCGTCGCCGAGGAGATCGGCTGCACCGTCCCCCAGGTGGCGATCGCCTGGGTGCTGCATCAGCCCGCCGTCTCGGCCGTCCTGCTGGGCGCCCGGCGCGTGGACCAGCTGACGGACACCCTGGGCGCCTGCGACGTCGTCCTGAGCGAGGACCATCTGGCGCGCCTGGACGAGGTCAGCCGCCTGCCGTCGGAATATCCGGGGTGGATCCTGAGCAAACAGGCGCCGTCGCGCTTTCCGGCGCCGTTCAAGCCTTCGCGCTAGTGGCCTGGCGGCCGCGGGCCGCCTTTCGCCACCCAGTCTTCCAACGACAGTTCGTCGGAAGGCCGGGTCTCCGCGCCCAGGTTGCGGCGCATGATCCCCAGCGCCCAGGCGGCGCGCTGGGGATCGGCGCTGGCCACGGCGTCTGCGGGCGCCCACAGCTCATAGGCGCGCATATGCGCGTCGGCGGCGGTGAACAGGATGCAGATGTCCGCCGCCACGCCGGTCAAGATGAGACGGGTGACGCCAAGCTTGGGCAGCAGCACCGGCAGGTTGGTGGCGTAGAAGCCGGACACCTGCGGCTTGATGACGAAATAGTCGTCGGGCCGTGGCTCGAGGCGGCGGACCAGCCCGCGCCCCAGGCAGTCCTCGCGCAGAGCGTGCTCGACGAGGCGCGAGCGCTCGGAATGCCACTGGCCGAAGTTGTCGTTCACATAGACGACGGGCGCGCCCAGCGCGTCGGCGGCTTCGCGCAGGTGCGCGATGACCGCGGCGGCGGCCTCGGCGTGGGGCTTGAGCGCCGCGCCGCCCTCGAAATCCAGGTCGTTGATCATGTCGATGATCAGGAGGGCGGTCGCGCCAGGCGCCGGCCCCTCGATCTCGGCCCTGGACAAGGTCTGCCGCCTCCCTCGCGCGCCGCCCGGCCTGCGGCTGTCAATTAATGAGGAGGAGGGGGCGCCAGTTCCGTCTGGGGGTTGGCGCGAGCGGCGGGCGGCGCCATCACGGAAGACAAGAACTGGAGGACCGCCGATGACCCAGATGGGCCTGACCGATGTCCGGGAGATCGGGGACCTGGCCTACCGCTACGCCCAGGCGGTGGACCGCGGCGATGCGGAGGGGTTCAGCGCCCTGTTCCTGGAGGACGGCCTGCTGGAAGGCTCGGGCTATCACAGCCACGGCCGGAGCCAGCTGTCGAAGATCCCCGGCTTCACCGCGTCACGGTGGATGAAGACCTTCCACGCCGTCTACAACCACCTGATCACGGTGGATGGCGATGCCGCCTCAGGAGAAGTTTACTGCCAGGCTCACCACCTGCGCGATGTGGGGGGCGACCTTTCCGACCACGTCATGTTCGTCCGCTACCAGGACGACTATGCGCGCACGCCGGAGGGCTGGCGCTTCGCGCGCCGCGAACTGGTGATCGACTGGACCGAGACGCGCCCGGCGGCGCCACATACGCCGCCGAAGCGCTGACGCCGGCGCCTATTCCGCGGGCTCAAGCACCGCCCGGGCGCCCACGTCCAGATCGGGCATGTAGGCCTTGAGCTTCGGCAGCACCTTGGCCGCGAACAGGGCCTGGTTGCGCTTGGCCTCTTCGACCGGCATGCCGGCATAGTTGAAGATGGCCAGGAAGGCGCAGGCGCCGAGCTGCTCGCGGACCGCCTTGATCTTCTCGACGCACTGCTCCGGCGTGCCCCAGATGTGGTTGTTCACGAAGGCGCTGGACTGCTGATCGCGCGTGACCCCGGCCGCCTTCATGCGGTCGGCCGCGGCGGCGTAGTACTCGTAGCCCTTGATCCCCTTCATGTGCTCGCCGGTGGTCTGGTAGTGGCCGAGCGCGGATTCGATGTAGCCGTTGATGTATTTCTTGCCGAGTTCCTCGGCGCGGGCGGCGTCCTCGTCGACGAAGGTCCAGCCGGCGAAGATCGGCATGGGCGGGCTTTTGCCCGGATGGGCCTCACGGAAGGCGTTGCGGTAGGCGTCCAGGTCGCCGGCGATCTGGTCCCAGGTGCGCTGGCCGGGGATGAACAGCAGGCCCACGCCCAGCTTGCCGAAGATCGGATAGGATTCCGGCGAGGCCGCCGAGGCGTAGATCCGGTCGGCGAAGGAGCGGGCGGGCTTCGGGCGGATCTGGACGTAGCCCTGCTTGACCACCTCGCCCTGGAATTCGATGTAGCCCTTCTCCAGGCCCATCTGGGTCGCCTGGATGTTCTCGATGAGCAGCTGGCGGCTCTGGTTCATGTCGAGCCTGAAGCCGTCGAATTCGATCTTGGCCACGCCGCGGCCGATGCCGATGATGTTGCGTCCGCCCGAGACGTGGTCCAGCACCGATGAGTCCTCGGCCACCCGCACGGCGTCATGCCAGGGCGCCACGACGACCATGGTGCCGAGCTTGATTTTCTGAGTTCTGCCCGCGAAGTAGGTCAGGAACTTCAACGGATCCGGGCACATGGCGTAGCCGTTGAAGTGGTGCTCCACGCCCCACAGGGAGTCGAAGCCCAAGGCCTCGGCCTTGTCGGCCATGGCGTATTCGACCGTGTAGACGCCGGCGTCGAGGTCTGGGTTCCCGTCGTTGCCTTCGGGGTTCTGGAATATCGCCGTCATTCCGACATGCATGGCCGTTTCCTTCCTTGAATTCAGGTCTTGGGCGCTTGTTGGGCCGCACAGGCGGCCAGCAGGGTTTCGTGGGCCGCCAGGACGCGCTCCAGCGTCGGGCGGTAGTCGCCGATCACCTCGGGGTCGCCGGTCTCCTCGAGACAGCGGCGAAGGGCGGGGAGCTCGTCCGGTCCATGGTCGGCCAGGACGGGGGCCACCACGCCGGCATAGCTGCCGGCCCGGGCCTCCAGTGAGCGCCGGTAGGCCAGGCCCACCGCGGCGCCGATGACGATCTGGTTGACCTCATAGACCAGGTTCATCGCGTGCTTGGGCGTCAGGCCCCGGTCGATCAGGAGGGCCAGCAGGCCCTCCATCGGCAGGATTTCCACATGGGCGCCGATCGCGCCGGTCATCGTCTGGCCGATGAGCTGGGGCGAGGCGTCGTAGATCTCGAAGGTGGCGGCCGCGTGCTCGCGGATGATGTCCTGCCAGGACTGGCCCCGGTCAGCGATCCGCTCGCGGCGGCTGAGCCGCGTGGCGGCCAGGCGCACCAGGTGATCGCGGTGCTGGACGTATCCGTAGAGGGTGGCGACCCCGATCCCGAGCCGCTCGGCCACCCCGGTCATCTCGAAGCTGTCGATCCCGAGCTCGCAGGCCGCGTCGATGATCGCATCGAGCGTGATCCGCCGCGGCCGTCCGGCGGCGCGCTTGGGCTGGGTCCGGGCGATGGCGTCGTCCATCGGGGATAATTACCGAAACGGTTTCGGAAAGTCAATTTCGAAAGGTCTTCGGAAAATTCCGCCGGGCTGCCTTGACCCCGTGGTGACCGGATCATCAGCCGCGTCGGGGAGGCGTGCCGCAGCATGCGCCTCTTCGCTCAGGAGGTTCTGTCGTCCTGCAGAAGCTGGACACGCCGTTCCGCGCCGGCCGGACCAGGGGAGCGGACCCTAGGCGGGCTGCGTGCGGGGCTGGGCGCGCCGGATGGCCTTTTCCAGATCGGCCTGCAGGAACGGCTTCGCCAGCCGCGGAAAACCCATCGCCACGCCGGGAGCCAGCTCCGCATAGCCCGTGGCCAGGATCACAGGCAGGTCGGGGCGCCGCGCCCTGACGGCTTGCGCCAGCTGGATTCCCGTCACGCCGGGCATGGAGTAGTCGGTCAGGACCAGATCGACGGGCTCCTGCTCCAGGATGACCAGGGCCGCGTCGGCGCTGTCGGCGGTCAGGGCCCGATGACCGAGGTCCTCCAGCATGGCCGCGGTGTTCATCAGCACCAGGCTGTCGTCGTCCACGGTGAGCACGGTCAGGGAAGGGACTTCCGGTCCGCTATCGTCCCGGCTCTCGCCGGCGAAGACCAGACGCTCCTCGTCGCCGACCGCCACGGGCAGCAGGAGCGCGACCGTGGAGCCCTCTCCGGGATGGCTGAAGATGTCCATCCGCCCGCCGGACTGGGCGGCCAGGCCCTGGACCATGGAAAGGCCTAACCCGGTGCCCTTGCCGACGCCCTTGGTGGTGAAGAACGGCTCGGAGGCCCGCGCCAGGGTCTCGGCGTCCATGCCCGTGCCGGCGTCGGTGACCGACAGGCGCACATAGTCGCCGGGCGCGAGATCCCCGCCGGCCCCTTCCGGCGCTTGCTCCTGCCTGGCTTCGATCAGAATGGTCCCGCCGCCGGGCATGGCGTCGCGGGCGTTCACCGTCAGATTGAGCAGCGCCGCCTCCAGCTGGACCGCGTCCGTGCGCAACGGGGGCAGGTGGCGTGGGAAACGGACCTCGACCTGGATTGAGGGACCGAGCGAGGTCTGCATCAGGCCGATCATGCCCCGGATCAGCGCCGGCAGGTCCACCGCCGACATCCTCAGTTCCTGCTTGCGTGCGAAGGCGAGCATCCGCTGGGTGAGCGCGGCGCCGCGGTGGGCGCCCTGGATGGCGTTCTCGACCAGCGGCGTCAGTTTCGAATCCGGCTGCAGGCGCTTGCGCACGATCTCCAGGCTGCCGAGGATCGCCATCAGCAGATTGTTGAAGTCGTGGGCGATCCCGCCTGTGAGGCGGCCGATCGCATCGAGCTTCTGCGACTGGAACAGGGCCTCGCGCGCCGCGTCGAGGGCTTTGCGGGTCTCATGCCGCTCGGTGATGTCGCGCGTGACCTTGGCGAAGCCGAGGATCTCGCCCTTGGGATCACGGATCGGGTCGATGACGACGTGGGCCCAGAACCGGGCGCCGTCCTTGCGCAAGCGCCATCCCTCGCGCTCGAAACGCCCCTCGGCGGCGGCGATGCGAAGCGCCTTGGCCGGAACGCCGTCGGCGCGGTCCTCCTTGGTGTAGAAGCGCGAGAAGTGCTCGCCGATGATCTCGTCGGCCTTGTAACCCTTGATGCGTTCCGCGCCGGCGTTCCAGCTCGTCACGCGCCCTTCGGGGTCGAGCATGAAGATCGCATAGTCCGTCACGGCCTGGACGAGCCGGCGGAACTGCTCCTCGCTGCGACGCAGGCTTTCATCGGCCGCTCGTCGCTCCGTCAGGTCCCGCGTGATTTTGGCGAAGCCGATGAGTTCGCCTGCCGGACTGCGGATCGGATCGATGACGACGTGGGCCCAGAAGCGGCTGCCGTCCTTGCGGACGCGCCAGCCTTCATTTTCGAAAACGCCTTCCTCCGCCGCGGTCCGGAGCGCGGCCTGCGGCGCGCCGGCGGCCCGGTCCTCCTCGGTATAGAAGGTGGAGAAGTTGCGCCCGATGATCTCGTCGGCCTCGTAACCCTTGAAGCGCCGGGCGCCCGGGTTCCAACTCGACACCGCGCCATCCGGGTCGAGCATATAGACCGCGTAGTCGGTGATGGACTCGATCAGAAGTCGATACCGGTCCTCGGCCTTATCGGTCTGACACACCACGGTCGACGACGAACGGTCCAACAAACATGCTCCCCAGCAGCGATTCGAAACGAACGCCGCACCGGAACGTTCCCGCCGCCCCTGAGGCCCGCGTCGCCGAACGGGGGATCAGCCCGCGCCCAGCTCGACCCTGCGTTCGCCGGTCCTGCGGACCTGCCGGGCGATCAGCCGCTGGACCGGCTGGTCTATGCAGCGGTCGAACGCGTAGGCGGCCGCGAGCGCCAGGGGGAAGCTGAGCGCCCAGATGAACCACCACGTCCCCACGCCGACGTCGCCCAGGCGAAGGAAGTGGTGGATTCCCCCGAACCAGATGGTCGCTGTCAGAGCGTGAGTGATGAAGAGGGCGAAGGACAGCTTGGCGCCCGCCACGATGATCGCCCGCGGATGTTCGACCGGCCGGGCGCCCGCGGCGTAGATGATCGCAGCGATCGCCGCCACGCTGGCGAAATCGAACCGGCCAAGCACCTGCAGGATCACTAGGATGACCGTCGCGGCGAGGCCGACGCCGCGCGCCACCGCCAGGCTGGGGGCCGGGGACGTCTCGCAGGTGCGGGCGATCGCCACTCCGACGAAGTAGAGCGGCACGGCCCTGACGACGCCGACGCCCACATCGAAGATGCCCTGGTGCAGACCGGCCCAGCTGAGCAAGTCTGCGGCCACCAAGACGACGAACGCCGTCAAGAGCCCCGATCGCGTATGCTCGATCACCCGAAGCATGAAGGGCGTCAGGACGTAGCAGAGCAGCAGGGCCGAGAGCGTCCAGGTCGGATAGTTCCAGACTTCGTGCGCACCCCAGGGCCAGCCGTGGAGCAGCATGACCTGGGGCGGCAGGTCGGCCCACCGGAAGTGCTCCGGATGTTGCGGGGTCACGCCCGCGAGGGCCATCAGCCCGATAAACGCCGCCATCATAAGGAGGACGATCACGTGGGCCGGCCAGAGCCGCTTCAACCGCTTCGCCAGGAATTCAAACGGCGTCATCGCCCCGGCCGACAGGGCGGCGCCATAGGCGCGCGTCACGACGAAACCGGAAAGCATCAGGAAGAAGTCGGTCGCCAGGAAGCCGCGGTCGAAGACCGGGTGGACCTCAGCCAATCGGATGGGGGCGTTGTCGCCCCAATGGTTCAGCAGGACCCCGAACGCTGCAAAGAACCGCAGGGCGTCTAGTGCGCCGCCACGTCCTTGAAATTTGGCGCCCAATTCCGTCTCCCCCAACTGGGGTGAAAGCCACTCGCAAGGCTACTGAAAGCACAGTCACGGCCCGGACGAAATGAGGTTCTCCTCCAAGGTGATTTGGCGGTCCGGAATAGAGCTCTACTATAGCGACTTGTGTATTCGAAGTGATGCAACTTTCGGCGCCTGTACAGTCGGTTGGCGGAATGTTCACGCTGCGGCCGGTGTGGAGATTAATTGTCTGTAACTCATCATCAGCGTAAGCTTAATTATTCATAATTTTCCCGCGACGCCATGCCTGGGTGCAGGGTGGAGGGGCGGCGCCCAGGCGCAGCGTGGCTTTCCGTCGTTGCCGGGGGCGGCGGCGACCGGTTATGGAGAGGCGAGTTGGGGTCGGCCTGCGATGGCGGGCGGGCCCGATCTTCGGGACGGCCGGCTTAGCTCAGTGGTAGAGCAGCGCTTTTGTAAAGCGAAGGTCGCGGGTTCGAGTCCTGCAGCCGGCGCCGTCATCTCCCGAGCATGCTTAATATTCGCGCTCCTGGGCGAGCGGCCTTCGCGTGACGAGAGACTCCGTTTCCATGCAACCCTGAGTCTACCTATTAAGGCGGCGCTTTAATTGTGTGGGGGCTTGAGATGGCGACGGTGATCGGCGGCAACGCCACGGGCGGCATGAACTTCGACGGGGGGCTGGACATCGGCTCCCTGGCCTATGGGGACGTCACGCAGGCCGGTGGGTCCTTCGTGCAGTTGCGCACCGAGGCCGACCCGAGCGGCTGGTTCTATGACAACTTCTGGGGTTCGTTCACTTATAACTCTGCCGGCGACCTGACCGGCGGCACGATCACCCGTTGGGAGGAGAGGGTCGATAGCTCCCTCTATTTCGACATCCAGAACGTGGCGGTCCCGGTGGCCACCTTCCTTGATTGGGTGGCCCGGGGCGACAACGCCACGGCGATCCGCACGGTCCTGGCCGGCGCCGATTCCATCGCGGGCACGATCTACGGCGACCTGATCCGCGGCTATGACGGCGCCGACACCATTTCGGGCGGCGGCGGCGCCGACCTGATCGACGGCGGCGCGGGGGTAAGCTACCTGCGCGGCGACGAAGGCGCGGACACCATCACCGGCGGCGCCAGCTTCGATGACATCAACGGCAACATGGGCGACGATTCGGCTTCGGGCGGCCTGGGCGGCGACTGGGTGGTCGGCGGCAAGGATCAGGACCGCCTGCGCGGCGATGACGGCGACGACATCGTCTACGGCAACCTCGGCCTCGACACCTGCGAAGGCGGCAACGGCGCCGATACGGTGCGCGGCGGCCAGGACGACGACATCGTCCTGGGCCAGGCCGGGAACGACTGGCTGTCGGGCGACCGCGGATCCGACACCATCACCGGCGGAACCGGCGCCGACATCTTCCACACCTTCGGCGACGCCGGCGTCGACCGGGTGACGGATTTCAACCTCGCCGAGGGCGACCGGGTGATGGTGGACCCGGGCACGACCTACGCCGTCGCCCAGTCCGGCGCCGACACGGTCATCACCATGGGGGGCGGGGGCCAGATGATCCTCGTGGGGGTGCAGGCGAGCTCGCTGTCCGGGGACTGGATCTTCGGGGCCTGAGCGGCCCTGGAGAACTGGCCGCTCCCGCCGATCTCCGCCGACCGCTATGAGGAGCCGACCAGAACGGCGAATCTCTAGCGATCGAACGGAGCATCGGCATGCCCTTGACCATGGCGGCGGTCGCGCCGGTCCTGCTGCTGATCGCCTCCAACGTCTTCATGACCTTCGCCTGGTACGGGCACCTGAAGGTCCATGACCGGCCGCTGTGGCTAATCGTGGCCGCGAGCTGGGGGATCGCCTTCTTCGAGTACTGCCTGGCCGTGCCGGCCAACCGCATCGGCCGGGCGGTCTATGACCCGGCCATGCTCAAGGCGATGCAGGAGGTGATCACCCTGGCGGTCTTCGCGGTCTTCTCGGTGCTGTACCTGGGCGAGCGCTTCACCATGAACCACCTGGTCGGCTTCACCCTGATCGCCGCCGGCGCGGCGTTCGTTTTCAAGGGGCCGTTCTAGGCCGAGCGGGTTTTGGCTTCCGCAGCGCGGCGCCATATAAGCGCCGCTCGCTCCGAAAGGCCGCTACCCGCATGTCCCGCATCCTGATCACCTCGGCCCTGCCGTACATCAACGGCGTCAAGCACCTGGGGACCCTGGCCGGATCGATGCTGCCGGCCGACGTCTATGCGCGGTTCGAGCGGGCGCGGGGCAAGGAGACCCTCTATATCTGCGCCACCGACGAGCACGGCACCCCGACCGAGCTGGCCGCCGCTGCGGCGGGCCAGGATCCGGCGAGCTTCTGCGCCGAGCAGCACCAGATCCAGCACGACCTTGGCCGCCGGTTCGGCCTGTCCTGGGACCATTTCGGCCGCTCCTCCTCGCCGCAGAATCACCGGCTGACCCAGCGCTTCGCCCAGCAGCTTTGGGAGTCCGGCTTCCTGGAGGAGCGGGTCACCCAGCAGGTCTATTCCAACGCCGACGAGCGCTTCCTGCCCGACCGCTATGTGATCGGGACCTGCCCGCACTGCGGCTATGACGCGGCGCGGGGCGACCAGTGCGAGAACTGCACGCGGGTGCTCGACCCGGCTGACCTGATCAACCCGCGCTCGGCGGTGTCCGGCTCGTCGGACATCGAGATCCGCGGCTCCAAGCACCTGTTCCTGCGCCAGAGCCTGTTCGCCGACCGGCTGCGGGCCTGGATCGACTCCAAGAAGGGCGACTGGCCGCTGCTGGTCACCTCCATCGCCCTGAAATGGCTCGACGAGGGCCTGCAGGACCGTGGGATCACCCGCGACCTGGAATGGGGCGTGCCGGTCAACGCCTTCGAGTGGGGGGCGAACCCGGACGGCGCCACGCCGGACATCGAGGGACTGGCGGGCAAGGTCTTCTATGTCTGGTTCGACGCGCCCATCGAGTACATCGCCGCCACCTGGGAATGGGCGGACGCCCAGGCGCTCGAGGCCGGCAAGGACCCGCCGGCGGATTCGGCCTGGGAGCGCTGGTGGCGCGGGCCGCAGGCGGCGGACGTCACCTATGTGGAGTTCATGGGCAAGGACAACGTGCCCTTCCACACCGTCGGCTTCCCCTGCACCCTGATCGGGGTGAACGAGCGCCTGGATGCGGACGGCCGCTGGTCGCCGGCCGGTAATGCGCCCTGGAAGCTGGTCGACCGACTGAAGGGCTTCAACTGGCTCGACTATTACGGCGGCAAGTTCTCCACCTCGCAGCAGCGCGGGGTGTTCATGGACCATGCGCTGGAACTCCTGCCGGCCGACTACTGGCGCTGGTGGGTGTGCGCCAACGCCCCGGAAGGCTCGGACGCCACCTTCACCTGGGAGCAGTTCCAGGCCCAGGTGAACGCCGACCTGGCCGACGTGCTGGGCAACTTCGTCAACCGGATCCTGAAGTTCAACGAAGCCCGCTTCGAGGGCGTCGTCCCGGCCGGCGGGGAGCCGGGCGATCTGGAGGCGCGGCTGGCCGCTGACGTCGAGGCCAAGCTCGCCGAATTGACCGGCCTCATGGAAGAGGTCGAGCTGCGCAAGGCCGCCCAGGCGCTGCGCCAGCTCTGGGTGCTGGGCAACGGCTACCTGACCGAGGCCGCGCCCTGGACGGCGATCAAGACCGACCGCGACCGCGCCGCCGTGGTGGTGCGCACCGCCCTCAACCTCGTCGCCCTGTTCGCCAAGGTGTCCGAACCCTTTATCCCGTTCGCGGCGGAGACCGTCGCGCTGGCGGTGGGCGAGGCCTATCCGGGCCGCTGGCCGGAAGGGAAGGGGAGCGACCTTTTGCAGATCCTCGAGCCCGGCCGCCCCCTGAAGACCCCGGACGTCCTGTTCCGCAAGGTCGAAGATGTTCAGGTGGCCGAGTGGCGGGCGCGGTTCGGCGGGCCGGAGGCGGCCAGCGCCTGACCCTCGCCGGCCTCAGTGCGCCGGCGATTTCGGCTGGATGTCGAGGAAGCCGGGCGCGACGGCGTTGTACTGGCCTGTGAACCCAAGGTCCTTCACCACGTCGCGCGAGCCCTGCCACATCATGTGCAGCGCCACGTAGAGGACGATCACCAAGCCCACATAGCCGATCCAGCGGTAGCGGTGCAGCAGGCGGGCGATCGCGTGCGCCGCCACGCCCATCAAGGCGATGGAGAGCAACAGGCCGAAGACCAGGACCACCGGATGCTCGCGGGCCGCGCCGGCCACTGCCAGCACGTTGTCCAGCGACATGGATATGTCCGCGATCAGGATCTGGATCAGGGCGTCGCGGAAGCTCTTGGGCTTGACCTTGGGATCGGTCGCCGGATCGTCGTCCATGGCCGCCGCGGCGGCGACCTCGTCGGCCGAGGCCTGATGGCGCAGCTCGCGCCACATCTTCCAGCAGACCCAGAGCAGCAGCAGGCCGCCGGCGAAGAGCAGGCCCACGATCCCCAGGAGCTGGGTGGTGACCAGGGCGAAGCCGATCCGGGTGACGACGGCGACCGCAAGGCCCCAGAAGATCGCCTTGCGGCGCTGCTCCGCCGGCAGGCCCGCGGCGGCCAGACCCACGGCGACGGCGTTGTCGCCGGCCAGGACAAGGTCGATCAGGAGGACCTGCAGGAGGGCGGCGAGGGCGGGGGCGCTGAACACCTCATCGAGCATGGGGCGCTCAATGCGTCAGGCGGGGCGTGCGCGCAATCCGAAACCTCAACTCCGCGGGCGGACGGCTTCATAGAGCGCGATTGCGGCGGCGGCGGAGACGTTCAGGCTTTCGAAGCCGCCTGGCATGGGAATCTTGGCCAGTTCGTCGCAATGCTCGGCCACCAGGGGCCGCAGGCCTTCGCCTTCCGAACCCAGCACCAGCACGACCGGCCCGCCGTCCAGCGCCTCGGCGAGGCTCCGCCTGGCCTCGCCGTCCAGGCCCACCGCGCGCCAGCCCAGCTCTTCCAGGGTCTCCAGGGCGCGGGAGAGGTTGACCACCCGGGCGATCGGGACAGCGTCCACGGCGCCGGCGGCGGCCTTGGCGAGCGCGCCCGACAGGCGCGGCGCGTGCCGGTCCTGCAAGATCACGCCGACCGCACCGAACGCCGCGGCCGAGCGCAGGATGGCGCCCACGTTCTGCGGATCGGTGACCTGGTCGAGCATCAGCAGCACCGCGCCCGGCCCGGGCGCGAACGACGCCAGGTCGACGTCCGCCAGCGGCGAGGCCAGCATGGCCAGGCCCTGGTGCACGGCGCCCTGCGGCAGGTTGCGCGCGATCTGGCCGTTGTCCGCGGGCTCCAGGGCGGGGAGGCGGCCGAACCGGCCTTCAAGCCGCTTGGCGTGCTCCGGCGTCGCCAGCAGGCGAAGCGGCGGCTCGCGTCGCGGATTGGCCAGCGCCGATTCGACCGCGTGCCGTCCCCAGATCCAGTCCTCGGATGGGGTCTCGCCGCGGGGCGGAAGGCGTCCTTCAGGCCGCTTTTTCCAGGGCTTGCGGGGCGCGTTGCGTTCGCTGTGGGAGGACACTATAAGACGCGCTCCAAATTGGGGCCGAAGACAGGGCCTTCGCCGAAACGACCCTGCGGGCGGGCTGAATAGCACCGGACGCAGACCCCGGCGGAGGCTTTTTGTTCAAGGCCCCATGCGGGCTCCGAGCGCTGGGGGAATGTCCCGAGTGGCAAAGGGGGCGGACTGTAAATCCGCTGGCGTACGCCTTCGCAGGTTCGAGTCCTGCTTCCCCCACCACGCTTCGGAAAAAGTTGACGAAACGCGCAGGCAGCGCGTGACCGCGGGTATAGCACAATGGTAGTGCAGCAGCCTTCCAAGCTGAATATGCGGGTTCGATTCCCGCTACCCGCTCCAACGCTTATCTAGTTTTCACTCACACCACGGCAGACGCCCGCAGGATCCCGATGGCCAAGGAAAAGTTTCAACGCAACAAGCCGCACTGCAACATTGGCACGATTGGCCATGTTGACCATGGGAAGACGACGCTGACGGCGGCGATCACCTTCATTCTGGCGAAGACGGGCGGGGCCA
>Ga0307516_10000009_pt1 | contig 230385 bp, 326 predicted proteins | sample 19_EM_MG_FD_203310 | JGI IMG/M metagenome (GOLD analysis project Ga0307516, IMG submission 203310) | Populus trichocarpa ectomycorrhiza microbial communities from riparian zone in the Pacific Northwest, United States - 19_EM | ecosystem: Host-associated > Plants > Roots > Unclassified... | reverse complement strand
CCCGCCGTCCCGTCCCTTGTCGCATCTGGTGTAGGACTAGTTTCCTCAGACTTGATTTCCTTCTCTTCAGTCTTGTTTTTGTCCTCCGGTGTTTTACGACTCTGAGCCAGAAGAACAAGTTGCGTAACGTCGAATTGCTGGAACTTCGTCCTTTTCCCCGGTGCCCCAGTAAGCTCGTACTGAAGGCCGTTCGCCTTGGCCGCTCGGACGAAATGCTCAGCCGCGGGCTTGTCATTTTGGAGGGTGTGATATAAAAGTCCTTGCTCAAGTAGGATACGTCCTTGGACCCCCCGCAAGTCTGGAGGGAACTCCGGATCCTTCAAAGCGTCCGCATCCGCGATAATCCTACGAAAGATAAGCGAATACAATGATAACGAGGTGAAACTCACGTACGTGTCCAAGAGTTCTTGAGGCAGCCCGACCGGCTCATCCAAAATTTGTTCTCGCAACAACCACGCCCTCAACCTCCACCAGACAACCGTCTTCGCGGTCTCACAAACGTTCCACAACGCTTCCGCAACAGCGAGGAAGATCGGAACCTGAGCAAGGTGGTACGCAGGTTCACCTCCGTAAGCCAGTTCCGTCGTAGCCCTCTGGTGCAACATCTCCTCCGTCACGTCCAAATTCGGTGAAAACCTTAGCACCTCAAGCGGCTTCACGTCCAGGTCAGGTCCCGTGTAATTCGGTTGAATGTACGAGTGTAGGCACGCGATCCCTACGATGAGCGGCAAGAGATCACTCCGGTCCTCCTCTGAAATCGAATCAAAGTCGAACCAAGACGCTATGGGTCCATCCAGGTTCTCGAGCGTGGTTTTGGTTTTTAGTATCCGTTGAGCGTGGTCACTGGTCAAGACCAAACGAAAGGACCCGTCGATGACACCCTTGGCCAGTTTCGTGATCGCAGAACCTCCTTCGGTGGGCAGCTCGTCGTCCCAACGGCCGACTAACAAAGCTCGCTCGATGGCTTCTCTACTCAAAGACATTCACAATCGCAGAGAGGGAGGAGGATGAGTAAGAACAGAGCGTGGGGAAAGGAGAAATACAGGAAAGCAAGGAAGGTGGGTGTGCGGTTAGACAAGATAAGATGAGGATGAAAAATTCATCAAAGAGTGGGTGAGAGCGATCAGCTGATGACATATGCACACTGGACGTGAAAAAGAAAACCAAGGAGAGTCGTCCGTACGGTCAGTATGGAGAGCGTTATACAAGAAAAGACAACAACAGTAAGCAATTGGTGACCACCACTGGCGGGAAGGAAAAAGGGGGGAGAGGGAGAAGGGAAGTGAAGAGAGGGCCGCGTCCGTTACACCACGAAATGTAGTGACAAATGGCATATTTACACAATTGGGGTCCACGCCATCCCCCCAGGACTCGCCAGGTAGGCCGGGTAGGGCTTGTATCCCGATCCATTCCTGAGGGATTGGGAGATCGCCTCTCTTTTCTCTTCCCACGATTTCAACGCCTTCAACAACTGGACGGTCTTGTCTACCTTGCCCTGCCTAATGTCGTTGATACTCACCGTGCCCAAACGGACGTCGTTATTCAAGAGGAAGTCGAAGAGACTGAAAAGTCCGTCCAGTTTGTCGTCGTTTGGTCCGGACGGGAACGAGGAGTTGAGGACAGGGGGTGAAGCAGGGCTCCCCTTGATCGCTTCAGCTATCCTCATGAGATTCAGGCCACCGCAGTCGCAGATATCCGTAAATGTGAGGTTTGGTGGCAAACGCCTATTAGCCCAATCGATCAGGTCCTCGTCAACCACAGAGTTCTGCATCGGGTTTGAGAATTTAGGATAACTAAAGGGTGACAAAGGACTTACGAACCCAGAATCGATTATGGAACTCGCCCTATTCCTACTCGGACGTGGGGGGGCGGTTGGCTTAACTAACTTCGTCGACGTCGTGGATGGTGCGTCGTTCGAGTCGGTCTTCTGGATCTCGATCGGGCTTGGTATATGGTCCCCCGGGAAGAAAGACTCGACCCGGCCACCGTTTTCCTTGGCGTCACCTTTCACCTTTTCCACGCCGAGTAGCAACACCTGAGCGTCCCGACTGGAGAGTTGGTTGGGGTTTGGTCTCCTCGTCGCTCTCTGGGTGGCAGCACGCGAACCGGGTGATGGCGGTCGCGGAGGTGGGCTCATGGCTTGTGCGACTTCCAACGGGATAGTCGGAACGGTGGCGGTCGAACTGACAGGTCCTGTCAAGCGACTTCAGCATAAAGCCCCCCACATAGCGCGTTGGGAGGACTTACTGGTGTAATCACGTTCGATGGTCGATTTAATCAATGCTTTCATCCATTCTCGGATGGTGGATTGGGTGGCCGAATGGAACATGTGGGTTTTGTCGTTTGGATGTTCCATTCTGAAACCATAGCTTCCAGGCTTGATATCCTCGTCTGGGGTGATCTTGTAGCCACAAACGTTGATATACCCTTTGATCTTAGTCTCCTGACGTTGAAGTTAGCTTCCGCCCGGGAAAAGACCGGAGAAGTTGGTCCGAACCGTGATCTCGCTACTTCGCATCCAGTAGAGATTGTGTCCTTTCAATACACAATACCTCAGTTTCCATGTATTGTAATGTTCTCCCTTCTTCATCAACCAACCATTGGAATCGGGAGTTCCAATCTGCTGAAGGACGCTGCGGCCTTGCACAAGACCGGGTCCGTTGCTCGGAGGTGCGGGAACCGGCGACCTTGGTACTTCCCCGCCCGAGGTCCGTTTTCGCAAAAGGGCTCTATCCTTCTCTTCCTTCGACAGTTTCGTAGGACTATCCACCCGACTCTTCGTCTTGTCCAAAGCGGCTTGTCTCGCGCTGAGTTCTCCAACATTATGTTTTGAGATCGACGTTTTCCTGTCCGCGATATGGTACAGCCTGGAGAACGCAGACGCAGACGCAGACGTAGACGCAGACGTTGAGGTAGATTTCTCCCTTTCCAATTTTCCGGATGCCCCATCATCATCTTTATCTGTAGATCTATTCGGTTCGAACCCGTCAACACAGATCAAGGGAGGATTTTCAATGAAAACATACCCGGTGGAGTACCTCGGGGCAGGCTTTCGAGACTTCCCAAGCGAACCACCGAAAGTGGCTCCGAACAAACTAAGACGGTCGGCAGGCCTGGTGTTGTCGATGCTCCTCTTAGACCTCCTGTGGGTCCCGGGCAACGGCGCCGACTCATCGATGGAGGAGCGTTTGGTCGAGGTGATAGAGATGGGGGTAGAAACGGTACCCTTACCACCCTCTCCATTCTCATGAGAGGGCGAACCATTGGGTTCGGGGGATCGCCCGAACACCTTCCTCCTCTTGCTATTTCTGCTGCTGCCGGTGTTGGGGATCTCGCTCTGTTAACACCGAATCGGTCTTCCGTAACGATTCGAAAATGAGTCCATCACGTACCTCGCTCATTGCTGTTCTGTCGTCGTCAAGGGTGACGACATTATCGGAGGAAACGACGTTCCTTCCGCCCAAATTCGCATCACTAGGCGACAGATTAAGTTGCGATGGTCGAGTTCTCTATGAAACCCAAGCGACGTTAGAATCCCGCCTTTGGTCTCCGTCTGCGCTTACCTGAAACTTGGAGGTCAGCTGAATTCCCAACCCAATGATCGAGTTTCTCGAACTGGTCCTGTTCAGCACATTCTCTTGGATGGATCCAGGGTCGGATTCCCTCCTAGGTCTGGCACTTTGTGGTGTATCGGGCAGGCTCTTTGGTGTTTCTAGGAGCGGACTGTTTGTGTCTTCCGTGATCCTCGGACTGTCGGACTGGTAGAACCCGCCGCCAAGAGTATTGGAGCTCGTGGCGGACATTGGAGGAGCGGGCGACGACAACAACGACAGGCTGTTGAGCGAAGACCCCTGAGCCGAACTGACACTCCTTGAGTGGGAGAAAAAGCTATCGGAATGTGCAATTGGTTCTGGTACTGGGGCTGGCGGTGGCCTCTTCAACTCCACAATAGCGTTGGCAATCCGCTTCCGTTTGCCGAAAGCAACAATGCCGATCTCGGTCTTGAGCAGGTCGAGGTCCAACTCCATCAGAACGTCTCCAGTAATATCTTGTTCTGCAAGGAAGAACGTCAGCGCCAGGAACTCGCGCTCTTAATAGGACACACGTACCAATGAACTTGTCACAAGTAGCCTGATCGATCCCTTTAGCCTTGAGCCAATCCACAACCTCTTCAACGACCCACTCTTCTGGGGGTTTAGAGGGTGATAATGTGGGTAATGCGGGCTTCTCAATGGGCGGCGTTTCGGTTCCTTGAGGTCGGAGCAGAGATCGTCGTTTGGTGGGGGTTTCAAGAGCCTGCTGAATCCCAATTGAAGTGATGGTGGAGGAGGAAGGGGTGCCATGGGGCTGAAAAATGGGGGTACGGGTTCGCTCAGGTGTCCCATTAGCCAGCGCGACCGAAGGCACCCATATGGAAGAAATAACGGGAGGAGGAGTAGAGGGAGGAGGGGAAGGGGGGGTACGATTTGCTGGTGATGGAGACTTTGGGAGTGGAATCTGTGTAGCGTATGTCTGTAGCTCGGGCTTGATTTCTGACTCCGGCTCCGGTTCTGACGCTGGCCTTGGGGTGGGCTCTGGAGAAGTTGCGCGTGGCTCCTGCTCCCTGATGAACGACTTTCCGGGGACGGTAGCAGTGGATAAGCCACCCGTGTCCTCTCCAGGGGAGGGAACAATATACACGTCCGATGCCACCACCGGCGTGCCGGGGTCTGGAACGACTGGGATGTTTGATCGCTTGGCCTTGATCGAAGCCTGAGCGTCGTCCTCCTCTTCCTCGGGGATGTGGGGGTGGTGTCGAAGGAAGGGTGATTCAACGTACAACCGCGAAGTGTGTTCGTCGTCCTCGGCCTCGCTTTCGTCACTGAGTTCGACCTCGATCGGGGGAGCCGAGATGCGCATGGGAGTCGACGGACCCGCTGATGCCTCGTTGACCATCCTGGACTTTTCAGCAAGTCTCTGTCTGGTATTCAGGTGCCAGCCGTCGATCTCTCCATCGGTATCGATGACCGACTCCCGATCGGTCCAGTCGTCCCCTTCCCCACGCGAGCTTGCGAAACTAAAGCTCCTGGATCCATCACCATCGTGCCTACCAAGTTGCTCGATGGCTTTCTGTACGTCCGTCATCGTAGCGTGCATTACTTCTCCGTCGGCCGTACGGGGACCGGGGTTGCCGAGAGGACCTAGATTCGGAGAGCCCACGAAGCCGGTCTCGGGCTCCTCCCGCAAAGTTTGCAGGGCGGTAGGCGAATGTAACTCTGGTTCTGGTTCATGAATCTCGATGGTTGCGGATTTTGGAGTGAACTCTGGGAGAGTCGGCGAGGTAAAACTTTGCGGGAACAGACCAACGCCACTAGTTGCTGTCCGGCCCTTGTTAAGAGAAAAAGATGAGCATCCTGCGCTAACCGAGACATGGGGAAATGAGGCAGTAGAGGGAAATCAAATAAGGGGGACAAAGTGGTACGTTTTCCCTCAGGCACGCGTGTTTGCGGGGACGGGGTAACGATGAAACAAGACACGGAACCTCCCCACATTCCCAACACGCCTTCTCCCCGTGAATTTGTGTCCGTCGAAGACAAAGCCCCGCTCATCGAAACAGCCGATCGAAGAGGACTGACCTGCCACCAGCCGTCGCCATAGACGTCATCCTTTTCCACAATCTCTATCCGCTCTCCAGCCTTGAATTGGATTTCGTCGGGATTTTCTGGAGCAAAGTCGAACAACGCGTAAACGTATTCCGGCATATCTCCACACCGCAGCGCCGCCTGCTCTCGGGGAATTGACGGATATTCGATGTAGAGTGTGGCCAGGGACAAGCCTGGCGGGATATCACCTCCTAGGATTGCGGTGGATAGATAAGCGAGAGCGGGGAGGTGCGCACGCTGTGACCTGGCCTTGTGGAACGAGGGTGGGGAGGGAAAACCTCAGCAACGGTCACAGCTGCTTCATCTCCGGCAACTGCCGACCGCGATCTTTCCACATCCTCGGCGCGGAAATGCAGAGATTAGGTGCGGGGTCCGCATCGCACATGGAGACGACAACCAATATTTTTCTACAGTATTTGTCACGGGGAATGCGGGGAAATTACGAGAAGTAAAGGCGATCCTGCTGCAGGGTACACCCGTAGAAATAACCTCGCAAGCACTTGACAGTGGGTGTCGATCTTGGTCAACATCCAACACGACGACCGCTCATATCTCGAGGCCATGCAAATAGTCCCAGAGCTTCAGGGATCAACTCAGGAAGTTGCTCGGGAGAAGTGTCGTCGAGCAGCTGATCTAGTGAGGATCTCCCCCCATTCCAAACGTGAGGGTAATAGTTGATGCATATCAGATTGGCGGTCCTTGTATCACAGACGACACCGCATTGTGCTTCAAGGCCCTCAATGGACTGCCGGGACCTTACATCAAGTACTTTTTGACGGAACTTGGCCATGACGGTCAGGAGCCTCTTCTCACACCGACGTGCCTGCTCTCTGAGGGGGATCTCGACCAGGTTTGAATAGGATGTTAGCCGGATTCGATACCAAAGACGCTTGGGCTTTGTGCACATTCGCCTATAGCGCCGGTCCCGGAACTGAGCCAATCCTATTTGAAGGCCGCACCGACGGTCGGATCGTCCCTGCACGTGGATCTGCACATTTTGGGTGGGATGCAGTTTTCGAAGCGGAGGACACAGGAAAAACGTATAGGCATTTCACTTCTTTCCCCCTGATAAGATTGTTCACTCGAGCATCTAGTTACGCGGAGATGGAGCCAGAACAGAAGAACGGGCTCTCGCATAGATACAGGGCTCTGGCGAAGTTGAAGGAATACCTTGTGACCCTTGACCAATAGCCAGATGGGGCGGTTGTTTACGCATGCGTTATGAACCTGTGGTTTCCCTGGGACTCGAGAAAGCAGACCCGGGCACCCGTGAGTCAAATGGCAAGGATCTGTTGAATTATTTCTGTCGTGCGACTCTGAGCGTTGGTGATACACTTCGAGAGAACGTCCAACTCTGGCGGGAGATGCTGCCCGAGTTGGTTGATACAGAGTAGACGGCCTTCGTTGTCCGTGATAACGGTCACCGTCGTCTCGAGCAATGGTTCCTCAAATACAGTCGGATCGGCCAACACGTGCGAACTATAGAGAAAGATTCAGCAGCGAAGCCTATCCTTCCCGCGAAGGATACGCACGAGTCAAAGACACCGAAGGACGAAGATATTGGGGTTTCTGATAGAGATAAGGCTTCTGTGGACTTCCTTGAACATGTAACGTGGTTCGTCTCTTCGTGATACGTGGCCTTCGGTAAACGAACTGGGAACGCATTGCGATAAGCTGGGTCAGAGGTCCCACCTGCGTAACCACGAACCATTCTTCAAAGCTGAAACCATGGCCAGCAAAGTGGCATCGAACACATTGCCGTTATAGTTGATACACGTCGCATCAACATACAACACCCAAACGAATTTTCCCGACTGTATACACAGTGACTTTGTGGGCAGAATGTTCGAACTGGAAAGTACGAATGAATGCGGGGCTCGTGCGGTGTGACCAGAGATGCACCATACAGAATAAGGGTTTCATTTAACCGGCTCGAGAGCACCTGAGCGTCATCTGATGGTGGACCGGGTTTGTACTTCGGCGAACAGAGCGGCGAGAGGTCGAGGTTTGGAACTGATAACCGTGTTAGCAGCTCCGCAGGTGTCTAACCCTCACGGACGCGATACCTAGGAACCCATCCTCAGGCGCATCCAAGTCAGGTTCCGCGATCTCGGCCTTGACCCCACACACGACTGTGGTATCTCCTAACCGTACCAGCGAGGAGCCATCTGCCGTAGATATTGAACCTGACAGCAAGAAGCGGTCAGCCACGGGGGCGAATCGACATCTTCTGGAAGCATTTACCAACGTTGATCGAACAATCCCTGAACTCGAGGAAAGCTCTCCCGTCTGGTCTCACATTCTCCTCTAAAAATCGTTCCAGGTACGTTCTCGGATGCAGACGTTGGAATGTCGCGGCTCTGATCGCCTCCGAAGGGGTTGAAGAGGCAGCCATCCTGGAGGGCTGCAAACCCTCTCGATCGCGTTGAACCGGAGGATCGGCAACTTCCGTCAACTCCCGTTCCAATTCCCGATGGCCCTCAGGCGGTCGCTGTCCCACACCCTCAGGCAGCAGAACCTCAGATACAGGAACTATTCTATCCAACAGCTACCCGGAGACTATTCCGTCGTCCTCCCGAAGGAACCCTTTGTTTGGGGGGTTTCACACATCATTCCTCGACCTGTGCCCATACACATCTCCCGTCCACCCTACATCAAAGGAGGCAGACCGATACTTGGCGACCCAGATAATGGAGATCCCTACGAGGGTGACGGTCGGATAGCACTCGGGTCTTCCGAAGAACAGTCGTTGCGGAAGGCGGCGCTCTTGGCCAGAGACGCCTTGAACTACGCTTCGACTCTTGCCAAGGTCATCAATTTCCCGACCGTACCCGCACAGGCTTTCGATGTTGACAATATTTAGGTAGGTGTTACCACAGAAACAATCGACACCGCATTACACGAATGGATAACCGCCCATGGAGCCTATCCCTCCCCATTACTCTATTCTGGTTTCCCAAAATCATGTTGCACGAGCGTCAACAACGTTCTCTGTCACGGGGTCCCAGATGAGTGAGTTGGACTTCTTTTCTCAAATAAACTCGGAAACGGTTCTCACCCTCCGTATAGCCGACCGCTCGAGGATGGCGACATCGTGAACGTCGACGTGACCGTGTACATCGGCGGTCATCACGGAGATACGTCGAGAACGTTACTGGTCGGGGACGTTGTGAGCTTCAGTTCCTCACCTCGACCTCGGCTGTTTTACCTCTCGGACAGGACGAGCCGGGAAGGAGGCTAGTTGACATTACAAACAACGCGCTGGACCTCGCAATTCAGTACTGTGGCCCGGGGAAAGCGTTCAAAGGGATTGGAAAGGTCATTCATGACCATATTCGCCAATCCGGCAGTTATTGTGTATCCCAACGATTCACAGGGCACGGGATTGGCAGTGTCTTCCATAGGCCACCTTGGATATTACACCATCCGAATGACGAACCAGGAGTCATGCTCCCGGGACACTGCTTTACAATAGAGGTACGGGCCCGGTCCAAAGCACTCGCAGAGCATTGACAGCAGCGGAATAGCCTGTTATCATCGAAGGCTCGGACCCAACCGACTGGACGTTCCCTGACGGTTGGGCCGCCTCCACGGAGGTGTGCCCGATCTTTCCTTCCATTGGCCATATTCCGCTCACCACCCGCCTACAGAACTGTTCAAGAGGGGCACAAGCAGAACACATGGTCTTGATTACCGAGGACGGTTATGATGTTCTCACAGCGTAGTCCTCCTTTCGTATTGTGCACTACACAATGGGTGATATGTTCCGGCTTCCAAGTGTCCTGAATATCGTACGTAGGAACGCCCCATGCCCCCACCGCAGCAGTCATGTCTTATTCCATGCCGAGCGAATGACCACAGCCGCTTTGCACCCCTTGCTGTGTTCAAGGTATCCGATTATACGCTCGATTTCCCCAGAATTGCGATTCCAGGTCACGTCTGCGTGGGCAAGACACCCGGTGAACTCGTAGTCGGCCTGCCTGGACCACTCGACTGGGTTCTGTGACCCGCGCTTGTCCCTGGCCTGTCGCGCTGCGGTATTATAACCCGATGAACTGTTCGCAGTGTCTACCCGTTCATTCGTTGGACCGACGGGCGAGGATGGCAAGGCTCACCATTGGAACAGGCTGCGTTTCTTGACGCCTTTCTTGGAGCCCCAGGTGCTGCTCCAAGCCGTCAACCAACAGTGTTCGAGCTTACTCTGCGGTTGGTCCGCATGTGGGAGCCCATTCTCGCGGAGGGTTTGGACAGCGGTGGCTTGGCTCGGAGCGGTCGCGCTGAAACGCATCCTGTATTCCTGTTTCTCTGCGTAAATCGAGCGGATTGCTTCATCTTGCTCCGAGTCGAGATAAAGCTTCTTGACGGGCACCTGTGGGTCGACAGCTTAGCCGGGAACGCGGGAGAAGCGATCAGAAAAGCGCCAACCAGAACAGGCTTCTTGAAATCCATGTCGAGGAAGTCTGCGTTGGAGGCGTGACTCGCGGTCGTGCTGGTGCTCAGGGTGGGGCTGGACTGTGGGGGCGAGGAGGAGGGCAGGACCTCCCAGGGTTGGTTGACGATCTAGAGGGGATTGAGCATTGAACGGATTGCCAAGATGTGGCGAGAGACGTACGTGTTTCAGGTCCATTCTCGGTTGCTATCGTGGGGAGTGCAAAGCTAAAGAGGCTCTGGCCGACTTTACCTCTTTAAACCAGGGCGGCTCTCGACTTCGTGCCGATGTCCCCCCAGCGGAGTTAGCCATGCCGATGGAGGGTTCCGAGCATGTCGTCCGCTGCCAATGCGAGAAGTAACGCGCCGACGCAGCAACGCGCTTCCGGCAATCCATCGTCCCAAACTGTGGGATGTGCCATTTTTGTAGACGGCGTTGTTGGTTTCACGCAGGCTGCAACAAACGATCACGGGGCAAAGAAGGGCCGTACATAAGCGCAACTTGCCGCCTAAACCCTGCCCACCCTCTCCTCTCCAATCTCGGGGTTGGAGATTCCGTAGCAAAATTGAATGAAATGGATGACGTGAAGTGCTTTGTGTGCTTCGGGTTCCCATCAGCTTTTTCGAGAACAAAGGCGATGGAATCCATATGGGACGCCGGTTCGAGCGAGAGCATTGCCCGAAGCGATGAACCGAGAATGATCTGCAGACAACTGTTGCGCACACGATCGCGCCCGGTAGTATGATTACCGGTCGGTTCTTGGGACGACGGCATACTCTTTTCGGCTCGACGTCGTCCACGATCCAACGACCATGAGGATGGTCCAAAGTCAATGCCAGGCCAAGAGTCCGAACCCCGAGGGTGGGTGTGCACAGGGCATTACATAACGCCCGCCGTCGCTTTCTGTGTTTTGAAATCACCCTTTGGCTCTGGCCGAGATCGAATCCCCGACTGCCCCCTCCGAGAGCAGGTCCACAGGCAAAAGCGGCCTCTCGAGAGCTTGGTACGGCTCATGCGATCCAGTATGTGAGGTTGCTTGCCTAGTGAATACAAACTCGTCGCGGGATTCGCAGCCGGAGCCCACATATCCACGATGCATCCCCAATTACGGGGGTCATTTCAGGGCGCCTGAGGGACGAGCACAAACCACCAGACCCCTGTTTCCTTGGCGTATGGCCAGGGGGATCCGTTAAAGGATCACATGGAGGGCGTGAGCAAGATCTGATGAACCCCATCCGGTGCTCGAGATTGAGCGGGACGAGCAACCCGTCGGAGGAGACGCCTTGTCCATATCCCGGGTTGTAGGGTAGTCAAGCCAGAGGCGACAGAGTCCAAGCGGGCCTGTCTGCCAGCCCTCGCGCCACCGCTGAGACCAAGGTTGTTGCGGCTATCAAGCTGAGGTACCGCCCGGGAGAAAACAGGAGTGACGGAGCACCGGATCGCATTGCGGTAAGGGTATGTGGCAGCCCGTTTCCCCCGAAACACGAGCGCACCCCCGGCTGGACCTGAGGGTCACCAGACCTGTCCAGTTGGGCCTTGAGGATAAAATTTCCGGTAACGTGAGTGGAATGCCGTGGGCACGACGGTCCCGGTTACCTCATGTCGGCTGTCTTGCCCTTCTGAACTTCTGGAGATTGGAGGTACATTTGCAAATCAAACCAACTGATGCGAGCCGGACAAACGATGGTCCCTAGTCGGGACGAATTTTGATAAACATTGTTTCTTGTTCCGGGCCGGGGTTCCCCTCGGGCAAAATTTCTCGGTTTTTGCTCGAGGCGCCGGCGCTAGTTGTCAAGGTCCCAGGACAGCAGTCGGGAGTTACCGACGGTGTCAGCGCGTAGTATCCCGCGAGACTGACGAGGAGGAAAAGGGGTGGGCTCGAGGCTGTAAGCGTTGGGACACACAGTCTCGAACCGGTTGTTAGGGACGACCGTCACAAAAGTCGATAACACCGTCGAGGTACCGCCCTGAGAATCGAGGGCCTAGGTCGCGCGGGACCTACAAGTGATAAGGTAGTTTGCAACCACGGGACTAGTGACGAGTGAGGCAAGTGAGGGATCCTGTGTCGGCGGACTCCAGGTCGAAAAAAAAAACAGGCCCTGCAGCAAGGTGAAAACGCGTTTATATTATTCTGGGTTTATGGGTTGCAGATACAATACTGGCGGGGACCGTGAAACGTGGTCACCGAGCAGTGGCGGGGGCCTGGGGTGCCTTTTGTGATTTTGGTATGAGTGTTCCATCCTCCCATCGCTTCACAACATTGTGTTGGAAAATGCCCATGTCTTCGCTGGGGAAAATACGGAGCCTCTCTAATCTCCTCTCCCGCAGCTTATTTTTGGGCAACATCCCGGATACCGCCTGACGAATGATCTATAGAAGGATGGTGAGCCCGCCTCGTCATTCATGGGAATAGTATCACGCACCTCGTCAGGTTTCCGCCGCATCATCTCCTTGTACCTGATTTCCTTCAAGCCTCCAGGGTACATGGTGTGCTTACGATATAGCACCTGCTCCTCTTTGCGACCAGACACCTTGACCTTCTTGGCGTTGGTTACGACCACATAGTCACCGCAGTCAGCTTCGAACGAGAGTGAATAAAACATGCCACGCAGCTCTATGGAAAATGGAGACAGACCTGCGGCGTCGTATATTGGTTTGTGTTTTCCCATTAGGACGAGCGCAATGCGTTCCGCGAGTTTTCCGAGAATCCTATCCGACGCGTCAACATGGTGCCAAACCCGGGCATAGGCTAGCGCAGTCTGTGAAACGCGTCGTAAGCCCGGCGACGAGAAACGCGAAACTGGAGCACCGGAACACGTACGTTCCCTATCCGCTGGGACATGACTGTCACGAGACGGAACCCGGATGTGGCTGGAGGACGAAGTCGGAACAAATAAGGACAAACTCCGTCTTGCTGCCCGATTGTCGATCACCCGCGGCCTCACTTTCGTTCCCGCAACCCCTCTTGTTTGTGAATATCCCCTCCGCTTTCTATCTAGCTCGTTGCGTATACCTGCCTTCACCTCCACAAATAATTCCTGGAAGTGGGGGCGGCGTTACTTTGGGCAAACTCCAGGGCTACCTTTGCAAATCCATACCGGGCGATTGTGCCTCCGGGTTCCAAACCGCCACACGGGTGTTATCACCAACGCCAGAATTATAATGACTGCGCCTTCCCTGCGCACCCGTGTTACATGCACGATCATGGTCGCTGCTGAGAACGCCTGTGCTCCGTTAGACCGGGAGGTATACCGAGGTAAGATAACCCCTTGTCATCCCCTCCCGGCCTCCACCTGGGCCGCAAACATCATGAATTTTTGTTACAACCCTCATATCCTTCGCTTGAGCCGAAGATCCTCCTATCGTCCAAACGTAAGGAGTTATCTCAACTCACCCCCGACCTCGGACCGATGTGGTATTCACCCAGAGGTTGCTCGGGTTCTACTTAGCACGCGGCCGCCGCCGGATCTAACAACCCAGACCTCGAGGATGCGCTTCCATGAACACAGAAGCCCAGACCTCGATGAGAAGTTGTGTTGGTCCTGTGAGAACATACTAAAGTATATCAAGGTTAAAGATTCCGTCGTGAATACGAATGGTCTAGACTGTTTGTGCCTACCGCCCATCCTGCCCATTTTTTACTCGTTTCACTCAATCACGAGGAGTCGACCGGGTTCTGGTTCGGATTACCCGAGTTCATCGGGGGCGGGAACCCGTTGTCTTCCTGCTCCCTCTGGTTCGTCACTTAATCAGCCCTTCCTGATAGACGCAGATTTCTTTCATTCCTGGCGCAAAGATCTTATCGATTTATCTGCTGCAGTCTCCCCTCGCCGCAGCTCGGGGGGAATGGGAAACCATTCACTGATGTCAAACCAATCACAACTCAGATGGTCTGTGCTAATATTATTTAAGTTGCCGTTGCTCGGTCATACGTCCGGGTTTTGCGGTCGATATTTTGAAATAGGGATTATGACGTTTGGATGGTTCGAATGGTCCAACCAGCCCCCCGAACCCGCCACAGGATTCTGTGCGCAAACCCCCCTTATCTCATGCCATGGCATGGGCAACCGTGTAGTGGCCAGTCGTCAATTACCTTCAGAGCAAATTCCTCCAACTACGCCGAATTGCCCTTCCACCATCACCTTCGGGGCATATAATCGAAACTCTAGACCTCGCTCCAAAACACAAGGAGGTCATTACGGCGGAAGGTGGCCCAGTGCCAGAACCCAGTCCCATAATGAACGCAGAGACACAGAGGGCTCAGCCCACCGCTGTCGCAGCTCTCTCGTCAACAGTGGGGGCCTTGCTTGCTGCGGGCCGGGCCAACGGATATACCCCCCGGGCTCTTGATTGCCTTGTTCCTTCTTTGGAACTATTTACTGATCATTGACCCCTGCTTACGTCTGTTTACCTGAACCTGGATGGCCGTTTCGAAGCGCGAGAGAGGCGCCTTGTCGATCCACGATCCATCAACAACCGTGCTCCAGTTCATTTTGCAACGCGAGGGAGCCATGGTGGGACGTGGCCCCCCGCCGCGATAAAACAAAACATTCCGGGCTCGTTGGCAGCTTCACCTGGAGTTTCGATCAGGTACCGTACTCTGCGTTCCAGACATAGAATGGGAGGCGTTCCTGGAGATTCGCCCGCGTGTAAATTTTTGCGTCATGTCACAGGATAGCGAGGTGTATTTGCAAAAGATGATCGATGATCATGGAAGCGTTGGGAAAGTCGGCCCCCACCTTTTGCCGCCAAAAAACTGTCGGTAATGCCGATGAGTGGATCAACGAACTTGAGAGAGTGATCCTGATGCACGAGGCACCAGGATCAGGTAACCTGCGTGTGCTCGCGTGAACTGTTAAGCCTCCCAGCAATCACCTGAGGTGTTCTAATGTTGTACGGAACGTTATGCCGTTTTCCTCAACAAATATGGGGGCCGTCTGGAAGGTTGCAGGTTTTCAGTGTCTTGCAACGGAGGAGTGAATTGTTTAAAATTAAAGGCGCTGGGGCGAACAGGCAGTTGATCGGGAACAAACTGTCTGCTACACGCCGCCTCGATGGTTCGATCCTTCTGCGTCTGGAATTTGATACCTCTAGCCGCACCTCAAATCTTGGTTCATTCCCACCCCAAATGGCGCTCTCGGCTGTCCGCGATCTTCACTTGACGTCCTTGGGACAAGCGATGGACAGATAGCGCTCATGGCCACCATGCCAATCGTATATAGAGCGCGGCTGGGTCCTTTTTTTTACTTCCCCGCCAGTGCCTTCTCCCCGTAGATCTCCTCAGCCGACCGCGCTATGGGTTTGTTCCAGAACTGTGCCGTGGTTGTTGCCACCGTCTGCGTCGCTGTACAATGGTACCAGCGACGTAGGCATAGGTCCATCAAGGACATTCAGGGACCACCGTCTACTTGGTTACTTGGTCAGCTTCTCGCTGCTTCGGGTTGAACTGGCGCGCTCATAGGGCTCTTTCAGGCAACGAGCTGGAGATATGGTGGCAGGACCAGCTCGGCGAAACCGATTTCAAATGGATGGCTGAGTATGGGAACGCCTGGCGCGTGGGAGGGTGCTTCGGGGTACGAACCCGTTCCGTTCACCGCTCATCTCTTTCAACGGCTGATCATCTGGGTGATTGACGTTGGCAGGAGGATGTTCTCATGCTTGCGGACCCGAAGGCGTTGCAGCACGTATTTCGGGGATACAACTATCCCAAACGTGCGGACTTTAGGCAAACGATCCGGCTTTTGACGGGAACTGGCCTCTTGTACGTTGACGGTACGTAACTCGTCCACTATCTGATAGTCAAGCTTTCGTGATCGGCTGATGCAGGTTGCTCAGGAGTGGACCATCATCGACAGAAACGGGTTATTGACCCCGGGTTTGGACCAGCCCAACTGCGTCAGTTCTATTCGGTCTTCCGGAGCAAAGCTGCAAAGGTGAGTTGTCACGTTCATCCGCGGTGTGGAGATGGCGACCGGGGTTGATCCCATATCATAGCTGTCGAGTAGGTTACACGAGACCGTAGGGAAGCCCGACGGTAATACCATTAATATCGCGCCCTGGTTGGCCCACACCACACTGGATATCATTGGAGAGAGTGAGTCTAAATTTCCCAAGTTGGTACGCATCAGTAAGGAGATTTCTTTTTTTTGCCCAGCTGCTTTGAACTACCCCTTCAATACCCTGGACAATCACCAGGACGAACTGACGAGCGTTTACGAGAACCTCTTGTGAGTGAACGAGAACACGACGTCAGAGCCTCATTCGTCCCCTGACCGGCTGAGCTTTCAGCGTTGATGCGGTCACTTTCCCTGCCGCGGGTGCTCTCCTATTCAAAGGCTTATGGTGTTATCTTCCCGAATGCGTTTTGCCATATATGGCATACCTCCCGGCGAAGCAGCTTCGGGTGTTTCGAAGGTACATGGGGGTCGCCCGCGGGGTCGCATCAAACTTGTTGGACGAAGCCCTCCGAGAAATCTGCGCGGGTCGGAGCAACAGGCGGGACGTCATGAGTTTGATGGGTATGTGCGATCGACACCGGTCATCCCATGAGGCCTCACGATCCGTTAGTTCAAGCGAATTCTAACCAGAACCCCAAGCAGGGAATGAGCAACGATGAACTGGTTTCTCAGATGACGTGGGTCCGGTTTCGTCCACGGTTCCCCTACTGCTCTGACCATTTCTCTAGGACTTTGATGCTTGCCGGACACGAGACCACCGCCTCGACCATGAACTGGTTGTTGTGGGAGTTGTCCAAGGATGCCGAGTACCAGGCACTGTGTCGTGAGGAGATCGCGCGCGTGCGTTCACAGGTTGTAGCCCGGGGCGATGATGACTTTTCGATGACGGACATGGAAAATATGCCACACGTGACTGCCATCATCAAGGTGAGTGGTTACCGACGGATCCCGTCCGCCGCCGCTAAAACTGATTTTCATGGTAGGAAACGCTCCGGTTCCATCCCATCGCTTATCATCTCGTGAAGAAAGCTGGTCACGACGACATCATTCCTCTGTCCACTCCGATACGGACGAAATCTGGTCAGCTCGTGACTGAAATTCCGGTCAGCAGAGGCCAGAGCGTCATTGCCTCTGTTTGCGCATATAATCGGTAAGTCGTTTCATGACATTTCCCTCTTCCATCCGCGTTAACCACTATGTTTCCCCTCCCTTCAGTGTTTCGGAAGTCTGGGGAGACGATGCCCACGTTTTCAATCCCCGGAGGTACTTTGACCGCCAAAAGCAAGAAGGCATTCCCACTGTTGGTGTTTATGGTGACGTCCTGACATTCTGTACGCCTTTGCCGCTTGATCCATTGCCACTTGAACGCTCACGCCTCCGCTTCCCCGCAGCTGCCGGCTCTCGTACCTGCATCGGTTGGAAATTCTCGTAAGTTCTGCGCTCCAGTCCTAGAGTAGTGGGAGGTTTTGAACGTTGACGTTCAATTTGGCAGGGTTATCGAATTGCATTCCATCGTCGTTGAAATTCTCGAAAACTTCGAGCTGTCGTTCCCCGAGGGAAAAACAATATTGAGGGTGCCTGCCATCGCCATGACCTGTATGGTTGAAGGCGAACGTGAAAAAGGCGTCCAAATGCCCATCCATGTAAAACCACTCATCATCTGTTGATTCAGCTTGTGCGACTGTACAATCCCCGATACCAATCCTTCCCCTTGTCTCTCACGTATACAGCTTCTTGGATGCTGTGTTCCCTCACCCCACCTTTCTCTCTGTTGTAGAACCTGTTGCGCCGACCTGTGGTGATTTTGAATCGTTCTAATTTTTACAGCTAATACTTCACAACCAGTACGGATCGTAGGTGCCCTATACTTATTGCCCTTAATTACATAATGTGTACATGTTTTCACGGGAGGTGGAACCCCCCCCCAAGTTGGCGTTAAATCCCGGTCCTTGGTACGAAACCACCAGCGGGAGTGGATGGGAAAATGAAGTAACAGAACCTGAGTCATGCCTTCGTGACGGTCCAGGACCTCAGCAAAGGTTGTGTAGCCTGGTAGCAAAGGAGGGGCCGAATGCTGAGGTTTGGTACTGTCACAGTAGTCTCAGGCCTGGACCGAGCAAGGGATAAACACAAAAGCCGCAAGTCTCTCACGAACATTGTCCTCGGGTGGCGGTGGCTGTGGGACGGAGGCACAGCTAGGTCATATGGAAGGTACGGACGACACATACCTCGACGAGCGTTACCCAGGAAAGGGGGAGCACATGACCGGTTTCATTCCAGATCGACGGCCCCTGGGGGCGAGGCACAAGAATGGAGAACACCACTTCGGCGGAACTGGGTTTTGGGACACGGATATAAGCCGGGTGGGGTGGCGGATCGGCGGGGTCCATAGCGTCAAAGGAAAAAGGATCCTCGGGCGCGTCCTCATGGTGTTCACGAGGGCCCGGCGGCATGAAGCTAATGGTCTTTACCTGTTCCAAAGAATGTCGGACATTGCTGAGCTGAGGGTATAGCATCAACTATCTAGCAGACAACCAAACGCAGCCAGACGGAAAAGGACGGGATGCAGTGCACTTCCGACAAGAGAACATTGTCAGGTGGAGTGGGGGTTTGAATTTTGGTTTGACCAACTTTTGTGAATCGAGAGCGAGCCAGATGCCAAGCGATCGGTGCTACGATCGCCGCGGCTAATTTGTCGCGTCCGCGGCCGCGGTGTTCCTGACCAATTCACCGTTATTGACACATAGAGCCTTCAGACACGTGGTCAAGGGTGTGACGGTGCGAAGCCTCGGAACAATCCCAACCCCAAGTTTCGAGGTGCGTGACGTGCTCTCCGCCCAGTCGAATAAACATGTATCTGAAAGAAAAACCAAGCCCTCTCATGTCCCAGCCCGGCACATCGTCGACTGTTCCTAGGGGTGGAGCGTACGTCGTTGTGATAGTACGCCGGCGGTTTCTTGGTCAGCGCTCGCGACAGCCGCTGTTGCTGGGCTCCCCGTTCTCAACCTCCGCTGCATCCCGAGACCGATCTCTGCATCGAGCGCCGCTTCTGCAGGGGTGTAGACGAGGTTTCTGAGATGGCGAGCAACGGCGCCGGAGGGGTTTGGACCTGGAGCACGGGCTTAAGATCGCCGCTCACGAGCTGGAAAGAAAGGGCAATCGTGAATGGAAGCTACTCCAGACCTACCAACTCCAGGCAGGCCGTCCCGCAACATAATGGATAGCGACCCTCCACAGCTGGATGCGGGATGGGCTTCTTCTCAGCTGGCCGGCCCGCTGGGGTCCAGCTCATCAGTTCACCCACGTTTCCTCTCCTGTACTCACCGATCTGGTCCGCGTACTAGTTACACTGGGTGTGTCTACGAACCTCCTTCCACGGCAGCGTGTCATTTCTCCTGCGCGGATCTCTTCCGTGATACCGAGTGCATCACCCCGCCACCTGCGGGACAGAAATTGACCGGCGACCTGCTACTGTGCTTGCCCTGGTCGTTATCACCACGAGGGGATCAAGGTCATCTGTTCCGCGGAACTGGAGATGCGTGCGCAGCTACAGACCAGCGGATTTTGTTATCCTGCTGGGCTCCTTTGGGAAAGGCGTCATCAAATGCAATATTCTAGTGAGGAATGCGAGGGAGATGGTTGTCTGTTTTGAAGACACTGATCAGTGGGGAAAGTTGGTTCGTTCCACGCGGCCTCACATTGATCCCGGGCGAGTTAAAATAGAAACATAGAATTTGCCCCCCGTTTTACCGAAGTCCCGGTTTATGACGTTCAGAGTGACGGAACGCGAGATCGAAATGGAGACGCAAGCAATGTGGATGATGTCCGTGGGACCGGCTTTGGTTCACACAATACTCGCATCGCTGCCATGCGGGTAGTGTTGGCTTCGCGGACTGTCTTTGGAGGTGTGCCTACGTCCTTCGCGCACTGTGAGTTGCGGGTTCACTAGGACGCTGAAGTTCTGGGATGGCGAAGCACCAACCACACGTTGTAGCCGTTAACTTGGCCTTTGGAATGGAAAACGACAATGAAACGGCAGATTTTGGCGTTGGAATCACCGCCGGACTCATCTCTCGCGGGGCACGATCTTCGTTGTACAACCAACCGCCAAGGGAAATAGGAACAGGGAAGTGTTGAGTTGTTTTTTTGTTTGCCTGCGACCTGCCCATAGATAGCCCTGAGCCATTTTCGCCACAGGGAGACGAATTGTGTTGGGGAAAGTTAGACCTTCCCATCTCCTGGGGTCGACCGGATTCTGAAGCGCTGATCGGCTAGCCCCTCACTGGGTCGGTCCGCCACTGAACGTCGAAGAATGGACTCGTATCTTTCAATCGAGACATCGGAATTATGTAGACCAGCTCGGAACCTTTGGTTGAACACGAAGTGTCTCGCTACCACTCCCGCCTTCCAAACTTCCATGTATAACCCCGCGCAATGTACAAGACACTCCCGGATGTGGAAAGTCCAGGTTCTTCTGGCGTGGAGCCAAGGCTCCAAAATCAGTTTTCGCAGCAGGGAAGCAGCGCCGAAGGATGGTGTAGGATGTGTGTCCTTCCATGCCGTGGTAGCAGAGTGAAGGAGGGAGAGAAAGTAGCAAATGGCAGATCAGGTCACCCGAGCGGAGGACCCAAACCCGAGGAGTAGCCAGATAGATAAGATAACGGGGAGGTGTCAGGTTCAGCGAACTTCCGGCCATGAGGGTGCTCGATTTGTCGGGTGCTTGAGTCTCTGTGGGTCAGCGGGCTCAAAAGATACTTAGGCCATGCCGGAAGGAGCGCTGTCCTAGAGTGGGCCCGACCTCCTCCGTCCCGCAGACAGATCTGAGGGTCGTCCGCCGGCCGCATTCCGACCAATCCTCGGCATCACCGAACACAGACGCTCGCACCCCCGTAACTTTCCGAGAGGTTGGGAATTGGATATCGGACGGCTGGGGAGATCGGAACTGGCGAGAAGTTCGAACAACGGAAGCGAATGTCCATGAAACACACCTACAGGGGAATGCGAGTGGGGTCGGCATGATATCCTTGACTGGATGTGAGGCGGGTTACACCAGCGCGCAAACTTTGAGGTGAGCTCTTACTTAAGGAGAAGGTTTGCTTTCGATTACCACCGTTGTTCGGCGCTCATTCTTGTGGGAGATCCTGCGGGGGGTGTCGGTGATACGTGGTTTGGGGACAATTGTGCAGACCTCGTGCCTGGCACGGTGATCACCCACCCAACGCGGGAGGCATAGGCAGTGCAAGGCGGGCAGGCCCGCAATCGTAGGGGTATGATTGGGGGACAGATGTCCACTCCGAAGGGAAAGATCCGGAGGGAGGGAGACCAAGCCATGTAGGGTGCGGGGAAATTTGACATGGGAACCACATGAGAGCGGGCGGGTGAAAGGCGGCGCCTTGGCCAATGCCGCAACGGATCTGTGGCGGCTGGCGTCCACAATAGACAAACGGGTTGCGGGTGCAGTTTTCGTGCATTGAGGAGCAAGGGGTTGAACGGTCAGAGCGGCCGGCGGCCCTAAGGGAGATGAGCAATCACATGCAGTGCACGTGCAGACATTTGTGTCCTCCCCTTCTCCCAGCGTAGCCAGAGGTCTCACAGAGATGGTTGCAACAGGAGCTGTGAGCCTTTCGAATGTGTAAATAATTGTCAGCAGAAGGGAAAGTATTTGTCGGTATTTGTCCAGCAAAGACGCAGCGGAACAAAAGCGATTGGCCTGCCGTACCGGAGCTTGACGGAATGACGGCATCATTACTATTTTCCCAGGACCCCGCACACTCGACCTCTGCAGAGTTATCTTTCTCTCCGCACTCTCCACTGGTGGGCTCGTCTCCCTCCGTCGCCGACGCTGACGACGGTTAGCCCCGATTTCCCCTCCGTCCGTGTCGCAGTTACCTGCCGCCATGAAGCCAATCCCGGTTCCCAAGCGGTTGCCCTACTCCTTCTCAACGACACGGCCCCGTTCCAACTCCGCAAACTCTCGCTCTTTCTACACTCAATCGACCGTTTCCCCTCTCGCATTCTTCGATGCGCCCCCAGTCCCCCACACACCGTCACCCGGTTCGCGCCCCACAACGATCGGGTCCAGTCTTAGACTCGTGCAGCCAAAACCAGAGGCGGAAACATCTCAGCAATCCCACAACCACTCTCATGGCTCTGCACCCCCGCTTTTCTCAGCAGTTCTTTCCTCTTCCCCCCATTCCCAGTCCCAGAACACCGGCCATTACCCCCAAATCTTCCCATATCTGCCTTATCCCCAGCCCGCACACCTTGCATCCTCCGCCGCCACAGACGCTCAGCTTGCAGAATCCTCCCTCGACATCGACCGCCCAAGGTACCAGCTCGACGTTGGTGCTTACGGTATCCCAAAAAACTTCAAGCCGAGCGCTCCCAATAGGGATTTCCTACAACGAAGGTCTGGACCGTCGGTTTGCGAAGATGCCGCGTTGGCTACCCAAGTGGGAGAAGACGCCTACTTTATCACCGAGAATGCAATGGGGGTTGCCGACGGTGTCGGCGGTTGGAAGAACCGCTCAGGTATGTCCCGGTCTGACTCGCTCGTGACTCCCCGTCTACTCACTCTGGTAATTGATCGTTCTGCCCTGCACAGGTGCCGTAACCAGACCCAACCAGACGCCTTCTGCTCTATTTGCGAGCAGACTGATGCATTACTGTTCTGATGAGGTATCGAACTATCATCATTCACCAGCGGCGTCCTCCTCCGGCTCGGAGATGGACGGTCTCCTCTTCGACGGAATGGACTCCGAGGATCTCTATTCGGAGCTCGAGGACTCGCTTTCAGATCTTGAGGAGGGTGTCGATGTGCTGATGATCCTAGAGAACGCATACGAACGTGCTATCAAGGCGCATGTTGTGGGTTCTGCCCAAGAGCACGCTGTCTCTGCGGCTCCCGCTATGTCCAAGCGAGTACCCATTCAGCCATCGTCGAAGCCCAGCCCCCAACCTCTCAAGGCTGGATCATCGACTGCGCTCTTAGCAGTACTAGAGCAGCCCACAGGACGATCGGCGAACACAAGGATGAAGCGATCATCACCCAACCACAGGCCCCGGTCAGTCTCACGCTGCAGATCGGAACCAGCTGAAGATCCCGCCACACTGGCACTTGGGATGGGACCTGTGACGTCTGCCTCCGTCGGTACCCCACACCAACGGGACGCGGTGATCAAGATCGCGAACCTCGGGGACAGCATGGCGATGCTCGTCCGTGGGAGGGATATCGTATGGAGGAGCGAGGAGATGTGGTGGTCGTTCAACACCCCCGTTCAGTTGGGTCCGATGAGTCCTTCCAAGCCGACTGATGCCCAGGTGTTCGAAATACCAGTCACAGCAGATGACATTCTCATCCTGGCCAGTGACGGGTTGAGTGATAATCTGTGGGACGAGGAGGTACTAGAGGAGGTGGTGAGGTTGAAGGATGTTCTGTTGAAGCATTCCGCTTTGGATGGCGCTTCGTTGGGACAGCTGCTAGCGAGGAGGTCACTGGCGGGTATGCTCTCTGAGGCGTTGTGTTCGAGGGCTAGAAGGGTGGCCGAGAGGGGATCTTCAGGATCCGGAAGACGAGGAGTGTTAGAAGTTGTCGGGGAAGAGGTTGACGAGGTCCCATTTGCAAGGAGGGCAAGGGAGGAAGGCAAGAGGTTCAAGGGTGGCAAGGTCGACGGTAGGTTTTTCTGCCCACATCCTCCGTTCGTGTGTGTGCTCGTGCTAACGAATCCATCCCAGATATCAGCGTGTTGGTTGCTGTCGTCTCACCCGCCTCCGGTTCGTTGGGACCTCATATCTCATAACCTCCGCTCGCTCGCACTCGGTCCCGTGCGCGTACGCGGTCCCGCTGCTCCAATCTCTTCTATCCGGCGTCTCTACTCCTGCTCATTCCTTAATCCTCCGCGTTACCCTCCGTTACAGTGATCGCCTTTTTTTATTCCTTATGGGCGACATCTCAGGATTTCCTCCTCTCCAACAAGATTGGTTATACAAACATCTCATCGGCCCCGATACACCCACGCACACATCCCCCTCTCAGTTTTCATCTTCTCCTGCATCACTTTTTCGTGTTTTGTAATCTGTTTTTGGTTTTAACTTTGCTGTATGTACGCTTACTAGTTCTCCCTTACATTCTCCCTTACACATGGTCACCTCTCGTCTCTTTCGCCCTACACAGGTAGATTACATCCACATGCGTGTTCCGGCTAGTTGCAACAGCATGCATCTCCCTTCCCCTTGTTTTATGTTATGGTTCATTTGGGTCACTCACCGATGGTACATGAATCTGTACATGTCCCATCCTCATCGTATTTTATGTCCAGTCTCTCCTTTGTGTATCATTAGAATTGTGTATGTAGAGGGCGACGTGTCGTCCTTGTCACTAGATACAGATGTGAGCGGGCCCGATTGGGTTGCATCCTCGTCGTGGAGCAATAATGAGCGCAAGGTTCGACGATCAAAACAACCAGAAATTGAACGGCAGCGTAGTATGTTTGTCATGAGGGTGGAGAATATACACCCAACGAATGGTGGTGCGGAGGTGGGGATCGAGAGTCTGGGTTAGATCAACCCCTGCTTCTTGAGATCCTCATAAGTCTTCCTATTGTAGACGTTTCCTTCCTCGTCTTCAAGCTCCTCCATCGTCTCCTGCTCGAAGATCTCATTCCTGCCTTCCCGCTTCAGCTTCTCGGCCACTAAAAAGATACGGCAGAGAATGAGTGACCTCTCAAAAAGTCTGGTAACGGAAAAGCGAGAACTCACGAGTGAGGGCATCCTCAATTTTCGTGATCTCGTGGAAATGCTTCGTGTTCGGTAACCCCAATGCACGCATGCCGAAAGCATGTCTGCTCTCCTGGAAGTGCCTCTCAAAGTTCTTCCGGCCCATGTAAACATGGTCCGAGCAGATCTCGCACCGATACTCGACACCTAACCCATGAAGTTTGTATAACCAATATGGAATCGGTTTCCCGTCCCACCCAAGCGGGAGTTTGAGGGGATTGTAGATCCGTTCCTCCTCTTCCTCCTCCTCTCCTTCCTTTGTCGTAGTCGAAGGTGGAGGAGGAGGAGCCTTGGACTGTTCGAGCAGTTCTTGCTCACGCTCCCGAGCGGTGAGTGAGAACCTTCGCTCGACGTTGGACTTGGTGTCGACCAACACGGATGCGAGGGCTGATAATGAGCAAGTCGTGAGGTACGTGTACATTGCGACGGATTTGTATTTGTTCTTTGGGACAGAGGAAGGGGGAGGCATCGAGTTGTTGGTAGAGGGTGTCGCGCCGGTTCCGTTGGGGTTCTTGGGGGGTTCGGATGATGTCGCTTGTTTTTGCGTCGCCTTGATGTGCTTTTTGGACGTCAGATGGGCATCGTAGACGGTTTGTTTGGAGTACATCTTTTGACCTAGTGATTTGGTGAGCTTGGGGCGAGTTCGCAGGGCTAGGTGGGACTCGGCTTACAAGCTGAACACCAAATGCCTTCTTGGCTGCCATTCGATTCAGCCTTGGGGGCAACCTGGTCTTCCCATCCGTCGATCTCACCGGTCTCCCATTTCTTCTCGAAGTCCGCCTCCTGCTCGGCCCGCTGGAACTCATGGTCCACGAGTGGTTGTGACCGCCTCAGGAATGACGCAAGATACCCATGCAGAGTGTTGATATAGCTGTCACACACGCGTGAGCACAAACAAAAAACGAAAAAGAGAGGGCTGTATGACGCACTTCTCGTAATCTTTGGTAATTCTGCATTCCCTGGGTAACTCATTGTGCACTGCGTCGTTCTGAGCATAAATCAGAACATCCAGGTACTGTAGGTACGCGACGCGCTTGGGGACATGCCGGAGGTTGTTGTATGCCGTATGGTTGGCGTACAGGTCCAGGTATTTCCCGTACGATTCCTCCCCAGAGAACAGGTTGGCAATTGCTATGGACACGAGTGAGACCAGTAAATGGGACGTAGAGGTGTGTTGAACGTACGGTCCTCCTCCATATAGTCTTCATCACCCTCTTCAACTGTTGGGTCCTCTGTGAGGGCGAGAAGTTCGAGTTCAAAGCCGTCAACGATCCCGTCTGGATATTTGGCGTGGTGTTCTTGGATCTTTCCCAACCCCGAATAAAATACCGAAAGGTCATCAGCCTTGGAGGAGCTAGAGATGGCTTCAATCTCCTTCTTTCGTGTGTCGTCGTTCTGGTACAAGTTATGGAGGGTGTTGACGCGAGCCGAAATCCGGTCGAGGATCTGTGACGCCCTGTGGTCGGTCTGGACCTTTTGTTGGTGCGACTGCGCGGGCTTCGCGAGGATTTGGTAGAGGGCGCGTTCGAAATGCTCAATTTCCTCGTGTGTTTGGCGGTGGACCTCGATGATTGAATCCATGGCTGAGGCGCGATGGTGGAAGTCGAGAGTTTTCGCTTCAAACTCCGCGTCTTCCGTTCTCTTCTCTCACCCACCACCATGTCTGGAATCAACGCCGGTGACGACGTGAGCGATTCACTTATGGGACCGCTTGCTTCTTGCCTGGTTACTGAAAACTTGAGGTAGAAACTCGTTTTCGAGTCTTCTGAGGCTGTCTCAGTGGTCTCGACTTTCGATGACCTCAACTTAAAAGAGGACCTACTTCGTGGGATCTACGCTTACAGTTGAGTTTTCGCGACTTTTCGCCCCCCCCCTCCCCTGAGCCTATAACGAACATCTTTTGTTCCCTATTACAGACTTCGAAAAGCCCTCTGCGATCCAGCAGCGCGCGATCCTTCCAATCACCCAGGGACGAGACGTGATTGCACAAGCTCAATCTGGTACCGGTAAAACCGCGACATTCTCCATCTCAATCCTCCAATCCATCGACGTCACCGTCCGAGAGACCCAAGCACTCGTTTTGTCTCCCACCCGAGAGCTCGCGACTCAGATCCAGTCTGTCGTCCTCGCTCTTGGAGACTATATGAATGTGCAATGCCACGCGTGTATAGGTGGTACCTCCATTGGCGAGGACATTCGTAAGCTCGAGTATGGGCAGCACGTGGTATCTGGTACACCCGGACGAGTTTTCGACATGATTCGGAGGCGGAGTCTTAGGACGAGGAACATCAAGATGCTCGTGCTCGACGAGGCGGACGAGTTGTTGAACAAAGGTTTCAAGGACCAGATCTACGAAGTCTACCGATACCTCCCACCCGCCACACAAGTCGTCTTGTTGAGCGCCACCCTCCCTTACGATGTTTTGGAGATGACGACCAAATTCATGACCGACCCAATCCGTATCCTCGTCAAGCGTGATGAGTTGACCCTCGAGGGCATCAAACAATTCTTCGTCGCGGTCGAGAAGGAGGAATGGAAATTCGACACTCTCTGCGACCTGTACGATACGTTGACGATCACCCAAGCCGTTATCTTCTGTAACACCAGACGGAAGGTTAGTCGCCCATAATCCCCGCAAGTTCACAATTCGCGCGCCCCCTCCTACTCCCTGAACTTTATTCCATCCCTTGTGTCTTCTGTTTGTATTGATGGCCGTGAGCGCTATGGCCACTGAACATGTCAAGTTCGCACATCGTGTTCGCTCCCAATGTCTCGGGTTTCCTGGAAACCGCAGATCCTCGAAACAGATTCACTGACGCGCGCTTTCGTTTAGGTCGATTGGTTGACAGAAAAAATGCGCACGGCAAACTTTACGGTTTCTGCTATGCACGGTGAGATGGTGCAAAAGGAGAGAGACGCCATCATGGCTGAGTTCCGTGGTGGAACTTCGTGAGTTCTATTCCTGAATACCCCGTCCTTGACTAATCTCGTCACTTCGACCCTCTACTGCCACTCGTCCACAGCCGTGTGCTGATCACCACGGATGTGTGGGCCCGAGGGATTGATGTGCAACAGGTCTCCCTCGTGATCAACTACGACCTGCCTTCGTATGTGTTTTTTGTGTGATCAGCTTATGGGAGGGCTTGAACCTTACTGTGTCGCCGTCTGGTACGCAGAAATCGTGAAAATTACATTCATCGTATCGGCAGATCTGGACGATTTGGAAGGAAGGGCGTCGCTATCAACGTGAGTACCCCAGTTCTGTCTCCATGCTGCCGCTCCACTTTCCCCCGTTGTTCCCTTCACCCTCTATTTCCGTACTCTTTCCTCCGCGTTTGTATCCCGCTACTGATCGGCCACGTCTCCTGGCAATAGTTCGTGACTGTTGACGACGTCCGAATCCTTCGAGATATCGAACAATACTACGGTACACAAATAGTAAGATTTTGCGGACCTTGTGTCGAGCCCCCTCTGACGACGGCTTACTTGTTTAGGACGAAATGCCTGTAAACGCTGCTGAACTGATATAACTCACCCGTGTATTCCATGCTGCGTTTATGTTATTTTTTGTTGTTTCGGACCCGTTCGTTGCGCGCGGAGTGCCATCCAACGAGATCGTCTACTTTTCCCCCGCCGGATTATACAGACATATGATTCTACCGTACCGCTCTATCCCTGTCTACTTCCTCGTTTCCCCTGCCTACACGTCAATGGCAAACCCGTGTCGCTTTACCGTTCTGTGGAGAAACCCCCACCCCCTGTTCCAGGAATCCTCCCTGGTCCGGGGTCGGAAATGGTGGAGTGATGGGATTCATATCATGCCTGAGGACCTTCATCGAACGTTATCAAGCTCGAGATAGAACATCTAAAAGGGAAGGATTAGCAGACCATGCAACCTCCCGTCGTCCATTAATACCGGACGGGGCGTCAGCCGAGGTGACGTTGGGTTAGTCAAAATGACCAGGGCATATGTTAACCACAAGACGTGCCCCTTGCTTCTATCCTCGACGCAGTGGCTAACCTCCTTCTGGTGGCAGTATTGTGTGCGTTCCGGTCGTTCGTCCCTTATTCCGCGAAGTCACGTACCTCATGCCCAATTGAGAATGGTAGAATCTGGAAAGGAGTTGTGTTGCCTGATGAACCACTGGTATGTCCGTTTTCTAGCACCCTTCTGTTGCTGTCGTGTTTCGTGGTTTGCATGCGTACCTCGTTTTAGATTTCGGCTGCACGTAGGGGCAACGGTATTTTTTGTGGAAACCCACGCCTTTACTGCGCCTCTCCATTAACCTCGCTGGACTCGGCTACCCGTTTGGTGAGATGGCGTATCAAACGAACGTACACCCGCCATGCGCTACGGGTGTGTGGGTTCGGGGCGGTGAAACACGGGACCCTCTCTGACCCATACCCCTCCATTCCTCGCTCCCGTACGGGGTCTCGAATACCAAAATCGACCCTGAGACGCCACGCGAGGAAGTCTTCTACCATGATCTAACTAGGGGAGTCACGCAATTCGACTCTATCGTCGCTCCGGTGTGCTTATCGTACGTTTTCTCGGTCCGTGGATGACTCGTGTCAGTGGGGTTTGGACTATGGGGAATTCGTTATTAGAATCGATGATATCTGGGGTGTTTTTCCCGCGAGGCTGGTGCTTGAACGATCAGCCGGACGCCTCGCCTCCTCGCTCCGGTGCACCACGCTCGTGATGGGGTACTGGTCCTTGCTATTGAGTACCTCACGAAAGGTAAGCTTTTGCGGTGGTTTTGGCGAACTCTCCAGCAGCGAGCGAATCGTCGAATTAATATCGGTAGTACGGGGAGGTAAGCGCGGAGGTTCAGCCCGGTGGTCCTGCCACGTCTCCGTGGGCCAGTACAGACACCCCCATACCCACCCGGGCCAATGCCGCGATAACTTCTGGACGATGTCAGCCACTCAATACCAATCTCGTCACATCATCGGGCCCTCGCCTACGACGGCGTTAATGGACGTGCGATCTTGCGGACATGTTTCCCATTGAAAGGGAGGTCACCAGAATTCTGACACGCACCCTTCACGCCTGACCCCTTCAGTGTAACCCGGTAGGCTTATCGTAATCCGCCATTACGTCACCACTATGCGCTCCGGTGCGACATAACTCGGTGGTTCTCGACGCGCTCTGTCTGGTCACAAGGCGTCGTATCCGTAAGCAGGCGTTTCGTAGGACGTCAAAGATAACCGGTGCTGGGGGGTCCCTCGTACCAGTGAAACGGTTTTCTGCGATTAACAGTTTCTGATGGCCCCTAAATTACAGGGCTTGCCCTGACGCGTCTCTGTACGTGTACGAGGGACCAAATGAAGGAACCCACTATTTGCTGAAATGACCACGCTCTCATACTGGTAGCGGGTTGGGGTCTGCCCGACATCGATGAACCTCAGACTGGCTAGGCTCCCAACAGACGGGTTATCACGCGGATGCCCGCGCTCTTCTATGCTTCCATTGATTGATCGCCACGAGTGGGGAAGGCAATTGCAACGCCCCCACGGGGATCGGATCAATGGTTCCAACCGTGGGACATGGGATATCGATAGGACCCTGGCGACCATTGGCCCGTTTTTCTCTCAAATATCTGGTCTACAAGACTTACAGTGACCGAGCATCAATGGATTCATCTGATAATGTAAATCGAGTGAGAAATGAATGGAAGCGGGGTGATCTGTCTGGTCAGGCTGCTTCCAAAAAATCAGGGTGGTTCCCAGCACTGCGGCCAGTGTTTCGTGGTCGTGCGTAGATCCTTTGGCCAGGCAACCCTGCATCACTATTTCCCCCCCTCCCCGCTGGGGTGGTCTAGGTATCGCCTGCGCGGGCGATTCACACGATCGATCGTGGTCGTGGACTTTTACATAATGTCTGCTTGACCTGGATATGGACCCAGCGGGTCACAGTAGGTAAAGCGCCAGTCCTCGAGGTTAGTAGCCGCCCGGTTTATCTCATTTCTTCTCGTCCCGCGCTCACCTACCTTGACGCCGGGCGTTTTCCTAGCCGCTGCGCAGGCTTCCCCAGAGAGGAAGATCAGTAGGTTCTTCGTGTTAGATCAGCGGTTGGACCGCTAAACAAGGGGCAGTTTCAAACAGAGTCCCCGGGGAAACGCTTTTCATGACCCCGACATTTCTGGATCTCACCGCCGATCATGGCGATGCTGGGACTCCCTGAAAACCTTCTGTGGGCGGTTCTACCTACGTCTTGGACTTACTGTTTATGGTAGAATAAAGTGTTTGGACGGCTGAACTCAGTTGGCACTCTGCTTCAACCCGCCGCTCGACGAAAACAGCTCGCCGCGGTCACCATGCGGTTGAATGCCGACGTTGTGCTCGTGTTGTGATAGTGTATGCGTTTCGTGTACCACGCTTGTTAGGAATTCAATTGGAATCGATATCCCCAGTGACGTTAAGGTAGCCTGGCAACCTCGAAGAACACACCCGAATGTGACCAACGCATCGCAGGTGTTCACGTTGTAGGATTTTGCTTCCGCCATATTTCAAATTCAACCCTGGAAACTCGTTCGACTCTTGAGATCGCCCTGCGTGAGAGGGGATGATCATTGCGAAGGGATGATTGTGAGAGATTGTTTTTCCGTCCCTGAGATCTGTGGGCGGTGGCAATAACGCGCAAAGTGATGTTGGCCATTCTAGGAAATTGAGGCCCAACGTTGATCATTAACGGCAAAATAGGCTCGATGGCAGGAAGGCAATCGCTGCGACAAATCTTACTCCATAATGTTTTGTCTTTTGACGTTCGTCACAGCACGTTTTCGCGGCCATCTTGAGGCTGTATAAAAGCCAACCTGGTGAGGGGGACGATATCATCCCAACCACCCCTGAGGAAGAAACCAACCCACCTATCTCAAGAACATACTCCTGCGAAACTCTCTTGTTCCACCGCATCTACGATCTTGATATGTGTCGCTGGCGTCGGTGAGCAGCAGGATCCGTTCTCTATCCATCGTCGTTCGACGACTGAGACCCCCCGTCCACAGCGTTAGAAACATCTATATGTATGTGCCCCCTCTTTGCTCTAGATTGAGGTCGTTTCCTGACCCGTTCCTATCTGACAGATGTGGGCATGCGATTAACTTGGTACGTTCCTTTACCCAAACAACCACAGAGGAGACTAACCGGTCTTGGGGGACGATCGATAAGCCGGACGAAGAGGTGAGCCTGATTCTGTAAGGAAAGTGAGGTTCCAAAAGGAGGCTGATGAAACGTGCAGATCAAGTGCGACAGTCACGTTTGTGTATTCAGTCCCTTGCACCCGCCGGACTGCAAGGGAGCGGAGTGCCGTCGAACCTGTTTTCAATAGTGAGCTTAACCCCACTGTTAAACCCGATCGAGGCTAATCGCACGCACTCACCCTCGCGACATATTCAGTCACGTCTATCCCCAGCTCTATTGTGAGTGGAGTTCTCCTGTGAATGATCCAAACGGTTTCTGACGGGTCAGCTTGCTTAGGCCCGAACATCGCCAGGCCGTGCCCCGAATGCGAGGCTGCTGGTCTCACCGGCCATCAGTAATGCGAGGAAGGTGTCAACCCCCACGATCCAGCCCGTTCCCACCTCCTCCCCAATGTGATTGACTTCTCCGTACCGTCCCTGTGTCCCGTATATTGTGCTCGTGTTCCGAAAAAACCGTTGTCCGACGTGTTGGCTGAGCAAGCTTATCCACAACCTGCGAAGACGGTGGAATTGGGAACTACAACAATCGGCGGACCAAAGGATTGTGGCACGACACCATGAGGGGGTTCATCCTCGAGGTGATCGGAGTACGTAACGACCGTCGAGCCCGTTTCAGCGAGGCCGAAGTCTGAATTTCAATGCGAGGCGAGAACGTTTGGGCAAGATCAATTCTGACGGTCTCCACATCACCCAAGCCCAAGGCCATTGTGTGTGCGAGAGCGGACAGATCGCGGGGAGGGGGCCGATCAACTGTGACGGATGGTGCCTGCTGGGCGGAGCGCGAGTGCAAACGGAAGTGTATTGATTAGTCCGACACGCAGTTACAACCACGGACCATACTATAGGATCAGTCATCATCCCCGATGTCGTGTTTCTTTTTTAAAGCTGCCAGCTCTTCTTCGCGACGCGCAAGCTCGGCCTTCGCAGCGGCCGCATCTTGCTTCGCCGGCATATGATAGAGTACGACGATATATCGCTCCTGCATGTGGAAGCCATTGAGGTGGTCGAGCGCGTTCTTCGCCTTTGGATTGGTAAGCTGACGGAGGGGGTACGGTAGACGTGAGGTTGATTACAACGCACGTCCATTACGTCGTCGAAGACGACAAACCCAGTTCCCTTTGTCTTTGGTTCGTTTCCTAGACGGATCTGACGAATGCTACCATACCGCCCAAACAGTTCGTAGAGGTCATCGCCGGTGATCTGATAGTTGAGGTTTTTGACAAACAGGATCCTGTTTGCGCCAGGCGGCAGCTTTGTCTACAGTCATTCGGGTCAGACAAGGGTTTCGGCCAGGCTTGAAGCACTTTACCGTTGGTCTTGAAAGAGACATTCGAGCTGCGTCACGGTCACGAGGTGGGGTGACACCAGATCACCCGCCGATCACCGTGTCAGCGCTCTCAACAGGCTCTTGCGGAGGACGCACTCCTAATCAGAATTAATAATCAGCGTTGAAAGATGACAACAGGTATAAAGCGGTCAATTTTGGAGTTTTCTTCCCTTCTCCCCCGACCCCCGTTCCGAAAGCGACCCAGCTTTCTCACACAAGCCGTATAAATCCCAGAAGCGACCATGGCTTCCAGCTCTCCAGAGCCCTCCCGCATATTTGTACGAACCTTCCAACAATGAGCTTGGATGATTCTAAGTCTAGTCCTCCCCGCCCCGCTCCGTTACAGCGCGGGAAAGCATGTTTGAACTGCAGGTGAGTCTTTGTCTCGCTCTCGGGAATCCTCAGACCCCTCACCCACGGCCAGGAAACGAAAAATGGTTCGCACAGAAATTTTGGCGATCAACCAACACTCACAATCATTAGAAATGTGACGGCGAAAAGCCTATCTGCGGCCCTTGCGCCCGGAGAAGCGATGAGTGTGAATACACCGACCGTCCAGGCCCAACCAAGACACAGGCGCTCGAAGAACACATCGCCTTCCTAGAGAATCGTATCCGCGACTTGGAGGATCCTGCTGGGTCATCTTCATCTGTGCTCCTAGCAGACCCATATGCTACGCGATCGCAGACTCAGCCTGCCCACAATACAGGTAACGACGACTAGCTTGTCGGACCCACAGCGCCAACTGATCCAGCTTAGACGCGCTCCTCACCGTAACTCGTTCTCCCCTGGTGATCGAGCTGCCCCCACTCCCGGATCGATGGTGGGAGAACGAGGAGCCGCCGGTTCAACTCCGACCTATCCTGTGAGTTCCCACCCCTTTTAACCCGAGGGTGTCACTGACTAACCAGTGCGGATAGACTCCACAGTTTCCTGCAATATGCGTCTGTGACAGGATTCTTCTTGAATGTTCCTCGCTTCCTGAATTCCTTCTACGCGAAGGCAGCACAGTCTCGGCCATCTCTGGCTTTGCTGAGCACGATCTATCTCTGGGGCCTCAAGCTAACCCCAGTCGAATCGTTCACGGCGTATGAGGCGGTGTTCTTGTCACGGGCCATCCAGAGTGTGGCGGGTGCCCTTGGTACTACACATCCTCAAAAGGCAAAGCATGCGTTACAAGCGGAGTTGCTTCTGAGCAACTATTTCTTCTGGACCGGCAGGTTCCTGGAGGGGAGGTATCATTGTGGTGCTGCTGCCTCTATCTCCATCACTCTCGGATCGCATCGGATACGGAGCAGCCAACTCCCTAACCCAAACCCCAACACCACCGACCCGGTCGAGGAAGGGGAACGGATCAACGCGTTCTGGTCGGTTTTCCTGAGCGACAGATGTTGGAGCGTTGCTATGAATGTCCCGTCCGGCATGCCAGACCAGAAGGCACCGAACGCACGTATCGACGTACCATGGCCATTGGACATGGCACAATACGAGAGGGTCCGTGTTTTTATACCGCCCACGCCCAAGTTTTAGATCTGACACACCCATTCAGGGTCTTCTTACTTCAGATATCCAGGGGTTTAATACCATAGAAACATTCCTGGATGGACCCGTAGCGGCAACTCCTGCCGAGGAAACATCACTCTTCGCGAAGATTTGTAAGGGCGCAACGCTCATGGAGAAGGCGTTCCGCCTAGTCTCATCCCTCAAGCCAGGTACACCCAATGCTCATGTCTAGGACCGTTCTAATCTCTACCGATAGGTATGACGGAAGAAGCCCTTACGGCCTTCAATCTAGAACTCGAGACGTTGAGCAAAGCTGCTGAAGCCTTCGCTATAACCCTTCCATCCCTTGTCCGCTCCAGCGACGTCAACGTACACACATTGCGTGACCAGATATTCGCCCACACGCTAGTTCGGATGGCATTCATCCATCTCAACATCAAGTTCGCCACCAGCGATGCCTCTGCTAACGTGCGCTGTGTGGAAGCCGCGCTCGCGATGGTAAGGTTGTTAGATGACGTCGACTTGGTCGCACTTGAGTTGTTGTCACCCATCATGGCAGTGAGTGCGGTCATTCTCCGGATGGAATAATTTACAGAGCCACCGTTAGAATGCCTGGCTGATGGCCGGACAAGTCTTGATTCAAGAGATAGTCTGCCTGAACACTATTGGAGCACAGCCGTCTGATATACTCCCCGATGAGGCTAGAAAGGGGGAGATAACCAAGTTGTTGGACAGGCTAGAACTCATGATGGTCACGGCCGGAACGAAGTCTCCGATATTTGGTGAGCTGTTTAGTCCGGTTCTAAGGTGGTCTGGCTGTCAGGTGCTCATGAGCGGGCGGAATTTAGGTTTGCAACATGATGTGCTACGTAAGCGCCGGGACGAGCAGCTTGTCATTTCGCTTTAGACGTTATATCGTTGTGCCTTTCGGTAGTGGTTTCCACTGGAGATTGCGATCTGGTCACTCTTTGTTATGATCTGGTGACTGTCCGTAAGGTCACAACCGTATATAGATGCGTATCACCAACAATTTAGGGCTTTAATTTTGGGAAGGCGCAGAGTCCCAAACCCCTCTGTCGGGTCGTCGACAGCGCGAGTCACGGTTGCTAGCGCCCTTCGACGGCGGATAGGCATATACCTAGCCTTACGGATAGCCACCTATTACTTATGAACATGAGGGATCGCCAAGGAAGAGGTGCTATCTTCCACGAGTTCTCGGCATGTTCAATCAGATGCTTTCCATCAGCAAACGCAGCTTGCGCTCATTCATTTCGCAAGTCCACGTGGTTCGGCATGTCATGGGCACTAGCCTCGGTCCCCGGGGGACAGGGAAGAGACATTGGAAAGCCGAACTACACCTAAGTTAGCTCGAGTCAATGGGTGGCGTTGCAGCGATTTCGTTGTCGGAGTTACCCGCGTCGCGGCGTCGTTTGTCGAGCTCCGCGACAGGTTCGCTGTGTGAATTTGATGGGCATGTTGAAGCGGAAGTTCAATGCGCCATTCGTGTGGTTGAACGGCGCTGCGGCTCACGGAAGAGGCCCGCCACGCTGAAAAATGCGCAATGTCGCTGCCAGGGTGAGGGGACCCTCCCTTCACTGGAGGCGTTATCTGGGGTGATCGGATTCGGGGGCGCGATCTTGGGAATGGAAGGGCAAAAATGAATTCGGGATCTCACAATTACTTATTTTTGGCCTTTGCTTTTCCTTTTCCACCAAACGGCTTGCCTTCGAACCCTGGCCGGCTCTTCCCCTTTCGACGCTCAGCTTTCACTGCGATGTTGTCGGCCCGTTTCTTCTGTCGTGCTGCCATCGACGCAGCCGTCTGCTCTTTCCTCTCATGCCTACAGCAATGTGATTTCAGAGGGTCGACGTTTTGGTTCCACAAGGATCTCACGCACCATCTCTTCTGGCTCTTCTCTTTGTCCTTATCTTTCCTCTTCGCCGCTTTCTTGAGCCGGGCTTCATCGTCCTTGACCTTCACGCCTTCCATGCGAGCCTCTGCCTTTTCCCATTTCTCGTGTTCCTCGACGGCTTTCCGTCTCTCTTCCGGCATGGCCGCCAACTTTTCCTTGCGAGCAGTGAGCTGCCCAAGCGCTAGTGATGGGTTTGATGTCGTCGTGAGATTCTTCAACTTTTTGCCTGATGGTGGGCCAGCGACAGTAGAGAACGAGACATTTGTGACACCAGTGACAGGCTCTGGCACCAGGAGCTGGTTCTGCGCGGCGTCTGTGTTAAGTCCTCGTCCCTGTGATCGAAAACGTTTACCAACCTTGGGAACCCCCGAAAACTTGGATTGGTTATCCTTTTTGTCTCCTTTGCCTCCTTTCTTCTCTTTCGCCTCCTTTTCCAGTCGTATCTTCTCTTTTGTTTCTTTGCGGCGCCTATCCCGCATCTGGCCTCTCTGCTTTCGCCGCTCTTCTAGCAGTTCGTCCTTGGTCTCGGGCTGGTTCCCGGTCCTGTTTCGTCGCAGTTGATCCATTTTGGCATGGAGTTTGTCTCTTAGGGCCTGGATACCCTGAGTTGAAGGCATCGGCGTAATCTCGACGCCCGTATGATCAACATCCATCGTGTCTTCATCATCACCTTCCTCAGGTTTCGGCTTGTGCGTGTCCGGATCCAGCTTTGGCGTAATGAAAGGGGTTAAAAATAGGCCCCAGAGAGAGCTCGCGCAACAGCAATTGCCTATTTCAACGCACCTTTGCTCGTTTCGCGTTTTTAGTAACCTCCTTCGAGACTTTCACATGCTTACGGTATTTGGAACCGGAGGCGACGTTATCGTCGCGAGGAGCGCAATATTTAGAAGGAATCAAGCTGAGGAGAGTCTCGAACGTGGCGTTGTGCCGTTCGAGGGATTCCTGCAGTTCCATTGGCGGGATCATTGGCGGAGCTGAGGAGAGTGTGGCCAAGCGCTGTATGATCGACCGGCTTCCTCCGAAGTTCCCGACGCCTGGGATCATTCCACCTGGAGACCAGGTGGGATACTCGCTTTGAGGAAATTAGATCTTGTCGGAATCACCTCCCCCCTCGGGGCGAGTTTGAAAAGAAGGAAGACGATATTGATTCCCTGCGACCTTTTTGGAGTATTCCCGGTCCAGCACACCCACTGGCACCGCGAGAATCGTCCAGGGATAGCCAGAGGCGCGCTTCATACGCGTAAGCAATTGGCAAATCGTTACGTTTGCCCCCCAGCCCGGCATCTATTGCTAAGGGTTCCCTCTCGTGTTCGCCAGATTCTGTCACACTGGAACTGCCGCCACGCTGCGTGGCTCGCCCTAGGCGAACCTATCATGTGCAGATGAAACAGAACGCTCCCTGAGTGCTTCGTTCCTCACCGCTAAGTCGACAAATCCGGTCCCAAAATCTTCAACAAAGGATCGGCGTGGGTGACCGAGATTGGATAACGCCAGTGTGTTACTTATCCCGGAAATATGATGGGTAGTCGCACCATCTCTCAGCCTTGGGTAGACCGGAGGCGTGCGGCTGCGGCGTCCCCGACCTGGCGACGCTCCAGTTCGGATGCTCAACTCGGTAGCCTCTAGCATTGCGGCAACCCTTCAGGCACCCGGGCTCAACGATGGGTCTAGGCGAATATGGAATTCCGGGGAACGCAAACATTTTCTTCCATAAGTGACACAGGTATCATCACGATTACACACGCCCTGGACCCCAGGCTCAGGTTCGAGCAAAGGTAACCGCATTGGGAGATCTCAACCGTCTGAACAACACAATTAGTGCTTTCCCTCCCTCCGTGCTCCAGCTGCCAGGGGTTGTATCAGTCCCTGGGAACGGCAGAACGTGCGCCAAAACTCACTCTCCGGCTGCGACCTCGTCGCAACACCTTTCGAACTCGGCGCTCATAGACACTTCCTCCCATTTCTCTACCACATAGTCCTACCAGGGAGCGTCAGGTTCAAGGTCAATACGAAAAGCGACAGAGAGGCACTCGCCTGGACCAGCCCATGAAGTTCGTCCCAGACACTACTGGCCAAAAGCAAGCTGAAGCAGTGCTCCGGTGTGATCGTTGTCATCATATGCTCCAACGCCAAAGATGCCAGGCCACCTAGGTCGTAGCGGTGCGCAATTTGGTAGACCGACAGGGCGGAAGCGGCTGGAGGCTCAGGCGTAGGGTGGGGGTGGGGGTCGGGGACCGAAGTTTGGCGAACACCACTGTACCTCTGTGAGTTCGTGAACCCTGTGGAAGTAGTCGTTTGGTGCGTATTGACAGGTGCAGGTGCAGGTAAGGGAGTATTGGAGACCCCGGACGTCTGTTTCGTTGGAGCATCGGTGGTGTTGGAGCGGCGTGGGATGGAGGGACTCGTCGTCGTTAGCTGTTGCCGCGACTGGGGTTTCGTTGGAGAGATCCCCGAGGTGGGGCCTGCATTTCTATTCGGTGCGCTGCTCGTGCGGAGTGTGGTACTGGAGCTGGCCGTGTTGGAAAACGCCGCCTGAGGTTCCGTGACCCCTTTCGTCTTGCCCTTGATATCACCTGACCCCGCGCTCTCTGTAGCACTTGCAATACTCCGAGCGTCACTTCTGGAAGCACTCAGGTCCTCACCAGGCTGATTCCTGGTGAATCTCTTCCACTCCCACTCCCCATTCCCGCTGGTATTGAGCCATTTCGCACTCCACCCAGCTCCAATACCCTCGATTGCAAGTCGAGGGTCATCATCACTCCTGAACGTCAGCCAGTTGGCGTATATCCATTTCAACAACCAATAGACTGTCACAAAGTCCGCCTCCTCCAAGACAACCGTGTACACTTTTCGTTCTCCGGGCCGGATGGAGTTCGTATTCTCGGAGAAGGACGAAGAGAGCATAGTGGCAAAGTACTCGGACCTTCGTGTGAGAATATCAGAGTGAGCGTAGAGCACTCGTTTTCGCGCAAAGGCATGGGACGAGAAAAATGAAGGCTCGAGGCCAGATGACGAATCCACAGACGGCGAGCCCGCTGGATCCTGGTCCGGAAGTGGATGGGTTGTCACGGCCGGGTCGGCCCTTTCCAAGCAGATAAATCGGACATCCCCCGTGTCTGCCCGTTTGGTTAGAATAAGAGGGTATTAATCAGCCGGTTCTTACTTGAATTGTCCAAGGACGCTTCTAGCCCGTCTAGGAGATTCCGTGGGACGTAGGCAACTGAGGGTTGTTGCGGATAAAAGGGTCCGACAGGGCTGTGTATCTGGACACAAATTACAAAGGAGTCCGTCTCCTTGATCTTTAAGTTCTTCAATAATTCAGAAAGGGGAGGGAGCGGGCACTCTGTGATTGGACGATCAGGAGGAGAGGACAGGTACACATCGATCAAGTCTCACCCCAAACTTCGCTTTCCTGACGGAATGTCCAATCGTTCTGCCACTCTTTCCAGACCCATTCCGTGCGCGCACCTCGTTCCCCGACTTTGCTATTATTGGTCTTGATTGCGGCGAGAACTGTGGCAGATACCTCGTAATCGTTGTGGGAGTAGCCAACGACCAACGACGTGACGTAGAGGGAGAGCGTCTGAGCGTCTGGTGCGCGAGCTCGAATGAAGCGTTACACCAAGCACCCCTTCACCGCAATGCGTGGGCAGCGTACCTATCTCGAGCTTGAACTTCCCGTCACCGAGGAGGGGAGATTGGCTTAGGATTTCGAAGCTCCGGTCGTCGTCTTTGATACTCGGTTGCTCATCGTCGCCATTCAAATCCGGATCGGACTCGATGAATCGGGACAGCCGCTCAACGTCAGTGACGACCCATTCCAAGGCCTATTCAAAGCGGTATTAACTCGGGGATGGTGTTCTCAACACAGCGACACCCACTGCGAAAGTCCAGTTCCTTATTCCGCGTTGCTGAATGAGCGGCGTTGACATGGACGATGGACCGCTCAATTGTTTTGACGGCGTGCTCGAGGAAACGAAAACAGTTGCTGTGCTAGAGGTGGTTGAAGAGGCTCGTGGATCCCAGGGCTGCGAACCAGAGTAAGACCCCGCGATTGGTGGAGTGGATGTGGTGGAGTAAGAGGCGCGATCTGGTGCGCGGACCACGGCCACTCTGGTCGTGTCATGATGATTCAGGCCGGACATGGTTCAAAGAAATGTTGCAGGAACGCACAATGAAACTCTTCAGACCGGGCTGCCCGCGAAGACAAAGAAGCGGTGACGAGCCACTGGCAGAATCCTGCGCGCCGCGAATGACGATCAACCAGGATCTGTGACACCGCCCGCAACGGGTGTCACACTTGGCGGGCGTTGGCCGGCCGCTTGACTCGAGGACAACACCCCTGGCGAGAAATGACGGCATTGTCCAGTCGTCCAGTGCGGGATCAATGTTGCATCGGTACGGAGGTCACCACTTGGCGACCTCAAGCATCACTTGCTTGCGATACCAGTCTCTGTCTGCACGGTGAGTGCGAGGTGCGTAGCGCCGAACGGGCCCTTCACTAATACCTGATAATTACATGCAATACTGTATTTCATAGCAGGATGGAAACATGCGGGCCGGCTGTTTTCCCGAGTCGGCCAACGGGATATGGGACATGCGCTTCACGCATGGGGTGATGGGTGGGGGGGGGGGGTCAGGGGTACCCCCTGTCGCAAAAGAAAAGCAATTCCTCATCTGCCTGCGACCATAGGGCCCGCTTTGGCCTTCGGGCCGCGTTGGCAGCAGTGCCTGGCTCGCTCTCCTCCATTGGAACTGTACATGTTACAGTTAATGGAAACCCCATGGGGACCGTGGCTACTTACGTTTTGGGTGGCCTTCCACACACTTGGTGGTAGCGGCAGGGCGTACGCCCGCTGCGCGGTTATGGAGCCATCGCTTGAGGGTCGAGAGATTCTGGAGATTTCTGTCAGCCGGCGGAGCCGAAAATGATGAAAGAAAACTTACGGGTCTGATGATTGAAGCCACAATTGAAGTCGTAAGAAGTTGGGAATAGTTTTTTGGTCGTTGATAACCCTTGCCGCGAATGGGTTATCCAGATTATATAGGAGATTCGCCCTCATCACCCAAAACATCCAGGCGTCTCCAGCATTCTCTAGACTTACGGCCCAGACTTGGTCCTTCGGGTAAGTACGGAAGATTTTCTACCTGGAACCCAGCCTTGCGGCTGGAGTGCCCTCGTGCACGGCACGGCTGGGGCGAGCAACTCACAACTTCATCTCTCCCCCCCGGCTCCGCCCCTTGACATCGAGCCCGTCCGTCGGATCGATGACAGAAATTCAGTTTCGGCGCTCTGTGGTTTGTCTATGGAAGAAAAAAATAGGCGCATGTGAACCCTCCGGGCTGTAGGTCTTACTTACTTGAAAGGTCCAAGTACAAGCAGGATCTGTCCTCCCACTGAGGTGGGGGGTACCACGAAGGCTACCCTCTGCCAGGGGAGAAATATCGGCGAGGTGGCGCCCTGGACAAAGGACTTGCTTTCTTTTAGGCCAGAGAATTATGGAATGAAGGATAGATGGGATCACGACTAACAACGGGCGGAGGTTTTCGTGACATTAATACCCACCATAGAACCCTGGTTTCAACAGCTGCCAGGAAATGAGATATACGTACAAAACCCGGAGGATACCACTCCCTGGTGCCTGGTGCCCTTGTGGCATCTAAGCTGGCTATTGGACAGCTGGATCAAATGTCACGCCGACTGGTTGCGAGAGGACTTCTTCGGGAAGTGCCGAAGTGACCAATCGTGGGAACACCCCCACGAGGGGAATCGCGACTGAGAGACCGACCGCCACTCACGCGCCGCCGCCAGATACGATATCGATGAAGTCGGAAGAGACGACCACCCAGTCCGCCGCGCAGCCGGCCACCTATCGTACGCAACTCAAATTCACCCCCAATACCGGTATCTGACGAAAGAGGGTCTCATTAGAAATGGCGATTGACCCCGCGCTGCAGCAGCAGTCTATTCCAGCGTGAATACCACCCGCCTTCGCTCCGTGGACCACGCTGACGTGGATTTACGTGCTGTGTAGGACCTCTTATTATCCTTATTCAGGGTACACGCAATCCGCGTACTATTCGTACCCCCAACCACCACCTCACCTGACTTCCGCCCAAACTACGACCACGACGGTTCGGACAAACACGCAAACTTCCACCTCCGCGAACCAGAACGAGTCGAACGATGTTGAGAACCTGAAAGACGCGTTGGGTCAGGCTGGCGTCGATCTTCGAGTTGAGTGGCCCCCCTCCAAATCTCCGTGGTCCGCTCCGACTGACAGCTCCTTGGTACTCTAACTCGCTTGGTCATCTACAGGCAGAAGAAGAGAACCTTCAGCGGGGTTCAGATCAACACCACTCGTACCGATCCTACGATGACCGAACGCGAAAACAACCTGCCACTCCAAACTTTGACAGCCGTTTCATAGGAGCGACGATGCGCACCGTAGGAACCACGCACAAAGTCACAAAAATCCCCGAAGACTCGGTCAACTACCTCGCCCTTGCCCTGCGAATACGTTTACAGGAACTCTTGGCAGCCACGATCGCCGCCGCCGCACACCGTCACGACACTCAGTTCGATAGGTCTGCCTCACTTTACGATGACGGTAACCCGATGTGGAGTATCGTCGTCAGGACGGACGTTGCGAAACAGTTGGCCGTGTTGGAGAGGATCGAGCGGGAGGAAGAGATGAAAGTCCGGAGAGAAAGAAAGGAGCGATCTGAACTTGCCGCCGCCCAATCTTCCAACTACGGTGCCCAGCAAAACGTCGGAGATGGAGACTTTGATGATGAAGAGGCTATTCAGCCCAAAAAGAAGAAAAAGAAGGAGGGGCCCGGCGTCACGGCGAGGAATATGTCGGAGGACGTGAGGAAAAAGATGTCCAACGCGGTCGCCAGTCAGGCCGCGGGTTTGTCGACCGGAAAGTACGCTTGGATGAACGCGGCTACTGGTACATCCACACCCGCGAAAACCAAGTCAACGACCTCGACTCCTGGACCATCTACGACAACCAACACCACAACTGCGGCAAACACTACTGCACAGCTAACGGCCAGCTCCTGGGCGCGACCCTACGTCTCCACCACCACCAAACAGAATGCCTCCAAGGAAGAGAAGGACGATGACTCGAGGCGGAAGATTACATTACGAGATGCGCTGTTCGTCCTCGAGAAGGAACGAGGACATGGTGGAGGACGTGGCTCAGCCAGAAACTACGCAGTGCGGTGACGATGGACCATCCTTCGTTACTTCTGACTCTCGAGTTTTCTGAACTTGTATCTATCTACTGCCGCCGCAACCGACAGCGACGAACGAGGTCTATATATTAGTACGCTACATAAGAGAACAAAACAAAAGCAAGTTGCAAACAACAGACGGGAAAATAAAATGACAGGTATAGAAACATCATGCATCAACGACAGGAACTTGTCAACCACCATCGCTCCCAGAGGTCGGGGTTTGTGAAGGCGTTGAGAGGTTGGACCCAAGCTTGCTGAGGATCAGTTTGATCTTCTTGGGTCCACCTTCCACACTCTCCCCGCAGTTGCCCACAGCGTTACTGATGCGCTTCGCCTTGGTAGCCAGCCTCTCCAGCATCCACTCGTCGTCATCGTCGTCGCCCCCCCTTCTCCGCTTCTCCCCCATTTTCATTGGACCCAAGTCGGGTGACCCGCTGGTGGGTGACGACGCTGACTTGGCGGCTGACGGTGTGGATGAGAGTTTTATGGAAGGACCTGTAACCAAAGACTCCAGGAGGGTATCCTCCTCATCCTCGTCGTCATCTGGCGACGGTAATGGTTGGAATACTTGCGACTGTGAACCAATCCTCCGATGTGATAACCGGGGTGTCGCAGGTGGTCCACTTGCATTACTCCCTTCTTCCGAGGATACACTGAGTCTCCTCTTCGGAAGGTGGGATGCACCGCCGAAAAGGTCGCTGTCATCGTCGCCATCGTCATCGTCGTCATCGCCACCGTAACCAACCAGGTTTCCGATCGGAGGTGTCCGTGGAAGGGTCATTTGCGATGATCCACCGACTGCCCTGCCACTTCCGGTAGATCGCTTCCGTTTCAGGAGGCCGCTTCCAGATGCTTTTGAAGAAGTTAGGGATGATGGTGTACTGATTAGCGGTGCAGGTTGGTCATCCTCATCGGGGCCATCTTCACTGAAGTACCGCTCTTCGTCCCTGTTCAATCCACGACCCTGGCCCCACCTAAAGCCGTTCAATCCCCTAAATCCTTATCGTTAGTGGGTTATTTCGGCTCGCAACGATCTTGGCTCACTTCTCTGGTTTCGTATCGGGTTCTTCCTTGATCTCCGGCAGGGGTTCAACATTCATCTCCCATCTTCGAATCAGCGCACTGAATCTGGGACCGCTCAGCGGCGTTTCTGCCAACTTCCGGATCTGCGCTTCATGCTTCGTCATACAGTGGTTGATCAGCTCCTTGATGTTCTCCTGAGGATCCCGGTTAGGAAGGCGCTGTTCGCGGCGATTCCACTATTAACGTACCTTCCGCACATGATCAAAGAATTCTTGACATGATGAACTGATGAGGTTGTCCCTTCCCGACTCTTTGACGGCGAGATCAATGATAGGCTGGAGAATATCGAGCTTGATGAGGTGGTTGAAGAGGTTACGGTTGTTGATCCTGAGGCAAATCCGGAAAAACCTGAATGCAGCTGTGGAGGCTCAGTGGGCGTGACCCGAAGCAGGGAATCAATAAGACATACCTAGGCGTAAGTGTTTATCTCGAGAGGAGAGGAGGGAGGCGATTCGGGTGGAAATGTTGGAGGAAAGAAGGAAGAAGTGGCTACGGAAGGAGTGCTGAAGCGCAAAATTGCACAACAGATCGCAGAGGTAAAGGAACAAGTTTGTTCGTTCCTTCGACATGGAAAGGGTGGATTCTTCTCACAACAATTAGTTGGTATGGTCTATGCGGGAAAGAGAATCTTACTTTGCAGCTGCCTGAACTCTGGGATGTCACCAAATGGCTTGTAAAGCGTGTCGATACAACTCTTGTAAAAGTACTCCAAGAATTTTTCGACGCCAGGATCGTCCTTGGCACGCTGCATTAGCTTCACAGCAAGCGGAGCCTATATAATCAGTCAGCTGTGAGTATTTGAAGCCGAACCATGGCAAACCTGAGATGCCGGATCGTTCGGATCATTGAGAGGGATCTCAAGCATCAGCCTCAGCGCGTCTCCTATCTGACTCTGCACTGCCAAATCGCGACTGCGGACCATGTTCTTGCACATTAACAACAGGAGCGTGTTGCTTTGTTCACCGTCCGCCTCCGTCGTCTGCCTTAGCACGAAGCCTCGAACTCCGTTAATATCATGATCCAAGAGGACAGACAGGATCTCGCCGGCCGCGCCGATGGACTGCTTTCCTTGTTCGTCATTCTCGTCTTGAGTGAGAGCCCACTGGACGGGGAACAGGATTGCCCGGTCTATCAGATTGCGGAAGAGAGTCAGGCGGGTGGGAAGCTGGACATTCTTGCCCATGGCGCAGAGCTGTTGGAGCATGAGGACGATGGATCTCCGGGTGACGCCGAGCCCCGCCTTGGACTCGGCATCCCCGTCGGTCGAAGGAAGGATCTGTAGTGGTGGTCCATCCACATCCATCGACTCGTCCGACCGAGCTCGGGTTTCGTCAAACTCCTTCAGCCGATCGCCCCACCATCTGACACCTGCGACACCCTCTTCCAGGAATGGTTGCACAACGTACGCCAGGAAGAATCGGTCGTGTTGTATATGGTTGATAATATCCATCTGGTTGAAGAGGATGCAAGAGTTGATGACGTTGAATGTCGAATCGTCCAGAACGCGGGCGAGCACAACATCCTTGAGGAACTGTAGTCGGTAAGTGTAGTGGATCTTCCGCTCAATGGCCTCGTCTCGGATAGGGATCGGAGCATGGAAGTGGGTGTTCTGCTGGAGGAACTCCCGGTAATTCGCTTTGTGGTCCGGGAACTCGGGGTCATCTGCGGAAGGGGCGGATGAGCCGAGTGATCGAGGGCTTTTCATTGATGGCGCTCACACTCCAAAATCCCCATGACACCCGTGAAGATGCGATCGTCCAGAATGTGCTCATAGATTGTATGATCGTTAAGAAGCACTTTCGCGGTGTTATGACCATCAGCCACGTGAAACGTACTTGGGAGCGGGCTTACGAATTGTTTGCATGCATCTGCATAGGGCGTGGAGATCATTCAGACTCTCGAGATCCTCGGATTTCGTGAATACTTCTATGAGCGAGATGATGTAGCCCTTAATGAAGATGACTTCAGTCGGCGTCAATGATGACATAACGGATCAAACACCTCTCGTTGCATCCATTCGCACATTTTCTCCTTCACCGCAGTTGCGCGGGATAGAATCTTGATGATCCTGTCAATCTCGGGGATGTAATTCATCCTTGGTTCGGGGAGGCTTCCACGGAGTTTTGACGCTGCCAGGATGTCGGCGTCTGGGCCAGTCCCGGAGATTGGACCGAATCCATGATCTTCTATGGCAGAACGTCAGCTGAGATGCGGAACGGGGCAGGCACCCATCGCTCACCGGATGCCTTCATGTGTTGCTGAACCTCCGCAATGAAATTCCAAACCTCGGAACAGCCCTCCGCCTCCTGGAAACTAAGCGCATAATCGACACCATCCGGCTCGGTCCACACGATTAAGGTTTCTGGAACCGATCCCAATTGAGGCAGCCCCATGATAGTACAGTTTGGAATTCTTACCTTGCTGTCGTTGGTAGACGTCACAAGACCGAATCGTTGTACAGAGGATTGTGTTTTCGAGATCAGTCTCGGAACGCGCGATTAGCCGTGCCTCGTTGGTTGACTCGTCGAAATGCCCATAGCAGAAGGCGGTGCCTTGGTCCTCCCAATGAGAGCCAACGAGCTCGTAGACCTTGCAATTGAGTCAGAGAGAGGATCCAGAAGTTTCTGGGCGTGGCAAAACACTGCACAGAAACAGGTAGTGGGAGGACAAAAAGAAACGTGAAGATATCGCATGGAATCCAGACGCGTGGTGGGAATTGGCGGTTGAGCCAAGGGGGGGCATACCTTGACGCGTTTGTGTTCCTGACTGTCCCCCTCCGTCCAATCCTGGCCATCGTCGCTCGACGCCATGTCTTCAGCCGTTACACCAATGTGATCCGGAACGTCATCCAGGACCTGGATGGAGGCAGCGGTCGATTCACCTGGCTGGAGAGAGGGGTCGTGTGAAAGGTCGAGGGGCTCGAAATCCTTGTCGTGGTGGAGGGCAGCGTCTTCGTCGAGTACCGATGCGTGGATGGCCCCGGGTGAGTAGGACGATGATATCACGACCTCAGTCGGAGACGCGGTCGGTGGCTCTTCCGGCTGTGCTGGGCCGTGCACGAAGAGGTGTCGGTCGGTATGGATTGTTCCGGCATCGACGGCGGACATGAGCCGTTGCGTGGGGTTGTCGGAGCGAAGAAGAAGGACGCGACGACGTCTTTTCGACGGAAGCGGGGGGAAAGAAGTAAGGTCAACGGTCGGTTTCGCGCCCAGCCGTCCCGATGGCGGTTTGAAAACACGTTGTGTGGCCAATAAATTCTCACACTCGAGTACTTTTGATGCCGATCGCAAGGTGACCCTTGACCATATCTATACTATCTGTCTCCCTTGCACCGATGCCCAGCAGTAATGCCCACACCCAGCTGCGCACGGGTACCCAGACAACTGCCCGTGCAGGGAGAGTGACCGGACGATGCCGCTGACTAATACATCACGTATCTCAGACCCTTGGGGAGTGGGGTCGTCCTCGGAACCCACCGCGCTTGTGGAGCTTGCCCTCGGCCGCGTGGGTGACCGTGAGGAGGCGGGGGTCGGGAGTGGCTCAACCGTCCGGGTAGAATAATACTCCTTGTAGCACTTTTGGTGCCCACCGTGCATGCACACAGGACAATGAAACATCAGTGCCCTTACCGGCAGGTGACTAAAGTGGGGCGGTTAAAAATATTACTTTGGCGCCACAATGGCGCCTTGCTCACCAAATCGCGCAACGAGCGATATTTGCTCGACATTTTAGGCAGTAGCCGAATCCTCCGCTGGGCCGATCGAACCTCCTCTGGCCACTCGGCACGGTGATCGCCTTTCCGCAACGCCCACATTGGGTGTATATGGTAGTAGCCAACTACAGGGATAAAATTTCGGTCAGTGTGTTAGGCTGGCATAGGTTCTCCGTAGCCTCACCAGCGCGATGGACTTAATTTCCTCCAATTCTATATACTTCCGTATATCAGCTGCTGGGACGTGCAACTGCAGCCTCGTCAAAAGCTCTGCGGGGGCATGAGTTTCCATCGCAGGGGAAAGCTAGATGAACTGACCTAGGTAGGATTCCAAGAAAAATGTTGCACGCCATTGTGCGATTCCCAACTCCTTGGGGGCGATCATCGCTAACATCGCACACATCTGTACCTCCCCCTATGCCAAAGTCAACCCTGGTAAGTGCAAGGCTTCATCAGACATACCTCTTCGGCGTAAACCTCAAGTGATTCCTTTACCACATCCCACCCAGAATCCCTGAACCTCCGTTCAGCCTCCTCAATATCCTCTCTCCGTCTCGTCATCACCTTCTCACTGTGCCTCGAAATGGACTTTCCACCCCTCTGTGACTGACTCTGCGATCTTGAATCATCATGGTCGTCCAACACTAACTCACTCATCGCCGCCTCCGAAAGTTGCTTCTGGTGACCGAACTGGAAGGCCCGGCCGGTCGCGCCGTTCTTGCTTTCACCATTGCTCACCTTCCGTGGTGTTTCGGTTAACCTCATGCCGGGTCCCCCCTGAGAATACGATGAGTACGGGTCGGGAACGTCTTTTGTGGGCGTGGCATTCTCGGAAACAGCGACAACGGTCCTAATGCTGCTACGAGATTCTTGTTTCAAGATGGTTTTCTTTGGGACGATCAGCCCACCACTGCTTCCAGGCACGGGCCCAATGGTGGGACTAGCAACTGAGTTGGCCGCCAAACTAGCCGCCATAGAACTCCTGGTAGTGCTGCTCCGCTTTCGGCCCGTCGAATAAAAGGCCACACCGGCTGACGACCCCGGAAGCACTTTCTTCATGGGGCTCACGAAGCTTCCATGGTCCGAATCCGAGGATGCAGGCGACGGCGATACATGATCTTCGCCCTCTTCGTCTTGCCTCCAACCCTGTTGTCTCACGATCCTCGACAACGGAGAGCGGTGTGAATGAGGGTTCCGCGGAAACTGGTACGGAGAAACATGCGAGCGTCTGAATACGTCTCCTTCGGACCCCTCATCATTTGCAGGGTCAGGGGTAGACCCCGGTTCGTCCTCGCCGTCTGGCCCGTCTTCGCAGTCCTCCTCATTCCCAGAAGAGTCAGAATCACTTAGAGCGCCGTCTCCAACGTGTTTCAAGCCTGGACTGTGGTAGCTCGTTCCAGGGACACCACCATGGCCCTGCAGACTCGGCTGGCTGTCAGTCGCACTCATGGCACTCTTCGCGATCGAAGGTCTCCGGTAAGAGGAGTTCGCCCTTGGTCTGGTGGCGTAACTTCCACTTATACCAGCGACCAAGCCGGCACCCGAGGCTCGCCTCGCAAAAACGGAAGCAGGGATCGGAGTTCCAGCGATGTTGATAGCAGTGAGGCCAGGGGATGGCCGTAGGGATGGTGAAGGTGACAAAGAATTAGGGGTACCCGTTGGAGTGAGCTCTGCGTAGGTGCGGTGGCGAGGGCTGGGATACGTGTGGTTTCGGTGGGGGTGAAGCCCGACCTCCGACATTGGGGTTTTAAGATCGGGGCCGGGAGACTGGTGACGATTTAGAGCGGGGATGGCAGCCGGTGCGGATAAGGAATGTGGAAGGCCGGGATACATGCCAGTGAGAGGCGAAAGCGGTGGTTGCACGTGTAGCCGTGAATGGAAATCCGTCTCTTGTTCCGGTTTTGGTACGAGGTCAGTGAGAAGGGACTCGACCAGCAACCAAATCTCTGCTGCTTCCGGGTACTCTGCATCGTATGCGACCTGAACCAGGGTCATTCACCCTGCTGTTTACGGGGTGTCAGGTTTGACTCACGGAAGCATTTAATCGGCAAATTTCAGTTCGGCTCTCCCCATCAACCTTGTACCCACGAGCCAGCTTTTCAAAAGTTTCCAAATCTTCAAAACCGGGCTCATAAGCACACCACCCAATGCTTTGAGACCCTGGTGTGTACACTGGATCACCGAGTCGTTTCGGCGATGGGAACGATTCCGACCGATTCGAAGTTCCAGCATGACTATTGAATGAGCGTCAGTACCACCTAACTTTGCAGCACAAGGAGATTATTCACTAGTCATCGAACGGGAGCTCGGTCGCCGACGGTTTGTCCGCGACAAAGGTCAAAGACCCAGTGACCTCCCAGGTAACCGCGACCCTAGGTACGGCATCCAGGGGCGCACGCGCGTCCCTAACGTCAAACTGCGAGAACAGGCCTGAGGAATGCTGAGCCCACAACGTTTGTGAATCCTTGAAAGCGACGTCTGCGAATAGCCGGTCAGCCAGTTTACTAACTCGAGGGTGATGGAAACTGGAAACCTGTGACGCCGCCTTCAATGGCAGAATTGTTCAACAGCCACTTCGCGATGTACTGCCTCCTAACATCCCAAATCTCCACGGAATCCCCTACGCCGTTCCTAGGCTGGGAAACAATCGGTTCAGACGGCACCTTTTGGCTGAAGTGGTTCCCAATCTCGGCGAAGCTAGCAAGAGGTTGCGGTTCGCCCTGGATTGGTTTCTCGGCTATCCGAGGGCTTGGCATTTTGCTCGCGGCCACAGAAATATCCGACCCCGAACCAAGCCCGAACTCGGCGTTTGAAACCACCGCAAGTTCACAACCATAACCAGGTCGCCAAAGGACGCGACGGATAGGGAACGCAGTGCGGAGATTGTAAACGGGTGATTGAGGGCCATCACTCCCGGTGCTGGAGTTAAAATCCCACACCTGGCATATATGCGGTAAATCACCCCAATCCTCGTATTCGAGCGAGAGTGAGCTAACCTTAACACAACGGTCCAATCCTCCCGTAGCAACCCACCCTTCCGAGCTCACGCTTGGTAAACTTTCGATCTCAGACTGCGGAGTGTACCAATCCAAGGAAAGTATGGGTCCTGCATGAGCTACCGGGAGACGGTCGAGTTGTCCACGTTGGCCCATCCTGAGGTCCCAGCTAATTGCACAAAGTGATCAGAATCGGGGGTCTGGCTCGGGTAGGTCACAGAAATATTGCACTCACCGATAGAGGCTGCCTGTCACGTATTCAGTAGATGTTCACAGAGTATAGAATTAAGGTACCATTGTCAAGACCTACAATGGTGTGAAGCGGTTGGGACCGGCTGGAAGAAAAGGCGAGAGCGCGGACCCCTGTGGGGTGGTGAATCTTGAGCACGGATTTCGACATATCCCTCAGGTCCTGTATACACTTAGAACGGTCACAAGGCTTATTACAGCAATGAGTTACCCATATCCGAACATCACCGTCCGCGGAACCTGAAAGGCAATAATGGTGGACGATGGTCGAGTACGACAGCCTATGTATCGCACGCGTGTGGTCCCGCGCTCGTCGTTCTTCGGGCGGAAATGAGAAAACTCTGACAATTGGAGAGATTTCAGCGCGTACCGTATTTTGCGTAGTTGTTCCTATTGAGATCCCAGGTCATGATCTCGCCGTTTCTGGCGCTCGTTAAGATCTTGTTGGAGAAGACTTTCTCCAGGTTAGCCATTCGGACTACGCTCGAGAGGTTTCCCAGTCCTAACCGGGGGACTCACTTCCGTGACACCAGACCACGTCGGTCGAAGAGCTATCGATCTTCAAACCGCTCCCCTCCCAGAAATTACGGGAAGCTTCAATCCTCGGCCCTTGGGGGACCCCTCCCCTCACCCCACCCTCCTCAGGAGCAATCACCTTCAAAATCCGGAGCGCTGGGAGAACAAAAGGTTTCACCACACAACAAACGGTCAACGAAACGCGAGCGGGAACTCACATTCTCGCCCGGCGACTACACACCTCTCACCGTCTTCTGATTTCGCCATTGTCCCTCCTCCATTGGTAGTCGCGCGAGGGAACCGGGCAGTCTTGAACGGTGCCCCCTGAGGTTCTGGCGGTGTTTGTACATCCACGCGCAGGTCCGTTGCGCTCGGGATTGTTGGGAAGGGATGTTGGAACGGTGGTACCGAAAGCATGATTCGCTGGTTTGCACAAAGATCTCACAGGGAGCCTTTCACGCCTCGACCATTGTGTGGTCGCGAAGCGAGGAACACAGACGCCGGAGGTAAGACCGGCGGTAAGACCGGGCCGATTGCCCGTCACCCATCCCCAAGTACTTGAGGGGTCACGAACCAACAACCCACCGCCCATCAACACAATATCCCTGCAATGGCTCTCAACTGGACGATGCTTGACGAGGGGCGGAATCCCGTTCCCCTCCCTTTCGAGATGATTATCAAGTCGATGGAAGACGCTGAACTCAGCCTCACCATCCCTGAGGCCCCACCATCGGGCTCCGCCACCTCAGGCGGGTCGGGCGGCGCCAAGAAACTGAAGAGCACCGGCAGGATATGGCTCACAGACCACCGAGTTGAGTAGAATATCCACCGCCTCGTTGTTGGATCTTTACTGATCTCCTGTACTTCGCCACCACAGTTCGTGTTTGTTTCCGATGTGTCGAAGACGGGCAAAACGGCTCCGTCCTTCGACTCTTTGTCTGTGCCACTGTCCTCGATGATATCTACGAGCTTCCAACAGCCACTTCTTGGGTCGAACTTCCTCGCCATGTCTATCTCCCCTTCACCAGAAGGAGGTCTCACCCACGGGACCAACGCCGAAGTTCGTTGTTCTGGACGTCTCTTCGGGTTCGCGGCTGCGCTGGATAAAACCAGAGAGCGTGCAGTCGAGGCGATGAGAAACCAAGACCCAGAGCTAGAGGATGGACTGCGTGAGTGTCCCATCCGACAACCCCTCAGAAGTTCCGCATGTTACTCACGATCCCTCAGCGGTGTACTCTTCTAACGAACCAGTTTCGGCGGCGTCCGGCCCATCCACAGCGACTGGTGGTGGGCAAGACTTACCGCCTGCGTATTCATAAGCCAGCTGTACCCCTGTATTACTGCGCAGTTACTGATCTACAATGTATCGAACCGACCCCCAGCTATCGTAAACCACTGTCTGCGGGATTACCCCTTTGTTCTAATCCTGGTTGAACGTCGCACCGGAACCGGATCCTCGTCCCGTTCTGCTTGTTGTGCCTTTCGCTTCCTGGGGTTGCCCTTCGCCTTGACCGGTTCTCCTGAAGGTGGTTCCTCGCTACCCTCCTGATCTCCTGGCGCCTGCTTCTTCCGACTCTTGATGTTCTTTGTCTGTCCTTCACCCCAACCCCCTTTGTCCGCCATCGTTTGAATGGCGTCCCAGGCTGCCTCCTCCACACGTTGCACGCTTAACCTTCCACGGCTGACAAGCGCCATCCCTGAATGCATGTGAATACTGTGCATCAGCGATAAGCCAGAGGCTTGGCACGGCACAAGCGGAGGTGACCTTTGATGGCGTCTACATCCCCCGCAGTCAGATACTCCGGGGTATCCCCTGCGGCAATGCCCTTTAATACAGACAGCGGGATGAAATGTGTCGCGCGACTCTTGAACTTGACGTCAACCATGTGCCAAGTTGGAGAATCTTTCTTGGTCTTCTAGTAAATGTGGGCGTAGGAGGTCAGCACCAAACGCTGTAACTGCGGGAGACACCGACAGCATCGAAGTAAGGGTGAGACCTGGCTCGTCAGAAGCGTTGGTCAAACTTTTACTGGATGGGAGGGAATAGACTCACTTATCCCACGCCGTGTCTACAGGGGGCCGAAGAGACGGAGGTGAGCATGGTCGTTTCATTGGTCAGGGGGAAACAAAGTTACGGTCGGGGTATCCTTCTTTTGCAACCTAAAGCGTTCCCTTGAGTCACAGGCATCCACTGACAGCATCAGAACACATACCACCCCAAAAGCCGCAATTCCAGGGCTCTTGCAGTTCGAATGGTAGAACAAAACCTAATCAAAACGCAGATAAATCTCCGGCCATTCGCAGCCAGGACGACTGAACAGACTCGATCGCCAATTCGCATCTGCATAATTAAGTTTTTGGCCTCGTGGTTCCTCACACCTTCCCAGGGGGTGGTACCGACGCTCTCAAAGTCATCCACACTAAACTGCGGTGCAAGTCATGCGGGTGGTCAAATCTCCTGTACGGTCTCACCAACCTTAACGTCTTGATCCTTCACAACTCTGGAATCAGGTTCCGCCTTCATCAGCCAACAAGGTGCTGGCGGCATGATCGCAAAGTTAATGCGGATGGCTGATGTTGATGAGTGCACGAGCGCTGGGGGATTGGGATCGCGAGCGTGTTGTTGTGGTTTGTTTGGCGGTGTGGTCCAGGGACCAACCGAAGGTCTCTTGGAAGTTGGCAGTCCAAAGGTTCACTGCTCAGCGCTCAACAATCCCAGTGCAGAAGAAAAATATCGCATTAATACCAGCATCTACACGCTGATGCTCTCTTTGTTTACGAAAGGAAACCTCTGATCGCTCCACCCACATTCCTGACGTCCAACCTGTGTGAGAGGGGCCATGTCAGTCTCAAACATAAACAAGGGGCAAAACCGAGCTCACAAAAACGTATCGTGCCCCCAGACCCCTCCCAACTCATAATAGCTCACGTTGTCGTTTCCGGCCATCCTCAGTGCGTCTGCGACTTCCCTCTGTTGTTCAACCGGGAATAAAATGTCGCTCTGAACGCCCAGGATCAGCGTCGGTGTCTTGGACAACGGCTTCAATCCCTCGGTCAAATCAGGGAGATGGGCTGGTGGGTTTATAGGTGGAGGTTGTGACTTGGAATGTGACAGTTGCGATCGGTAGTGGTCAGGGTAGGGCAAAGCCGCGAGAGACGGAGGAATGGGAGGGGGTGTAGAACGGGGCGCTTGTGGGGTCAGATTGAGACTGCTGAGCGATGAAAGCGTCATGTCGAACAGGTCCATGGCTTTGGAGATGTAGATCAATGAGTTAGCGTCGTATTTCAGACAGAACTGTTCGCCTTGGTGATCGAGGTAAGTCTCAATGAGGAAGTCAGGACAGAGGGCTGGTATTCGAGGACCAGATGCTGGACTGTTTCGTGCAGGGAGTTCGCTTGCCGGTCTCGACTTCCGTCCAAATCGGATGTCCCACTCTGGCCCCGACCGGTAGGTAACAGTGGCGATTTCTGAAGCAGAACGGTGGATCAGCACACCGAATGACAAAAAGTTAAACAGAACCCTACGTCGTGCGAGTTTCATACCGGTATGGGGTGGCATACCCTCATAATAGAAACCCTTATTCCAATTTGGATCGGCCATGAGCACTGTCGCATATAATCAGATTCACCCAGCGGTGGGGGAAGGGCATCGGAACTGACCACTCCTTTGTGCGAACCTCATGGCAATGGCGCTCGGACTACTCCTCGCCGTCCCGCTGATACTCACGATCTTCCCAACCCTCTCAGGGAATAACCACCCAGCAGCCAAACTCTGCATCGCTCCCATAGAAGACCCCACGCTCGCGTAAATTTCGCCTATGCCCAGCCCATCCAACAACTTGAACTGTGCCCGTACCATATCGAATATCGACAGCACCGGGAAATTCGTGGCATACCGTTCCTTCCCCTGTGTTGTGCCCTCAGGATCCGAGGCGGGCGGAAGGAAGGAAGAGGGGCCGGTGGACCCATAGCACCCTCCGATGACGTTCGTGCAGATGATGTAGAATTGGTTCGTGTCAAGGGCTTTGCCAGGTCCGATGAATTTCTCCCACCAGCCTTCTGAGGGGTTTGTTTCCGTCGAAGCGGCATGGGAAGAGGCGGATAATCCGGTGTGTAGTAGGATGACATTGTCCTTTTTGGGTGAAAGTGTACCCCATGTCTCGTACGCGATGTCGAAGGATGGCAGTGAACCTGAATATACGAGTTCGATCGGTTCGGAGTGGTGGTAGATCTTGTAAGACTCTGGGCTCGGGCGGGCGTACGGGGGTTCCGGGCCGGAGGAAGACGAAGCGGGCGAAGGTGGCGTGGCAGTAATCGCGCCCTTGAAACCTTTCTGTAGCCTCGCTTCCCGAGCCGCGTGTGCGTCGACGCATGGGAAAGATGGAGGGGCGTTCCGATTTGGCGGGCAACTCTGAGCGAGCGCCGTAGATGATCTCCTGGCCAACCTTACGGAGTGCGTGTGTTGCAGGAACCTTGTTGACCGGGAGGTGTTTTGTCGAAGAATATTCATGCCGGCAAATTTTCGATGGCTTGGTGGTGGTCAAGGTGGAGGTAAAAGGGTTCCTGGCTTTCGCCAGCCGCTGACATGGTTAGTCATGATTTCTTGATCTTGCGTCATTGTTCAAGTGTTCGGCAAAGGAGGCGGCGGGATATCAGATAACGGGACATACCAAGTCCGTTGACGGTGTTTTCCTAATGCCCCGCTCACCGTCACGTAAAGTGCAGTTCGCCCTTCCTTTAGACGGTCAGGCGCTATGTTCGGCATCCATTGCAAGAGATACCGATTCCGCGTCATGCGCCATATTTATGAGCACACACCGTTTCCTGAGGTTATTCTCGTAATGGCTCCGGGGCGGCTTATCCGGTCGAAATTCAGTCTTGAGATCTTGAGAGCTGATCGGGGACCGCACAGGTGCAATAGCACGGGTATCAATTGTATTCCGGTACCGGATCAATAGCTCAACTAACAGTCAGGTACCAGCGAACATGGACCACGATAACGAGGTCACAGAAGAAAAGAGTTGGTATAACAAATGGGTTGAGGAAGGGGAAATGGAGGAATTTTTGAAACGAATGTCTACCGATGCTACGGCAATTGGCGTTGTTGGGAAAACGGTGGGTGGGGGGTATAAATTGAATAACAAATACATATAAGGAGCTTTTTGCGCCTTCAGGTATATGGTTGATCCGTGGTTGGGATCCTTACATGGGCCAGGACTGGCTCCTGACGGTGCGGATCCAATCGGATCCTGCGTGGGGGTATTGCCAGACCATGGCTCCACCACCTGCAATGGGAGTCAGCGCTACGGCAGAAACCTCTGAAATATGGACACTCACTCCAGCCGGAGTTCTTGGCTTGAGCAAGGCAAGAAGCAAGGGTACCAGCGTCCATAAAGCCGTTGGTTGCATCTCCTCCGCCCGCAGGTTTGCCGATCACGAGCTTGTTGAGTGCCACTCCGGACGCTCCGATCTGGAAGATGGAGCTCTGGGGCCATGTGCCAGACGAAGATGTGAGGAGATTGTCACAGGTAGTGTACTCGCTATCACCCTCTGCGGAGAGCGTGAGCTTCGAATGGTCACAGTGAGTCGCAGCAACTGTTTGTACTTACGGTTGTAGAACTGGACGTTGTACCAATCGATGAGGCTCCCAACCGTCCTGTCAATGGTCAAGTAAGCGCCGCCCGGGAATTTCCCCGGAGAGAACCAGGGCGCGACGGGGGCGTGGGTCAGGATGTATTCGCCTGGATGTGGCGTTTACTAAAAAGACTGAATGGGGAGTATCACCAACACTTACCCTGTGGGAGGACAGCCCGGAGTTGTTGAGTGAAAGAGGCGAGCCACGCTTCAGCCGTGCCTGTGCCTAAAGTCAGGGGCCGATCGCCAGCGCCACGAAAGGATCTGCATACCTGCCCACATCGCCGCGAAGTCCTGATCACATCGTTAGCCAACCATCGACGGGGGGAACAAGCGTGACGTCTTCACCTCGTAGTCAATGTCGATACCGTCCAAGCCGTATTGCTTCACCCAGTTACCCATGTCATTGGCGGCGCCGACAGGGTCGAGTCCGGAACTTGTCGGGGTCTCGGTTGAACCGAAGGCGGACACGATCAAACTGATGCCTGCGGCGGCGTATTGGGCCTTGACCGCGGCACGGTCTCCGTCTGAGAGAGATGCCCAGGAACCGGCGTTGTCCAAAGCTCCACGAGAGGTCAGGAATGCTAGATTACTGGGGAGCGTGCAGTCAGTATCCTGGACGAGATGGTAAATTCTTGCACCCTTACTAGGTGTTGAAGCCGCTGATGGAGGAGGGATCAGGCGGGGAAGAGGAGCCGGGCCATGCGTCGGAGTATACCACGAAGTGGGGAGCACCCGCCTTTTCATCAGACTGGCTGGTAGGAGCAGCCAAGGCCACCCCAGAGAAGAGGGCCAGAACGGTGGCGACGGTTGAGAATCGGATAAAGACCATGGCTGAGAGACTAGACAGAGGCAAAGGACGGAGACCGTTGGTTCATCCCCCTCAAATCCTCCCTTCTTTTATACAGCGATGCAAAACATGTCGCGGGGTTGTTTCCCTCGTCGACATAGGAACTCGTCCCATAGGACACAGCAGACCGGGGATGGGCAACGCGTGGCCCAGAATTCCTGTCCCATGTGGTGCCCGCAGGGCAACCTGAATGGAACTAGAACTAGAGGGTGCCGTACAGTATATCCGCGCTGATGATCAGCGACGACATGGGTGGGGACGGAGATGAACGGAGGTGCTGGGTACCACTGAGTCCCATCTGTGACTCACACTGCCCGGCAACAATATCGCCGAAATACGATCAAACTTTGAGCACCGAAGGAAACCCCAGCGGGGGAGGTAGACGACTGTACACGAAACGCGAGGATGGCGAGACCTGGCGAGACGTAAGTTAGCGAGGGAGTAATGAAAATCCCGACACGTGGTTAGAAGAGCGCGACCCACGACGACACGCAAATCTGAGCGTCCGATCACCTTCGCCAGTCGGAGCGGGCCGTCCGGGATGCACGAGCGAAGACTTCGCCTCGTCCAAACTCGGGACTAAAGGACAGGGAGCAACCACGTGGAGGTCTTGTTGGCTTTGACACCAGCGACAACACCAGCTGTGGTAGTGTGCGCCACGAGGAGTTCCACAACTTCCATGATACAGGTGATGAAGGAGAAACCTGGTGACCCCAACTTCCATCATCTACGCGCGACCGAGCGAGTGATAACGTTAGGTGGTCGGTCCTAGCTTTTGGCTTGCCTCAGGTTCGGACCCGAATCAGTCGTGGAACTGGTCGATCGGCGGTTCCCCCTCCTTGACAGTGAAGAGATGAGATCGAAACCTGTCACGGTCCACGAAGTCGGGTGTAATCCCAAGAAGGTACACGGCACCGACTACGGTTTGGGAGGGGATCTACTGAGGGAGGACAAAACTTCCCACGGCCGGGATCGAAGGGCGAGTTCGACTCCCTTTCCCCCGGGAGGAAAGGTGGATACCATATCGACAGTATTCTCGACGTCCATCATTGCTGATGAAGTCTTGTGGCTGTTTCCATCCGTACCCCATGCTCAAGAGGTTCGTCTGCACCTTTTGGATTCTGTTTCGCAGAGCCACAAGAGACAGGCTTGGTCTGTCCCCATTTAAATCTTAACCCACTTCGGTAGGTGCGTCTCTCACCTTTGCGCCGCGTGGATGTGTTTCGAGCCGGTCAATCAGAAGCTGGGTGAGTATGGCGGTGCGCATGTCATGCTAAAACCACCCCTCGCGCGAGCGCTAGATGAGAAGGACGGGTTTCCCTGCTACGGATTACGTTTCTCACGACACTCAGCGCTTCAGCTGTCATGTTCTTACAGCTGAGCTGGAGCTTCGTTGGTCATGTCGCCGGCTGGCCTCTGCTATTTTGCGCTGTCCCACTACTCCTTTGGTCCTTCTCCGGAAACCCACTCTTCAGTGCCAAAGGGAGCCGCTCACGACTGAGTAAACAAGCAACCTATGAATCTTATGGATCACAGAAGTCTGTTATCAGCTCGAATCTGCATCCGCCGTTTCGGTCGTCCTTGGTTGGAGGCTCAATGATATTCTGCAGATGGATGACACTGACTCAACAGTTCATCAAGGCAGGCACACTGGCGCCAATCTCAGCGTAGTACCAGGCATCAGGAGCATTGAGTCGCATGCACCAAATCAAGAAGCAGGGAATGCGTTGACTTAAATAACAGGAAGGAAACATTATACGTCGCGGGCCGGAAAAACAATAGGTCAGGGAGCACTCTGACGCAGCCAATCAATACCTCTGCACCGTCTATGCATCCCTTACAATACTGATCTTTAAAGGGAGTTGCGTGTCTTTGTGTTCCTCCCCAAGGGGACCCCCATTCCGGGTCTTGCCCTCCTGATTTGGGGGTGATGGTCCGGAAGAGAGATGTCGAACTTTCGGATCAGTGTCACAAGGAACGCTTGCATCTCGATGACTCTGTCAAGGGCGGTTTCAGCGTCCCATGGAGGGCGAGTGATATCAAATACGACCAAGGCACCCAAACCGCCACCCTAGGCAGCTCCTAACACCCCCAGAGAACGTGGAGCTGAGTGAATGAGATATCAATGTATCAATACTCAACCACTCCGTAGAAAGTGCACGTGTCACCGTACAGGTACCCATACACCCCAACGGGCGATTCCACTTGCTCGTTCATCCCAAACCAGCGCTCCGGCCGGAACTCACAAGCGTCTGAGCCCCACAAATCCTGGTTCCCACCACAGAACAATGGTGTCAGCATTAGGTCGGGGTGGTGGTGACTTGGCGGAATGACGTACAGGTTGTATCCAAACGCCGAGAGAGCGAGGACAGTTCCTTTGGGAATGGGCAGCTCGGTGTACACCCTCCCGGAGGTACCAACGATCGGCTTCGTGAGAGGTAGGATGTCATCTCGTATGGGCGCGCGCACGACTTCTACAACGATGGGGTGGATCCTCAAAATTTCCTACACAATGGCTCGATAAGTTTCGCCCTCATTTAGAGACACAAATAAATGACTCCGGCGAACCTTTACGATGGCAAATATGGCATACTATCAAAATCGTTGGCCGCGAAATCAACATCACCTCTCGCCTTGACTTTCGCTAGAGCCTCGTTGATCTCTGCACGGAGTTTCTCCTGACAATCCCGGTGTCTGGCCAGCTCCCAGAGTCTAAAGGTCAGCTGGATTTACAAAAACACGTTAGAAGATAACGGGTCTGAAGAAAAATCCCCAACCGCTTTCGCCGTGGTTTCGTGACCCGCCAATATCAATGACCTACAGGTACTGAGAACGAGGACCTCGCGGCCGGGGTGATGTCCAGAAATAAATCTCACCGGACTTGTGAAACAACCTCTTCATCGGTCAGTCTCCAGTCCTCGCGCTGAGAATCGCTAGATTTGACTGGGGGAGGAGGCCGTCAACGACCGCGCGAGTAGGGGAGGGGGCGACGAACCGAGCAAACTCATGAGATCTTTCCTCGGCACACCGGCCTTCAACTCTTGTCTCTTCGAATCGAGCAGTTTCCGAGCGATACTGTGCGCCTCGGCCTTGTTCCATCGGAGGTTCCGCATACCAGGATCACTGGAGTTATCGAACAGCCATGCGAGCAACCCAGGGAACCATCCCGTGATAGCCATGAAGAAAATGAATAATCGGGATGGAACCCCGGACGCCTCAAAGCTAGTGAACGGGACAGATGGTCAATACGACAGGAACCTCGAATCATGGGTGTTGAATGTTGGTGACCGTACATTACGTTCGTGTAAGATTTGGTCAACGGGTTATCCACACCGTCTAAGGCACCAAAGTCGTAGTCGAAAGCTCCGATACCAATCCTTTAGAGAGGTAGAGTCACCATTAGTCCGTAGTCTACGTGCACTCATCACTCAGACTGAGACGCACCCATCAAGAGTAGCCTTTCCCATCCACATGTTCGCATCAATGACGGCTGAGTTACCGGGGTTGTCGTTCTCGATGATGCTACTCCACTTTTCCGCCATCTGATGGCGGGGACTCGTGTCAGCCTCCAAGCTCAAGAACTTATACCAACAAGGTTCTCGTGCCTTGGTAGCAATGTCCGTAAAATGCGGTACAAGACCCTTAGTCTCAACGAGACCGAACGCTGGAGCTATCACCTTCCTGTGACGCTTGTGTGTATCGCCTGCGGGACCGTTAGACGAGCTGGAAGCGAGAATGGGCCGATCGCGACGGGCGACTCACCCTCCACCGACAGGATACTGCTGCGATCGGTCACCAGCGCTACCTGCTCCCGAACGTTGCTCGACTTTTCATACAGGTAACCGGATTTCTGGAGGATGTGGTTTATGGCCTTAGGATCTGCAACCCACAAGCGATCCTCCTGCGCGCAAGTACCAATCATTTCAGTCAAGGGTTCGAATCCAAGACACTGGCCCGTGTCTGATAAAAAGTCAGGCGCACCCCAAAGGGACCGTTCCAACGAACGATGTTCCCGAAATCCTCGAAGAACCCCTTATCCACTGCTCCAGCTTCCTCTACCTGGATATACCATTGGTGTCCTCAATGGTTTCATGTTTAGTGTTGTCAACTTGCAGAGGGAAGTGAAAGGGGGAGGATTAAACCCCTGGAACATACCAAAGATCCAAGGTGGGTTCGTTGGTCCTGGTATGTCCCAGATTGCTGAAAGCCTCCTACGCTTTCGAAAGACGACATACATACACAAGGACTCCTACACAAGTCGTGAGTGCTCCAAGCTGATACGCATGGCCAGTTCGTCGTTTGAACTTTTGCTGTGGAGCGAAGTGAGGAAAGCTGAGGTTATTGTAGACTACCTTGGGGGCCCGTACTCGTGATAGGACGTTACGCCCCACCATCTATAAGTTGATTCAGGGTCCTACAAAGTTCTCTGCCTCGAATGGGGGGCGATGGGCGGTCGAGGCGTTATGTGTTGAGCAGGAAATAACCTCCGAAATCCCCTACCAGTGAGATCTGAGAGCACCGGTATTATATACATATTCCGCAGCGTCCTGACTGGGGATGACCTTGGAGGTCCGTGCCCCGGATAGCAGACACTGAGCACTCCGCACTCCACAGCGGGTCGTCGGTAAGATCGGCGGTTTAGGGGTGGAGGCGGGCGAGTCGATAGGGTGCCAAACTCCCATACACCCTTGAGGGATAGACCCCCGACGTGGAGAAGTAACGACCGCCACGCTGGACCACTGGTTTCCACCACCACTTGAGGCGTTGCTATATGCGAGCCCTGCAAACTGGTATTGATGTAAGTTCCTCGTTCATCACACAAACGCACACATACGACTAGGTGAAGCAGTTTAGAGATCACCGCGAACCAAGGAAGGGGGTATACACTTGTGATGGGGAGGAAGTATCAACAGTTTTGATACAGAAGCTGGGCTTGTTAATACTACCGACCCCGCAGCCCGTTGAGCGCCACCACAGTGCACTTGATTGGGTCACGAGACGCGCCGGAAAACCAGACCTCACTGGGCCAATACTGACAAACAGAGTACCCACATGATATAGGGTGGAAACGGAGAGGGTGGGACAGATGGAATGATCGCAAAGTCTGTGAGGACCGGAACAATCGAAAAGATCTTGAGGGGAAAGGATTTCAATGGTCTCAGTGCCGAAGGACGGTACCCGAAGAGACGGGGGAAACCGAACCTACAGCTATTTGCGTTTCGATAGACTGTTCCGTGCAGGATACAGCCCCAACCTTTTGATTGTAATATTGGGACCCGGCAGCCCGGCATTACAGTCTCGGCTGGCTCTAGCACCAGGTCCCGGTGCAAAAGATCACCAGGTTTCAAACTTTCTACAGGTACGAAACGCGGTCTGTCTCCGCTCCACCGTAAAATCAACTGCTCCCCCGAATTCACGTTCTATCCGAGCGACCTCGCCTGTGACCCACTGAGGGTCACTCCATACATATCCGGTCGGAACCATCCTGGCGGAGTGGTTGGCAGTAGGCGGGAAGGTAAAGTTGAGTCGGATGACGGATAAGTATGGGGTGGTGGTAGGTTTGAGCGTTGGAAAAGCTATAGGGATCCAAGGCGAATCCCGTTCTGCCCATGGACCCCAAGGACAACTTCTTGGATATTCGGGAGTTTGGAAAAGTCGAAGGATCGCTCAACAGGCTCGTTACCATCTACGTCTGGAGGTGGCGTGAGCTTCCATATTTCGCATGTTGGACCAGGGGAATGGGTGGAACCCATGATAGAAAGTGACCGCGTACGACATCTTCACGAGAGTGTTGCCACACGCTTCTACAAGCCTAATAGCCGAGGAAAGGCACCTGTGCGTGCAATAAATTTGCACCTCCGTGAAGCGCAACCCAGTTGGGATCTCCAATAACACGTTCATGACACCTTCGTCTGCGCATCCATCACGGAGTACTAATCGCCCACCAAATCTCCCTCTCAGGACCGTTCCAATCCCCAGCAGTGCACCCCTATCCTCCGAAAGAAGAGACCACGACAGCGACAAATCGTCCAAGTCTGGCAGCTGCGCCATGATATCCCCGATCTCCACGAGAGTGAACATATTTGTGTTGATGGTCAAAGAGGTCACAGATGCGGTAACCTCCAGAGCGAAGGCATCCGATACTGTGGAAGATCCCCACGCCCCAACAAAGCCATCTTCTCCACGTTTGTAAACCACGGAGTGTACTTGAAAAAGGGACACCGTCACGCCCTCCGATCCAGATGCGTAAATCCCTGACGTGGGGAACGGGACTCTCCTCCGGCACCGGGAACGTCTTGAGCCATCTGCGTACGTTCCCCGAAGTGAAGAGGACAGCCTGTGTGGAAGAGGCGCCGGTGGCACAACGGAACCCATAATTTGGATACGAGAGCGCATGCTCAGAAGTACCCGGTGTTTGGGTTGGTGGTGAGGTAAACGAGGATCTCGTCGATGATGTCTTGTGGGATTCTAGGGATGGTAACTGTTTTGGCCCCCTCAGGGGTGGGATGTTTAATTGTTGGGGTTCTCGAATCTATCGAGGGTGTGGTGGATGGAAGGCGGGCTGTCTCCTATTCAACGTTCATACGAGGCGGGGCGTTGTGTTTTCGAGGTTTTCGAACTCATTCAAGGAGCTGGTGAACATCCGGCGCTTTTTCTTGTTTGGCGCTCGCGCTGCCACGTGGCGTACATCATAGCCCTCGAACCCGAGGGCAGCCAGGAGCTAAATAAAATCTAGAGGCTGGTTTTATGCAACCCGACTCACCGTGCGCAAGCCATGTCCAGGAAGGATCTTGAAACTTGTGAGGACGAGTTACAATGTAAAATACAACAGCATGAAGAGCAAAGGAGCGTGAGCACCAAATCATAAATGGGTATCATCGTGTCACCACGGCGTATCCGCTTTCATGGAGCCGAGATCCGAAACCAGCGCATCCCAACTACACCCACCCTTGTCGATGCCACCTTTCCCACCATTATATTCGCCCCTTGGAAATGAGGGAAGTGCATAACGGGCTGCCAATGGAAACCGAATCAGATATTGATGGGATGGGGGAGTTTCGCGGTCGCTCACGTTACGTTAACGCCAGGTACCATTCCTGCGGCTTGGGAATACCTTTCCTTGAGATCCTCGAACGATTCTCCGATAAACTTGGGGTGGGGTTCCATCTTATAGCGCTGAGTGAGAGTTGTAAGTACCAATGAGTTCCGTCTCCCTGACCCTTTGGCCGTCGTCCGAGTGTTCATCGTTCGCACTGACCAAATTCGAAGGTAGATCCCTCTTCTCGTCCCTCTCATCAGAGGACTTTCGCTCTTTGATCGACTCCAACAAATACGACTGTTCGCGTCGGCTTAATTCTCAACCAAGGGGTACCAATACCCGGCCGAGTTCGTAGTGAACACACCCGGAATTCCGCGAAACAGTCGCGAGTTTCCCTAACCTTGGTGGGTCCCCACTCGAGGATCCTCCAAAGCTGGCAGCGGAGATCAACATGAGAGCAGCCTAAAAGGGACCGTAAAAGTTGAGAGCGGTATTGCGGAACTTACCGCCACTGTGAGACTCAGGAAATCATCGACAATAACCTCTTGACCATTCGTCTCCTCCTCATCTGTGCCAACTTGGCTACACGTGAGACGGAAGGGAGACAACGGTGTTGGGGATATCCCGGGTGAACGGCAACGGGAAGTCCCCCCCCCCCCGCAAATGACCCCGTGGTCGCGTGTCGGGGTCGTTGGGGTGCGAAGGACAATTCGGACGGAATCGTTAATCCACTCCGCCACCTGTTTCTGGCTTTGTTAGGCACGAGGTCATATACATAGATCGAGGCCGAACTACCCCGTTCGGGCCTAGGTACGTCGTTCAAGGCCTCAGGCCGAAGTGTTGTGGCACACGCCAATTGCATTCTTCGGCACAGCTTCTTCCCGCGAGATCGAGAAGGGTCCGGCACCTCAAACCAGTCTTTGATGTGTCAACGTAAATCAATTATTTTCTTCGTGATTGGAGTTTAAATCATTTGATGAACTAGACGCGCTTCAGGAGCGTGGAAAAGGGGCTTGGCGGGGAGAAGCTTAGGCCTCGGGAAACTTCGAGCGGACATGGTGGCCTGCCCTACATCTCCATCTTGTGCCTGAGTGTTACACTCACATCATCCCTCCGCTGCGAGGCAGTTGCACAATTCGGCATCAAGTATGAATGGTCCTTCTCGAAAGAATAGAATGTAGAGGCACTTCAAGGGTTCGATAATTCCGGCAACGACGAACCTTGGGTGACCGGCAAGCGGACCTGCCCGAGAGAAGGGATTGACAATCACAGCGGCGCGAAGGACATCCAGATCCATCGCCGTCCAACGTTTCTGGAGGCCAGATATCGTCGGGGATGGCGCAACACGATGGCCCTGTCTCGTTTCCTGGTATTACACGACAGGAAAGTTTGAAGGTACCGCGTCAGGGAGCGAAATGTCGCCTATGACATTCGCTTGCAACTTCGTCCTAAACGTTTGTCGATCAACTTTGCGGGTGATAAACGACTCCGATACCAACGTTTTCCAGAAAGCGTCACCTGGGTCAACGCGACCATCCCTCTACTTTTTTCCGTAAGACGCGCCTCTCCCCCTCTAACCGACGCTCGTCCGTGTCTACCACCATGTCCATAGAAGGGTCCCATTGAGGTTTACGCATCAATACTTGAGAACTTCCACGACACGTACTCTGGCGAAACTGGACAATCAAGCATCGGAGTGACATCGGCACATAGTGGGGCTCCCGTGGGGTTGCAGGTTGGCTGAGCTTCTAGGGTCGTGATTCCAGATGCCTGGATTGGAGGCGGTATCCACGGCCCGACGCGGCGGTTGGTTTTCGACCTTTGGGGTTCGGCCCGGATACGAGCGAGGACGGACCTGGTGCGGGTTCCTCGTCCAAAGCCCCGATGACGGTCACTGTCGAAATTGTGGATCTCGCACTGAAGCCCTGAACGATCAACTTCTTCATCTAGCCGTACGGAACTTGGGGACGGTTGCTGATTCTGATTCTGATTGCACCAGCGACGAGGATCGATCAAAATTCAGTGTCCCCTTGCGCAAATCCCACACTGCTAGGGGTGAACTGGAGATTTCTCCGGTCCGCGGAATCTGACGAACAGAGGAGGCACCAAGCCCTCCATCCGCGAACGTCCGCGCAACGGCGCCCCTTTTCGCCGAAGTCCCGTGTCATCGTCTGGAATGTCTCTGCGGGCATAACCTCTACGGTCGCCGGTTGATACTCACCCTCGCGCAGTGGAAAATGCTGAGGACGACCGCTCCGACTCTGACCGTCCGAGGTTTACCTCGGGCGCCCGCCATTGGAAATGGAACACGTTCTGACAAGAGAGGTAACTTCAACCGCCCAGACGCAAAAGGGGAGCATTCGCTATCCATTCGCACCCTGGTCGTCAGGCATCACCTGTTGCACCTCTGCTGTCCTTGTTAACATCGAGAAGGGTTCGGTGGCTGTGAACGAACCTTGTAGTCGTTGATAGCTTGTACATCTCCGGGGAGCCCTGAAGCCTCTCACGCCCCCGAACTTGCTGGGAGGAACTCAGTATCATGCCTAGAGGGGAGATAACAGTGAACCGTATCAGTTCATCACGCGACTCCGTCGTCAACAGTACACGTCACAAAAAGTGCCTGGGGTGCCGCGACCTGCGAAGGGTCATTGATCTTACATATTCTGACTGTAACCCTTTCCTGCAGATGGGTTCGTCAAGAAGACCTGCAAGCAGGGATCGTAGGCGAACTTCGTAATTAGTATAAACCAGAGATAACGCCCTTTGAGAGGGTCGAATCCACCTGGGCCTCCTTTGCGGTGACAGGGAGCCCGAGTGCCATGCCCCAGGTGCTTTCTGGTACTGGTAGGCAGGATTCGTTGCCACTTCGATAACTAACGACCGTTTGGTGCACAGATGAAACCACAGACAAACGACGCGTTGAAATAGCCCTCAGGATGAGAGGGGAAGGTCGGCTCGACGACAGGATTCAGACCGCAGGTTAACCAGAGCCCTGGACTTTCAAAATTCGTGAAAGACAGCCCGGATGACGGGATAAACCCTTCGAGTCTTTGAAGTATCGGGGGGTGAGAAACTCGGCGAAAATATGCCGCCAATGTCTTGCTAGCCGTCGACCCAGATCCGAGAAGGGATATCCAGGTTCCCGCATCGGCTTTGTACATGTTTGTCCGATCGGGAGGGGCATTCCCCGTTCCGTTGTCCGCTGTGGTTGGCTCGCTCCCCAGCATTGCAGCCATGGCGAAGTTACTCCCGGCCACTCCATGGGTCACACTCGAAGGGGTTTCGAATGATTGTTGATTCATACCCAAAAAATCAGAAAACACGGGGATTGTAATCAATATACATGATCGTCGAGGATCGTAAGCTAATGTCGAGCATATTTTTCAAGAGGGAGAATCGTTTGGTTTTAACGCTTTTCGTCACCAGTTGCCGGCGTGTCGAAGTGGTACAATGACTCGACCGTCGCATTCTTGTCCATGAAGACGTAACGCTTGAACCAGTATGGAAGGACTTTGGTGACCTGATAATGGGCGTGGGTAGAAGCGGGAACAGCGACTGGAGGGGAGAGTATGAGTATACAGCAGTACGGAGAAAAGAAAAGGATTGCTTACAGATGTCGTCAAGTTCTTCCAAAGTCCTCTGCTTAGTTTCAGGGACCCAGAGGAAGATGAGGACGAACGCGGTGACGTTGAGAGCGCTATGGAACTTCCGTCAGAGAAGGGTTTAGACATGTCGCAATCAAGGGAACTCACGCATAGAACCCGAAGGCACCGGTGGGACCAAAAGCGGCCAACAACCTCGGGAAGGTCAAAGAAAGGACGGCAGCCCAGAACAAGTTGGTGGCGACGGCGAAGGCCATACCAACCTCTCGGTGAGAGAGGGGGAAGACCTCAGCGGAGTAGGTGAATGGCACGGGACCTTCACCTGGAGAGTAGAAGGCAGCGAACAGGAAGATGAAGAGAGCAATGAGAGCGGCGTGAGCGGTGCTCGATTGCGGGATGTAGAAGCAGAATCCGGCAGCCAAGAGGGTCCAGGCCATCTGGGGGAAAGTGAAGAGGAGAAGGGTTCGTCGTCCATAGGTATCGATAGTTCGGACGGCAGGCCAGGCGAAACTTGTATAATCTGTCAGTTTCGGATAAACGCAGGGGGTTATATCGGACATACACGAAGTTGACGAGACCGAAACCGAAAGAAGCCAACAGTGCCTGGAAGGGGGTAGAACCGGCTTCGACGAAGATTGTTGAAGAGTAGAAGGCAATGATGTTGACTATTCAAAGGACCGCATGAGTACGTTGCAGGAAACCAATTCAAACAGGGTGACTTACTACCACACATTTGCTGACCGATCATGACGATGAATGAGGCAAGAGCAGCGCGGCGGTTACGAGGGACAGTGAAGAGTTCGGTGAAGCGGACGATGTAGTTGCCTCGCTTCCCAAGGATATCAGCCTCAGCCCGGATCTGAGCATCGATATAGTAGATATCGCGAGCTGTAAGCTCCGTGAGTAGATTGATACACAAGAGAACGAAATGTGTGGCGCACCAGCCTGCAAGGGGGTGTTCCTCAATCTGACCAACGAAGCGTAGGCATCATGATAACGGCCCTTCTTCAGATACCAACGCGGGGATTCCGGACAGAAGAAGATACCGAAGAGGAGGGGAAGGACGGGAATGAAGGCAGAACCAAGTTCGAGCCTCCAAGCAAGCCTCCCAACTCCTTGCAACGCCAGGTTGGCGCATAAACCGAGGAAGATACCAAAGGCAACCCACATCTGCCAACTCATAACAAGACCACCTCTGATCGCAGCGGGGACGTTTTCGGCGGCGAAGATTGGGACCGTGGACGCCTTAGAACCCATACCAATGCCGAGCAACAAACGGCAGACGAAAAGCTGTTGCCAGGTGTGGGTGAAACCAGAACCGATGACCGGGAAAAAACAGAAAAGGGCACTGAAGAAGATAGCACCGCGACGCCCGAAGTAGTGGTTGAGTGGATCAGAAAGCCAGCAACCGCTACGGAGAAAATCTCAACGGAGGAGTTCCTGGGAGGCGAGTGAAATAGAACATACAACAAGGCGGCAGCAATGTATGGGGCGGCGTTCACCAAACCGACAAGCCAGTTATTCTTGTCATAGTCTGCAGTCCCTTTCACGGGAAGGATGCCGAACTCGGCGGGGAAAGACAAGTTAGCACCGTTCGAACCAGTCTGATCCCAACCCCTGCGGATGATATAGAGTCAGTGATCGAAGCCAAAATTCGAAAAGGCATAGCGTGCGTACTGGACGGCAGCACCGATCGAACAGAGGCCGATGGTGAGATACAGCGTACGAGGTTGGGACCACCTGTGGGTGATCTCTCGTCGGAGGGTGACTCTGTCATCCTCATCCAACTCTTCGATCGACTCAAAGGCTGAGGGGTCTTGAGCGACGAGGGCGCCTTTCTTCAGGAGGTCGAGGACGTCCCCCATGTCCTTCTGCTTCGCGAACTCTTCGACATCGCTCAAGAGCTGAGCCTTCGAGATCCCGGCCAGTGGGTTCTTGATCCTACCCAAGAAAGGGGTAAGTCACCGACGCACGACGGTGTCAGCAGCAGCGGCATACTGACCTGGCCGAGACATTCTTGACGCGGTCCTGGGCACCCTTCTCGTTATCGCCCCTGTACTCCTCATGAGAGGAGGCGCTCTTCTTCTCAGTGTCGGCCATGACGCGTGACGTACAGGGAAGGGAGGAGAAGCGAAAGCTGACAACAGCCGCTGAAAGAAGTTCGCCCGCCTTATATTCTCAAAAATTTGAGCTGGCCTGAAACAATTCAAGGACCACCATCACATGACCCCACCTGGAAGAAGAATACGCTGTCTCTAAGAAAGGAACGTCAGCGAAGCGCTTGATGGGAGAACCCTGATGATCAAAAGGTGTGGAGAGGAAGCGGTCAGAACCCGGGGGGGTGCGGGTATCGTGCGGCAGGCGCGTTCCGACGCCCGAAACCGTGGCCAGGGCGAGAAAAACAGGTTAGTTGCCACAGAGAGGTTTCGCGAACCCGCCGGGCCGCTGATCATGCGACCTGACAGTGTCCGTGCCGAGTTCGCTACCGCAGATCATCACACGACCACGACCGCGGATGCGTACTCGCGAGACAGGGCCTCTTTTCCGTTCCCACAGCCGGGTCCGGAACAAACATTCGAAGGATCATGTAGTTGATTTGCCGACGTGTTGGGCGGTTTGATCGCTCGCGTTCGCCTAGGAGATCGCATTTGGTAGCCTCCGTCTCGGGTGAGTGTAAAAAATTTGGATACTTATCACGTAGAGTCAAGAACAGAGCACGATAAGGGTACCAAGTCCGAAGAAGCTGGGCTTGGACGGTAAGCACGCACCAAGTGCCAGGTGAGCTCACGTATGCATCCGCTCGTATGCTTACCCGCGTCGAACCCAGGGTTATTTACCACCCTGATGATGTCCTGTACGCCAATCAAAACACCACAAGTCCGATGACCAGGTGGAGGTCGGTATGCGAGAGAACTGGAGGCTAACAGACCGAGTTCCGAGCCGTCATCTTTTGTTTGCATGTGGTAGTACCAGATACAATGTGGAATAAATGGAGCGATAACGGTGACCGTTTGGTGGATTGTAGATGTGTCTCGCCTGGAGTATCTCTGAAGGAATTTCCAGCGTCGCGATCTAGAATGTTTCCCAGTAGATATCGGGCAAGACGTCTTTCATCACTGGCGATTGAATATATATTCATCAGCAGATGCGTATCAGAAGCAGGAGAAGGGAAGTAGAAAGAGGGATGCCCGTCTAACTCCCAATTCAAACCGGAGCGGGGTGGGGTGACCGGTGGACCCGAGGGATAACAAATGTTTGCAGCGGCAGGACCGGAACGGAAAGTGAAGTAGATATAGAATCGATGAACTCACAGCGCCAGTGATGTAGTGCGGCCTCGTCCTGCCATTCAGAGAGCGGATTGGAATCATCTGTCAAGAGCATTTTGGCCTCAGGGTCGTGGTTATCGTTTGCCCGACCAAGGATCGTGTCAAACGCGAGTTCTCGTCGAAGTAGGTGCTGGAACACATGTTGGCGAAGGTATGATCCGAGGAAGTCTTCTTCGCGGGGCGGGCGGAAGGTAATCCATTTTGTCGTACAAAAGAAAACCTGATGACGGCACACGAAGCCAAGCTAAGATGCGAGCGACTGTTCGCACGGTGATGGCGTGTACGTACGATGTTCAGGAACTCTTCTCTTAACGCCTCCTCCGACAATTCCTCCATCGAGTCGTAGAAGGCTCGGCACTGTCCAAACGCGTGAAGGAGGGTGGTGAGTATGGCTCCGGAAGACTTGGATCCAGGCTTCCCAGCGAAGTTCTATGACGCCGATGTGAGTCCCTGCATTATGGTCACATGCCGGGCACCGGGACTCACCACTACCACCACACCATCTTCCGCCATGGTGTCTTTCAAATCGTTCCAAAACTCCAACGCAAAGAGGTGACCGGGGACCCCTCCCCCTGAGAAGACATCATGGATCACCACATCGAACTTGGGTAGCTCCTCGCCAGATTCTAACTTCCGCTTCCGATTCCAGGTAAACCCACGGGCGTCCTGCAGGAATACCCTCCCTTCACCAGGATCGCGTAGGCCAAAATATGTCTTCGCGGCGTCGTACACAGCAGGGTCTATTTCCACGACCGTGGTCTCGAACCCGTGGTTCTTCAATGCACTAATCGCAATGCCTGTGCCAAGCCCAATGCTCAACGCCTCCGAACCAGGCCAGTCATTCCCTCTCGAAGTGCTGTTGATCAACCTCACCGCCTCCTGGAGAACGAATGCGGTGTAGATCGAATCGCCCAACTGATTCCCGACAGCGTCATGCGTGGCGTGGCTCGGATCCATGACCACCGCGCGCTCGTTCATCCAAACTCCTCCAAGGAGGGAGTGGGAAGAGCGCAAGTACCTGATCTGCGAATATGGTTCGTTTCCGGGACCCGTTTCCCCCACAACGATGATCCCAGTGGTCGACTGCCTAGACGATAGGATCGTCACGGCGCCGCTGCGGTGAACATAGGGTGCCTTGAGCTGGCCGGTACGGAAATGAGAGTGGATGGACGGCGAATAGCGGTAGGATGCACTTGTGAGGAGTATCAAGACAAGATACGCCAACGGGGGGGAAACATTTGGGACTTTTTGCACCCAGGTTTTCGCTGGTGTGGGGGTGGGCGCTTTCCTCGGTTCGCTCTCCTTTTCCTTCCCCTTCTCCTTAGACGCTGGCTTTTGGGTAACATTGGACTTCTGGTTCGCCACAAGGTAAGCGTGACCAACCCAGAAACTGAAGACAGCCGCGGCGAGTGCGATAAACTATGGGTTAGGGAAGTAAGAGACTGATACCTGGTGATGTGCTCGGGGAAGGCACCACTCACGATCTCTGCAGCAGGGATGGCTTGCAATTGCGCCAATGAATTCCAGAGAGGCTCAAGTGAAGGGAATATGAACAACATGAGAGGGAGGCGGAAGAACCGAGTGACCATGGTATCGGTACCCTTGCGCTAGAGCGGGCGACGAAATGTTCAATATAACTGGACGAGGATTTAGTTTGAACGAACACGCACACCGTGCGCACCCTGAAACAATGCGATTCCAGACATCAACATGGGGGCTAACACGACAGCGTGGGTCACAATTGGTCCAAGGGTGGGATGTCTCCATCTTGCGGTGTACTTCCCCACATAAAACACCGTGTTCGGAGCAGCCGCGAGCAATGATCCGTACGCCAAGGCCGCTACGCTGGTCGGAACACCCACGACGGATCCCAGGACGGATGAAATGATTGAAACATACGAGATGTACGAGCTGGCGGGTACAGAAGAGTACAGTGGGGTGAGAGCCCGTTTGTATGCCAACAACGCGAATGATTGCGAGAGTAAGACCACAGCTTGTCCGATGCCGACCGATGCCAATGACTGGCCTGACTGTTCAGCATCCGCGCTCATTTTCTTGGCTGAACGTGTCGACTGTTTGGACGACGGTGCGGGGAGGTATAGATGCAGATGGGGTGAAGGAGAAAGAGGCACGTACAGCCTCTCACTCAGGCACCTCAGCCCCGCCGGGCGGAGTGTATATACACCCGCGGCAACGAGCGGTTGTGGCTCTAGAGGGCTTTAGATAATCTTGGAGGTGTATTGGTGTTCACGAGAGATAATCAAGCGCAAATACGCCGGCCACAGGAGAAGCTAGGCACAATAACTCATCTGTCATTGGCCGATTATTCACACTCAAGGTTTTGGTGGGGGCGGTCAGCAGCCGAACACTATGGTTTTATCGGTAGGGTAAACTATCTATGCAAGGTATGGACAGGTGAACACAGTCGAGGATGGGATGGCTACAGCAGCGGTGTCAGGACGAGGAGACGACGAACGGCACTGAAACTCACGAAAACGATGCTATGACCAAGCGTTCATGTGGTAATCTACATCCTTGCAGCCTGCACCCCTCACGCAAACCACTGTGCTCGTGGACTTGTCGTGAGCGTCGGGGATTGTACACCTGATATCCTCCACGTTCGGACAGGGGCACTGGGCGGGCACATCCACACATACGAGGGTGTCGGGACAAAGGTACGTAGAGCAAGGAACTGGTCGCGGGCGGGATATGAGTAATATCTCCTGTGCGAGCAGGCAAGGACTCACTAGCATCAGCCTGCGCTCTCCAGTGACCAGCACCCGAAGGCCGTTGCGGTTGCTGCCGTCCGGGGTGGTCGCCGTGGAACATCTGGTCAAAGAAGCCGAACTGTGCAGCTGAGAGCTGACAGAACAGTAGAACAGCAAAGATTGCGAGATACTTGGACATCCCTCGACAGGAACAAACCCCGGCTTGAGGTGAAAGTGATCGAAAGGGACACGTCGGCGATCGTGTACCCGGTATCCTCCGGTCCGGGGTTTCCGGCACCCACCCCAGGCGCGGGGATCTGCAAAATGTCCACAGACTCGCTTAACCAAACGCTTTGTGCTCGGAAAGCGCTGGATCTGGCGATGACGACCTAGCTCACTTGGGAAACAACGCCGCCGACAATTTGGGCTAGATGCTCTGGGCTTTCGAGCGCGAGACATCGGAGTTGTTGTTCGCTCTCTTTACTCGACAACGGCGCATCCGCTCTCGCATGACATCTGCGCGGGGGTACTTATGGGCCGGGGCAACAGGACCGCGAGGTCTCGACATCAATCGCTTAGGAATGCACCCAGGTCTATTTTGTATCAGCACTCCTGTGCAGGGCGTCGTTCGTTCCTGGCTGATGCGTCGGACCTTCCGGGTGTCACCCAAGCAGACCGACAGTTGATCACTGGGAGGCCCAGAACTAACCCCGGGACGGGAAGTTCGGTAGTGTGTAAGTACCGACAATAGACAGGTCCCCTTGCAATGCGGGGACCTAATTGCGCCGGCACTGAGGATGCTTTACATAAAATACAAAATTGCGCCCTAGGTTTTGCACCGGTCCGGCAGTGCCAACCTTTCTCACAGTGGATCTTGTCGGGGCACAGCGGACGTTCGGGCCAAACGCGCCAGAGTTCAATCAGCGCGTGAAGTTGGCACGTGACTAACAGGAGCGCCCAAACCCTGGGCGGTCAATTATGACATCGAGGCGCAGTCCCCACTGACAGGAACGTGAACCCCACCACCATGGTCGCAGCCCAAGCAGCAACGAAATTGTCCTTCAAGGGAGAGGACCTCCCCATCGACACTGTCACGGTCTATCGTCCCTCTGGGGCTCAAGTTATCCGGAGACTTGATATTGATCTCAAGGTAAGCGCCATTGGCAGATCCTCGTTTATGGGTGTCTAACCGCTCGTGAGGAAACAGGCAGGAAACAACGTGGTTGAGGTTACTGGCCTCAGCAGCGTCACCGACACCGAATCTTTACGTGTGTCTGGGCTTGGCGATGCGAGATTGCTCGTCGTCAATTGCCTACGCGAACAATTCACTGAAATATCGGAATCGGACCCGATTCGCGTTCTCAAATCCCAGAAACGCGAACTGCGAGCGGAGAGGGACGCTAGGAATGCGGAGATTGAGATCTTGAAGGCGTTTGGGGGGAAAATGGGCGAAAAGCCCGACCTCACCCCGGACCAAGCCGGCACCTTCGCTGACACTTTATTCGAGAAGACTCTCGCTTGTGCCGAAACCGTGAAGGCACTGAATGACAAAATTGAAGGAATCAAGCGAAAGATTGACAAAGCCGAATCAGAGAAAGCTGGTTCAGCTTTCGTCAAGGCCGTCATCACCATCGTCGCGAACGATGATGGCCCCGTACAATTGAAGTTAACTTATCGTCAGTCACAGCCCGCCACCTCTATCTCGTCCGTCCATTGATCCATTTTCAGGTGTGGGTGACGCCTCCTGGTTCCCTCTCTATGACCTGTACGCCGCTTCCGAAGGCGGGAAGCCATCGAAATCTGTGTCCCTTCATTATCGCGTCAACCTGCAACAGAGGACAGGGGAGGACTGGAACGACGCAAAGTTGATCCTCAGCACGTCCGCGACTGATATGCTCGACGCAGGCGTGCCTGCGTCTGACAGTCTGATCATCCAACCCAAGGAAAAGGAAAAACCACGACCCCCGCCTCCTCCGCCCCCCCAGATGCGTCAGACTGCGCGAATGTCCTCGGTGGCAGTGGCCTCCCTCTCCGTTGGTGCGCCTGGCTCGGCACCAACCATCCAACCAGCACCCGTTCCACTCCCTCCGTTGGTACAGACCGCTGCCATAGTCTCGAAGAGTCCGATGGCCGTGAATTATACCGTGGACGAGTACACCACCATTCCCAGTGACCACCTGTCACACAAGGTTCTCGTGGCGATTATTCCGTTCGAAGCAACGATCTCCCACATCACCAGCCCGCGAAAGTCCCCGATCGCATATCTTCAGGTAGGTATCAACCCATCAGTCCAATTGGGAATCAAACATAAATCGTACCTTCTAGTGCACCGTCAAGAACACGAGCGATTACTATTTGCTTCCTGGTACCATGAGTATCTTCCTTGACCACTCGTACGTCTCCAAGACGAACATATCCGAGATCGCGACAGGAGACACGTTCAACTGTACGCTCGGAATGGATACCTCGATCCGAGTCTCCCACGAGCTCACCGAGTCATCCGTGACGTCTCCCCCCTCCTCGTTCGTGGAGCAGTACACGATGACGACGTATGTGTCAACCACGAAGCTCCACAACCGACACACGGGCGACTACCCTGTCAACATTGTCGAGAGGTCGAGCATTCCGATCGCTTCAGTGAGCGATCCTCGAATTAAGGTGTTCCTGAAGGGACCGGCGGGATTGGCGGAGAGTGAAGAGGGGAAGGAGGCCGATCTTGGGAGGACAGATGGGTTCAAGGTCAAGTGGGGAAGGGACGTGGAGGACACGAAGAATGGGCAGAAGGAGGGAAAGTTTATCTGGTATGGGAAGATTTCTCCTGGCGAAGAGGTGGTATTGGTCAGCGAGTGGGACGTAAGGGCACCTTTCGACGCAGGGTGGAGGGTCAAGTCCCTGTAGTTCTGTATGAACGAAATCATGTGTACAATCGTAGGAAGCAACATGCCATGCGTGTATTAACATGTGGATCCAGGGAAAAGAAAAATACGCTCCGCGAAGAGGGAAACCGAGGTTCGAAGGGGCGGCCGAGAACGCACAATGTACAAGCAACAACAAACGACCGGTGGCGACCACGAACGCATATAACGCAGTATATATGATACATACGGCAACGAGGCGGATAGCTGCCATAAAACCCGCCCGCAATCGGAGAAACGAGAGCTGGGAGGACCGTTCTGATGGATGGATGCCAAAAATTGAGAATCTGCACCCCGTACAAGACAAAAACACGACCCCACTCACCAGGAAACCGTCACAATGGACCTCCTCAATCTTCTTCATCACCACTATCGGTATCATCGCTCACCAAAGCAACCCTAGGACTGCATTCCACGTGCAGGGCGTATTCCTTGAGCAACAACGCACAGGTCTTCACAAATTTATCCCGGCTAACGATCCTGATGGATTTGAGTTTCATCCCTGTTATCGTCCTCCCCTCTGCCGTTGCCACCACGCTCTGGATGTTAAAATTCTCCCCATCGGCACGGGGGTCAAGGACCAGTTCCTCTAAGCTGGGGCACATGGAAAAATCGTTCAAGTGGCGGATGAAACCAGATAGGTTTTTGCATCGAGAAATTGTGAGTGTGCGTAGGCGGCGCATGAACTCAAGCGCCTGGGAAGCAGCGCAACCACCTCGCATTAGGTCACCGCCGGCGAGTCTCAGTCGTTCGACCTTTGAGAGGTCAAACAGCGGGAGAGATTCAAGCACCCGGCAGGTCGTGATGGCTCGGGGAGTTGCGGAAATGATGCTGATCTCCCCGTCCGATCCACTGAACCGTATGCTTGGGTAAAATTCCGCAACGTGCAAGTGGATCGTAAAGCCGGTGAGTTTCCCGATGGTATAGAGGGACTTGGGGATGTGGGTGGAGTAGGGCGGGTCTACTTGAATCGTCAATTTCGCGTTAGTCGGGACCAACATGTGGTCAAACAAAAGGGAGGGAGGTCCACTCCCAGAGATGTCCATCCTCTTGAGACACGCCAATGATACCAATCGTCCGGCCTGAGCGCCAAAGGTGGGGGTCGCGAAGTGGAGTTGGATTTTACGGAGGCGGGGGGCGCTTTCAAAGAAGTCGAGAAGGTGCCTGACAGGGGACTCGCCCGGCCACGTGTAAGTCAGCGCGAACGACGTGAGATTGACCATGTTCCTCCAAGACAACTCCGTGCGGATGCCCTGCAGACGCAGCTCGCGCAACGAAGAGAGGTCCCCGTTGAAGAGATTGATCGGAATCACAGGGCCATTCTCTGGAGAGCATCCACCGTAAACTTCAATCCTCAAGGATTCGAGAAGAGGTGCGGGATGTGAGAGTTGTGCGGTGGTCTCTTGGAGACTCGCCCGCGTTCCGTGGATGACTACGGATTTGAGTTGAGCGATGGCGACCTGAAGGGGGCGGTCGTGGGGGAACGGGACCTGGTTCCTCCCCAACCACGCGCTAACGGGCGCGGGCTTTGAACAATCGAAGTTTGCGTGGGTCTTATCGATGTCATAGAAATCGGTCCACAAACGTGGTATGAACATCTCCCTCCAAGCTCGACATACGTGAGCCAGTGCGATCGTAGCCTGGGCCTTGCCGTCCTCGTTCCAGAAGTCCGGAATGAGAGTGAGGATCTCGGGGGGGATCCGATTGATTGGGGCGAACCTGTTTCTCCTGTATCGGATCAGGCGGAGGACCTCGAAAGTGTCCTCCTCAAGAACGTGGACCTAAAAGAGGGGACGTTTAAGTGACCGTTCGTATATCTATTCCGTTCATTGACCCACCTCAGCCTCGGCGATGCTGCAAACTCGACTTTTAGTCATCCGATGGAAGGTATTCTGACCGTCCCAGACGTACTCTGCATCAGAAGTCGCATCTCGCAGAATCTCTTTGATCGCGAGTAAGTGCTGAGATATAGAAGCGGCTCGATCGGCGGGGGTGACGGTGGAGGTGGGCGCGGGCGCGGCTGGGCTGGAATCCGGTCTCAAATCCAGGGGGAGGGAAGTGTCCGGAGGGGGGAGGAGCTTCGGGGGGGAGGGCACCTCTGGCGCGACGACCGGTTGCGAAACGGTGGAACGCCTTTTGGAAAAATAGGATAGGATTTTCTTGTTTACCCTGTAACATATCAAGAAGGATATCTAAGTCCGCAGATCTGAGTTCCCTAACAAGCACTTCTCACATGGGAACCCAGGGCCTCTCGGCAAAAACCTCGGTGTTGTTTGGTGGGATCGGTTTCCCATGAGTTGGTGGATCGCTGTGATCCCTCCCACAGTTTCCCAACGAATTCGAACTCCGCGCTCGGCCATCGGGGATCTGGGAAAGGGAGGAAGCGAGATGGTTGGAGGTCGTGTGAGAGAGAAATCTCGAGGTAAGTAGAGGGCGGTTTTGTCCACCGACCCTTTTGGGATCACTCAACCTGGAAACCACCCAAAGAAGTGTGTCCATAAAGAGCCCCTCCCTCGGCCCCGACCGTCCCTGCGGCTCGTGCGGGGTTGGGGTATTTCGGGGCCCCCGGCCTGGCACGGACCTTCTGGTGATGTACGAATGTGATGGCCCATCTCGACATCCTGGCTTTTTTTGTTCCAGTCGCTCTAAAGGCAGTGAGTTGCCTTTCCGGGCAAGCAATTGCTGAGCCGCTCGGCTTACCGATATGGCAAGTCGCGAACGCCACAACGCCGGGCGGCGACCGTCCCAAAGCGATCGTAAGGCAAACGACGAATGGAGGCGCACCCTGTGAAACACCGGTCCACTCAATCACCAATAGCGAGTCGCCCTATAATAACCTACGCTAAACTACGCTACGCGTTGTATCATCACTGCAGCGTGATGTCGATCGACGATTGATTCCTGATCCCCATCCTCTCCCCTAAGTACGCCAGTGATCCTGGGACGGAGACCACTGATGTGAGTTCGCAGTGGGAGACCTTTCCCGATGGCGTAAACTCAGGCGGAGGTTTCTTGGGTGACACCGGCAATCTTGCGTCCCTTGTTCTAACCATAGGCCCACTTGAACCCTCCGGCGTTTTTCCCTTTCCCTTTCTTTGTCTTGCACCGCTCATTGGGTTTGGCTTCTGCGGGTTCCCCCACCAAAGCCATTGCGTCCGGAATACCCTCCGCTCTGCCTCAGGTCAAGGCATAATTTACCATCTACCAGAGATCGATGGATCAGCAGGAACTTACGAACCTCACCGATTCCGCGCCCGCCCTCATAGCGACAAGATACCTCGCCTGTCCGTACTCCGCGTGGTCGTTTCCTCACATCCCCTTCGCTGGCTGATGACCCGGTTTTAGTGACAGGATGCGTCGTTCTGCTATGGGACCATCTACTGACGCTCGGTAATGAGATCAAGTACGTCTGGGGGCTGTCAATGGGGGTAAGCAAGGGGATTTTCCTGTTCAACCGATACTTCGTCGAGGGGGCTCTGTTGTATAACGTCTACGGTAAGTTTTGGGGTTCCTCGAAACGCACGAGCGACCTTATTCCCGGGATCACAGTACTACTGGACCTGCACGGTGAACTGTCCCAGGAGGTAACCCGACGCCCTCTTCCCCTCTCAAAATCTTCAACGCCCTAACTCCGTCTTGTAGATGTGGGTCAAACTGTCGTCTCGAATATCGCCCACCCCTGAGACTTTTCCAGATGTCGCACCTATATATTGTTCGTCAGCAGCACTTCGACCGTTGCCATTACGTTTGCAATTCGTGCGTCTTCCGACCCCAATACAGTCCTTATGGCTAAACCGAGCGGCCTTCAGTGGTCGTGACCGTCCACATCCATTCCCTTTGGGACAGGCGGAAGGCCGTCACATACACCTTATTCGCTGGGTTTTGCATCGCCTACGGGGTCACGATAGCTTCCGCCGGATTGGTCATAAACGACTTCCATGGTAAGCCTCGCTCCCTGGTCCGTTGCGATTCCCACACCCCGTTCGTTGGGGTTTGACCTTGTATCATCCATGCAGCTCACATCGTCTGGGTTCCCACAATCAATTCGTGTATACTTCCCCACAAACCAATGACACTGATTGGGGCTTGGGCTGGAATGGTATGTGGGCTCTCACCGTTTCCACGGTCGTGCGATTCTGCTCTTGTTGACCGCCCGGCCCCATTGTCCCATCATCCTTAGGTCTCCTATGATATCTTCATGCTCGTAATGATGTTCGCGAACGCAGTGAATAAACCGTACCGACAGAACTCGGAGGTCGTTCGTAACTTGCATACGGATGGTGCGAAGTTCCTTTCCGTAAGTACCCCGAGCGTCGGACAACTCGGCCGGAGGACTGATCCACGGTTTGAAAAACAGACACTTCTGTTCGTAAGGTTTGTTAACCTGGTGTTGGCGATCCTCAGCAAAGTGAGTGGGAACCTGTTTTTGGCCCGCAGTTCACCCTTCTGTGGAAAATCTGACCAATCTTGATCTTGACTTCAGCCCGGAGAGATGTTGGTGATCGTTTTGTGTGTACCTTTCAACACACCACGCGAATTCCGCACCACTGACTCACCCACTCTACCTTAGCCTCCTATGGGCCGCCGTATCGATAATCCTCTCCCGGTTCCTTCTTATGGTCCAAGCCGCGGAAAAGGAAACCGGCTCGGAGAAGTGGAGCGAATACGACTGTCCCGAGCTCACCACGCCAGACACACCCGCCACGAGCACCGCTTTCATGCGTGATAAACGCGTAAAATGGTCGCGAGGGAGTGACTTGATCGAACTCACCACCGCTGCGCCATGATCCGTTCATAAACCCATGTGGACCAGCGCGCCCGTATACGCGACGGGCGGGGGCGGACCTTGGTCCAGAAAAGTTGATGACCCTGCAGGGGACCGGGGAACGACGATCCAAACCCGCCGACCTGATCCGTTTCGACTTTTTATCTATCTTCTCACTCAAAGCCATCCTTTCCCGTGTAAGTTACATTCTCCGTTGTTCCCACGTTCTTGTAGTTGGGATGCTGGCTCCTCCTCCCTGTTTTAACCTATGTATAGTGCCCTATCTGGTGCCTTCGGAGAGTTCCAATCTATAACTGTTCCCATAGCATCCCTTCTTTTTCACTTCTGTTTTTTGGTATAGGGTGTTTGGATTTCGGTGGACCGTTTCCCACAGAATATATGTATACAACCTCAACTCGGTCCACTCTGGCAACCTGGTTTTTCCACTCACTCCTCGGTTCGTAGGCTCGTGAGCAACCCACGATTCGTGGGGGGATATGCATTAATGATTTACGGTAGGGGATCCAGATTCTACTTTGAACAACGAATTGGGGCCATAATCCTGTGGAAAACAGCCTTCGAATGCAAACGGCCGTGCGTTCTCAATCGCCAGGCGGCCCGGTATTCAATGTCCTCATAACTACATATCGACAAAGCGAATAGATCAGGACCCCGAGCGCGTAGGGGCGGACCGCAGAAAATCCAAAAGTCGGGAAGATTGGAGGGAGGAATCGCATACAGAGGGAGAGAGGAGTCAGGGGAGGAAAGAAAGAATCGTACTCGGTAATGGGATACACAGGACCTAATCCACGCTCGAGAGGAAAGAATTTACCGACTGGTTTGGCACAGTGAGGAAAGGGGACAAGAGGGAACGTAGGAAGGGTGAAGGGGGGGAAATGTACATAGACGAGTGAGAGCAAAGTGCAAAGCAAAAATGGTAAGCAAGTGTAGACGGCAACGGGGAGACCATACGGTTCATGTATGAGGTGGAGAGGAAAGTGGAAGTGAATGGAATAATTTAATCAATCGTCCGTCGTGGGCTGTAGCCAAACGTTCGTGAAAACCGTGGAGGGTTTCGAGGTTATCTCCCTGCCTCAACGCCTTCCAGGCGTACCCGCTCTCCGTGGAGTCCCAGGCGCCTTCCGGGGCGTGTTTGGAATACCAGTTAACTTCCTCTCGGCGTTTGACGATTCGTTGGCCCGCTGAGCCTCCCTCGCGGCTCGTCGTGCAGAATCTCCGACTTGTGCGGGCGGTCGTTGCATGTCGAGCCTGGATAACGCACGTAGGGCGTCCTGTGGGTCGGTTATAACCGGGTGGGTGTTAGGGCCATGTGGTATATCCAGTAATCTGGGTGGGAGAGCGTCGTTGGGTATCGGGGGTAGGATGTTTGTTGAAGCGATGGCAATATTAAGGTCCTCGAAACGTCGATCTAGTTCATCCTCAATCGCGCCTGTGCACTTAAGCGCCTCCTGAGACATCCGGTTAAGACGCTCCAGCTGCAGAGAGGCATGTAAGGTGGAAAGACAAAGAATACGCCGAATGAAACACACCTTCAACTCCATCCCGGCTATCCTTTCCTTCAGTTTAGTGCTGGAGCCCGTGCAAGTCGAAACTTCCTCGATCAACCGCAGCGCCATATCCACTCCCTTCTGACCCTGAAATTGCGCAGGTAGCTCTCGACCCATTGTCGCCCATACTTCCGCGTCGGTGGCCCGTTGCTTTCCCTTCGACTTTGCTGATGTCAGCGGTTGTCGTTTTAAAGCGCTCTCCGAGTTCTCCTTGTAGGAGTTGTAGAACTGGGAAACCTCCACCCATGCTTGGTCCTCTGCCTTTGATCTACAGGATCTATCAGCCACCACGTGCGCATTCGGTTCACAGCGTGAGCGCACCGTTCGATCCGGGCCAAGAATCTCTCCTCCCTACTTCGATTCATGACGTTTTGCTCGTTTGCCCTTACTTGTGTTGACGCACTTGTGCCGATTCCATCACCGTAGGCGCTTGTGTCGATCGATTTGTTTACGAGCATCTTAATTATCCGTTCCTGAACTTGTTGGAGTACCTTGGCTCCTTCAGAGTTAAGTTTTGGTGGTGGATCCTTCCCCTGCCGAGTCGAGTGTATTGAGCTGGATGTGGGTGTGGCCGAAGCTCTGTGCGCGGACCACACGAGAAGTTGCCTTGCTCGCTGTGATTCGGGCACTTCGGGATCGATATGTTTGTACAGCGTGAAATCTGGGACGGAACTGTGGGGCTGAGCTATGGGTATACAATTCAGTACATTCGGTGGGTGGTCTAGGAGAAGAATGGGTGGAATGGGACGCACAAATGATACCCGAAGCCTCATAGGAAGTGCTTACTCGCTTCCCCCGTGAACCGTTCGAACTCCTCCTCCCATTTATACTGCCGTTTTCCCGTAAACCCTTGTTTCGGTTCTGTTTTGGAGTCTCGAGAACGTTAACGGGTTGTGTGGTGTCCGTATATCCAGGACTCGTCCTTCTCTTTGTCCCAGAGGCTTGGAGCGGGAAAGGTGGATTTGCGAAACCGACTGTATCCTCGGATGCACGAGACTTCCGCCGTAGTTGGTCAGTTTCAGACTCCATTCGCCTCACATCCTCCTCTGCCTCTCTTTCGTCTCGAATGCTCTGGGATGAGCTCAGTGGTTTGTGGCTCGAAGACGAGGGGACTGAGGCGAGGGTTTTGAATCGTTTTGGAGGGGGGCCTGGGACCTGGCTTGAGACCGACAACGATCGGGATCGAGAGGGGGGCTGAATGGAGGCAGGCTCTTGGCTGCTTGTCTGGTCTGTGGATGAAGCAGCTCGCATAATGACAAGGCCACCAACTTCTTCATCGCCACCGTTAAGAACTACACACCACACAGCGATCAGCCTTTCATTTGCGCACTCGCTTGATCTACGACGCACGTTTCAGTTTGTTTGACGCATGTCCCTTGGTGCTGGCCTGGAAGCGAAAGTAAACGTGAAAGACGGGGGTTGTGGTTTTGGGAAATACGCGCACCTCTCTTCGTCTCTTGATGACCGCGTTCAAAGGATTGTCATCGTCGGGGGTTTTCCGTTTGCCAGGAGTAGGGGCCACCATAGGGGTCTCGAGGATGGTGATGGCCTTGATCATACGTCCTCGCGGGAACGCGATCTGGGACGGAGTTGGAGGAAGCAGACGCGTCTGGGCAGCCGGCGACCGTGTTTGCCTCTTCCCGGATGAGTGACCGTGAAGGTTTCCACAGTTTCGGGCGGAGACTGAATCTTGGGTCACGTGTCAGTCAACAAACCCAGGACGCGGACTTGGGTTCGAACTTGGAGTCGAGTTGAGAATGTTACAGGGATAAGAATGTAGGAATAAGTATAGGGAGAGTGATGATTGTACAAAGTAGTTCCACTAGTCCTTCCGCTTTTATATCCAACTGGGGTCCCCGCCGTCGTCAAAGGTCGTCATCGGAATCCTCACCGTCCAACTCCATCGCCAACAGCTCCCTTCTCCACTTCATCTCGTCTTTGTCAACCATCATAGCCTTCCCTGGTGTTAGTTCTGGCGGTATACGCGCTTTGAGGGGACTCCGGGCGTTGAGCGGTGTGAAGGGTATCTTGGGGGTATTCGTACGTCGTACTTGTTCGGGGGACGCAACGGAAACCATTTTCAACCGCTTCGACAACCCGGATCGCCGTTTGGGCTTCAGGTGCGCGTTCTCCTTGTCGTCGTGTGAGTTTTCCTTGTCCTCGTCCGAGACGTAGGTGTCGTTCAAGGAAGAATGGCTTGACAGGAAAGAGGGGGCGGAATTGTAGTCTACCCAGATGTCGAAACCTGGGTAGTGCATGTTTGTCTGAGGATTTGGCGGTATTGACGAGATGGAGAGTAGTTTAGATGAGGATGCGTTGGGGATTGGCAATAACGAATGATGGTGATCGCGTCGACGCGTTGGCGGGGTGTATTCCGGAGTGAGGTCCATAAAGGAATCCTCGAGGAGACACGAAGTCGACGCGATCTTGTTGTTGTTTGGTGGAGGTTGACCAAAATCCAACTTGCGTGCCGGACTCTGGCTTAGGACGTCACGGACGACTAAAGCGCGGTGAGACGGGACGATGGAACTCTTGACCGTCTTCTCGGGAGAAAACACGCCTTCCTGAGCCAAGATGCGTCTCTTTGTCGGGCTAAACAGGTTGGGCGTTCCGGGAGATAGGGGGCGCTTATGTGTCCGTCGTGGGGTAGTGTGAATGAGTGGGAATGGTACATCGATGAACCGCTCGAGAGGCAAGTCACGTAGCGGACCAGGTCGAGGGGGCATTGTGTAGTGGGGATGGTCTGTGGTAAGGTATGTTGAGGAAGCCGGTTGAAGGTGAACTTGGGGGTTGAGAACAGACGGAAGCTAAACGCGTCCCGTAACGCGTTCGCGTTTGTGACACCCATCACGCAATCTAATATTCCACTTTGGTCACAACGTCGAAAACACCTGTACCCGCGCGACTGAGTCTACCAAGAACGATGTTACCTGAAGGCGTTGTGAGATCGTCAAAGTCCCCGTGAAGAGCGGCATCGGATAAGAATGCAGCTGTCGTCTCATAGGACGCCTTCAGTAGAGGTGACGGATTTGTCGAGATACCGCGACGATTGAATGGTTTATAACCGCCTTCGAAAGTCTGGAAACAGTCAGCCCCAAAATCCCGAGCGAATGCGAGAAGCGCACCATATAGTCCGCGATGAGCTCGAGGTGGCGGATATCGACATCGATTTTATACACGCCGAAGACGGCACTCATCTCCTTCACAATCGCCGTACGAGCAGCCTCCACACCATACGTCCGTAGGATTTCGTCGATATGGTTCGTATAGATGTCGTCGACGTTGATCAGCGAGTCCCCAGAACAAGAGAATTCCCATAGGCCAGCGATATTCGAGCCATTCGTGGAGAGCTGTGAGGATGGAATGAGGCGAGTGGCACACAGGGAACGATCAGGTGATCTTACCACGATCTTCTCGTCCTTATCATCTCCCGCGAGCTGGAAACAATCTACGATTCCAGGAATCTCTCTCACGACCGTTTTCGCGCAAGTCCGTTCCACCAACCCGATGAGTAACAGCTTGGGCATATCCGCACCGAACTTGATGAAGGTTGTGAGTGGCATCCGCGAGGACGTCGGTGAATTCAGCTTACCGTCAGCTTTATCGTACACTGCTTCGCCGTGAATTTGAAAGATGAAGCAGCGGGTAAGTTCAGGTAAAACAAATGTTCGACGCTCCTCGCAGCCTTGGCCTTTTCTTCGTCTCCTTCCGTCTCTTTCGCCTCCGTTTCGGCGTTGACAACCTCGATGGCCTCATCCTCCAACTCCTCATCGCTTTCTTCGTCCGACTCATACGAGATCTGTTCTGCTTGTTGCCTCGCTCGCTTGGAGGTGTCGGCGTCCCCATCCCCAACCTCACTAGCACCGTCATCTCCTGGAGCAGCCAGCTCGTCGTCCTCAACCTCTTCAACAGCAACACCTCCACCATTCCTTGGTTCCCTCTCCGCCTTGCCTTTCCCTAGAGCAGATATCTGATTCCTCAAATCCGCATCCAACTTCTTCAGCTCCATCTGAATCTCCTTCTTCATGACCTGCGCGAATTTGATCCCAAACGACTTCTTGATCTCGGCCGGGGTGATATCGTACTCCGCCCGATACTCGCCCTCAGGGAAGAAGTTGACCTTGATGGTGAAGATCTTGTTCCTTTGACCCTGCTCCGCGGTAAGCTTTTCGGTAACAACCACGGATTCAACCACTTGTGAGAGCGTGAGACGACTGGCTGTCTTGCAGAACCTTTTGACCTCCTCCGCGCTACGACCGGGACGAATTGTGAAACGCATCGATGGCGTTTTTGGCTTTGTGGATGCGGTCATGACGATCTCTCGTAAACGTGGGATACCAAGGGTGACATTAGCGGCACCGTGACCTTTTGCAAACTTCAGAGTTGATTAGAGCCACACCTCAAACAGACGTACCGGCAAAGTGGAAAGTATTCAGTGTCATCTGCGTCGAGGGTTCTCCGACACTGGAACCAAAGTCAGTCGACCCAACGCTAGTATGATCGGCGCCACCATTCTTACCCCTGTGATGCAAGTAAACCAACAGCCTCGCCAGGTTCGATGAGGCTCCTCATGTACTTTACATTCATCAACGCCAGGAACTGCCCTTTCTTCGCCAGGCTATGTTTCGCCTTCCGCTTGACCTTCGGCAGGGTATCTTCCCCCCTATTCACCTTCAACAAACCATGAGGGTTTGTCTTGATGTACTCGTTCACCTTCTCCGCGAACCGTTCCGAAGTTGCACCCAAGTACCCACTCGGACTGAACTTGGTCAAAGCAGGATCAAAGGCATCCCTCCTCGACCTCCTCGACGTCCCCTTCCTCTCGACGGACTTCTTGATCACCTTCTTCATGTACTCCGACGCTTCGGAATCATTGACGTGACCGATGGCGTTCTCAGGTTGGTACCTGTTCACAAACGATACTTGGTTCTGAACCATAAACTCGAACTGAGTAAGGTGTTTCTGTTTCGTCACGTCCAGAGAGTCGCCACCGTAATGGAATTGGAAGACCGAGGAGTCGCTGCCACGGACGGTATGGTCGTAGTGAACACGGATACCTTCAAGGTGTTTGATGAGACACCGTTGGAGGTACCCAGAACGAGAAGTTTTGACGGCGGTATCGATGAGACCCTCTCGCCCGGCCATACAGTGGAAGAAGAACTCCTGAGGTTTGACCCCGGTCAAGAACCGACTCGCAACGTACCCACCCGCGATCGCCCTGGTCTCAAACGGCTTGAAAGAAGGGAGCGTCTTTCCGCTGACCATAACGGGCACACGGCGTCCCTCGAGTTCCTGCTGACCCAGGGCACACGAGATCTGTTGAGCGTTGACAGCGCTGCCCTTTGCACCGGACTGCGTCATTGCCTGCATGTGGTTATGGGGGAACCGCCTGAGAAGACCGTGGGGCATGACCGCATCGGCGATGGATTTTGTCAAACCACCCATCTTTTTCTTGACGGTCATATCCAACCCAGCCATCTTACTATCATCTCGGGAAACCTCCTCCAACAAAGACTTGAGGGCTGGGCCACGTTTCTTCGCCTGCACCCCAGCCAACGAAGGGAAATTCTCAACCGCAGCCTCGGTACCGAACCCGGCACCGCGAATGAGGAGTTCCCTCCTCCTAGCGTTTCCTTCGGGTGTCAGCGCAAGATCGTCCATTCGACAGGTGAAGGCACGGTGCTGAAGAAACTTCGTGAAGAGGCGGCTGAGTATTCCTAGGAGCTTCCCGGCGATTTCGGCGCTGTACACCTCGTAGACGGAGTGAACGAGACCGTATTCGGAGGCTCCGAAAGCAGACTTGTCCAAAATACCGCAGAGTAGTTCTCCGTCCATAAAGATCACCTTGTCTTCGCCAGATTCTTTACCCCAAAGGGTTCCAGGGACCTTGGTCTTTGCGTTCAAATTGAGACCCTCGGCGCCTGAAGGCGTGATGTTCTTCATAATCGTAGAAATCTACTACGGGTTAGATTATCCCAGGGACCTGGGGCATATACACGTACAATCTGTTTCCCTGTCCAAAGCGCGCAAGGTTTCATAATCGCAGGGGGAAGGGTGACAAGTAATCCGCTGTGGTGTGAGAGATACTCCTCTGGCTTGAGGGCGCCGTACAAGAGCTGGAAGTACTCTTCTCGCGTGAAGAACGTGTCACGGTTCGTCATCCAAACACCGGCGACTACGTGATCCTGGATGAGGCCGCGAAGGGGCTTTCCCGATGTTGGTACTAGGTACTGGTTGTCGGTATTAGCAATGAAATAAGCCTCGGCGCGCGCAATCTGGTTCTCTAATGACAGTCAAGTGTGGATATCCAGATAATTGAAATGGTTCTTACGTGGGAAATGGATGTTCATCTCTGCACGAGGTGGAGGTTTACTGTTCATGCGAGAAGAGTTCAAAAATAGTGCACTCACCATCACCGTCGAAATCAGCTGTATAAAGCCTTTCAGCAAGGCAGGCGATACCCAAAATGACCACCTTCACATACCATTATACGAGTTACTAAACCAAATTTAGTGAGGGCCCGACGACTCAAAGGACTGACACTCTCACCAATTGGCGTAGTGCATTCGAATCGTTTTCTCCCCAAGTAGAACCCTAGCTTTATGGCACATCATGCTCGGCTTATGCAGGGTAGGTTGCCGATTGAGAATAAGGATATCCCCATCCTCTAAATGACGATACACCTTCTTGTTCACAGCCCCTTTGGGAAGGAATGACCCAGGGGCACTTCCACTGGCACTCTCGGAAACCGTGAGAAGTGTGTTGGCGATCGCCTTCCGTTGATCCCTGCTGAGTTTATCCTACAAAAAATCATTGGTACCCTTGATCGACTGGGACAAACGTGTGTTCTCACAAGCGATTGAAGGCGACCGTCTTCGTACTCGATCATCTTAGCCCCAGGGTAATGGTCTGGGCCGTTAACAACGGCCTGTCGTAGCTTCTCCAGATTCGCAGGGATCACAGGTTCGGGGTAGGTCAATTTTCGGGCAAAAACCGGTGGAATTCCAATCTCGTTCGGTTCGATGTTAACGTCCGGCGAAATGACCGAACGGGCGGCATAATTAACTCGTTTGCCCTTTCAATGAGTCAACATCAAAGCCACTTCCACGAAAGAAATACATACCATCATGTTTTTCCGGAATAAACCCTCCTTCTTTTCGAGCCCCTGCTTGACACCAGCGGGGGGAAGTTTCCCCTGTCGAACGGGTTGAGGGTTCTTGCTGCTATCGATCAAGCTGTTCACGTCGATCTGGAGCTGGACGAGAGCGTTGAGGAGGTTCTGCAGCACCGACCGCCGGACACCATCATCATACTCGGCGGTCTTCGCAGAGACGGCATTGAGCTCTGCGTTCAGATCCCGTAACCGGTACGAAGTGTTCAGCAGTCTTGTCAACAGCTCGTTCTGCGGGTGTTCAAAGAGAGTATCTCCAAGTTTTGCGGGCGGTCGGAATCGTGTTGGGGTGACGGGGACGACCTCCATGAAGAACGTATCCGCAGAGGCAAGAGAATAACCCTCCTCGGAGAGTTTTGCGAATGGACCATGGCGACCAAATAGAAGCGAACACATCACAGCCTCGTTGGCATACAGCCGTCTCAGGTGGGCGCGGACTTCCTCGGGAGCCACCACTCGCTCGTTCCTGCCCCGAGCACCCTTGATCTTCCCACTGGCAGACTTCGCCGGTTGTTCGTTCCGTTCCTCTTCCTGTTCTCCATCCGACATCCTCGAGCCTCCCCGTTCCGACTCAGCGTCAGACATCTCAACGTCAGAGTCTCCCTCGATGGACCCTCGCCCAGATGAGCCCTTTGCTGGTAGGGAAGAAAGAACGCTGGGTCTCCGAATCTCGAGCATCCCGTGCATAGCCTTCTGTTTCCTCGTCAGCTCGTACTCGATGATCTTGGTGTAGCCCTCCTTTCGGAAAGTGTAACCGAAACTGGGTTCCACGACCGGGACACAGTCAGCTGACGGCGTTATACACCCACGAGAGAAAGGTGTACGCACGCAGAACAATTTGCACATTTCTTGAGCATAGCGTATTTCAGAAACTCCATGATAACCTCCCTCCTGGCTTGGAACACAAGTTCGTCCTTGTACCCGTCCCGTTGCCCCTTCCCGTGCACCTTGAAGGCTTTCTCAACGTAGTCGTTGATCCGCCTAACGTTCAAGACGACATCGTCCTGGGCTCCTTCGGCAGCATCTTCGTCCTTAATCTTATACAGTTGCAACTCATCTATTTTCTGTGCCGGGACCAGCAGCCCACGTTCGAGAAGACGGAGCTTGGCTGCAAACTTGGTGACCTAGAGAACCAGAGGTCACCTCATGCAAAGTTTGAATTTTAATTGCGCGTGCTTACTTCTACCCGTTTCGCCTTAAAGTGATGGCAGAATAAACAGGTTGCGCGGAGAAGGTTGAACATATTAACCATAAAGAGCGGATGGAAGACGGGTGCGGGGAGTTCTATATGGCCAAAGTGGCCGGGGCATGAATCGTAACTCGCGTGACAAGATTTACACCTATCAAAGGTCGAACACCATTTCCAATGAGTGAAGGGCCCAGCTTAACTCTAGGAAGGATACAACACGCACAGTTCATTGCGGTCGCTCGGACCCAGCGCATGGTCATACAGTCCCCCTGAGTTCGGCCGATTCAGATCATCCAGAAGACTCGGGTTGACGATCTGCTTGACGGAGATGCGACGAATATCCTCCGTGGTCAAGAACGAGAAGGAGACGCTTTGAACAGTGGAGGGAATCGACTGGGAAATATTCATGGTGTCGCGTTATCCGCCAAAGTCGCGTGCACCAAACGGGTTTGAAGCGTGGCAGCTTGACTTCTGCGGGGCACAGATTCCAAATTTTTCGACGGGGGAGTTGATCGAGAGGAGACGCGTGATCACGTGTGGTGGATCACACTCACGCCTCCGAGCCGCTCCCGCGCCCAACTCTAAACTACCCGGATTCGCCGTGGTCAGCTCCGACTCACAAACTTCAAGAATAAATGCATTTAAACAAGACATCGAAACGGCATCCATTACAGTATTATTATATCAAACGACCTTCTTCAGGGGGGCCGCAGTCAAAGCCTAGAGTTCCCTGAGGTCAACAAAGTCATGGCACCGTACGCTGTGGAATGGACTAATCACCTTCTTAATCACCTCGTAAATCCTCTTCTGCCCCACGAACAGTATCGCGGCCGTAAGAACACTCTGGAGGAGTTTATTTCCCACCCCTTTGTAGACTCCACCGATACCCTCGTTCTTTATTATCGAGAGCATACCGTCCAGCGCGGACTTGTACTTGGCGTGACCGGCTTGGAGCCTGCTTTTTACAACGCTGGAATTCATAGTAAGAATTCGCGTGCTCGAGTTCCCCCAACGCGACCTACATATACGGATACGTCGACCCAGTTGCAACTGGGAAGCTTCAGCGAAAGCCCTCAGGCTTGTCGGGGAAACATCACTCACTGAATTTCGAGAGTGCTCCGAGGAAGAAAAAATCTAGGTCGGTCAAAACGGCCACCGCGGCAACAGCTCCTCCAGCAGCCCGTAATGTGGCAGTCCGTCGCAGCACGAGCATGTTTTTAAGTTGCTCGAAGACGGTGTATTGGATCACTGGGTTAATAACGAGCACCAATGCTGGGCCAACACCGCGCATAAAACCAAGAGGACCATCGGTAGCAAGGATGTGCTGAATAGTCTGGAGAATAGACATTTTCCAGACTCGTTGAGGAGCCGATGTAGACGGGGAGGGGTCGGTCGGCTTTTCCATACTTTGGACCGCCTGAGTGGTCTGAATGACCCAGATAGGATTGCTAATGATTGAGGTAGCGGAGCCTGGCCCGGGTCAAAGTGGTCCCCAGCAGAATATATCGATGCAGTCCTACCAGCAATCAACCCCGCGAGTATGGACTCGAGGGTGCTCAATCCTTTGCTGCCGCCTCTTGATGACAGCAGGGCGCCCCTCGTTCGCTCATAGAAGTAGTAATAAACCCTGCAGAGAAGTTGAGCAGAGGGCATTCGGCTTACAGGACGCGTTCCTACCCATTCGTAACGGCGATTCCACACAAGCTCGAGCCAAGACCGCTGTACAATCCGAGCATTCCCTCGCGTTTGATAATGTCCTTGACTGCCTCGTACGTGGTCTATTCCAGTCGGTGTGAACACTCCTAGGAAGGCAGATAGTATGATTCACCTTGTTCTCGTTCTTGGTCTCAACGGCAGCCCTGGTCGACAGAAAGATCAAAGGGCTGTTACATCGTCGCAACTCAGCCTGCGGGAGTGGACGGCATCAATACGGAGGTGACTGACTATGTGGCAGTCATCGCGACGATGCCTCCTGCGGCACCAGCCAATGAATGGATCGCAGAGTCATCCGGCATCGTCGAAAGCTGTAATGGGCACGAAGGAGATGGTAAACACGACTTTGGTTGCCATCCCGATCATTCGTTCATCGCTCGGAAACAGATAACATGTGACATCAGATCCCATCGAAGGGTGCAGGAATAAATCCGGCAGAACGAGGTTGTACAATATTACAATGGCAGTCGTGCTATAACAAGGTCTAGTAGTAGGCGACACAATGTAGAATGTTGTGGGGATGCTTTTCTTGGTGAACGCACAGGATCCTATCCATATCTTCGTCGATGTCTTCAGAAGACTCGATCTGTGAACAGGGTGAGTTTGGGTGGACCCACGTCACACAAAGGGCGAACCAACCGCTGCAGCAAGGTCAAGCATGGCTCGTCCAGCGATCAACGCCTCCTCGTGGTTATCCTTGATATCGATGTTTATGATATGTACCGATTTATTGAACTCGCCGCCGCGGTTGAGCAAATCTGGTCGGTAGGGTTAGGAGTTACTAGTTACATCTCAAGTCAAGGGTTTCACACACTCACCATCGCAGACGGCATCATAACATCGCTCCTCACAAGTGATAACGATATCAGCGACTTGCTTACTCTCTTGCCATCGTTCAGGTGCCAGTTTGACCTTCCTATTCCGATCAAGCATTTGTAGCAAGCCACTGGCAGAGTATCTAAAACGCGATGAGTCTCCAGCCCTGAACGAGATCTAGCCCAGGCACTTACAGTCTCTGGTCCTTGGCGTTTAACTCTTCATAAATGTCGTTGTAGGGCGTACCGAAGGGGTAGATGTTCGGCTTATCTATCGAAGGACCGGGCAGCCTTACAGCAGATCCAGTGCCTGCGGAGATCACTCGATAGCCAGCCTTTCTGTCACTTCCTCAGCGATTGCGGGACTGAAGTGGGAACAGGAACCCACGATAGGACGTTATGGCCCTCCATTGACCGATTCTAGAATCAAATGTGAACGATTGGAGGCAGTGATACTCAGAACGGGACGCACCTGGTTGCTCGCACACACGACACAGAACAACGGTCTTTGCTTATACGTCTGGGGGAGGGGGTCTAAGCCGGGTATCATATCCAGCTCTGACGTAGCCTGTAGGAAGGGTTGAGGAGGCGTCGGCGCAGAATACGGTGGTGTGTCATTCTCGGGTAGCTGAGGTGGTGGCTGAGGCTTGATATGTGGGGGGATGGCAGATGGTGCAGGTGAGTCGGAGAGTTGCCGTTGTTGCTGGGCACGCGCCAAGCGTGGATCACGGGCTCTTCTTGGGTCCATTCTAGGGGAGAAGGGAGCTCAGGTTAGCGCAAATGGCCTGACGAAAGGTTGGCCGCCTCAGAAGTATCTGAACGTGACGGGTTCGGCTTGGAAGCGTCGAACCCGATCTTCATACGATTCCACAAGGCGTATATCCAGGGAAGGGTAAAGATTCCACTCTGAATCATCACTGGCGACCATGAAGCGTTGGGAGGGTGCTCACACTCAGACACAATGCCCACGGTAGGAAGGTTTTGGTAAGCGGACAAGCGGCGGAGGTCACGCGCGTACCCAGCGTTCCATCCCAGCCACAACTCGACCACACTGGCACAGATCTCACTCATACTCATGCTGTACAAGAGGTGATAAATCCCGACCGCCGAGGTTATTTACTTTTTCCTTCACCAACCCACCGGCGAGTCCTCGGACAAATGTCTGGGAAGGTGCTGGTCATATCAGACCGAGGTGAACGAATAGCCCCAGGACTCTCGTTCCCAATCGCAATCCACCCCTCTACTACCTGCAGTTTCCGACCAGCTTGCTCGGAACATCTCCCTTCATTAGGGTGAGCACCAGTGAGCACCAAAGTCGATTACAACGTGTATAAACACGTGACCACTTCGGACCGGGTTCCCGCTATCCCTCGGGAAAGGTGCCTTCGAGAACATTCGTCACTCCAAGTGTCCTCGCCCGGCACCAATATACCTTAACATCCGACGAGATGGGTAGCACAGGGTACGTCTCTTCAGTCTCCAAATGCGAGCCCAAAAAGCTCATGGCCAAGGAAGACAGACAATCCTCTCAGATGCCAACATATTTCGCAGACACCCATCTCCCCATGATGTTACCGAACTCCAAGCGTTGATTGCTACAAACGAGAGTTCTGTCGCTTCGTTGAACGAAGAGATTGAGGCCTGTTCGAGGCAGCTCAGTGCATTGCACGCCAAATCCTGCGCCCACACCCTCACCATCCGCAGGTGCCAGGCTGCCATGACCCTCGCACGCCTCATCCCTCCGGAACTCCTCGCCAGGATCTTCGAACACGCCTCCAAAATGGGTTGGACCCGTGCACCGATCGTCGTCTCCCGTGTTTGTTCGACCTGGAGGGCTGCTGCCCACTCTCACCCTGGCGTGTGGTCCCGCCTCACCGTCAACCTTGACATGCGGAACCCTGTCGGCTGGACGGACCATTGGTTGTCTATGGCTCGCCAGGTACCCTTGCATGTGAAGATTATGCACACCGCCCCCGACGCTCCGCTCGAAAAGGTCCTGGCCCTCTTGTTGGAACATTCGGAGCGGTGGGTCAGCCTTACCCTGGACCTTCACTTCTCCTCCACGCGTCAAGTTCTCGCAGCATGCACCGCCTATTTCGCGAAGTTACGTTCGGTCGATGTGTCCCTTTATGTGGCCGACGGAAACCTCGGGGCGGCCGAGGGCACTATAGAGTTCCCCAGCGCATTCCAGGATGCCCCCAGTTTAATTTCTGTTTCCACCACAGGGAACGTTCTCCCCAGGGGGCTCCCTCCGCGGCTCACCTCCCTACACATAGAATACACCGACCCCATCGGGTTTGGCGTCGGGACCCCTCGTTCCGTCGCCGAGACGTTACGAAACCTTTCCGAACTGGAGACTTTGACGCTCCGGTTAGGGGTGTTGGTTCCCACACCATTGACTCCCCCCGACAACCCGGGCATTGAACTTCCGAAGCTCAAGACCCTCGTCTATGAAGACCTATGGAACGGCGACTTCCAGATCCTAAATTACCTCTCCGCCCCGTCACTCACCCACCTACACGCACGCGCGCAACCTAACCCCGAGGTGGATGGTTCCCCAGCCCGCCTCGTCAGTCTCTTAGAAGGCTCGCCGAACGTGGAATCGTTGGAGCTCTATGGTGTTGATACTTGGCCAGTGCAGCTGTCCTCGACTTTATCGCTCCTGCCAAGACTACGGAAGCTCTACTTGCACGACTCGGATATTGACGACGAGGCCATCGAAAGGATGTATGGGAGGGACGGGTTGTGCCCTGATCTCCAACGAATCGACCTCCGCTGGTGCCAACATGTCAGAGGGACGACGTTGGTTCGGCTTGTCGAAAGTAGGGTGGAGGAAGGTGGTTGGGGGATCGAAGAAGTTGCGGCCATTGGTTGTTCTCTCGTCAGGAAGCAGGACGTTATGCAGCTTGCGAGCCTCACCACGTTCCGCGTTGTTATCGGAGAACGGGACGAGCATTGTCGTGAGTTTGATTTGTTTTCACGCCATTCTGCATACAGTTCACCTGACTTGGTGTTCGCCCAGGCGAGAGGAAATGTTGCGATAACAAGCAGTATCGCCAACGGCTCAAGTTCCATCTGCTGACGTTACCGAAGGAAGAGCGTGCCAGAGTCCGTTTGGTCACAGATTAGAAGTAGATTCCGGATGCTCGAGCCTGTAGAATCGACCGTTCCCGACGCGGCGATCTCATAATACGATGTCGTGTGTATACAGTATAACGCAGTCGCTCCGAAGTCTCATGACCGTCCCACACTATCCACCACGAGGACGACAACGTGTAACACAATACGGGAGTCACCAGGGAGTGGCGTTGAAAGAAGAAAAACCAACAAAGCTAATATTCCAGATCTGGCTGAGCATCTCGACCTACGGGTACGGTGCCCCGGCCTTGCAAAGCTGTGCGCAGAGGGTTCTCGTTGGCAGGGTTTCGGTAACGCGTGTGGATGCCAAATCTATAGCGAACTTCGGTGAAAAGTGACGTAGAACGCTTCAAACGTGGATCGGGTCGCTCTACCACGGCGTATAGGACCTCAACCAAGAAACAAATACCAACTGGGCTGGTAATCCTTGATGAGGCTAAGGGCCGTCGTGGTGAAAGACTTGGAAGGAAAACCAAAAAACGACCACGAGTTTTGATCCCAGGGAACAGGTCACGTGTCGATTCATATTTGCATTCTTCCACGCATTGCATAGCTCACCGCTTGCGTGGAGCACCTCTTGTCCTTTGCCCTCTCACCATCCACCTCTCTCATCTCAAGGCTTGCATTCGCTGAGCAAAAAATGTCCATTAATCGAACCTCCGAGTTCAGGAATGTTTTGGCCGAGAAGAAGGTTTCCACCCCCGAACCGCACCGGAAACGAGTGCCGAAGGCAGACCCCGGCAAGGACGTCTTCAACAAAGAATACTTGAAAGAGGGCTACACCGTGGTATGTTGGCTCCCTTGTGCTCGTGAGCTCGACTGATCCAACGTACGCCGAAGCTCAACCATATCACCACTCTGTCACGAATGCTGTCCCACGTCCGAAAGCCCTACTTGAACATGGACACGCGCCCTCACGCCTCCCGCCAACCGACACGATCCCTTGACCTCGGGGGCTCCGAAGAAGCTTGGTCCAACATTCGCTATCTCACGAACGAAGAGCGGGACCAAATCGACTTGCAGGCAAGGCTGATCCTGACTAAATGCGCCGATCGGGTGAAAGAGATGGAGGCCCTCGAAAAGCGTACGAAAAGTTCCTCACATATTGACCAAAGGAACCTGAAAAATCGACGTTTACAGGTGTTCTGTACGGCGGTTAGGCAGAACCGAACTTTCTGCAAGCAAAGTGAACCCGCTTGCGAAATTCCTCCCTGCGAGATTACTACAGGGATTGGAGACGACGGTCGCATCGGATTTCATTGCCGCTCATCACGCGAGCATCACTTGGTACTTGAGTCGGCGACTGGCTGAGGCGAGTCAGACGCAGAAGGAGATACAAGAAGAGCGTGTAAAGCGACAGCTAGAGAGGACGCGTACGCTTGGGTCAGGAGCGGCGAAGGAGGCAGCTCTCATGGGTCACCAGTCCTCCATCCCGATTTCCGTCTCTTATCCAGAACAGGTTCAGAGCAGTACACCTGGAAGCTGGCTCGGAAACGCGTCGTCCAATCTGGCTTCAAGCCTAGCCGCAACGATCGGTGTCAACCCAAGTTGGAACGAAGCCAAACCTAGTTACACTTCGACGCCGGTGGAGGACATCGAGGAAGATGATGAAGACGATTACGGTGACTTGACCTCCTCTCAGATCATGCAATTCGAGGAAGAAAACGCTGCCATACTACGAAACGTTCAGGATACGCTTGCTTCCGTTCAACAAGCGGAATCAAGGCTTTTGGAGATCAGCCAGCTCCAGACGGAGTTGATCACGCATTTGACCCATCAAACGGAGTTGACCGATCGACTGTTCGAAGACGCGATAGCCACAACGTCCACGATGGAGAGGGGCAATGAGCAGCTCAGGGAGGCGAGGCGGAGGGGCAAGGACAGTCGACTGTACATTTTGGTGTTCCTCGTCGGGGCTTCGCTTTCCCTCCTCTTCCTCCACTACTATTGATCTTCGTCCCCTCATCCCCCATCTGTAAATTATGTCGTTCACACTCGTCGCGTAGATGGTCTTGTCCCCACTGTTTTCGCTACTGGCTTACGCTCCTCGTTCCCAGTCCCGTTCGCTGTATACAATGTGCTGGTATTATTAAAAGTACGTATGCGGAAGAGAATAATGTTATAGGACCTGTACATATGAGAACGGCGACCATGAGTGTAGTCTAATCGTCCTGGTCTCGGATCACGAGGAGTCGTTAGCGGTTCCCCTCCTCCAACAAAGACTCCGATGAGAGATTTCGTAACAGCGGAGCACCCTCGTCTGCTTCTTCAAGAGCTTCAATGATGTCCTCTTCAGCAGAGGGTGAGACGCCTTTAAGTTGTCGGAGCTGACTTTGAACGAGACGATACACGACGACGGAAGCGACGATGACGAGGAGGATACCTCCGCCAGCCAAGCAGCCGTTAATGATCTTCGTCTGGGTATCCATCCCCTCTCGCTGCTCGCCATCCGAGAGGGAGGCGAGGCGGGAACCGATAAAGGTGTGAAGGAGTAACTTGGGAGAGAGGCAGAACGTTGCAACGATGAATTGCCAGAGCGCGACGGTGTTAATCGACTACGGATATTCGATCAACCGACGGAGGAAGATGATAACTGCGGACTGGGGACTCACAGCGAAGAGCGTGTTAGAATACGCCCAAGGTGGCATGGAAGACACCCGAATCAGAATCACCAACGGAAGGCCCTTAGCTTTCTGATGAACCAAGTACACACGTGAACACCTCAACGCGCACAAAACCAGAACAGATGCTCACCGCAACCGTTTCCAAGGCGGTCCACTTGTCATTCGTGGCCGACCATTTTTGAAGCCGTTTGGAGAACAGGAACCTCAAAATGACGAAGGCTACGCAAGCTCCCAAGACTGATCCAGCCAGTCCAATGAAGAAACCCTTCATTCCGTACGCGAATCCGCACAGCGTCACGGTCGTGGTGTGGCCGGTTGCGGGTGGGAACGAAATCAGAACTAGAATGGGATCGCGGAGTCAGATCATCCGCAGGGTGATGGTATGGGTAATGGAGGATAACGTCAAAGAGAGGTGAAGGCAATGACCCACTCATGAAACCGAGGATGATCAGCCATCCATACTTCATGTGACTGAGCTTCTGAGCCAAATCGTACATGGCCTGTGCAATGACCGCGCCCTTGAGGATGAGGGCGGTACCCAGCGCAATGTAGAAAGCGATCAAAAGCCATATAAACAGCTGCAGCGGCCCACAATCCAATCAGCCAACGTATGATTTGGGGACGGTGCCGCCAGGAGGGGCGAGTGGGGAGCGAAGCTGACCTTTCCCCATATTCCGAGTTTCTTGTACCGTTTCCAAGTCGCCTTTGCGAAATACTTGACATTATCCACGGCAGTCTGCAAGCCAGACTCCTCCTTAAACATTCGTGTGGTGGTTCGCGTCCAGCGGTTGTCCTGTGCTCAGCTCGTTGATGTCGGTAAGCAGCTGAGAATAGCGTCGGAGTTTCCCGGCTTGCCACAGACCGATCACCCTCGGCTAATGCCAATCATCTTCCGGTGCAACGTCACTCACCACTACAGGATCATGGAAAAGTTCTCAGCATTCAGAGTGAGCGACAACTCCCACCTCACCCGGATTTATGGTTCAATTTCCCGAGGAATTTAGGATCCAGGAACTGGCATACACGTGCGTCCGAAACGAAGCTCGCATGCTATTCGAAGGAGGCTCAAAGGAACCCTTTGCTAAAGCCTTTCCTCACACCGGCATCCGCCCCTGGCAATGAACTCGCACGAAAGGCGTTGTTACCACTTGGTATCATCATCGGGGTGGTGAGGGTACTAGTGGTGGTGGTGGTCGGCTCCCTGTATTTCCTGTTAGCCTCTGTCCTGTCGGTTTTGTCGGTGAGTTCTCCATCCAACGGTCCACAAGGGACTATTCTCATGCCGCTTTGTCAGGTTATACCGCCCATACGAATCGCAAAACGCCTCTTCGCGGCCGTATTCGCGCGGTTGACGCTCTTCGTTCTCGGGTTCTGGTGGATACCTGTCGAGGTTGTCAATAAGAAGAGAGGGTATGTCGAAGAACGGTCGACGTACATTCCGTTCCCTAATTCGGCTACTACAGACGGAATCAGGCAGACGAAGGCTGGAGCCCACGTACCGGGGATCTCATCGTATCAAACTGGGTATCGTGGGTCGAACTGTTATGGCTCGCGTTCAGGTACCACTCTTCCCTCCCACCCATCCCACGTTCGCCCTAACGGTTGGAGCTCCTGCACAGGTTCGACCCGACATTCATTCTCCCAATCACGGATCCCGTCCAACTCGACTCAGACACCTCCTCAACCCCCACCATCCAAACACCCGGCCGTCGGACCGGTACAGGCTCAGCCGCAATCTCAAACTCCGCCACATTCGCCTCCAAAAACAGACAACCAACTCCCCATGCAAAGGTCCTCGGTTACAAAGTCGTTTCGCTTTGGTCTATGATCACCCACACCGGAAGGATCCCACCCCAAACTTCCAACGAGAAGGAGAAATACGTGAGCCTGGAAGAGGTGAGGAGACGAGCACGCGGTCCTGTCGTCGTGTTCCCAGAGTGTACGACGAGCAATGGACGAGGTTTGCTCCGGTTCGCGAACGTCTTCGAGCATGAGAGGAATATCCCCGTGAAGGGGTACAACATTTTCCTCATGTGTGTAAGGTGCGGTGCCTCACCCTTTGACCTCTGTGCGAGCGCGTAGTGACCGGTTTCCTAGATACGACCCGCCAACGTGCTTCACCCCACCCGTCAGCCACTCAATCCCCTCAACCGTGTTGAACCCATTCCCACACCTCTTCGCTCTTGCGAGCACACTCGCTCCCCTCACGGTATCTATCCGCCTCCTTGTACCCTCCGAATCACCAAGTTCCGGAACATTCACGTTGAGCAATGTCCTACCCAGTGGCTTGAGCGGAGTGGATGCGTTGACTGAAGCATCCGCAACATTGATTGCCCAGGTGGGTAAAATGAAGCGGACAGGACTGGGGTGGGAGGACAAGGCGTCGTTCCTGGAATTTTACGGTCGCAAATAGTGTACATCCTTCTGTGGTAGCGACCGGTCCTCAGTCGCGCCGGCCAAAAAATACAAATCTATTTCACGGAGAGGACAAATCGAAGGCGAACCGACAAGGAGTGGACCAATGAGGATGCTGAACCCGTTGGACCCGGGTGGAGATACACATGAGAGATGATGGTACATGAGAGTGTGAGGATGAGTTGTACGTAAAGTGATGGAATGGATGCGTGAGGAATGATCAAGTTGCGTGGGTCTGCCGATTGTAAGGAGGGATACTTAGTTGGGCGAAATATGGATGATATGCCCGGAAATCTTTGGGGACGGGGTAAGTTCTTGGGTGGGGGACAAAATCTGCAGCGCGAAAGGTGAGGCTGTAAACCCTCTGTGGCGTGTAAGAAATGGGTGGGGGAAAGATCGCCTTCAGGTCCTACACACCTAAGCGCGAATCAATGGTGGCTGTGATTGGGTTTGGGATGCTTGATATCCGCCGACGACGACGAGGTCAATGGATGGTTCTCCTTCTTGGAGGTCCTGGATTCTCCACGTTTGCGGCTCCTGGATCGTCGTTTCTCGCGGTCCTCTGTACGTTCACGGCGGGAGCGACGAGAAGGGGACCTGGACCTAGAACCTGGACGTCCCTGTTTGCGAGAGGATTTGCCCGTCTGCAGGATGATGATCAGTCTGTGACAGGACCCGTTGGGTACAATATCATACGTAAGCTGTCACTTCAACAACGCTACCACATAACTCTCTGCCGTTCAATAGCATGACGGCATTGTCAGCGTCTTCTTGGGAAAGGTATTCGATGAATCTGTTGATAACGTTAGTGACAAAAAACACTCAGCCCGCTTGAAACCCCACCCCCTGTCATGTCTGGTCTGGTCGACGTCGCAGAAGGCAACGATTCCACCCCCGAGACGCCCAAAGTCTTTGAGTTCCTGTGGAGACAGGGTTATACAGACCGGGGTGAAGTGGAGCTAAGGCCTACCTGCCACCGGGTCTGCCTGGACAGGTTGGAGACTACAATTGGGTACCTCAGGCGAGCGTTGCACGGCGCGAGCCTATGGCGAGGTGTCAGGGACCTTTTGATCTTCTGGAGCACAGTGAGCGAGCGTACCTTCCACGGGGTGGGGTGCTCCGAGGTGACAGGGATTTGGCGGTATCGGCACTGTCAGGGCTACCTCCACGGAGAATCATGGCGTCCCGCCTAGGATGTGCGTACTCGATGATGAGGTCTGGGGGATAGTAAGTAACAGCCCCAGCCGAACCCCTTTGGTGAATGAAAGACGTACCACACCCCAAGAACGGGCGAGAAGTGCAAGTCTCGAGGACAACCTGTACGGTCACATCAGCCTTTGGCGGGTAGTTCAGGGTGTCAGGAGTCGGACCGTTGCATCCTGAGTATCGCGTGAGAAAACAAGGAGGCGAGGACGAGTTGGGTTAGGATAAATGTGCACCTTTTGCCTTGAAAACTCGACAAAGCCATAATCTAGAGGACGTAAGGGTTTCGTAAGTGGCAAAGAAGAAGAGCGAGGACGAGGAAACCAACCATCATGCAATTTGACCTCGGTGACACGTCCGTAGTGGGAAAAGTACTGGTGTGGGCGTCTTCGCGTCGCCATCTACTTGAAACGGCAACGATGATTTACTCACCTGGGCAACTTGTTCCCCGCTGGCCGTCTCGGGGAGCCCTGGAAGTCACGCGTATCAGACGCGTTGCTCTGCACCCAGGATGGCACAAAGGCGCGGAATCACGCGATGGAACGCACCCCAGATGTACAGACGCTTTGAAACCATGTAGGCGAGGAAAATTAAAGAAAGTGAGTGAGAGAACGCGGGAGGGTGGGTGGTGGTGGAAGAGAGAAAGGAGGAGGAAAAGAATGAGAAAAGGAATTTCTTGAACCACGGTTTGTTTACTTAACCACGCTCCGCATTTGGGAGGTCGATTGACATTCACAGAACCCTGGTTCACACACTCGCTGGGTGATCGAACTGCATGGCACCCTCTAGCCTGCTCGTCAGACTGCGAGTTGGAGGAACATAACAAAGTGCTGAGTGAGATGAGGGGTGCGGATACGTCTATGCGTACGGATCAAAGAGTCGGTGATCATCACTTCAATCCCAGCTTGGCGAAAAGCACCGGAAATAAATATGTACGGCACGTGTGCTCACACATATTCCTTTGTGCTTGTCGACTGACAGCGGATAAGAAATGGAAGCCAAACAGGGTGATGCCCAACCAGGAGTTCAGTTTAGTTCCCAGGCTCCGAGCGGTGAGCGAAACGCAGCGTGTCCCCTGATGACTGGGCACGCCCAAAACGTGAGCCACAGATTTCTAGAACCTGAGCCTGATTGACGACCAAACGTTGACGCACAACGTTTCGAGTTCCTCGGTTCGACATTCGTGGATTGTGGCATGTTGTTTCTCCCATCTCCTACGTACCTAAAGCCACCCGATCGCTTCAGTCAAACCCTATTCAGTTTCGGTACTAGCGCCGTCCGGTTAAGATTGAGGATGCTCGGGTAGAGCCACCCGACGGAGTGAGGTCTCCAGCGTTCTAGTTCCTGGGGTCGGATCAATCAGTGACTTTACGTTGGGGTCGGGGACTCGGTCTCACTCACTTTACGACCAGTGACCGCAAACCAGCCCTGAGATCATCTTTCAAATCCTGTCGTTCAGTAATACGAGCCAGTAACCTGAGTCTGCATACTGTAGACCACCAACACAACACAAACCTCGAGTTCCTCCACGCCAATGCTCAATCTGACGAGGCGAGAGTCGGAGCCGGGGTCAGACCCGGCCCTGTGCTCGATTAGAGACTCGACTCCTCCCAGACTGGTTGCCGGCTAAATTAATGAAGGGGTTGATACCTGTGTCAGTCCTGAAACTGCACAATGCTGACACCACATACAGTAAAGTATTTCAAAGTATAGGGCAATGCACTCGCTTGCTCGATCGTGGACATCTATCAGACGGGTGAGATGCTAGCCATCAGATATCCCGATACAACCGCTCGCGCTTGGCTCACTATAATCGAGAACGTGGCGTTGTATCCACCTTCCATCTGCTTCTCGGGGGTGAATCCGTGCGCGTCTGGCTTCTGAAACGATGAATGGTACACCATCTCGATCAGACCAGCGGGAATGCCGTCATGAGAGTTGCCCCCGGAAGCAAACTTCAGCCAGTTTGCGAGCGCCGTCCCTGTCTGGGATTGACGTGGCACGCGAAGGTGTAAGGTCCGTAAGGAACGCAATAAGAGCCACGCTTCAAACGATCCCATCATGTTCCCGCAGTACGTCCTTGTCTCGAACAGCTGGCGGGAATAACGTAATGGACTTGTCAGGGAACATTGACATCACGACGATCAATTCAAGCGGGCTACCTGGTTCCATTCCTCAACGGTCTTCACGACCAATACACCGCCCAACAAATCTGAGTGACCGCCAAGATACTTGGTGGCTTGAACGTCCTATGGTATTAACCGCGGTATACGAACGCAATGCAACCAAAAACCCACCACTGTGCATGGCCACATCGGCTCCCCATTTGAATGGTTCCTGGAGCGGCGGAGGCCCAAACGTGGAGTCCACGATCAATCTGCCACCTATGGCGTGAACCTGGACCAACGGAACCGAAGATAAGCTGGATTTCAATACTGATCCAATGGAAGAGGACCTTGTCAGCGTAGTATTGGATATTCCTTGACTCTCCCGTGGGATTCATTGGCGTCTCAATCCAACAGATGTCCCCGGCTTGGAATTCATCATCGATATCGATGATCTCTAAATTTGCGCCCCGGATGCGTTTGAACTGCTGGACGGCGTGATGGACACCCATGTAAGCACCAGTTATGGCGATCCGTTGCGGGTTCAAAAACATGAGGGCCTGGCACGAAGATCGTCTCGACGTCCTCTCAAGAAATGAGCGCAATCGGATTCCATACCGCAAATGCGGCTGCGAGGCCGGAACCATAAGTCAAGGCGTTTCCTTTCTTGAACCACGTTTCAGTGTATTGGAGATTCTGGGACCCAGGCGAGGCTCCAGTACGAAATAGATACGTACAAGGACCGTGCCCAAGACTTTTTCCACCCGCGTGCTCACGCCCTGGGTATACCGAGAGTAGCTGTGGTGGGTGGGGTCGAAGAACTCTTGGTCCACCAGATTTACACCGGGAGCATTCCTGAAGGCTGAACAAGGAGATATGGGTGTCAGGTTCGATCTGGAGTCGGGCTGGCCAACTGACTGGTTGTGACTGAGATGGAAGGAGAAACCTCGGTTCCATCGTACTTATCGTCTGCATGGAGCAGGTCTGTGCCGCTGAGGAAGCCCAGAGGGTTTTCTGCCATGCCTGGTCCTCAATCAAGGATGGCCTTGTTTATCGGCATCACCATGTGGATGGGAATTTCGGCATCAAACGCCCAGCGCTTCGCCAGCGCCGGGCCGAGGATCTGGCGTCCGCTCCCCACTCTGACGGAACCAAAGGACCTGGAAACGTCTTCAGTGGTCTCAGCTGGCACTCGAGGTACGATCACTGTGCGACAGCCATAGGACGCCCGGTGTCTACGACGGCGAGTAATACCAGCTGAAACTGACAGGAGAGGACAGGTCTTCATCTCTCTCGCCTTTGGCCGCTCGTCCACGCAAAGGTGTGTAACGTACGGACCTTGGCTGGCCGGATGATTGCCTTGTGGCTCCCGCCCGGCCCCGCTCGGATTCGGACACCATCCGTTGTTCGGAACTCCATCCCATTGCATCATCCCCTGCTGTCGCGAGGGGGATGGGACGCATATGTGTTTCGAATTTTAGTCGGTTTCCATTCCGCGTGCCTCTTTTTCATAAATTTTTTCCCTGTCATCGGTAGAAAAGCATCCTTAGCCCTCCCTCCCCTTCCGCCACTGCCCCGTTTACCCCCGCCTGCGTCCCCTCTGCCATGTCCAACCCGGCGACCCTCGACCTCAGGTTCGTCTATCCCGCTGCAAGATACCATCAGGATATTCGTACCGTCACGGTATACAAACACGATTCCGTAACGGGAGAGAATTCCGAATTTTATCGTGTGCGTGTCCCAATTACCGCCCGCGTTTCCCGGCTGACCGATATTACCCGCCTCCAGTTTGAACACCCCTCCAGTGGGATGGCCATCGGGGTGACCGTTTTCTCCAAGAAGAACCCCGAGACTGGCGAGTGGGATCGCGTTGGGCACATCGAGTGGACCTCGCCCCTCAGTGGCGCAGTGACCCTAGATGGGAACGAGGTACGCTTCTCTTGATCAACCCCACCACAGCGGATGGTTCACACGACGCCACACACAGGTTACTATCAAAGAATACCGCAGGGTTATAAACAAGACGAGCACGTACGTCCTGCGACTCCAATCCCAGGTGAAAGTCCCTTATGCCCCTTCAGGTCACGCAGGTTCAGGTACAAAGGGATCGAATACAAATGGAAAGCCAGCGACCACATCAAGAACAACCTATACGTGAGTCACGTCGCGATTCTCGTCCCATAAACTCCAATTCCAACACGCCTTTGTAGTGCGTGGACGCTCACGATTTTGTCTGGGGCAAATGGTACAATGACAAGAACGTCCTGCGTGTGACCTTCAACTCCGACGCGCAGTTGGAGCGCCTCCTGATTACTGCCCTTCTCAACATCTGGTTCTTCCAGAAGGAGGCGTGGTAGACCTATTCCCGTTGTAGAATCATCCCCACCCCGTGATTTTGATACTAATATTCGCTCTATAATTCGCAGTTATCTTGCTATTTGGTACCCGTATATCCTAACCCGTCCCACCGTATAATGTACTCCTGCGCTTACCGTATTCCAATGTTATTGCATGCTCTTCGACCCCACTTTTGCCATTGCCCAAGCTGCACCCAGCCGGCGGGTTGAGAGTGTGACGGAAAAGTTGCTGTCACATACCAACGCAACTTGAACCCAAACCACAACCTCTCTCACCCCATCACCGTATCAGCCCCCGCCCCTCGCCATCCACGACTAACATGCGAGCCCCGTCGCAACTCGTCTTCCTGGGCTTCTCTCTGTTCTCTGTCTCGCAGGCTGCACGCTTTGGCACTCCAGAGGTCTTGTCTGAAATGGAATACGCTCGTGCTCACTCGCTGGGAGACAACTACGCGTTTCACGATGGACAAGGCTGGGAACCGGTCATTGTTTCTAACCCTCGGTTTCCACGATCGCTCTCTGGTTCCGAGACTGCCAACACATCTCTACCGCTTCCTGGGGCTGGGCTACCGCCACTTGCGACAAAGAGGGCGAAGAAACCTAGCTTAGCTGATACCCTGGTACACACTATCAATAGTGCCTGGAATGGTCTCCGTGGGTTTGGTACCTCTGAGAAAGTCAAGGTTACTTGGTACACCGGTCAAGATCTTCAAAATCCTAGCTGCTGGGCAGAACCGACTTGGGCACCGACTGTGAGCCGCCAGACCACGGCTGACCGTGCCGAGGGCTGACTGCCGTAGGACGAATCATTTGCCTGCGCCCTGACCCTGGAAGGCTGGTCCTCCAAACCTTCATGTTTTGAATTCCTCGAACGTTAGGGACCGGATTCATTACATCGATCTACGCGCTAACGACCACTTTCAGTCTGCAATGGCCCCGACAAATGTGTATTCGTCAGAGTCGTTGATAGCTGCCAGGGCTGTGACCCTGGGTCTCGGCACGTCGACTTGACGATCGCTGCGTTCCAAGCGCTGGGAGATCTGGACACGGGCGTCATGCATGTTCATATGAGGCTTGCTTCTCACCCGACTAAATGGCAAGTGAGCGAAGATCCCATCTGTGACAGCAGCAGCTCATCATCGTGTTTCAGGTTCGAACGCCTCTGGGGCCCGAGATCCTGATTCCAGAAACTCCCGCGTGTAGTCGTTCCTCGTCCCAGGCTATGTTGTTCTCTGGTTACTGTTCGCCGTTCGCTGTATACCTCGTATCATTAATACCCAACCTAACAAGTACTCCAACTGACTCAGCCTACACTACGACCCTCTTCCGCTTTTTACCCTCCGCAATCCTAGCTTTCACTCTCTCCTCATCGAAGGACTCTTCCTCGTAGAACCTCGCAGTCCTCTGTGCCTCGTTCTGTCGCTGAATGAATTGGAGTGCTGCAAGGTTGTATCCCATCGTCTCCTTCTGCTTGCGGAGTGCGTTACGGAGGTGTTTCCTCAATGGAATAAGGGTCGTGCGCATCACGCGGTTTGTGACAATCTGGTGGTGATGCGTGCGGAGGATAAAAAAAAGAATCCGCGACACGAGAACAACGTTCCATCCCTATTTGCGTCGCAGTGAGCACGAGGTTCGGGAAGAAATGGGGATGGAGGAGGCGTACCCTGCGTGCCCATTCATTGAGATATCTCATCAGAGACAAAACGTTGTTGAACGGAAGCACGAGGAGCGCGTCCTGGAGCGCCGTTGGTGAGACCTTCTCGATTATTTGCAATACGTACGCCTCGGCTTCCAGACCCTGCATCGCCAAAAGCGGGTTCCTGGCAGGCGTAGGAAGGGCGGAGATCTGAGCTTCAGTCAGTCCCGATTTAGCTGCTTCGTACTCTGCTAGAAGCGCGAGGTCAGCGTCCGCGACGTCAATGGCTTCCATAACCCTCTCTCCGGCCATGAGAGTCTCGGTCGTCTGTTTGGTCACCCGCGCGACCTCAGCCTGTTCTTGTATTTCGCCCAAATCACCTCCGTCCGCTCCCCGACCGATACCAACGTGGTCGTCATCGCGATTCATGGTTTCAGCAAGGTTTGCGTCATACAGCCTCTCCAAATCATGTTCGCGTTCTTCTTCCAGGAATAGGGGATCGTCAAGTTTCTCCCAGACCCGGATGGATTTGTCGTGGGAGCCTGTGACGACGAAGTTTCCACGGTTACCCACCGTGAGAGCCCACACCTCACCGTGGTGCCCTTCTAGGGTCTGGATTTTTTCGAACTGGAAAAGGACAAGAGTTCCCAGCAGGTTAACCAACCAGGTGACATTTGATCAGCCTAGAGCAAACAGGGACAACACCGACCTTGTCCCCATCCCAGTATTTCACCATCTTGTCCTTGCTGACAGTCCAGAAGTAATGGGACTCTTTCTCAAAGGCGACTTGCATGATCGATTCATCGTGTGCGAATATTGATTTGTGGCAGTCACCGAAGTCGAGACCCCAGATCTTCACGTTCTTATCAGCCGAACATGTCACGATCAGTTTGGAATCGTATGAAACGTCCATTGAAAGAACCGGAAGCTGTCCCAGGGTTTAGCGCGTTACAGCATCAGGAAGCTGAATGGGGCTTACCTTGTGACCATAGAGGGAAAGGAAGAACTTCAACGAATCCTGATAGAACACCTTCACAGTAGAATCGAGCAAGGAGACCGCGAGGAGTTTGCCGTTTGGACTGTAACGGACCGACAACACGTCGTCAGTCATTTTGAGCGTTCTGGCATGGACCGGGGACGAGATCGCTGTCGATCTTGGCTGTTTGGAAGTCAGGCTCTCATGTGCGGGTTCGACCAATGTGGCGTTGGCATACGTCACCCTCGTTGCCTTGTTTCTCCTCGATATCCCAGAACTTCACGTCCTTGTCCGCGCCACCTGTGACGAGGCCGCGTCCGTCCGGACGAATGTGCATTGACCACAACGCCCCTGCATGGGCTTTGACCGTATCCACCAATGAAGCAGAAGCCAAGTCGTAAATTAATATCTCGCCACCTTTTGTTCCAACCGCGATCTGTGAGCACCGCCTCTGTGAGGTAGTGTTAATTGATGTCACAAGATCCACTGACCTGCCGATCGTTGGGAAGGAATGTGCTACATATCGCATGCCCGCAATCCAGCGTGCGGATGCACGCCGTGGTTTTAATGTTCCAGACCTTCAGGGAACCTATAGTCTTTATCAAGCAGGGAAGGTCCCGGAAGAGCGAAGGCATTACCGTTTGAGGCCGAAGCGAGTAACATATCGTCAGAACTTAATGCCAGAGTTCGGATGTCTGTTCGGTGCCCAGGTAAATCAAGGGTGTAGAGTTTGGTTGCTCCCGGGGGGTTTTCCCTCGAACGCGTGGGTGGGGGGATATTGTGGACCTCCATGGCATTCGAGGCGAGCGCAAGGAAAATCTGAAGAGGGGTGAGGTCGGGGCGACGACTGAATTTGATGACCAACCTGGGCGTTGCCTTTTGAATCTGTGACCGCGGAACCTCCGAAGTCAAACGAGCGAATTTTACCACTCGACCTCACAATGAGGTATGGGGTGAAGAGTTCAACGAGGTCAATTTCTCGTTCTTCCTCATTTTCCTCATCTCCCGAATCCGGGTATTTTTGCCCCTTCTCTTTTTTCTTTTCCCTGGCTCGCTTTTTTCTCCGTGCTTGTTTTTTGCGAACTTCCCCCTCGGTTCGTACACGGAAGATCTCAACAGATCGGTCGTGAGACTGAACCGCGAGGTATTGGAGGAGGGGATGAAACAAGAGCTGAGAAACGCGGTGTTTTGAGGAAAGGGGTATTGTGGTGACTGGGTGGATCATCTTCGTCACCTATGTTCGTGAATTAGTTGACACGGGGTACAAAGCGGACAAAAGTATGAGTACCTCGCCAGACTCATTCTCCTTGAGGCCCTCCGACAAGGCCTCAGAGTCTATCCTCCAGACTTTCATCTCACCCTCACTGCTCCCCGTGAAAATCAGGGTTTTCTCAGGGTTGATGTCCAGAGACCAGACCTCTGAGCGGTGAGCGATGGTAGTCTGAATACAGTGCTGGGTGGACAAGTCCCAGACTTTCAAGAAGGAATCCTTGGATGCGGTTACCATAAAGCCCGATCCAGAGGTCGATGATGTCGAAGGTACGTTCGCGGAAATGTCTAAGAATTTTACCGTAGTGACTTGGTCACGGTGGCCGCGTAATCTTCGGAATCGCATTGATTATCCGCGCGAATGACAGGGTAGTCGCACCTACCTGTACAACCCAGCTTCTGCGACAACATCCCAAATGATCAAGTTGGTGTCTTGTGAACCTGAAGCCAACCGCGAACCGTCTTGATCGAAAGCAAGAGCCGTAACAGCCTTTTTATGCCCATTGAGCGTCGTGGTCACGGAGCCCGAAGAAGCGCTCCACAGGCGGATTGACCCGTCGGAATATCCGACGGCGAAAGTGTCTGGTTTCGGGGAGCGCAGGATGTATGTGACTTCCGCACGATGTCCACTCTCGTGCCACATAGCGGCCTGAATCGTGCATTAAGCTCAGGAGAGTCGGAATGGGGGTACGGTACAGATCGCGCACCATGTTCCCCCTTTTCACATCCCAGACGAGCACGTCCTCCAGTGCGGGTACATATGCGAGTTTCCCATCGAAAACCGAGTTGGAGGATGCGCTGCAGACGAGCCCGAAAGCCTGAAGATGGTGTTATAGGTTGCGTGCGGCGAGGCTAGGTGACATACCTCCGTTGGCCCGTGTCTAAAGTAACTTTGGACCATCGTTATCCCTGGGGGTCCGCAAGAAGCTAATAATGGGCACCGAAAACGGCAGCAAAATTTGGCCGATCACTGTTCTCACGGTCGCTGCGCCTCGCAACGTGCAAAAGGGTGATCGCGGATTAACTCCCCCAATAAAATCATCTGGAACCTAAGCTCCATGACCTTCCTGGTGGGCCAAACGACGGCCGGTGCAGAATGAATAAAAACAGAAAACTATGCCCCGAATCACCGAATTCTCCCTCAGAGGTTCCGAGCGTCGCGTGGCTGTCGTTGCGAACCACCGGAGGGGGGATCCCAAGGCTGAGCCTGGAGAGGGAATCTTCGTGGGCTGTGTTACATTTTTCGAGTGCCCCTTATTTGGGGTGTGGGCGAGCGACCATACCTAGTACTACCCCCGGACTGTTTCGCCGTGGAAGCAGCCGACAACTTCCAAGTCGCGTCGATCAGGCCCTTGAAGGTTCCGGTGGTCTCGATCTTGCACCGTTGACTACATTCACGGCGCTTCTGATCATGTATGACCTTCATTTTTGTGAGACAGCCCGTCCCCATGACGTACAGCATTTGCCTCGTATCCCCTCAGCGGTCAACACACCCCACCCACGTCCTTTGCAACATCAGCGTAGACCAACGGTCGCCCGGCAAACGGTTGTACTCGATTCGTTCACGCGGTTTCGGCCGATCACGAACCGTATTTCAACCGTACGCGGCCACGTGGTGTGGTATTTATCCCCCAGGAAATGACGATGATCAGCACTGTCGTCCCAGAGGCCGCCTCGCGCTTCGTGCAGTTCGTGAATGCATCCCCGACTCCCTTCCACGCCGTCCAGAACGCGATTCTGCGGCTGGAGAAAGCTGGGTTCAAAAAGGTTGGATAAACCTGCGTCCTGTCATCGTAAGCAGGCTCATTTTTTGTTATCAGATCCGTGAGGTAGACGAGTGGGAGAAGGATCTCAAGGAAGGTGGCAAGTACTTTTTCACCAGGTGAGCTGGTAACCCTCCCATCGGCCCTTGGCCGTTCAACTTTCGATGGCATAGAAATCAGAGCTCGCTCCTCGCCTTCACCATCCCACAAAAATGGAAGCCCGGCACCGGAGTTTCGATCGTGGCAACTCACATCGATAGCCCTAACCTCCGCGTCCGACCAATTTCGAAGAGGGGCAGGGAAGGGTACCTCCAGGTCGGAGTGGAAACCTACGGAGGAGGTATCTGGCATTCGTGGTTGGATCGGGATTTGAGTCTTGCGGGAAGAATCGTCACGGCTGATAAGAACGGCTCATTTGCATCCAAACTCATCAAGATCGACCGCCCTTTGCTTCGGATTCCCACCTTAGCGATCCATCGTGCGTCGTCCAGCACGCGTGCTTTCTCTCATGTCGTGACTCACGCACCCCAAGTCGACAGGAACGTTAATGAGAACTTCAAGTTTAACCAAGAAACGGAGTTTGTTCCAATCCTCGGGCAGATCGCGGACAAGCTCAATGAAGATAGCGTGCGGAACCAAGTGGCTCTTGCCTCGAGCGTTCAAGAAAATCACCACCCAGCACTTTTGTCCCTCCTGGCTGGGGAACTAAATGTGTCTCCCGAAGAAATTCATGACTTCGAGCTGTAAGTGGTCCGGCGTCAGCGCAGAGTTTGGCCCTGACATTCCCATAGACATCTCTACGATACCCAACCTTCTTGCCTCATCGGTCTCGATAATGAGTTTATTTCGAGTCCACGCATGGACAACTTGGTTTCCTCGTAAGCCCGTTTATTCCAACAACTAAACTCCCCGTTGACGACATCAAAACTCAAGATTTTGCGCTCTCGAGGCCATGGCGGACAGCAAGATATCTGACGGAAACGTAAACTGCGTCGCCCTCTTTAACCACGAAGAGATTGGGAGCGTTTCTACTACTGGTGCTGAGTCCTCCCTCATCCCGACCCTCATCGAGCGACTCTCTCCTACTCCCGGGGCTTACGGTCAATCCATTGCGAGGTCGTTCTTGATCTCCTCTGACATGGGTCACGCGATCCACCCCAACTACGAATCCAAGCACGAGGTCAAACACAGGCCAAGGATGAACCAAGGTATCATCATCAAGACCAACGCCAAACAGCGTTATGCCAGCGACGCGATTGGTACCTTCCTAGTGAAGAAGCTCGTCGAGGGCAAGGGCGGAAAGGTTCAGGAATTCGAAGTCCGGAATGATATGTCAGTATCCCTGTGCTCCGTTTCCCTCAGTTCCTCGATTGACACAATGGGACAGGGCTTGTGGTTCTACTGTGGGCCCGATGTTGAGTAAACTTGGCCTGCGAACAGTCGACGTTGGAGGCGCGATGCTATCGATGCACTCCATTAGGGAGACCGCAGGAGCACACGATGTCCAACATGCCATCGACCTCTTCTCCGCCTTGTTCGAAGGGTTTTCGAAGTTGGACCAGACGTTGAGCCTCGATTAGTATCAGTCTGTCATTACACCGCTGTATATGGTCTAAGGAGGTCGGGTCGAACGGATATGGCAAGACTATTGTTTCCGTTTTTTGGTGGGCCGTTCCAGATCTTTGCCCTCTGGTTCGGTTGGTTGGGCCCTTACCCCCGTTGAGAGATGGCTCCTCTTCTTGGCTGTCCGGGAGTAATGGGCGAGGACCCACTCCCTTTCTGCTTCCTTCTGTTCTATCGTGCCCTGACGGATTTCGTATGCTGGATCGAATGGTTAGAGATTTAAAGGTCGGGGTTGACCAAGATCGCCTACGTTTCATATCAAATCGTGGTCCAACCTCGGCTAGTTGGACTTGCTTTGGCGGTATCTTCACGAAGACGTGGTGTCTGGCCACCAATGAGACACACGGCCACAAACACACATGATATGGGACGCACCGGAAGGAGACAAAGTCATCCTTATTCGAAAATGTCATCACACGCTTGTTGTCCTCTTTAGGTACCGGGAAGAGGTATTTCAACACGTCTCGTAACCGTACGCCGAGACGAGAGGAGAAGTTGTCGAATATCAGGTGAGGGTACTGTTCCGAAACGGTTGAGTTTTGGTAAGATTCGATGTCATGTCGGAGTTGGACGTTGTGGAGGGAGAAGTACACAGTTGGGCCGTGAGGGAAATGAGAAACGATCATCGCATCTGCAAATGCAAACCGGGTCAGTTTTGCGAATTGGACAGTGGGATGTGCGGTAACCACCTGGTTTGCCCCGATGCTCATGGAGGACTATCAGATCCGTGATACCGTTCGCTCTGCAAGCGTCTGCGAGCTCTTTTACGACGTAGTTTCCTCGATTTATCCGATGAGAGTTCGGGAACACCAAGCGCATCTCCTACGATGATCCAGTGTCAACGGACAGTTGATCGCTCGCGAGAAACATCGAACCTTCGAAAACTGTAGTAGTTTTGAACTTGGGTCTCTCGATGTCGTGATCAAGATTTTTGGGTCCATTATCCCAGCATTATAGTATTCATTATCGACGTGCGTAGATGGTTCTGTGTGCCCTTTCAGCCGAACGAGACGGTTTCGACTAGGCTCGAGGACGCACCGGCTTGAGCCTCGTCAAATGCCAACTCCTTGCTCAGTTGTTGAGCGTCCTTGCGGAGTTCTGTGGGCAAGGGTTTTCCGCTAGCCAAGCCTTCCTTTAATTGCCTCTTCCGCTCATACGTTAAGCGTTCCTGAGCCTCCAGAGACTTCGCGTAGACGTATTGTCGCCGCTCACGGGCTTGCCTACGAAGCTACATCGGAATGAATCAATACCCACACGCCTCGACCGTTCGTTCGACCGTACCATGATTTTCGCGGGCGGAAGAAGTGGAGGAAATCTTTGTTTGTGGTTGTTTGCCAGCGGCCTCGAAAAAGTTGAAACTCGATCGAGTTGTCGGCTCTTGGGTTCGGCAATCCTCAGCGTGACGGTGGCGAACGTGGGGCACGGTACTGGATGTCCGTTCGCCCGAGTCGCCTGCGCGAGCTGTTCGAGGCGTCTCGACGATACGTGCGCGACAGACCGCCCCTGAGATGGACTTTTCGTGTCCTGTACTGGTCCCCACTCTGCATGGCATTTGTGCATTATGGATATACCGTCAAATATGTTAGTGGAAAAAGCATGCAGGTACGCAGCACGAGTGCCAATTTACGATTATCGTCTTTTTGCTGACGTTTCTTCGCATTCGGAACGCCCAGCCCACGTTGAATCCTGACTCTTCACTCGGTAAAGACTTGGCCCTCTTCGACCGCGTCTCAACCAAGATACGTCACGAATACAAGAGAGACGACGTGGTAGCCCTATAGTACGCCCGTATTCCGTACATCCCGTTTGACTCCGTACTCCTCTCTCACACTCGCGCGTTTCGCCGCCAGTTCCCCGATCAACCCTAGACTAATGTTGGTAAAACGTATCATTGCGTTACCCGGAGATACCGTACGTGTTCCACATCACAAACCATACGGGCGCGTCTCAATTCAAGCCCATGACCACAGGTGAAGACGCTCCCTCCGTACCCCATCGAGGAAGTCGTGATACCCCCCGGCCACGTCTGGGTGGAAGGTGACGAACCATTCCATTCAGAGGACAGCAATTGGTTCGGTCCTGTAAGTTATTCGAGCCACCGTGCAAACCGCATGCACTGCTAGACCTTGTCCATGCATTTTCCAGGTTTCTCAGGGGCTCATAGAATCTAAATTGACCTATATCCTCCTGCCTTGGGAGCGGTTCGGGCCTCTCAACGGCATATTCGAGAGGACCCCTCAACGTGGTAGGAATTGGTCCGCACAATCGGCCGAGATCCAGCGAAAGAAGAAACGAGAAGCTCGTGTAACTCTGGCCCCAGAGGAATGAACACTTGCGTATTCAATCCTCGAGGGTCCCCCAAATTCGCCTCCTCACCACTTGCATGTCGGCTGTTCGGAGGAGGGCCACCTGGTCACCTCTGGCTCGAGCCCTCAATTTCAGGGCAATCGGTTCTAATTGGCTCAAACTTAGACTTTTTCAATATACTGGCAGTGCTCTCAGTCAACCATTATCCGGAAACAGGGACTGCACTTGCTTCTCATATCTACTTGGCCAAGACACAAACTAAGTACAGACGCAAGGGACCTCATCCTGTGAAGGTCCAGAAGGGGGGGGACCGATGGGGGGGTGTAGAATAGGGGATGTCGAAGGCGTAAAGTTAACGTTTGACATAGGTACATTATTACCGCAAAACTGCATATATGTGCAAGAAGCAGAAAGTGTTGAATATAAAGCAACAAACACAACAAATAGACAGGTTGAATAAAGGGTTGATTCAAGGGGCCAGGGGCCCACCAAGGGTCGGGAGTGATTCGCATCCAGGGGCACCCACGCGGAAAGATGATGAGATGGGGGAGGTTGGCCCCAAACGACCATCTGTAACTTGGGCGTCCGGATCTAGGGTCGCCCCCAAGGAGAACCAGTTGTATCGCGCAGTGTTCCTGTACAGATGATCGGCGATCAGGAAAGATCGTTATCGAAACCCGGGATGACGAGGGTATGAGCGAAGGCACAAGTGCCAGGGCGGGGGGCGAAAGGGGATACGCTCAGTATATAGCATACCGGGCGCTCTTGCGAATCAACAGAAGTACACTGGTCAAGAGCACAGGCTGGCGAGGACCAAAAAGGCGAAAGCCGGAAAAACCTCAGGGGTGTGGCTGGAGGGAACAAACCAAAAAAGAAAGAAAAAAGGTACAAACGAAAGACGGAGAAAGAGGCGATTAAAGCGTATGATGGGATCGTAGGAAGTCGGGGAAGGTAGCGGCGTGTGGAGGAAACGTGGGAAAGCATTTATATGGGTGTGAAGCGGATCTTAAAGAGGGGGTTTAAAGAACCGGGAAATGGGGTTGCAACAAAATCAGCGTGAAGAAAGTTGTCGTCCGTTCGGTAAGAAGCGAAAGAGGGTCAAGCAAGAGTCTCGACGGGGGATGTTGGTCTTGTGAGATATCGAGAGAGAGGAAAGGCGAAGATTGGCTAACAATATAGTACAGGTCTGCGAACCGTCGTTCGTGACGCAGCGGGGATGCGCGACGAGAACGCGAACACGATCTATGAGGCCAAACCACAAAAGAACCTCCTGGAAGACGGCCAAAAAGGGGAGAGAGGAGCGTCTCCCTTGGGGAGCCGCATTGCTCGGATTTAGGATCCAGAGTGGATAAATATGGTTGGGGCGGGCGGGAAGGAGAGAGGTGCTGGATGAGTTGTGCGTGCGAGACGCGTAGGGTTTTCTGGATATGTACCGTGGTGAATCGACGAGGATGAGAAAAACGCGAGCCGACTAGAGTGATGGAAGTGTGGTCGGCGAGATGAGTGTATGAACGTGGGGATTGTGTGCCACCCGTGTGGGGCAAGCACACAGGGATCGTCGGGTCGGATAAAGAGTAGGTGAAACGAGGAAAAATCGAGATCTCGAGACAGCAAAGAGGAGAGGCATAAGTGGGGGGAGGAGAGTTCTATGAGACCGAGATATCGAAAAAAACGATACAGCGTAGACGGTCGCCGGCGAACAAGGGAGTGGTGGTCAGCTCTGATGATTGGGACGCCTAGCGTCCCCAGTAGACCGTTGAGGCTGATGTGAAGAAAGGTGGAAGGTGTGGAGCGACGTGAACCAGGAACTGGGGGCGGGTGTGTGGTGACGTTTGGATCACCCGGTGGGATCAAGCAATACCATATGCCTCACCCATGAAGGGGTACCGGTACCGCCCATACGGTTCGGGCTGATAGCTGTGAAGCCGCTGGTTCTCGATCGATGTGAACGGAGCGTAGCCATATGCCGGTAGCATGACAGACTCGGGGAAGACCCCATGAGACTGGTAGCGGGAGTTACCTAGGTAAGGGTCCCTATAATCGTACGCCGAACGGATGGCACCGACGAGGGGGTCGTACCCATATCCGAGAGCGTGATCGTGTTTCTCCTCGTGCGCAGAACCCCAGATAGGATCGAAAATTTGTTGGCGTTTCGGCGGCGGCTGTGGGGCAAGGTAGGACCGAACTGGGCGGTTGTGAGTCCACATTATTGGCTCGTCGTGCTCAGGGCTCCACTTGGCAGGAGGAGGCAACACTCGTTCAGGGGCAATGGGCTTGAAGGGGATGCGAGCCGGTTCCTCATCCCTGGCATTGCCGATGCGTCGCTTGGGGAGATACTCCTCACGTAATGGGCCGTCCTCATCCAAATCGATATCCAAAATTTCGTTGTTGCTCTGCTCCGTGGCGGCCTCCTTCGCGGCGTGTTCTCTTCTGCGTTCCTCAAGACCGATGAAAACTGGACCCGGAGGTAGGATGACAGAAGAAGCTTCGTCACGACGCGGAGCTTCGGTGGGAGTGTGAAGAAGTTCATCGAGGGCCTTCCTGATTATTAAGTGAGGATTCGCAGATGGCCGTCCGATGGGCTGTTGAGCCGCCGAAGAAAGGGAGGAATGGTAGCCACTCAAGTGAGAGAGCCACGTAACCCATTGCTGCGGAGAGATCGAGAGATCGTGGCTGAAGATAGCCAGAGCAGACGACTCGAGACGATTTAAGAACTGGACAGGAACATTAGAGATCGATTGCCTGTTGATAAGATTAGGAGAGCGGCCTTGACGTAAGTGGGTCATGGGTGCTTACCAAGTCTTGTTCGAGAACGTATGATCATCAAGCCACTTGTTGGCCAACATACAGCCCAGAAGGAACACTCTGAAGGGAGCATGAGTTTCGACCGGTCGCTCGTCTTCACCGAGCAGTTCGGCGTGAAATTGGTACTCCTTGATCAGTTCCGGGCCGAACGATGCGGTACCAATGTACACGGGCAACCGCATGATGTACCACAAAGATAAAAAGATGGCTGATGGTTGCAATAGGGTGGATAAGAGCAAGGAACGAATGGATGCCGCAAGGTACGCCGGAGGCGCTCTTGGGAATCGTTGCGGGAATGACCTAAGTGATTGAGTCAATTTCGAAATGTACGTTATTCAAAGAAGAAAAACTTACGAGGGTCGGGCAAAGTTGGAAGGCAGCCCCGTACCAGTGGAGCAAACCCGCCAAACGTAGCAGCCCAGCCACTCGGAGAGAGGATCTACAAGCTTCTTGTACTCGGTGGTCGCAGTCGGTGGCGGCGCAGCGACCGTGGGGACTTGCTTCCGCGGGGATTGCTTGGAAGCAGGTTGGCCGTACTGCGGCTGCTGATTGCCATGATATGCATTGTAAGACTGTCTACCCAAATCGGGGTATGTCGGATCGATGGTGGGCTCGACGTAATTGCTGGTGATGGCACGATCTATGAAGTCTCCAAATGGGGTGGGAGTAACGGGCCCGATGGGGCTGGAGCATGGGTCATACTGGTGAGCATCTGGCGAGGGGTCCTCCACGAGGGGGCTGAACGCTCCAAAGTTCCTAGCGAAAAAGTTGTCATAGTTCTCGATCGGGCTGACATTCATGGTGTCGCCATCTTCAGCATGAGAGCGGGTTGCCCTGTACGTCTGTGTCGGGGATGAGTCAGCGGTGAAAAAGGTGGACGCCGAAGACGAGAAGACGGAAAGGTTGGTTACCATGTCTCCCGAACTGTGGCGGCGGTTGTGTACGTACGGCCTATTGCGATGGGCGAGGGATGCCATGGGCGGAAGACACGCTTGCGCGCGAGCTCCTTTAATGACGCCCGCGTTGGCCGCGGTGGTCAACCCTTGAGGAAAACCCAGCTGGGCGGTGAACTCTTCTTCCCAAATGCGGCGGGGACGGTGGGAGACAGGGCGCTGGGTATTGAGGGAGTTAAGCGAGTAGGACGCTGGGAGGGAGGTGTATCTCGTTGGGTCCGAGTGACGTTTGGGTTTGTCGGCAGTGTGGGCTGGCGGGCGGGAGTAAGGTGGGACGGGGACTGGCATTTGGCAAAGGAGGGGCTTGAGCTGTTTGTCTCTCAGGCTTCTACGGCTGGTCCGCTAGAGCCTTGAGGGACTACTCGGAAGGAGTGCCACGGGGACAAGAGAGAGGCGGAAAAAGTGGAGGGGGTCGTGAAGAGGTTCGTAAAAAATGGAAGGGGGGGAAGAATGGACTGGGATCTGGAGGCGAACGCACAGCGAAGGCGTGCCCCTCTGACGATTTTTTGGCTGGACCGGCACAGTGGCAGTCGCAGACAGGGTGTCCTAGGGAGAAGAAAGATCCCGGGAAGAAGGCTGACACAGTCTACTCCTTTTCCTAAACGCGTAGGGATTCGAGGAAGCGGAGGGAGGAAGGGCAACGACGACGGGGAAGGCGACGGCGAAACCCAGGAGACGTTGGGAAAAGCAAGTAACCGTTGTGTCTTGTTTATAAAAAAGCCACTGCGGGTGGCCCACTACACCACGTGGCGGCTCGGCCTCCCCTCAGCCTCGGCTCACAATAACCATCGGACTAATTGACCCTTGCCAGATGCAATCCGAAAATGTTGCTGGTCAGTCCGCAAACCTCGGACTGGACTCAATCACCCTGGGCCAGCTCCGTAGCATGGTCGGGTCCGCGCCGAAGCCGAAGGTATTTGTGGTGCAGATGCTCCAGCCTAATCTAATGTGCGCAACCAAGTAGCAGGCCTCTTATGACTTTCGCTACGATGACGAGGATACTGTCCTGAATGAGATTGACGAGTTTTACTCCTACGTTGAGATGCCCCAGGTGGCCGAGAATCTCAAGGCATGGGTTGGCTCTTTCTCTGGGGGTAAGTGATCCCCCTCCACCCACCTGCAGAACACGCTCCAAATTCATACCAGAATGGATCAGTAGCCCATTGTCACAACGCAAGGCACACGTGGAGGTCCTCATCGAAGGGTTAGAACATCGCGACGCCGAGATCAGGTTCACCAATGCCCGCAGGCTCCTTTACGTCTTGCAAGGTCCGTATGCACCTCATCGCGATCTCACGCGTCGGGGTGCTCAAAACTCATGTAGGCACCTTTGCCGAGACCTCATCTCCGGAGGATCAATTACACTGGATCTTTGAGAATTGCAAGGTCGTCCGTGGCGCGAATGGATTACCAAACATCGTCGAAGCTATGAAGATTGCCAGCTCGAAACACGACCTCCTCTGGTCGGTAGTTCCGAAATTCGTATTTTCCCCAACGCGTCTCTTATACCCCCGCAGTAGCCTAACAGAGCAAGATGCCGCCCATTTCCAGATTTCGGCCCAGGACCGCGCGGACATCTTGGAGGAGGTCACGACCGAGTTGTCTGTCTACCTTGGCATGCTGTACCACATTATCGAGGTATTCAAAGGTCACGACGATTTCGCTGACGAATTGAGTAAGCGCCTATCACGGTATTTATCACGGTATATTCACATGTTCCCTGCCAGTGAGTTTGGATCCCCCGCTGCCAGTTTACCTCATCAGTATTGTTTCGGGACTCCGTGATAAGAGTGCAAAGGGGTATCCAGTGAAGAAGGTACGTCAAAACCACGTCTTCCCTTCCCTTTTCGTTCATTTGGGGGCGATAGCTCCTCCTCGTCCTATGGAAAACACTCCTTGGGTGTTGCGGTGGGATGAAAGACCTGTATCGAGTCAAGAAACTTGCACGGGAGGTTGCTGGTCTGCCACCAACACCAGAGGGAGGTTAGTCTGCTCACCCACATTCATCCGCCGTCAACGCTAACGCTGATCTCCCTTTAAGGCATCAGCATCAAATCATCCCCTCTGGACATCGAAATCTTTCGCCAGGAAACGTCCGTGAAGTACCCGACCTTCGCTTCGCCTCCCGACCCGCTTACAGTGACCGCTCCTACCTCATCGATCATCACACCTTCGAAACTTGCAGAAGCATTTTCGCCCATACCTGTGAGGCACCACTACGAACACGACGTTGATGCGGATATGCAGAACAACCCGCATGGGTTCCATCCTGGTGGACACCAACAACCAGGGGGGATGCACTTCAGGCCTGGTGTCCCTCAACCAGCGACGCCGGCACCTTCCCCTCCACCCGGTCCCAAGCCAAACAAACAAAAATACCAGACCGACCAGAACAGGCCATTCTTGTTCCCTTTCTCCAGGAGGGCGACGTACGGGGGTTACCGTGATACTCGAGACGGGCGCCTGGTTCCCTTTGCCATTGATGAAGCCGATAAGCTCTATCACAAACACATGTACGTGAGTCTTTCATTGTGGCAAATGTGGCGAGCGCGGGAGGAGTGTATGAGCGCGGAGAGTGGGCTGGACTTCATGCCTGGGTCGGAAGTGATCGCAGACAGCAAACCACAGCAATCAGTAGGTTCCCCCTCAGTCACACGCTCTGTAACACGGATGATATGAATCCATCTTTTAGGACGAGGAGTCTGGAGAGAGCCTTCTTCCAGATATCGTGGTCTTAGACGCTAAGATTGCAGAAGCAGAGGCCACTTTGAAGAAGGCTGACTCAAACTCAGACAGAAGGAGGGCGAAGGAGAGAAAAGAGGACTTGATGAGGTTGAAGAGAGTCGAACAGATTTATGTGGGATCCCCCCAACCGCTCCAACCACGCGTGGGAAGGTTGATTATTTTCTAGGCTGCCGTCCTACCTTTCCTCCCTGGATGGGTCATGGTCCTTCTCAAGCTCTTGTTGGCCACCGTCTCTGCGACGACGAATCAACAGCAGCCGGCTAATCCAAACGGGTTCCCTCCCGGGATGCTGTCTCGTACGGTCCTGTCTCTTATTCGTCGAAAGCCCAAGGGTTGACTATCTCACTTCAGCGGCGCAAGAGCAACCGCCCATGCCGCCTCCGTCGATAGATGAGATCGACGTCATTAGGCACAGGGAAATCACCTCGAAGGCTGTCTCTGCAATTATCCTCTTGACCTTAAAGTGGTTCAAAGTCTCTCGTAAGTTTTTTGAGCTCGCCCAATCCGCGTGGTCTGACGAACGTCGTTCCAGATGTTATGAAGTTCCACCACCTCGGGCAACACCTCTTAGACACGAACTGTCTGTTACTCATCCTCAAGATGTTCGGCCTGCAGGAAGTTTCCGTCTCAGTGGCCTCGAAAGCTGATGCTCCAGAAAACAAGTGAGATAAATGTATACCACGGGCCACCTACTCACCGCTGACCCCCTTCCGTCCTCCAGCTTCTTCCAGTTCTGCCAACTCCACTTCTCGCGTGACCCACCGGTCATGCGTCCCGAAGATCACATGTTGAAACCCCCACGACAGGCGGTGGTAAAAACGACCATTTTGCCAAACGGGCAAAAACACGAAGAGGAAATGGATCTTTTGACGGACTTCTCGTGGAGGAATTTCTTTGCGACAATCAATTTCGCAAAGATCATGCAGAAGTTGTCGAAACACCGGTCACACAGAATTCGGATGATGGTTCAGTACAAGAGTTCTGTAAGGGCGTTTTCAATTTCCGACCCGGGTGACAGTTTTGACACCAACCTTACACCATCAGGCGGTCCTGAAACGGATTCTAAAAGTCCAGCACCCAGTGCTCCAGCTCCACGTGCTAAAGCTCATTAAGAATCAAGTACCCTTCTGTGGACGGAAGTGGCGGCAATGTGAGCACCTGCTCTTTGTTCCTTTCCCCACCTTCGTTTTATGGCGTCAGTTGAGAGCGTGTCCCCAACTGATCGGTTTTCTTCTTTCCCCCTTTCACATCGGGGCACCAGCCAACATGCAGGTCATCACCGCGATCTATCTAAATTGCCGGCCGGACTTAAGGGACGAATGGTTGAGCGGGAACGAGGTGGATGACCTAACCGAAGCGCAGGTAACCGTCGGCTCGTGGGAAACGTTTTGACCTGTACTCATTGTGCCGCTAGGGACAGGAACATGCGCTTAGGCACCTTGTCAAATTCTGTGAGTTTGATCTCCGCGGTCTAACATCAATAATGGTGACGCTCCCCCAGACAACAACAAGCGGTATGGCCCGGTCAGTAACCAATCCCAGAAGGCGCATCACCACCGATCGATGAGCATTTCCCAACACCTGGATGGTCTTCAGCCCGGTCCAGAGATCGCAGGTCTCATCCGACCCGCTGGCACGCCAAACGTGGTCGAAGCCGACGTCTTCCCACCTCTCCGCGCCCAAGCCCCCGATCCGAGCATCTTCCTACCCTACATTACCGAGGACATCGCATTTGAGGAGGAATACGAGGAGTATCTCTCCGATCTTGGATGGTCAGATGAACCTACTACCCCTCACCCCGATAATATGCAGTCGGCGTGGCACAGGTTGCAAGTTCCAGAGTTTGCCACGGACATCGGGGATGGGATCAGCGACAGCGAGTCGATCGTTTCTATCGGCGAGCTCGACGCCCGTATGGATTCCATGGATGTGGGTCGGGAGGATGGGGGTGTTCCAGACGAGAACAGGAACAACTGGGAACATATGAGCCCCAAGACTATGGCTGCGCTCGCAAAGAGCCCTGCAAGCACACGGAGGAGCAGTTCCGGGGGTGGCCTCCGACCTGTTTTGCCATTCGATTTGGACAGGGATGAGGGCAGTGCGATCGACGATGACCAGGAGCCAGAATTGGGTCCTGTGCCCAGGGACGCTCCGGGTCCCTTCTCGGGTGCGGGTGTCGACGAGGTCGAAGCTGCATACGGGTACGTGTTCACTTGGAAGGCTGTTTGAACTCATACACTGAACCTGCACCTTAGGCTTTGATCCCCGTTTACCCTGCGAGAACTCTCACGTTGGAATGACGAGGACCGTTCCGTGGATTGCGATATTGCTTCCTGTAAACAAGTAACGCACACGGCTTATGGCCATTACGATAAAATAGACGGCGATTTGATACTACTCCATATCACTGTCTAACTGTGATCAATATTCTGCTTTCGCTCTGGCGATTGCCCAAGGCGTCCCGGCTTCGTAGAAGTTCATGGGATACTTCCTCTCCTCGGCGACCTTACATTCACTGTCGTCCATCCACCCGACCGTTGCGCCAACCGCCACTGCAGTTTCATACGGGGTCAGTAAGGGTTTGTCGAATGCATACCCCCAGTCAATGGACAGGCGCGGACATGAGGTTTGGACAAATACAGATAGATGGAGGCCGAATAGGGAGAGTTTGGCCGGGGATACCTCAGAAAGCAGTATGGGCATGTAAGGGATAGACGTTGAGGATGTTTTCAGTTGTTTTGTGATTGCCTACAGGTTATGAGTGCGAATTAGCTTATCATTTCTGACACTGGCTTACCTGTAACTGCTTGAAACTTCCTTGGCGGCCTAGGGTACCGAGAATCACTCCCCATAGTGGGGAACTCGTCGGGAGGGAACCCGGGTCCGCGGCTTGAGTGACCGCTTTTACGCTTTTCTTCGCCGTAGTCACTGCATCGTGCCTAACTTCCTGCATCTCCGCGTGATTATATCGTTCCCGCGTGAGCTTTTTTGAATAAGGGTCGTATCGGAACGCGGGGACGGCAGGGTTGGCGATCATAATGGACTCGAGGTGGAACCGACCATCACCGAGGTATCTGTTGAGGATACGGGGTGGAGTTAGGATCGGCGGGTCGCATTGGCCCAGACATGGGCTTACATCAATGCATCGACGTCACTTAATCGGGGCGCGGTGCATCCCAGAATCTCCCCTGGTGAGAGCGGCTTTGACCGCGGGATGGTTGCTTCGTACTTGCCCCTCGAGAACGTTGGACCGGTGTTGGGCTGTTCCCCGGCATCTCCGTTTTCCAGTTTATGAACGGGCCAAAATCCGTGCTCCTCGGCGTATTCGGCCGAAAGATCCTCCTTCAATCGTTGAAGCGCAGCCACGAACTGAATCGTGGACACAAGAGCCAATCTGGTCGGCTCTCTCACTGAGGCAGGCTCGTCGGCATCGTTCGAACTGACAGTGAGATGCCGTGGCTTAGGTAAGCGAGTTCCAGCAGGTATGCGTTGATCTGAATCCTCCCATCTGAGGAGGGAATCATGGAACTGCTGCCGATGGTTGGGGAAATTCATGCGGATGGATTGATGGAGGTGTCGCGGGTCTATCGAGATCTCCACGAAGACGTAGAGGGTTTTGATCGTGGTCTCAGTCATGGGGACTAAGTGGGTAGTAATCAGCAAGGTAAGTGGAACATGTACTATGACGGCGCACCCAAGCAGCTGTGCCCGTAGTGTACCAACATATCGCACCCGAGTGCGACCGCAGTGTAGTCGTCAATGCAACACGCTCCGTAAGTTACATCACCCATAATTACAGTCAAGGCATCCGTAAACCTAAGGTTCAAGATGGTGAGTTACCCAACCCGACCCATCTCTTCTGTTCTGGGACACACCTCTCGATTATATCAGCGATCGTGCATGCAAACATCTGCAGTCCCTCTGGCATTTGTAGCGCGACCATCGTTGCCTTATTTTTCCGAACGTGGTGTATCGTTTTGTGGATCTCAAATGAGTAGTTCGAGGGCAATGCCATGATGGCGTTGTTGAGTTGGACATCCTGCAAGATATCCTGGGGTACTTGATGCGAAATGATGGGGGCCGCTGGGGTTTTGGGAGGCGGCCCCGCCTTTGAGCCGACAAAGCGTTTACGGGGTTTGGCTGCTGTCGAAGACTTTGTCGTTGCTGTAGCAGAAGCGGAGGCCATGAGCGAGAGGGAAAAGATGTGAGAGGTTGTGGGAAAATGCGCGCTCCGGTAGATTGCCGCCGAATCGAAGGACGTTGTGAATAACCTGTTGAAAATATAGTCAACTATCTACGAACATCGAGAGCCGGAGGGGAAGTTTTAGAGGAGTATTTAGCCCCTTTTTGAAAGTCTAGCGGGACAGCAAACTCGTAGCTTCACGTATCTCCGAATCGTGACTTGGAGCCACAAAGCCACAAAGCCCGTCAGGGTAGTTACCTGGCGGAGCCCGGGGTTACAACGGCACATGGCCCCGTTCGTCCATGCTCTCATAACAAACGTCCCCATGCCGCCTCGGCAGTTAACGAACTTACTCTGTCCTTCTCGGGGATCGACGTTTGGCTAACCTAGGTGCAGGGCGGTGCGATCAATGGTTGCCGTTGCAAAACCGCCATAACTCCCCGTGGATCGAAGCGTTCGCACTGCTGCCCTGCGGTCCGAAGCGGGTCGTACTCGCAATTTCAGGTCAATATCGAGGCCGCGGTGCTCCGGTCAGCGTCGTGGACACATAGGAGAGGTGACCCCTCCGAAGGGCGTGCAAATCCCCCCAGGGTTGGGGCTGACAAGCGAGGGTGCACCACTACGGACATATCCAGACATGCCGAACACCGGAACTGGGGGTGGGCAGCCAACTTTCATCAGGATTACTTGGCAGTCCAGACGCATTCACAAGAAGTTGAACGGGTGTTTTGCGATATGAGGGCAGCCTCAGGTCATCCTAAGTCCCTCGTTCACCCTTAGACATGAGGGCACTAAATGAGAATTAGCCCCACTCGCAGGGTTTCCCGTACGAACCATTCGACCCTGCGTCACCGTTTATGTTATTATTGGACCCGCCTCCGCTATTGACGTCGATCGTTTCTATCGGTGAGCTCGATGCCCGGATGGATTCCACGGGGGTGTTCCAGATGAGAACAGGAACAACTGGGAACATATGAGCCCCAAGACCATGGCTGCACTCGCAAAGAGCCCCGCAAGCACGCGGAGGAGCAGCTCCCAGGAGCAAGAATTGGGGCCTGCCACTGCCCAGGGACGCTCCAGGTCCCTTCTCGGGTGCAGGTGTCGACGAGGTCGAAGCTGCATGCGGGTACGTGTTCACGCGGAAGGCTGTTTGAACTCATACGCTGAACGCGCACCTTAGGCTTTGATCTCCGTTTACCCTGTGGGCACTCTCACGTTGGGATGACAAGGACCGCTTCGTGGATTACGACATTGTTCCTGTAAACAAGTAACGCACACGACTTATAGCCATTACGATAAAATGGGTTGTTGGACTCACCGTCATAGCCTGGAGCAGAGGCTGGGGAAGTTTCTTTCGAGTTAAGATTGCGCGTGGCGGTGGGGTGTAAATTATGTGCGCAGTGCCCGGCTCGAAGGTACCTGCCACGTACACGTCGCCTCGTAGATGGTTGGACAGAAACCAGCGATTCATGCTGACCTCGGAGTTGGTTCCATACGGGCCTTCCTGATTCCGGGACGACTAATTTTTAGTCCGGAAGCAAGGGTGGGGGTGGGGTCAAGCCTGATATATGCCAGGCGCCGAGGCCACGTTGCCAGTCATCCTCGCGGTCGGACTAATCCTGGGGTTGATTCGACCATCCACCTTCGTTATGCCCCTCTTCCGCAAATCAAAACAATCAGCGGACCTTTCGGTTTCGACCTCTACACCTCCCACGGAGGTGATGCGGGATCTCGCGTCCCAAAGGAATTCCGGGGCACTTGCCCTCTTCTCGGCCGTTATCGCTCTCTCCATCAGCTCCCCGTCCCACACTCGTGGTACCTCCAGCGATGGTGCTACTATTCTGGGAAGGGATACGGGCTGGCAAATCGCATATGGTGCAGCCAGGATAGCCGTCGAACTCGGCAAGGAATCCTCCGATTCGTTCCTTCCCGTGAAGGCAGTTGTGGGGGCCGTGTCCACCTTGGTAAAAAACTACGATGTGAGCGGTCTCGTTTGCAACCTGAACACCTCCTCATCTGCTGCACGTTTCCCACTCCAGCAGAAATCAGACAATATGGAGGGAGTGAAAGAGATAGAGCAGAGGTTGCAGTCGCTATCTGGTGTACTTGCCTCTCCCCCGAGTGGGGATAATTATGCGGAGAAAGAGAGGAGAGTGGAGTTTCAGAGGTTTGTACCCATGCAGGTGTATGTCAGTTTGCCTGCTCAGGTTGCTCATCTCTCTTGTAGGAAGCTTGAGGGAGTCATTGCAAAACTTAAACCACTCTCTGAGCAACAAATGCCTATTGACTTCTCATCTGATGTCAATAACACCAAAACCTTAACTGGACTTGTCCAAGAGTTAGCCAATGCCATCACAGATTACCAGGTATGAACTATCAGCACCATTGTGATCTTTAGTGAACATCCTGCTAGGTATCAATACAACAAGGGATATATGAGAAGACAAGGAGAATCAGTGATGCCAGGAACATCATGGTGAGACAGTTCACTGCCTAGTTGTGATCTATGCTAATGACTTAAGCTTCCCCTAGGAACTTGCAGAGCTTGAAATTTTGGCAAAGCTGTGCCCTGTGTATGATGCTGGGTACCAGGCTGAGCATCATGACAGATGCCTTCCTGGAACTCGAGAATCTGTTCTCCAGCACATTGTGCTCTGGGCTAAGAATCCTCATGGCCAAAATGTATTTTGGTTAAATGGATTAGCAGGCACTGGGAAATCAACAATAGCTCAGTCATTCTCAGAAACAGTGGCTAATATGGGATTCCTTGGTGCTAGCTTTTTCTGTTCCCGGGATTATCTTAGCCGGAGGGAGCTCAAAAATATCTTTCCTACCCTTGCATTCCAGCTTGCATGCCATCACCCCCACCTCCAAAGGCACATTAGTACCAGTATTAAGAAGGACCCTACCTTAGCCCATACCTCCCTCATTTCTCAGCTTGAGAACCTCATTGTAAATCCACTCTCTGTGGAAAACATCTCATGCATCATCGTTATTGATGCATTAGATGAGTGCATTGATGATCAACCAGCCTCAGCAATCCTCTCCATTTTGGGTCGACTTATCAAACAGTTGCCACTGGTGAAGTTTTTCATCACAGGTAGACCTGAGCCACGGATTCGCACTGGGTTCCGCCTTCCCCTTCTCCAACCAACCACCCAGGTTTTCTTACTTCATGAGGTGGAACAATCCAGTGTCAATAACGACATTCAGTTGTATTTGGCACAGAGGTTAACTGCAATTGCCAAACAAAGAAGTGATATTGATCTCCCCAATCCATGGCCCCATGATCATGAAATCACTGCCCTTACCAAAAAATCATCTGGACTGTTCATTTTTGCCTCAACCTTGGTTAGGTTCATTAAGTCAGAACACCATGAGCCAGATGAACGTCTCCAACTTGTCATTTCTGAAGCAAATGGCACAATGCATGAGGGTCATGCTGGCATGGACTCCCTGTACTCCCAGGTCCTGCTGTGTGCATTCTCTGATATCTATATATCAGAGGTGTTTGACAACATGAGGCATATCTTGGGGGCAATTGTACTTGCATTTAATCCATTGTCTCAAAGGGAACTCTCTTTGATTCTTGGCATCCCTGTGGCCCTCATCTTAACCACTCTCCGTCATTTCCATTCTGTGATCCTTGTCCCCCCCCAAGAATTCAAGGAGATTTATATTTTCCACAAGTCATTTCTGGATTTCCTGCAGGACCAACAACGGTGCACCGATCCTAGATTCCACATTAATCCAACAACCTACCACAGTGATATAGCCCTTGGTTGCTTGGAGCTGGTAAAGCAGCTAGAGGGGAACCCCTGTTCCCTGCCACCCTTTACAATGAATCAGGACATACCCAACCTCCCACAGCTGCTGGAGAATAAACTAGGTGGTGCAATGCGATATGCATGTCACTATTGGGCTAGGCACCTCAGGCTATCCCTGACATCTGATGGCCATGCCAACCAGGCTATTGCTTTGGCAAGCAGAATACTCAAAAGTGTCCCTCCATGGATTGAGGTGATGAGTCTGGAGAATCACCTGGGAGAAGTAATTGATTCCATGCATGGCCTGCTAGATTGGCTAGATAAAGTGAGTGTCCTCATGCTACTGTATAACATGGAAGGGCCTATTTGTCATTCACACCAAACAAAAGGTCAACCCCGTGGTCCCCCCAGAAATTTACCATGAGGCCCACAATCTTGTAATGAACTGCCTCCAGTTGTCAATGCACTTCTTCTACCCCATCCAACAATGTGCACAACTAGTGTATATAGCTGCCTTCTCAGGACCCCCTGATGCTTGGGGGTTGCTCCTGAGGACAATTGACACCAGACCAAGGCAGCTCACATGCATTGAAACTTCTGTCCAGAGGATTATTGCTGCATGTGAAGACATTGTGGGCATTTATGATGCAATCACAGGTGTACTCCAACAATCTTTACATACCCCAGAAACAGTCACAAAGATACAAGTCTCCCCAGATGGGTCTACTCTATTTTTTGCACATTTTTCCTCTGTGACCATGTGGGATGTACAAAAAGGTGGACTCATTCACACCTTCACCACACAATCCAAGATCAATGATATTGCAGTCTCCACAAGTCACATTGCATGTGGCTCACATGATGGCTCTGTTGCATTTTGGAATATCCACACCAAAGAGGAGGGCAAAGGTTTTGGGAACAACCAACCAGTTGTGAAGACCTACTGGTTATCACCCCAGGAGCTTGTGGTTGTGACAGAGAGTACCCTTTATATTCACCACATCATTGTTGGTGAAACCCTGGACTGGCTCTCCATTCCCGGGCATGTTTGGGGAATGGTTTACTTGGAAGATAAGAATGAATTTCTGGTAGGAACTTCAAAGCCAAGCTCAATGGTGGACCAGGAAGAGTGCTCCTTCATCAGATGCCAACAGCATCAGCTGAGACATCAGGAGCCAGAACCGTTCCGTTGGAGGTTTATAAATCTTGGGCAGTCACAAGTATACCATGGGCAATTGTCAAGCCCCACACTTGTAGGCAAGGAGATTGTGTGCATAACCCCAGCAAATGGAGTACAATTGTTCAATGTCAGCTCTGGCAATTGGACCAACAACCCTCCACTGCTGGGTGCGACTGCATCTGTGGCAGTATCATTAAACCGAAATCTTGTTGTCCAGGCCAACAATTCCATCCAAATTTTCTCTGTTGATGTTCTGATGAGTGGCGAGGCTCACAATGGCATACCCTCATCTCACATTTACCCCTTGGGCAAAACACTCATCATCTGCATTCTCCAACCAACCAGGAACCTCATTCTACTCGAAGTGGCAACCATGCAAGAACTCTGTCCTGACCTTTATGCCTCAACACTCAAACCATTACCCATGAACCAATCAGTCACTGCTCATGGGTCATTTAGTCGTGGATTGGTTGCAGAGTTTGGCATCTCTGTGATTGTGGAGGCGTGGCGGTTGGGCACCCCACTTCTTGGGTTGGCAGGGGCAGCTGACGAGGATGCACTATTGTGCAGATGGTCACCAGAGTGCACCTGGATTGCCACAGTCTGCGGCTCACCCCAGCAGGAACTTCACATAAAAGATGTGAGAGACGGAACTATAGTCGCAAACCTGTCTCTACAAGATGACGATTTTGGGATGGGGGAAGTTTATGATCTCACCTTCAACTCCGAAACCAGGTTTTACCTCAAGACAGATGGACCGGGATGGCACGTCAAAATTCCTCACGACATAATAGCAACCCCGTCGGGGAGTTATTCACACACAATAACCAGGGGGGAACCGGTACCTTTGTTAGAACCCCGGGCAACACCCCCATATACCCTTGATGTGAACTACGAATGGGTCATCGATGCCAAGTCAAGGAAGGTCTGTTGGATCTCACCAGGGAATGTACGGAGGGGCAATGGTGGTCATTTTTGGATTGGTTTGTCACTCATCATGGTCGGGGATGATGGTATTGTGAGGAAGTTGTCCTTCAAAGAACCGGACTCGGTGGAAAGCCAAGGGGGGACTGAAGGTGGAAATCATTTGGCCCTCGTTTCCGATATTTCTCGCCCAACCACCGCGATGTCGTCTAACCCCCACCTCTCCCTCGAAACCCGTGAATCCCTGGATCGGTCGCATGTATTACCTCCCTCGACGACAGTCTGCACGACCCCCGGTTCATCCATCCTCATAGACCTTGAAGTGTCGGCGTGTGGACGCTTGATCAGCCGTGCCTTCCCTCCGCACGAACTCATCCCGCTGATCGAGGAAATTTTCACAAGAAAGGACGAGGTAAAGATCATCAGTCGTCTCGGTGGAGATGCAGCTCAGACCTTTATCGATGTGATACATGAGGTGCGCCCCACAGTCCTTCATCTCTGTGGCGCTGCCTGATCACCCCCGTCATCTTCGGTTCCTTCGCTTTCGAACTTTCGCTTCTCACCAACCAGGCTTTAGATACCCCCAATCTCCCACCACAGCTCAGGAAGAAGTGCTTGGCCGCTTTATGTTGGGTATGCGGCCAACGTGCTTTGCTTCCGAAATCGCTGCAAATCCCGGTTTGTTACGATCGATTGGATACCCCGTTGTATTGCGGCGGGTTTGCTGACGTGTGGAAGGGTGAACACCAAGGCCGCCCCGTTGCAGTCAAGGTACTGAGGGTTTACTCAACAAGCGACTTTGACAAGATCGCGCGTGTGGGTTCCTACAGCCTGTTGAAACGAGTGTTAACCGCTGACACTGACTAATGTACATAGATGTTCTGCAAGGAGGTTGTGACGTGGAATGCTCTTCGTCACCCGAACGTGCTACCGCTGTTGGGAGTGACAATGGACGCTCAGCGCTTCGCGATGGCATCGGAATGGATGGTAAACGGGAACATCAACGAGTTTACCAAGGCTCATAGGGATGTGAATCGGCTTGAACTTGTAGGATTTTACTCCATGTGCCGACCATAACCATCGCTGATAACTGCTCATGATAGCTCGAAGGTGTCGCTCGGGGATTGGTATATATGCATGGTCAGGCAATGATACATGGGGATCTGAAGGGGGTACGGCTTCGAACACTGGTCGCCGTCCTGCCTCCTAACGCGCCCTATTGTTGTTAAGGCTAACATCTTGATTGACCAAAATCGTCACGCACGCCTTGCAGACTTCGGACTTCTCACTGTGGTCTCAGATCCCACAAATTTCACAGCCTCGAGTTCCTCAGTCAAAGCCGGGACGACGCGATGGATGAGTCCAGAACTCCTTAATCCAGAACTTTTCGGTTTTAAGGGGAGTCGGCCGACGAAAGAATCAGATTGCTACGCGTTGGGGATGGTGGTACTTGAAGTACTCAGTGGTCGGTCACCCCTCGCGCAGGACAAGGACTTCATCGTGATGCGGAAGATCACCGACGGTGAACGCCCAGGGAGGCCAGGGGGGGCGGAGGGAGTGTGGTTCACGGATGACTTATGGCGGATGGTGGAGCTGTGTTGGGCAGCTCGACCGGAAACCCGACCTAGTGCCGAGGCCGTACTTGATTGTTTGGAGCGGGTTTCGAGGGCTTGGGAGCCACCCTCTCAGCAGGCGGACGGGGATGTAGGAACGGATGACGATGATTCGAATCATGCAATAGTAAGTGATTATTCCGCATGGTTCCTTGTCTCAGTACCGTTCACTTCGCATTCGTCCTGACCGTGTCTCTGCCCCTACAAGGATTCACTCTATCGGACCCTCAACCCCCTTTGACAGATCCTCCGGGGGAGACCCACGAAAAGGAGTTGCTGCGATGGAAGCTTTGCCGAGATACCACGTACGACTACCCCTCCTGCAGTCTACTCGTTGAATCAACCGGAGGTGTGCGTGGGAGGGGTATTTACACATTAGAGTACTTAACATTGAGTCTATTGTGAAGTTGGAATCAGTTTGAATCAGTATTCAAGGGATAAAACAAGTGAAGGGACATTACTGCGTATCGATAGCTCGTTTTCGAAAGAAAATACACCCTTGACATCACCGGCACTGTCCACATCTGCCGCTTTGGGGAACGCGGTGGCAGCACCTTGGGCCTTGAGCTTGAGATCTGAGATCTTGAAACGCATATTTTGAGGCGCGGGTTTGCTCCCAATATCGACCAACGATCGTTGTGCGTAATACACACCGGGTGGTGTTTACCCTTGCATTTCGATCCCTCCAAGTCCCATTGTCCGTCATCTGTGGGCGTCCCTGAACTCCTGTCGAGATCCAAGGCCACACAAGTAGCAGAAGATCCGATGCGTATTCCCCGAAAAACGAGCTATCGACGCGCAAACAGCTATAAGTCGAAACATGTGCTAGCCCACGGGCCCCGGTGGCTATTACTCATGGACTCCCATGAGCAGCCCGGGATATACGCGGACCATAGAGCTACACAATTGGAGCTTTCCTTGAACGCTTCCATTGCTCTCCGGGTTCGTTCGAACCCTTGCAGTCTCCGAGACCTTGATCACAGCGTGCACCGAAACTCATGGGAACTTGGAGGGAGCACACTTACACTTATATTAAAGTGTTGACGATTTGTACATTTCAAGGTCGCGAATGTATCCCGGCCAGGAAGAATAAGAAGAGCCGGCTCGGTGGGAGGTCGCAGGGCATGTGAATCGCAGAAAATGGACGAAGCGGGTGAAATGAAAAACAGACAACTGTCCCTCAGTGACTGTCCCGAATATTATATTTGCTGTAACTCCTCCTTCCGCGGCTCACAGATCGGGAACGCAAGCGACTCCTGCTCCTGCTCCTACTGTACCTCGAGTGAGAAGGAGAAGACATAGAGCGCATCCTCGAGCGAGAACGGGGAGAGCGGGAACGAGGACGAGAGTAAGATCTCGTCCGTGAGCGACTAGAACGCACAGAGTATGAGGGCGATCTTGTTCTGCGCCGTCCATATCCACCGCGTTCGTAGCTTGGCGACCGTCTGCGTGAGGGTCCAGTACCCCTGCGAGGTGGTGGAGAACGGAACCTGGAGACTTGACGATACCCACTACGTCCGCCTCCCTCCGTCCCTTCCACCGTCCTCCCCATACCTAGGAGGCTCGTAAACATCGTGCCTCCTACTATATTGCGGGGACAGAGACCGAGAGGGTAATAGGATCGTGCGCCTCCCCTTCCTCCTCTACCGCCACGCACAGTACGGGCGCGGGGAAGAAGAGGTGAACGAAGCACGTTGCGGCCCGGATCGGAAAGCCGGAGAGTTCGACTTTGTGTCGCGCCGCCGAGTTGACCGCCGTTCGATGCGGCATTGGAATATTCCAGTGCTACTTTGCCTCGGTTTTGACCAGCCAAAATGGCCACACAGGTCCTGGAACAAGGATTTAATCTCTCCGCAGACTCCGAATAGGTGTTCCTGAATGAGGTCGCTCGTCAAGTTGGTGACGATCGCGGCTTGTGTCTGGCTTGTTGACCCCATCCGAGTCGAGTTACAGAGGTCGATTTTTTTTCGTTGATAGAAGGTATCCATTTCGACGTCTTCATCTCGGAGGGAGAGTGGGCCCCTGACCATTCGCTGGGCGTGCGAGCGAACGCTATGAGCTATCAGGCTAGGGCAACGGACTCACTCGGGCGGCCAGACTCCCTTAGACCGTTCGATGCCGGAACAAACCTGGGGGCAGGACATGAGAAGCGATGGGAGCTGAGCGCCAAGAGCCTGACGGAATTAGGGTGTGGTCGTGGGAAAGGTGTCCCTCCGCCTCGATCTCAGCCGAGTGACGCTGCCATTCCAAACCCCACGCACCCAATACCTCGCTCCTACCTGCCTCTGCAGCCGACGACACCAGCGAGGTATTGCCGCGACACTCAACCCCGAAGGCTCCAGTCCCCATCACATTGCTCGTAGCAACGCGAAGCTACGGTGGCGGCAGTACTTGGGTCAGACATGGCAGGAATATGCGCGATGCGTGGCTCATGTGGGACCAAGGGATGGTTCGGGGCTGCTCTACCTTGTCCGTATGACGGACCACCGGAGGACGTGCGTGTTTGACTACATATACGATATATTTGAGCTTATGGTTCGATAGCCGGAAGATGACGTCGCTCGTGGGATGCTAGTGGAAACTTGTGGACCACAATACGCGGACACACCGGTGTGTTGCACATCGGCCCAAGTCAAGACGTTACGCGACAACATCGGACGAGCGGAACTCATGATTTCTTCCTGTCCGGCGTGCAAGAACAACTTCCGGGAGTTCTTTTGCGCATTCACCTGTCATCCCGACCAAGGGACGTTCGTCCAAGTAACGTCGACCCAGAATACCAGCACTGGCCAAACCGGTGTCAAGTCCGTCGACTTCTACGTCGGTTCTAACTTTGGACGCGCATTCTTCGACAGTTGCAAGGATATCAAATTCGGTGCAACCAACGGATACGCGATGGACCTGATCGGTGGAGGCGCGAAGAACTATACCGGTTTCTTCAAGTACCTTGGAGATGAGAAGCCCATTGGCAGCCCATTCCAGATCGATTTCCCCACCACACACTCTCCACAACTTGCGGTATACGATCCAGACCCACGGAAATGCTTCGATCTCGACCTGTCAAGCAGGTGCACGTGCATCGATTGTCCGGATGTCTGCACGATACTCCCCTCCCTCCCTCCTCCCGATGCTACTTCCGCATGTCGTATTGGAGCCATCACATGCCTTACATTTTCTCTGACACTCATTTATGGCCTCGTCGTCGCCGGCTTCTTGGGAACACTCATTTTCCGAGGAACTCGTTGGGGAGGGAAAGACCGCAAGTACGAGCGCGTCGCACTCGCTACCGACGCTGCTTCGGAGCAGACGCCACTATCACCAAGATCACGCTCTCGCGGCCTTGTTGGCGCGTCCTCTTTACAACAATACGTCGATGGCGATTCCGTCAGGTCACAGTCTGGATCTCGTCATCTCGGTCGTGGTGCCTCTCTACTGGATCCGATCGACACTGTTCAACCAAGGCACTATCGACTGAACAACTTCCTCCGTAGATTATTCTTCCGCCTTGGTCTCACCGCATCCGAGAAACCCTACCTCACCTTTGCACTCGTCTTCACCGCAGTCGGTCTGCTGAATATTGGATGGAAGAATTTTCAAGTGGAGAAAAACCCAGTACGCCTTTGGGTCGCTCCGGATTCCGAGAGTAAGATCCAGAAGGAGTACTTCGACGAACACTTCGGACCTTTCTATCGACCTCAACAAGTATTCATCACTTCTGCTGTTTCTTCACCTTCTCTGGAGAAGGAACCTGTCCTTTCTTGGGACCACCTCAAGTTCTGGGCGGGTGTGGAGAAGGATATCCGAACTCTCGAGTCGGTACCAAACGGTTATACCCTTGAAGATGTCTGCTTCAAACCTGCTGGACCCGATGGTGCCTGTGTGGTACAGTCGGTCATGGCCTGGTTTGAAAACGACATTGACCAATACGGCCTAGACACCTGGGCTGAGAAGCTTGTCGACTGCGCCAACGCCCCCGCAGAGTGTTTACCCGACTTCCAACAACCTCTCATGCCACAGTATGTCTTGGGTAGCGTTCCAGCTGACCCGGAAAATCCATCTCGGTTCCTGGATGCCAAAGCGTTAGTCGTGAACTACGTTGTGTCTGATTCATTGGACGCAGGAATCCAGAAGAGGGCGATGGAGTGGGAACAGACACTCAAGGAGTACTTGCTGGAAATGCAAGGACCAGCACTGGAAGCTGGCCTCACGTACACCTTCTCCACCGGTGTTTCGCTTGAAGAAGAGCTGAACAGGAGTGCCAACATGGACGTTAGGATTGTTGTCCTGTCTTACCTGGCCATGTTCTTCTACGTTTCTCTAACCCTGGGAAATGGAGCCGCCGCCAGAGAAGAGGAGGGGTTTTTCACCGCGCTGAAGCGATGGGCCGTCAACCTACCCAAGCTGTTAACCAGGTCAACCGTCTCCACATCCACTCATTCGATCGACTCAAGAAATACACCATCGCTCCTTCCGCGGTTGCCTCGAGGGTTGTTCATTCGTTCCAAGGTTGTTCTCGGGTTGTTCGGCATCTTGCTCGTGATCCTTTCCGTCGCCTCCTCCGTTGGCTTCTTCTCCGCAATCGGAGTCAAGGTTACGCTCATCATCGCGGAAGTCATACCCTTCCTCGTGTTAGCCGTCGGAGTAGATAACGTCTTCATCCTCGTCCACGAACTCGACCGCCAAAATCAGATGCACGGTCCGAACGCGCTCGGGTACTCAGCGATATCCCCCACTTCCACCGTTCAACGCGCCCAGCTCGAATCCACGAACGAGGAGTCAGACACAGGATCCGTGCCGACGTACCTTTCGGCGGAGGAGCGTGTCGCGAGGACTTTGGCAAAGATGGGGCCATCGATCCTGTTGAGCACCATCACGGAAACCGTTGCGTTCGCGTTGGGAGCCTTGGTTCCTATGCCCGCAGTCCGCAACTTCGCCCTATACGCTGCGGGGAGTGTGTTGTTGAACGCGTTTTTGCAAGTGACGGTGTTCGTGAGCGCTCTAGCTTTGGACCTGCGCCGGGCTGAGGTAAGTTCCTAATATATCCTCCTATCTGTCGTGACTCTGACCGGAGATTTAGGACTACCGAGTTGATTGCTTCCCATGTTCGAGGTCCCCACCGAGGATCATGCTGCACGATGTTCCTCAGTCAAGTGGGCTCGGACCGGTTGCCAAGTTCATCCGGAGACGATACGTGCCTTGGCTTTTGAAGCCGTTTGCGAAGGGCTTTGTCCTGATCGGGTTCATGGGAATCTTTGTTCTTTCCGTGATTTCCATCCAACACATTCAGCTTGGTCTTGGTACGGTGATTGCATCGCCTTGTCTGGAATCTGCGACTTACCTCACCGATTCACAGACCAGAAGCTCGCGTTACCATCGGAATCATATCTCGTCAAATACTTCGAGGATCTAGAGAAATACTTGGACATTGGCCCGCCGGTTTATTTCGTAGCCAGAGACATGGACGTGACACTTCGTGCGGGTCAGCAGCATTTATGCGGCCGTTTCACCACTTGCGAAGACTTCTCTGTGGCGAATGTGCTGGAATCGGAACGACAGCAACGCAGGAACTCGTCATTCATCGCCGAACCTACCTCCTCGTGGATCGACGATTACTTGCAGTGGCTGGATCCGTCCAAAGAATCTTGTTGCCGCGTGCGCAAGCGCAACCCAGAGATTTTCTGCCGTGCTACGGACCCAGAACGGCTTTGCCAGCCTTGTTTCCAGGGTAGAGAGCCCCAATGGAATATTACTATGAACGGACTTCCTGAAGGAGAAGAATTCATGATGTATCTGCAACAGTGGTTGGTCTCACCGACGACTGAAGACTGCCCGCTTGCTGGACGAGCCTCGTACGGAGCTGCGTTGGCTCTGAAGGAAGATGGTAGCGGAGTCGAGGCATCTCATTTTAGGACCTTCCACTCCCCACTGCGCACCCAAGCGGATTTCATACACTCGATGGAGGCAGCTCGTCGAATCTCGGAGGATCTTTCAGAAAAGACTGGAACCTCCATATTCCCCTACTCCATTCACTATGTCTACTTTGACCAATACCTCCGCATCATCGGAATCACCAGGGAACTCCTCGGACTTGGCCTTGCTTCGGTGCTTATCGTCACAGCGCTACTGTTGGGGTCTTGGAGGACGGGATTGATCGTGACCGGCGTCGTTGGCCTGACGATCGTCTCTGTAATGGGGGTGATGGGCGTTTGGGGGATCAGCCTCAATGCGGTCAGTTTGGTGAATTTGGTTATTTCGTTGGGAATCGCAGTGGAGTTCTGTGCACATGTTGCGAGGGCTTTCATGAATGTGGGATCTGGTTTGCCGGTCGATCACCCAACGGGACAGAGGGAGAGGGATGAGAGGATGGGAATCGCTCTGGTTGATGTGGGACCTTCGGTGAGCTGTTTCGGCCAGAGGATTGCCTTGATCTAATCTGATAACCGGCCAGGTACTCTCCGGGATCACCTTCACCAAATTAATTGGTATGAGTGTCCTTGCCTTGACGAGGTCGAAGCTCTTGGAGGTCAGCCGCCAGTACTTTTTCCCCAGCTCATCGCTGACGGTGACCTGTGGCCCATAGATGTACTATTTCCGGATGTGGTTGACGCTGATCATCTCCGGGGCACTACACGGACTGGTCTTACTCCCCGTCGTGCTGAGTCTAGCTGGAGGGGGCGGGTTCCCAACGCAGGAGACTGACGAGGAGTGGGTTTCGAATGTGATCAGGAATGATTACGAGTACGCGTGAGTCATCATTGTCTCGTAGGAGGGCCAGGGCTGATTTGTTTTTCCTGAAGGCCGTTCATCGCGGATGACGATTCGGCCAGTGACTAAGGGGATGAGAGGTCTCGGTGTGACTTTTGTACCACTCTTGGATCCACAAACTCGAGAGGGGATGTGAATAGATAAACGTTTTTAGCAGCCTTACTGTGTAGTTTCTCAAAGTCGGGTGGGCGTCCCACAGCTCCGATCGCGATCAGCAAAAAGCGGCCGAGTCAGGCGACCACGAACAAAACCCCGGCCATTTGAAGTCTGACCACCACCCACTTCGCGGTTCCCTCCGACTAAACCCTTTCCTGCGCAAGAATGTCTCCAGTGGCCGTCGAACTCATCCAAGACCTTCCGACGACTTCACATCAGCAGAAACAGCCGGCGGTCGGCGCCTCGGGACCTACATTGGTCATCGGATCCCCTTTGACTGCGCAAGATGGGACGTATCCAAGTTTGATCAGCGAGTTGGAGAGGGATTCTGCGGGCGCGGGTGAGGTCGAGAGACAGATGTTAGATCGGATTTTGGATGGAGGTACGTTTTTGCACCCCGCTCCCTACTCGCAAAGGGACACGAACTTTGACCCATGCACAGCTACTTCTGTGACCAAGGACAAGTTTTCATCCGTTCACGTTGTTCTCTCCACATCTGAATATGGAGTGCTTGGATCCCGATTGACCTCTCTCGCCACGCAAATCCTCGATGGTCTCACACCCCTGGGGAAACTCCACATCCTCAGCACACCCGCGGGGTCAGCCCTTCCGGACGAACTCGCTCTACTCGGATTCACAATCCTCTATACCACTCCTTCGTCCTCAGGGACCACCGTCGTCGCTCAGAAACCCGCTCGGTCATACTCCCTCAAAACCAAAAAGGCCATCACCAATGGAAACGGAGTTGACGCCATTGCTATGCCACTTCCCCGACGAGGGAAGGTTACCTCCCAAGACTCCGGAAAGAAGGCTTCAAAGACGGCTCTCTGGACGCTCGTCTCCCCATCCACCCCTTCGATCGATGCGGAGGCTCTTCTCACACCCGATGATCGCCAGAGACCCGTCGTGTGTGATCCGGCGACCCCCTCCTCGGCGCCTCGGAAGAAGAAGGCGTGCAAGGGATGTACTTGCGGATTGGCAGAGATTGAAAAGGCTGAAGAAGACGCCGAACAGGTTGAGCTTGCGAAACGACTGAAGGTGGTGTTGCTCGATGAGGATGGTGTCGTCGAGGTCGATGCCACGAATGGCGTCGATAAGGAGAGGGAGAGGCTGAAGAAGGCAGCTGAGTCCGCGACTAAGGCCACCAGCAGCTGTGGAAGCTGTTACTTGGGCGACGCCTTCAGGTGCTCGAGTTGCCCGTACAGAGGTGAATCCACCCCCGCCTCTCTCGAGGACGAGCTAATCGGTTTACCTTAGGTCTCCCTGCCTTTAACCCAGGAGAGAAGGTCGAGCTTGACCTCGGTGATGACGATCTCTGAGTTCTTTCTTTCTTTGTGCTTTTTTATCACTGTTGTCATGATGCTTGCTTGACCTTTCTTGGCTTTCCAACCCAATGTACTTAATAACGGTACAAAGTACGATAGATCCGTAGACAGTGCGAATGTACTCCCAACTGCCCACGAGGTTGAAGGAGGGGCGAGGCCAAAACTTCCCCCGATCATAGCTTTCAGTCCCGTTCCATGACCGTGGACCCTCCAGATAACTCAGAAGAACGGACGGAGGTCAACCCAGTACCTTCGACGTCGACCACAAAACTCTGCACGTTCTGCCCCTCACACTCAACCGCGCAACCGGCGAAATACACCTGTCCCCGGTGCACGCTCCAGACCTGTTCCGCCGCCTGCTCCTCACTCCACAAACAACAGACGGGATGCACGGGGGAAAGAGACAAGGTCAAGTACGTGCCGATGACGGAGTACGGGTACGGCGCGTTGATGAGCGACTATGTGTATTTGGAGGACGCCGGGAGGAGAATCAAGGAGTGGGGAAGGGATATCGGCAAAGGGAAGTATCAGGTGACTGAACGCGACCAGGTGGGAGGAGGGAGGAGGAGGAAGTCCAAGAAGGAGGCCCTTCAGACGCAGCTCGAAATTCGCGAAATTCCTCTCATTTTGTTGCCTCCCGGCATGGAGAGGAAGAAGTCAAACCAATCATACTGGGATTCCAAGTTGCGCACTCCGCCCATCTTTCATCCTCTTATCGTGATGTACTGAGCGACGTGTGCAGACAGAAGAAAGTATACCTAACCATCGAGTTCCTATTCGTCAAAGGACCTGGGACGACCGATTCGATTCGACTTGTGACCCACAGGAATGACATCGACCAACCCCTCCTCACTCTCCTTCAGACCCACATCGGTGAAAAGCTCAAGCCAGCCGCCAAACGGGGAAAATCTAAAACCACCCCCAAGAACTCCACCGATACCGAAACCACTCTTGAGTGGGTAAAAGAACTCGTCTTTCCAGACCCCCCAGACCAACTCGAGTCCTTCGCCCCTCCTCTGTGCCTCATCCGGTCCACCAAACCCCCCTCCACTTCGGTTCAGCGCACATCGTACAGGCACTTCAAGTCCCGGTCGTACAACTCGCTTGACCCGTTCCAGAAGCTCTCCCAGAGTTTACGCCAAAAGGAGTTCATCGAGTTTCCTCTGATCGAGGTTTGGGAGAAGGATACGTTCATCGACAGCGGGTTCGCAGAAAACGACCAGCACGGCGGTTGGTATGAGAAGAGTGTCGATGCGGCCGACGAGAGGCCCAGGAAGCGTAGGAAGGTCGAGGTGATGGGGAAGAAAAAGGGCGAGGCGGTTGTAAAAGGTCTTCTCGGCGGGTACGGAAGCAGCGCGGACGAAGATGACCGGGGTTCACCAGGAGTGTTGGTTGGGTTGGGTCAATACGAGGGGAGCGAAGATGAAGGTGGAGAACTAGAAGCTCCCGTCCCAGAACCCATGGATGATTCCGGTGGTTCTGAAGATGATGAGGAAGTGGTCGACCCAGCAGTCCTAATACAACAGCTCCAGTCCGCAGGTTTCGCGTTTAATTCGGCGTTGTTAGATGATGACGAAGTCGACTGGGGGGATGACGACCCTTGACCGCGAACCGTATTAGTTTCGCCTTCTGCACTGATGTCCTTCCACCGTAGAATGCTTGAGAAGGGTTTTTATGAGTCCTGTCTTCGTAAATCCAGTAGACCTTTCATAAGGATTTGAACCTCCATCACCGCTTCGACGGACACGCTCAGAGGCATCTCGGGAGTGTTGCGAACTGGTGTTGCGGTTTTGACTTCGACCTCCCAGAGGGTGTCCGCGTGGGCTGGGATGGGTTTTGACGTCCTGGGGTCAACCTGCGAGCAAGTGAGTTCGGTTGTAGTCTTGAATGGAAGAGGTCGAACCTGCTCTTGTTGGAACATCTGGATAACCAGACTTCCCTTGCGGAACAGGTACCCGCGCTTGTATATCTGAGACCTCCTTCTGGGGGAAAGGGCGAGTTCAGTCAGGCACAATACCACGTCAACGTAGCACCTACAGATAACCCAGAGCAGACGCGAACGCCATCGCGTCCCCGTCGATTTCCAATGTTGACCACGGTCGAACCGTCGCTTCCGGATGAACTCGAGCACTTTCCGGTTTCAAATACGAGTATAACACCCTACGTCCACCAGCAGAGGTCAACGAGTGCCGGAACCGACAATGAGAACCCATGGGCGTACCATTTCGAATCAGGACTCGTAACCTCCTTCCTCGCTCTGAGCAACACAGGCTCGTTCCCCAGCTCTCGCTGTTGAGGAGCGTCGATCGGTTCGAACACGAACTCGCGGTAGTGCATTTGTTGGGAAGACTCGGAGTGGAGGGTGATTCGGTTCACAATTGGTTTGAGATCTTGCGCGAAGAACTCTCCGAAGAGGGCGACTTCGTAGAAGTGCGAAGACATGATTTGGGAGGGAAAGGTGAACACGATCGAATGGTGATCGGCTTGGGCTTGAGCTCCCACGGAGTTGTGATTAGGATCAAGGTAGTGTACGGTAGAGTATCTCTATTCCAGTCTATATTTTCCTGACTTGATCCGACCCAAATCCCAACTGACCAAGAACGCCTCCAACGGACCCTTGCGAATAATTCCGCCCCCAAGGACCAGCAATGGCTGAGATCATTCTATGCCATCCTCAGTCAGTTCGTGGTCAACGAATTAGCAAGGAAGCTTACGAATCTGGGCCACATACAAGGAGCAACACCTTCCTACCCTCTCCTGCGGTACCATTGGGGTTGAACTTCCTCCATAATAATTTATCCCACATCGACGGTCGTCGGATCTCGAGCACGTCCTCCACGGCTTTCCTATCGATCCTTCCGACGGATGAACCGTAGGAAGAACCGATGGAGGAATCTTTGTCGTCGATGAATAACTTGAGACGGAGTCTCGAAGGATCATTCTGCGCGGTCGAAGTCAGGGGACCGAGGATAGACGGAGGAGGCAAATCCCCAGTCGACCGCGAAGCGTGCAACAGAGTGAAACGCGTCTTGGATGGGGCCAAGTTAGGATCTCCAGGAGTTTTTGGTTTAATGAGTTCCTCGTGAATGAGCTGATAAAAAGGCGTTATGCCTGTCCCTCCGGATATCTACGAGAGTGAGGTCGGGTCAGTCCAAATTGACGCGACAACCTTCACCATCCACCATAATAATCTCGTCCCACTCATCTGGATGCCGTTCGTGTAACCAAGTCTGAAGGGGTCCTCGAATCTCGATAGTTTCTCCGGGTTTCTTCGAGTGCAGCCACCTCCCGACCTCGCCTTTCGGGTATTTCTTCACCCACAACTTGAGGTTTCCATCCTCATCTATTCCTTCCAACGGGGTATACGGCCGTTCTACTTGGATGTCATCATCCTTGATGTAGATGGACCAGATTGGTCGGGTGGAAGAGGATTTCGGGATAAGGTGACGCGGGATGGAGAGCGTTAAAAGGCGGGTGTCTTTGGAGGTCTCCTCGCTCGCTACGAGAGTGGTCGGGCTCCATTTCGTCGGTACCAGAGTCGTCGGTGTGTCATCTTCAGATGAAGAGTCGGCAGTAACAGAGTAAAGCGGGTTCTTGGATGGTGGAAAGAGGTAATACGCCCCTACGCCTGTCCACGCGACGAGACCAGCGAATAGATACCTCGACCGCAGCGTCCGACGCGTCACGCTCTTCCCAGTAGTTGTTGCAGACGACTTGAACGAACCGGTCGTCGTAGAAGAGAGAAAACGGCGGGGAAGCATGAACTCGGGGTGGAGATCGAACGTCGTACCCTTCTTGACCATCATCCGCCATGTCCGCCCGCGGTCGCTCAACTTCCCCACACCCCCTCCGCGATGAAGACGTCGAAATGGACACCCTGTCCAACAATGAAAAAGTCGACCTTGGAAACTCAAACTCAAATTCGAATGGGGTCAACAAGCTAGACACAAAAGTCGTGATCGTTACCAACTTGACGAGGAACGTCGTTCAGGACCACCTTCAGACGATATTTGGGTTCTATGGAGAGATTGTCAAGCTTGACTTGCCATTATTCGGAAAATGTACGTCTCCGACTCGAATTCCTTATAAATCCTCGTTCTGGGACTCATGTGGGCATTCTAGCCGGTCAAAACCGAGGCAAAGCCGCACTGGAATACTCCGACGTCGCCTCAGCTCAAAAAGCCTTCTCCCACATGAACGGCGGTCAACTCGACGGCGCCACACTCAAAGTTGAACTCTCCGACCTTCCGATCCGCCCGCAGCGCGTATCTCGTTCACCTCTTCCTCGCACCCGTAATGGGCGTGACGGTAGAGGAGGAAGGGGAGACGCACGCTCTTATTCACGCTCGCGTTCCCGTTCTCGGTCGCGTACGCGTTCTCGGTCTCGTTCGCGATCACGGTCTCGGTCCCCGCGATATAGTAGGAGGCGCGATACTTACGAACCTCCGAGGTATGGTGGGTACGGTGGAAGGGGCGGAGGTAGGTTTGGGACCGGTGGGAGAGGTGGCAGGGGAGGCGGACGTGGTGGGTATCGTCAAGCCTCCAGGTCCCGCTCCCCACCTCGCAGGGGTACTGGACCCTCACGCAGACGGTCACCGAGCTACGAACGCGGTGGATACGGACGACGCAGAACAAGGTCGCCCTCATACTCTGTGCGTTCTAGCCGCTCACGGACGAGATCTTACTCTCGTTCTCGTTCCCGCTCTCCCCGTTCTCGCTCGAGGACGCGCTCCGTGTCTTATTCCTCCTACTCGAGGTACAGTAGGAGCAGGAGTCGCTCGCGTTCCCGATCCGTGAGCCGCGGAAGGAGGAGCTACAGCAAAGATGATATTCGGGACAGCCGTAGCAGGTCGAGGTCACCAAGGAAGTAGTAGCCTATATTTTTCAGTTCATTCGCTTCCGCGAGTTACTTGCCCTGCGACCCCCCACCGAGCCAGCCTTCCTATTCTTCCTGGCTAAGACGCATTTGCGACCTTGAAATGTATAAATCGTCAGCGCTCAATCTACTGCGTGTAGGTTCCCACTATGGGCTACATTACACATCATGCGGCCCTAGGGACTGGGAGGTCCGAACGAACGTAGAAAGCAGTGCTGGAGGGAAGTGTCTGAGGAAAGCTTCAATAGGTAGTTCTAAGGTCCGCGTACATCCCGGACTGCTCATGGGAATCCACGGGTGATGATCGTAGTGGGTCAAGTAACCGCGGCTCAGTGCTCGTACAGAGGAAGGCGGATGGACGTGAAGATTTCGTACGAATCCCCTACTTGATAAAATCTTCGGTGTGGGTGTTTCACCCACCCACAGCCTCCGAAACGAGCGGATTGCAGGTGTGGTGATACGCGTCGTGCTCTCGCCGTACTTGATACTTTCGCCCGAACGTTCGGATGAGTAGGATGGTGGCATCCAGGATCGGTCAAAGGTGGTTGAGGGACCGATATAACGAATCCTGATAGAGGGTCAGAGACACGGTCAGGAAGAATGCGAAGTGAACGGTACTGAGGGACCACACGGAATAATCATTTACCGTTGTATAATCATCCTCGCCCATTTCTATATCCCCGCCCACCTGCTGAGAGGGTGGCTCCCAAGTCCTTGAACCCCTCTCCAAACACTCCAGTACGGCCCCGATACTTGGTCGGCCTTCTGGTCGAGTTGCCCAACACAACTCCAGCATCCTCCATAAATCATCGGTGAACCACGCCCCCTCTGGCCCTCCTGGCCTCCCTGGGTGTTCACCCTCGATGACCTTCCGCATGACGACGAACTCAGTATACGGCGCGAGGGGTGCTTGACCACTGAGCACTTCAAGCATCACCATCCCTAACGCGTAGCGATCCGATTCCTTCGTTGGTCGGCTGTCCTTGAGCCCGAAATGATCTGGGTCGAGGCGCTCTGGGCTCATCGATCGCGTCGTCCCGCCTTTCGCGCGGGAACTCGAGGAGGTGAAATTTGTGGTTTCCGATGCGATAGTTAGGAGTCCGAAGTCTGCAAGGCGTGCGTGACCAGTCTCGTCAATCAGGATATTGGCCTATATATCAAAAGCGCGTCAGGCAGGGCAGCGCCAGCGCCCGAAGCCGTACCCCCTTCAGGTCCCCATGTATCATTGCCTGACTGTGCATGTACACCAAACCCCGAGCGACGTCTGTGAGCTATCAGAAGCGATTATTAGTGATGGTTGTGCTTAGCAACCGGGGCGAAACCCTACAAGCTCAAACCGATTCACATCCTTATGAGCCCTGATAAAGTCGTTGACGTTACCATTTACCATCCAAACCGATGCCATCGCAAAGTGGTGGGTGTCCATCGTCACCCCCAACAGAGGTAGCACGTTTGGGTGGGTCAAGGGCATTCCATGTCACAACCTCCTTGCAGAACCTCTACAATGACCAGCATCAACGGGTCAACATGCCAATTTCAACAGGTTGTGGGAACCCACATTCGTGATCTTGTCAAAGTCGCTTGTTGAGTAAACCCTCAATACCTTGACTGCGACGTGGCGACCTCGGTATTCACCCCTCCACACGTCGGCATACCCGCCGCGATACAACGGGGTATCTAATCGGTCATAGCAAACCGGGATTTGCAGTGATTTCGGAAGCAAAGCATGGCGGCCGCACATCCAACATAAGGCAGTCAAACACCTCTTCCTAAGCCGTGGTGGGAGATTGGGGGCACCTAAAGTCTGATTGGTGAGGAGCGAACGCCCGAAAGCGAAGGAACCGAATAGGGGGGTAGTCAGACCGCGCCACAAGGATGATGGACTGTGGGGCGCACCTCGTGTGCCACATCGATGAAGGTCTGAGCTGCGTCCCTGCCGAGACAACCGATCATCTTAATCTCATCCTTTCTCGTAAAAATTTCCTCGATCAGAGAGATGAGTTCGTGCGGAGAGAAGGCACGGCTAATCAAGCGTCCATAGGCGGACACTTCGAGGTCGAGGGTGGATGGATCGGGGGTCGAGCAGGCTATCGAGGGTGGCGGAGCCCGAGTGGGTGTCTGAGGAAGGACGCCAAGACCTGCAGCGGATCCTGCGAGATGCGCCGAGTTGTCTTCTGTCCTGACAGGTGTATTATCGTTAACGGTGTCATTTATCGTGAGAGATAGCTGGGAGTTGGCAAAGTGTCCCGGGCCATAAAAACGTTCTCTCTCTGGGTCCTCCCTAGCCAAATAGTCGGCCGAACTGAGGGGATGGAATCCATACGTCGGATCCACAAGCCCTCGGGCATCAAGGGAGAGATGGGAGTTAGAAGGCGAATCTGACGCCGGAGTGGCAGGGCGAGAAATATAGGAGGTGGTGGCCGGACGATTCTCGCCGTCAGTCTCTTCCTGGCTTTCCATCCAATATTCGGCCTGGAAGCGGGCGGTTAACGATGATCATACGGAGGTGGTGGAACACACGTAGAAGGCACAGAGGATCCTTTTGAGGTCTGATTTCCAAACGGCGATTGCTTCCTTATCACCCCACACATGAAAAAATCGAGAGACCATGCTCTGTTCGCTCCGTTCGATGACACTCCTTTGGATCTCTACCAGGATTCTGTGATCGATAACACCATCGGTGAGTTGCCCAAACTACGGATTACTGGTCCAACCCACGTCGTCAACTGGGGCATCGAATCGCATACGAACTGGCTGAGATCATCCAGTGCCTTTCCTTCTACCCCCTGGCCAAGGGTTTTACAGGTGTAGGCGCAGCCCAACCCGAGCTCGACGTAATCCCATTCGTTGCCCATCACGTCCTGGATACACGTGAGTTCAAAGCTGGTCGTCGCGGAAAAGGAGGAAACATACCCTGATTACCGTCAGGGTGTCGCTGACGGTGCCAAGCGTATACTTGACTACTTCAGTACGAGAGCTTTCTTTCACGATGATCATATCTTCGACGGCCTCATTCAACAACGAGATATAGGCGTCCCGCCCCCCTGGTGGTCGGAGAATCGTAACCGTGTTCAAAGCAGCACGAGCTGGCCACGAGGGAAAGGTGTGGTGCACGGGCTGTAAGGGGGACCCCTGGTTCCTGGGATGTAGGACGGCCACTCATGCCAGCGCCAACTGGGTGGACATCTCGTGACCGTGGGCGAGTCCGAACTTGAGACTCTGAGACTCCAGAGCAGACCAGCCCGAGGTCGATGTACTCCGGTTCGTTGGCCAGGGAGTCCCGTACGCGTTATTCGGCAATCGACCGACATAGAGCGGAAGAAAACCTACTCTGACCACAGTGAGAATATTGTTGACCACGGCGATGGCTGCCCTGGCCGGTGTCCTCCTCATTCCATCCATTGCGATATTGGTGGCATTGATCGCCTCATCCAATAAGGGGAGACGCGTCGATACCCGTAGGTTGGGAGGGTTACCATGGGCCATGGTCGAAACCCGCGGCGGCTGTGAGAAAGGGGCGTGACACGCAGGCTGGCATGAATTCAGGCGAGCGGCCTTTCGGTCATACAAGTCGATGGTGGGAATCGACAGTTCTTCGTTTTTACCCCCAAAGCTTTCGATCAGATACCCCTCGTCCGGTGCGCCACTCGAGACGTATTATCGATACCCTCGCCCAGCGCGTATCCCCAGCCATTCTTCGCCTGAGGGGAAGAGAGATTTGGAGAGGGACATTGCCGAGCAAGTTGTTTGCGCGGGGTGAAAATTGACGTCGTGGACTTCAGCAGTGAATCTGGCATGAGGTATTCGAGTTTGCACTAGGCGATTTGCTCATAGCTCAACGTTTTGGGGGTCTCGCGTTCCTCCCACATAGGCTCGATATCCAAATCAACCTCCCGAGGTATTTCACAGCATTATGAGCGCTCACGTTCAGCGGCTATCAACGGGCGTTCCCGTACCCGGCGCTTCATCGATCATGGGCAACCAAACACGCGCCTGTTCACTCAAAAGTGTGGCTGACCTCCTCCCCCTTCAAATGCCGTCGCAGTATTCGTATGATCCAGCCCATACATCCAAGTCTTTGCGTTGACAAATGGTTTGGTTCATAGGTCACGGTCCTCCGATAGCCTGACTTCTTGGTCTCCGCCTCCATCATACCACACCTTTGACTCTCCCTCCCGCCCCAGCTTACCCCCACCCTATACACCCTACATAATCAGTTTCGCTGCTCCTGGCCCCCCTTCCAATCGACCTCTCCATCAATCTCCCAGATTCGTACCCCGCCATGCATATATCCCTACTCCTAGCACCCTTCCCAATCGACCTCACAGCAGATTCGATCCCCACTCTGCGTATACATCCTACCAGGAGGACACCTCGGTTGATATCAGCTGTGGACCAGTCATCTGCCTCGTGATCGTGTTGCTCCAAGCGGTCCTGATCTGCCGCTCAGACCCACTGGCGAACTTCATCAGCCTCGAATCCACGGCCTACCACGCGTCGTGGGAGAGGTCCGCCCTCGTGGCAGAGAGAGAGAAGTCGGAACAACAGAGGGAGAAAATGAGGCGCGAAAGAGAATTGTGGGAGAAGCCGTTGGAGGATCGTGTCCCGCGAGGCGCGTTCTGGGAGGTCGTCTGGCCCGCTTGGGATTGCCGTGCGTACGGGAAGCGGGAGTATTGGGGAACCCTGCGGAATATACCTGACGGATGGAGCGCCATCGACGCGTGTATGAACATGCCAGTCGAGATTAAGGGTGTCACCGTCAGGCGTCCGGCTCGATGTGCGTTCGTTGAGGGATCTCCACACATCCATGGATATTGGATGGTGGATTGGGACCAGACGGATTGTAAACCGTGGTACCGAGACTTCCGCGACGCCGTGAGTCCAATCTCCCCCTCCGTCCGTGCGTTTCAGTCACACTTACACATATCAGGGATGTACGAGCTACGGGTCCGGTGCCCGTCGAATTGAGGCTCAGATAGTGGGCATACCCAAGCGGAAAGAGCAAGATTGGTGGTCGATGTGCGCGAGCACCCCATTGGTTTGGAACCAGATCACCTATACGAGTCCTACCCATTGTGAGACGCGAGTGAGTGGTTTCCTTTTTGAATGTTTTACGAGCAAGGCTGATCTATGACCTCGTCCACGGTAGAGATGGGGAAGAAAGGTCGCAATGTGGGATACGCCCGACGAGAGTTGTCTATAATGACCCCATTTTACTCGTGAAATGGGCACATAGCCTGTTGTACACTTAATACCACTTATATCAACGGAACTACTCAGATTTGACCCTCCATCCTGCATCGAAGGGCGCTCTCACATCCCACTCGCTGACCAGCATAACCTCCTGCCCAGGAGAAATCGTCCCATACCAAATAAACTTCCCCTCCTTCTGTCCATCCCTCGTGTCCTCCACGTCCCTCCCCCACTTGACCTTGAACCCGTCCTCCCTCCCAAGATCAACCTCCTCACCCTCCTCGCTCCCCGCCAACCCCGTCGGCCCCTTCAGGAACACCTTGATTCGAGGATCGCTCACTGAAGCGATCGGAATGCTCGACCTCTCGACGATGTCGACAGGGTAGTCACCCGTGTGTCGGTTGTGAAGCTTCGTGGTCGACACGTACGTCGTCGTCGTGTACTGCTCCACGAACGAGGAGGGGGCAGAAGTCACGGATGATTCGGCGAGTTCGTGGGAGACTCGGATTGAAGTGTCCATTCCGAGCGTGCAGTTGAACGTGTCTCCGGTCGCAATGTCGGATATGTCTGTCTTGGAGACATACGAGTTGTTGAGGAAGACGCTCATGGTACCGGGGAGCAAATAGTAATCGCTCGTATTCTTGACGGCGCACTGTAAATTGTCGACGTGTTAGCTCGACACTCGCCAGAGCAACTCCTCTAGTACCTGTAGATACGCGATAGGGGATTTACGCGGGGTGGTAACATGCGTGATAACCGCCTCGAATGGGACGATCGCCACAAGCACCTTGTATGAGACGCCATCACTGGGGATGGTGGTTAACGCTTCGACCGTGTAGCTGACGGTCATCGGACTCTTCGAGATGGCCGCTGCGCTCTGCGCAAGTTGAGGGAGGGGGACTATGGGAGCTGGAGGGGCATCATCATCATCGAAGAGACAGAAACCCATGTCTTCGTCCGATTCCTCCTCCTCCTCCTCCTCTCCCACTGATGCTGGGGCGTAGTTCGGGGATGTTGGGGCGTACCTCGGGGACGTTGGGGAGTATTGTGGGGTCGGGGGATGTATAACCAGACTATCTGGTTTTGGTATCCCTGCGTTGAGGACATCCGTGGCGGATGTGCTGAGGATCAACTTCGTACTGGCCCAATCCTCCCCCGTGCGCTGCGAGAGGTTGACAAGGTAGTGAAGAGAGACTGATGTGGATGGTCTCCCGTCTCCTGAAGTCGCGTGTAGGTCGTAGAGGGGATCCCAGCGAGCGTTGAGTACACCTGTGCGTAGGAAATGAGTGTGAGTTTTTTCAGCTTCACGTCGCACTCCTCACGATAGATCAATCTCAATTGTGCAGGACCATCTTCGTCAGCCACAATCGTTATGACCGCCTTTGTAGACGCCGCCCCGAATTTTGAGTTTTGGATCTTGTTGATCTTCTGGTTTAACCGCCTAACCTTCTCGTCTATGTCCCTAGCGGTCTCCGCACACGCGAGGACCTTGTCAAACAGCGTATCGGAGAAGGTTTTGGCTTGATCGGGAGTGAGATCAGGGTTTTGAGCCATGCTCTTCCCGAAGGCTTTCAAGATGGCGACTTCCTGCTCGCGTGAGGTTTTCTCTGTTTGGAGTTCGTGAAGCTGGGATTTGAGGTCTCGGATGGGGTCTGACTTTGGGATCTCTGGGTACCGGTCGAAGACGCATTGAACGATGAGGAGTTTGGCGTTTCCAATGCCGTCTACGCGGAAGGATTCGGTCTCGGTGATGCTGCTGAGGTTTGTAACTTCAATCACGTTGTTTCCTGCCTATCTCGCGTAGGTGTGGTTGAGCGATGTGGATCGGACACTTCCCAAATTTGCGGTGCTCACCTTGAGGTCGACCTCGAGGTTCCGTATAACTTGTGCTCCGGAAGGACGATAGACGGTCACGGTTTCGATGGGCAAACTAGAACCATCGAAGGAGAACTCTGTCGTTGGAAGGGATGCGACCATGGTGGGAGGGGAGACAGCCGATGTTGTGGTTGACAGCAGACATACTTATGGATCGCGCGGGTGTCACGGGTTCGTACCCAGTGAGTCAGTTCGACCTCGGGAGCGGGAGGTTTGGTAAAGGCCAGTCAACCGGAACTGAATGGGGAGAATGCAATGGATGGGCGTCGAGAGATACGGCTTGGGTCGTCAACGTTGGAGGTGATGAGGAGAGACTCTCACGCTGCGAGCGCCAAAACTTGGGGAGGCAGCAGGGGTCAACTACGGTTCAGACTCCTGTGAGGGGTAAATGGTCTGAGCGTAACAAAAAGTTTGTAGGAGTTCGCATGCGGGGCTCTAGTCGGTTTTTTTGACAGCGCCACGAAAAAACTCAACCTAAAAATTCATCGCAAAGTTCCTGAGACTGTAGGGGCGGCGCTCAGGGTACAGCGGGCGCCAGCTTTCCCATAATGACCAAACCACATTACCCACTGTACCCGTTCTCCACATGCAACGGGGGGAGACGTAGCAATCGTGAGAAAGCGGCCCAGATCACCCCACCCAGCTCCGGGAAGCCGACAGGGAGACGATGCCGGTGGGCCACCGCCTGCCCTACAAAGCACTTGAATGAGCACCCTCACCTCTGTCGTATCTCACACCCACCGCCCTCTTCTCCCTCACGCCCCCTCCCTTTCCACCTCACTCCGGAGGCACAATCACAACAACGCCGCTAGCGCCAAACTATTCGAGGATGCAAAGCGTGAAGAACGAGAGGAGAAACAAGTAACCAAACGCAGACAGCAAACCACGAATGCCCTACTCACCCGTCAGGCTGACCGGAATTGGGACGGAGGGGAACCGATCGCAGATGCGGTTCTGAGGATGTTGGTTGATAAGTACAAGCCTTTACGGTCGGGAACGATTCTCAGTGCGGATGAGAAACTCTCGAAAGCCGCTCCGACCGTTCGGGTGGGACATATCCCTCCGTCATCCTCAGAGTCAGCACGAGAGGAGGTGTTTATCACTCCGAACCGACCTCTCGCATATCCGAAGGTTGACCCATCGAAACCAGTCAAGGACCAGCCCCTTCTTCCTGCTGTCGAAGGGCACCAGCCTTGGCATACGAACTTCACAGCACCGTCCCATGTGACCGCTTCCATACGACTCGGTAACATCAAACCTCTCCGGTCGACAGCTTCCCCCATCCTCGACGAGAACGCAAGGAAGCTGGAAAAGGAGAACAAGAGACGATTCCAAACCGCGTTCAGGTTGGAAGGAGCGAAAGAGTCCGTTCAGGACCACCGGTTGGGGGTTGGACAGCAGAAGCGGACACAGGCGAACCCTCTCACCATGAAGGGTTGGGCGAATTTGGTTGAAGAACGTATCGAGGTATGTCATACTTTTGTATCTAGATTCCCCACAACCCCTCAATTTTTCACGAAGAGAGCGCGCGCACAGGGTCGTCTTGACAACATCGAAGGCCGGGGGAAACCTATGGTTATCAGCGACAGTGAAAGGAACCCTTTCATTGCGCGTGAGGAATTCCTCATGAACCGTATCGTCCACCGCAATGGTGCCGCTCCTCCTTGGGTTGAACTGCAGACCGGTAATCTCAGATTCACCCCCGGTGGTTGTTTTCCAGACTTGCTGACGTGACCCCGGCAGAAATGGAGTCTGCTATTACTTCATTCAGGGGAGTCCTCAGGCAGGCTTGGTCTCGACGAGTTCTCCTCGTCTCAACGACTGCGACTCCCCCTCCATCGCTGGACCGTCTCACGGTGGATTCCGTCAGAAATCTGCGGGATCCAGAGTGGGAGGAACGAGAGCGGTCTTACCACGAAGCCGCCCTTGACGAAGTAAATTCGTTGGTCCGAAAACACAACGCTATGGCGCCGTATATCGCGAGACGCGCTTTGTACATGCTCGATGCGGACGTACAAGGAGAGCGCGAAGGAGATACAGCAGGAACTTGTTGTCAAGCTTAGCGGCAAGCGTGATGAAACGACGCTTGGTTCGGGCCGTAATGATGAACTCGACGATTTCGTAGGCGCACATGGGACGCCTTTCCCCTCCCTCAGTATATGGGCGATGGTTAAAGAGTTATTTACCAGCGTGAGTTCGGCCAGTATCTCTGCGGAGGTTGGCTGAAGCTTTCCACAGCGGCGACGTCGGGTTGGGACCCAGCGGTCGCAGATGGATTGATGGACTCGTGCGTCATCGTGATGGCGGTATCAATCAGGGTTGGGGGGAAAAGTCCGAATTACAAGCGAAGAGGCCTGGACGGTGAATTTTTGGGGGAAGCGACAAGGGGAGGAAGGGAACAAGATCTCTGTAAAATAGGGATATCTTACGTTTCTCCTGAAGGGGAGGGATCACTTATGGGGCCAACAATGGCGGGGGGGAGGGGGACAATAGCTCGCACGCTGCAGTCCTGTTAACCGGAACAGCAAAGCGGCGTGTTTGCCTCATGGCGGACTAAACTCTCAACTATAAATTCTCCGATTCATTCCTCCCGCTTCCCTCCCTCACACTTGCATTCTCCCCCTTCCCTCAAGCGACACACACCCTCGTCCTCATCCACGCTCGTCATGTCTTCCTACGCTGATGACTCTATCTACGTTCGTCCTCTCCCTACCTGTCTCTCGGCCCTAGCGATGTTGATGCCTATCTACAGCCAGGCGACATCGTCGCTGTTAACAATGGTGTCGCCGGTCGGCGGGAGGGTCTCGTCGTCGGATCCCATATTGACCATCTCGTACGTGATACTGTCCCCCTCCTACCCACAAACTTCCCCCAACCGACGCGTCGCCTTTTTCTCTAGGGTCGTCAAATTATCGAGGTTCAGCTGGACACTCAAGTCGTAAACTACTGGTAACCCTCTCCATTTCCTCGGCGAGGCTTGTGGAAGTTGACGCGTCGATTAGGTACCCACAAGTCACCAGGGTAAAGCGAACCGTCTCTTACGCCCACCCTGTTCGTCCCGCTTACCGCACCGTCGAGCGCCGCATCGTGTGGTAGGAACCATTCAACACAAATGTGCTGAGGGCCGCACGTGTGTTCCGCTCCCCTTCACGTTATTCATGAAGTATCGAGAATGTATGTAGGAGTTTGTGATCGCCCCCCCCCCCGTAGTAACCCCCTCCCCCCAAGGATCCTTTTTCTCTTCTTGAGTTCTCTTTCTCGTTACCTCGCGCAAGCCTTACTGGTTTAAGTCTGGATGGGACCATCTGTGTTATTACTGCCTCCGTCGCGTTGCTGGTCGTCTGTGCGAATAAATAAACTCTTATCTCTCTCACTTCTCGGAATGGGGCCATTGTGTGATTTATTTAAATTACGCCAAAAATAATAGTCAAGAGACCCCCAAAGCGTTCTTCCACATCTGCCCACCGATTTCACTGAGCACTCTCTCGACCTCAATCTGCTCAAGGTTGAGCACGACCTTCCTCTCACCTGCAGGCTTTCTCTGTGCCGTCGCTCCATCCTCGATCAACATGGCGCGTGAAGCGATCAGAGAGTCCAACACTCCGTTGAGTTCCGCGAACGTCGGCTTCCGCGTCGGGTCGTCGTCTCCCGTCAGAATACTCGTGTAAATGACATGTTGGTGCTGAACCTAGCCACGAAGAACGAGGAATGAGCGTCCACCCAAACATGAGCCATGTAGGATTAGAGGAATTGCTCACGTCGCCCCATTTCACTTCTTCCACCCCCTCTTTCTTGACGCATTTAAGAACAGCGGCAAGCATGATCCTCTCGTGGAGGCTGAGTTCTTGGAGGTATCCAGCAGTGGGGGAGTTCTGCATGGCCGAAATGACCTCCTTGACCTCCCTCATTCCCGCCGTCTTCTTCTCTGGTTGAACAAGCTCCACTGTCCTTCTGTCCTCGAGGGAAAAATCCGCGTTAGTCGCCTACGACAGATCGCTCTTCGGTATGTGGACACACCTGCATATATCCAACACCCTCCGGGCGTCCCCACTGATCGAAGATACCTTCATGGACGCAAACTTTACCCCGTCCTTCGAGATGACTTCCGGGGCCTTGGCCGGAAGCCCTTCTCTGGACTTGGTAAGCCTAGTATGTACAATCGTTTCGAGCTGGGCCGTGGTATACGGTTGGAAGTTGATTCGAATCATGCCTATGAAGGCGGTCTCAACCCCAGCAGTACCAGCTATGGTGGAGGTCACTTACCAAGGCGGCTGCGAACTCTTCCCGTCATAACTCGCTCTGGAAGATCCATAGTGTTCGCTACTGCCAACACGATCAATTTGGAGTTCATCAACGTCGGCCAGTTGAAAAAGTTGTAAACCACATCTTGTTTCGTGGTCATGAGTTGGTCGAGTTCGTCCATCAAAACCACGCTAGAGAACGCGGTCTTTGAGGGATATGTTATCGAGATAAGAGAGAGTTATGCCTACCATGCGTGACCGCCGGGTCCAGCGGAGGCACCGCCGCTGAAATGCTTCGTTAATCTCTTGAGAGCCTCCTTCCAGCTGATCGCCAAGTGGCCATCTGCTACGACGTCGTGTCCAGATATTGTTTCCCAAAGTAGGTTATATGCAGCGTGGGGTGAAGGGATCTTCAATCCGTTGATATCAACGTACGTGAATGGGTTTGCTTCCTGTGGGCAGTCCGAGTTTATTGACCTCAAAGCGGCAGGCGGGGAAATTACGCACGTTGCCCTCGGCCATCCGTTTCAGTTCACGAACCACGGCGTGAACGGTCGCGGTCTTTCCTGTACCAGGGACACCGGAAATATCTAGGTGATAATCAAAACGTTGAAACCTAGAGATGGATATGAGTTAAAACTCACAAACACAACCACCGCTCCCTTCCTCGACCAATTCCAAGACTGATCTCAAAACCCTAGCATACTCTTCCTCCCGACACGGTAATTCGCTCGGTCTCGCGGCCACGTGTAAAACATGCATCCCTCTCAGCCATGGGTCCTTCGGCAATTTCTGTAATTGCTTGTAATGTTCTTCATTCATTTCCGGCGGTGGCGGTTTCACAACCAACGGCACTTTTTTCCGTCGGGCTCGCAATGCGGCCTTTGAGTGCGGGGTAGGCATTGCGAGGTTACGGATTCGTTTGTGACGCGGGGTAGTTGTCGCAGATGTCCGACCGCCGCGTTTGCGTTTCGATGGCGTCCTCGGGACGTCATCGTCGAACTCGGAGCCTACTGGTTCTACGGGGGCGTCGGATTCTGTGTCTGGGGCGTCTGATGGGTGCGCGGACGATCCTGAGGGGGAGGGAGGCCTCGAATGCTCCGGTTGGAATTCCTCGTCCTCGAGGAAAGGTTTCGTTCGTGGTTTCTTCTTCGCAGGAGGCCGACCCCTCGCGGGCGCCTTACGCGCGAGCTTCGGCCTCTTCGAGGGGCTCGGTAACGAAGAGTCGCTTTCTTCCCCTTCGGACTCGGATACCGCCTTCCTTTTTTTGGAGATCCTGGTTTTCGGTTTGGGAGTTTCAGGTACAGCGTTACTGACACCTACCTCCCATCTCGACCAGTCGCCTGGAGGCGCGGCCTTTGCGTGTTCCCGGTGCGCTTCCCAGGTGAATTCGTAGAAGAGACCACGTTGAGGGTTCACCGCCGATCTGCAAACGAAGCGATCGACCTCAGGAATACCCTCGCCGTCTGCTGCGCCCCGCGAGGTTAATGGCCATGGCGAGGTTGGGGGTCGTGAACCTGGAACGCGGCTCGTGATGTAGCATTTCCTAATCACCTCTTGAGGAGAAAGGATCGCAGTGTTCGCAAGCGAATAGTAAATTTCGTTCTTCACGGATGGGTAAATTCGGTGAATAATCTTGAATTAAGGAGGGAGGGAACTCACGGGTAGACATTCCCTCTTCTGCCTGCTACCACCGAGTTGTACCGGTCGAGTAAACCAATGTACTCGAATCCGCATGGATTCGCCGGGGTCTTCGTCATCATCTCCGTCCTCGTCATCCTTCCGAACGACCCTCCACAACGCAGTGATAACAGCAACGTTCATCGTTTTGGCGGTCGAAACCACCAACACCGTATCGCCCACCGAGAACGCCTCGCTCATCTTGGATCCAGACGCGACAGATTTAGCGGGCTTCTGCTTTCCGTAAGTACGGACGATCGGTTTGGAAGGAGGTCCGCATCTCATCAGGGATGAGTAGAATTGGGTTTCGCCTGGCTCGAAGGCTTCATCTGGGAGAAGATCTGATGGTTGGGTGGGACGCGCATGGGTCGGGTGGGCTGGCCATTTGTACGTTTGGGAGGTGGAGATGAGGATCCCTCCACCATACCGAGCTGGAAGCTTCTGTTGCCTGTTGGACCGCCGGGGTGTTTGAGGGCCCGTCATCGTTGGCGAAGCCTGTTCCGGAGTCGACCTTGGTGGCGGGAGCAAGTTCAGTGTCAGGACGCGTCTGAGATTTGAGTTCAATTGACGCGTTGTCACGCGCACGTGACTTTCAGGAGCAGCCTAACTCTGGGCGGTCATGGCGACGCAGCCTAGTAGACTCCAAGGAACGTGAGCCTAACCACCATGGTCGCAGCCCAAGCGACGACGAAATGGTCCTTCAGGGGAGCGGACCTCCCTATCGATACGGTCATAATATATCATCCTTATGGGGCTCAAGTTATCCGGAAACTTGATCTCGATCTCAAGGTGAGCGCCACTGGTAGGTCCATGTTTACGCGCATCTAACCACCTCCGGGCAATAGGGAGGCAACAATGTGATTGAGGTTACTGGCCTCAGCAGCATTACCGGCACCGAATCTTTGCGTGTGTCTGGGCTTGGCGATGCGAGGTTACTCGTCGTCAACTGCCTCCGCGAACAATTCACCGAAATATCGGAATCTGACCCGGTCCGTGTTCTCAAATCCCGGAAGCGCGAACTCCAGGCGGAGAGGGATGCTCGGAAGGTGGAGATTGAGATCTTGAAGGCGTTTGGGGAGGAGATGGGCGATAAGCCCGACCTCACCCCAGACCAAGCCAACGCCTTCGCTGACACCTTATTCGAGAAGACTCTCACTTGCGCCAAAACCGTGAAGGCGCTGGGTGATGAGATTGAAGAAATCAAGCGGAAGATTAACAAAGCTAAATCAGAGAAGGCTGGTTCAGCATTCGTGAAGGCCGTCATTACCGTCGTCGCGAATGATGACGGGCCTGCACAATTGAAGTTAACATATCGTCAGTCACAATTTACTACCTATCTATCGTTCATTCCCTCACCCGTCTCTAGGTGTGGGTGCCGCCTCCTGGTTTCCTCTCTACGACCTGTACGCCACTTCGGAAGGCGGAAAGCCGTCGACCTCTGTGTCCCTTCACTATCGCGTCAACTTACAACAGAGGACTGGAGAGGACTGGAACGACGCAAAACTGATCCTCAGCACGTCTGTGACTGATATCCTCGACGCGGGTGTACCTGCGTCCGACAGTCTGACCATCCAACCCAAGGAAAAAGAAAAACCACATCCCCCACCTCCCGCTTTGGAACGCCTGGCGGATGCGGCCCCGAGTATCCAAATTTGTGCCGAACCTTACTTATTACCGTCCGTGCTGCCTCCACCTATTCCACTCCCCCCGTTGGTACATACCGCTGCCGTAGTCTCAAAGAGCCCGATGGCCGTGAATTACACTGTGGACGAGTACACTACTATTCCCAGCGACCACCTGTCGCACAAGGTTCTCGTGGCGATTGTCCCGTTTGAAGCAACAATCTCTTATATCACCAGCCCCCGCAAGTCCCCGATTGCATACCTTCAGGTGGGCACCCACCTGTCCGCTCGATTGGGGATTGAACTCAAACCATACCTTCCAGTGCGCCGTCAAGAATACGAGTGATTACTATTTACTCCCTGGCACCATGAGCATCTTCCTCAACAACTCGTATGTCTCCAAGGCGACCATATCTGAGGTTGCGACAGGAGACACGTTCAACTGCACGCTCGGAATGGACACTTCAATCCGAGCCTCCCACGAGCTCACCGAATCAACCGTGACTTCTGCCCCCTCCTCGTTCGTGGAGCAGTACACGACGACGACGTACGTGTCGACCACGAAGCTTCACAACCGACACACGGGCGACTACCCTGTCGACATCGTCGAGAGGTCGAGCATTCCGATCGCTTCAGTGAGCGATCCTCGAATCAAAGTGTTCCTGAAGGGACCGACAGAACTGGCGGAGAGCGAAGAGGGGAAGGAGGTTGATCTTGGGAGGGCAGATGGGTTCAAGGTCAAGTGGGGAAGGGACGTGGAGGACACGAAGAATGGGCAGAAGGAGGGAAAGTTTATTTGGTATGGGACGATTTCTCCTGGGCAGGAGGTCATACTGGTCAGCGAGTGGGATGTGAGGGCGCCTTTCGACGCAGGGTGGAGGGTCAAGTCCGAGTAGGTTCAACATGAGCAAAGTTAATGGTACAATCCTTGGAACGATGGGCTACGTGTGCGTTTTGTGAGTTAAGTGGGGCCAGTTACCGACAACTGTCGTCGGGCACATCCCACATTGCGACCTTTCTGCCGAAGCGCTATCGTGAGAGGAATCATGAGCTTTGTGCAGAAAAAAAGGCCGTTCTCATGGCTCACGCACTCGTTCGTCGCAATGAGTAGGACTCGTGTAAGTGATCTGGTTCCAGACCAATGGGGTGCTCGCGCACATCAACCGCCAATCTTGCTCTTTGAGTATGCCAACGATGTGAGCCTCGATTCTACGGGTACCAGACCCACGGCTTGTACATCCCTGGGCCGTGTGAGTGTAACCGGAACGTACGGATGGAGGGAAGATCGGGCTCACTGTGTCGTGGAATTCTTGGTACCATGGTTTGCAATCCGGCTCATCCCAATCTACCATCCAATGTGCAAGGATGTCAGGAGATCCCTGGACAAACGCGCAGCGATCTGGACGCCTGACGGTGACATTTTTTATCTCGGCTGGCATATTCATACACGCATCGATGGCAGTCCATCCTTCAGGTATGTTTCGTAGGATTCCCCAATATTCCCGCCTGCCATACGCACGACAATCCGGGGCGGGCGAGATGACCTCCCAGAATGCGCCTTGCGGGACACGATCTTCCCTCGCTCTCTCCCAAAACTCTCTCTCACGCCTCAGTTTTCCTCTCTCCAGTTCCAACTTCCCTCTCTCCTCCGATGCGCGAAGGGTTGCAGATCTGAGATCGATGAACGTCGCCAGCGCATCGGAACGGCAGATGATCAGCACCGCTTGAATTAGCATGATTGCGACGCAGATAACTGGTCCGCAGCCTATAGCAGTTGGCGTTTCCTCCTGAAAGGATCCATCCGTCTGGTGGGGTCTGGGTCTTGGAGGCTGGGTGGAAGTAGCGGAACGAAATGTATAAGGCGGGGGGTTGTAGCTTGGTGCATTGGAGGGCCTGCGGCTGTGAGACGGGAATGTACGATATGACGGAGGTGACCCAGAAGCCGGGTTGGAGGACCATGTCCTACAAGCCAAACCGGTTGTTAACACAACCACTTGGAGGTTGAGCAGCGGGCGGTGGGAACATACGAATACTGCGATGCCATTTGAGGGAGGGAGGAAGTTGAGGGCGAAGACGCCGTCGACCGCGCGACGTTATGACACACTGACACACCAAAGCGCCTCCCCAGGACCTAATCAGCGCTACGTCCCGAGTAGGTGGTCGTCAGGAGGTAAACGTGGTCTGCTTGGGGAGACTGGTCAGGACCAGACCCCGACGATCATCGGCTTGAAATGGGGATGATTTCCTCACGGTCAGTGGACGGTCCTTCTCCCTTAGTCTCCACGACCACCGCAGCTACTGCACTCTGTCCCTTGTCGTATACGCACCACATTCTGCACCACGGACGTGGCCACTCCACGTTAGGCTGGAATCCAACCTCGAGTTCAGAGGGAAGCAGCTCTGAACCACTCCACGTATAAATACAGGACGTAGGTGCACAAATTCATTGTCGGTTTTCCCACCTCATATTGCGCACCCAGTTAGGTTATGAGCACGGACTTGTAACCCATCGGTTCAGATCGACTCAGATGACTTATACAGCCTGCTCTCATTGCTCTGCCTTTCGTCGGACCTCCGTTCGTCGTGGATCACACATTATTCGAATCCCTCACCACTGTACTCATGCCTTGCATATCCCCGAACTGTGGAGCCATTGGGGCGAGTTTGCAACATTGGAAGAAACGGTTTGTTACTCGATCTGGTGCTGGACGGGGTGGAGTTCATAGAGAGATCTCTCGACGATATTCTCTGGAGTCACTCTGGAGTCATGCCACGCAGGATACCATACGGTGGGGTCGAAGATTCGGAGGTTTCTTGGTCCCGTACTTTCTTCATTAATTGCCAACCGCGAAAGGCACCATTTCGGCGGCCCGGGGTTGGTCACTTCGCAGACCGAGGACAGAACATCATCCCCTAAAATCGGGTACCCCGAACTCGTTGACCGCGCGATCTTCGGTATCCGAGTCGTGGGATCGCTCCTAGCAACCCTAGAACCCGCTCTCGACAAGTCCTCACCCCTTCTAATCCTCGATCCTCGCCTCAATCCTCACGTCCGTAGGACCTGAAAACCCCGGGTGCTTGCCTCTTCAGGTTTCTGCATTGGTCAGAGCGCTTCAGCAGAATGGAAGGCCTATTAACGGCCGTACGCGATTGCTCCACCTCCGCCGTTTCGCAAACCGATAGACACACTCGCGGGACCAAGTTTAACGTCGCAGCGGACCTCGAAACGAACTGAGTCTCCTCTCCCCTCCGGCTCGCGCACCGGACTCTACCACGAACGGCACCTACCCTTCGGTCTGGACGTCCGCGCGTTTTTGCACCTCGAGAAGAAAGCGTGACACTCCTCGCACCCAGCGAGGATACCTCTCATCTTCGTATCAAACGCAAAACGTTCACTTGACCTATTGGGATAATGAAGTTTGAGCACGAGGTGAGGTGCCACACCCAAGTTCTGCGCATCCCTAGGTTAGCGTAGATAGCGTTGATTTCTGAGCAACGTCCATACACAGCAAACTTGATAGGAATGACTCCAAGAAGCCCTATCGAACGACAACGGCAACAGGCGCAGAGATGTCGCAACATCCCATATTCTCATCACTCACCTGGACATATGTCCATGTGGTTGTTCACTATTCTTATATCCCAACAACTTTGGATGAGACGAAGACTTCGCCCGTACTCTCGGATGGTCCGCCACGGGAGGAAGCACAATAGTGGCTAGTGAAAGATGATCGAGTCGGAAGATCAGGTCCACCTCTTACATCTTTCATCATGGATCCCTCTCCCTTCCAACCACGTGCTGGGTTTTTCATTGTTCCCGGCCAACATCTCGCGATAATCTTGTTTCGTGTACAGTCGTTTGCTGCGTCGCTAGGGTTTCCCTTGGCGCTCAAAGCTCCGTCGCAGTGCGGGCCACTAAGAGTGGACTCAGAGGTCTGCACCCCCGCTCATTCTTGAATTTTACACTTGTTGTTGATCATCAGCGCGGGTGTCCCGCACGGTCAGTGAAGATATCCTGTGGTTCCTTCCATGTTGTCCATATCGCCCGCGACCACCACATGGAGCGGAAATCCTGATCCACACGGTGCCCGGAAAGCCTCCCGGACCTTTCGTTTTCTGGGGGGGTGCTGACAGTGGAAACAAGCTTGCTGCCTCTTCTATGTCGCCGTATAAAAGGAGGGTAGGTTTGAGGATGGTGAACCAGCGGTCTCCGTTCTTCGCCTCTATCTAACCTCTCAGCCATGGTCTTCATCCGATTCTCAACCGTCGCCACTGTTCTGGCCCTCTTCTCCGGGGTGGTCTTGGCTGCTCCTACCAGCCAGCCCGATGGGAAGGCAGGCGCTCCCCACTTCGTGGTATACTCCGACGCATGGCCGGGCTCCTCTTCCCCGCCCGATCCCTCCTCCATCAGTGGCTTCAACACTTAGTGAGGACGCAAGGATTTACCATCTCGTCCAGGATACTGACCACACGCTTCCCAGTGCTCTAGCGTTCCTGACCTCTCGTGGGGCTTTGGACAACGCCGGTTCCTGGGCATCTCTCTCAGATGGAGACCGTGCCGCGGTCAAGGCCAGATACGCCGCCGCAGGCATCAGTTTGATCGTGTCCGCCTTCGGTTCAACCGAGACCCCTACCAGTTCCGGACTCGACCCTGTCGGTGCCGCCAATAACATGGGTAACTGGGTGAAACAATACGGCTTGGACGGTATCGACGTTGACTACGAGGTGAAGACTTCACGCTCGGTCCCCCCATCGATGTTTGGCTAACGATGTGATCAGGACTTTGCGGCGATGTGGGCAGGTACGCGGATCCTTTCGTGGTGCGGGCGATCGACCCCCTGACTTTAGATACAGGTACGGCCGAAGCGTGGATCTCCTCATTCACCCGACAACTCAGGGCTGTCCTCCCACAGGGTAAGTGGCGGTGACACTCCCCATTCAACCTTTTTAGTAAATGCCTCTCATCAGGTCAATATATCCTGACCCACGCCCCCGTCGCGCCATGGTTCTCTCCGGGGAAATTCCCCAGTGGCGCTTACCTGACCATCGACAGAGAGGTTGGGAGCCTCATCGACTGGTACAACGTCCAGTTCTACAACCGTAAGCACAACCAGCCGCTCCAACTCGCCGTGACCATTCCAAGCTCACACTCCCCGCAGAGGGTGATGGGGAATACACCACCTGTGACAATCTCCTCAGGTCTTCGTCTGGCACCTGGCCCCAGAGCTCCATCTTCCAGATCGGAGCGTCCGGAGTGGCACTCAACAAGCTCGTGATCGGCAAACCTGCGGGCGGAGGAGATGCAACCAACGGCTTTATGGACGCTGGTACCCTTGCTTCTTGCCTTGCTCAAGCCAAGAACTCCGGCTGGAGCGAGTGTCCATATTTCAGAGGTCTCTGTCGTAGTGCTGACATTCATTGTAGGTGGTGGAGCCATGGTCTGGCAATACCCCCACGCTGGGTCCGATTGGATCCGCACCGTCAGGAGCCAGTCCTGGCCCATGTAAAAAGTCCAACTACGGATCAACTACCTAGCGAACAAAACGCGAGAACCGAAGACGCAAGAAGCTGCTTAAATGTATTTGTAATTAGATTTATACCCCCACACACCGTTTTCCCAACAACGCCGATTACCGTAACATCGGTAAACGTTCGTTAAAAAAATACTCCCTTTTCACTTCCTCAACTCATTGTTATACCAACTCTTTCCTTCTGTGACCTCGTTATATCGTGGTCCACGTTTAGTACCTACTGTTAGCTGAGCTACTGATCAGGTACATGAATACAAATTGATACCCGCGCTACCACACCTGTGTGACCTCCCAATCGGCTCTCGAGGCTCTCCGCGCAGGGGGAGTAAATACATCTACGGAAACAATCCTTGGCATACTTGAAGAAGTTGCTTTGGATCTAAACCTGTCAGACCTTACTAAGGAGACAGTTCTGGCCTACCTTTCGCGGGAGCGTTCTCGGTCAATCTTGGCCATCTATTGCCCCGGTTACCGTAGAGCATATACATAGTCGCCAACCACACACTGCGATGATCTCGGATCCAATGTCACCGATGGGCCTGGGCGTTTCCGGTTCCGTCACCGAGAGAATCAGGCAATCTTTCTCAATCCTTGCGTCGGGGAGATCAGACGGCCATCGATGTACAGTCTCGCAACTGAGGCAGAATGCAGGGTAGAGAAACCCTCGTGCAGTAGACGGCGACGGCATACGCGCCCACTACGAAGCCCCACAATCAACCCCAGTTGTTTCAATAAACGACAACATATCCTGAAGGAACCGAAGGGCTCGGTAGGGCCAAGAGAGGAAGTGGATCCTGGAAGGAGATATTGGTTCGGGGTCAATGGAGGGACGTAGAAGGCACGAAGAATGGGGACAAGAAGGGAGACTTTGGTCAGTAAATGCGACTCGTCTTCGAGCGAGTATTGTTCTCCCTCGTTCTTGATTCCTAAAACGGATTGAGACGATCTTGTCGGAGTGCGCACGCTAAGGGGTCGATCTGGGCGAAGATCGACATGAATCGGGCACTGCGTAAGTAGATTGGGGTGATCTGTCACGTTTCTCTAGATGATATCGTGATATGGTCGAACTCGATCGAGGAACACCAGCAGAACGTCCGGATGGTCCTTCAGGCACTCAGGGACGCGCACCCGGGTGGTTCGACGAAGAAATCGCAGTTGTTCACAACTGAGCTTGACTTCCTCGGCCACCACATATCGGATCGGGGCACCGAACCGACGAGAAGAAGGTGGAAAAGATTTGGAAATGGCTAGTTCTGAGGTGTGCGAAAGACGTGAGGAGGTTCTTAGGATCGGTGCAGTACCTTGCTACTTTCTTGCCTACCCCACCCACGAGAAGGAGATGCTTGTGATTGTACGGGCGCTCCGGAGGTTTCGTGCTGACTTACTGGGGACTCACTTCACTGTGTACACTGATCACCGTACGTTGGAGTGTTTCCAGGGACAGCGAGGTTTGTCTCGGCAGGTGAAGGGAGAGGAGAACACAGTGGCAGACGTGCTGTCACAGTGCCATCGAGTCGGAAGATCAGATCCACCTGCTTACATCTTTCATCATGACCATCGACAAAACGGTTGGGAGCCTCATCGACTGGCACAACGTCCAGTTCTACAACCGTAAGCACAAACAGCCACTCCAACTCTCCCAATTAGTATAGGCGAATTAATTGAGTGTACGGGAGACAGACTGCATTTTAGGGATGAGGTGGGGTCAACTACAGACAACTCTCGTCGGGCACCTCCCACGATGCGACCTTCCTTCCGGTCCACCCCTACCATTGGGGACCAGATCAGCCTGACCCATAAAACTTTCGGAAGGGAAGCCACTTACTCGTTCCTCACAATGGGCGGGGCTCGGATACGTGATTTGGTCCCAGACCAAAGGTGTGCTGTTACACAACACCCACCAATTTTGTTCTCTCCTGTTATTTATACCCACGATCTGAGCCTCAATTCGGCGTTTCCCAGACCTGTAACTCGTGCACCCCTGCGAGGGTGTGTGAAGCAAACACGCGAGAGAAAAGGGCGATTTGCACCTACCGCGTCTTGGCAGTCACGGTACCAAGGTTTACAATCCGTCTGGTCCCAATCTACCATCCAGTATCCGTGGACGTGTGGAGAACCCCAAACGAACGCGCACCGATACGGACGCCTGACGGTGACACCCTTGATCTCGACGGGCATGTTCATGCACGCGTCGATAGCGCTCCAACCTTCCGGTATGTTTCGTAGCATCCCCCAATACTCCCGTTTCCCATACGCCCGACAATCCCAAGCGGGCCAGACGACCTCCCAGAATGCGCCTTGCGGGACACGATCTTCTTTGGCCTTTTTCCACATCTCTCGCTCACGTCCCATTACCTCCCTCTCGTGCTTCGTCTTATCCCTCTCCACCGCGAGAGAGGAATTCTCTCTCGAGGCATGTCGTGTGGCGGATTCAATGTCAATAAACGGTGCCAGTATGTCGGAGTGGCAGATTATCAGCACGATTTGGACCAATATTATCACGAGGCAGACAATCTGTCCAGGGCTGATATCCGGTTCGTCAGCGCAGAGCCTTGGAGAACGAATGGTAGAGAACGCACGAATACTGCGACGCCATTTCAAGGAGTAAAGGGCAGAGGCGCTGTCAGCCACACTTTTGGTTGACAGGCGTGTGATTGGTGGTCGACAAATACGGGAACGCTCGTCGACTGCTGTTGAATGCGATGCTCGTCATGGGTGAGGCGCCTCTTGGCAATGATTTGGATCGTCGAGGATGGGCGAGGGAACCTGGGCGGGTTCCGCAAACATTCCAAACGAAACGCGGTGCCATCGATTGGTAGGAGACAACCCTGTGCGTTACGACACCGAATACTTGTACGTCGTCGGTTGCCCCTATATATCCGTACTTAGGTTGACGTTATCACGAAGGGGCCGACTAAAGGGCACAAGACCAGCCATCCACGTAAAGACCGGAACGGGAAATAGACGGGAGACGAACTGGAGGGCGGTCGTGTGCGCTGGATCAGTTGATCGCACGCAGCTTGCTCGAAGTGCCTTGTCACAACAACGGGCTCTTCATCAGCCCGCTCTGTCTGCACAAGATGTGTCATGACAGAATGACCGCTCATAGGTATTATGTATGGTCCTTGCTTTTCCTCACAGCCTGCGTGCAACATCATTATCTTTCAACTCCCTCGAGTTTCGACCATGGAGGCGGAATCTTCGCGACCGAAACATCGAGAAAATACCCTCTCCCTGCTGAATGTTGCCATCGAGGCCATGAATCTTGCAAAGGAGTTCTCGAGTGCCACACCAGCAAAGGCTGTCTTTAGCTCCGTCAGCGTCATCCTGACGATGATCAGGGTACGCTCCCTCTTCTGCTACGGTGGGCTTCGAGCTTACACGCGACCAGGACTCTATGGCCAACGAAACCGACTACGTCGAGCTCGGGCTAGTCTGTGCCAATGTGTGTAGAGCCCTTGACCGAGGGATGAACGGAAAGAAGCTACGCGACCTTAGTCAGCCAGTGTGGGAGGCGATCAACGAGTTGACGACGTGGGTTAGACCAGTGACGCAGGGGTTAGGCAGCTCGCTGACCATCCTTTTTGTCGTAGAACCCTGGAGGAGATCCAAAAGAAGGTCATCAAACAGAGGGGGCGGAATGCAGTCACTCGACTCTTTCACGCGAAGAATGACCAGGAAACTATCGCCGCTTGGAAGCTAGACCTGAACGGGACCCTTCAAGTCTTCAATGTGCGCTCCGTCGCCCACGTTTGACTGCCACTGACTCTCGCTTCCAGACCGAACTCTCACTGAACACGCATACAGTCGTTTCCGATATCCTTCATGACGTCACGAATACACAAACCATCGTTTCCGGCGTCCGCCACGATGTCACAAACACCCACGCCGTCGTTTCCGGTATTCGCAGCGATGTCGTGAACACCCACACCATCGTTTCCGGCTTTCAGCAGGATGTCGTTGATACCCACACCATCGTCGCCGGGCTGCAGCGCAGCGTCACGGAAACCCACACCATTGTTTCCGACATTTATCGTACCGTGGTGGAGAGTCAGGGAGGGGCTGATGATAAGAATTGTTTGGTGAGTGTCACCCGTACCCGCCCACCGTCGAATCAACGCTCACCCATCGCCCAGACTCGAACCAGGTCAGCGACTCCAACTACCGATAGCTCCAACCTCTCATGTCTGCATCTAGCGTATCCGGTGAATCTCCACCCCCACCACCAAGGGCCTGTTTTGGACGCAACGAACTGATCGAGGAGATTGTCAGGCTCGCTGCTGGCTTCACTCCAATCGCTCTCATTGGTCCCGGGGGAATCGGGAAAACGTCCATCGCTCTGACTGTTCTCCACCACGACCGCATCAAGGAACGGTTTGGGGATAACCGTCGTTTCATCCGTTGCGACCAATTCCCCGCCTCGCGTACCCATTTCCTCAGCAAACTCTCCAAAGTCATCGGTGCAGGGGCCGAAAATCCTGAGGACCTAACTCCCCTGCGACCCTTCCTATCCTCAAGGGAGATGATCCTATTCCTCGATAACGCAGAATCCATCCTCGACCCGAAAGGGACAAACGCGCACGAGATTTATACCCTGGCGGAGGAGCTGAGTAAATTCAGGAATCTTTGTCTCTGTATCACATCCCGTATCTCCATCGTCCCACCAACCCGTGGGACTCTCAATATCCCAACGTTGTCAATGGAGGCCGCACACGATACCTTCTACCATATATACAACGAGAGCCGCGGACGATCTGATCCGGTAAACGACATCCTGGAACAGCTCGACTTCCATCCACTATCGGTTACCCTACTCGCTACCGTTGCGCATCACAACAGGTGGGACACTGTACGACTGGCAGAAGAATGGGAAAGAAAGAGAACGGATATCCTTTGCACCCACCATAACGAGAGTCTGGCCACCACCATCGAACTTTCACTCACCTCCCCGATGTTCCAGGGACTCGGCCCCAGTGCCCGGGGGCTCCTTGAAGTCATTGCCTTCTTCCCTCAAGGTGTGAACGAGAACAATCTAGACTGGTTATTCCCCACCCTCTTCAACACAACCGAGATCCTTGACAACTTTTGCATCCTCTCCCTGACATATCGAAGCAATGGATTTGTCACAATGCTGGCGCCACTCAGGGACTACCACCGCCCCAAAGACCCAGCATCGTCCCCGCTCCTCCAGGCAACCAAGGACTGTTACTTCCGCCGGTTATCGATCAATATCAATCCTGATGAACCTGGCTCTGAGAAAGCACAGTGGATCAAGTCAGAGGATGTGAATGTTGAACACCTGCTGGACATCTTCACATCCATTGATGGAAATGCAGTCTGTGGTGCGGATGTGGTCTGCGTCTGGGACGCCTGTGCTTATTTTATGGAACACCTCTATTGGCACAAAATGCGGCCGGTTATGCTGGGGCCAGCAATCGAAGGACTCTCGGACAACCACCCGTCCAAGCCGCAATGCCTGTTCGAGCTCTCACGGTTGTTTGGTATGGTCGGAAATCACACGGAGTACAAACGACTCCTTACTTACACCTTGGAGCTCTCTCGAGAGCAGGGGAATGACTTTCAGGTCGCCGAGACGTTGAGGGCTTTGTCTAATGCGAACAGGCTGCTTGGCCTCCATGGGGAGGGGATAAATCAAGCGAAGGAAGCGCTGGAAATTTACAAACGGCTCAATAACAAATCAGGACAAGTTTATGCTTGGCAACGGCTCGCTTGGTCGTTACACGATGACAAGCAGCTTGGCCCCGCAGAAGAAGCCGCGTCGCAGGTGATCGGCCCCCTCTCAGACGAAGGCCAAAAATTCCCGGTCTGCGAGTGTTACCGTGTCCTCGGCAACATATACCACTGTCAAGGCAAGACGGAGAAAGCCGTCGAGCACTTCAAGGCAGCGCTCGAGATTGCGTCCGCTTCTAACTGGGACTACCAGCTATTTTGGATTCACTATGCCTTGGCGGAGGTGTTTTTCCGCGTCGACAGGTTTGACGACGCGCACGGTCACGTTGAACGTGCAAAGTCGCATACGATCGACGACTCGTATCGACTGGGCCTCGCGGTGCAGCTGCAGACTCGGTTTTGGCAAGACCAAGGCAAGCTCGAGGTGGCGAGATCCGGGGCAAAGTCTGCCGCTGAGCTATTCGAGAAACTCGGGGCTACGAAGGAGCTAAAGGAATGTAAAGTGACCCTCCTGAAAATCGAAGAGGCCCTGAACAAGCAGGGGGTCACTCGGTAATAAAAAACCAACGGTGAGCTCCTCGAAATGCCGCCACTTCCTACGCCAGTTAACTTTCTATTCTCAGCTTTTGGTAATGGGCGCTGTACAAGTTCATTCGAGTGTAAACCGTTGTTTTTTGTCGTCGTCGTTTATCAGCGTCCGTGCTTTCTAGCTCCCCGTCATCAATGTTGTACTTGTTTTGTGTTTATATGTTTTATAGACCGTCCGTGACTGCTGAATGTTTGGTTTTTCGACATGGCCGTTATCGTCGTTGGCGGTAGTTCTGGAGAGCCTCCATGGTGCGCGTTCGCGAAAGTGCTACTTATAGGTGGTTCGCCCCTCCTTCTCCAAGCCTTCTCCCGGGCATCGCCAAGGTCCAGGAGCGGTGCCGACGAGAAGCTGTTCCAAACAGACTGGATTGTCAAGTTTGGAATTTCTGATGAGCCGCGCTCGGGTGGGGCAAACCTCTCTGCTTGAGAGAGATAGGTTTAAGGGGGATGAGAGGCTCACAGGGGCGCCGCACTGGCACAACCGGGCCGCATGTGCCTCGCGGTGTGCTCGGTTTCCAGTTTTTTCTTAGACGCTCAAGCATACTATGGATCCTTAGAAAGTGCTCTAGCTCTTGTGGGAGACTGGAAAGACAACAGTTCGATTTGCAAAACGTGAAATACGTAACACTAAAGATACATGTCTGATCGTGATGAAAGGACAAAGTTGCAAGTTGAAGGAAGACCCACGAAAAGATCATTATATCTGTAGCCGCTGGGGTTGGTATTGTATAGGATTGGGGGGTACTCGTGGTGATGTGTGCGGCTGTGATCTACCGGAGGAGTGTGAATGCGAAGAGGAAGGGGTTGGTGGTTGTCGCGATTCCCTTGGGATAGGTGACGTGGGACAATACCAGGATTCAGCTGTCGTCGTGGCTGGCATCCTGACATGCCCGTTCGTTTGGGACTGATGCGCGTTGAAGTAGGAGCCTCCGCGCATCAACGATGGGGTTGAGACCTGCGAGCCTGGGGATCTCGGCTGCGGCATCGGACTCTCGGTCCGTCGAGGGGCAGAAACGCTCCTGACCACTCGGGGTTGCACATCATTGGTCCTGGAACCGGGTGTTTCGTTCTGTGACTGGGGATAACCCACATGGACCGGATCAGGTTCCCTAGATTGTGCGTCCTTTGGTCTGACGGCTCCTTCAGATCCCCCGATCACTGGCTGATGTGTGGTAGACTCCGGCTGCGAAACCTTCTCGTAGAAGAGCATGAAGGCAGCGGAGCTTTCCATAGCCACCGTCTCAAAGCCAACCTCCTGGACCGAATCATCACTGATCCGTAGCCAACCATATCCCGGCTTCCGCTTGTTATCATAGCCGTCGTCCACGCGGACGTGCCCGTACTTCGCGCATCGTTCGCATCTGCAGTCCAGTGAACAAGGAAGTGTCGGCGGAGAGAAGCGGGCCGTTCCAGCACTGACGGGTCGAGGCTTCCGTCTGTAGCAGATGTAGTGACCGAAAGAGTGTTGCCCATAGTGACAGACTACAGCAGAGAGCTGATACAGTATTCGGTAGGGTGATTGAGACGCGGATGGAGCTGGTTGATGCAACTGGTAGGGGGTGGAGATAGGGAGATCCGGTTTTGTTGACAGTTGACCTGAGGTAGCGAATGGCGAGAGGTCAATAAATTCAGAAAACTCCACTCGGCAGGTGTTCTTGGAGGCGTAGTGTCCAAAGTGAACTGAGCGGTTGAGGTGCAGCGTGAGGACCTGCGGAGTCTGATGCATGACGTCAGCACACAATACACGGGGGGAGGTAGCGCGCTTACACGAGCAATCATGACCTGCTTGGTGGATTCCCTGCTGTAGACCTTCTCGAGTTTTACTCCGGGTATGTCTTCCTCGATCCTCCCTTCTTCGATCGCTGCCCTCACACGAGCTTCGAGCTTGCGGACGTCCCGAGCACGTTTCTTCTTCGATGACGAAGGATTAGATTCGATCGTCATCATGGCTGCCATCCGCTCAGCTTCAGCATGAAGCCTCTGGTATGTGGCTAGCATGGAACACTTTCTACAGATGCAATCTGTAAGCTTTTCCAGCCGGGTGTAGTCGTGGAGACAATCGTAGATGGTGCAGGACGACTTAAAAAGGCTGAGCAACGGAAAGGAATGGTAGGAAGTAATGTAACTCACTGCTCGTGGGACGGCAAGTTGCCAGTTGTCGAAGCTGAAGTGCATGACCGCTTCCGTATACCCACAAATGACACAACTGCGTCGATTCGCGGTGAGACCGTCGAATACTGTAGAACCTATGCTTATGTGTTTGGACGGATCACTGGTGTTCGAGATAGCTCCCAGACCCCGATCACGCGAACCCTCTTTGTCTACGGCGGTAGCCTCACGTTTGATGCATTCCGAAAGCAGCTGGAAGAGCTCCTGCGCGTCCTGGTGTTCACGAGAGCATAGTAGTGGATTTGTCCTGCCTTCTGGATCGATCGAGAGAGCTCTGATAAGTTCTACTGGTCTTATGGCTCTAACATTCGAGCGCGGTATATTCAATCCTAGGAGGGGTAAGCGACCTGGGGGACCCTAGGCTTGGAGACTCACCATGCAACAAGTCTCTGAGGGGATCAATGACGGGCGTCTCGACATCGAATTTGACTGCCCTTGCGTAGATGTCATCTATCTGGGGTTGGAGGTATGATAGTGAAGCCAAAGCCTACAACCGGGGTGTTGAGCCGACGAACGCCGGTGCATTACTCATCCAGGACCCACCTGGACGACCGAGTTCATGAAGCAGTACGTTCCAGACATGTTGACCAATCCGGAGTAGTATCCGTCATCGGCTACGCGAGCCTCTCTCTCCGCTGTTAGGTTGGACGGGATCAGCACTTCATAATCGTCGTAGACAAATAGGCGCCATGCGGCGCACCTGCACGAGCATCACCGTTGAGCAAAGCGAGTTGCTCGGCACGGGTCCTAACCGCCTTCTTCTTCAGCTTTTTCCTCTCCTGGCTCTCACGAGAGGTCAATGAATCCCTGGACGAAGACCAGTTGAAGAGGATGTCGAGCATTGGGGACCGGGCGATTCTGAGCGCGACGATGGTGAAGATTGGGATGATGAGGAGTGGGAGAATTTGAGGAGCCAAGGACTGAAACTTGAGCAACAGTGCCTGTAGCCCGTTCTGGTGCCGCATGAAGTGTTTTGAGTACGGTCACAGACTGAGGAACATCGAAGTCGACGTGCGAGTGAGGAATTGCCCCCTTCCGTATTCGGATGTGAAATCGTGTCAGCCAGCGATCAGCTTCCGCTTCCCTTCGGCCCCGGTGGCTGACTCTCACCAATGAGTAAAATGAGATTGCCAGAGGAAAACAAAGTGAAGAAAAAAAAGCCAAAGTGCGATGCTGGTCTATGGGTTACAAATGCGTAATGGGCTACGAAATCATCGAAAGCTGCAGAGTAATTAACACGAGAAGTCGAGGTGAGAATGAAATTCACATGGCGAGTTCCCAATAGCGAGTCCCTCTCCAGATAACACACGTTTTACTTGGGTAGATCCATCCTCTTGTGGGAGTTGCACGCAAGTATCACCCGGGTCATCGTCATAGTAGTGTAAATCTCCACAGACGCCTCCACCGAACGGATGGGGGAAAGTATCGTCGTCGTAGATCCCTTCTGCCTCTTCTGACAAGAACGGGTGGTTTAATGCGTTGCGTGGTTGAATGCGTCTTGTTGCGTCCGGATTCAACATCTTCGTAAGAAGGTCCAGAGCGAGCGCCATCTCCATCTTGTATGTTTCCTCACTGACGACGATCGGTGAAGAAGATCGTTCCCGTACTCGATAACAACTTCTGGTGGGTTCGGCCATCGAAGACGAATGGGATGAGTGTGGGGAAGAGGACAGGGGCGGCTCGACTAGGGTAGTTTCTCCAGACTTGCAGAGGGGGTATAAATGCGGCGACACTTTCCTCGGCACCATCAGATTCTGGTTCAACTTTTCCACAAACTGTGACCAAGTTATCCCCTCTACGGGTATTGACGGAACATTCGTGGCGAATGTGCGACCTTCAGGGTAGGGAATGAACGCTGAGAACTCGGAGGGACATGTCATACGCACTGTGGAGCGTTGCAGTCCTTTCCATCCCTTTCTTCCCAATTACGGTGGAAAGTTCCATCAGGGCTTCAACGTCGTCGTTTGACTGGAACAGAGGGAATTTCCTAGTCAAAAAGAATAGAAAAATGATGCCGGCGGACCACACGTCGATCGCTGGGTGGAGAACCTCAGCAGCAAGACATCAAGCGAGATGAAGGACACCAACCCCCTGACTGCGATCCGCATTTAAACAGCACTTCGGGTGCTCGGAAACCGCGTGTTCCAGCACGGTTCGCTTTCGAGTGTGGCCTACAAGGGATCAATGTCGTTGTCGTGAACACACGCAGGTGACACACCGAGTATCTTTCTCTGGGTAACCAACCTTCTCCGTTGCCGTTCTGCTCTTCTCCCTCGCATCCTTCTGTGCTTTACGAACAGCTTGACGGTCGTACTCTGCTGAAGTGAACACACGGCCGTGAGGGTGTTCGGGCGAGGCACATGTGTGCAGACAGGCGCCAAGCTTTTGGCTACCCTCGACCATGCGCTGAAAGACATAAGATACACAGAGTACCAGATGACAAGGCCCATAATCTTACACAAGCTAAGCCAAAGTCACAGAGTGTTCCGATACCTGTCCGTGGATCGAAGAGGAAGTTTGCGGGCTTGATGTCCCGGTGAATCACGCCCCGGGAATGTACGTCACGGAGCGCTCGGAACAAACACCGGAGGTATGATTTTATACCTTCCAAGGGTAGGTCCCGGTAGTAGTCCTAAGGATCTATGAATTAGTTCACGAGGCGTGCATACGAGCAAACACGCACCCTGAAGTCGTCATTCCGGTGGTACGGCATCACGACCACAATTTGATCATAGTGTCTGAACGCGGTCACCAACTGGGAAACGTGTCTACAACCGCGGCAATCGTCCATAATGGAAATCTCATTCCGTATGCGATCGGGGCCACTGGTAACGTAGATCCTTTTGATGGCCACGAACGCCTTGCTGCCCTTGAGTCGAGGTTCGGATTGATAGTGTGCTGACGAGCCGGGCGGATGTCTGTTGTGCCATGGAGAGTTGTACCACTTGGTGTGGTACCACAGGTCTATGGCTTTGTAAACCGAAGAGAACGTCCCAGTGCCGAGTCGGTCGACAATCTTGTAGTCCTCGCGAAGTTGCGGCACGGCTTCCTCGAGATCCAGGATTTCCTCTGCGATCTGTTCTTGTTCGTCTGGAGGTTTGAGAAGTATAGTTCTCTCTTCTTCGTCCTCGTCGTCGACCTGCTCGTCGACCTGAGTTTCTTCTTCTTCCTCTGCTGTACCCGGCCCTGGTTCACAAGCGAGCGTGTCTTCATCAGACATATCCTCGTCCAGGTCGACCATGAACGACACGGGTTGTTTTGGCAATGATGCCTTCTCGTTTATGGTCTTGAGGTCCCAGCCAGACGCGGTGCCATCTCCAGAGTGAGTTAGTGTGTAGTCGTCGGAGGACCCGACCCCTCCACAAGCGTGCAGCATACGGAGACGGCGTGTGTTGTGGGCATCTGAAGAGGAGACCTCGAGAGGGTTGGACGAGTGCTGGGAGAAGAGCGTGGCCATCGTGTCGCCCCCCTGCGCCGAGGGCACTGTTGAAGAGATGGTTGAGATGTGGTCGACTGACTATTCGCGCTTCGACGCGCCTCGTCACGTGTGATCTGCGTCGCACTTGTCCTCTTCCTCCATCTCACGGACCGTCCTTGGTCATGTCTGTCCTGCTCGAGACGTCCCTGGGCGACATTGTCATTGATCTTGAAGTAGATGTCTGTCCAAAAACATGCGAAAACTTTCTCAAACTCTGCAAAGTTTACTACTACAATCTCAACGCCTTCTTCAATGGTGCGCATCGCCGTTACTGCATCACGGGGATTAAAGCTGACACTATCATCACCTTCAGTCTCCAAGGATTTCCTTGCCCAAGTCGGAGATCCATCCGCCACAGGGATTGGGGGTGGATCCATCTGGTCCCACATTGACTCTAAATCTCCTCGTTACTTCTCCCCGGAGATAGTCCCCCGCCTGAAGCACACAGAAAAGGGAACTGTATCCATGGCGGTGGCACCCTCCATTGAGGGTCTGCCGAATGGCGGCTGTGCCAGCCAATTCTTCATCACCCTTGCCAATGGACCAGTGGAGTACTTGGACGGGAAACACGCAGTCTTCGGCCACGTGGTTGAGGGACTGGACACGCTCGAAAAGCTCAATGAAATATTTGTGGGCCAGGACGGTCGACCACTAAAAGATGTGCGGATCAGGCATGTTGAGATCCTGGACGACCCGTTCCCAGACCCACCTGGTCTCAAAGTCCCCGATAACATTCCTACTAAGCCCCCCGATAACTCCACCCGAATCGCCGAGGACGAAGATCCCCTGGCTACCCTCCCCGAGGAAGAAGCCGAGGCTCAGAGAAGGATCAATGCCGCCCGGGCGTCCGCTCTCACCCTCGAAATGGTCGGCGACCTGCCATTCGCCAATGTTCGACCCCCGGAGAACGTCCTGTTCGTCTGCAAACTGAACCCTGTCACCCGTGATGAGGACCTGGAGTTGATCTTCTCCAGGTTTGGCACAATTCTTAGTTGCCAAGTGATTCGGGATAAAAAGACCGGCGATTCACTTCAGTATGCATTCATCGAATTTGATAAAAGGGAGGAGGCTGAACAGGTACAATTCAGTCCGCTGATTCGTTCATGGACGAACTCTAACCCCCTCTAGGCATACTTCAAGATGCAGAACGTCCTAGTAGATGATCGCCGCATATGGGTCGACTTGTGGGTATCTCGAATGTTCTCGAATCGCTACCTCTAACCCACTCTTTCCCAGTTCCCAATCAGTGGCAAGAATCAATACAAGTTGGTCGAATGATGTCAAGCTGCCGTCCCAAAGGGGCTTCGGAGGAAACCAAAATCTTGAACCAACGAGAAAGTACCGCGCTGGTGGCGGACACCGGGCTGGGGACGGGTACGGGATGGTCTTCGACGTCGACGAGCGGTCGCATTCTCGTAAAAAGCACCACAGTCGGTCGCGCGAACGTCGCAGGACCTCGAGGTCGTCATCCCCGCGTAGGCGACACGGTGGAGACAGAAGGAGTCCCGATTCTGACCGTGACAGACGGAGGCGCTAGGTTCCGATAACATGTGACTCTGGCGAATTCCTGTACCCCTCTTCTCCACTGCTTGCCCTCTTGGTTCCCATCGTCCCGTTTTGTGTTCTCAACCCGTGTTCTCAACTTACAACCCCTTGTCGCAGAAAACCCATCAATCAACCCACGCCCGGGAGGCGGTGACCCTGCCACAGCTCTACTCGCCTATTCCGGTCAACACTTTTAAACCGCGTTAGGGCCTCATTGCTGGCCAACACCTCTTCCCACTCCGCCATGACCATAGAGTGTTTTGACGACCCCACCGCCGACTTCATCCTACGATCTAGCCTTCCGGCGACAGACTTTCATGTCCACCGTCTCCTCCTTTCCCTTTCGTCGCCTTTCTTCGATCAAATGCTGTCACTGCCACAACCATCCCCAAAGGAGTTGGCAAGGGTCCCGATCGTTGAGGTGTCTGAAACCCCACAAATACTCCAACTGTTATTGCAGTTCATCTACCCGGTGCCAAACCCTATCATAGACGACGATCTCGACACCCTCATCCTGGTACTCCATGCCGCGGTCAAGTATGACGTCCTTCCCGCAATCGACGGTCTACGAAGCCAACTCGTCTCTGAGCGCTACCTGAAGCAGTCTCCGACGAGGATTTATGCCATCGCGAGCCGCTACGAACTCGAGGAGGAGACGAAGCTAGCCTCGAAGCACACTCTTGGAATCAGTATCCTTGATGTGCCATTATCGGAGGAGTTGAGGTACATTTCGGCGTTCTCGTACCACCGGCTCTTGGCTCTTCATCACACACGAGCGAAGGCTGCCCAGGGACTGCTGCAGTTGAGAGACGATGTGAAGTGTATGGAATGCGATGGGACGTACGGCGCCTTCTCCGAGGGTCCGAAGTGGTGGCTGGACTTCCGAAGGAGGGCGGCGGAAGAGCTGGGCGTCCGTCCAACAACGGAGGTCATTTTCACCATGGAGTTCCTTTCCGTATCGTTCCAGCGAGTGGGGTGTAGGAAGTGCCCGTTGAGTCTGCTACAGTCATGGTCTTTCTTGGAGGAGTTGAAACGGAAGATAGACGAGTTACCCGCCACAGTATGATTCACGCATTATTTATTCCGGGGTATCTTCGGTGTTTGCATTTTATATTACGCTGCGATGATCGGCCTGCTTCGGACCTTGCGCTCCACTTTGTACCTTCATCCAAATCTCTCCCTGTATCTGTAGTCGCTAGCGTTCGCCATGGCCCCAGCTCAGTTGGCTATCTCCAAGGTCCCTGCCATTGACAATGAACCGATGGTAGATAATTTTAAGATCTTGCGGCTGTTTGGGCTCACCACCACCCCAGCGAAGCTATGGTCCGGGATCTGTAGAACGAAGGGAGCTCGAAGAGGCTCTCGCTCAAATGGAGAGGGACTTGCCCTTCGAGGTCCCTTGTGTCGTCAACGGGAAACATGTGAGCGTCTCCTTCCGTGTTTCTCTCTCCCCAGCTAACTACGGATCTCTTCCGGTGTTTCCCCCCAGGTCAAGTCCGGAAAGACTGCCAAACAGCCAATTCCGTCTGATCACGCGAGACACCTCAGCTACTACCACGAAGCTGACCAGAAAATTGTCAACGATGCCATTGACGGTGCTCTTGCTGCCAAGGAAGAGTGGGAGACCATCCCCTGGGACGATAGAGCGGCCATTTTCTTGAAAGCCGCAGAATTGGCCAGCGGAAAGTATCGGTACAAGCTCATGGCTGCTACAATGCTTGGACAGGGCAAGAACGCCTGGCAAGCTGAAATTGACGCAGCGGCCGAGGTCGAGTAGCCCCTTATGCTCCCTCCTTCATGCACTTACCAAACCACTCTCCTTTAGCTCTCGGACTTCCTCCGTTTTGGAGTGAAGTTTGTGGAGGAACTTTATTCGCAACAGCCACCAAAAAACTCACCCGGGGCCTGGAAGTGAGTCCTCCCGATCCGTTCCCCGCCGACCCACCCTTACGGAGGTACCCAGCCGGGTCGAGTATCGGGCCCTCGAGGGCTTCGTCCTCGCAGTCTCACCCTTCAACTTCACCGCCATCGGTGGCAACCTCCCTGGTGTCCCAGCTCTCGTTGGGAACGTCGTGTTGTGGAAGCCATCACCCGCCGCGACGTACTCTAACTACATTGTGTACCAATTGTTGGAAGAGGCAGGTGTCCCACCTGGCGTGATTCAGTTTGTCCCGGGTCCTCCCGTGGATGTTGTTGCTCAGGCCATTTCCCACCCATCCTTCGCCGGGCTTCACTTCACCGGAAGTACTGCTGTCTTCAAAAAATTGTGGAAGGATATTGCCCAGAACCTCGATATCTACAAGGGCTATCCTAGGATCGTCGGGGAGACTGGTACGTAGTCGTCGAGGAGTAGGTATTTGATGTTGAATTTGCTAACCACCTCCCCCCAGGTGGCAAAAACTTCCATGTCGTTCACTCTTCGGCCGACGTCGAAAATGCCGTTCTCCAGAGTGTCCGCTCGGCCTTCGAATACCAAGGTGCGTCAGAGGATAACCCCAACCCAACACCTTCTCACAACATTGTAGGCCAAAAATGTTCCGCCCTTTCGAGGTTGTATGTTTCTTCCTCGGTGTGGAACGCCGGGGGTTTCAAGGACAAACTCCTAGAACAAGTTGCAGGGATCAGGGTCGGCAGTCCCACGAAGTTCAATAACTTCATGGGACCCGTCATGTAAGCTTGTTCTTGAGCATCCCATAAGTGCACTTCAATCCAACCGCCTCTAGCAACAAACCTGCTTTTGATAAGATTCTGGGTTACATCGGGAAAGCCAAGGCTGCTGGTGGGCAAATCCTCATTGGAGGAACCGGTCAGTACTTCCCACTAGGATACATGCGACGGTATATTGATTTAGCATCAAGGTGACGATTCAACCGGTTATTTCGTCCAACCCACGGTTATCCTGACGAAGGACCCCAAGTCGGTCACAATGGTTGAGGAAATCTTTGGGCCAGTTCTGACGGTAGGAGCGACGGTCCATAGCCTCTTGGTACTGCACTCACACAGATCTAGATTTACGTTTTCGAGGACTCCGACTACAACGCTACTCTCGACCTGATTGACTCGACCTCTCAATACGCGCTGACTGGAGCGATGTAAGCATCTCCATCGTGATGTGATTATTATACTCATCCTTCGCCAGCTTCTCTTCAAACCGAAAAGTACTCATCGAGTCCACCAACCGCCTCCGCAACGCTGCCGGAAACGTGTACTACAACGAGAAGTGTACGGGGGCCGTCGTTGGTCAGCAGCCTTTCGGAGGGGCCAGGGGCAGTGGTACGAATGACAAGGCCGGAAGCATCAGCATCTTTTACAGGTTTATATCCGCGAGGAGTATCAAGGAGGGTTTTGTTGGGTTGAAGGAATATGGGTACCCGAGCAACTTAGTGTAAGTTGCGGGGACCCCGACGAAGTAAATCGCTGGTATGTACAAGTAGTAAATCTGGTCAACGCGAGTGACCACGGATCGCGAGTGTAGGAGATCTCATCGAACGCTGCATATAATATACACGGTGGTTATCTATAGCAACTTACGACTTTTGAAATCCTCAACCGGACCATACGGCGGGTCCGGGGATGGTGTAGTTCCGGAGTTTGTCGTAGATGTCGACCTGATGCATGGTTCGCGAGTGAGAAGGGATTTAGTTAGATGGGGGTTCCTTGTCGCTCACGGTGATACCGGGGTCAGAAGCCTTATAAGCACCTGGCAAAGCAACCTTTGGCGGGTTGGCCTGACCTCCAGAGGCGATCCTGATCTGGTAGCAAGCTGCAGGAGTGTTTATGAGCGGATGAGAGAGTGGAACATGAAGCACCAAGACCTACCCACGTAAAACTGAGCGCCCGGGTATGAAGGTGAAGAGCGATCTGTTCGACACCTGAGAGGATGCTGGTTTAATCCCCCAGGCTCCCTTGCAATAAACCCGGGCCAAACTCACGAACGAGGTACTCTCCAGCAAGGAGAGAGCAGGAGATGGTAACGCTATGCTTTCCTCCGCTGCTGCCAACGACGTCACTCGCCCATTGGTTAGTGTTTGGGTTGACTACCACCGATTTCAGTATCAACGGACAGTGATAACCAGGGTGCAGGTACTCACGAAGGTCGGATTCAAATATCTTGGTCCAAACGGCACCCCCTCCGCCGAAGGAAGCCGGGAGCTTCGGCAAGGTAAACAAGGATGGGTCCCTTGTGGCCGGGGGCCAGCGGGTCTTCGCCCGTGCGCCCGTCATGCTGACGCCACTCGAAAGTAAGGGTGGTGGCACACGGCACGTCGAGGGTGGCGGTAGAACCGCCGTTGGTTCCGCCGACGTTGCATGTCAGGTCTGTCGAAGTGACATCGGTAACTGGGCTGTTGTTCTGTGGGGGTGACAAGTTAGGTGATACGCCCTCGTAGTTTCAGCATTGGAGGTACCGGCTGTTGATAGACGTTGTCGGGAGGAGGGCAGAGGTGAGTGACACGGTCGACATCGTGTTCAAGTAAATACGAACCGGCTATATCAAGCGTGTCAGCGGAAGGCACTGATGGTGTAGTAAAAGGGGTTACCACACGGATCCCAACGTTGTGTCCTTGGTCAACCTGGGATTCGGAATCGTGTTAGACAACGGCCTCCAAATCCGCGGTCGGATACGCACTCCATTGATCCACACGTATTGAACCGTATCTACAACAAAATCAGTTGACCGTGTGCGAAAGCCTCAGTGTGGTCCTCACGGTGTGCGCTAGCCAGGGTGGCTACGGTAAGAGCAATGAGGCGAGAGGGCTTCATCGTCGATTAGTTGGCTTGGGGATGCCCGGGTTTCGGTGGAACCAACACGACGATGAGCATGGCTTAAATGCCTCACCAAAACGCGTTCTATGTGATGAGTGTTTTGTTCGAAGCATCGCGGCCGGTACCAAGTTCCTACGGAGGAAACGAATGTACACAATTTTGTATCGGATCAACAGGATGCGTGTGCATGGCCACGGACCACTCACCAAACACTTTTTTCATGCGGTCCCGACATTATACACTGCCGGAGCAAATCGTACGCCCATCCACAGTAATCTGGGACGATCTGCTTCCTTTGGGAGGTACTTCACTAGTACCTGCTCGACTCGAGATCCCGCTGCATTGGAGCAGAAGATAGTTCTAAAAGAACACAGTCATCCGGTAAGTTGTACGATCTAAGCCCGTCTCCAAAACGGCCGTCAACTTATTTTGGATGCGAACTTTTCGTCACTTTTCGCAACTTATCACGTACTTAATTGCTATATTTGGATGTAAACTTTTCTCAAACCATGACATAACTTATATAAGTTGCACCTTTTCTCAGGAAAAGGTTGAAATATGCAGTAAAAAAGTTTTTTTCCTTTTCGCTGATGCATGTAAGTCCTGGCCCCCACGCAAAAACTTGTCATTCGCGGGCGGTCCGCGGCCACACATACGCATCCCGCAAACGTGGGAATAGTTTACTGACCCAGTACGGGGCATTGTGTGGCGGAAGTTGTGGCGCGAACGTGTCAACTCGCCCAAATCGGGAAGAGCAGGTTATGGAGATCAATTTCAAAGCGCGTCCCGTGATCCACGGCGACCTTTGTGGCCGCTTGCTTGGGACCGTGTTCCAGTGTGGCGCGTCTCTTTCAAAACCACCATCTCGTATAAAACCCCACCGGGCTCCCCATTGACAACCCACCCACGTACCGCTCACGCGCACCCCCTCGTAAGTCTTCCTCCGTCGGGTCTCTTTGCTCCAGATCAGTCCACTCAGCGTTTACAACCTCCGCCACAGATCGTCTCAAAGCAATGGCCACAGACATCCAGATATCAGGAGGGACCGCCACGGTGATCCCACCACAGGGATCGCATCCTCCTGCTGATATCTCAACTCCTTTGATCAAGTTCCCTCCGTTCCCAGAGATACCGGAGGGGGTATCGATCATCCCGTTCTCGCAATTCCCACTGAAGGGGATCAAGAAACGCCTGGTGCCTGACCCCGACCACCCCGACTTGGACGGGCACGGGCAACCCACTGTGCGGTTGAAGGTGGCGCATACCTCCACCTCGTCGGACAAGTGGAAGAAGAAGAAAAGGAGGCTCGGCGAAGGAGACGATGGAATCGTCAGAAAGTACGTTTGGTATGAGGAGTGGGCAAAAGACGAAGACAGTCGTAAAACCTCGGTGGACTAGTGAGTTGTTAGTCAAGGGTGCCACAGCCTGATGTTGACCATATCTTTTCCCAGTTCTATGCCACTCGCGGATCGCTTGATCCAAGCCGCGTCTGACTTCAAGGAGAGACCGTGGGGAAACATCAACTTCCGCCTAAACGAAACATTCGACGCTGTAAGTTCTATCCCCGTCACGCGCAATTCTGCTGTCTGAATGAACAATGACGGTTAGTTCAGGGTATACGCTGGATTGTTGGCCCGTCCACTCCCAACTCTTGACAAGGATGCCCCAAACGGTTCTGATGGTGACGACGATGACGATTACGAGGAGGAAATGGCTGCTGCATACACCCCGAATCGAACCAACGGAGGCGACGATCCATACCCTCTCGTCGACCCCTCGGAAGCAGAGCGTCATCTGGAGACCAAGGAAGAACGTGCTACGAGGACCTTCCTTGAAAATCCCGAACGTGCTCTCAAGATTTTCTTCACTTCCCACTTCATCGATAAGGGATTGATGTGGTGAGTCGCACTTTCCCCACCATCACGACATACGCTGACAGTATCCCAGGAAAGAGAGCCGATGTGTTGACGCGCCGGAACTCGTTCGGTTCTTCATCTCATACCTCATCCGAAACAACGTCTACAGCGACGTACCGCTAAATAATAAACTCAAACGCTGTTTGACGCTCCTGGAGACTGCAAGGAAAGAACTTCCCGCGACGTTCGCAATCTCTAAAGTACTGGCCGATCCTTTTAGCGGGGGGTGTAACTCGCTTTGGGGGCGAATTATCCAGACGATCGACCTTGGGGAGGAATACGCGTTACCCAAGACTCAGGAAATGGAGGAACTCGAAAACGCCATAATCGACTACGACAAAATCACCTCCCGTGATGGGACGTGGGCTGAGATCAACGAGGAGATCGAAGGTGGGGAGAATACCAACAGTTGGGGAACATGGGGTCAACCACAAACCGAAGGGGGAGGAGGGGGAAGTAGCGGCGCTGGAGTTGGCTGGGGTTCGACCAGCAACGAGTACAACTCATTTGGTGAAGACCCAAACTCTGGCTGGGACGTCGGCCCTCTGCCAGCTCTCACCACGCTTCTCGGTCCCACGAGCTTGCCACTAACTCACACCACCGGGATCTTCGAGGCCTCCATGAGGAAAATCCTGGACCTCATTCCCCCGTTGTCTGTCAAGAGGGCTGAGGGCTCAGCACTAGATTCCCCTGCCAGCGGTGTGGAGGAGGAACTGGACAGGAGATTCGGCAAGATCGTCCTCGGACCGTGGATCGGATGGGACTGTGGCAGGGAGACGGTCCATGATAAACCTGAAATCTTTCCGAGGTCCCGTGGGCCGGTTAAGGGGGAAAACGAGGACGACCAGGGAGTGGAGGGTGCACACGATCCTTACAAGGACAACATCACGGTCCTCGTCGAGCCAGCTGCGTTGAGCACCATGATCATCGGTGTGGGGATTTCAGCAAACTGGGTCCAGGTCACTCGTGCAGACGACGACGGAAACCCGGTCGGTGGGGGTCGAGACATGTGGTACATGGAACAAGTGACCCAGGTTATTCCAAGTTTCTATCTTGCCTGAATTCCGAAGTTTGGGGCCGGGGGAGTATTTTTTCACGCAGTCTTGCGTCCATAGTGTACCATATGATTCTGGCCAGCGAGGACAAAGCATCAATGTTTCCTGAATAAGACATTCCAGGCATGGTACATCGTTCAGACACTGATGCCGTGTTCGATTTCCCCAACAAGTATGATCCCGTCCTTTCCACCAGTGAGAACTGAAAAATCACGGATCAGCAAACGAAGGGTTAGTGAGCACGACCGACTCACTGACTGGTTCCTTTGGGTGGAAGTCGACGGATGTGACCGTCCCCCTATGACCGGGCAACTGGAAAGCGGATGTAAGTTTTTGAATGGATGTGAGGGTGGAAGACCGTACCTTGTACAAAATCTTTGAACTCTCGACATCCCAAATGGTGACTGTTCTGTCAGCACCCCCAACAGCAACACGTTGCCCGCCATCGTCTTTACTCCAGGCTCCCTTGAGTAAAGTGTTTTCGAAACCTGCGGGGGCGCCGGAAAGTACTCGGTGTATACGTGTCGGAGACGGGGAGAACGGCCTGACGTCGTGGATGATGGTTTGTGACGAGAGTGAGGGGGAGAGGATGAAGGACCCATTGGGAGATAGTGTAATCGAAGTCGGAGTGTCTGTGTGACCAGACAATGTCGATACTTCTGCCTGCTTACGGATGTCATAGATCTAGGAGACCTTTCGGTGAGCGCAGTATTGGCGGGCAACGACAAAGAGTACACACGTGAATTTCGTTGTCCAACGCGCCAATGTATAAATTCGAGCCATCCGCACTCCAACACACGGCAGTAACGGGGCAGCCGAGCTCGAACGTCGCAACAGACTGCTTATTCGCTTCATGACCACCCTCCCAAATCTTTACCGTCCCGTCGTCACTGCCTGTAGCCACCAGTTCGATCCCAGCGCCACCTCCCATGGTTCTGTCCAGGGTATTGATGATCCCGCGGTGTGCACGGATTTTTCGCGTTCGCTCACCGGTGGCAACATCCGTGTAGATCATGGTATGGTCCGCTGAGACGGTGTAGAGGAGAGAAGAGAAGAGGGACCAGTGGAGGTCGGTGATGGGGGCTTTATGGAGTGAGGGGAGTAGTCCATAGTTGATATTTGGTGGGTACGTCCGCCATAATGCTGCAAGAAAAACATCGTATCGGCCATTGGTAGAACTGCGACGCATATATTACTCACAGACGCTCTTATCGGCGGAGCAAGCTGCGATATTTTGACCAGTGGGATCGAACCTACAGCTCAGGATTTCTCCCTGCCACACCGATTAACCGCCAAAACGACCGCGTTTTCGAACGAGCAGAGACTCACCCCATGTGCACCGGCCAAACTGACGATGGGAGCTTCGAGATTGCTCGTGCGTTTTACGGTCCGAATCAAGGCCTGTTCGCGTTCTTTTCCCGAGGACGAGATGATGAGCTGGGATGTGTTTTGAGGTTCGGACGAGCGACTCCTCTTTATGAGGGTGCCTTGGATTGGAGGTGGAGATGCGCTTCGTTTCGACATCGTGTCCTGTCTGTAGGGTGTTCAGGATGTCGGACGGTTCGTGTGGTGCGATTTCCCACGTAAAGCCTTGGGCGTAAAACTTGGCCTTGTCTCCGGATTTCTCTGCATTTTCCGTGTATTATTCTTGCAAGGTGGGCTACCTATCTCTCGGGCTGTTGTCCGGCCGAGAAACACGCAGGCAAAGTCCCCCAACCCGGTCGATAGAGTGGGGAACCCGCCGGTGCATGTGATAACGGTCACCAACATTGAAGTTGAGACTCATCGACGCTCTCTCCTCACAACCACCAACTTCCCCCGCTCGTTCGCGGTATCCTCTGCGTCTACGATATCTCGCACAGAGGCTCAGCTCCGGCGAGCCCAGTGACGATGCCTCCCCCACCTCCTGTAGAGCGGAAGCCCTCCTATATCCAGTTTACCCCAAAGCGGAGCATGCCCTCGTTCGAGAACTTGGTCGCCCTCGCGAATTACGAAGAGCGATTGAAGGGCGCAAGAAAAATCGTATGGAGGGACCGGGGCGAACTCCCAGCCGAGATTCACGATCTGTGGGAGTGCCTGAAACACTCGACGAGGGGAGGTTTGAGTGAGCTCAACCTTCTGGCTTCCACCCAAGTGTCGGAATCTCACGACATATGACTCAGGGGCCGGTACTCTCGCGTTTGTGATTCGTGCGGGAGTAAATCTAATCCTACTGTTGACGAGGTTAAAACGAATCAAGAGGTACGGGTCGCGCATCGCGTGCTCGTGCGTGCGTCATGGGAACTCCTGACTGATCGTTTCCTTCAGAGAACACCGCTTCGCCGCGATTAGACACGCCATGTTTGGGCAGGATTGTTTTAGATTCGCTGCAATGCTGGGTGCGTGGAGCGCTTTACTCGACTTATCATACCAGCTAAAGACCTAAACTTATAAACAGGCTCCTTTGTGTCTCTTTACAAGTACACCCTGAATGCACTCCCGCTCCTTTATCAGCCCCCGGTACCACAATCTCCTTTCGATGACGAGGATGAGGACATTGAGCTTGGCCCCCCTCGTCCCGTCGGCAATCGCTCAAGGAAGCCCCGTTTGTCCGTGAGCGGGAGAGCCCGCCAAGCGTGGACAAAAAAGCGCACAAGAGCGTGGTTCTCTGTCGCAGCTGGAGCCATTGCCGGGGGTGTGGCAATCATGTTTGAGAAACGATCTCGTAGGATAGACATCGGGCAGCAGATGTTCGTCCGGTCAGTGCGATCGACCAATACATTGACGGCGTGTTGCTTACCCATCGATATTCAGAGGGCTCCAGGGATCATACAATGCTTTGGCCGCTAAGTATGGATTCACGATTCCATACGGTGCAGTTTGGCTCTTCTCTATCGCATGCGGCCAGATCATGTACGGTTTCCTTTTGCGGCCGGATACGCTCCCAAAGGCCTACATCTCTTGGATCGACCAAGCGGGCCAGATTCCGATAAAGGGTGTCGCAATTAACCGGGATCTTATACGAGAAGGTAGCTTCAAGGTTTCCGACCTAGACCAGTTGCTCTCGAATCCTGTCCGTTCCCTCCAATCCGCAGTGATACGCGCCTACGTACTCACGTTGTCATCGTGTTAGGAACTCCACCCGAAGAACAGAACCTTGCTATTAGCCCGCCGAGAAATGGCAACAGAATCCCCGCCGAACTACGGCGATCCTTACGCAGGCTGCGCCTCCATTCATCCGGAACGGTTTTCTTGTCGTAAGGATGCGTTGATTCGGTTCTATGAAGTCTGGAAATGGGTGTTTCCGGTGTACGGAGCGTTGCACTTCGTCCCCGCGCTGTTGCTCAGGAGAGCACGGTTCATCAATGAACCGCTGAACATGTTCTTGCGGACATTATGGGGATCTTCAAGGAGTTCTGCCTTCCTGGGCGCGTTTGTGATGATCTATGAAGGTAGGCGAGTTTGAGGGCAGACCCGTTGTTGGTGGCGTCCTGACAACTCCGCAGCGAGCTATTGCTTCAAGCATTACTTGTATGAGAATCTACGAGAACTGGATCTCCTCCCTACAAAGGTCCTCAACCTCTTTATCTCAAAGGGCTCGTTCGCTGTGCTGGGCTTTTTTGCGGGCCTCTCGCTGTTTGTCGAGGATCCGAGACGGAGAGCGGAGCTGGCGATGTATGTCTTGCCGAAGAGTTTGGAGAGTGCGTGGGTCGCTGCTCGTGGGAAGGGTTATGTGGTGGGAACGGGGGAGCTCGGGGAAGCCTTGGTCAGTGATTCATCTCGCCTGCACTCCATCATCACTGACTCATTTTTCCTGTTTCTCCCAGCTGGCTGCGATCGGTATGGGTATGGTTATGGTAAGTGCTTCGCAACCCTCAACCCCGACTCAGCTGACCACGGTTCTCCGTCTCTCATCTCTTCTTCAGAGGACATACCAGCACGATCCGCACCACTTGTCTGGTGTCGTTAGACGCATTTTGTACCAGTTCGTCGGCCCGAACTAATACACCCCACGCTTGCGTTCATTATTCGGGACAATATCCGTTCTTTCTGCCCCAGTAAAACATGAGGAGATACCGTGCAGGAGTGGTGTGCATTGTGCCGTTCACGCGTGGGAGGGCAACGTGTGATGGGCGTGCATCGTCGGTCGCGAACAATGGGTAGCGTCATCGTCCGGACCCTCAATAACACCGCGACATATATAGCTTAGCCTCTCGTTCCGCCGCTCCCTCTACCTTTTTCCTTCCAAACTCAACCGGGCGTTGAGGCCTCTCTCTCTTTCTCTCTTTCTGGCAGTCACCACCTGGGAATGTCCTCGATGCTCTTTGGATTATTTTCCAGGAAGCAAGGCTCCCCGGGCTCTTTCACCTCCAATCACGAACCCCAAGACCAAGAGACCCAGACACAAACACAAATCAACTCGCAACCCGGGTCACCACCACCTTCGAGCACGGTAACAGAGCCCATGCAGCTGCGAACCCCTTCGCCGTCGGTCGACTCGCGCTCCAACCTCGCTGGACCATCCTCTCCAGGCAATGGGATCAGAGGCACCATCTACCGCCCGATGTCGCCTCTGCAAAATTCTCTGTCCCAACTAGCCGTACATTCCGATTCAGAATCTCAATCCAGTCCAGAGCAACAATCCCAAAAGCTCTACCGCCTAATCGCCTCCGTCCCTGCCAAAACCCTCCACCAGTACACCCTCTCCAAACTCCGGGCGGCGACCAACCCTTCTACATCATCCACTTCGGAACATCACCTGTCTCATGCGACGCTCGCGGCGGTGGCAGACTTCTTTGTGGATCTGCACCCGCCTCCAAAGCTCCATTGCGCGAGATGCCACAAGCAGTATGTCGAAATCGAGAACGACGATCGGAGTTGTACCGTCGCGCATGACGACGAAAGCACGTTAGTTGAACGCGTTGGGAGGGGTGCGAGGAGGGGACGCGGCGGGGAGGAAGGGTCCGAGTATGAAACTTTGTGGCAATGTTGTGAGAGGACCGTTGAAGGGGCCGGGGACCAGGGACCTCCAGACGGCTGGTGCTACGAAGGCAAACATACGGTAAATTGGCCACACGTTTTCATATCTAATCTAGCCTCCTGACTCCTTGTTTATTTCTAGACTGATATCAAACGGGCGAGGTGGAGAGCGGATTCGACACCACAGGATGATAAGCTGGTCTCTTGTCTCCGGAAGAACTGCAACAACATCCGATCTAGACTCACTTCTCCCTCGATTAAACCCCCACCCCCGCCCTCCGCTTCTCGCAAACGCACCGTTCAACATAAGCGCACCCACAGCATAAAGGAAGAAGAGAACCGGCACCAAACCCCCGACGAGAACGCCATGGAGGTCGATCAGGACTCGGCCAGCGTCACCGGTAGCGTCCGCGGCCGGTCGAAGCGTAAAGCGGAAACTGGGAAGGCGGAATTGAGGACACGCTCTACCGATTCCCGAAACCCGCGTTCCTCGAGCAAAGTTTCCACCACCGCGACGCGTCGTGCCGCCAGTGTCAGCGCCAAACCGAAATCCCGTGTGGGGAGGAAGTCCACGAGGAACGAAGAGGATTCGCCCGTCGCGGCGGATGATACAGCCCCGAAGAAGAGGCGCAAGGTCGCCTGAGCGACTCTCGACCTTGACCTTTCTGAAATAACCCCGTGTATGGACCTTGTAATCTCCTTCTAGGCCCTCCAGAGATATGCTGTGGTGCTATGGATGTATTACTTATCTATTAACGTATAGCAGTGTACTACTATGTTCTGATCTGTACCCCCTTCTGATTCCGCCTTGTCCTGTTTAACCATAACGAGCGTCGTCTACGTCTTCCGCAAACCAGTCGTGTGTAGCCCTCGTCTCTTCGACAGACGCGGTGTTCACGACCGTTGATTTGCTTTGTGAATCTAAGAGTGAGAGTGACTGAGCTCGGGAGCGAATCGTACAATGGACATATCACTGACAAGATTCGAGAGCTTCGATTCCGTTCTCCCTGCCGATGCCACTCTCCTTCATACCTCCCCATGGCGAGCTTGGGTCATTACGGTGATGGGTGTTTATCCAAACCAAACCAGCCTCAATTTCAGCGGCAAGGCGATGGGCTCTACCAATGTCCTGTGTCCACAGGCCAGCTCCGAGGCCGTACTTGCTCGCGTTGGCCAAAAACAAGCCCTCGGGTTCCTCCTATTTCGCCGATCATTGATCAGCCGGGTCCAGAGGAAAAGTAGTGGCGGTTGACTAACCGTGAACTCCTTGACGACCACAACAGGTCCGAAAACCTCCTCCCTCCAGAGGTCGTCATGGGTCTCCACGCCATTGATGACAGTTGGTGGGTAGAAAAGGCCTTGTGAGAAATCGAACTCGTCGAGGGTGGATATTCCTGTGAGGCGCTTCCCACCAGCGATGATTCTTGCATTTGTGGATCTCTCCGCTACCATCTTTTCGATTCGTTGTAGGTGGGTTTCCGAGATGATTGTGCCCATCGTCGAGGCAGGGTTCATCGCTATATCGTAACGAGACGAGGTTAGGATGCTGAAACGGGGACCTTGTTATAAAGGCAGACGTACGATCCCCCATCCTCCGTCTGATACTCTCGACCTTCGCTAGGAACCTCTCCATGAACTCTTCGTAAATTCCCGACTGGACAATTAGGCGCGTCCCCGATACGCAGGTCTGACCAGACGCGACGAAAGAGGCAAACGCGGCGCCGTTGACCGCACTCTCCAGATCTGCATCGTCAAAGACGACGACTGGAGCCTTTCCACCAAGTTCTGCCGTATATGCAGCAAGGTTCGAACCCACGATCTGACCAAGGGACCTTCCAGTCGTGGTTCCAGCCTTTATGCAGTCAGTTCGCCGGTAGGTAAAGTTCAGAGCAAACACCTTACATACCGTGATATCCACTTTCCGAACGAGAGGATTCGAGGTGATTGGCCTGCCGGTGTATTGACCAGAACCGGGCAACACCTGAAGCACATTCGGTGGGACTACAACAATTGTAATGTAGCCGGAAATAGAGGGGAAAGGGCCTCACCTCCAGCCGACGATGCCAGTTCAGCGAACTCGAGCACTGTTATCGGAGCCAACTGTTCGCGCAGTTAGCAGCCGTTATCATCCGTATGAATTTGAGACACGGGGCACCTCGGAAGGTTTCACTATGACAGAATTGCCAGCCGCGAGTGCTGGGGCAATTTTCTTCAACGCGATTAAGAGGGGATGGTTGAAAGGCTGAACACCACGGTCGGTCAAAGGGCCCGGAGGAGGTGAATGTGATTGTGCCCACCGTAATTTGTGCAACAACGCCGAGGGGCACTCTCTGAACGTAGTTCAACAGTTTCCCTTGAGTCGGGGTGACGAACGCTTGCTGCGTTTTCAGGAGGGCGGCGTAGTAATCCCTACTCTCAATGTCAAGAGGGATCAGGAAACGACATAACGCAACGAAGACTTACAACCACTCGGGCAGCCTGCACAACTGGGCGTTCATCTCCTTAATACACCTCCCAGTTTGCATCGACTCTATCTTGGCAAACTCCGGAATCTTCTGTTCGAGCATCCGAGCTAGATTCGAGAGAACAGACGACCGCACAGCAACAGGTATTTTCGACCAGTAACCATCCTTGTATGCCGAATGGGCAAGATGGACCGCGGTTCGTACGTCGGAAGGCGAAGCAGAAGTCACACTGCGATATGTTCGCGGTCGAAAACGTGGGCTCGGGACTTGAGAAACGGGGTGCGTACGTGCACAGGCCTTGTCCAGTGGCAGGATTCTGGACGATTATCCTACGTGGGTTCAGCGTGTGCCACACCTCTGCACCAACGCGCGAGAAAGGACGCACTCTTCTCTCCCTTCACCCCCTCCCTCTTGCGCTTGGAAACTGCCGGAGATGAACGGCCCATACCGCGCCCTTATGAGACCCTTTGCCTGTATTCGTTTCCCTTGTGAGTTTATTCTGAGGTTGAGACGCGTGAACGCACAAGACGAGCTGCGCGGATTACCCGCATCCTTCAGAAAGCTCAGGTTGATGTGGCACGAGAGTTAAGTACAGATCGATCACGATCGAGGGCGGGAACGCGCGAACTCCGGGAGCAAAGCACGGGCAGTCACCCCAACTGCGGACGTGGTCCTCAGTCTCGGGGTTTCACCAGGTTTGAGGGGCATCGCAGGATCGTTATGCCGGCGTTTACAGTGGACATCGAATACAGTGGCTTATTGTAACTCATCGGAAACGCCACTCCATTTCCCCAACCACTTCAATATCTTCTTCGACGTGGCCGTCCTGTCAGGGTCGTGCCAATCAATAGTCAAGTAATCGTGTGTGGCCCCCTCAACCTCGTTGTATGCCACCGCTTCCTCTCCCAAATCCTCCACCATCGCGTCCGCCAGGCGGCGAATCTGGCCGTAGAAGGTTTCGAATGCGCCATTGTCGATGAATGTCCCTGGGAACCCTTTGAAGGATATGGTTCGAGCGGGGGTCTCGGGGGTCAAACCCAGGAGGACGGGGCTCGCGGGCGAGATATACGGGTTCCGGTACGCCAGTTCGACGTGCTCCGGACGTCCCCCGAGGAACACCCTCGCGTTTGCAGGTATGATTCCGCTGTTGATTGGTACCAACCAGTCACGTTGGGCGTTTAGGGTTAGAGAGGATTGTGGGCCAGGGTTTTCGTTGAACTGCTCGGCCAAGTCCGTGCACGGCGAGAGGAGGACGAGCGAGCCTGGGACCTTGGGAAGTTTTGGTTGTTGCTCCTCGTTTGACAGGAGGTATCTGGTGAGAGCGAGAGCCAAGTTCCCACCGGCGGAATCCCCGACGAGTATGATGTTCTCCTCCAGAAAGCCGAGCTTGAGGAGGTAGAGATAACCCGCCAACGCGTCAAGGAGGGCAGCCGGGAACGGGAACACAGACCCCTTCCCCGGCTCTCCCGGTGAACTGAGACGGTACTCGACGGCGAACGTTCGACGAATCGACGGACTTGAAGAATTCCGAAGGAAATCCTTCAAGATCCGACTAACCACGCCCTCCGGATGCGCGGTCTCGACAACATACCCCCCGCCGTGGAAGAGATAAAAGATTTTCTCTCCTGAGGAAGCGGGGCTTTCGTAGGGCAATTTTTCGTCCTTGTGGATCCAGTATCCCGGGATGGGGATCGAGGTGATGTTTCGATCGCGGGCAAAGGCGTCGATCTCGCCAACTATGAGGTCCTCTGGAACTGCAGGAATCCAAATTCCGCCTGGGCCGCGGATAGCGGTATGGTCTGGGTTCGGTGGGCCGATGATACCAACCCTGTAAGTGATAGCACGTCCGGTTAGACTTTCCAGATCAGAGGGTAACGTATGTGGCTTAGACTTACTTGTCCCAAACGCCGGGCATGTGTCGCTTCATCTGGACACGCAAGTGTCGACCTAACGTCCAATTTCCCTTCCTATCCTCGTATAACAAAATCCACGTCCCAGACACGAGCCATCGTGGGATATGGTATACAACCAGCGCGGTAATTTCGAGACCAAGGCGTAACATTTTGCGCGGATCCGCCATCATGGAGGTCATGGGTTAAGAACGGGCGATAGAAAGGAAACGGCCTCCGCCACGAGGTCCCGTCAAACGGCGTATTGAACAATCGATCAAGACATCCCTCACCAGACAACATCCATGGCCAGTGAATATGTATGCGGACTACGTATGATATGAGATACAGTATACTAGAAACTATGTAATGGATTGGTCCAACTGTCTACGGTATGACTGGGTTACTTTGACAAAACTATCTCACCATCGCGCACGTTTACGTCGCCACCTTCTTCCTTAGCAGAGCCAACGCGTGTTGGCCACCACACGCAACATCACAAGCAGCAAAGGGACCACCAACTCTCCTGACAACGACTGTGGGGGTTTCCGCCTTATCCTCATCCGCACCCAATCCAAGCTCACTCTGTTCGCCCTGACCCCAAGCGTACAACGCGCCTCCCTCCGTAACGGCCATGTTAGTGTGGATCCCAACAGAAATGTGGCGAACTGGATCGTCATGTTCAGGGAACGAGACCTGCGCGGGGACGGCGATGTAATCCGGGAATTCGCGGTCCTCGAACGCCGGGTGATCTTCTGGTAAACCAAGTTGACCGTAGTCCGACCTCCCAACCGCGAAGACCCGACCACCAGAAGTGAGGAAGAGGGTATGATGGTCTCCACCAGCAATCTCGACAACACACTCCCCGTTGAGTTCATGCTGGCTCAACCCAATAACCTTTTTCGGTAGCTGTACCTCGGTATGGTCGAGCTTGGCATTGGGGATCCCTGTTCCGGTCTGACCCATGGTATTCAGCCCCCAGCCCCACACATCGCCGTGATCATCGACAGCGAAGGAAGTATAATTTCCAGCACCAATGACGATCGCTTTACGGGATCTCGTGCCGAGGACGACGCGCTCTGGTACCGTTCCGTGGATTTTGCGACGTTCGATAACTTTGCGACCAAGTTGCCCTTGTTCACCTGCGCCCCACGTGTAGACGTTGCCGTGGGTGGTCATCACAATCAGGTGGTTGTTCCCGGCCGCCACGGCAACGAACTTCTCCATATCACCGGGCTTGACCGGAAGCTCCATAATTGGCATGGGGAGGACCTGGTGTTTGTGGCCGTTTGAGAAACCAAGTGCGCCTTCGTTCGCCTAAAGATATTTTGAGCGATTGTGGCTTAATGGAGTGAGGAGGCAACAAACCCGGAAGTGACCCCAAGCTCTCAGGTCCCCAGCGGTGCTAATTGCGGCAGAAATGCTGTCACCCGCCGCGATGCGTACTGCCCGGAATTTTTCATCGATTAAGGCTTGGATGGGGTGGGGGGTTGCAGTAAGAGTATCGGGGTCCAAGAACTCTCCTGGCTTGTCAGGATCGGGGACTTCTGTTGTGATTCTTCCGAGAGCAGCGTCGTCGTTCGTCCCACACGACCAGATCTAGCGGAGGCATGAGGTCATCGCGATCGAACGGAGAAAAAAGTATCGCGCACCGTGCCATTCTCGTCAACAAATAACGAGTACAGCCCACCGGCGGCAATGGATTCCAACCCAGCTCCTTCTTTTGTGCCAAATCGGCCTTGAGACACCCCTTGTTCCGCCCACTTGTTCCTCGCCGGCTTGTGAATTTCACCAAGCTGGTCCTCTCCCATCCCAAACTGTCCAAAGTTACCCGCACCCCAGGCAAAAAGTAGTAGACCCGGGCGCCGCGATTCGGGCACGGCCGGGAGTGGATTAAAGTAGGGCTTGGTCTGAACGAAGTCAGCGGTCGACTTGGAGGCCTTTCTCGTGAGTTTCTCGCTTGGTTTACGGCCAACACCATTTGGTTTTGCGTCACCGTTGGTTTCTTTCAGAGATTCTTCGATTTTGGAACGCTTCTGTTCGGGGGGAGGTGAAGGAGAAGGATCGGTGGGCGTGGCAGGCCGCTTCGCCCCGCGTCCCTTGCCTCGTGGCGCAGGCTTTTCCGACTCCGGAGCGGGTGCAGGTTTGGGGGCGGCGGCAGTTCGAGCGGACCTTCGAACTCTTTCCATCGTGGGCGCGGGTTTGGGTGAGTGGACGATGGGATCCCAGATGAAGGCGCGAGGATAGAGACACTGCCACGCCTAAACCGTAAACCACGGTCATATACCCACATGACCGTGGGAAGTTCAACGCTCCGCCACACCACCACGCAGTAAATTCGACCAGTGGTTGCCAGTCCAAAGTACGACCTCTGTCAGTCCAAAGTACGACCTCTGTCGGTCCAAAGTATGACCTCTGTCAGTCCAAAGTACGACCTCTGTCAGTCAGTAATTTCGGGTCCCGGCCGACCATGGACGAGACTATGGTAGCGCCTGTGGCAAGGACGTGCTACTCGACGTAAGGTGATGGCGGTGGGCTGAAATATCCCCCCCCCCAATTGCCTTCGGCTAGCTGTCAGATTCAGATCGTCACCCCCACCCACACCCAAGCCGTATATATATGATGGTGTCTTCGCCCGCCGTGTTCCAGATCCCCCCCCGCTCCAGACCGTTTTCGCCATGGGTCGTCCAATGCCCGGTTTTACGAGCTTCCTAACCCTGCTACTTCGCAATGTGAGTGATTGTATTTATTGCCTGCATATCGCCTCTGTGGTTCTCACTTCGCGCTGTGCTACTTGCGCCCCAGCTTGTCGCCTTCACTCTCACATCCCGTTTGGGTACGAGGTTCCTCCCCAGTACAGAGAGGGAACGAGTCAAAGGTGCAACATCTTCAGCTGGCAGTCTTCGGTTCGAGAAGCGTACTGATTCAGTTCCCTGTGCAGAACTCTCCCTCTCTCTTGTGGCAGGGATGACACCAACAGAGTTGTCTGAGGCGCTGAACAATTTACGGGGCTACTTTGGGCTAACGAAACTGGAGCTGCGGACGCCAGGTCTGGCATTGGGTGGCTGGTCCCAGATGGTGGCGATACACGCACTCGCCGGGGCAGTGATCTATATGTCAATGCTCACTTACCTGTCCGTCCCGGGGGAGTTCGTTACAGAAGACCTCCTTCTCCACATCTCCCTCCTCCCCCGGCTCGAGACACTGGTCATTTCTCCCACGTCCATGACTCGCAGTCCGCTTGGACGAGAACACCACGGATTCGTGTCACTCCGGTCCCTGGACATCCCGAATGGAACTTTTCTCCATCGATTTCTGTCCTACCCGATTCGGGACCTGGAGACCCTTAGAGTCAGGGACCTCGATAGGAACTCTATCAAGGCCATAGCCCGTGGGCTTCCAAGTCTACGATACCTTTACATCGAAGGGCAATTTTTCGCCTCGCCGGAAATGTTTGTGTTGGGAGCTTGCTTTCAGCTCGAGGAGATCGCCGTTTCCGCTCAGCATCCGTTGGGAATGGATGACTCGGACCTGCACCGGTTTCGTGCCATGTTTCGAAACCTCCGTTCCCTCTCAATCACGATACGGGGTTTTTCGAGAGGTACTGAGCCTCGTCACACTATGCACAGCAGGGAAGGCACAGAAGCTCCTTGGGAGGTCGAGACGAATGTGGCCTGCCACGGTGCTTGACACTCATGGGAGGATTGGTGGATTTTATTTTCATTTTCATTTTTTCGACAGTTTCCGTGACGTACAGACTGCGCGTTTTTTCGGTTTCGTTTCTCTTTTTAGAATGAGAACGTCGTGGAGGTTTGAAATGCAGTCGGGGGTTGGCGCTTTGGATAGTTCGACGATTTGTACTGGGCACTTGATCAATGGTATAACACCGCCTCTTGATATGCATCCGCTCTATGGCCACGTCCGCGTGACAGGTCAGCTCCGCCTCTCCGACCTCGACAGCCACGGTCCTCAATGGGTTACGCCAACAACTTGCCGAGTGTACGCGTCCGCTGGGGACTCATCGCTGGTATTTGTGGCTGGTGCGAGATCAGGGACATGTATCTCTTGGGCGTGTCCCATCGCCATGATACTGGGCTACGCTGCTGCGGAATCTCGTACATCCCTGTTTAGGTTTCGAGGCCTTCCTGCCACAGTTCACCTTCTATATCCCCGTTCCGCTCACCCGCCACACTTTGATACTGACTCTACAGACTATAAATCTGGTGGCAGTACCCTAGCCATGTCCCCCTCAGCCCCCTTCGATAATGGACACAACACACTTGCTTGGAAACTTTCGGTCTCCGTCACCCCTACGTACTATCGGATCCCCGAGGCAAATCGCCCACTACTCCTGCTTCCCAGGAGCGATCAATGAATTTCAGTACCAATCCCGCGAGGCGCTGAAACTCTACCAGCCACCGGCCGTCCCGTTCACGTTCAACAAAGCACCCGACAAGTCAGCCTTCATGGAAATGTGCAATTACGTCGATTCTCTCCCTTCCCAAGGGTTAGATCCGGTCGTAACCTCTTGCCAACGAGCTGGTCGCACGGCCGACCTGCTCGAGGCTGATGTCGTCACGCGAAGAGGCGTGATGGTGGGGTGTGTACACCCTCTAGTTATACTGACCTCAGGCTGACCAAATCTAGCCTATCATTAGGCAACGAAGATACATACAACGTTTCCTTTGTGGAAGGGAAATTACATATCCTCCGGAAGAACTTCGACTTGCGGGCGGAAATTCAGCACAGCGGACCTTACTATGGGTATGCCCTCCCATCGCCGCCACCGGGGTACTGACACTGACATCACACTCAGCCATTGTTTTGAAAAATTATGTACCCGATCGAGGACGCGGAAGCCCCACGGCACATTCTACAGTGTCGTAAGCAGAGAAATCGGCGATCTCAACATCATCATGGCCGGGGAGGTAGACTGTTCGACGAGTGCGCATTTTTAACCACTGACTGATGACGGCGTGCTGACTCCTATTTCTTGAAGGCATAGAGCCCAGCTTGAAGAACTACATCGAATTGAAGACAATCAAATGCGTCGACTGTTGGCGCTCACCCCCCTACCATCAGATATTTCCCAAGTGGTATCTACAATCCTACTTGCTCGGCGTCCAGACGCTGGCAATAGGGTATCGCAACTACCACAACATTGTCACCTCCCTCAGTCGGAAGTCCATTCGGGAGATCCTTCGAGAGGCACGGAAACACGTCCCGGGATTCGACCCCGCTGTTAGTTTGGGGCGCCCCCATGCTATCTTCTCCGCACTTTTGGAGTACTTCCGATCCCTGGGGCGGTCCGTTTCCGCCCAAGATGTATTCGAGCTCCACATCGGTGCAAACGGGGACGCGTGGATCACCCCCCCGACGACCTCCCCAAACTTCGCCGGCTAACGGCTTGTGGATATCTTATTTTGTAATTGTATAGGACTCTTTTCGTTCAACGGACACCCGTTGGTCATGTAGCAGACTTGTGTTATGTCCGAACTCCGCGTCCAAGCCCTGTATCGTTTTACTTTGATGTATAAGGCCGCGGCTCAGCCGCCCGGTAGTCCTTTCTGATATTCTCAGTTATAAATCCTCCTGTTGCGATTGTTTGTTGTTGATGTCTGATCCTTGGGGTACACTAGAACGCGTTCCACGGAATTATACAAGGCCAGCGACACACCAAATTTCCAAGCAGCGAGCGGAACCTCTAGGGTGACAAAAGGCAAATAGCCAGGGTGACCTTCTAATGTCCTAAACTCAAGCTCGGCCTGGGGTCGCACGGGTCAGGCTTGAAATTTGAAAGTCTATCTACAGCATTCCTTCTTGAGATGCATCGTTCAGCCAGGCACCGTCAAGTTTCAACTTTTCACCACGGCAGCAGCACATCAAAGTGAGATACAACCAATCGCCAGCCTCGTTTCCAACAGTGATAAGCTGTGGAAATGTTGCCATCAGATGGTGAGCTCTATGCAGAGGTGTGGAATGCGCATCAGTCGCTGCTGGCGCTTTCGGACGGTTTGACGGTTTGTGCTTGAGATTGATCCGTCAAGTGGCACACTGATTGGCTGGCCCTTTGCCCTGCTGGCGCCGTCAAAAACCATCCGCTCGACACGTCCACGCTATTAGTTGGACATGTTCGCGTGGCGAGCCAGCTCGGCGCCCTTCGAACCCGACGGTCGTGACCGTTTTTCCAATGTCTTGCGTCGGACACACAACTTGCCGAGTGTACGCGTCCCGTCGGCGGACTCTTCGTCAGTGGCAGTGGTACGTCTGGTGCGAGGCAAGCCTATTCTACAGCGTCGTGAGCAGGAAGATTGAGATTGGCGGGCTCGACGTCATCGTGGCCGGGGAGTCGACGGGTATGCAATGGTTACGACCGATCGGTCTTTGATAGCTCGGGCCGCGCTTACTTCCGTTTCTCAAAGCTATAGAACCCAGCCTGGAGACTCACCCGTCTACATTGAATTGAAGACGTCCAAGTATCCCGATTCTCATTCTCCGCCCAGCCACCACCAGAACAGGGACCAAGTCCTTTCCATCAGGTACGTCCCGGGACTTGGGTCTGTCAGCTTGGGCGGGCCCACGCAATCTCGTCCGCGCTTTTGGAGTACTTCCGGTCCCTGACGGGCCGTTTCCGTATTTTGTAATCCGCATGGGGCCCTTTTTGCATAACCTACACAGCACTCCTCACAAATTCCTCATCTAGCGTACAAGGGACAATCGTATTCCTCACTTGGCGCACTTTGTCCCATTCATTCTGACGTTAATGGAACCAGGAAGCGAGTTTCTCATGGTTGCACCGAGTCGTTTGATCGGGTGGGGACCTCGGCGGTGAGCCCAGACCAACTGGGGAGGCCACCCATCATTTTGGTAAGTCTAGCCAAGCCCATGTTTGCTGGATTTTGCACCCCCTGCATATACACGAAAGCCCTGTGGTCACTTGGGTTGGACCACAAAGGTTATGGAGCGATTCGTGGACGCCCTTATCAGTCGAGGGGACCGTAGGCCACTCACTTGGTGACCCACGGGAATAGGGCCACCTTCTTTACCCACAGAAATACATAAAACTAACGCCTTCACCCGTGGGTGCGCGGGCCGGGAGACTCAGAAGTGCGTCCGTGCATAACAACTACTGCGGTGTGCATTGTGCTGTATGCCACCGGAAGATTGGTATCCACCGAGACCACTCTCCCACCGCTTATCGTCAGGCCGCTACACACCCCAGACTATAAATCCAGCGGTGATGCTCTGGGAATATCTTCTCTCACCCCCTTCCCCCCCGAGAATGGGCTCAGCACACTTCCTTGGAAACTTTCAGTCTCCAGCGCCCCTTCGTGTTATCGGACCCCCGAGACAGATCGCTCACTACTCCTGCTTCCCAGGGGCGATCAACGAATACAAATACCAATCCTGCGAGGCGCTGAGACTCTACCAGCCACCGCCTGTCCCATTCTCATTCGACAAAGCGCCTGACAGGTCGACCTTCCGTGAAATATCCGGCTATGTTGATTCCCTCCCCGAACAAGGGTTGGAGCCGGTCATAACCTCTTGCCAACGAGCTGGTTGTGCGGGTGACCTACGCAGGGCCGATGTTATCACACGGCGAGGCGCAGTGTTGAAGTAAGCGTGTTTTCTGGTTGTGCCAACCTCGGACTTACTTGGTTTAGCCTATCAATTGGCACGGAGGAGGTATACAGTGTTTCCTTTGTGGGAGGGAAGTTACACGTCCTCCGGAAGACCTTCGAATTGCGGAGGGATATTAAGCATAGGTTCGTTCCATTGAAACACGTGCGCCCGTGTCGCGGTTGCTCACGGATTCTCAGCGGGCCCTACTATGGGTATGCCCTCACACAATCGCCACGATCCTGGTACTGACATCCTGCTTAGCTATTGTTTCGAGGAACTGTGCACCCATTCAACGGCGAGGCAGCCCCATGGTACATTCTACAGTGTCGTGAGCAGGAAGATTGGCGGGCTCAACGTCATTATGGCCGGGGAGATAGATTGTTCGACGAGTACGCGTTACGACCAACCGGTCGTTGACAGCTCGCTTACTCCCATTTCTTAAAGACATGGAGCCGAGCGTGGAGCACTATATGGAATTGAAGACGACCAAAAATGCAGACATTCAGTCTCCACCCTGTCCCCAGATGCTTGTCAAGTCCTATCTACAGTCCTACCTGCTGGGCGTCCCAACTCTGGCGATAGGATACCGCAACTACAGGGAACAAGTCGTTTCCATCAGGCGCAAGTCTACTCAGCAGATCCTTCGAGATGCGAGGGAATGCGTCCCGGGATTTGACCCCGCTATCAACCTGGGGCGGGCCCACGCCATCTTGTCCGTACTTTTGAGGTATTCCCGGTCCCTGAGACGACCCGTTTCCGCTCAAGATGCGTTCGAGCTCCGCGTTCACGCAAACGGGAGCGCATGGGTTACTTCCCTGACGAACGACTCAACCTCCACCGGTTAATGCTCCTCGGATGCCGTATTTTGTAATCTGTACATCACCAGACAGGCTTGTACTACTAATGTCATCCCCACCACGCCTACTTCGTGCTTATGCACGTATTATTTTGTTCCCCTGGCAACTGGTCTTCCCTGGTCTCTTCAGTTGCAATGTGGTTCTTCACGCGTCTTATACTTGGTTTCATGTCCTCCATCACCCCCTCGAATGACACACCCTCTATCTGGAAACCTGGTCTGACACGCGTGTCAATTGTATTGGACGGTCGTGACCCCCGCTGGGTCCCCTGGGACGGGCGTTCGTTTACGATTTGGTGTCCTCCCACCACACTTTTTGCCAGCCGGGAACCATCTGTTACTCGTCCTATGTCGGGGTCCCAGTACGACGACTACCTAGGGGGTTGCAGTCACGATGGCGGGAAGTACGATCCGGTTTCGATCGGCGGAGGAAGGAGCCAACGAGGGGGTGATTGGGACGCGCCTGGTCCTTCGCCATGAACCGGGCGTTCGACGACGATCGGGTGCTTGCGGGAGCGTTTGAAGCATAGACCGTATCGCCGCTAAACGGGGTGGACCAGGGACACTGATTCCATTGGGGATTAACATCCCCGGGCCGTCCCTCGAGGTGCGCACGCTGTTTGACGAGCTATCCTGGTCTGTTTGGGGGGTCAACGCAAATTTGCACGCAGTCGTACTTATGTTTTGTCGAGTAAATATCGGTCCAGTTAGTAAGCTCGGTGAGGGTTTGCGTGGGAACCTTGGTTCTACGAGGCACTCCTTCCTGGGATATATCGCCCAGCTAGGCACCGTTAGGGTTCAACTTCGCACCGCAGCAGCAGGACATCAGAGCGAGATACAACCAATCGTCAGCCCCGTTTCCAATAGTATCTGCGAAAACTGTATGCAGAGGTTTGAAATAACGTAAGTTGCTGGGCGCTTGATCCTTTGTGCTTCACGAGATCGGTCCGTCGTGTGGCACGAGCTTCGTTGCTCGGCCCTTTGCCCTGCTGGCGCCATCCAAAACCATACTCTCGACGCGTCCGCGCCATTGGCTGGACGTGTTTGCGTGACGAGTCAGCTCGGAGCCCACCGACCCCAACACTCGGGCCGTTTTCCATCAACCCGTGTCAGGGACACAACTTGCCGAGTGTACGCGTCCCGCAGGTGGACTCTTCACCGGTGGTGTTGGTATGTCTGGTACGAAGTAGGTCCACTAAAGAGAGGACGTGGAATCGGCGACCCGGATATCATGTCCTTTTTCACCGCCACGGTACTGAACAGCGCTGTGCAACCTCATACTGCATATCCGTTTATGTCTTCGGGATCTCTGTGCTCCAACTCATCCTCCATGTATCTCGCCTTGCTTACCGCCACAGACCGCTACATACCCCGGACTATAAATTCGGCGAACGCCCGGGTGGTGTAACCTCTAACCCCCCCCCCCCCCCCTCGAGAATGGGCTCAGCACACTTCCTTGGAAACTTTCGGTCTCCGGCGCCCCTCTTTGTTATCGGACCCCCGAGACAGATCGCGCACTACTCCTGCTTCCCAGGGGCGATCAACGAATACAAATACCAATCCTGCGAGGCGCTGAGACTCTACCAGCCACCCCCTGTCCCGTTCTCATTCGACAAAGCGCCAGACAAGTCGACCTTCCGTGAAACATGCGGTTATGTTGATTCTCTCCCCCAACAAGGGTTGGAACCGGTCATAACCTCTTGCCAACGAGCTGGTTGTGCGGGTGACCTACGCAGGGCCGATGTTATCACACGGCGAGGCGCAGTGTTGAAGTAAGCGTGTTTTCTGGTTGTGCCAACCTCGGACTTACTTGGTTTAGCCTATCAATTGGCACGGAGGAGGTATACAGTGTTTCCTTTGTGGGAGGGAAGTTACACGTCCTCCGGAAGACCTTCGAATTGCGGAGGGATATTAAGCATAAGTTCGTTCCATTGAAACACATGCGCCCATGTTGCCATTGCTCACGAATTCACAGCGGACCCTACTATGGGTATATACCCATATACTCGCCACGATCCTGGTTCTAACATCACGCTCAGCTATTGTTTCGAGGAATTGTGCGCCCATTCAACGGCGAAGAAGCCTCATGGTACATTCTACAGCGTCGTGAGTAGGAAGATCGGCGGGCTCGACGTCATTATGGCCGGGGAGATAGACTGTTCAACGAGTATGCATTGCGGCCAATCGGTTATTGATAGTTCGCTTACTCCGGTTTCTTAAAGGGGTGGAACCCAGCCTGGAGAACTACATTGAACTGAAGACGGCCAAGAGTGCCGACTCTCAGTCGCCACCCAGCCACTGCCGGGTGTTCGTCAAGTACTATCTGCAGTCCTACCTGCTGGGCGTCCCGACGCTGGCGATAGGATACCGCGATTACAGGGAGAAAGTCTTCTCCATCAAACAAAAGTCCACCCAGCAAGTCCTTCGAGATGCACAGAGGTACGTCCCGGGATTTGATCCTGATGTCAGTTTGGGACGGGCCCACGCAATCTTGTCCGCACTTCTGGAGTACTTCCGGTCCATGGGACGGTCCGTCTCCGCCAAAGATACATTCGAGCTCCGCGTTGATGCAGACGGGAGCGCATGGGTCACTTCTCTGGCGAAGTCCTCGACCTTTGCCGGCTAACGCTGCCTGGATACCATATTTTGTATCTTGTACGGGACTCTTTTTGCGTGAGGGGCACCACATCCGAGTCCCAGCACATGCAACGGACTTGTACCATTCTGATGTTAGAACTACGACTACCCCGTGTTCGCGCACTGTATCATCACGCTTGTACTATAAACCGCGGCTCAGTTACCCGGTGGTCCTCTGTCATCTAATTATTCCGTTCCGACGAGTCGTACACCGGCCTTTCAAGCACCGAGCGGAACCCCCGGGGTAACAAAATCATGCCAATGGCTAGGCCCCTTCCAGCATCCTGAGCTGAGAGCTTGGGGTCTGAGATCTCCATTACCCAGGATTCAGTTCGAGTGGCGCCGATCGAACGTGGAAGGCCGCGGAGTTTGGCGCTCATCGATTCATCCGATACCCAACCTCGCGTGGGGGAAATTGGTGGATTTTATTTTTTCACTTTGAAGCTTTCGATCGGTTTCGCAACCTAGTGTGTTTTCTTGCCTCCGTCTTTTTACATAGAAAGGAGAGCCTGTGCGTTGTGAGCACGATGTGATTCGGCGCTTACCGATACCGATCCATACCATCATGTTAGACCAAGCTAAAAGGCTGGCACTGGTCTGGTCGGCACTGGTTATGCTGACCAGTGCTGAAAGCGACCCCCACCTCTGATTCTGAACGGTGCTGGGCAGTATTGAACAGACGACGTCACCCTTATCTGAAGCATTGCCTGGCCCTTTGTCCTGCTTGCGTCATCCAAAACGGTCTCTCGACCACGTCCCCTCTATTGGGTTAACACGCTCGCGTGGTAATTGGATACACAACTTGCTGAGTGCACGCGTCTCACCAGGGAACCATCACCAGCGGTGTTGGTATACCTGGGGCGAGGTAACCCCCCCCCAAAGCGGAGGCGCGAGGCCAATGACCCAGGGATCAATCGATCACCGCCTTTTCACCGCCGCGGTAATCAATGGTGCTCCACATCTTCATACCAGATATGCTATGCGCCCCGGACTATAAGTACGGAGGTAGTGCTGTAATGTTCCCCTCCTCCACCCCTCTCTGCAATGAGCTCAGCACTTGTCGGGCTCAGGAATAATCCGACTCCGAAGCCCCTGCATGATACCGGAACCCCAACGCAAATCGCGTACTACTCCTGCCTCCCAGGAGCGGTCAAGCCATACGAATACCGATCTTGCAAGGCGCTGAGACTCTACAAGCGGCCTGATGTCCCGATCAAGTTCGACAAAAACTTTTTAATCTTCCAGGAGATGTGCGAGCCCGTTGACTCTTTTCCCCGGCAAGAGTTGCGCCCGGTCATGGCCGCTTGCAAAGCAGCAGATCGCATGGCTGACCTAGGCGCGGCCAATATTATCACACGAAGAGGCGTGGTGTTAGAGTATGTATGCTATCCGGTTGTACTACCCTCGGGCTGACCAGATCTAGCCTATCAATGGGCAAGGAAGCGCAGTACGATGTTTCCTATGTGGATGGGAAGGTGCACATCCTCCGGAAAAACTTCGAACCCTGACAGAATGGTTAGTTTCATCGAAACGTGTTCCCGTGTTACCATTACTCACGGATTCTTCACAGGCAACACTACTATGGGTATGCCCCCACTTAGTCGGCACGATCCTGGTACTAACGTAACGCTCAGTTATTATTTCGAGGAAGCGTGCACCCGCACCACTGAAACGGCGGTGAAGGACTCCCACCCTGCATTTTACACCGTCGTCAGCAGGACGATCGGCGAGCTCACGGTCGTTATGGCCGGGGAGGTGGACTGTTCAAATTCAAAAGGTACGCGTTACGACCGACTAGTTATTGATCGTCCACTCACTACTATTTCTTGCAGGCGGCGTGCCCAGCCAGGGGAATTACATCGAGTTAAAGACAACCAATGTTCGCTGCTCTGGCGAGATGCTTGCCCGGTCCTATCTGCAGTCCCACTTGGTGGGCGTCCCGACGCTGTAGGATACCATACGGAAGTGAAGAAAGACGGGAAGGTGACGGAAGAAGTCTCCTCCTTAAATACGAAGACCATCGAGCAGGTCCTTGAAGACGCGCGAAATCTCGACGATACATTTGATCCCGCCGTCAGTCTTGGGCGGGCTTATGATATCCTGCTCAAACTTCGGGAGTACTTGCGGACACAGAAACCAACTCCCAAAGACAAGTTCGTGCTCCGCATCGACAGCCATGGGAATGGGTTTGTTACCCGCGCACCGAACTCCCCCGACGGCGGCCCACCGCAAGGGGAGCGCGCTCCTGGTGCGTCGGGTAGCTCCCGCCCTACATAACAGATGGCACCCTGTTCCTCATATAGCACACTTGTGCTATTGGTGTCAATCCTACATCTACTTTGCACTTGTGTCCTGTATAATTTTACACGCACTCCACGCCGTGACTCGGCTGCCCGGTTCCCTCTGATCATTTGTTACTACTTCTTTGTGTGTCTTGTGCTATGGTTTCATATCCTCTATGCCCTCCACGAATAATACGCCCTTTAACCGGAAACATGGCCTAAACGCGTGTCGATTGTATTGGACGGCCATGACCCCCGCTGGGTCCCCTGGAACGGAGGCGCTCATTTAGTGCCTCGCCGCCACACTTTTCCCCCAGACGGGGAACAGTCTGCTACTCGCCCTCCCCGATGTCGAGGTCCCAGTACGATGACTATCTAGGGAGTTTCGAACACCCTTCGCAACTCTCCGACATAGGACCGCCAGAACAGATAGCTTTCTATTCTTGCTTTATCAATGATACCAACGATTACCGGTTCAACGACCATTCCGCCCTCCGGAGGTACAAAGGCCTACTACGCCTTCCACTGCAGTTGGATACGGCTGCAGATAGAGGGGAGTTCCATACCACTTCCGCTCGTCTCGAAAAGGTGCCCCGTCCCTCTCTCGCGCCCGTGATCGCCGCTTGTGTTGGATCCAAAAGAGCCGCTTCGTTGCGGAGCGCGGATGTTATCACGAGGAGAGGCGTTTTGAGCAGGTAATTGACCGCTTGGGATCTCTCTCGAATCCGCGGTTGGGAATAACGTGTTTCTAGTTTGGGTACAGGAGAAGATATGACGTTCACCGTGGTGTACATACATGGGAAACTACACATAGAGAGGAAGGATTTCTTGTCCAACTCGGAAATAGCACACGAGTAAGATTTGCGGTTGTCCCTTACTCCAGAAACTTCTCTGATCTCTGAAATAGTGGCCCATACTTCGGGTAAGCCGGTCTTAGCGCCTAGCAGGCGCGTTCTCAACTGCGCAGACACTGCTTCGAGGAGGCGTGCACCTCAAAGGCTTCAGAACCCAATGGCCGATTTTGCAGCATCGTCTCGCGAAGGTTGGGAGACCTTGATATCGTGATGGCAGGGGAGGTGGATTGTGCCGAAGGTGCCGCCCGCACGACATGTCCATCAACTCTGATCACCGTGGATTCACATTCGCCACAGGTGGACACCCAACCCTCGAAAACTACCGAGAATTGAAGACCCAAAAGGTCCGACCACACAAGTACGGTTGCAGTCATTCTCCCCTCCTCGTTCTTTACCTCTCCCGCTCACGATTCCAAACAGGAATTGGCCGAAATGGTATCTCCAGTCGTACCTCCTTGGGGTCCCGACGATGATCGTCGGAAACCGCTCCAAGCGCAACTTGCTCACCAGCGTACAGACCATGTCCATGGAGACCGTGCTCACAAAGGTCACGGAGCGTTCTCCTGATTTTGACCCAGATTTGGCTCTGGGACGTATACATAGCATACTCTCCGCCCTCATACAACATTGCAAGACCAGGGCAGGTTATCTGTACACCGGGTGCTTCGCCTGCGAGCTCCAGATTCGCTCTGGGGGTAACGCGTGCGTTCCACCAGTGACACTCAGCCGCGAAGCAAAGGGGGAACTCCTTCAGGTGTGGAAGCTCGTTCGGGAAGTGGACGCCTCGGGTGAGATCTCGGGTTTCTCCATATCTTTGCATCGGAGTCTCATCACCTACGGCTAACCAAGACCATAGAACCCCGCATCACCTCCGATCCGTTCCAACCGCCGGAATCCCCTACACACCTTCTATCCCGGACGATTATAGCCCCCTTCGTCCTGTATTGCGCACTTAGCATCTGCTACAATGTATTCTGGGGTATTATCCCCATCGCCACGCTTATCTTCCAGGTAGTCTTCTTCCACTTTGCCGTCTTCGCCCTGACATTCTCCGCCACGTCCCGTATAGTAGCCCTTCTCTCTCGCTGACCTTCACATAGTCCGCTCATGTATATACTAAATCGCCTCTGCTTCATATATCCTTTCTTGCTTCTTGTATTCCCCTGTCTTGTATGCCAACGTTCTCGTTTCATGCCATGTTGTGCCGAATACTTGTACCATTACACATGTTTGTAGTTTGAACCAAAATAATGTAATACCATACAGCGAAATCTATGAAGCCTTTCCAGCATCCTCCTTCAAGCTCACGATCCTATTGAGGATGATGGAATCCCCTTCCACGAGCGTAGGAACAACGTCATCACCCTCCTCCAAGAACTTGAGCTTCGAGTCCTTGTCTACCGCGAAGTACGCCACGCGTAACCCCTGGAATCTAAGGCACTCCTTGCCCACCAGCTGGTCGCTAGTGGCTCGGGGTGTGTCATCGTTAGCGCCATGCGCTCCAGTTTCGCTCTCCTTTAACGCTTTCTCCGTCCTCGCCTTACTCTCCACCACAGCGTCCCACCACAGCTTCTTAGCAAGAGTTAAGAATCCGGTCTCGACCAACGCTCCCTTGACGACCTCCAAACTTTCCGGGTTGATATCCGCCAAGTAGTCTGGAGATGCGGCAGGGTTATCGCTCTTGAACAGCTGGTGGAAGATCCTAGTCTCGTCGACCCGGATTGGGCTGCCGCTCGGAGCGTGTTCGGCGACCCATTGGATGAACGTCTTTGGTTTCTTCGCCTGACCGGAGTTCTCGAGTCTAGCGATGACCTCGGTAACGGCGCCAGTCGCTGGATCGGTCTTGCATGAAGTACAGGTGATAGGGAATGGGGCTCCGAAAAGCCCAACGGTCTTCCCAGGAGCAAGGCGGAAGTAGTCCTTCGAATCTTCCAGCCTGAAATCTTCCGACTCGATGTATATCGTCCTCGTGAACGGAACCTTGGATGTTCCCAACTCGGGTACTTTAGGGTGCAATGGCTTCTCCACCGTGGTGAAGTAGTCCTCTTCCAGGTTTTCAATCGTGACCTTGAGAGGTCGGAGGACCACGAGCAACCGGGGGACGGAGTTTTCCAGGTATTGTCTAATCGATTGTTCCAAACGGGTAACTTGAATAGAGGTCGTGGCGGTAGACACGCCGAGTGTGCTGATGAAGGAGGCGATGGCACCGGGAGGGACACCACGCCTCCTGAGCGCGATGAGGGTGTACAACCGAGGGTCATCCCAGTCACGAATGTACCCCTCTTTCACCAATTTTAGGATTTTTCGTTTCGACATGACCGTGCCCGTCACGTTCAGTCGACCGAACTCCGACTGGCGGGGTTTGTAAACCTCCAGAGCATCGCACAGCCAGTCATAGGACTCTCGAGACAAAATGAACTCTGTTGTACACAGCGAGTGCCTTGGACAGGTAATCAGACCCTGTAAACATGAGGATAGGACGGGGCTCACGAGATGTTCTCAAAGCTATCAACAAGACAGTGAGTAAAGTCGTATGTCGGGTACACCTTCCAGCGATCACCGGTTCGGTGGTGAGGTGAGAGAAGGACTCGATACGCGATTATGTCCCACATCTGAGGGTTACCGCTTTCTAGGTCTTGCTTCATTCTCATGACGGCCTGACCCGGAGTAAACTTCCCTTCTTTCATCTTCTCGAAGTCGGCCAATGACTCAGCGACGGGACGCGATCGGTGGGAACAAGCTTTCCGGGTCAGGCTCTTTTCACCACCTCGGTTGGCATGGATTTCCTCCGCTGTCTGGCGTATGAAGTGGGTGGATCTTGGAATGAAACAGGAAACTCACGTGTACACAGGCAGACATAGCCCTTGTCTCGCTTGATGAGCTCCACGGCCAAGTTATAGAGTTGGTCGAAATAATCGCTGGAGTAGGTAATCTTCCAAGGTTCGTAGCCTAGCCACCTCACCGTCTCCAGGATGCTCTCGAAGTACTTCCGTTCTTCTGCCTCAGGATTGGTATCGTCATATCGAAGGTATGTCTTGCCGTCATGATGAGCAGCGTAACCAAAATCCACGAAGATGGCTTTGGAATGCCCGATGTGGAGGAACCCATTCGGCTCTGGCGGGAATCGCGTCCAAACGTGACCGCCAGTCGCCGAAAGATGCTTTTCTCGCAGCTCGGGGTTGGCCTGTGGGTTACCTCCGGGTTTGTGCAAAGCGCCCAAGAACCCCTGCTCGAACACGGTCTTGACAGAAGACTCCTTAACGGTTTCAGAGGATGAAGCCTTCGGCGGCGGTTTCTTCGTATCCTGCAGTAAAAATGAGTGTGGAGTTGTGAGCAACGATCATCCATTGTCCACCTTGGCCTTTTCAGCCTTCAGCTTGGCAAGCGCTTCTTCCTTACTCCCAAAGGTATCCACAAACGCCCTTTCGGCTGCGTTTTTCAGGTCCAACGGGCTTGCCCACCGGAGACCCGGGGTGTTCTTCAAACCGCCGATGACAGTACTGAGGCTTGACCAACCAGAGATAGCGTTCGCGGCGATGTAAGACGTGACTCGAGCGTACAGCTCCTCTGGTGTGATGCTAAATCCTGCAAGGTTGCGGTCAGATCAATCAGTCGGCGCTCCCTACATCTACATTGGCTGGGCGAAACGAGACGTACCGATACCACACTCGCGATCAAAGGCCGAGCCATCCACAGGTGGTGGGTGGGTTTCAAAGTACTTTATGGCAGCTTGATGGTTTCATTCTTATCAGGCCAAAGGGGGATGCCACGCGAGCGAGATGTCAAACTCACCATTGACCTGATCGGTCGACTTGAGCTTCCCGCCGACGATCTTATCGACAATGTACCCTCTTTCCTGGTCTCCCGCAAGCTTGGAACTTGGGGGAGCAAAGTGCACAAGCAATGAAGCTTGTTTGTCGTTTACCGATCGTTCTGAGAGTTTGAAGGTTTCGAAGAGGTGCTTCAGCGGTTCGGCGATCTTTGGGCTCTTTGCGGCATCTTTGGCTTTGGCCTGGTTGAGACCAATGGTCCCAAACTTTGCTGCGAGAGTGTCGATTTCCTCTGCAGTCGGGGTTGGCTTGGGGGGCATCGAGGTATCGGAAGGGAGAATGAGTACGGATCGATAGTGATCGAGTCACGCCTGTACAAAGTTTGGATCTTTCGGTTCATACTCAACCAATCGCTATAAGCACCGACGAGACTGAGGTGTGAGCTCGCGCTGAACGTTCTCCCAGTGACTGAACGCGTGTTGGCTTTACCCGCAGACATGAATATACCCCAGGAACTAATCGACAAAATCATCGACGGAATCTGGGACGCCGACGACTCTCCGTCTCACGCGGCGACCAGGGCGGCTTCGCTCATTTCAAGGTCATGGGTCGACCGAAGTCAGCATCACCTATTCCACGACATCAAATTCTCTTGCGATGACCTACGCTGGTGTGATGCCGTGCCCCCAGATCCGAACGGGGTACTCCGCCACGTCCGGTCGCTCACCATCCAGGCAAGCGGAATAGACGGGTGGTGGATAGACAAGAGTTCGCTCGAACACGCTCTCCCCTATTTCAATTCCTTCCGTGACATACAGGTCCTTCGGGTTCAGAACTGGGACATAGATCCCTTCCCTTCGGAGTTACTCGCTCGCTGCTTCGCTCCATTCGCTGGAGGCGTCCGTCTCCTCCAATGGGACCCCTACCAAAACACGTCGCGCGAAGCATGGATCCACATCGTCGGGTTATTCCCTCTCGTAGATTTCCTTCTACTCTCCCCCAACTCCTTCCCAACCGGACTACTTTCTGGTACTCCTGCTGGGCCAGACCGGAAGAAGCTTATCCTCTCCGGTTATTACGCAGCCCGCTGCCTCGCGTGGGGTGGGGTTAGACCTCGGTTCAGGGAAATCTACATTAGATTTGGTTTGGGCACGTCACTCCAAACTCTCATTGCGATTGTCAATGGTGCCGCCGATCGGTTGGAAATCCTCTCGATCGCCGAGACGAGCGCAGGTCGGACTTTTTCCGTATAGCGTGTCCTGATTCTGAATTCTCTCCTCTAACAGCGGTAGGCACGTCGGACAGACGCTTGCTCGCCCCATTCCTCAGCGGCTGCCATGCACTTCGCGAGTTGTCGATTGACTGGCTCCCTGTGGGCACCACCCCGGAATTGCATCTTATTGATGCGATTCCCGGAGGACGCATCCAATCGCTACGGGTCATGACTAGAATAGCCCTATGGGATTGCATGTGGTGTGGCGATTTTTCGAAGGAAGAGCCAACATTTTTGGTGCCAGCGTACGAAAGGCTTGCCCAGGCTATACTCCGGCTGGGGCTGCGTAACTCCGGGAGAAAAATAACAGTCTGGCTTGTTATCCCTCGAGTGCCGTACATCATGTGCGATCCAATCATGGAGTACGTGATTGCGCTTTGGAAGGTGGTTGAGGGCGTGGTTTCGCTTGGGTTTCAGATGACAGAAGCCGAGTCCCAGAATATCGACAAGAGACGCTCAATTACCAGCTTAGTTTGAAAGGGGAGGGCACAAACTTACTCGCAGGTCCGCATCGCCAGACGTGTGTTCTAGATTCGATATCTACGAAATTAGGGTGTTGGAAGGGAAATTAATGTTTTACGATATCTCCAGCATTCGCAACCAACCGCCTTTTCTCTTTACCCCATCGGCCCTTCGCAGTCTCAACCTCCATTTCACGAGTTACAGAGCGAGCGAGCACCTCCTCCAGGCGATCATCGAGGAATGCAACCGATAACTCGGAAATCTTTTGAAGGAGTTTGACTTTCTTCCCAATAAGGAACCTGGGTAAGATCACGGTATAATCTGAGAAGCTCTGGTGCGTTGCACGGGCTACATAGCTCTCGAGGGTGAGGATACGGATCTGAGATACAATAACCGAAAGTAGACCGTACCGATCGTGTATATGGGCACGTTCCCCCAGTCCTTGGCTACCTCGACCACTTGTGCCATATGGCTCTTCCACAAAGTGAACCCTTCAGAGTGCAGGATGACCTTCTTGACCTGAGCGTTCTTGTTCGTTTGGACAGGGACCTGTTCCTCGAACGGCTCCAACCACGGATCTAAAACCAGCGCGTGCGTCACCGGAAGCGGCGCGAAGCCCTCCGGAGGTTCCCGGGATAGAAGAGAAAGGAGCGTAGCGGCACCGAAAGAATGGCCAGCCAACTGTAGGGTGTCGACTTTGATCTTGCCTTGGAAGTCCGACCAGTCCACCTTGCTGTCATCTATGGTAGATAGGTTCCCGGGATCGCCATCGAGGAATAACTTCTTCAGTGCATCTATGGCTGTGTATATCTCGAACCTCCGTTGTTTCAGTTGCTCTCTTCGGAATTCAAACCTCTTGTCGTCGCCGTACCTTACAGGACCGGCGTGAGGGTTTCAGCTGAATCGGCGATGTCAATCAGAACGCACAACGTGTCGACCGCTTTGGTATAGAGCAGATATTCTCTCTCGCCGGTTTCCGGAGACTTTGGGTAACAGAATGTCCCACTGCCGTCTCGATGTTCCATTGCTACGACGACCTTGCCCGCAGAAGCGATCCTCGCGCATAGGTGACTGGGTTCCTCTCTCAGCGAAGTGCCGGAAGGATGATATATGTAGTGTGCGGCAGACCTGTACGTTGTCCGTTGCCCGGCAAGACCGTGAGAGAAGACCACAAGCGGCCAGGTTTCGGTATCATCTCCTTTCGCAGACGGGGAGAGAACCGGTGCGTTTGAATGTACGGGTATCTTCACCCGCCCACCAAATGAGTGTCTCGGATATACGTATAAGTTGTTCGGTTGGGTACTGTACCTTGATAAGAGAAGCGTAGAAAAAGAATACCGGCCAAAGCAACCAAGCTGGAAAACCTACACCGGTGCCGGTCAGACACGTGTCGCAGGGTTCAATCATATTCTGGGCGGCTTGCCTGTGAAGTGGGCGATGCCGGCGAGTGAACCCTTGATCGGTCTGATAGAGGGTAAGGTCAAGAGAATCCACCAAGCAAGCACACTGCACCTGACGATCCAGTCCAGGTATCGATACTTCTCCGTCGGCAGACCCGGATGGGTCGGGTAGTACACCGAAAACGCGACCTCCGAGAGCTGTAAGGCCGGTACCGTGTTCTGCGCCCGCACCAAAACCGCAGACCCAAACGTGCGTGTCGGAATCTGAAGAGTAAAAGTCGTCGCTCCTACGGCGAATTTCTCCCTAGCGTGGTCAAGCAGCATCTCCGGGGCCCGGAGCATGAAAGCGAAGAGCACTTATAAAGGGTCGGGCAGACCGCCTCTAGAACCCGAACCGAAGTGTTTGTCGCGAATCAAAAAAATGCCGCGAAGCCACGCATCCGGCTCGCGTGGCTAAGGCAGGAACCGGTTTCGGGGGAACCCGTGCGGGATCATCGACGTTGCCAAATGGTAAGCCGGCGCAGGGGAAAATAAAGCTGGTATAATGGATGGCCATCCATAAGGCTGCAACGCCCAATACATTATAATCGTATCCGTCATGTCAAATAAGTTAGGCGAAAACAAAATCGAGGGATGCTGTGTGCGCGACTAGAAAGCAAAAATGCAAAGAGATTTAATGAACAATGAGATCTCCAGGCTCCGCGACCAACTGCGTCGTGGTCTTGCCCTTTTTTCCTTCAATCGTCTCTGTCTTGAACTCACGGACGGTGAACCCAGACAATGTCTCCTCGAAGTGCTCGTCAAGAAATCCGAGGATGAGATCACCAGCGCGTCTCGTCAAGACGGTGGCGGTTTTAGCCCACCTCTTGGGCAAAACCAACATATAGTCGTTGAAGCATACGTGTGTAGCACGAGCTTTAAATAATGGTCAACAAAGGCGGCGCAAGAGTTGAGAGGAATCCTACTAACCCATGGTGTACGCAGGAGGGTTGGACCAGAACAACCGCACTCCCAGCATCAGGTCGAAGAATCCCGGCTTGTGCAATGTGAATTCCTCGGAATGCAAGATCAAGGTCTTGGTCTTGGCCTCCGGGTCGAATGGCTTAGGGCCGGGTTTGGGGAATGGAAGGAGCCAAGGATCCAAGAACAAGGCGTGAGAGATGGGTAACGGAGAGAATCCTTCGCCTGGAGGCGTGGAGAGAATGTGGAAGAGCGTGGCGCCGCCGAAGGAATGACCGACGAATTGGACAGAAGAGAAGTCAACCCTGTCGTGGAAAGCGGCCCAGTCAATGGCAGTCATGTCATCCATGCTTGTGAGCTTTCCACGGTCACCATCGACCACGAGCTTCTTGAAGGCGTTCCAGGCGGAGTATACCTCGAACCTTCGGAAATCCAGTTGTTCCATACGGAAAGTGAGACGCCCCTCAACTCCATACCTGAGCGCGAATCAATTATTGAAGAGGGAAACGCGGGGTGGAGCTGACTCACGAAGAAGAACCCTCAGGGATGTAAAGAAGACACTCCTTCTTCCCAGCGATGGGATCCCGTGGATGGGTTGCAATACCGGATCCATCGCGGTGGTCCATCACAATGACGACCTTACCCGTGGACGCAATCCTAGCACATGTGTGGCTGACGACAGAGCGGAGAGTGGTCAGGTAAAGTGGAGACAGATATTTTCGAGCGTCGCTCACCTGGCAGTCGTCAATTGACCTGCCAATCCTGGCGAGAAGATGACGACCGGCCATTTAGTTGGTTTTTCGTCCTTTGGGGGTGAAGGACGGAATGGGGCATTGTTGTGAATGGGGACCTAAAAGGTCAACGTCAGTCGAGCATCCGGGCAGGCGCACAAGAGCCGCTCGCCTTGATGAATGCAAGGAAGAGATAAAAGAATGGCCAAAGAATCCAGTACGGGGCGCCTGCGCTTTCGTGATGAATTGTTGCACGGCCTAGGCGGGTGAATAGGTCATACCAAAGAATAGAGAGAAACCCTTGACGGTGTTACTGATTGGGCTGCGGAATGGAATGGTCAGTTGATTCGATGGGGAGCTGGATCTGTGTAATAAACGCCTACTGCGTGACCCAATCCAGGTACGGGTACCGCTTCGTCGACAGGCCAACTTCAGTGGGGTAGTAGATCGCGAAGCCAACCTCGCTCAACACCAGGGCTGGCTCTCCTTTGTAGGTGGCTTTGCCAAACTGTCTGGTGGGGACAGGGAGGGTGAACGTGGTAACCCCGACGGGGTAGCGTTCAATGATGTGTTCTAACAGCATGCCGGATGCCAAAGAGTTTTGGAGCTGAGGGACAACGAAGGGAGACATTGGTCAGAGGAGCACGCAGGGTATATAAGTGGTTCCATACCCGGCAGTGTCACGTCTGGGCTGATAGCAACATGATGCATCGGTTCACTGAACCTTGGCAGTCGCGAAGGACGGCTTGGCCCGAGCCTCCGCGGATGGGTCGCTCCAGTGGGTTGCTGGTGCGCTTATCAGCTCTGTTGATTACCGCCCCAATTCTACGCTCAAAGTCCAAGCTAAGCACTGGACTGTTTTCAAACTGTTTATCGTTCTGCAGCGGACCGTCAAGCGTTCTGATTGATCGGACGAGCGGGTCCTCGTTCCCCGAGGGCTTCTTCAATGAATTCGTCCACTGCGCGGGTCTGGACGGCGAAAGCCATCAGTTGAAGTTTGCTGTTTCATTCTCAATCGCGACCGTCGGATACGTGATCAGAAATCAACGTCTGTCCCGGATTGTATCGGGGTGACCAGAAGCACGAACGGCGCTACGACTCCCGCACGTCCAGACAGATGAGGGGGGTTGACCCGTAAAGGCCTTGGTACATCAGAGCCCCCGGCGCTCTCCCCATGAAGGTTACCGGCCGTCGCCGGTCAACCAATGGCATGACGGTTCCCATATCCGGGCATTCTGTTGAGCGCTTGAGCTGGCGGAAGAGACCCGTGGTGCGTGCCCAGAGATCCCAAAGTCAGATTTCATCTCGAGAACTGGGATTTGAAACCGTTCGGAGAGCGTGTGGCCGATACGTTATTTGGCGACATCCTCGCTCGCGAACCGGTTGGAGATTTGGAAGAAAAAGGTTACAGAAATCAACAAGATCCAACTCTCCCGAGGCGGCCACAATGATCAGGCTGATGAAGGTGGTCTCGCCCAGCTGAGATCAATTCCTCGCGAAGGTTATGGTAGCGAGTTGAAAAAATCTTCCACACCCTCGGTACATGGACACCAAGGATGGACAGAAGGAGGTAGTTTCGATCAGCGAGTGGGACGCGATTTTGCCTTTTGGCGCAGGACGGAGGGTGCACTTCACGGGTCATTTACAGATAGCTGTTGCCCGGACCGCCCCACACTGCAACCTCTCCACCGAATTTCTATTGCGAGAGGTATCAGCTTTGCGCGCAAGGTGGACCCACGGTTCACTTACTCGTAAGTATGAGTAGGCGGGTGATGTGGTTCCAGGTCATTTGCGCATATCAACCGCCAATCCTGCTCCTTCCTGATGATCAGATTCGGCGGACGCCGGACCTGTGGCTCGTGGATTCCTATAGATGCGAGAGGAATGGGCGAAGATTTGCACAGACCATGGTTTACGATCCGTTTGGTCCATCAACGGACTCGCACCCTTATCAACGGTGGCTATTGATATCGGTGCTGTGTTCTAGGGAACCTGGGAAACCCCAGTCGTAAACAACTGCATGGGTCCCGCACGGACGACCCCGATCTTTCTTTTGCACTCCGCGTGTTCACGCGTCGATGACGCCCTAGCCTTCTGGTTCACGATCTCTTCCTTCTGCCCAGTCGACGAAATGACCAGTCGTGTTGCAACCCCCAGGAAGGGCGCGCCCGAGGCCGCCGACGAACAGGGTGACGCTGGGGTCGAAACGGACGCGCGATCCGATCATCGCACAGGGTCCCTTGAAATATTAGAGTCTTAGACTCCGAAGGTTGGACTCGGAAGCTCCCGTTGCAAACAGTACGTGCCATTGGTCCATTCCATGCGTTTACTTCCGTTCAAGGTGCTTGGTTGGCGACTGTCCCTAAATGTAGGACCTACCCGAACTGCCCCATCTCTACAAGGAGCTGCGGGCCAAACTAGCTCTCGGCGACGCACCCACGGGGCGAGCTGTAGCGGCCCGCTTGCTGCCCTCTGGGGGTTCCTCGGGCCGATGGGTTGTGTTCTGGTCCCCCTGTTGCCCCCCCCCCCACTGTGCCATATTCGTTCTCGAGGAGGCGGACCGACTACATCCAAGCCCTGGTAGGGTCTAAGGACGTAGGGGAGCGTATCCATTGGCAGGGCTATAAGCTATGCAAGACGTTTGATATCAAATCTATGGTCCCCGCCGCATCGGCGCAGTCACAATCATCACCGAAGTCGAATTTTCTCTGCCCAATGACCTGCATCTATATGACTTCGCCCGCCCACTACCTTAACGGACTGTATTTGCAACAACGTGTAGAGGACGATTGCCAATTTCCTGGTTGTGACAGAGACGGGGGAAGGTTCGTAAGTAGAATCTCATTGCATGAACCACCTCGCGTAGGCATCCAACACACTAATACTCCTCTTATTGCGCGCCCGCTTGGTCGATTGCAGACTCAATTGTACCGGGCGTTTTTGCGGGATGGACCACGAGATCGGCCTACTCCTGCCTCCCCACGGTCCCAGCCGCCGCCTCTGCGTACACTACGTCTGCCTGTCCCGGGCGGTGAATGCGCGGGTTCCCTCTTGTCACCTCCTTACACTGGCAGCCGTGAGGATCGCATCACCGGAGCTACACATAGACACCGCGCGTCTATATCCCATCGACCCTGGCCTCTTTTCCCTCCAACCGACCTACCAAACTCCCAGCGTCACGGCACTCTTACACGTCATAGAACTACGCCGCCTTCGCTCTTGTGGCAGTGTACGTCAAAAGCCACGTTGTAGTGTTTTGCCGACTGGCGGATGTCGTGCGACGTGCAATGCATCTCCAAGCGGCTGGAGCCTCTCCGCCTTCTCAAAGTCCTCGAATATATATTGATGTGCGTGCTTCATCAGTAAATCGTCCGGCCCCCGCTTAGCACTTGCCGAGTGTTTAGACCTTTAGGTGTCGGTCCCTTTCTCGATCTCTGGGGGGGAAGCAGTTCCGAAAATTTCGGTTGCGCGTGCCGCGACCCTCGCGGCTTCGGATAACGTATTCGGGCCCCCGAACAACGTACTTCGGCCTCGAGCAATGATGCCCTGTACCTATCAAAGCTAGAATTGGGCAGGGGGAATCAATTATTTCGTTCGAAGTCCTTCACCCCTCAAAAATCCTGAAACACATCCGTAAGTTCGCTTAGTGGTCGTGGGGTGTACCGACGTGCGTGTTTGCAAGCTCCCGTTCGCCAAATTCGGTGTGGTGTATGGGGAGGTGACCTGGGCAGCCAACGTGTCCTCCCGAAAACGGGTCCCTCGGAGATGTGATGGTCCATTGGAGGAGCATCTGGGACTACTGGTGGGCACTGGGGAGCAGGTGAACAATGTCTGGTTTGGTTTATACGAACTGTGATTCCCAGGAAAGGCGGCTGGTCTGAAGAAAAAAACACAGCCTTGCGGATCCTTGGCTTAGACTTTGACCGTTTGTCGGGGGCTCTGTGTGAGCGCGGCCGGTATTCTTATTTGCACTTTCCACTCTGCAACGCGAGCACATGGACTTCCTGGCGTACCTGACAACCATTGGTATCCTCAGTGACTGTGGTGACCAAACGTGCGGCGATACTCAGGCTTAGGACAGGACTGGAGATTGTGACAGTCCGAAACCATCGCGCGCCGCCACTCCGGACCACTGGAGCGGCGCTGAATTACTTTCGGACCCTGATATACCTCCGGAAATGTGTTTACTGCCTCCCATCCCCCTCCTCTCATTGTCAGTTATGGTTGAGCTCGTCGACGCCTGCGCATGTCGGATTTTCTGTCCTCTTCTTTTACGTTTTGAAGATGTGCTTCGAGGCTCGGGTAGTCTGGAAGCGGCACGGGTGAGTTAGCTTTGTGTTCCTCTTGTAGAAATTGTCGCGTTAAGCTTCGCTCGTCCATCACCTAGTGCAGTTCCTGGACGACGCACGCTCATCAGCGGATTCGCAATCATTGGAAGGATTACCCGAGAGATAAAATACATTACGCCCGGCATGGACGAGAGCTGGAGGGCGAAACATGAAGGTACCATACCCCGCTCGGCCGTGAGAATGCTCAAACTGATCTCGAGCATAGGAACAGATTAGCTTGTGGCAAGTCCCCAGGGTGACCTTTCGGTCGCTGATGCCCACGCAGTTAAGGTAAGTGATGATCACTACAACTTCTCGGATTCAATCGCGGCTGACCGGTGACCATCGACTGGAACTTTGTTCGCTGAACGAACGTCCTACAGACAATCCTCAGCTCGCGCCTGAAATTCCCCAAGCCCGTGGAGAGTTACGGGATTCTCAACTTTTTTGGGAGAAACATCCTGACGACGGAGTTTGCCGAGTGGAAACAGCACCGGAAGATCTCAGCCCCTGCATTCAGCGTGGTGCGTGGTTAGAACTGAGGATTACATCTCATGTGCCGAGCAATTGCCCGTAGAAAAACAACAAACTCGCCTTCGAGGAGTCCGTGAGAGTTATCACCTCACTGTATGAAGGTGGGCAGTGGCGTAGCAAGAAAGAGGTTGTTGTAGAAGATGTCTTGAGTCTCACAATGGCGGTGAGTTCTACAATTCCTTCTCGACTAGGAGGCTTTGACGGACTTTTTCAGGCTGCTCTCATGATAATCTCCGCTGCTGGCTTTGGACGTCAAAAGAGTTGGGAAGGAGGGGGGGCACCACCTGGACACCGCCTTAAGTAGTTTCAACGTTCAGTTGAAATCGTTGGTACCGGACTTTTCACCAGGGTGCTCCGTCCGAAGTGGACCTTCGAGTGGGGACCCACCAAGAAGATTAGAGAAGTTCGAGACGGTTTCGCAGAATTCCGGGTATGTTCATTACGGATTCGGCCACCCAACTCCTTGGCTGAGAATTGGTCCGACCCGAATAGTCGTATTTGTTGGAGTCGATCAAAGAGCGCAAGTTCTCTGATGTGAGGAACGAGAAGCGGGACCTCCTTTCGAATTTGGTCAATGCGAACGAGGACCTCTTAGACGACGGAGAACAGAGACTTGGGGAGACGGAACTCGTTGGTATGGGATCAGCACTCGGTCTGCCGGCCCGCTCGCTTACACGCCTGCCGTCCAGGAAACATGTTCATTTTTTACATCGCAGGGCACGAGGTGAGGGTACTCTAACCAATACACAGCGCTGGTTTATCTCAACGCGATGGTAGACGTCTGGGTACACCCTCTCTTTCGCCCTGAACACGCTCACGGTACATCAAGAACGACAAGAGGAGTTGTACCAACACATTCAAGAAGTTCCCCCAGGCGGCCGCTTACCAGTAAGTACTCAGTCCTGTCGAAGCTTGAGATACCAGGTTTAATGACCGATTTGTAGACTTACGAAGACACCCCGAGGCTTAACCGAGTCACAGCGTACGCACCTTGAAGTGATCCCGAGTGTGTACTGTGATAACTAACCCCCATCGGTATAGCACACTATACGAGACCTTGAGGATGTTCCCACCGGTACGTTCTGGTCCCGCGCATTTTAGAGTTCCCCATCAATGATCGCCGATGGATGACGTAGGCGCCGGGTATTCCAAAGTACACTTGATTTGACGCATGTAACCCGATTCTTCTGAAAACCTTTGGATTTGGAGCCGTGTGCCTGATCCTACGTGTCCACGACGAAGTTTCACGACCGACATACGGGCGAATACCCTGTCGACATCGCCGGAGAGCTACGGGGGGGGGGAGTCGTCGATCTCTGGAGGAGAGGGTTGATATGCTGTTCACTCTGTACAAATAATAAATCTCGCCAAAATGGCGTGTTTCATGCCAATTTTCCAAAGTCTTTTGGCAACAGTCGACAATGACGACTCTTGTTAAATTTTCCACCGACAGTCGTCCC